>Ga0102589_1000086_pt1 | contig 260735 bp, 230 predicted proteins | sample AraplaMF_Col_mLB_FD_76858 | JGI IMG/M metagenome (GOLD analysis project Ga0102589, IMG submission 76858) | Arabidopsis root microbial communities from the University of North Carolina, USA - plate scrape MF_Col_mLB | ecosystem: Host-associated > Plants > Roots > Endosphere | place: USA... | reverse complement strand
GTGGGCACCGTCAAGCGCCTGGACAAGGGCGACATCATCGTCGAGGCCGGCCGCGTCGAAGGCCGCCTGCGCCGCAGCGAGATGATCGCCAAGGAAAACCTGCGCAACGGCGACCGCGTGCGCGCCATGATCATGGAGGTCGACCTGACGCTGCGCGGCGCGCCGATCATCCTGTCGCGCTCGGCCCCCGAGTTCATGATCGAGCTGTTCCGCCAGGAAGTGCCCGAGATCGAACAGGGCCTGCTCGAGATCAAGAGCTGCGCCCGCGACCCCGGTTCGCGCGCCAAGATCGCCGTGCTCTCGCACGACAAGCGCGTCGACCCTATCGGCACCTGCGTCGGCGTGCGCGGCACACGCGTCAACGCCGTGACCAACGAGCTCGCCGGCGAGCGCGTGGACATCGTGCTGTGGAGCGAGGATCCGGCCCAATTCGTGATCGGCGCCCTGGCGCCGGCCAACGTGTCCTCCATCGTGGTGGACGAGGAGAAGCACGCCATGGACGTGGTGGTCGACGAGGAAAACCTCGCGATCGCGATCGGCCGTGGCGGCCAGAACGTGCGTCTGGCTTCCGAGCTCACCGGCTGGAAGATCAACATCATGGACGCCAACGAGTCGGCCCAGAAGCAGGCGAACGAGACCGACGCCGCGCGCCGCCTGTTCATGGAGAAGCTCGACGTCGACGAGGAAATCGCGGACATCCTGATCTCCGAGGGCTTCACCAGCCTCGAGGAAGTGGCCTACGTGCCGATCTCCGAGATGCTCGAGATCGAAGCCTTCGACGAAGACACGGTCAACGAGCTGCGCTCGCGTGCCAAGGATGCGCTGCTGACCATGGAAATCGCCAAGGAAGAGGGCGTCGACACCGTCTCGCAGAACCTGCGCGACCTCGAAGGCCTGAACCCCGACCTGATTCCGAAGCTGGCCGAGGCGGGGGTGAACACCCGCGACGACCTGGCCGACCTCGCGGTCGATGAACTCACCGAGATCACCGGCCTGAGCGCCGATGACGCCAAAACCCTCATCTTGAAGGCCCGCGAACACTGGTTCGCTGGCCAAGAGTGATGGTCATGGAGGCACGAAACGAATATGTCCAGTACCACTGTCGCCGAGTTCGCGAATGAACTCAAGAAGACTCCCGAAACCTTGCTCGATCAGCTTCGCAGCGCCGGTGTGCCCAAAGCGGCCGCCAGCGACGCACTGACCGAGTCGGACAAGCAGCGCCTGCTCGGTTTCCTGAAGGCCAGCCACGGCACTGTCGAGCCCGAGCGCAAGAAGATCACGTTGACCAAGAAGTCGACCAGCGAGATCAAGCAGGCGGACGCCACCGGCCGCGCCCGCACGATCCAGGTCGAGGTGCGCAAGAAGCGCACCTTCATCCAGCGCGACGAAGGTCCCGCGGGTGCCGTCGAGGCACCGGCACCGGTGGCCGCCGCGCCCGTCGCCGCCCCGGCCGAGCCGGCCGCGCCGCGCATCGATGAAGCCGAACTCGCCCGCCGCGAGGAGGAAGCCCGCCGCCAGGCCGAGCTGATCCGTCGCCAGGAAGAAGAGCTGGCCGAGAAGCGCCGCCAGCGCGAGGAAGCCGAAGCCCGCGAACGCGAGAAGGTGGAACGCGCCGAGCAGGCCGAACAGGCCGAGCAGGCACGCCAGGAAGCCGCGCAGGTGGCTCGCCAGGAAGCCCAGAAGAAGGCCGAGACCGAAGCCGAAGCGGCCAAGCCGGTCGCTCGCAGCTCCGCCAACAGTGCCGCCAAGGCCGAGGCCGAAGTCGCCGCGCTGAAGGAAGCCGCTGAAGCGCAGGTCGCCGCCGCCAAGCAGGCCGCCGAGGCCAAGGCCACGGCCCAGGCCGCCGCCGCGCAAGCCAAGGAAGACGCGAAGGCCAAGGCCGCCGCCGAGTCCAAGGCCCGTGCCGACGAGGAAGCCGCGCGTGCGCGCGACCTCGACGAGCGTCGCCGCAAGGCCCTGGCCGAAGCCGAGGCCATCCGCGCCATGATGAATGCACCGGCCCGCGTGCTGGTGCCGCACAAGGCCGAGAAGCCCGCCGAGGTCAAGCCCGCCGGTGGCGTCAAGGGCACGCTGCACAAGCCGACCGCGCCCGCGGCCCGCGCCGGCGCGCCGGCCGCGCCGGGTGCCGCGGCCGCGCCCGCCGGCGGTGCCGCCGGCAAGGAAGTGAAATCGGCCAAGCTCTCGTCGAGCTGGGCCGGCGACACCGCCAAGAAGAAGGAAATCAAGACCCGCGGCGACGCGAGCGGCGGCGTGGGCCGTGGCAACTGGCGCGGCGGTCCGCGCGGACGCCGCGGCAACGACCGTGGCCACGACGACCAGCAGCACGCACCGGCAGCACCGGTCGAGGCCCGCATCATCGAGGTGCACGTGCCGGAAACCATCACGGTGTCCGAGCTCGCGCACAAGATGTCGGTCAAGGCGTCCGAGGTGATCAAGCAGCTGATGAAGCTGGGCCAGATGGCCACGATGAACCAGGCGCTCGACCAGGACACCGCGATGATCGTGGTGGAGGAAATGGGTCACAACGCGGTGGTTGCCGCGCTCGACGATCCCGAAGCCTTCACCGACGAGGACGTGTCGGCGCAAACCGCCGAGGCCCTGCCGCGCGCACCGGTCGTGACCGTCATGGGTCACGTCGACCACGGCAAGACCTCGCTGCTGGACTACATCCGCCGCGCCAAGGTGGCCGCGGGCGAAGCCGGCGGCATCACGCAGCACATCGGTGCCTACCACGTGGAAACCGAACGCGGCATGGTGTCGTTCCTCGACACCCCGGGTCACGAGGCGTTCACCGCCATGCGTGCCCGCGGTGCGCAGGCCACCGACATCGTGATCCTGGTGGTGGCGGCCGACGACGGCGTCATGCCCCAGACCAAGGAAGCCATCAAGCACGCGAAGGCGGCGGGTGTGCCGATCGTGGTCGCGATCAACAAGATCGACAAGCCCGATGCCAACCTGGACCGCGTGAAGCAGGAACTGGTGGCCGAGGAGGTCGTGCCCGAAGAGTACGGCGGCGACGTTCCGTTCGTCGGCGTCTCGGCCAAGACCGGCCAGGGCATCGACGACCTGCTCGAACAGGTGCTGCTGCAGGCCGAAGTGCTGGAACTCAAGGCGCCGGTGGATGCCGCCGCCAAGGGCCTGGTCATCGAAGCGCAGCTCGACAAGGGCCGCGGCCCGGTCGCGACCGTGCTGGTTCAGTCCGGCACGCTCAAGACCGGCGACGTGGTGCTGGCCGGCTCGACCTATGGCCGCGTGCGCGCCATGCTCGACGAGGACGGCAAGCCGACCAAGACGGCGGGTCCGTCGATCCCGGTCGAGATCCAGGGCCTGACCGAAGTGCCGCAGGCCGGCGACGAGTTCATGGTGATGAGCGACGAGCGCCGTGCGCGCGAAATCGCCACCTACCGTGCCGGCAAGTTCCGCAACACCAAGTTGGCGAAGCTGCAGGCCGCGAACCTGCAGAACATGTTCACCGACCTGTCGGCGGGCGAAGTGCAGACGCTGCGCATCATCATCAAGGCCGACGTGCAGGGCTCGCAGGAAGCGCTCGCGCAATCGCTGCTCAAGCTCGCGACCGAAGAGGTCAAGGTGCAGGTGGTGTATGCCGGCGTGGGCGGTATCAGCGAAAGCGACATCAACCTCGCGATCGCCTCGAAGGCGGTGGTGATCGGCTTCAACGTGCGTGCCGATGCCGGCGCGCGCAAGCTGGCCGAGGGCAATGGTGTCCAGCTGAACTACTACAGCATCATTTACGACGCGGTGGACGAGATCAAGGTCGCCATGTCGGGCATGCTGGCGCCGGAGCGCCGCGAGGAAATCATCGGCTCGGCCGAGATCCGCACGGTGTTCGTGGCCTCGAAGATCGGTACCGTGGCCGGTTCGTACGTCACCTCGGGCTATGTCACCCGCAGCTCGCACTTCCGCCTGCTGCGCGACAACGTGGTGGTCTACACCGGCGAAGTCGACTCGCTCAAGCGTATGAAGGACGATGTCCGCGAAGTGCGCGAAGGCTTCGAGTGCGGTATCAAGCTCAAGAACTACAACGACATCAAAGAGGGCGATCAGCTCGAGTTCTTCGAAATCAAGGAGATCGCGCGTACGTTGTAAAGCGCGCCACGATATCGGGCTCATTGCCGCGTTGCAGCCGCCTTGCCGTACGGATGTACTGTCTGCGGCGGCGCGCCTTGCACTGAGCCCGATCTCGTGACGCTAGTGATTGATCAAATGCCCAAAAGAAAAGCCGCCACTCCCAACCGCGCCTTCAAGGTCGCCGATCAGATCCAGCGCGATCTGACGGAGCTGATCGCGCGCGAGTTGAAGGACCCGCGCGTGGGCATGGTCACGTTGCAGGCGGTGGAAGTCACGCCCGACTATGCGCACGCGAAGATCTTCTTCAGCCTGCTCACCGGCGACGTGGAAGAGACCACCGAAGCGCTCAACCAGGCCGCGGGATTCCTGCGCAACGGCCTGTTCAAGCGCCTGCACATCCACACCGTGCCCACGCTGCACTTCGTGTTCGACCGCACCACCGAGCGTGCCGCCGACATGAACGCGCTGATTGCGCAGGCCGTCGCTTCGCGTTCGAAAGACGACTAGCCATGAATGCGCCACGCACAAGGGTGCAGCGGCGCCCTGTGCATGGGGTGTTGTTGCTCGACAAACCGCTGGGACTGTCCAGCAACCAGGCCTTGCAGAAGGCCAAGTGGTTGCTGCGCGCCGAGAAGGCGGGCCATACCGGCACGCTCGATCCGCTGGCCACCGGCGTGCTGCCGCTGTGCTTCGGCGCGGCCACCAAGTTCAGCCAGCTGCATCTCGACGCCGACAAGACCTACGTCGCCACCGCGCGGCTGGGCATCCGCACCGCCACCGGCGATGCCGAGGGCGAGGTGATCGCCGAACGTCCGGTCCAGGTCACGGCCGAGGACCTGGCGCGCACCGAGGCGCTCTACACCGGCCCGATCCGCCAGGTGCCGCCGATGCACAGCGCGCTCAAGAAGGACGGCAAGGCACTCTATGAATACGCGCGCGAGGGCATCGAGGTCGAGCGCGCGCCGCGCGACGTCGTCATCCACGCGCTGAAGATCGCGCAGACCGCGGCCGATGCCATCCGCATCGAGGCCTCGGTCAGCAAGGGCACCTACATCCGCACCCTGGGCGAGGACATCGGCGAGGCGCTGGGCTGCGGCGCCCACCTGAGCTCGCTGCGCCGCACCGCCACCGGCGGCTTCGTGGCGGCCCAGTGCATCACGCTCGAGGCGCTCGAGGCCATGGACGAGGACGAGCGGCTGGCCCGGTTGTTGCCTGCCGAATGCCTGGTCGAGGGCCACACGATCGTCACGCTGGGCAGCGAGGATGCAGGGCGCTTTCTGTCCGGCCTGCGTCGGCGCGGGCCGTGGGCCGATGCGGCCCGGGTCGCGGTGTTCGGCGAATCGCCCCCGGCCTTCCTCGGCACGGCCCACGTGGCCGCCCATGAACTGATCCCGGGGCGCTTGCTGAACCCCATCGAAATCCAGCAAATTCTTTTGAACGCACCACAGACCGAAGCGACACCATGACCAAGCAAATCCGCAATATCGCCATCATTGCCCACGTGGACCATGGCAAGACCACGATGGTTGACCAGCTGCTGCGCCAATCGGGCACCTTCGCCGAGCACGAGAAGGTCGTCGACACGGTGATGGACAACAACGCGATCGAAAAGGAACGTGGCATCACGATCCTGGCGAAGAACTGCGCCGTGACCTGGCAGGGCACGCACATCAACATCGTCGACACCCCCGGCCACGCGGACTTCGGCGGTGAAGTGGAACGCGCGCTGTCGATGGTCGACGGCGTGGTGCTGCTGATCGACGCGCAGGAAGGCCCGATGCCGCAGACGCGCTTCGTGACCAAGAAGGCACTGGCCCTGGGCCTGAAGCCGATCCTGGTGGTGAACAAGGTCGACAAGCCCGGCGCGAACCCCGACAAGGTGGTCAACGCCGCCTTCGACCTGTTCGACAAGCTCGGCGCGACCGACGAACAGCTCGACTTCCCCGTGGTCTACGCCTCGGGCATCAACGGCTGGTCCTCGCTCGAAGAGGGCGCGCCCGGCGAGCAGTGGGGTCCCGACATGTCGGCCCTGTTCGACACCATCCTGAAGCACGTGCCCTCGCAGAAGGGCGATCCGGCCGCGCCGCTGCAGCTGCAGATCTCGGCCCTCGACTTCTCGACCTTCGTCGGCCGCATCGGCGTGGGCCGCATCAGCCAGGGCACCCTGAAGCCGATGATGGACGTGCTGGTGATGGAAGGCCCGGACGGCCAGTCCGTCAAGGGCCGCATCAACCAGGTGCTGACCTTCCAGGGCCTGGACCGCGTGCAGGCGACCGAAGCCGGCCCGGGCGAGATCGTGCTGATCAACGGCATCGCCGACATCGGCATCGGCGTCACCGTGACCGACCCCGCGAACCCGGCCCCGCTGCCGATGCTCAAGGTCGACGAGCCCACGCTGACCATGAACTTCTGCGTCAACACCAGCCCGCTGGCCGGCCGCGAAGGCAAGTACGTCACCAGCCGCCAGATCTGGGACCGCCTGCAGAAGGAACTGCAGCACAACGTGGCGCTGCGCGTGAACGAGACCGACGAAGAAGGCGTGTTCGAAGTCATGGGCCGCGGCGAACTGCACCTGACCATCCTGCTGGAGAACATGCGCCGCGAAGGCTACGAGATGGCCGTCTCGAAGCCGCGCGTGGTGTTCCGCAACGTCAACGGCGAGAAGCACGAGCCGATCGAGCTGGTGACGGCCGACATCGAGGAGCAGCACCAGGGCGGCGTGATGCAGGCCCTGGGCGAGCGCAAGGGCGAACTCGTCAACATGGAACCGGACGGTCGTGGCCGCGTGCGCCTCGAGTACCGCATCCCGGCGCGCGGCCTGATCGGCTTCACCAACGAATTCCTGAACCTGACGCGCGGTTCGGGCCTGATCAGCAACATCTTCGACAGCTACGAGCCGCACAAGGGCGAGATCGGCAGCCGCAAGAACGGCGTGCTGATCTCGATGGACGACGGTGAAATCTTCACCTACGCCCTCGGCAAGCTCGACGACCGCGGCCGCATGTTCGTGAAGGCGAACGATCCGGTCTACGAAGGCATGATCGTCGGCATCCACAGCCGCGACAACGACCTGGTGGTGAACGCCACCCGCACCAAGCAGCTCACGAACTTCCGCGTCTCGGGCAAGGAAGACGCGATCAAGATCACGCCGCCGATCGACCTCACGCTCGAATACGGCGTCGAGTTCATCGAGGACGACGAGCTGGTCGAGATCACGCCCAAGAGCGTGCGCCTGCGCAAGCGCTTCCTCAAGGAACACGAGCGCAAGCGCGCGAGCCGCGAATCGGCCGTCTGAGTACGGTCCCCGCGTCCCGGCCATCGAGGCCGGGCGCGGCGTTCAGCGCACCACTTAGCGCGCCGCTTTCGGTGGCGGCAGCTTCGGCAGCACGATCGTCGGCGGGGGCGGCGGCGGCTCGGGCAGCTCGAGCGGTCCCAGCGCGGCATCGCTCACGCCCTGTTTCGTGAGCCGCGCCTCGACCACCGCCATCGCGAAGCGTCGATCGAAATCCCCATCCACGCGCCAGACGTCGTTGTCGTCGGGCGCCAGCGTGATCTCGGCGCGCAGCGGCAGCGACGCGGCGCCGCTGGCTTGCACGCCGCCGATGGCGCCGAGCCGACGGTCGTCGTAGACCATCACCACCGGGCAGACCTGCTGCTGCCCGTCCCCGGCCTGGCAGGCGCCCGCGGGTTCGACCTCGGTCAGCGCGAGCCTGGGGTCCGGATCGATCGCCATGAGCGGCATTTCGCGCAGCGCGCGCAGGCGTTCCTGCAGGGTCTTGGGCGCCCGCATGCGCGCCTCCAGCTTGTCCACGCCTTCGCGCAGCGCGTCCGCGAGCGCCGGCCGGCCGACCGGCTCGGCGTTGTGCCGTGGGCGGCCTTCGGCATCGAGCGCGCCGAAGCGCGCCTCGACGATCGCCGCCTCGGCGCCGCGCACCACCGTGTCGCCGCCCGAGCCGCCGCTGTCGGACCCGATGGTGAAGCCGATGGTCTCGGTCTTCCCGTCGCGCGACAGCGTGGCCAGGCAGCCGCGCACCTTGTCGGGCTTGAGGAAGCCGATCTCGTGCAGTGCGCTCACGCGGGCCTCGACGCCGGGCTCGGAACGCAGCCGCTCGTCGTTGCTGGTGCTCGATACCAGGCTGCCGAGTTCGCGCCGCGCCAGGTCGCTGTTGCAGGCCGGCAGGGCGTTGAGCTTCCACAGGTAGGCGCCCGCCGCGCCGACCATCGCGAGCACCGCGATCACGCCGAGCCAGCGCGGGGGGCGCAGCCCCGTCGAGCGCTTGCGCGTCGCGGCCTTCGAGCTCGCGGTCTCGGCCGCGATGCGCTCGCGCGCCTGCGCGATGATCCGTCGCCGCTCGTCGGCGCCGACGAAGGCCGGCTCGGCCTCCACGCGCGCGGCGATGGCCTCGAAGCGTTCTTCCTCGAGCCAGCCGTCGGTCACCAGCCAGGCGAGGGCGGTGGGCGGATCGGCGCGCTTGTCGGCCACCAGCGGCACCCAGAGCTGCGCCTCCTCGAGGTCTTCGGCGTCGAGCAGGCCGTCGTCGCGCAGCGCCTGCACCACCGCATGCGAGAGACCGAGCGCGCCGGCCTCGAGCAGCTCGTCGGATTCGTCGAGCGTGTCCTCCGCGTCCTCGGCCATCGAATCGCCGTGGGCCGCGACGATGCGCTCGATCAGCGCGTCCTGGTCCTCGTTCTCGGCCGGCAGCAGCCCGCGCAGCCGCATCCAGGCATAGGCATGGGCCGGCGTGGGCGGCTTGGGCAGGCTCGCGTATTCGGGATGGGCGCGCGCGATGGCGAGCCGGGGCGCATCGACCAGGCCCTGGAGGACCAGCGCCTCGAAGGGCTCGGGGTCGAGCCAGGCATGCGCGGCCTCGGGGTCGGGCTCGGCGCCGCCGACCGGCACGCGCTCCAGTGCCTCGTCGCGCGCATCGGCGTCGATGCGGCCGTCCGCATGCAGCGCGAGCACGGCCTCGCGCACGATGCCGCGCTCGCCGAGCCGGTGCAGCGCCTCGGCCTGTTCGGCGACGTCCACGGCCTCGTCGCGCGTGCCGCGGTCGAGCTCGTTGCGCTCGACGCGCCGGTCGAGCTGGATGCGCAGCACGTGCGAGGCCACGGGATCGATCAGCCCCTGCTGCTGCATCCAGTCCAGCGCATGGGCCGGGGTCGGCAGGGAAGGCAGAGCGGCGAATCCGCGATGGGCCAGCGCGGCATCGTGCTGTTCGTCGGTGATGAGCCCGAGGGGGAGCAGGGCGGCGAAGGCGTCGAGGTTGGCGTTCAAGGGCATCGGGTCATTCTGCCGCCTGCGCGTGGCGGGTCCGGAAACGAAAAAGGCGGCCACCGCGGGCCGCCTTCCTGGCGTGTGGATCGCCCGGGCGCGAGCCCCGGGCGATGGGCGCTGTCTCAGGGACGCGCGAGCTTCCAGGCGCCGTTGCCGAAGCCGTCGCCGGTCTTGTCGCCCGGCTTGGCGTCCTTGGCCCAGTAGTACAGCGGCCAGCCCTTGTAGGCCCATTGGCGCTTGCCGTCCTCGCGGATGATGATGGTGTAGCCACCCATCGGCTTGGCGGTTTCGGCCACGCCCAGCGGCGGCCAGTTGGTCGCGCACTGGCCGTTGCAGGCCGAGGTGCCCGAACCGGCGGCATCCTTGGTGAAGGTGTAGAGCGACATGCCGTTGGGGCCGACCAGCACGCCGTCGGCGGTGCGCGTCGGGGTGTCGGGCGCGCTGGCGCTCTGGTTGGACATGCTGCCGCAGCCGGCGAGCAGGGCGGCCGCGAGGATCGAGGCGCTGAGCAATTTCATGCAGTTTCTCCTTCGTTGAGTGATCGCGAACATGGAAATGAGGGAATGCATGCGCGAACCGGCCGAGTGTATGCCGCGCTCAAGACAGATCCCGGTAGGCCAGCGTCGCGAGTTTCATCAGCGTCTCGCGCGGCAGCCGGCCGGCCACCGCGTAGCCGAAACCCTGGTCGACCCAGTAGAAGCTGGGCACGGCGCCCTCGGTGGCGAAGCGGAACGCGGTCTCGGGCGCGGGGGCCGGCGGGGCGCCCGCAGTCTTCGGATCGAGCTGGCCGACATAGAGCGTGACGCGCTCGCCGGCCGCGTCCTCGAACATGAACTGGGCCCGCGCGCCGTTCTCGCCGGGCAGCAGCCGGCCGCCGACCAGCGTGTAGCCCAGGGTCGAGAAGTCCGGCACCTTGAGCGGCCGGTCGAGCCGCCGCGACAGCCACTGCACCAGGTGCTGCTGCTCGGCCGCGGCGACCTCGACCGGATGGCGCTTCTCGGGCGTGTAGACCTGGTGCGCGAGCGAGGCCGCATGGACGAATTCGCGCACCGCCGGCGCGCGCGCCAGCGTGGCGCCCGGGCGCTGGCTGGCGCTCCATTGGGCATTGCCGAGCCAGCCGGCGCCGAAGGCGACCAGCAGGCCGGCCGCGATGCCGCCCCAGCGCCACCAGCCGTCGCGCGGCGCGGCCTCGCGTTCGAGAACGGCCGACAGGTGGGCCGGCACGGGTTCGTGCAGCAGCTCGGCATGCAGTTGCCGCAGCGTGTCGCGCTGCGTTTGCCAGAGCGAGACCCGCGCCGCGAGCGCAAGATCGTCCGCCAGCGCGGCCTCGATGGCGGCGCGGCGCCCGGGCGCGAGCCGGCCGTCGACCCAGGCGTGCAGCTCGTCGTCGGAAGGGGGCGGGGCGGGGCGGTTCATGGCGTTACTTGAGGCGGCGCAGGCCGGGGCGCGGGGCCGCACTGCCCGCCAGTGTGCCCGCCGAGGCACCGGATGCGGCGGCGCCGTCGAGCAATTCCTGCAGCCGCGCGCGGGCACGCGACAGCCGCGACATCACGGTGCCCATCGGAATGCCGAGCACCTTCGCGACCTCGGCATAGGACAGGTCTTCGAGCGTCACCAGCAGCAGCACGGCGCGCTGCTCTTCCGGCAGCTGCAGCAGGCAGCGCTGCAGGTCGAGCCGCACGCCGTGATCGCGGCCGGGGTCGACGCCGCCTTGCTGTTCGGGCGGCAACTCGTCGAGCGATACCGCCGCATGCGGCGGCGGCGCGCGGCGCACCTGGCTCGCGAAGAGGTTGTGCATGATCGCGAACAGCCAGGCGCGCAGGTCGCTGCCCGCCACCCACAGGCGCCACTTGCTGCAGGCGCGCTCGAGCGTGTCCTGCACCAGGTCGTCGGCCGCCCAGGCATTGCCGGTCAGCGCGCGCGCATAGCGGCGCAGGCCGGGAATGTGCGGGGCGAGCTGGCGGGCGTCCATGGAAGGCGGGCGAGTCGGAGCTCAGGGCTTGGCGGTCTTCCAGCTGCCGTTGACGCCGTCGCCGGTCTTGTCGCCGGGCTTCGTGTCCTTGATCCAGTAGTACAGCGGCCAGCCCTTGGCGGCCCACTGCTTCTTGCCGTCGTCGCGCGTGACGATGCTGAAGTCGCCCGCGGCCTTGTCGCCATCGGCCGCCATGAACGGCGGCCAGTTGGTGGCGCACTGGCCGTTGCAGACCGATTTGCCGTTGCCGGCCGTGTCCTTGTCGAAGGTGTAGAGGGTCATGCCGTTGGGGCCGACCAGGGCGCCATCGGCGGCCTTGGGTTGGGCCGCGGCGGGCAGCGAGAGGAAACCGGCGGCCAGCAGCGTGGCGGCGAGAACGGGAAGGCGGCGCGAGGTCAGCGGCATGGAAGAGCTCCTGGTTGTGGCGCCGGACGATCCGGCGACACCTGCATGAACGCCCGCGGCGCCGCGTTTATTCCAGGGCCGCGCAAAAAAAGCGCGAACGCCGCGGCTCAGCGGCTGCGGCTCTTCATCGCGCGCTCGACCTCGCGCTTGCCTTCACGGTCCTTGATGGTGTCGCGCTTGTCGTGCTCGGCCTTGCCTTTGGCCAGCGCGATCTCGCACTTCACCTTGCCGGCCTTCCAGTGCAGGTTCAGCGGCACCAGGGTGTAGCCCTTCTGCTCGACCTTGCCGGTCAGTCGGCGGATCTCTTCCTTGTGCAGCAGCAGCTTCTTGGTGCGCACCGAGTCGGGCGTCACGTGGGTCGAGGCGCTCTTGAGCGGGTTGATCTGGCAGCCCAGCACGAACATCTCGCCGTCGCGGATCACCACGTAGCCGTCGGTGAGCTGCACCTTGCCTTCGCGCAGCGCCTTCACTTCCCAGCCTTCCAGCACCATGCCGGCCTCGAAGCGTTCCTCGAAGAAATAGTTGTACGCCGCCTTCTTGTTGTCGGCGATGCGGGAGGAGGTGTCTTGTTTCTTGGTGGCCATCGTTGTCATTTGGGGGCGCATGGCGCCCGGACAACCGCCCGGCATGCACAGGGCGTGGATTCTATGAAAGTGGCCGCGGGGACCTTCAGCGCTGCCGCTGCAGCGTGCGATGGGGCGATTCGCCGAAGCGCCGCGCGTAGTCCTGCGCGAAGCGTCCGAGGTGGGCGAAGCCGAACTGCAGCGCGACCGAGGTGACGGTGGTGTCGGCCCCCGGCTCGCTCAGGCGCTCGTGCACCGCGAGCAGCCGCCGCTCGCGCAGGTAGGCCATCGGCGTCTGGCCCGCATGCTGGCGAAACGCCACCTGCAGGCTGCGCACGCACAGCCCGCTGGCCGAGGCGATCTCGTCGACCGTGAGCGCGTCGGGCAGGTGCGCCTCGATGTATTCGCGGGCCCGGCGCAGCGCGCGCGGCGAGACGTCGCCGCGCTCGGCGCCCAGGCGCGCGCTCTGGTTGTGCGGCAACTGGCCCAGCAGGGTGTGGATCAGGCCCGATTCGGCCTGGGCCAGGAAGGGCGTGGTCAGCGGCGTGCGGCCGCACGAGAGCTCCTGCGCGAGGAATTCGACCAGGTGCTTCACGCTCGCGCCCGCGCCTTCGTCGAGCGCGATCTCGGGCTCGAACTCCAGCGGCCGCGCGCCGGCCGCCTCGCCGCACAGCGATTCCCAGTGGCGCTGCACCACCGCCTTGCCGATCTTCACGATCAGGTGCGGCGTGTCGTCGCCCCAGCGCATGCGCAGCGGCTGGCTCGGCGAGGCCAGCGAGGCGCGGTGCGCATCGGAGGTGAAGGAGCGGCCGGCCCATTCGATGCGGGCGTTGCCCCTGAGCGGGATCTGCAGCAGATAGAAGTCGCCGAGGCAGCCGGGATCGATCTCGACCTCGGCGCCGTACTGCACGTAGTTCAGCGAGATGTCGCCCAGTGGCGCGACGTGATGGCGCGCGTCGAAGCGCGAGCTGCCGTGCCCGAGGTGCAGCCGGTGCGGACAGAAGATGCGCGCCACCTCGTCGCGCGCCTCGTCGAGGTCGGGCGTGGCGATGACGGCGTAGCGCGACAGGGGAAGCGAGGCCGATGCAGCGACAGCGTGTTCCATGCGGGGCGGCGTGGGGGCAGCGAATAAATGCGTTTTGCGGACAGCGCCTGCGCAATCCGGATTGGGCTCTGAATCCTTCAAATCTAAAGTAACTGCAAGCAATTGACAACGGGACCAAACAGGAGAAAAGGCATGAGCGACAAGGACTTGCAGGACAGGACGGTGCTCGTCACCGGTGGCGCGACCCTCATCGGTGCGGGCGTGGCCCGTTGCCTGCGCGATGCCGGTGCACGCGTGGTGCTGGCCGACATCGACGTGGCGCGCGGCGAGGCGGTGGCGCGCGAGATCGGTGCGAAATTCATCGCCACCGACATCACCGACGACGCCGCGGTGCAGGCCTGCGTCGAGCAGGCGGCCGATGCCGAGGGCCGCATCCACGCGCTCGTGAACCTGGCCTGCAGCTACCTCGATAACGGCCTGGCCTCGCCGCGCGGCGAATGGCAGGCCGCGCTCGACGTCAACCTGGTCTCGGCCGTGATGATGGCGCGCGCCACGCTGCCCTTCATGCAGGCCGCGGGTGGCGGCGCCATCGTCAACTTCACCTCGATCTCCTCGGGCGTGGCCCAGACCGGCCGCTGGCTCTATCCGGTGAGCAAGGCCGCGCTGGTGCAGCTCACGCGCAACATGGCGCTGGACCTGGCGCCGATGAAGGTGCGCGTCAATTCGGTGTCGCCGGGCTGGACCTGGTCGGCCGTGATGGACCAGCTCACCGGCGGCGATCGGGCCAAGACCGACGCGGTGGCGAAGCCCTTCCACATGCTCGGCCGCGTGGGCGACCCGGTCGAGGTCGGCCACGTGGTGGCCTTCCTGTGCTCGCACAAGGCCTCGTTCGTCACCGGCGCCGACTGGGCCGTGGACGGCGGCTACTCGGCCCTGGGCCCGGAGCAGGGCGAACCGGCCATTCCCAAGCTCGCGGCCTGACGGCGGCCGGCGCATCCCTTTCATCACCCCCACCCACGAACGAGGCATACCCATGAGCAACATCGCATCGCAGGGCGCCAAGCCGCGCCGTTTCATGATCGTCGGCGCGGGCCAGTCGGGCCTGCAACTGGCGCTGGGCCTCCAGCGCGAGGGCCACGAGGTGACCGTGGTCTCGAACCGCAGCGCCGAGGACATCGCAACCGGCCGCGTGATGTCGAGCCAGTGCATGTTCGACGCCAGCCTGCGGATCGAGCGCGACCTCGGCATCGACCAGTGGGCCGACAGCTGCCCGCCGGTCGAGGGCATCGGCTTCGCCGTGCCGCATCCCGAGAAGCCCGGCGAGAAGCTGCTCGGCTGGTCGCACCGCCTCGACGCGCCCGCGCGCTCGGTCGATCAGCGCGTGAAGGTGCCGGCCTGGATGAAGACCTTCGAGGAGCGCGGCGGGCAGATCCTCTTCCAGGACGCGGGCATCGAGGACCTCGAGCGCTGGACCCAGTCGCACGACCTGGTGATCGTGGCCGCCGGCAAGGGCGAGATCGCGCAGATGTTCGAACGCGACGCGCAGCGCTCGCCCTACGACAAGCCGCAGCGCGCGCTGGCCCTGACCTACGTGCACGGCATGACGCCGCGCCCCGAGCATTCGGCCGTCAACTTCAACCTGATCCCCGGCGTCGGCGAGTACTTCGTGTTCCCCGCGCTGACCGTGACGGGGCCGTGCGAGATCATGGTGTTCGAGGGCGTGCCCGGCGGCCCGATGGACTGCTGGGCCGACGTGAAGACGCCCGCGCAGCACCTCGAGCGCTCGCTGTCGATCCTTGACACCTTCACGCCCTGGGAGGCCGAACGCTGCCGCGACGTGCGACTGACCGACGACAACGGCATCCTGGCCGGCCGCTTCGCGCCCACGGTGCGCAAGCCGGTCGGGCGGCTGCCCTCGGGCCGCGCCGTGCTCGGCATGGGCGACGTGGTGTGCCTCAACGACCCGATCACCGGCCAGGGCTCGAACAACGCCGCCAAGTGCGCCGATGCCTACCTGCGCGCCATCCTCGCTCAGGGCGAGGGCGCCTTCGATATGGACTTCATGCAGTCGGCCTTCGACGGCTACTGGCGCTATGCGCGCCACGTCGTCGAGTGGACCAACGCGATGCTGCAGCCGCCGCCCCCGCACGTGCTCGAGGTGCTGGGCGCGGCCCAGGGCAACCCGGCCGTGGCGCGGCGCTTCGTCAACGGCTTCGACGATCCGCGCGACTATGCCGAGTTCTTCATGACGCCCGACGCGAGCAGCGCCTACCTGCGCTCGCTGGCGCCTCAACCGGAGGCGGCCTGACCATGCGCGGCGAGTTCCGGGCCATCGAGTCGCTGCGCTGCGAACCCAACGTGGGCGCGGGCGACTTCCGGCGCGCCATGCGCTGCCTGGTCGGCGCCGTGACCGTGGTCACGAGCACCGACGGGCAGACGCCCGTGGGCCTCACGGCCACGGCCGTGACCTCGTTCTCGGCCGAGCCCGCGCGCATCCTGGCCTGCGTCAACCTGCAGGGCAGCAGCTTCCGCACCATCGCGCAGAGCCGCCGCATGGCGGTCAACCTGCTCGCGCTCGACCAGTCGGCGCTGGCGCTGGCCTTCTCGCGCCAGGGCGAGGCCGGCGAGCGCTTCGATCCCGCGCATTGGGAGACGCTGGTGACCGGCGCGCCCGTGCTGCGCGGCGCGCTCGCGGTGTTCGACTGCGTGGTCGACGAGATGATGGTGGCGCACAGCCACGCGATGCTGATCGGCGAGGTCAAGGCCGCGCGCATCACCGATGCGCAGGGGCTGCCGCTGCTCTATGCCTGCGGCCAGTTCACCACGCTGCGCGACGAGTGCGTGGCGGCCTGAGCGCCGGCCGCAGCACCCCAAGACTCAGAGATTCGGAACCAGCAAGGAGAAAGACATGACAGCTCAGAAGGGCCGCTGGCTGCAGGTGCCGGCCATCGACGGCAGCGGCAGCTTCCGCGCCTACCTCGCCACCCCCGCCTCGGGCAAGGGCCCCGGCATCGTGCTGGCGCAGGAGATCTTCGGCGTCAACGCCACCATGCGGCAGGTGGCCGACTACTACGCCGAAGAAGGCTACGTGGTGCTCGCGCCCGACCTGTTCTGGCGCCAGCAGCCCGAGGTCGAACTCGGCTATGCGCCCGACGACTGGCAGAAAGCCTTCGCGCTCTACAAAGGCTTCGACGAGGACAAGGGTACCGAGGACGTGGCCGCCTCGCTGGCGCTGCTTCGCTCGCTGCCCGAGCAGCAGGGCAAGGCCGGCGTGCTGGGCTTCTGCATGGGCGGCAAGCTCGCCTACCTCGCGGCCTGCCGCACCGACGCCGACGTCTGCGTGGGCTACTACGGCGTGGGCATCGAGCAGCGGCTCGAGGAGGCCGACCGCATCCAGGGCCGGCTGGTGCTGCACATCCCCGAGCTCGACGGCTTCTGCCCGCCCGAGGCGCGCTCGCGCATCGTCGAGACGCTCGGTGCGCGGCCGGGGTGCGAGCTCTACGTCTACCCGGGCGTCGACCATGCCTTCGCACGGCTGGGCGGTGATCACTATCACAAGCCCTCGGCGCTGATGGCGCACGAGCGCAGCGTGGCCGCGTTCCGCCGCGAGATGGGACCGCACTACGACTTCTCGGCGCTGTGGGACAAGCATTGCGAGTACGAGTTCGGCACGCGCAACGTGGCTGACACCATGGCCACCATGGTGGCCGAGCCCTACGTCAATCACATCCCGACCATGACCGGCGGCGTGGGGCACGCGATGCTGAGCCGCTTCTACCAGCACCATTTCGTGAACAGCAATCCGCCCGACACGCGGCTCGTGCCGATCTCGCGCACCGTGGGCGCGACGCAGATCGTCGACGAGATGCTGTTCTGCTTCACCCACAGCTGCGAGATCGACTGGCTGCTGCCGGGCGTGGCGCCCACGGGCAGGCCGGTGGAGATTCCGCTGGTGGCGATCGTGAAGTTCCGCGGCGACAAGCTCTACCACGAGCACATCTACTGGGACCAGGCCAGCGTGCTGGTGCAGGTGGGGCTGCTCGATCCGAAGGGCCTGCCGGTGGCCGGCGTCGAAACCGCGCGCAAGCTGCTCGACGAGACGCAGCCGTCGAACACGCTGATGGCGGCCTGGTCGCGTTCGGGCTGAAGCGGCGGACTCTCGTCCGGCGAGAGGAGGGAGCCACGGAGGCTCCCTACAATGAATCGGTCTCTCGATCCGATTCAATGAAAACAGTCAACAAGTCCGTTCTCATCTGGTACAGCGCCGAAGAGATGTACGCGCTGGTCACCGATGTGGCGAAGTACCCCCAGTTCCTGCCCTGGTGCGACAAGGCGCGCGTCATCGAGCAGGACGAGGCCGGCATGACCGCCGAGGTCGGCCTGGCCTTCGCGGGCCTGCACCAGAGCTTCACCACGCGCAACACCCATGTGCCCGGCCGCGAGGTGCAGCTCAAGCTGGTCGACGGGCCGTTCTCCAACCTCGACGGCCACTGGAAATTCGTGCCGGTGGGCGAGGGCGGCGAACGCGCCTGCCGCGTCGAGCTGCACCTGAGCTACGGCTTCAGCAACTTCGCGCTGCAGGCCCTCGTGGGCCCGGTGTTCGACACCATCGCCTCGAGCCTGGTCGAGGCCTTCGTCAAGCGCGCCGAGCAGGTCTACGGCGCGACTTGATGCACCGATGATCGAGGTGACCCTGAGCTGCTCGCCGGCGCCGCGCGAGGTGTTCGAGGAGCCGCTGCGCCTGGCCGCCGGTGCCACCGTGAATGACGCGATCCGCGCCAGCAACCTGGCGCAGCGCTTTCCCGCGCTCGATTGGCGCGAGACGATGACGCCCGGCATTTGGGGCCGGACCGCCGATTGGGACGATGCACTCGAGGACGGCGATCGTGTCGAGCTGTGCCGCGCGCTCGAGGTCGACCCGAAGGTGGCACGGCGCGAGCGCTTCCAGCAGCAGGGCGCGCGCGGCACCGGACTGTTCGCGAACCGGCGCAAGGGCGGCAAGGCGGGGTACTGAACCCCTCGGCGCGGCTTACTTGCAGTCGCTGTCGATCACCGACTGCAGCCGGCGCTGCTCGGCCACGCGCTGGTTGTCGTCGAGGATCTCGCGCTCGCCCTTGGCGTTGACGCGCGCGATGCGCATGCCGCTGTCCATGGTGGCCTTGCTCTCGCGGGCGCGGCTGCAGTTCTCGGCCTTGGCCTTGGCCAGCTTCGCGGCCTCGGCCGCCTGCTTGGCCTTCTCGTCGGCCTCGGCCTTCTTTGTCTTTTCCTCGAGGTCCTTGTCGACCGTCGGCGCCTTCGGCGCGGCTGGCGCCGCGGGTGCCTCGGCGCCCTTGTCGGTGGTGGCCGTGCCCTCGGGCGCGGCCACGCCCGAGCCGGTGCGCGCCGGCGGGCCGGCGCGACGCACGATGTTCTTCTCGGGAATGTCGGTCGGCGGCGGCTGGTCGCTGAAGACCTTCTTGCCGTTCTTGTCGATCCATTGCCATTGGGCGTCCGCGGCCAGGGGCAGCAGGCAGATCGATCCGAGCAGGAGGCTGAGCAGGAACTTCATGGGGCGCAAGTCTAGCGATGCCTTACGTTTTGCAACAGGCAGTGATTGGTTTTCGCCGCGGTCCGCAGACCGGGCAGTGGGCAAATGGCGACGCGGGAGGCGACGGGCGGGCGATAGGCCCGCGCCGCGCGGGGCCGTGCCGCGCTGAACCCGGCAGCATACCCCGCGGCCTCGTTACAATCCGTCTTTTGGAGCCTCACCCATGCGCCTTCTCGGCAAAGCGCTCACCTTCGACGATGTGTTGCTGGTGCCAGCGTTCTCCCAGGTCCTGCCCAAGGACACCTCCCTCGCCACCAAATTCTCCCGAAACATCACCCTGAACATCCCGCTCGTCTCGGCGGCGATGGACACCGTGACCGAAGCCCGCCTCGCGATCGCCATCGCGCAGGAAGGCGGCATCGGGATCGTGCACAAGAACCTCACCGCGCAGCAGCAGGCCGCCGAAGTGGCCAAGGTCAAGCGCTACGAATCGGGCGTGCTGCGCGATCCGGTGGTGATCACGCCCACGCACTCGGTGCGGCAGGTGATGGCGCTGTCGGACCAGCTCGGCATCTCGGGCTTCCCGGTGGTCGACGCCGGCCGGGTGGTCGGCATCGTGACCGGGCGCGACCTGCGCTTCGAGAACCGCTACGACGTACCCGTCAGCGAGATCATGACGCAGCGCGACCGGCTGATCACCGTGCCCGACGGCACCACGCTGGCCGAGGCCAAGGCGCTGCTCAACAAGCACAAGCTCGAACGCCTGCTCGTGATCAACAGCGACTGGGAGCTCAAGGGCCTGATCACCGTCAAGGACATCACCAAGCAGACCACCTTCCCCAACGCCGCGCGCGATGCCTCGGGCCGCCTGCGCGTGGGCGCGGCGGTCGGCGTGGGCGAGGGCACCGAGGAGCGTGTCGAGGCACTGGTCAAGGCCGGCGTCGATGCCATCGTGGTCGACACCGCGCACGGCCACAGCAAGGGCGTGATCGAGCGCGTGCGCTGGGTCAAGCAGAACTATCCGCAGATCGACGTGATCGGCGGCAACATCGCCACCGGCGACGCCGCGCGCGCGCTGGCCGAGGCGGGTGCCGACGCGGTCAAGGTCGGCATCGGCCCGGGCTCCATCTGCACCACCCGTATCGTGGCGGGCGTGGGCGTGCCGCAGATCATGGCGGTCGACAGCGTCGCCACCGCGCTGCAGGGCAGCGGCGTGCCGCTGATCTCCGACGGCGGCGTGCGCTACTCGGGCGACATCGCCAAGGCCATCGCGGCGGGCGCCAGCACCGTGATGATGGGCAGCATGTTCGCCGGCACCGAAGAGGCGCCCGGCGAGATCGTGCTGTACCAGGGCCGCAGCTACAAGAGCTACCGCGGCATGGGCTCCATCGGCGCGATGCAGCAGGGCAGTGCCGACCGGTACTTCCAGGAGTCGACCACCGGCAATCCCAACACCGACAAGCTCGTGCCCGAGGGCATCGAGGGCCGCGTGCCCTACAAGGGCTCGATCGTCTCGATCATCTACCAGATGGCCGGCGGCGTTCGCGCCAGCATGGGCTACTGCGGCTGCGGCACCATCGAAGAGATGAAGAACAAGGCCGAGTTCGTCGAGATCACCACCGCCGGCATCCGCGAGAGCCACGTCCACGACGTGCAGATCACGAAGGAAGCGCCGAACTACCGCGCCGAGTAACGCGGTGGCTGAACCTGATTCTGGCCAGACCTTGAAAGTCGGGCCAGATCGGGTTTAGAATTCGGGCCAGATTCAAATTTTCTGGCCCCAATGCAATCCATCGGCATCGCTGAAGCCAAGAACAACTTCTCGGCCCTGATCGACTCGGTCGAGAAGGGCGAGGAGGTGCGCATCACCCGCCACGGCAAGGAGGTGGTGCGCATGCTGCCGGTGCGGCGCAAGCCGGTCATCACCGACGAGCAGATCGCGCGCGAACTGGGTCAGATCGACGCGCTGCATGCCGCCATTCGTCCGGGCACCCCGGCCGGCGCGCTGCTGAACCAGGGCCGGCAGCCATGACCGCCTTCGTCATGGATGCCTCGGTCACCGCCGCCTGGCTGCTGCCCGACCACGCCAACGAACACACGCGCAGGCTCTACGCCGCCATCCGCCGCGACGAGGTCGAGCCGCAGGCGCCCAATGCCTGGCAGTGGGAGTGCGCCAACGTCATCGCCAACGGCGTGCGCAGCGGCCGCATTCCCTCGTCGGCCGTCGAAGGCCTGTGGAGCGTGCTCGATGCCATCCGCCATCGCGTCGAGCTGCACGAACTCGCGCCGGCCCAGCACAAGGCCGTGCTCGCCGTCGCCATCGATGCCGGCGTGTCGCTCTATGCCGCGGGCTACCTCTGGCTCGCGCGCTCGCTCGGTCTTCCGCTCGCCACCTTCGACGAGCAACTCATCCAGGCGGCGCCGCAAGCGGGCGTCCGGCTGTTCGACATTTCAACGCTCTGAGTCCCAGCCCATGCAACACGACAAGATTCTCATCCTCGATTTCGGCTCGCAGGTCACCCAGCTCATCGCGCGCCGCGTGCGCGAGGCCCATGTGCTCAGCGAAGTGCATCCCTGCGACGTCAGCGACGAGTGGGTGCGCGAGTACGCGGCCGACGGCCACCTCAAGGGCGTGATCCTCTCGGGCAGCCATGCCAGCGTGTACGAGGAGACCACCGACAAGTGCCCGCAGGCCGTGTTCGACCTCGGCATTCCCGTGCTCGGCATCTGCTATGGCATGCAGACCATGGCGCACCAGCTCGGCGGCAAGGTCGAGGGCGGCCACAAACGCGAGTTCGGCTTCGCCGCCGTGCGCGCCCATGGCCACACCGCGCTGCTCAAGGAGATCGCCGACTTCGCCACGCCCGAGGGCCACGGCATGCTCAACGTGTGGATGAGCCACGGCGACAAGGTCACCGAGCTGCCGCCGGGCTTCAAGCTCATGGCCAGCACCGACAGCTGCCCCATCGCCGGCATGGCCGACGAGGCGCGCCGCTACTACGCCGTGCAGTTCCATCCCGAGGTCACCCACACCGTGCAGGGCAAGGCCATCCTCGAGCGCTTCGTGCTCGGTATCTGCGAGGCCAAGCCCGACTGGGTCATGCGCGACCACATCGCCGAGGCCGTGCAGAAGATCCGCGAGCAGGTGGGCGACGAGGAGGTCATCCTCGGCCTGTCGGGCGGCGTCGATTCGAGCGTGGCCGCCGCGCTGATCCACCGCGCCATCGGCGACCAGCTCACCTGCGTCTTCGTCGACCACGGCCTGCTGCGCCTGAACGAGGGCGACATGGTCATGGAGATGTTCGAGGGCAAGCTGCACGCCAAGGTCATCCGCGTCGATGCCAGCGAGCTGTTCCTCGGCAAGCTCGCGGGCGTCAGCGACCCCGAAGCCAAGCGCAAGATCATCGGCGGCGAATTCGTCACCGTGTTCAAGCAGGAAGCCGCCAAGCTCAAGGCCGGCGACGGCGGCCACAAGGGCGCCACCTTCCTCGCCCAGGGCACCATCTATCCCGACGTCATCGAGAGCGGCGGCGCCAAGAGCAAGAAGGCCGTCACCATCAAGAGCCACCACAACGTCGGCGGCCTGCCCGAGCAGCTGGGCCTGAAGCTGCTCGAGCCGCTGCGCGACCTGTTCAAGGACGAGGTGCGCGAACTCGGCGTCGCGCTCGGCCTGCCGCCCGAGATGGTCTACCGCCATCCGTTCCCTGGCCCGGGCCTGGGCGTGCGCATCCTCGGCGAGGTGAAGAAGGAATACGCCGACCTGCTGCGCCGTGCCGATGCCATCTTCATCGAGGAACTGCGCAACTTCACCGACGCCGAGACCGGCAAGACCTGGTACGACCTCACGAGCCAGGCCTTCACCGTGTTCCTGCCCGTGAAGAGCGTCGGCGTGATGGGCGACGGCCGCACCTACGACTACGTCGTCGCCCTGCGCGCCGTGCAGACCAGCGACTTCATGACCGCCGACTGGGCCGAGCTGCCGTATGCGCTGCTCAAGAAGGTGTCGGGGCGGATCATCAACGAGGTGCGGGGGATCAACCGGGTGACTTACGACGTGTCGAGCAAGCCGCCGGCGACGATCGAGTGGGAGTGAGGTCGGACCCTTCGCGGACTGTCGTCCGCGAAGAAAACCCCATCGGCCCTCAAGAGTCCGATGGCCTGACCTCGATCGCGATCTTTCCCCGCACCCCGTTGTTGGGACTTTCCAGCCGCGCATGGGCAAGCGGAATGTCGGCCAGCGAATAGACGGCGCCCACATGCGGGCGTAGCTGCCCGCGCTCGATCAAGGCGCTCAACTCATCGAGCTTGCCGCGGTTCTGCCTGGTGAAGACGAAGTGGTAGCTCGCGTTCTTGCCCCAGGCCTGGACGAGGTTCTGCGGCCGGGCGATGTCCACGATGCTGACGACGCGGCCCAGTTGGGCCAGCGCGTCGGGGCTGCGTGACAAGGTGTCGCCGCCGATGGTGTCGAACACGACATCGACGCCGCGACCACCCGTCTCGCGCAGGACGGCGTCGACGTAGTCCTCCTTCTCGTAGTCGATGAGCACGTCGGCACCCAGGCTGCGCGCGAACTCGAAGTTGGCTTCGCGCACGGTCGTGAACACCCGGGCTCCGATGGCTCTGGCGAGCTGGATTGCCACATGGCCGACGCCTCCCGCGCCGCCGTGCACCAGGATGCTTTCGCCCACCCTGAGCGCCGCGCGCACGACCAGCGCTTCCCACGCCGTGCCGCCCACCAGGGTCAGGCTTGCCGCCTCGAGATGGCTCAGCGAGGAGGGCTTCTTGCCGACGATGCCTTGAGCGGCGACGTGGTACTCGGCATAGCTGCCCGGCCCGTCGAAGATCTGCGGCGTGTACCAGACCTCGTCTCCGGGAGAGAAGGCCGTCACGCCCGGCCCGACTTCTTCGACGACACCCGATACGTCGTGGCCGGTGATGGCCGGCAGCGGCACCAGGTCGGGATAGTCGCCGCGCCGGACCTGGTAATCGAGCGGATTGATCGAGGTCGCATGGACCCGGACCAGGACCTGTCCGGCCTGGGGCACCGGGCGGGGCAGGTCGCACAGTTCGAACGCTTCGGGGCCACCGAACGATGTGAGTCTCAGAGCTTTCATGGCATGTCCTTCATTTCTGTAAAAAGGGATATCGAGAATTTCCGATGTTTCGGGATAAAAAAAGGGGTCAAAGCTCCTTGCCGATGAGCTCGACCAGGGCGCTGATGGTTGCCTCGTTTCGCTTGTAGTAGGTCCACTGGCCGATGCGACGGACTTCGACGAGACCGGCGCGCTGCAAGGTCGCCAGGTAGTCCGACACCGTCGACTGCGACAGCCCGACGCCTTCCTGGATGCTGCTGACGCAGACCCCCACCGTCAGGACATCGCCTTCGTCCTGCGGTGGGAAGTTCTTCGCGGGGTCCTTCAAGCCCTTCAGGATCTCGAGGCGCGTCCGGTTCGAGAGGGCCTTGAAGACTTCGAGCAGTTCCATGCGCCGATCGTATCGGAATTTACCGATATCCCAATGCCGATGACGTATGACCCTTCAGGTCCCGGGGGCCAGCCACCACGCTTGCCCCGTGCGCGGCGCTTCCAGCGCCACCCGTTCTCCCCATCACCGGCGTGGCCAGCTTCACGTCGCGCGCCTGTGCCAGTGCCTGGATGCGCTCGAACGGCTCGTTCCAGGCATGCATCGCCAGGTCGAAGGTGCCGTTGTGCACCGGCAGCAGCCAACGCCCGCGCAGGTCCAGGTGGGCCTGCAGCGTCTGTTCGGGCTGCATGTGGACCTCGGCCCATTGCCTGTCGTAGGCGCCGGTCTCGAGCATGGTCACGTCGAAGGGGCCGTAGCGATCGCCGATGGTCTTGAAGTCGGCGTGGTAGCCGGTGTCGCCGCTGAAGAAGAGCCGCAGGTCGCCGGACAGGATCACCCACGAGGCCCAGAGGGTGCGGTCCTCGTCGAGCAGGGTGCGGCCCGAGAAATGCTGCGCGGGCACGGCCGCGAGGCGGATGCCGCCGACGGTGGTCTCGTCCCACCAGTCGAGCTGCCGCACCCGCGCCGGGTCGACGCCCCAGCCGATCAGGCGGTCGCCCACGCCGAGCGGCGTGACGAACACCTCGACCTTGGGCGCGAGCCGCGCGATGGCGGCGCGGTTCAGGTGGTCGAAGTGGTCGTGCGAGAGGATCACGCCCTTGATCGGGGGCAACTCGTCGATATCGATCGGCGGCGCATGAAAGCGCTTGGGGCCCGCCCATTGCACCGGCGACGCGCGCTCGGAGAACACGGGGTCGGTGAGCCAGAACTCGCCGTCGAGCTTGAGCAGCAGGGTCGAATGGCCGAGGCGGTAGAGGCTGCGGTCCGGCGCTTCCAGCAGCGCCGCGGTCGTCAGCGGCCGCACCGGAATCGGCGTGCTCGGCACGGTGGTGTCGCTCTTGCCGGTCAGGACCCGCCAGCCGATCGCCACGGTCTTCAAAAAGCCCATCGGCGCGCGCGGCACGACGTTGCGATAGACGCCGTCGCGCTGCTGCGGCGACCGGGGATGGGCCGTGGGGCGCGAGCCGCAGGCGCAAAGCGAGAAGGTGGACATGGCGAGGACTCCGTTCGTGAACAGGTGGATGGGGCTCAGGCGCCGGCCGCCGGGCCGGGACGGCCGCAGACGAGGCGCACGGCGGTGCGGATGCCGGCCTGGTACTCGGCCGGCGTGCGGGCGTAGTGCTTGAGGCCGTGCGAGGCGGCATACAGGTGCTGCGCGAGCGCCTTGGCCGTGAGGCCGGCGCCGCGCCAGGGCACGGCGTCGCCGCTGGACTGGATGGCGCGTGCCAGTTCCTTGGGCACGGCCTGGTCGAACTCCTCGAGCACCGGGCCAACCAGCTCGCGCGCGGTCGCGACGATCTCGTTCATGTGCTCGAGCGACATCTGCGAACCGTCGTTCTGCGCATGCAGCGCCGCGAAGGCGCCGACCAGCCGCTCCTCGATCGGCAGCTCCTCGCGCGCCAGCGCGGCGCGCATGGCCGCGAGGCCGCGTTCCGCGAACCAGGTGACGGCCTGTTTGAAAAGCTCGTCCTTCGCGCTGAAGTGCAGGTAGAGGCCCTGACGCGAGATGCCCGCGGCGCGCGCGAGGTCGTCCATCGAGGTCTTGCGGTAGCCGTAGCGCAGGAAGACGCCGATCGCGGCCTCCATGATCGCGACGCGCCGGTCGGGGGTGGGCGCCATCAGCGGGGCGCTCCGGCAAGGCCGAAAGAGATCGAGGGCAGAGAAGGCATGGGCGAGTTCGGCGGTGAGGGTGGTGTTCAAGCCCCCCGCCGATCGACGCACCACGAAGCCCGGCCGCCGGTCCGCGAGGACAGGCGTCGAACTTTACAGTATTGATCTATTTTGTCAATTTGGTCTGGAGATCGAGACCCCGCTCCTCACGCGGTTTCAACGCTCTCGTAGACGAGGATCGCCGCCGCGAGGTCCTCGAGCGCAGTGCCCACGGCCTTGAAGACGGTCCGTCCATCGGACTCGGTTCGTCCCTGGACCCGGCCGGCGGCGAGGTCGGCCAGCTCTCCCGCCACGTCCGCCGCCGCGAACACGCCGCGCGACATCGGCCCGAGCAGTTCGCCGCTCTTCTGCAGTGCCTCCCGCGTGTCGATGAAGAGCTTCGCGCCGGCTAACGCGGCGTCGTCGGCCTCGCGCATCTGCGGCGTGAAGCTGCCGATCAGGTCGAGGTGGCTGTGCGGCCGCAGCCAGGCGCCCTCGATCACCGGCTGCGTCGCGAGCGTGGCGCAGCTCACGATGTCGGCCGCACTCGCGGCCTGGGCGAGGTCGGTGGCGACGAACGCATCGATATCTTGCGCGTGGAGGCGCGCGGCGAGTTCCTTCGCCGCCACTTCGTTGCGATCCCAGACTGCGATGCGCTCGATCGGCCGCACGGTGCGAAACGCCTCGGGGACGAGGCCACCGACACGGCCGCAACCGACGACGAGCAGGCTGCGCGCTTCCACGGGTGCGAGGTAGGAGGCCGCGAGGGCCGATGCGGCGGCGGTGCGGCGCGAGGTGATCTCGTTGCCATCGATCTGCGCCAGCGGCTCTCCCGTGCTTGCGTCGTAGAGCGTGTAGGTCGAGAACAGACCGGGCAGGCCGCGTTCGGCATTGCCCGGGAAGATGTTCACCGTCTTGATGCCGAGGTAGCGACCCTCCTGCCACGCCGGCATGATCAGCACGGTCCCGCCCGGTTGCTCGGCCTGGCCCGCAAGCGCATGCACATGCCGCAACGGCACTTCGCAGCCGGCGACGAACATGTCGCGCAGCGCGGGGATCAGGCGCTCGAAGCGCAGGGCGCGGCGGGTGGTTTCGGTATCGATTGTTCTCATGGGGTAGTGGCGGGTAAACGGAGGTCGGGGCTCATGCATCGAGCACGAGGTCTTCGAGCGGCACGGCCTGGCATGTCAGGCACACGGCCGGGTCTTCGGGTTCGCGGCCATGCAGGTGCGCGACCTTGCCGGCGATCAGGCGCACGGCGCAGCTTTCGCATTGCCCCACGCGGCAGCCGCTGGGCAGTGGCAGACCCAGCGATTCGCCGAAGCTCAGCAAGGTGCCTTGCCGGGGCGTCCAGGTGGCCGGCCCGCGGCCCGAGCGCGCGAAGCGGACATCGAACTGCTGGGGACCGTCGGTCGGCGGCGCGGCGGGCGAACGAAACACCTCGCTGAAGATGTCGAAGCGCGGCACGCCGCGCGCCACCAGTCCCGCGATGACGCTGTCCATCATCGCGGGCGGGCCGCACAGGTAGAAGCGCGCCCGCTGCGCGATCAGCGCGTCGTCCACCACGCCGGCATCGATGTAGCGGTCCGACTGGTAGTCGATGCCGGGGCGGTCCTCGGGCAACGGCGCGTTGTAGTGGTCGATCACCCGCAGCCGGGGCACGCGCGCGCGGTGCTGCGCGATGCGTTCGCGGAAGGCGTGCGTCGCGCTGTTCTGGTTGGCGTAGTAGAGCTCGATCGCTGGGCCTTCGGCGCCGTCGGGCAGCGACTCGAGCAGGCTGATGAACGGCGTGATGCCGATGCCGCCCGCGAACAGCACCAGCGGCTGGGGCGAACGGCGCGGAATCACGAAACCGCCCGACGGTGCCCGCAGCTCGACCGTGTCGCCGAGCTTCAGTTCGCGATGCAGGTGGCCCGACATGCGCCCCTGATACGGCGTGCCATCGGGCGCGCGGCCGCGCTGGTGCCGCACCGCGATGCTGTAGCCGCGCCGATCCTGCTGCTCGGCCGCACCGGTGAGCGAGTAGGCACGCGAGACAGGCGTGCCATCGCCGGGATCGAGCTTGAGTTCGACATGCTGGCCGGGCCGGTAGTCGGGCAGGGCGCCACCGTCGACGGGCTCGAAGTGGATGCCCAGCACGCCTTCGGCCTCGGGCCGCAGTTCGACGATGCGAAAGCGGCGCATGCCTGTCCATGCGCGCTGTCGCAACGCCGTGGCGGGATCGCGTTCGATGTCGCAGAGAAAGGAGCGGTGCGGCACCGAGCCGCTGACAGGATCGCAATGGTCGGCGGAAATCAACGCATTGAAATTGCTGCTCGACGCACCATCGACCGGCAGGCCCTCGCGGTCCAGTTCGCTGCAGCCCTGCCACCAGCCGAACTCGGCCACGACGAGGTCGTCGGCCAGGCCGGGCGTGAGGCGCGCGACGAAGCGGGCTTCGCCTACGCGCGTGCGGATGCGCACCCAGTCGCCGTCGACGATGTGCTTGCCCTTCGCGAGCGCGGGACTCAGCTCGGCCACCGGCTCGGGCGCACGCCTGCGCAGCGAGGGCAGGCTGCGATGCTGGCTGTGGCAGTAGAGGCCGTTCTTGGCCGAGCTCAGCACGTAGGGGAAGCGGCCCTGTCCGGTCGCCCTGGCGTCGCGCGGCGTGTCGGCGGGCTCGACGAAGCTCGCCACGGGCGGCTGGCCGTGGCGCAGCAGGGTTTCGGAATAGAGCTCGACGCGGCGCGTGGGCGTGTCGAAGCCTCGCACGCCGGTGGGCGTTTCGCGCGCGTACTTCCGTTCGCCCGCGTCGATGTCGCAGGCCACGCCTTCGGGCCGCTCGCGCAACTGCGCCACCGTCAGACCCAGCGGCTCGAGGATGTGGTTCCATCCGGCCTCCAGGCTGCCGCCGAAGAATGCCTCGCCCATGCCGAGGCGTTGCGCGAGATTGAACAGCACCTCGTTGTCGGAACGCGATTCCCCGCGCGGCGCCACCATGCGCTGGCGCAGTTGCACCCAGCCGGCCGCGCGGTCGTCGATCTCGAAGCCGATGCGCAGGCCCTCGCGCTCCCAGGGGGTGTCCATCGGCAGCAGGATGTCGGCATGGCGCGCGGCCGGCGTCTCGAACAGGTCGCAGTGCACGTGGAATTCGAGCTGCGACAGCGCCTGCTGCGCGAGCGCGGTATCGGCCTGCGAGACTGGCAGGTTGGTGCCGAAGGCCATCATCGCGCGCACCTTGTACGGGTCGCCGTCGACGATCGAGCGATAGGTGTCTCGCGCGGTCACCCAGCCATGGGCGGGCGGGCCGATCGGCCGTTCCTTCAGGCCGAGCGCCTTGGCGCGCTGCGCAGCGGGCAGCAGCGAGAGCGCATTGACCGTGTTGCCGCGCGGGCCGGTGCGCACGCGGTTGCCGCCGATGCGATCGAAGCTGCCGCACAGCGCGTACAGGGTGGCGACCGCGCGTTCCGACTGGGTCGCGTTGGTGTGCTGGCCGATGCCGGTCCAGGCGTGATAGGCCGTGCGGTGCCCGCCGCCGAACAGCTCGGCCGCGGCGCGCAGTGGGGCTTCGGGCACGCCGGTGATGCGTTGCACCTCTTGCGGTGTCCAGGCGGCGCAGGCCTGCGCCAGCAGATCGAAGGCCGGGCGGCAGGCGATGCGCTGGCCGTTCTCCGTCGTCACCGTGACCGCACCGCGCAGGCGGAAGTGGGTCGAGCCTTGAGCTCGTGCGGCCCGAGCGGTGTCGTAGGGCACGGCCCCCTGGTCCGCATCGCTCCAGACCATGAAGCGGTCGCCCTCGGCGTCGGGCCGCAGGTCGCGCTCGCGCAGCAGGTGCCCGTCGTCGTCGCGCACCAGCAGCGGCGCATTGGTCCAGTCGCGCACGAAGTCTGCGTCGAAGCGCTCGTCCTCGATCAACAGGCGGATCAGCCCGAGCGCGAGCGCCGCGTCGGTGCCGGGCCGCACCGGCAGCCACACGTCGGCCTGGCGCGCCAGCGCCGTGGGACGCGGATCGACCACGATCATCCGCGCGCCTTTCGCTCGGCCCTTCGCGATGGCATTGGCCTGGGCCAGCCAGGTGTTGCTGGGGTTGTGGCCCCACAGCACGATCAGCTCGGCCTGCGCATAGTCGGCCGGCGGCATGCCGCAGCCGAAGGTGAAGGCATGGGCGAAGTCCTTGTGCCAGTTGCAGACCTCGGTCGCGTAGCAGATGTTGGGGCTGCCGAAGAGGCGCACGAAGCGCTCGATCCAGTCGATGCTGTCGCTCAGGGGCGTGCCGCTCGGCGTGGTGACCGCGAACACCACCGATTCGGCGCCGCTCTCGGCCCTGATGGCGCCCAGGCGCCGGGCGGTCTCGGCCAGCGCCTCTTCCCAGCCGATGCGCACCCAGCCCGGATCCGGGTCGCCCTTGGGCCGCGTGCGGCGCATGGGATGCAGCACGCGATGCGGGCTGTGCACGAGCTCGGGCGCGGCCTTGCCCTTCATGCACATGGCCTGGCCGGTCGGGTGCGCCGTGTCGGGCCGCACCGACACCAGCATGTCGCCGCGCACCTCGTTGAGCGTGCCGCAGCGCGAGCGGCAGAGCGTGCAGTAGCCGGGCTTGGTTTGCGTCGTGGCCGCGTCCATACGAGTGCCCGCTGCGTTCAAGGCATCACGGGTGCCACGTAGCTCAGCGTGCGACCCAGGAACCACAGCATGAAGAGCACCAGCGGCGCATGGACCAGCAACTGCAGGAAGGTGAAGCCGACGATGTCGCGCGCCTTCAGCGAGAGCACGCCCAGCAGCGGCAGCATCCAGAAGGGGTTGATCAGGTTGGGGAGCGCCTCGGCCGCGTTGTAGACCTGCACCGCCCATCCGAGGTGGACCTTGAGCTCGTTGGCCGCCTGCATGACGTAGGGCGCCTCGATGATCCACTTGCCGCCGCCCGAGGGAATGAAGAAGCCCAGGATGGCGGAGTACGCGCCCATCACCACCGCGAAGCTGTCGACGCTGGAGATGCTCACGAACAGGTGCGCGATGCGGTCCGACAGCGTGTGGCCGCCGTCGCCCTTGGCGGCGGTCAGCATGGCCGCGATGGCGCCGTAGAGCGGAAACTGGATGATCACGCCCGCGGTCGAGGGCACCGAGCGCGACACGGCGTCGAGAAAGCTGCGCGGGCGCCAGTGCAGCAGCATGCCGATCATCAGGAACAGCAGGTTGTAGGTGTTGAGCCCCGCGATCGCGATCAGCGGGCTCTTGGCCATGAACTCCTGCGCGAGCCAGCCGAAGCCGAGCGCGCACAAGAGCAGCGTGAGCAACGGGCTGCGCTCGAGCCATTCGCCGGGGCGCCGCGCGGCGGTCGCGTCCGTGGCCGGCTTCACTTCGGCCAGGTCGATGCCGAGCTCCTGCGCCGTGACCGCGCTCTCGGCCGTGGGCGCGGACCACAGCGCGATCGCGACCGAGACGGTGATCAGCACCAGCGCCATCACCATCGACTGCCACAGGAAGATGGTCTGGCTGAACGGGATCACGCCGGTGATGTCGAGGATGCTCTTGGGCAGGCTGGCGGCGTTCGCCTGCAGTTGCGCCGCCGAGGAACTCAGGCCGAGCGCCCAAGTCGCGCCCAGCCCGAGATAGGCGGCCGCGCCGGCGGCGCGGTAGTCCATGCGCAGTTCGGTCCGGCGCGCCAGGGCGCGCACGTACAGCGCGCTGAAGATCAGCGAGATGCCCCAGTTGAACAGCGACAGGATCATGCTGATCGCCGCCACGTAGGCGATGGCCTGGCGCCCCGACACGGGCACCGCGGCCAGGCGGCCGATGAAGCGCGCGGCCGGCGGCGAGGTCGCGACCACGTAGCCGCCGATCGCGACCAGCGCCATCTGCATCGTGAAGACGATCAGGCTCCAGAAGCCGTCGCCGAAGGACTTGGCCACGACCAGCGGGCTCGATCCATTGAGCAGCGCCGCGACCGCCACCACCGCCGCCGCGATGGCCGCGAACACGTAGGCATCGGGGAACCAGCGCTCGGCCCAGGCGGTGAAGCGCAGGCCCAGTCGGCTCAGCAGGCCGGGACCCGCAGGGCCGGGGTGCGCGGCGGAAGGGTGCAGGGCGTCTTGCCTGGGGGCTGTTCTTGATGTCGAGGGCATGGTGTCTCCAGTGGCTGGGCCTGGGGCGTCGTTCGCGCCCGGGATGTCGTGCGGGGCGACTATGGGCGAATGCCAGCGTCAATTCAAATATTGAATATCAATAGAGTGATATAGGATCTCTCTATGTCGATAACGATCAAGCAGCTGCAGCACTTCGTCGCCACGGCCCACACGGGCCAGGTCTCGCGCGCGGCGCAGCGCTGCTACGTGAGCCAGCCCTCGTTGACGACCTCGCTGCGCAATCTCGAGACCGCGCTGAAGGTCCAGCTGTTCACGCGGCATTCCGACGGGTTGCGGCTCACGGTGCATGGCGAAGGCTTCCTGCGCCATGCGCAGCACATCCTGCGCACGCTCGAAGTGGCGGTGGAGGAGACCCACGGCTCGGCGTCTTCCGTCGAAGGGCGCGTGCGCATCGCGATCACGGACACGGTGTCCGAATACATGCTGCCGAAGATCATCGGCGCCATGCGCCGGCAACTGCCGCTGGTCGAGTTCGAGCCGGTCGAGCGCAACCGCGAGGAGATCGAGGCGGGGCTGCGCAGCGGCGAGTTCGACCTCGCCGTGGTGCTGGTCTCGAACCTCTCGCAGGCGCCCGACATCCGGCGCGAGAACCTGCTGAAGTCGCAGCGCCGCCTGTGGACCTCGCTCGACCATCCGTTGGCGACCGGGCAGTCGGTGTCGCTGCAGGAGATCGCGGAGCTGCCCTTCGTGCTGCTCGACATGGACGAGCACGTGGAGACCGTGGGCCGCTACTGGGGCGCGGCGAAGCTCGAGCCCAAGGTCGTGTTCCGTACCAAGTCGATCGAGGCCGTGCGCAGCCTGGTCGCGCAGAACGTCGGCGTCACGATTCTGTCGGACCTGGTGTTCCGCCCGTGGTCGCACGACGGCGGCCGCATTCGCCGCACCGCGATGGCGGGCGCGGTGCCGTCGATGGACCTGGGGCTGGCCTACCGGCGCAGCGGCGTACTGTCCGAGGCGGTCGCCGCCTGCGCGAGCACCTTGCGGTTGCTGGCGAAGACGGTGACGCGCGAATCGGATCTGCGGGCAGGCGACGGCCCCTGAATGAAAAGAGCCCCCGCGTCATTTTCAAACGCGGGGGCTCGATCGCTCAGGCCGGCATGCGCCCGAAGCGGCCGCCGTTGAAGTCGGCCATGGCCTGGCGGATCTCGGCCTCGCTGTTCATCACGAACGGACCGTAGCCCACCACGGGCTCGTCGATCGGTTCGCCCGACAGCCACAGCACCGTCGCGTCGCTGTTGGCCTCGATCTCCACGCCGCTGCCGGCGGTGTCCAGGTGCACCAGTTGCCCTTCACGCGCGATCGTCTCGCCGTTGACCAGCACCGTGCCGCGCAGCACCACCAGCGCCAGCGTGTGGCCTTCCTTCGCCTCGAAGCGCCCGGTGCGGCCCTGCGCGATGCGAAGGTCCCACACGTCCATCGGCGTGAAGGTCCGTGCCGGGCCGCGCCGGCCGTCGAACTCGCCGGCGATCACGCGCACCCGGCCCGCGCCCTCGGGCAGGTCCACCGACGGGATCTGCGCGTCGAGCAGGGTCTGGTAGCCGGGCTCGGCCATCTTGTCCTTCGCGGGCAGGTTGACCCAGAGCTGCACCATCTCCATCGTGCCGCCGCGCTCGGTGAAGCCGCGCGAGTGGAACTCCTCGTGCAGGATGCCGCCGCCGGCGGTCATCCATTGCACGTCGCCCGGGCCGATCAGGCCGCCCGCGCCGGTGGAGTCGCGATGCTCGACCTCGCCCTGGTAGACGATGGTCACGGTCTCGAAACCGCGGTGCGGATGCTGGCCCACGCCGCGCGGGCGGACGGCCGGTTCGAAGGACGTCGGCGCCGCATGGTCGAGCAGCAGGAACGGGCTCAGGTGCTTGCCCAGGCCGTCGTAGCCGAACAGCGAGCGCACCGGAAAACCGTCGCCCACCCAGTGCGTGCGAGGGGCGCTGTAGACACCGAGAACCTTCTTCATCTTCATCTCCTTGCGTCGCCAGGACGAGGGTCCTGGCCGATGAATAGAGAATATGGGTTGAACGATGGATGCGGTAGATGGCGATATTTGCCATCAGCGTTCTATTTGGTGAACGATGAGAGCGCAAGCGATGAAGGACCTGAACGATCTCTACTACTACGTGCAGGTGGTGGACCACGGCGGTTTCGCGCCCGCGGGCCGCGCGCTGGGCATGCCCAAGTCCAAGCTCAGCCGGCGCATCGCGCTGCTCGAGGAGCGCCTGGGCACGCGCCTGATCCAGCGCTCGACGCGGCGCTTCGCCGTCACCGAACCGGGCCAGACCTACTACGGCCACTGCAAGGCGATGCTGGTCGAGGCCGACGCGGCCGACGAGGCCATTGCGCTGACCCAGGCCGAGCCGCGCGGCGTGGTGCGCATGACCTGTCCGGTGGCGCTGCTCGACACGCATGTCGGCGACATGGTGGCGGCCTTCATGGTCGCGCACCCGCGCGTGCAGATCCATCTCGAGGAAACCAACCGCCGCGTGGACGTGGTGGGCGAGGGCGTCGACGTCGCCATTCGCGTGCGGCCGCCGCCGATCGAGGACAGCGAGCTCGTGATGCGCGTGCTCGCCGAGCGCGGGCAGTGCCTGGTGGCGCATCCGCAACTGCTGTCGGGCGGCATCCCGCGCGTGCCCGCCGACCTCGCGGGCCTGCCGAGCATGGACCTCGGCCTGCCGCAGCACGAGCATGTGTGGACACTGATCGGCCCCGATGGCGCGCAGGCGGCCATCCGCCACCAGCCGCGCCTCGTCACGCGCGGCATGCTCGCGCTGCGCGCCGCGGCCCTCGCGGGCGTGGGCGTTGTGCAGTTGCCCTCGATGATGGTGCGCGAGCAGATCGCGCGCGGCGAGCTGATCCACGTGATCCAGGGCTGGGCACCGCGGCGCGAGATCATCCACGCGGTGTTCGCTTCGCGGCGCGGACTGCTGCCGGCGGTGCGGGCGCTGGTGGACTTCCTGGCGGAGCGTTTTGGGGCGCTGGACGAGGACTGAATTCGCGTTCCATTCGCCGTGCGCGGTCCTTGACGTTTCTCCTGATCGCTCATTGAAGTCGCCCCGTCGGCAACAAATGTTGTGGATTTATTCGCGGTGTTCGCCCGAATCTCCGGATTCATTTGTACACACGTACATCATTTGGTTAACGGCTACAACAATATGCAACCATTCAAAAAAAACAGTCAGGGAAGAAGGTATGCCACTCGTTCTGGGCGTGATGGGGCTCCCTCCGGTTGAGGTCGAGCTCCTGAGAATCATCGTCCGCCTCAGCTCCAATCTCCGTTCGCGCTGGACGGTCAGTGAATCGCAATCCTGTGATCTGCTGCTGATCGATGGCGACGGGCCTGCCGCCGAGCGGCAGGCGCCACCGGCACGTTTCGTGGTGCCGATGGTGGCTCGCCGCGGCGATGCCGCCGTGCCGGCCAGCCCTTCGCTCGCGCGCCCCATCTATGCCGAAGAAGTGGTGGAACTGCTCAACCGGGTCGCGCCCAACGCCTTGCCCGACGACGCGACGCAGGCCGGCGCGCGCGCCTCGCTGACCCGCTGGCCGTCGCAGGCGACGCTGCAGCGGCACCCGGCCCATGTCAGGCTGGCCGCGGCGCTCGCCAGGAGCGCGCAGTCGGCCGAGAGCCTCGGCGCATTGGGCCAGGTCGATGTCGAGGTATGCCGCGCCTTCCTGCGTCTGCTGGCGGAAGAAGGGGCCCTGGCCTGGGCCACGGAACTGCCCGGCGTGCCTCGCGCGGCCACGACCGCCGATGCGCGGCAGCAGAAGCAGGGGCTGCTTTCGCGCATCCGCCGGCGTCTGGGCCTGTCCTGAGCGACGGCGCGCCATGAGGGATTTCAAGCTCGTCTTCACGGGCCCGATGGGCGTGGGCAAGACCACGGCCATCGCCGCCATCAGCGACATCAAGCCCATCGGGACCGAGGTCGCCAATGCCGACAGCTCGGTGGCCAAGGCCACCACGACGGTGGGACTCGATTTCGGCCAGCTGACGCTGGACAACGGCGACCGGCTGCGCCTGTACGGCACGCCGGGACAGGCCCGCTTCGACTTCATGTGGAAGATCCTGGTGCGCGATGCGCTCGGCCTCGCGATCCTGATCGACAACAGCCGGCTCGATCCGCTGGCGGACCTCGCGGCCTATCTCGATGGCTTCGCGGGTGCGCTCGAGACAATGCCTTGCGCGCTCGGCATCACGCGGCTGCCCACGCATCCTTCGCCCACGCTCGACGACTACGCCGGCGCGCTCGCGGCCCGCGGGCTGGTGCTGCCGGTGCTCGCCATGGACCCGCGTCGCAAGGACGACGTCGTTGCCCTGATCGAAACGCTGCTCATGCAGATCGAGGTGATCGACGAGGAGATCGCACCATGAAGATTCCCCACGCGCTCGAGCTGCGCGCCGCGGCCGAGGCCCGCGGCGTGCTCGACGAGACGAGCGGCGTCGTCTCCGTGGTGGTCGCCACGCCCGACGGCTTCGAGATCGCTCATGCCAGCCTGCGCGACTTCGACCCCTCGCGCATCGCCGCGATGGCCAGTTCGATGGCCGCCATCGGCGCCGTGGCCTCGCAGGAGGCGCGCCTCGGTCGTTGCACCTGCATCACCGTGGCCACCGACAAGGGCTTCGCGCTCGTCAGCCCGGTGCGCAACGGCGAGACGGAACTGGTGGTGAACGTCATCGCCAATGCCGACGCGGTGCTCGCGCAGGCGATGTACCGGACCGCCGCCTGCGTGCGGGCGCTCGAGGCGCCGTGACGCGCTGATCGCCATTGCCGGCGGAGACGGGGTGCATGCGACGCCTCCGCTTCATCCTTTCATTCGCATGATCATTCACAGGGAAAAGAACACATGGCCTCGATCCAGAACAGCCTCGACAACCTCCTGACCGCCGACGGCGCACTGTGCGCCGCCGTGGTCGACTCCACCAGCGGCATGATGCTGGGCGCCATCGGCTCTGGCGTCGACCTCGAGGTGGCGGCCGCCGGCAATACCGAAGTGATGCGCGCCAAGCTCAAGACGATGCGCGCCCTTGGTCTCAACGACAGCATCGAGGACATCCTGATCACGCTCGGCAAGCAGTACCACCTGCTGCGCCCGATGGCGCAGAAGGAGGGGGTGTTCATCTACTTCGTGCTCGACAAGTCGAAGTCGAACCTGGCGCTGGCGCGGCGCAAGCTGCAGGAGGTCGAGAAGGACATGAATTTCTGATTTTTGGCGCGACGCCCCGACCATTCGCTGCTGGCGATAGGGTGGGCTTGGGCTTCGTCGGCGTCATGAATCGGCGCTGCTTGAGCTACAGGGTTCGAGAGGAAGCCCGTCGTCGAAATCGAAGGCGAGCTGTACCGGCGTTCTCTGTAGACGAAAGCGGCGCCAAGGTCTTGCGAGCAGCCGTCCTTCACACGACTGCATGGGCATGGGTCGTTGATGGATGGCGAGCAACCTGGCGTGCGCGCAGCGCTGATAGGCGTACGACGTCGAGATGAGAAGGTGCTCAGCCACCGCGGCCATGCGGTTGTTGAACTGCCTGAGGAGATGGACGTAGGCGCCCGCGAGGGAGTCGAGATTGTCTTGTGCAGCCTTTTCCTGCAGCGTCTCGGTCTCGTATTGGATCAGTATCGCCACCGGATCCCGACCCTCGTCGCTTGCCAGCGTGCGCATCAAGGGGTGAGTGTCGTCGTCGCCATCTTCGCGATTTGCATGGTCGAGACGGACCGCGTGGCGCACGTTCAGCTCCGTATACCTCACCAGTTCTTGATACAGGTACGCCAACAGCAGGTCCTGGAACTCTGCGTTCTCGAAAGCGACGACCAGTCCCTTGCGTGAAGCCAGTGTTTCCGCCATCAGCCATGCTTCGTTGACGACGTCCTCGAACTGATATTCACCCCGGGTGTGACTGGCGATCTGCCGAAGCCTTTTTCGCTGCGCGGTGACGAAACGTTCGAACGAAGGATCGCGGGTCGCAGAAGTCATCCTGGGCTCCGGTTCAGTGGGATATTCGAAGGTCCTGCAGCAGCAGATCGATCACCGCTTCTTCGGCAACCGCCGAACCATGGCGGCGCATCGTTTGCGCCAGTTCGGGGTCCCACGATGCCTCTACTGCCACGGTGGGCAAGTTCCCGCGGGCGTGCGATGCATCGGCGATGGCGGACTCGTAGTCCGTGGAACGGAACCGCCAAGGGCTTGCGCCATGCACTCGGACGATATGGTTGGCGATATGCAATCCCGACCAGTCGAAATCGCCGTGATAGCGCATTTGCGCCCCCGCCGACGTCAACTGCGCCATCAGAACGCGTTGTGCTGCGGCAGGCATGCCGTCGGTGCAGATCAGAGGTGCGCAGTCCCGCCCCAGAACGTCGGCGGCGATGGCAACCACGTTGGGGTTCTCGCAAACGAAGACGGTTCGATTGGCGACTGCCCAGGTCGGCGGAGCGCGCAGCAGCTTGCGCAACGACAGATAGCCGGGTTCACCCGAGGCCCATGCGATCTCCGTTGAATGCACGGGCAGGTTCAAGAACAGGGCAGGCCGTGCCAGTTCGTTGACCAGCACGCCTGCGCGCGCCCACACGTCGCGGACGCGCTCGCTGGGTTGGCTGTCGTCGTCGTTCTCCTCCTCCGTGGTCGGTGGTTCGTCAGCGAGCTGGCGCCAAGCGGTCAGCACGAGCGTGGCCGTGGGGCGTCCTGCGTCGAGCGCGTGGGCATCTCCGAGCGTCTGCGCAGCAAGGCGCGCGCGAGCCATGCCACTGGCCGGCAGGTGCTGCAACACGGCGTCCGCGTCGGCCAGCAGCTGCAGGGCGACCGATGTGTCCTGCCGCGAAAGACGCTTGAGCAAGCCTTGCACGGCCGGTTTCTGCAAGCAGGCAGCCAGCGCAGGATGCCGAGCCGTTGCGACGACCGAGGCCCATGTGGCGCGCAGGGTGGCCTGCTCGGTGGCGAGATGCGCGATGGGGCCGTCGAGCTGTTCCAGTGCGTCTCGCAGCGATGCGGCGATCCCTGCGCGAAGGAGCGCCGCGTCGACTTCGCCGATATCGATCTGCATCGATTTCGCCGTGCTGGGAGGGCGACCGACCAGGAGCGCCAAGGCCTCCCGTTCTTCCCCAATCAAGCCGCCAAGACGAAGGCTCGCCGGCGGAGCGTCTGGATCGGCCCGCTCGAAATGACCGCGCAGGCGTTGACGCAAGGCAGCCAGGTGCTCGCCGCCCAGGACCTTGTGCAGACGCGGATCGATCGGCTGGCTCATGGCGAGGGAAAGCGTCGGTCCGGATCGCTTTCGGGGCGCTTGGCGCGTCCGTCCCAGGTCCAGCGCGACACGAAGATGGCATCGATGCCCTCGCGGCGTTGCAACTGGCAGATCGACACGCCTGGCAGTTCCGCGTAGCAGGCCCACTCGCGTTCGCTCGTGATGACGAAGTCCAGGTCGAACTCCCGTATCAGTCCCATGCAATGCGCGCGCGCCGCGTCGTCGATGCCGGCGAAGGCTTCGTCGAGCAGCATGAGACGCGGTGCCTGTGGATTGCTGCCTTGGCTGTAGAAGCTCGCGATCGCCGCGAACAACGGCACCGTGAGGCCCAAGGCACGTTCGCCACTGGACGCAGGTCCGGAGAGCTTGCGCCATTGGCCATCTTGCGACCGTTCGACACGGAAGCGATGCCAGCGTCGATAGTCGAGCGCACGCGCCAACTGGTCGACCAGGCTTCCTGCGTTGTCTCCTGCGAGGCGTCCCAGTTCTGCATCCGCACGTTCCCGTTCGGCCGCAATGCGCTGCTGCAGCATGTTCCCGATGGCCCGACGGTCTTCGGCCGACCACATATCCGTGCTCGTGTTGAGCAGGCGCTCCCGTGCTGCATCCAGCCCGACCGGTGCTCCCTCGTCCTCGCCGAGCGGCTGCCACAGGAGCCGATATCGCACGCCGGTGGAAGTAGGGCGCTTCTGCAGTTCCTTGTTGATCGCCTGTACCTGCTTGTCGGCCGAGCGCAGAAGACGCTGTACTTCAGCGGCAATCTCGGCCTGCAGATAGTTTTCCAGCACGGCGCTCTCCTTGGCGGACAACAGCTCGCTGCGCTGGGCAATATCGTCCATCAGGCGGGCCGCGAGCTGATCGGGCCGTTCCGGTCGGTTGTGGAAGATGATCTGCACGACGAAGCCCCAGTCATTGGGTTCTGCCGGTGCCTGGTGTCCGAGCGCACTCAATGCGCGCTGCAGCTCCTGCAGGTCTTCGGTGATCTGCCGCTGTGTGCGGGACCAGGCGTTGTCGGTGTCCTGCAGTTCTGCCAGTGCCTGTTCGACGCGCCGCGCCAGCGTCAATGCGGGGTCGATGGTCCATGCGGTCCGCAGGTCGGGCAATTCGACGTCGGGGAGTGCCGACGACAACAGGCTGCTCTGGGCGAAACGCTGCAGTCGTTCGATGGCTGTGCCACGGGCATCGGTACGCTCGCGCAACGTGTTGTCGGCAGTGGTCTCCTTTTCGTTGGCGAGCACGCTTGCCTCTCGCGTCTTGCGCCAGTTTTCCCCTGCGGATTTTTGCCGGCCCTCGGCTTCTTCCACGGCCAGGCGCGCTTCGTTCAACTGCTTGCGCAATTCCTCGACTTGGGCTCCGATCGTTTCTCGCAACGCCTTGACGGCGGCGCGTGATTCTTCGGCTTCAACGCGCGCGGACGCCAGCGCTTGCTCGTCCGTCTTCAGGTCCGCGAGCGCCTCCTGTTCGCGGCCTCGCTGCGCCAGTACCTCGGGTTGTGCATGCCGCCATTCCTGGACGGTTCGCGCAAGCCGGAAATGGCTGTGGTCGAAGCCACGCAGCGCCTCCTCGATGGGTTGCAGCGCATCCAGCTGCGGCGGCAGGCCCATGTCGGAGGCATCGCGCTCCAGCGTCGTCCACGCCATGGCTTGCGCTTGTTCCGCCTCGCGACACAGTGCTTCGGCTTCCTCCAACTTCTTGCGAGCGGCTTGAAGCTCGCGCTCCCGCGAGGCGGCGTCGAGTGCAGCCTGGTGCAACGCATGGTCCGACGGCGCGGCGAGCCATTCGCGCTCGGCAGTGCGGCGATCCTCGTCGAGGTCCGCCTTGTGCAGCGCGAGCTGCGCGGCTTCTTCATCGAGGGTGTCCATGCGGGCCGCGATCTCGCTCAGCCGCTGTTGGCGTGCTGCGGCGCGCGCGGTCTGTCCGATGTACACGGCGTCCGGCTTCTGCCAGGCGCCGGTCAACGGGCCGAGCCGGAAGCGGCCATCGGCGGCGATCCAGGCTTCGGCGCTTTCATCGGACGGAGCGTGCGTATCGCATGCAACGCTGGCGAGCAGCCGTTCGATGGTGCCTGCAACGACCCCGGCATCGGCGTGTGCTTCGACGCGGAGCCAGTCGTTCAGCGAGGCGCCAGTAGTGGCGGGACGGGTCATCCACTGGCTGTCGAGCCACGGGAGTTCGCGGCCTTCGGATGAAAGGACGGCACCATCCGGCGTAACCCATGCGTCGAGCAATCCCGACGCTTCCAATGCGGCTTCGACACCGGCACGGTGTCTCGAATCCACATGACCCTGGAAGTCGATCAGTTGCCAGAGCGGTGCGCCGGGAAGCGCTTGGCGGGCGGTGGCGTCCCGGGTGTAGGGGCACGGCGGCACGGCATCCTGGCCACCTCGAAGTCGTTGCCGTTCAGTCTCGAGTTGCTCGCGCTCCCGGGTCAATGCATCGCCCATCCCGGTGAGTTCGACCTGGCGATGGGCGTGTCGAACGCTGGCCTGCTGCAAGGCAGCCTGCAGTGCCTGTCGAACCGGGTTATCGCCAACGAGGAGCTCGACCCAACCGGTCAAGGCTTCCAAGGCAGCATCGGCGGTGAATTTCAATTGAACCAGTGCGGCGCAGTGTGTCGTCCAGTTTTCGAGCGATGTCAGGCCGGCTTGCGCGAAGGCATCGTCGGCCGCCGCGCGGCTTTCGGCGGCCCGTTCCCACTCGAACTTTCGATCCGCCTCGAGCTTTTCGTGCTCTGCCAACGCGCGGCGAGCCTCGAGAAGTTGATCGTGCCGGCGTCGAAGCAACGTCAGTTGTTCCGCCTTCGCCTGGACGATGGCGCGCAGCGCAGACAGTGCCGCATCGATTTCCCGTTGCGCCAAGTTCGTGATCGCCGCTGGCGCCAAAAGGATCAACGAGTTCTCGTCGAACGAGGTGCGCACGCCTGAACTTTCCGCATGGATGGCACTGTCCTCGCGAGCTGCCAGCAGGTCCTGTTCGGCGCGCTTCGCCCGCTCGCCGACCCGCTCGCCGATTTGCGCTTCCCGGTCCGCGCGAGCGCGGGACAGGGCCGTGCCCTGCGCTGCTTTTTCCACGGCTTTCTGGCGGTTCGTGTCGTGTCTTTCTGCGTTCTCGAGCCGGTTGGCGTCCTGATTGATTGGGTCGGATCGCAGGGTCTCCCAACTGGAGCGTTGCGCCGCCAGGTCGAGCTCTGCCTTTTCGTTCGCTTCCCGCGCTTGCACCTCGAGGTCCCGAGCCTCCGTCGAGGCAGCATGCGCTTGATTACGCGCATGGCTCGCATTGTCGAAATCGGTCTGAGCCTGCCGAAGCTCGCGTGCCTGTCGCCGCGTCAGCATCCCCGAGTAGATGCGATAGCGCCCGTCGAAGCGCTCGACGGCCTTGAGCAACTCCTTCAGTTCATTGAGTTGATCGCGATCCTCTTCCAGCTGGTTCAGGGCTTCCGCCACATCGGTGAGCAGGTCCGTCGGCATCGGCGGCAGTGCTTCGGTCAGCGCATGCGAAAGCCCCGCTTCGTCGGGCTTCTTGGACAGCTGGGGTTGCCGCAGCTGGATCAGCGTGTCCATCAATGCGTCGTAGCGCCGGGTGCCCAGATGAAAGAGCCGCTCGTCCACCGCGCGCCGGTAGCTGATCGCCGTGTCGAAAATCTGGCCACGTCCTTCGATGGCGTGATCCAGGCGCTCGCGCGTCAGGACCACGCGCTGGTCGTTCGTGAGCCAGAGGTCGCGTCCGATGCGGGTTGCATCGCCCGAACCCGCATCGAGCAAGAAGAACCAGCTCTCGACCTGCGTACGCGCTGCGACGGCGGACAGTCCCACGCCGAGTGTGAGGTAGCGCAGGCTCCCGTCTTTCTCGCGCAACCCGAATTCGATCCAGGCATAGCCGATCCGCCTCGGATAGCTGCCCATGAGCAGATTCCAGGCCATCTTCTTTCCGCCATCGCCGTCGGGCTCCACGCGCGAAGGGCGCAAGTGGGCATCGAGCAGCAGCGGCAACGTCAGCGAGAGCACCTTGGACTTGCCCGTGCCGTTGTTTCCGCGAAGAAGAAGGTGGCCGTCGCGAAACCAGAACTCCTCGCTGTCGTAGTGAAAGAGCTCGACCAGGCCAAGCCGCAAGGGCTGCCACCGCTCGCGCAATGGCTCTGGCAACGGGGGGCGCTGCGGATGTGCAGGGGAGAGGTCGAAGATGGGATCGGTCATGCGTCAGAAGAGACTGCTCGCGGGCTGTTGGCGTGCCTGGACGGGCTGCACCTCGGCGTCGCCCAGGGCAAAGCGCGAGATCGCCGGCAGTGGCCGGATGCGGTCGGGTTCGCGCGCGATGAGTTGAAGTTTTTCCAGCCGATCCAGCGCTGTCCGGGCCAACTCGTGTTCGGCACCGGGCTCGCGCGCCGACTTGCGCCAGAAGCGCCCGTAGCGTTCCGTGGCTGCGCGCAGGAAGGCCGCCACGGCCTCTTCCGTGAGGGCGCTGGCGCTGGTCCCCGTACGCAACTGGGCCGCGAGATGCTCGGCCACGAGCAGCGTGGCATGCGCTTCGGTGCCCTCGGCGGGCATGGAGACGTCGGTCAACGTGCCGGCCTCGTCGGTCAGCGCCAGGCCTTCGGCCCGCTGTTCCGACGTCAGGCCGGTTGCTCTGCAAAGCCTGTCGGCCATGGCGCCGCGTTGGTTGACGAAGTACGCGTGCGCGTCTTCATCGAGCGAGTCCGCGTAGATCACCGGATCGTCCAGAAGCCGGCGGCTCAAGGCGTGCCGCAGTGCCGTGCGCCGGCCTTCTTCGTCGTCTCCCACGTGTTCGGTGACCAGAGCGCGCAACCGGTCGTCCAGGTCGAGCGGCGTATCCGCAGTCGCCCAGGTGGAAGGTCCACGCACGGCTGCCAGCATCCCGGCCAGCATCCGGCGCTGGATATCGTAGAGCGCATCGGCTTGCGCACCGCGGTTGTCGTGCACGAAGCTCTCCTCGTCGCCGGCGACGCGTTGCAGTACGCCCAGTTCCAGCAGGCTGCGGCATACGGCGACCAGTTCCCGCCGCTCGGCAGCGCTGCGCAGAGTGAACTCGAATTTCCGCGAGGCGAGTGCCGGGTCGATGGCCATCTGCATCACTCGCTGCCCCAGAAGGTTCAGCGTGATCTGCGGCTCCGCGCGCTCCAGTACGGCGCATGCCAGGCACAGGAGAACGTAGCGGCGCTTGTCGTAGTCCTTCAGCCCGCGTGTTGCATCCCGCAGATCGGCAGGTCGTTTGTAGAGACGAGCACCGTCCCGCTCGACGTGCAGCATCCAGCCCGCTTCGCGCAGGAACCATTCACGCAACCGGTCTGCCTGCCGGCGCACGGCCGGGAAATCTTCGTGGACGGGGCTCATCAGCGGCTGCATCAGCAGGGCGCGCAAGGCGATGCGGAATTCGTCGCGCTGGTGGCTTGCCTGGAGTTCTCCGATGTGCCGGCTTCCGGCAGGGGCGCGACGCGTATTCATGGCAATGCCTGCGTCGGGGTGATGGTCACCCGATGGTCCCGGCCCTCGAAGACGCCGGCGGTGGTGACGATGCGGGCTCTGTCCGCAGGGCCCAGGGGCTCCAGCCGAATGTGCAGCAGGCCATCGCCGGTTTGCCGCTCCACCGGTGTTTCCGGCCCCTCCTGTTCGGCGAGGGCTTCGCCCAGCAACTGGAGGAAGAGTCCGAAGGCATGGGTGTCCAGCTCTCCCAGTTCCGACAGCCTCAATGCATGACCCGTCGCCAGGCGCCTGCGTGCCGCTTCCACCTGCCGCGACTCCTCGGCGAGCTGGCCAGCCATCAATGCGCGATCGGCGCTGCGGTCCCGGACCTTCGCGAGCGCGCCACGGGGAGCCGACTCTCCGTATTCGCGCAGCCGAGGGTGAATCTCGAGCGGCGGTGCGTCCGCCCAGCGCGTGGTCGCGGGCAGGCTGTCACGGCTGCTGGTGTTGAGGGAAAAATGCCGCGCGGGGTGGAGCGCGAAGGCCGCGCGCGCGAGCCTGTGCGCATCGGCGTCGTCGTCGCAGGCCGCAAACCAGCCGGCCAGGGCGCGAAAGTCCGCCGAGCGGTCGCTGCGACCGCTGCGCCTTTCGTTGATCGCGGCGATGGCACCGAGCAACTGGGGAATGGCGGCACGGGCGCGTGCCCGAAGCAACTCGGCCTGGGGTGGCTCGTGCCCGGTCTGGAGGAACCAGCCGCGCAGGCCCTTCCAGCGTTCGCGCCAGGCGTGCCACCGTCTGAACTTTTCGTCGGCCAGGTCCTGTGCGTCACCTGGTGCGGCATCGCGCGCTTCGCGCTCGGCCACCAGCAGCAGGACATGGTCAATGCGCGGAGACAGTGTCTGGACCCAGCGGGCAATGGCATCGGAGCGTCGCACCAGGTCGCCCATGAAGCGCTCCAGGTAGTCGATCAGGCGGCGCTTGTAGCCCACGACCGCGTCGGCTTCGGCCTGCTGCAGCTCGATGCTGCGCGCGACACCTGCCATGAATGCCTGCGCATTCTCGGCAAGACTTTCGAAGACGCGGACCAGGTCACGCAAGATCTCGTGGATCTTGGGCACATCGGGCTCGGTGGTATCGAAACTGCCGTCGAGCAAGGTCGAAAGCGCCTGGAGCCGGCTGGCAATGTCCTCGAGCGCCACCGTCTGGAGTTCCGCGCGTCTTTGGAGTGTCTGGACGAAAGTGGCAAGAGCGGCTTCGACGGCTTCACCGCCCTGCGACAGCCGATAGAGGAAGCGGGCTCGGTAGAAATCGTTGAGGTTGGAGACGCGCGCCGTGTCCGGCTGGGACTCCAGGTTGCCCCATTCGGCCAGCTGTGCCAGCGCGAGATTGAGTTCCTCGGCGCGTGGGACTCCCGCAGGCCACTGGGCATCGGCGAGCACCTCGTCGGGCCTCAGTTGCAGGCGGTATTGCCGCTTGGCCGCCGCAAAGACATCCATGATGCAGCGGTAGAACGCTGCTTTCTCGGCACTGACATGGCGAAAAAGCTCCGCCGGATCATTCTCGGTTGGCATGAACCTCCCTCCTGCAGAGCCTTCTCGCATTCACCCGGCTCGCGTGTGTTGCAATATTTATGCAGTTTTGTATTTTTTCCTCTATATTGCAACACCACAATGAAGGCGCCGTCAACCCACATCGCACCGCAGGAGTCGGCCGTTCTGGCGCTGGCTCGGACAACGCCGCTGCTGCGCGCACGCGATGTGGTCGCGCACGGGTTGCCCTCCATCGTTCTCAGCCGGCTGGTACAGGCGGGCAGGCTGGAGCGCGTGGCCCGAGGGGTCTACGGCCTGCCGGGTCATGCTTCCAGCGAGCATCGCTCGCTGGCCGAGGCTTCGATCCGGGTCGATCGGGGCGTCGTCTGCCTGCTGTCGGCCCTGCGCGTGCACGAGATCGGAACCCAGGCGCCCTTCGAAGTCTGGCTGGCGCTTCCGCCCAACATGCCGAACCCTCGCCTCGACCAACCCGCATTGCGTATCGTGAGGATGTCGGGCGCGGCCCTGGCCGAAGGCATCGCGTACCGCTCGATCGACGGCGTGGATGTGCCGGTCTTCGATGCGGAAAAGACGGTGGCCGACTGCTTCAAGTTCCGCAACAAGATCGGTCTGGACGTGGCCATCGAAGCGCTCCAGGACGGATGGCGACAGCGCAAGCTGTCGATGGACCGGCTCTGGCACTACGCGACGGTGGACCGGGTGGCCAACGTGATGCGGCCGTACATGGAAAGCCTCGGCACATGAGCCGCAATCTCGCTGCCTCGCTGCGTGCACGGCTCAAGCAGAAGTCGGATGCCTCGAAGCAGGATTTCAATCTGACGCTGACGCACTATGGCCTGGAGCGATGGCTCTATCGCTTGTCGGTCTCCAGCCATGCGCCCAATTTCCTTCTCAAGGGGGCATTGCTTTTCTCGATCTGGTACGAGGTCCCCCACCGGGCGACACGCGATGCCGACCTCCTTGGGTTCGGGCCCAGCGACATCGACTCCATGGTCGGGGCGTTCCATGAGATCTGCGCGATCCCCGTCGATGACGGCATCGTGTTCGATCTTTCCAGCATCAAGGGTGGCGAGATACGCAAGGACACCGGCTATGGCGGAGTGCGGATCGATCTGCTTGCGCATCTCGATGGCGCGCGGATCGCGCTCCAGGTCGACATCGGCTTCGGCGACGCGGTGACCCCTGCCGCGGAGTCGGTGGACTATCCCGTGCTGCTGGAGGAGCTCCCCGTGCCTCGGCTGCGCGCCTATCCCAAATGCACCGTGGTGGCGGAGAAGGTCCAGGCGCTGTGCCTGCTGGGGATGGCCAACAGCCGAATGAAAGACTACTTCGATCTCTGGATCCTGTTGCGCGAGGACGAACTGGACGATGGCGAACTGCGGCGCGCCATCGAGGCAACCTTCGCGCGCCGCCAGACGCCGTGGCCTGCTTCCTTGCCGATCGGACTGACCCGCGCATTCGCCACCGATTCGGCAAAGCAGAGGCAATGGGCCGCATTTCTGAAGAAAAATCGGCTGGCGTCGTTGTCCCTGAACGAGGTCGTGGCGCTGCTGAGCGATCGGCTGCGAAAAGTCGGCCTCGGGAATTCCGAGTAGCACGCTTACACGCACCCCGTGCGCGGGCAATGCGCCGCCGATACGATGACCGCCTGTTCGTCGCCCCGTCGAACGATGGTGCAGCGCTCCCGCCGTCCCGCGCGAAGCGCCCGATGCCAGCCACCTCGCACCCGTCGCGAGCCAGCCCGCCCCTGAAGCCCTTCAGCATCTGCCATCGGCGCGGCGATCCCCTCGTTTCAAAGTCAAAGGACGCCGAGATGCACCCGGATACCTCCATGCTTCGCCCGAGCCAGCGCGAAGCGCTCGACCTGCTGCTGCAACGCCATTCCCCCTGGCCACTGACCGACCCCGCACCCTCGGCGCAGGACCTCGACCTCGTCTTCCAGGCCGCGCTGCGCGCCCCCGACCACGGCCAGCTCCAGCCCTGGCGCTTCATCACCATCCGCGGCGAGGCCCGCCTCGCGCTCGGCGAGGTGTTCGCGCAGGCCGCGCGGCAACGCGATCCCGAAGAAGACGGCGAGCGCTTCCGCAACAAGGCGATGGCCGCGCCGCTGCTGATCGCGATCTGCGCGCGCGTGCTGGCGCCGCACAAGATCCCCGAGTCCGAACAGGTGCTGGCCGTCGGCGCGGCCGCGATGAACATGCTCAACGCGCTGCACCTGCTGGGCTGGGGCGGCTTCTGGGCCACGGGGCTCAACAGCTACGACCCGCGGGTGCAGCGCGCGCTGGGCCTGGGCGAAGCGGACCGGCTGCTGGGCTTCCTCTACGTCGGCACGCCGAAGGAGGCGACGCGCGCGCCCGAGCGTCGCGCACCCGAGTCCTTCGTGCGCGAATGGACCGGCGCGGCGCGCTGAAATTTCTTCGCGCGGTGGTCCCGGATCGCGCCGGGCATCTGTACCATTCAGCCCCCCCAACGAATGCCTTCCGCCGTGCGGTCCTCGACCGCCACCGCACGCGCCCCCACGCTTGACTGCCGCCATCCGCCACACCCGCCGCCGCGCGCCCGCGTCCCCGCACGAGGGCCGACGCGCATGAAGTCCCGCCGCACCGCCCCCGCGCCCGAGCAACTGCTGCTGCCCGGCATCGACGCACCGCCGCCACCGCTGCGCACGCGTGCGCGCGCCACGCCCGGCGAACGCGCGCCGCGCAAGCCGCCGCCGGCGCATGTGCTGTTCTTCGCGCTCCATCCCGGCGCGGAAGATGCCGCGCGCATCGCGGCCTGGAGCGCGCAATGGCATGCGGAACGGGACCTGCGGGCCATGCACGTCGAGCCCGACCGGCTGCACGTCACGCTGCATGAGCTGGGTGAGCACAACGAGTTGCCGCGCGACAAGGTCGAGCTCGCGATCGCGGCCGCCTCGCGGCTGCACCTGCCGCGCTTCGAGGTGGCATTCGACGGCATGGCGCGCTTCGCCAAGGGCGCCTGCGTGCTGCTCGGCGGCGACCACGGCGAAGTGGCCGCGCTCGCGGCCTTCAGGCAGCGCCTGGGCGAGGTGCTGGCCGATGCGGGCTTCGCGCCCAGGCGCGCCTTCACGCCGCACCTCACGGTGTCGTACATGCGCGGCGCGATGGAGCCGGCCACGGTCGAGCCGATGCGCTGGACCGCCGCGAGCTTCGCGCTGATCGACAGCCGGCGCGCCGAGGGCGTGCACGAGGTGCTGGGCCGCTGGGCGCTGCCGGGCTGACGCCGGCGTCAGAAGTTCGCGCGCACGCCCACGGTCAGCAGGCCGGCCTTGGCGTGCTTCGAGACCTTGCCGAAGTAGTCGTAGTCGGCGGTGATCGAGAGATTGCGAGTCACCGCGTACTCGGCGCCGAAGCCGGCCATGAGGCCGGTGCCGTTGCCGCCGATGCTGTCGCCGCCGAACAGGCGGTGGCTGTTGCCGGCCGACACCCGGCCATGCGCCACGCCGAGCCGGCCGTTGAGCGCGAACGACTCGCCCAGCGGCAGCCGCGCGGTGGCGGCCGCGTAGAACACCTGGCCGGTGCCGTTCTCGAGCACCGAGTGCGCGCCGAATCCGCTGTAGCTGGTGTTCCACTGCTTCACGCGGCCCAGCCGCGCATAGCCGCCTTCCACGCCGAAGGTGTCGGTGAAGCGATAGCCGCCATAGAGCTTGAACGCGGTGCCGCTCTTGCTGTTCTTCTCGCCGCCCCAGGGCACGGGCACGCGCGAGGACGAGGGCAGGCTGTAGCTCGAGCGGCCGATGGCGCCGCCGACGTACAGGCGCGTGGTGTCCTTGCCGTGGTCGGCCGCGCTGGCATGCATGGACGCGGCGGCGGCCAGCAGCAGGGCGGACAGAAGGAGCGCGGTGCGCAGCGGCGAAGTCTTGGGCAGCGAGGCTTGGTGGGAAGGCATGGAATGCTTGGGAAAGATGAGATGAAAGGGAAGGGAGCCACAGGCGCCGCGTGGTGCGCCGGTGGTTGCATTCATTCTCGAAAGCGAGCCTGAAGAAAGGCTGCGCCTCCCCTGAAGGCTTCGTGAAGCGGGCCGCCGCACAAAGCTTCAAGACACGGCCCTCGCCGAGGGCTAAGGTCCCGCGCCATCCCTTCCTCATTCATTCACGGAGACACGGTTGACTGACATCGAACCCCTCGGATTCATCGGCCTCGGCGTCATGGGCCAGCCCATGGCGCTCAACCTCGCGCGCGCGGGCACGCCGCTGGTCGTGTGGAACCGCTCGCCCGCGCGCGCCGAGCCCTTGCGCGAAGCCGGCGCGCAGGTCGCCGACACACCCGCGCAGGTGCTGCGCCGCACGCGCATCGCGATCCTGATGCTGGCCCACGGCGAGGCGATCGACGAGGCGCTGGGCCGCGGCACGCCGGCCTTCGCGGACAACGTCGCGGGGCGCACCATCGTCCACATGGGCACCACCTCGGCCGCGTATTCGCAGGGGCTGGCCGACGCGGTCCGCGCCGCGGGCGGGCGTTATGTCGAGGCGCCGGTCTCGGGCTCGCGCAAGCCGGCCGAGGCCGGGCAACTGGTGGCGATGCTGGCCGGCGACGCGGACGCGGTGGAAGCGCTGCGGCCGCTGCTCAAGCCCATGTGCCACGAGACCGTGGTCTGCGGCCCGGTGCCGCAGGCGCTGCTGATGAAGCTCTCGGTCAACCTGTTCCTGATCACCATGGTCACGGGCCTCGCGGAGGCCTTCCATTTCGCCGACCGCCACGGGCTCGACACGCGCAAGCTGGTGTCGGTGCTCGAGGCCGGGCCGATGGCCAGCGCCGTGTCGCGCATGAAGGCGCAGAAGCTGCTCGCGCAGGACTTCGAGGTGCAGGCCTCGATCACCGACGTGCTCAAGAACAACCGGCTGGTGGCCGAGGCGGCGCGCGCGGCCGGCGTGGCCTCGCCGCTGCTCGATGCCTGCCATGCGCTCTATGGCGAGACGCAGGCGCTGGGCCTGGGCGCGCTCGACATGGCGGCCGTGGTGCGCGCGATCGAGGTGCGCACCGATACCGGCGCGCGCTGATCAGCCCAGCGCCGCGCTCCAGCGCGCGGGCGTGAGGCCGTAGGCCTGCTTGAACTGGCGCGACATGTGGCTCTGGTCGGCGAAGCCGGCCGCGTCGGCCGCATCGGCCAGCGAGCTGCCGCGCCGCAGCAGCCGGCGCACCGCGTCGAGCTGGCGCAAGGTGCGAAAGCGGCTCGGGCTGGTGCCGAAGGCCGCGCGGAACTGGCGCGCGAGCGACCAGCGGTCGAGGCCGGCCAGGCGCTCGAGCGTGGCCATCTCGGGGCGCTCGGTCGGCGTGGCCGCGATGTGCTCGCGCACGCGCGCGAGGCCCGCGAGTTCGAGCGGGCCGGTCGCGGCCGCGCGCCCCGTGGCCGCGTTGGCCAGCAGTTGCGCCACCGCGACCGCGAACTCGGTGCGCAGCACCTCGTCGTCGATCGCGGCGTCGAAGTCCCAGAGCTCGCGCGCGGTGGCGAGGCCCGTGCCGAGGGCCCGCAGCCGCGCCGCGTCGAGCACCGGCTGCGCCACGAAGGGCCGCGGCCGTCCCTGCAGCGCGCGCTGCACCAGCGCCGGATCGACGTAGAGGATGCGGTAGCCGAAGCCGTCGTCGGTGCCCGCGCCGCCGTCGTGCAGCTCGTCGGGATGCAGCACGTGGCACTGGCCCGGCAGGCACTGTCGCTGCGTGCCGCGGTAGCGAAAGCGCTGCACGCCCGCGAGCGTGATGCCGATCGCATAGGTGTCGTGGCGGTGCGGCGAGAAGGCCTGGCCGTGCAGGTGGGCCTCGAGGCGTTCGATGCCTTCGGTGCCGGGAGCGATCCGGATGCGGGGGGAGGGCGCCATCGTGATGCGGAAAGGAGGGACGGCCGTGTTTGTACGCCGAACCCGAAGACCGTGCTCAGTCGCCGTCGGCGAACTGGTCGAACAGCAGTCCGCGCAGCCACTGGTTGCCCGGATCGCGGTGCAGCTTGGCATGCCAGAACAGGTTGATCGCGATCTGCGGCAGCGCCACCGGGTGCGGGCGCCACACCAGCCCGAAGGGCTCGGCGATGCTCTGCGCGAGCCGCTCGGGCACGGTGGCGATCATGTCGCCCGAACGCAGGATGTGGCCGATGGCCACGAAGTGCGGCACGCGCAGCCGGATGCGCCGCTGGATGCCTTGCGCGGCCATCACGTCGTCGGCCTTGCCGTGGCCGGTGCCCGCGGCCTGCACCAGTACGTGGTCGGCCGCGACGAAGTCCTTGAGCGACACGCTGCGCTTCTTCGCGAGCGGATGGCTGTCCGCGAACAGGCACACGTAGCGCTGGCGGAACAGCCGGCGCTGGAACACGCCCGACTTGAGCTGCGGCAGCAGCCCGATCGCCAGGTCGACATGGCCGGCCTCGAGCTCCTCGCGCAGGTTGGTCGCGGTGTTGTTGCGCACGGTGCTGATGGTCACGCCCGGTGCGACCGCCGACAGCGCGGCCATCAGCTTCGGCGTGAAGTAGATCTCGCCGATGTCGGTCATCGCGAGCGCGAAGGCGCGCGTGCTGGTGGCCGGGTCGAACACCACCTGCTGGTTGAGCGCGGTGTGCAGCGCGCCCATCGCATAGGCCACCGGCTCCGCCAGCTGAAGTGCGAAGGGCGTGGGCTCCATGCCGCGCGCGGTGCGCAGGAACAGCTCGTCGCCCAGCAGCTTGCGCAGCCGTGCGAGCGCATTGCTGATCGCGGGCTGCGACAGGCCCAGCGACGCGGCCACGGCCGACACGCGTTTCTCGGCCAGCATGCGGTCGAACACCAGCAACAGGTTGAGGTCGATGTCCTTGAGCTGCATGCCGGACCTTTATTCATTTCGGTGATGAAGAGGATTCACGGAATTCTATTGGTCAATCGGCGACGGCCGCGCATCATCCGTCCCCGAGACAACCGGCGCACCCCGCCCGCCCACGAGAAGAACATCCGATGGACCTGCACATCCACCCCCTGGCCCGCACGCTCGAGGTCCGCCCCGGCGCGAACCTGCTCGAGGTGCTGCGCGAACACCATGTGCCGGTGTCGTACAGCTGCATGGCCGGGCGCTGCGGCACCTGCCGCTGCAAGCTGGTGTCGGGCCAGGTGCTCGACGCGGGCCAGGATGCCATCCGCCCCGACGGTCAGGGCGAGCGCTACGTGCTGGCCTGCCAGGCCACCCTGACCGAGAGCTGCGCGATCGAGATCCCCGAGCCCGACGAGGTGGTGGTGCATCCGGCGCGCGTGCTCAAGGCCACGGTCACCGGCATCGAGACGCTGACCCACGACATCCGCCGCCTGCGCCTCAAACCCAACAAGCCGCTCGAGTTCTCGCCGGGCCAGTACGCGCAACTGCAGTTCGCGCCGGGACTCGCGCGGCCGTACTCGATGGCGGGCCTCGGCCGCGACGACGAACTCGAGTTCCACGTGCGCCGCGTGCCCGGCGGCCGTGTCACCGCGCATGTGTTCGAGCAGCTGCGCGTGGGCGACGCGGTGCGCGTCAGCGGGCCGCTGGGCACCGCGTACCTGCGCACGAAGCACCGCGGGCCGATCCTCTGCGCGGCCGGCGGCACCGGGCTGGCGCCGATCCTGTCGATCGTGCGCGGCGCCATCGAGGCCGGGCTCACGCAGCAATCGATCCACCTCTACCTCGGCGTGCGATTCGGGGCCGACGTCTATGGCCTCGCCGAGCTGCGCGAGCTGCAGGCGCTGCATCCGCGCCTGACGGTGCAGGTGGTGGTGGTCGCCGGCCCGGCCGAGGCCGGCCAGCGCCTGGGCCTGATCACCGACGCGATCCGCGCCGACTGGCCCGGCAGCCTCGAGGGCTGGCGCGCCTACCTCTGCGGCTCGCCGCCGATGGTCGAGGCCGTGACGCAGCTGGTGCGCGGCCGCGGCCTCGCGCCCGAACAGATCCATGCCGATGCCTTCTACCTGCAAGGCACCTGAAGAATTGCCGGAAAGACAAGGAGACCCGCGATGACAACGCAAGCCGTGTTCCCCATCGAGCTGCGCTGGGAGAACGAGCAGACCAGCCGCATCCCGTTCAAGGCCTACACCGACGAGGAACTGCACCGGAAGGAGCTGCAGCGCTTCTTCTACGAGAAGCACTGGTGCTACGTCGGCCTCGAGGCCGAGATCCCGAACCCCGGCGACTTCAAGCGCACCGCCGTCGGCGAGCGCTCGGTGATCCTGGTGCGCGACATGGAAGGCGAGATCCACGTGGTGGAGAACGTCTGCGCGCACCGCGGCATGCAGTTCTGCCGCGAGCGCCAGGGCAACCGCAAGGACTTCGTCTGCCCCTACCACCAGTGGAACTACTCGCTCAAGGGCGACCTGCAGGGCGTGCCGTTCCGCCGCGGCGTGAAGCAGGACGGCAAGGTCAACGGCGGCATGCCGGGGGATTTCAAGCTCGAGGAGAACGGCCTCAACAAGCTCAAGGTGGCGCGGCGCGGCGGCGTGGTGTTCGCCTCCTTCGACCACGACATCGAATCCTTCGAGGACTTTCTCGGCCCCGAGATCCTGCGCTACTTCGACCGGCTGTTCGACGGCCGCAAGCTCACCATCCTCGGCTACAGCCGCCAGCGCATCCCGGGCAACTGGAAGCTGATGCAGGAGAACATCAAGGACCCGTACCACCCGGGCCTGCTCCATACCTGGTTCGTGACCTTCGGGCTCTGGCGCGCCGACAACAAGTCGGAGCTCAAGATGGATGCGCGCGGGCGCCACGCCGCGATGATCTCCACGCGCGGCAGCGCGGGCAAGGCCGCGCAGGTGACGCAGGTCTCCAGCTTCAAGGAGAGCATGCAGCTCAAGGACCCGCGCTTCCTCGACATCGTGCCCGAGCCCTGGTGGGGCGGGCCGACCGCGGTGATGATGACGCTGTTCCCGAGCCTGATCCTGCAGCAGCAGGTCAACAGCGTGTCGACGCGCCACATCCAGCCCGTGGGCCACGATGCCTTCGATTTCGTCTGGACCCATTTCGGCTTCGAGGACGACAGCGCCGAGATGACGCAGCGCCGCCTGCGGCAGGCCAACCTGTTCGGGCCGGCGGGCTTCGTGTCGGCCGACGACGGCGAGGTGATCGAGTTCTCGCAGCAGGGCTTCGAGCAGAAGCCCTACCACCGCACGCTGGCCGAGCTCGGTGGGCGCGAGGTCGAGAACACCGACCACATGGTGACCGAGACGCTGATCCGCGGCATGTACCGCTACTGGCGCGAAGTGATGGAGGCCGCATGAAGCAGCTCGACCCCGCCGCCTACCTCGAGCTGGCGCGGCTCTACGCGGCCTACGCCCACGCGGTCGATTCGGGCCAGTGGAGCCTGTGGCCGGCCTTCTTCACCGAGCAGTGCAGCTACCGGCTGCAGCCGCGCGAGAACCACGAGCGCGGCCTGCCGCTGGCCACGCTGTCCTTCGAGAGCCGCGGCATGCTGGAAGACCGCGTCTACGGCATCCAGGAGACGCTGTTCCACGACCCGTACTACCAGCGCCACGTGGTCGGCTTGCCGGTGGTGCACGGTGTCGACGACGACGGCGCCATCCGCAGCGAGGCCAACTACGCGGTGTTCCGCACCAAGCTCGACGGGCCCTCGACCGTGTTCAACGTGGGCCGCTACATCGACCGCGTGGTGTCCACGGCCGAAGGCCTGAAGTTCGCGTCGCGCCTGTGCGTGTTCGACAGCGAAATGATCCCGAATTCCATCATCTATCCGATCTGAGCCATGCAGGACAAAGAACCCGAGACCCACGGCGCGCCGCTGCGCCGCTTCACCGACCCGGCCTACCGGCCGCTGTGCGCCAACCTCGCCGAGGTGCGCGAGAACATCGACGCGCTCGACCGCCGGATCGTCACGCTGCTGGCCGAGCGCGGCCGCTACGTGAAGGACGCGGCGCGCTTCAAGCGCGATGCCTTCCAGGTCTCGGCGCCGCGGCGCCAGCAGGAGGTGATCGACAAGGTGAGGGCGCTGGCCGAGCAGGAGGGCGCCTATCCCGAGGTGGTGGAAGCCGCCTACCGCGCATTGATCGCGGGCTTCATCGCGCGCGAGCAGCAGGACCACCTGGGCATGGTGGACGTGGAGGCGCGGCCATGAAGACGCTGTTCGTGCTCGCGGCCACGGCCGCCATCGCCATGACGGCCCAGGCCCAGGACTGGCCGCAGCGCCCCGTGCGCGTGATCGTGCCCTTCGCCGCGGGCGCCTCGCCCGACATCCTCGCGCGCATCGTCAACGACAAGCTCGCCGCGCGCATCGGCCAGCCGCTGATCGTGGAGAACAAGCCCGGCGCGGGCGGCAACAGCGGCACCGACCAGGCCTCGAAGGCGGCGCCCGACGGCTACACCTTCCTGCTGTCGGTCAACGCGCCGCTGGTCTACAACACCATCCTCTACAAGAACCTGCCGTACGACCCGTTCAAGGACCTGGTGCCGGTGTCGCTCGCGGCCACCACGCCCAATGTGTGCGCGGTGTCCAACGGCATGAACGTCGACTCGGTCAAGTCCTGGCTCGAGGCGCTGAAGCGCAACCCCGGCCAGTTCAACTTCGCCTCGACCGGCAACGGCTCGATCTCGCACCTGGGCGTGGAACTGGTCAAGCTCAAGACCCGGTCCTTCGCGGTCCACATCCCCTATGCGTCCTCGGGCCAGGCCGTCACCGCGATCATCCAGGGCGACGTGCAGTTCGCCTGCCTGCCGCCGGTGTCGGTGATGCCGCAGGCCAAGGCTGGCCGGCTCAAGGCCATCGCCGTGACCTCGGCCGAGCGCTCGGCGCTGCTGCCCGAGCTGCCGACCCTGCGCGAATCGGGCCTGCCCGACATCCAGGCCGTGCCGTGGTTCGCCTACATGGCGCCCAAGGGCACGCCCGATGCGATCGTGCAGCGCATGAGCCGCGAGATCGCCGCGGTGCTCAAGGACCCCGAGGTGCAAAAGCGCCTGCAGACCGCCTACTTCGATCCCGTGGGCAGCACGCCCGAGGCGCTGGCGAAGTTCATGGGCGAGGAGCTGCGGCGCTGGAAGCCGGTGATCGAGCGCACGGGCCTCAAGCCCGACTGACGCGGAAGGCCCGCCGCGAAACCCCCAACCGTTCGCGCTGAGCTTGTCGAAGCGTCGCGCAAGGCTTCGCCCTTCGACAAGCTCAGGACAGGCCAAGCTAGGCCCGAACGGATGGGGCTCACCACCCATTCAGGACAGAAAGAAGAACGACATGACCACGATCACCTGGATCGACGCCGCGGCGGTGGACGACGTCCCCGCCGACGACGTGATCGGCATCGACGTGCAGGGCCGCGACATCGCGCTCTACGGCACCGAGGACGGCATCCATGCCACCGACAACATCTGCACCCACGGCCATGCGCGGCTGTGCGACGGCTTCCTCGAGGGCCACGAGATCGAGTGCCCGCTGCACCAGGGCCGCTTCGACGTGCGCAGCGGCAAGGCGATGTGCGCGCCGCTCACCGAGGACCTGCGCAGCTACCCGGTGAAGATCGAGGACGGGCGGGTCTACCTCGCGTTCGAGAGCTGACTGGCGGCGGGCAGCTGGCGCTCGCGGCGCCGGCGCTTGGCCTTCGACGGATGCCACTGGTGCGTCGAGGCCTTGAAGGCCGGCCGCTCGAGCGCCATCGCCTCGAGGAAGCGCGGGCCGAGTTGCAGCCGCGGCGTGGCCAGCGAGGGATCGAAGTCGGCCTCGACGCGGCCCACGTCGGGCACGCGCGCATAGCGCAGCACGCGGTAGCCGGCATCGACGAGCAGCGCATCGTGCGCCTCGCGCAGCGCGCGCTCCTTGCGGCCGGCCTTCTCGTCGAGGCCGACCACGGCCACCACCTCGAAGTTGCGGTCGCAGATGACGAAGTCGGCGATCTTGCGGCCGAAGCCGCTGCGCGCGGCGCGGGTGCGCGCGGTGAGCAGGGCGCCGAAGCTCACCTGCGGCAGCACCACGAGGTCGGGCAGCGTCTGCACCAGGCGGTGGTACATGGCCTGCTGGCGTTCGTTGAGCGGCGCACGCGGACGCGGGCGTTCGACGAAGCCGCCGCGGTTGTCGTTGCGCTTCTGCGCGATCAGCACGACCAGGAGCAGGGCGAGGGTCGCCAGAACGACCACGAATATAAATGTATTCATCTGTAACTCTCCTTCAGCGGCGAGTCTCGCACGAGTGAGATTGAGGGTCTGGGCAAGCTCCTCGAAGCCTCGGACCAGGGCCTGCGCGCGACCTCTGTTGCGGCTTCTTTTCGCGCGCTCTGTATCTGTTCGCCGCGCGCCGGTGCGGCGAAGATGGCGCCTTTTCTTTCCGCTGGAAATTCCGCCCATGACCGCATCCGCCCATCGCCAACAGACCGCCGACCGCATCGCCGCCGAGCTCGGCCACAGCTTCGAGGGCGAGATCCGCGTCGGCGGCCACTACGCGTCGGCCGTGCGCGACGGCCATACCCTCTACATCAGCGGCCAGGTGCCGCGCGTGGGCACCACGGTGATGGTCACGGGCCGCGCGGGCGACACGGTGTCGCTCGAGCAGGCGCGCGAGGGCGCGCGGATCTGCGCGCTGCGCGCGCTCGCCATCCTGCGCCGCGAGCTCGGCTCGCTCGACGCGGTGCGCCAGGTGCTGCGCGTGGGTGTGTTCGTGCAGTGCAGCGCCGACTTCACGCAGCACAGCGAGGTGGCCGACGCGGCCTCGGACCTGCTGCACGAGGTGTTCGGCGACGCGGGCGTGCATGTGCGCACGGCGGTCGGCGTCTATGCGCTGCCGAAGAACGCGACGGTCGAGGTCGAGATGACCGTCGCGGTCGACTGATTCAGCGCAGCAGCAGGTCGGCCACTTCCTGCGCCAGCGTCGCCACGGTGCGCGGCGCGCAGCCCTCGGCGTTGTTGCTCACGGTGACGAATGCGTTCTGCCCGGCCTTCACGGTGCCCGCGATCACGCGCGCCAGCGCCTGGCGCGTCTCGGGATCGGGGTCGACGATCTTGTCGAACGGGCCGTAGAGCTTCTCGGCGTCCTCGTAGCCGTAGCGGCCGTGGCGCCGGTGCAGGTTCCAGCGGCACACCAGCGGGCGCGGCCACAGCGCGCGCAGCATCGGCAGCTGGTCCTCGATCGGCGGCATCTTCGCGTGCAGGCCCAGGCACCAGGTGGCGCCCACGCTGCGCAGCATGGCGGCGAACTCGGGCGACATGAGCTGCGGATCGCGCACCTCGACCGCGACCACCGCGTCGGGCGCGGTCGACGTCAGCGCCGGCAGCGCGGCGATCATCGCGGCGAGGCGCTCGAGCAGCAGCGGCACATCGGCCAGCACGGGCCGCGGCAGCGGGCTCAGCTGGAACACCAGCGCGCCGATGCGGTGGCCCAGGCCCTGCAGCGCGGGCTCGGCGAACTCGCGCACCGCGAGGTCGGCGCTGAGGAAGGCCGGGTTGATCTGCGTGCCGCGGCCGCTTTCGTCGCGCACCGTGGCATCGGTCACCACGCTCGGCGCCTTCACCACGAAGCGGAAGTCGTCGGGCACCATCGCCGCGTAGCGCGCGTACTGGCTCGCGGTGAGCGCGCGGTAGAAGTTGCGGTCCAGGCTCACGGTGCGGAACAGCGGATGCTGGCCATAGGCCGCGAGGCCGTTCTTCGACAGCAAGGCCTCGGCGTACTCGCCGTCCCACACGAGGCCGGCCCAGCCCGGGTAGTTCCATGACGAGCCGCCGAAGCGCAACTGCGGCGGCAGCTGCAGCGCGAGATCGACCAGCGCGGGATCGGCCGGCGCCGGCAGCACGGTGCCACCGCGCGATTTCTTCGGGGCCGGGGCATCGGCCGCGGGAGGCGCGGAAGGGGCAGGCGCCGAAGGGGAAGATCCGGGAAGGTGGGGAAAAAGGGTGTCCTGCATTGCACTGAGGCCTCGGGCGCGCATTCTCGCCCGGCCCTTGGAGTGGCTGCCGAACACGGACATCCGAACGCAGAAGAAATACAAAAGCGCGCGGAGGTCGCAGAAGGATTTCCAGTCTTTGGGATGTCCCTTCTGCGACCTTCGCGAAACCTTCGCGCCCTCTGCGTTCGGCTGTCCGCTCCCGCTCCCCGGCACAATCCGCGCCATGAAACAGTGGTTGCGCACCCGCGGCGGATGGTGGCTGGCCTGGCTGGCGCTGTCGGCCCTGGGCGCGGCCTGGCTCGCGCGCGCCGAGATCGAGCGGCTGCACCAGGCCTTCGACACCGACGCGCGCATCGCGCACCGCCTGATGAGCCAGCAGGTGGTGCAGTACGACGCGGTGCTGGCCACGCTCGCGCTGCTCGAGCCCGCGGGCGGCGGCGGCGCGGCCGACCGGCCCGAGCAGCGGCTGCCCGCGGTGTATTCGTCGATCCTCGGCGTGCAGCGGCGCGCGCGCGGCGAGGCCTGGCCGCCGGGACCGCAGGCCGAGGCGCTGGCGCGGGCCGAGGTGCGTTCGCGCGAGCTGCGCCGCGCCGAATACGCGGCGCTCGACCTGCCGCACGGACGCTACCTGCTGGCGATCGGCGCCGACCCGGTCAGCTATGCGCTGGCCATCGACCTCGCGGGCACCGTGCCCTGGCGCGACTGGCCGATGAACCCGCAGCAAAGCCCGGTGCGGCTGAGCCTGCAGCGCGACGGCCAGCAGCTGGTGCTGCAGCCGGGGCGCATCGGCGAGGGCGGCTGGCGCTTCGACTTCACCAAGGTGCTGGCCTCGCCGAGCCAGCCCTTCGACCTCGTCGCGCAGCGCCAGGTGGGCTGGTCCGAACTGCCCTGGCGCGCGATCGCGCTGTGGACGCTGGCGATGGCGCTGCTGGTCGCGGGCCTGTGGACCGCGCGGCGCCAGCGCGTGGCGCGCCGCCGCGCGGAAGAGCTGCTGCGCCTGGGCCAGGTCGCGCGGCTCAATGCGCTCGGCGAGCTGTCGGCCGGCCTCGCGCATGAACTCAACCAGCCGCTGACGGCCGTGCTCGCGAATGCGCAGGCCGCGCGCCGGCTGCTCGACGAGGAGCCGCCCGACATCGCCACCGCGCGCGGCGCCATGGGCCAGGCGGTCGAACAGGCGCGGCGCGCGGCCGGCGTGGTGGGCCGGCTGCGGCGCGTGATCGAGCGGCCCGAGGCCGGCGGGGAGTTGCGCCCGCTGGCGCTGCACGAGGTGGTGCGCGATGCGATGCACCTGCTGGCGCCCGAGTTCGAGCAGCGCGGCGTCGCGGTGCGCTTCGATGCCGCGGCCCAGCCGCCGCTGCGCGTGCTCGGCGAGCCGGTGGCGCTCGAGCAGATCGTGCACAACCTGCTGATGAACGCGCTGCAGGCGCTCGAAGGCGTGCCCGCGGGCGAACGGCGCATCGAGGTCGAGCTCGCACGCCAGGGCGAGGAGGGCATGCTGGCCATCGTCGACAGCGGCCGCGGCATCGCACCCGAGGCCCTGCCGCGGCTGTTCGAACCCTTCTTCAGCACGCGCGAAGGCGGCCTGGGACTGGGCCTGAGCCTCAGCGAGACGCTGGCCAGCGGCATGGGGGGCAGCCTCGAGGCCGCGCATGCATTGCCGCGCGGCGCGCGCTTCACCCTGCGGCTGCGGCTGGCGCAGAACCCATGACGAACGTCCATCCCCAATCTCCGCTGGTGCACCTGATCGACGACGACCAGGCGGTGCGCGAGAGCCTCGCGCTGCTGATCGGCACCGTGGGCCTGCGCGTGCAGGCCTGGGCCGATCCGCAGGCCTTCCTCGCGGGCTTCGACCGCAGCGGCATCGGCGCGATCGTGCTCGACGTGCGCATGCCCGGCATCGGCGGGCTCACCGTGCTCGACCGGCTGGTGGCGCAGGGCGTGGACCAGCCCGTGATCATGCTGACCGGCCATGGCACGGTCGAGATGTGCCGCCGCGCCTTCAAGGCCGGCGCGGCCGAGTTCCTCGAGAAGCCGGTCGACGACGAGCAACTGCTCGAGGCGCTGCAGCAGGCGGTGCGCCAGCACGTGCGCTCGCGCGAGCGTTCGCAGGCCGACCAGGCCGCGCGCGAGCGGGTCGCGCAGCTGTCGGAGCGCGAGCGCGAGGTGCTGGCCTTCATCGTCGCGGGCCTCACCAACAAGGAGATCGCGCGCGAGCTCGCGCTGTCGCCGCGCACGGTGGAGACGCACCGTGCGAACCTGTTCGCCAAGCTCGAGAGCGATTCGCTGGCGCAGCTGATCCGGCGCTACGCGCTGCTGGTCGACGGCGACGCGGCCTGAGCGGCGCTCCGTAGAACTACGGAGCGCGGTCCGCAGCCGTACGAATGGCCGCGCCGGCGCGCCTTTCCTACAGTGGCGCAGCCGCCGGCAACGGGCCGGCGCCACTCACTGGAGACCCCTTCATGCATTCGTCGCTTCGCCTCGCCACCCTCGCCGCCGCCGTCGTCGGCCTGGCCGCTTCCACCCTGGCCCAGGCCCAGACCGCCGCGCCCGCCGCGGTGCGCACCGAGCGCAACATCTCGCTCGCGCTGGCCAACCAGATCGCCGCCGAGGCCGTCGCCGCCTGCGCCGCCAACGGCTACAACGTGGCCGCCACCGTGGTCGACCGCGCCGGCACCGTGCGCGCCGTGCAGCGCGCCGACAACGCCGGCCCGCACACGCTGGCCTCGAGCGAGCGCAAGGCCTGGACCTCGGCCTCGGCCAAGAGCCCCACGCAGGCCATGATGGAGAACGCGCAGAAGAACCCCGGCGCCGCGAACCTGGTCTACCTGCCGGGCTTCCTGCTGCTGGGCGGCGGCGTGCCCGTGAAGTCGGGCAACGAGGTGATCGGTGCCGTGGGCGTGGGCGGCGCGCCCGGCGGCCACCTCGACGAGCAGTGCGCGAACGCCGCGCTCGAGAAGGTCAAGGGCCTGCTGGGATGAGAACGCCGCGCGCGCTGCGGCTCGCCGCCGGCCTGGCGCTCGCGCTGGCCGCGGGCGTGCCGGGCGCGGCCCTGGCGCAGGTCGCGCCCAGCGTGGCCGAGGCCAAGGCCTACGAGGGCCTGCATCGCGCGGCCTGGCAGGGCGACCTGCCGCGGCTGCGCACGCTGGTCGCAAGTGGCGCCCGGCTCGACGCGCGCGATGCGCGCGGCCGCACGGCGCTGCAGGTGGCCACGCATGCGCGCCAGCGCGAGGCGATCCGCCTGCTGGCGCAGGCCGGCGCCTCGCTCGATGTGCTCGAGGACGACCGCTACGACGCCGTGACCATCGCCGCGGTGGCCGACGACCCGGCCACGCTGGCGCTGCTGCTGTCGCTGGGCGCGAGCGCGAAGCAGGTCACGAGCCGCTACGACGGCACCGCGCTGATCGCGGCCGCGCACCTGGGCCACGACGAGGTGGTGCGTCAATTGATCGCGGCCGGCGCGCCGCTCGACCACGTCAACAACCTGCACTGGACCGCCACCATCGAGGCCGTGGTGCTGGGCGACGGCGGCGAACGGCACCAGCGCACGCTGGCCGCGCTGATCGGCGCGGGCGCCAATCTCTCGCTGGCCGACCGCCAGGGGCGCACGCCGCTGCAGCTCGCGGTGGCGCGCGGCTACACGGCGATGGCCGAACAGTTGAGGGCGGCGGGCGCGCGCTAGTTGCGAGGGAGAATCGGGCTTTTGCTGTCCGAGACTCCGCCATGCCGCTTTCCGTCGACACCACCGCCCGCGCGAAAGGCCGCTGAGATGCGCGGCCTCGGACTGATCGGCCTCGTGATCGCGCTCGCGATCGTCGCGCTGGTCGCGAAGAAGCAGTTCACCGGCACGGCCGTGCCCGTCTCCGCCGATGGATCGACGGCGCCGGCCACCGTGCGCGACCAGGCGCGCCAGGTGCAGGACCAGTACAAGCAGGCCCTCGACGCCGCGATGCAGCAGTCGCAACGCAAGATGCCCGATGACGAGTGAGCCCTTGACCGACGACGGCTTCATGGCGCTCGCGCTGGCCGAGGCGCGGCGCGCGGCCGAGGCCGGCGAGGTGCCCGTGGGCGCGGTGCTGGTGAAGGACGGCCGCGTGATCGCCACCGGCCGCAACACGCCCGTGGGCGGCCACGACCCGAGCGGCCATGCCGAGATCAATGCGCTGCGCGCCGGCGCCGAGGCGCTGCGCAACTACCGGCTCGAGGGCTGCGAGCTGTTCGTCACGCTCGAGCCCTGCGCGATGTGCGCGGGCGCGATGCTGCATGCGCGGCTCGCGCGCGTGGTCTACGGCGCCGCCGATCCCAAGACCGGCGCGGCCGGCTCGGTGCTCGACCTGTTCGCGCTGCCCCAGCTCAACCACCGCACGCAGGTGCAGGGCGGCGTGCTGGCGGCCGATTGCGCGGCGCTGCTGCAGGACTTCTTCCAGCGCCGGCGCACGGCCGCGCGCGAGCAGGCGCAGCCCCTGCGCGACGACGCGCTGCGCACGCCGCCCGAGCGCTTCGCCGCGCTGGCCGACTACGCCTTCGCGCCGCACCACGTGCAGGACCTGCCGTCGCAGCGCGGCTGGCGGCTGCACTACGTCGACGAAGGGCCGGCCGACGGCGTGGCCTGCCTGTGTCTGCACGGTCCCGGCGAATGGGGCTACGCCTTTCGCCATCTCGCGGGCCTGCCCGGGCTGCGCGTGCTGATTCCCGACCTGATCGGCTTCGGCAAGAGCGACAAGCCCAAGCGCGAGGCCGCGCACAGCCTCGAATGGCATCGCGACCTGCTGCTCGAATGGCTGGACCGGTTGCCGCCCGCGCCGATGGTGCTCGTGCATTCGCAGGCCGGCGCGGACCTGGCGGCGGCGCTGCATGCGGCCGCGCCCACGGGCCGCTTCGCGGCGCTGCTGGCCGCGCCCGAAGGCGGCGGGTGCGTGCGCGAGGCCTGGCGCGCGCCGTTCCCCGACCGCGGCTTCGAGGCCGCGCTGCGCGCGCTCGGCCCGCTGGCCCGGTCCTCGGGGCCGGACCGCGCGCAGGCGCTGGCATTGGCCGAGGCGGCGCGGGCCGCGATGGGATACTCGACGCCGTGAGCAACAAGCACATCTACATCTATTCCCCCTCCAGCGCGGTGCGCGACAAGGCCGCGTTCCGGCGCGGCGTGGCGCGCCTCAAGGCCCTGGGCCACGAGGTCGAGGTCGACGAGGCCGCGCTGTCCTTCCACCAGCGCTTCGCCGGCGACGACGCGACCCGCCTCGCGGCCATCGGCCGCGCGGCCGCGAGCGGGGCCGACATCGCGCTGATCGCGCGCGGCGGCTACGGGCTCACGCGCATCCTCGACGGCGTGCCGTTCAAGAAGCTGGCCAAGGCCATCGAGCGCGGCACCGAGTTCGTCGGCCTCAGCGACTTCACCGCGCTGCAGAACGCGCTGCTCGCGAAGACCGGTGCCGTGACCTGGGCCGGCCCCGCGGTGGGCGAGGACTTCGGCGCCGAGGCCGGACCCGACGACATCATGGAAGCCTGCTTCGACGACCTCGCGAGCGGGCAGGGCGAGGGCACGGGCTGGCGCATGCCGGTGCGCGACGCGGCGCTCAAGTTCAAGCCCGTGCACGACGCCGTGCTGTGGGGCGGCAACCTCTGCGTGCTGACCAGCCTGCTCGGCACGCCGTACTTCCCGGCGGTCGACCAGGGCGTGCTGTTCATCGAGGACACCAACGAGCACCCGTACCGCATCGAGCGCATGCTCGAGCAGCTGCGCATGGCCGGCGTGCTCGGGCGCCAGCGCGCCATCGTCTTCGGCCAGTTCACCGGCATGCGCAAGGTGCCGGGCTACGACCGCGGCTTCGGCCTCGACACCGTGATCGACCGGCTGCGCGCGCAGCTGCGCAAGGTGCAGGTGATCGCGGGCCTGCCGTTCGGCCACGTGCCGACCAAGGTGCTGCTGCCGGTGGGCGCGAAGGTCGAACTCGCGGCCGACGGGCGCGACGTGTTCATGGTGTGGGGCCATCACCCGCACGGCGGCGCCAGGCCGCACGCGCAGGGCCACGATCACGATCACGGCCACGCGCACGGCGATCACTCGCACCACGGCCACGCGCACTAGGCGCCGCGCGCGCCAAAAAAAAGGCGGCCCGGAGGCCGCCTCGAAGCGAACGCCAGGCAGCTCGCGACCGCCTGCCGTCCGTTACATCAGTGGTGGGGAATGCGCTGGTGCGCGCGCGGTCCCATCGATCCCGGCAGTCCGCCTTCGAACATGCTGTTGATGCCCTTCATCTTGCGGCGCGCGGCGGTCTCGCCGTCGATCGCGCTCAGCGCGGTCATCACGTCCTGACGCAGGTACCAGAGGGTTTCGACATCGGCCGCGAAGCGCACGCGCTGGCTCACGCGCTGCACCGAGTGGCCACCTTGCGAGGGCAGCAGCGACAGCATCGCGCTGCGGATGCGGCCGAGCTGCTGATCCTTGATGCGTGCGTTGCCGGCACCCGACAGGTGCAGCAGACGAAGCAGGCGGCGGATGATCGTCATGGCGAGTTACGTAACACCGAGAACAGGATTGACGGTTACCTTAATCGGGCGGTGAGCAAGACACAAGTTGTGGAACAGTGTTTCTTGTTCGAAAACAACACACTTTACGTCGCAGTTCGAGCAAAAACTGAAGAGTGTTTTCTTAAGTATTAATTCAAATGCAGGATTATTCCTACAGAGCTCACAGTATTTGTCCGACGCCTTACGCTTCCTCTTCAGAATAGTGCGACTGGGTGAAGGATTTGACGGTACAAACCCGTCCAGGGATGACTGGATTTCGGCGTTCTCCGTGTCCGGGCAGAGATAGAGAAACACAAAACAACGGCGGTGAGGCCGGATTCAGAACATGGTTGTCAACTCCACGGTGGTGTTCGCGGACCTGACCGGCAGTACCCGGGTCTTCGAGGCCATGGGCAATGCCCGGGCCACCGAGACGGTGACGCGCCTGACCCAATGGATCGGGGCGGTCTGCGAGAAGCATGGCGGGCGGGTGGTCAAGTCGCTGGGCGATGGCGTGTTCGCGCTGTTCGCCGAAGGCGCGGGCGCGATCCAGTCGGTGATCGAGCTGCAGCGCCAGCACCAGAAGCGCCTGCTGGCCTGGCCCGCGCCGCTGCGCATGGAACTGCAGATCGGCGTGGCCAGCGGCGAGGTGCTCGAGGTCGACGGCGACTGCTTCGGCGACGCGGTCAACCTGGCGTCGCGGCTCAGCGACCTCGCGGGGCCGAGCCAGATCTGGGCCACCGAGTCGGTGATCGTCCAGTTGCGCGAGGGCGCGGTCCATCACCGCGACCTCGGCCCGATCAACATCCGCGGCCGCAGCGAGCTCTCAGTGGTGCACCGCATCGACTGGCAGGAAGACCTCAGTGCCTCGCTGACCGTGCCGGCCGCGCTGATGGCGGGGCGCCATGCCGATTCGAACTTCGGCCAGATCGAGTTGAGCTGGCTCGACGTGCGCTCGATGTTCCGCACCGAACAGTTGCCGATCCACCTGGGCCGCGTCGACGATGCCCAGTTCGTGGTCAACGACCCGCGTGTGTCGCGCCTGCATGCGCGCATCGAGCTGCGGCACGGCAGCTGCGTGCTGATCGACCTCAGCACCTACGGCACCTGGGTGCGCTTCCACGGCAATGCCGGGCCCAGCAGCGAGATCGCGCTGCGGCGCGAGGAATGCGTGCTGCACGGCAGCGGCGAGATCGGGCTCGGTGCGCCGCTCAGCGATTTCAGCGCGCCGACCATCGCCTTCAACACCATGGGCGGCGACGTGCTGCTGTCGCGCCGCGCGGTCGGCTGAGCGGCGCCGGCGCCGTCACGTTTGGCTACCAGAAGCCGTGGCCGGGCGTGCACGGCGCGCGGGGGCAGGGCGTTGCTCGTGCATCGGACCGCCGTCGCGGTCGTTGCCAGCCAGCCAGCCTGGACCGGGAGCCCCCAGTGAACCTCAAGCCTTCTTCTTCCTCGTCGCGCGGCCTGCACCTCGCCGCGCTCGCCGCCGTGGCGTTCGGCTCGCTGTTCGCCGCCGGTGCCGCGAACGCGCGCGGCCACTGGTCGATCGAGATCGGCACGCCCGGCGCGGGCTATCCGCCGCCTTACTACGCGCCGCCGCCGGTCTACTACGAGCCGGCACCGATCTACTACGCGCCGCCCCCGCCGGTGTATTACCGCCCGCCGCCGCCCGTGTACTACCGGCCGGCACCGCTGATCGCACCGCCGCCGGGCCGGCCCTATTACGGCCCGGGCTACCCGTACCGCGCGCCGAACGACGACGGCGACGACGACTGACGCGCTCGGTGTCCGCCGGCGCGCTCGCTGAAGACAATTCACGACAGGAATTGTCAAATTGTGTTTCTTGGGCGACGAAAAAGTCACACAAGTTCACAGTTCTAAGTCGAAAGTCCGTCGTTCCCGGGCCTTCATTCCACGGAAAACAGTAGGGCATGACCCTTGCCTCCTGACCCGCATCGGCGCGCGGGCGCCGCAGGAGCGAGGGTCATGTTCGATACGGAAGAAGCCGCCCAGCAGGCAGCGGCTCATGAGATGGATGCGCCGCTGGCGCAGCCGAAGGAAAGCGGCGGCACGCTCGCCCACGAGGGATCGGCCAAGGCGCTGAAGGGCCTGGCGCTGTTCGCCATGCCGGCGCTGATCGCGGCCTGTGGCGGCGGCGGAGGAGGCGGCGGCGGTGGCGCGGGTGGCGGCATCTTCCCCGGCGCCAGCGGCGGCAACCCGCAGCCCGATGCGGCCACGCCGGCCGACACCGGCCCCTACCACTACCTGCAGGCCAAGAGCGACGCCGAAGCCGCGCGCTTCCTGCTGCAGGCGCAGTTCTCGGCCTCCGAGCCGGAGATCGCCGCGGTGCGCAGCCTCGGCTATCTGCCCTGGCTCGAGCAGCAGTTCAACGCGCCGCGCACGCAGACCGCCTGGGAATGGGTCGAGAGCCAGCCCTACAACGGCACCGACGTCGACGCCACCGTCTGGCGCCAGCTCATGCTGTCGGGCGACGCGGTGCGCAAGCGCATGGCGCTCGCGCTCAGCGAGATCTTCGTGGTCTCGGCCAACGACATCGGCTCGAGCTGGCCGACGCACATGATGGCCCAGTACTGGGACACGCTGGCCGCCGGCGCCACCGGCAACTTCCGCCAGCTGCTCGAGGCCGTGACGCTCAATCCCGCGATGGGCTTCTACCTCAACACGCGCGGCAACCAGAAGGAGAACAACCGCGGCCGCCAGCCCGACGAGAACTACGCGCGCGAGGTCATGCAGCTCATGAGCATCGGCCTGCAGCAGCTCGAGGCCGACGGCACGCCGAAGACCGGTGCCGACGGCCAGCCGCTCGACAGCTACACGCAGAACGACGTGACCCAGCTCGCGCGCGTCTTCACCGGCTACGACCTCGACATCAAGCCCGCCGAGGAGAACGGCTTTCGCCCGCCCGGCGCCAGCTACACCGTCGAGACCCGGGACTGGACCACGCGGCCGATGGTGCTGATCGCGAGCCGCCACTCGATGCTCGAGGCCAAGTTCCTCGGCGCCACCGTGCCCGCCAACACGCCCGGCGCCGCCGCGCTCAAGATCGCGCTCGACACGCTGTTCAACCATCCCAACGTCGGCCCCTTCATCGGCCGGCAGCTGATCCAGCGGCTGGTCACGAGCAACCCGAGCCCGGCCTACGTGAAGCGCGTGGCCGCGGCCTTCGCCAACAACGGCGCGGGCGTGCGCGGCGACATGAAGGCGGTGTTCGCCGCCGTGCTGATCGACGACGAGGCGCGCGCGCCGGCCGGCCTCGCCGACCCCGACTTCGGCCGCCTGCGCGAGCCGATGCTGCGGCTGGCGCAATGGGGCCGCAGCTTCGGCGTGAGTTCCACAAAGGGCACCTGGCGCATCGGCGACCAGAGCAATGCCAGCTACGGCCTGGGCCAGAGCCCGCTGCGCTCGCCCTCGGTGTTCAACTACTTCCGGCCCGGCTACGTGCCGCCGGCCACCGCCATCGCCGAGCGCAAGCTGGTGGCGCCCGAATTCCAGATCGTCAACGAGTCCAGCGTGGGCGGCTACCTCAACTTCCTGCAGAACGCGCTGCCCTACGGCATCGACAACGGCGACGTGCGTGCCGCCTACACGGCCGAGAAGGCGCTGGCGCTCGATCCCGCGGCGCTGGTGAAGCGGCTCAACCTGCTCTTGACCGGCAACCAGCTCTCGAGCGCCACCGTGAACCTGATCGTCAACGCGCTCGCCACGCCCGCGCTCAACGCCAGCAGCAACGAGGGCCAACGGCTCAACCGCGTCTACGCGGCCGTGATGCTGGTGATGGGCGCGCCCGAATTCCTGGTGCAGAAATGAAATCCACGACCCCGATGACGAAGACCAGCCAGGAGCGGCGCCCATGCATCTGATCGATCCCGCGCGCCACACCCGGCGCGCCTTCCTGCGCCGCTCGGGCCAGCTCGCGATGGCCGGCACCGCGCTGCCGTTCGCGCTCAACCTCGCGACCATGGGCGAGGCCGCGGCCCAGGCCGCGCCCGGCGACGACTACAAGGCGCTGGTCTGCGTCTTCCTCTATGGCGGCAACGACTACGCCAACACGGTCGTCACCTACGACACCGACAGCTACGGCAAGTACAGCCAGATCCGTGGCGGCAACGGCGATGCCGGCGGCGGCATCGCGATCGCGCGCGCCCAGCTGCTGCCCACCTTGCTCGCGCCCACGCAGGCATTGCCGGGCGGACGCCAGTACGCGCTGCATCCGTCGATGACCGCCCTGGCCGACCTGTTCCACAACGAGGGCAAGGTCGCGGTGCAGCTCAACGTCGGCCCGCTGATCGCGCCGATCACGCGCGCCCAATACGACAGCGGCAACCGCAAGGCCTGGCCGGTGCCGCCCAAGCTGTTCTCGCACAACGACCAGCAGTCGGTCTGGCAGTCGTCCTCGCCCGAGGGCTCGACCGTGGGCTGGGGCGGCAACATCGGCGACCTCGTGCTCTCGGGCAACACCGGCTCGCTGTTCACCTGCATGTCGGTCGCGGGCAACGCGGTGTTCCTCTCGGGCGACCAGGCGCTGCAGTACCAGGTCGGCACCGGCGGCGCGGTGCGCATCTACAGCGTCGGCAACAACACCGGCAACCTGTTCGGCTCCGACACCGTCAAGGCCGCGATGCAGCAGCTCGCGCAGCAGTCGCGCGGCCACACGCTCGAGGAGGAATACAGCAAGGTGATCCGGCGCGCGGTCAAGGCCGAGGGCCAGGTCACGACCGCGATCCAGAGCGACTTTCCGGCCGGCGCCTTCCCGGCCAACAACGGCCTCGCGAGCCAGCTCAGGATGGTCGCGCGCCTGATCCGCGGCCGCGCCTCGCTGGGCGTGAAGCGCCAGGTCTTCTTCGTCTCGATGGGCGGCTTCGACCTGCACGACAGCCTGATCGCCAACCAGCCCGGCCTGATGCAGCGGCTGTCCGACGCGATGACCGCCTTCCACCGGCAGATGGCGACGCTGGGCCTGGCCAACCAGGTCACGGCCTTCACCGCCTCGGACTTCGGCCGCACGCTCTCGTACAACAGCGACGGCTCCGACCACGGCTGGGGCGGCCACCACTTCGTGGTCGGCGGCGCGGTCAAGGGCAGGGCGATCTACGGCACCCCGCCGCCCGTGAGCATCGGTGACAGCACGGCCGATGCCGACCAGTGGCACGTGGGCCAGGGCCGGCTGCTGCCCACCACCTCGGTCGACCAGTACGCCGCCACGCTCGCGCGCTGGTTCGGCGTGCCCGACAGCCAGCTCGACGGGATCCTGCCGAACCTCAGGAACTTCGGGCGCACGGCCAACGGCATCGCGTACCCGCGCGACGTGGGATTCATGGCGTGAACATCATGGGCCACGTGACGCTGATGGGCAGCCTCGACAGCGTCGAGGGCGGCATCAGCGTGGACTTCGGTCCCAAGCCGCGGCGCGAGGCACCGCCGCCGATGCCCGGCCTCGGCCTGGCGCGGCGCCGCCCGTTCGCCAGCGTCGAGGCCGCGATCGCGGCCATCGAGGCGCTGGACCGCGAGCTGCGCAAGTTCGAGCTCGCGGTCGACGACGCGCTGCAGGACTACCTCGGCGTGCAGATGGCGCAGATCACCGACTGCGCGCTGACGCGCGGCTGGGAGCCCGTGGGCTTCGTGCAGGACGAGGGCTTTCGGGTCTATCGCTACGAGCGCCTCCGCGGCCGGCGCAGGCTGGGCTGAAGCGCTCGCGCGGCATCAGGCCGCGCGCGGCGCCCGGTAGCGCAGGGCTTCGATCACCAGCGCCAGCGCCGGCGACAGCTGGCGGCGGTTGGCGTGGTAGAGGTGATAGCCGGGGAAGGTCGGCCACCAGTCCTGCAGCACCGGCACCAGCGTTCCCTGCGCGATGTGGGGCGCCATGAGGTCGAAGGGCACGCAGGCGAAGCCCATGCCGTCCAGCGCCGCCTGCAGCATCAAGTAGGTGTTGTTGAAGGTCGCCTGTCCGCGCACCCGGACGCTGAGCGCCTCGCCGTCCTTCTCGAAATCCCACGCGTACAGGCCGCCATGCGTGGCCAGCCGCAGGTTCACGCAGCGGTGCGCCGTGAGGTCGCCGGGCACCAGCGGCAGCGACTTCCCGGCCAGGTAGCCGGGGGAGGCGGCCACCGCCATGCGCAGCGGCGGTGCGATCGCCACGGCCACCATGTCCTTGTCGACGCTGCTGCCCAGGCGCACGCCCGCATCGAAGCGCTGGGCCGCGATGTCGGTCATCGCGTAGTCCACGCTGAACTCGATCTCGATGTCGGGATGCGCCTGGAGCAGCGGCAGCAGCCGCGGCCACAGGGCCGTGGCAATGGCATGGTCGTGCGCCGTGATGCGCACCGTGCCGGCCGGCTTGTCGCGCATCGCGCTCAGCGAATCGAGTTCCTGCGCGATCTCCCGCAGCCGCGGCGCCAGCGTGTCCAGCAGCCGCGCGCCGGCATCGGTCACCGAGACGCTGCGCGTGGTGCGCGTCAGCAGGCGCACGCCGAGCCGGGACTCGAGTGCCAGCATCGAATGGCTGAGCGCCGAGCGCGAGACGCCCATCTGCGCGGCCGCGCGCGTGAAGCTGCGTTCGCGCGCGACGACGACGAAGGCCTGGAGGTCGTTGAGGTTCTCGATGGTCACGGACGAATTGGTGAGCTGAGTTCACAAGTGCATCCCGATTTTGCAGTCTTCTCAACCAATGGCTCGCTTCCTAGAGTTCGGGCATCGGTCCATTTCCAGGAACTCCCCATGTGTCATCGTCCCCTCCGAGCCGCCTTCTGCCTGGCGGCACTCCACGGCCTGAGCGCCGGCGCCGTCGAGAACGCTCCGGCCGGTGCCCAGGCTCAGCAGATCGCGCGCGCCGGCAGCCAGGCCTCGGTCGCCGGGCCCGCCGAGTACTTCACCGGCCGCGTGCGTATCGATCCGGTCTGGCCGGCCAGCGACACCCTCAACGCATCCGGCGGGCTCGTCACCTTCGAGCCCGGCGCGCGCTCGGCCTGGCACACGCACCCGGCCGGGCAGCGTCTTGTCGTGACCTCGGGTGTCGGCCTGACCCAGGAGTGGGGCAAGCCGGTGCAGGAGATCCGGCCCGGCGACGTCGTCTGGTGCCCGCCAGGCGTCAAGCACTGGCACGGCGCGGCGCCGGGCACCGCGATGACGCACCTGGCCGTCACCGGCACGGTCGACGGCAGGAACGTCGAATGGCTCGAGAAGGTGTCCGATGCGCAGTACCCCCAGCGTTGACCGGTCCCGCAGGACCGCGCTCGCGTCCGTGCTGGGCCTCGCCGCCGCCTGCCAGGCCGCGCCCACGAACGCCGCGCCCGTCGCAACCGAATCCCTGTCCGCGCGCCAGCAGGCGATCGTTCCCATCGCGGCCTTCGCCGCGAGCGGCGACATCGCACGCCTTCATGCCGCGCTGCAGCGGGGCCTCGATGCCGACCTGAGCGTCAACGAGCTCAAGGAGATCCTGGTGCAGGTCTACGCCTATGCGGGCTTTCCGCGCAGCCTCAATGCACTGGGCGAGTTGATGAAGGTGCTCGAGGCGCGCCGGCAGCGCGGCGTGCGGGACCGCGAAGGGCCGCTGCCGTCGCGGCCCGCTGCGCAGGGCGACGCCTTGCTCGCGGCCGGCACGGCCAACCAGACGAAGCTCTCGGGCGCGCCGGTCCGGGGCCCGCTGTTCGACTTCGCCCCGGCGATCGACGAGTTCCTCAAGACCCACCTGTTCGGCGATCTGTTCGAGCGCGACAACCTCGACTGGCAAAGCCGCGAGCTCGCCACCGTCGGCATGCTGGCGGCGCTCGCGGGCGTGGAGTCGCAGCTGCAGGCCCACATGCGCATCGCGATGAATGTCGGGCTCGGCGCGGCGCAGCTCGAAGCGCTGTGCGAGGTGCTCGAGGCACAGGTCGATGCCGAGGCGGCGCGCAGGGCCCGCGAAGCCTTGAAACGCCAGTTCGCCGCCGCGCGTGCGGGCGATTGAAGTCGCGGCGGCCGTCGGCAACACCGCGCAGCCTCGTTCCGTCAACGCCCCGGCATCAACGGCGACACCGGCGACACCGGCGACACCGGCGCCACGGGCGGCGGCCGCTGCGGATACACCGAGGTGCCGAAGGTATTGCCCATGCGGGTGCTGGTGGCCGCGCGGTTGAACAGGCCGAGCTGGTTCGAGGGCCGGTTGGCGATCGCTTCCGAGGCCAGCTGGGGCGTGCCGTCGGCGTCGCGCGGCGCCGACGCCGGCGGGCGCATCTTCTGCGTCAGGCAGTCGTAGGAAGGCGCGCGTTCGCCGTTCACCGTGACCTCGACGCATGGATTGGCCGGCGCGGCTTGCTGCGCCATGGCACCTGAGCCGACCAGCATCGCGATCCAGAAGCAGGCTGCGCGCATCGAGGTCTCCGCTTTCCCGAGAAGATGAACCCGCCAGACTAGGCCGCCCACAAGTCGCCGCGATGTCGCGAATCCGGGTGCGCGGCCCTTGTCATGGGTCGGTCATGTCAGCCGAATAGCCTCAGGCCGCGAACATCGATCCAGGCCGCGAGGCGGACGGCCGCGCCCATCGCCCACTTTCTCCCCGCAGCACTTTTCCTGCCTTCTTCCTCCGCCTCATGACACGTGCTTCCGCCTCGGGCAGTGCCCTGTCGCTGTCCTGGTGCCTCGTCGTGCTGCTGATGATGGGCGCGCGCTTCGCGCACGCGCAACTGCCCGGTCCGCGCGAAGCGGCCGGCGCGCTGAACTTCGACCTTCGGGCGCAGCCGCTGCAGGACGCGCTGGCCGAGTTCGCGCGCATCACCGGCCATTCGGTGCTGGTCAGCAGCAGCCTGACCGCGGGCCGCGACGCTGCGCCGGTGCAAGGGCGCCTCGCGCCGCGCGAGGCGCTGCGGCAACTGCTCACGGGCTCGGGCCTGGTGGCGCGCTATGTCGGCGAACAGTCGTTCACGCTGGTGCCCGAGTTCGAGGCAGAGGCGAACGCGCCGGCCGCCCCGCGTGGCGAGGCCCCCGTCGGCAGCGACGAAGCCGCCGCCGAGCTGCGCGCCTATGCGGCCCCGCTGCAATCCTCGATCACGCGCGTGCTGTGCATCGCGCAACCCGATGCCTTCGGCCGCTACCGCCTCGGCGTGCAGCTGTGGATCGGCGCCGACGGCACGGTGCGCGACATCCGGGTGCTCGAGGGCAGCGGCCAGCGGGAGCGCGACGCGCGCGTGCTGCGCAGCCTGCGCGATCTGGTGGTGGATGCACCGCCGCCGACGCTGCGGCAGCCGATCACGATCCTGCTGACGCCGCGCACCGACCCGGCGCGCGATTGCCGGCCCCATCGGCGCGATGGAGCCCGCGCGGGCTGAGGGAGCGCCGATGCCCGATCGCTTCAAGGCCGCGCTGCGGACGCTGTTCCTCGCGCGCTACGCCCAGTTCCGCAAGCACCTGCACATGCGACTGGGCTCGGAGGACCTGGCCAACGACGCGCTGCAGGAAACCTTCCTGCGGGTGGAGAACAGCACCGTGCGCAGCGAGGTGCGCTATCCCTCGGCCTACCTGTTCCGCATCGCGCTCAACGTGGCCGAGGACCAGCGCAAGAGCAACGCGCGCCTGCTGAGCGTGGGCGAGGTCGAGGCGCTCTACGACATGGCCGACGAGATGGCCGACCCGGCGCGCGGCGCCGAGGCGCGCGACCAGCTCGCGGCGCTCGAGCGCGCGCTGGCCGAGCTGCCGCGCCGGCGCAAGGCGATCGTGCTGGCCGCGCGCGTGGACGAGATGCCGCACAAGGACATCGCGACGCGCTACGGCGTGTCGGTGCGCACGGTCGAGAAGGAATTGCGCGCCGGCCTCGAGCATTGCTGCGAGCGATTGGGCCGGGATTTCATCCAGCGCTTCGGTCCTGGCGCCGGAAAACAGTCGAAGCAAGATGAAGGCTGACAACGATGAAGCCGCGCCCTTCGACGAACCCGGAGATCCCGACGCGATGAAGACCCTGCAACGCGAAGCCCAGGCCTGGGCGGTGCGTCTGGCCTCGGGCCAGGCGAACGAGGACGACGCGCGCGCCTTCAAGGCCTGGTGCGCGCGCAGTCGCGCGCATGCGCAGGCCTTCGCGCAGGCGCGCGAGGTCTGGCGCGCGATGGCGCCGGCCGGGCTGCAGCTGCGCCGGCAGGAAGAGCGCGCCGTGCGCAACCGGCTGCCGTCGCCGGGCCGCCGCGCCTGGCTCGGCGGCGCGGTGGCGGCCTCGGTCGCCTACCTCGCGGTGTCGCCGCCGCTCGGGCTCTGGTCGCCGGTGACCGACTGGAACGCCGACTACAGCACCGCCACCGGCGAGCAGCGCGAGGTGCACGTGGCCGGCGGCGTGGTGCTGCAGCTCAACACGCGCACGCGCGTGAACCTGCGCCGCGCGGCGGGCGATGGCGGCGGGGGCGACAGCGTCGAGCTGGTGGCCGGCGAGGCCGAGTTCGACAACGAGGCCCCGGCCGGCGCGCGCTTCATGGTCACGGCCGCGGGCGGCACGGTGTCGGCGCAGCGCGCGCGCTTCAACCTGCGCAACCTCGACGGCGAGGTCTGCGTGACCTGCCTGTCGGGCCAGGTCGAGGTGGCGCGCGGCACGCAGCGCGTGCGGCTCGAAGAGGGGCGCCAACTGCGCTGGAGCGCGGCCGGCCTGGGCGCGGTCGCGGCGGTCGACACCGGCGCGGTCAGCGCCTGGCGCCGGCGCCAGCTGGTGTTCGACCGGGTGCCGCTGTCGGAGGTGGTGGCCGAGGTCAACCGCTACCGCCATGGCAGGCTGCTGATCACCAACGCGGCGCTGGGGCGCACCAGGGTGCAGGCCAGCTTCTCGATCGACCGGCTCGACGACGTGGCCTTCCTGGTGCGCGACGTCTATGGCGCCGAGCTCACGCAGCTGCCGGGCGGCATCGTGCTGCTGGGCCTGGCCAGCGCCTGAGCGCCACGGGTGGCGCGCCGGGTTCGTGAAGTTTTCGTGACATGGTGCAGTCGCACCGCGGCTTCGCTGTCATAGCTCGGTAGACCACGAGGCCGCGGGCCTCGCGGCATCGATCGAGCAACGCAACACGAACCCATGGAAGTCCGCATGCAACGCAGCAGCACGGTGACCCGGCGCCACGAGAGCAGCCCCTTTTTCCTCACGCCCCAGACCCGGCTGCGGCCGCTGGTGCATGCCATCGCGCTGATGCTGGCCGCGGGTGCCACGATGCCCGCCGCGCATGCGCAGCGCGCCTTCAGCGCCGGCTGGATGGCGCAGAAGAACATGGCGCAGAGCACCGCGCAGGCGACAGGCCGGCTGCCCAACGGCATGCCGGCCTCGGCGCTGGTGAGCCCGCAGGCGCAGCAGCAGCGCGCGGGCGAGCAGCTGCAGCGCTCGATCGGCAACCTGAACCTCGCGGCGCGCGGCATCGCGGCCCAGCAGGCCGCGCAGGAAGCGGCGCGGCGCGCGGCCATCGCCAGCGGCCAGGGCGTGCCCGACGGCCTGGCCGAGGGCGGGCTGCGCGTGGACACGGCCAGCCTCACGGCCGGCTGGGCCAATGCCAACGCGCCGGTGGAAACGCGCAGCGGCGGCCAGACGCAGGTGACCGTCGCGCAGACCGCGCCGCAGGCGATCCTCAACTGGGAGACCTTCAACGTCGGGCGCAACACCACGCTGAAGTTCGAGCAGCAGCCGAGCTGGGCCGTGCTCAACCGGGTCAACGATCCGCAGGCGCGGCCCTCGCAGATCCAGGGCCGGATCCAGGCCGACGGCACGGTGATGGTGGTCAACCGCAACGGCATCGTGTTCAGCGGCAGCAGCCAGGTGGACACGCGCAACCTGGTGGCGTCGGCCGTCGGCATGAGCGATGCGCAGTTCAGGAAGGGGATCTACAGCGAGGCCCAGGGCACGAAGTTCATCCCGAGCCTGGCCAACGACCTGCAGACCACGGCCAACAGCTTCAGCCATGGCGCGGCCACGGGCGACGTGGTGGTCGAGGCCGGCGCGCGCATCGCCACGCGCCGCCCCGAGACGGTGACCGAGGCCGGCGGCTACGTGCTGCTGGCCGGCCGCGAGGCGCACAACCACGGCCGGATCAGCACGCCCAACGGCCAGGTCATGCTGGCTGCGGGCGATGCCTTCGTGATCCGCAAGGGCCTGGGCACCGACGAGAACCAGGCCTCGACCACGCGCGGCAACACCGTCGTGCCGCTGCGCCTCGAGGGCAGCGGCGCCGGGCTGGTGCGCAACACCGGGCTGCTGCAGGCGGAGCAGGGCGACATCACGCTCACCGGCCGCGACGTGCGCCAGCAGGGCGTGGCGGCGTCGACCACCTCGGTGCATACGCGCGGCACGGTGCACCTGCTCAACGACACGGCCGATGCCGCGGGCAAGGTGACGCTCGATGCCGGCAGCGTGACCGCGATCCTGCTCGACGAGAGCGCGACCACCGCGCTCGACGTACAGCGCAACGCGATGATCAAGGACTCGGACAAGGCCGGCGACGGCGTCGCGCACCGGCGCGACCAGTCGCTGGTGCGCATCGCCAGCGGCGGCGAGGTCGAGTTCCTCGGCGACTCGCTCACGCTGGCCACCGGCGGCCAGGTGTTGGTCGATGCCACGAAGCGCAGCAGCGTGCGCGAAGGCGCGCGCATCGACGTGGCGGGCGCGGTCGGCGTGCGCGTGGCGATGGAGGCCAACAACGTCGAGATCAACGTGCAGGGCAACGAGCAGCGCGACGCGCCGCGCAACCGCGACGGCCGCGCGCTGTTCAACAACAACATCTGGGTCGACCGCCGCTACCTGGTGCGCGTGCCCGCGGGCACCAACGGCTACGAGACCGACCGCTGGTACACGGCGGGCGGCCTGCTCGAGGTCGGCGGCTATCTTGGCATCGCGGGCCACGGCATCGGCGAATGGTCGGCGCAGGGCGGCACGGTGCAGTTCGGCGGCGGCGAGCTGCGCACCGACAAGGGTTCGAGCATCAACCTCGCGGGCGGCACGCTCGACGTGCAGACCGGCAAGATCCGCCAGACCTGGCTCAAGGGCTCGGACGGCCGGCTCTACGAAGCCTCGCGCGCGCCCGGCGACCTGCTCTACACCGGCCTCTACAAGGGCTTCGAGTCGGAGCACAAGCGCTGGGGCGTGACCGACTCCTTCTACAACCCGCTGATCGGCGCCAGGGAGCGCCTGGAGAACGGCTACACGGTGGGCCGCGACGCGGGCCGGCTGGTGGTGGCCACGGCCAAGGCGACGCTCGAGGGCGACATCGACACCAGCGCCTTCCAGGGCCAGGGCCAGACGCAGGCGCGCGACAAGTCCTTCGACGGCTACCGCCAGGCGCAGACCGCGGTGGCGCTGCGCGGACAGCTCATCGTCGGCAAGCAGACGCCGGTCTACGACAAGGCGACCGAGGCGCTGCGCTCCATGGAGGACGCGGTGGCGCAGCGCATCGCCATCGGCGGCGCGGTGGAGGAGGGGCAGGACATCCACCTCGACGCCGGCTGGCTCGACGCGCTCGAGCTCGGCGCGCTGCGCGTGCATGCCAAGGATGCGATCGCGGTGCGCGAGGCGGTGCGCGTGGCGCCGGGCGGCGACATCGCGCTGCATGCCACGCAGGTGCGGGTCGATGCCGACCTGCAGGCGCGCGGCGGCGGCATCGCGCTGGGCAACGTGTTCCAGAAGTGGAGCGCCAGCCTGGGCTGGTTCGACAGCCTCGCGGCGCCGCTCAAGCCCGAGCTGGCCGCCCACGTGACGATCGCCGAAGGCGTGCTGCTCGACGCGCGCGGCCTGTGGACCAACCTCGCGCTCGACCGGGCGGGCACGGCGGGCGTGCCCTTCGTCGCGGGCGGCAGCATCCGCGTGCAGTCCAGCGGCGACGTGGTGGTGTCGCAGGGCGCGGTGCTCGACACCTCGGCCGGCGCCATCTACCGCGCCGACCACAGCGTGCAGGGCGGCCGCGGCGGCGACATCGCGCTGGCGGCCAATGCCTATCCGGGCGTCGGCACAGGCACGTCGGCGGGCGAGCTGGTGCTGGGCGGCGCGCTGCGCAGCCAGGGCATGAAGGGCGGCGGCACGCTGCGGCTGCAGTCGGGCGGCGCGGTGGTGGTCGGCGGCGAGATCGCGGGCGGCCGCGGCGTGCTGGCCGCGGGCGAGGCCGCGCCGGTCGACCTGATCGCGAGCGAGGGTTTCGTGGTGCAGGCCGGCGCCACCTTGCCGACCGATTTCCACTACACGCGCACGCGCGCCCAGCCCGGCGAGGTGCTGGGCGCGGCGCCGCTGGTGGACCGCGCGCGGCCCGAGACCCACCTCACGCTGGCCGCGAGCTGGACCCTGCCCAAGCCCGTGGGCAGCAACGACTTCTACAGCCTGCAGACCGCGAGCGGCCAGTCCTATTCGGTCTACGCCTGGAGCCAGGCGCCGACGCTGCCCGCGGGCACGGTCATCGTCAGCCTCACGGGCCAGTTCGGCGGCTTCCCGAACGGCTACGTGGTGCCGGCCGAGGTGTTCCCGCAGGGCATGGGCATCCAGCCGAGCCCGGGCGTGATCAAGGCCGGCACGACGGCGCCGCGCGACCTCGAATTCACGGCCGGCACGCGCATCGCCGCGGGCGGGCGCTTCGACCGCGACGTGGCGGTCGGCCGCGTGCTGCACATCGATGGCGAGCAACTGCGCGCCGGCTTCTCGCGCTACGAACTGATCGGCCACCAGGGCCTGGCGGTCGCGCCGGGTGCCGCGCTGCGCGTGGAGATGCCGGTGCTGCGCGCCGACACCACCGCCGCGCGCGGCCTGCCCACGGGTGCCGACACCGCCGGCGTGCTCCAGAGCTGGCTGCCGCCCGAATACACCGAGAACGCGGCCAAGGGCCTGCTGACGCAGCGCCAGGGCGCCGACCTGCAGCTCACCGCCGGCTGGGGCTACGGCTCGCTGGCGCCGCTGGACGTGGGCCGCGACGCACGGGTGCAGGTCGATGCCGGCCGCGCCATCACGCTCACCGGCAACGGGCAGATCACCGTCGACGGCACGCTGCGCACGGCGGGCGGGCGCATCGAGGTGACGAACTTCGGCTATGGGCTCGATGGCGCCTCGTCGAAGAGCCACGACCGCTCGATCTGGCTCGACGACCATGCGGTGCTCGACGTGTCGGGCGAGGCCCACATCGCGACCGACGTGCGCGGCCGGCGCTACGGCCTGGTCGGCGACGGCGGCAGCATCCAGATCGGCGGGCGCTACAACGCCAATGCCACCAGCACCGTGGGCGCCGACAACTTCATCGTGGTGCGCCCCGGCGCGCGCCTCGAGGCCTCGGGCACCCGCGCGACGCTGGACCTGCCGCAGGCCGGCGCCACGACCGTCGCTTCCGACGGCGGGCTGATCCACCTGAGCAGCTTCAACGGCCTGTTCCTCGACGGCACGCTGCGCGCCGCTGCGGGCGGCGCGGGCGCGGCCGGCGGCACGCTGGGCCTGACCCTGGAGGCGCCGGCCTATCCCGAGGCCAACCTGCCCGACGCGCGCGTGCGTTCGCTGCGCGAGATCAAGCTGGGTGCGCTGCAGGGTCCCGACTCGCTGCGCGCCGACCTGCGCCCGGGCCAGACCGATGCCGCGCTCGCCTACGGCCATGCGCGCATCGGCGTCGATCGCATCGAGGCCGGCGGCTTCGACAGCCTCTCGCTGCTGGTCAACGGCGTGATCGCCTTCGAGGACGGCGTGAACCTGCGGCTCGGCCAGGGCCTGCGCATGACCGCGGGCAGCTTCAGCCTCGCGCAGGGTTCGGGCGACGGCTCGCAGGTGCGGCTGGCGGCGCCCTACGTGCGCCTGGGTGGCAATACCGGCCTGGGCCGCGACAAGCACATCCTGCCGATCCCGGTGAACACGCGCGTGCCGCGGCTGGCCGCGGGCGCGGACCTGCGTATCGAGTCCTCGGTGCTCGACGTGATCGAGACCGTGGCCTTCGGCACCGCAGGCCCCCAGCCCGAACTCCAGGGCAACGTGCAGGTCGAGCGCGACGGATTCGAGCGCCTCGAACTGCGCAGCCAGGGCGACCTGCGCCTGCTGGCCTCGCTGGTGCGCGACCGCACCTCGCTCGAGACCGCGGGCGACCTCGTGCTCGCGGCCAGCCAGATCTATCCGGCCACCGGCGCGCGCGCCGAGATCCGCGCCGGCAAGAGGGGACAGGTCGACACCTGGGGCAACTACCAGAACCTCTACGACCCGGCGCGCAGCCTGCGCGTGGAGCGCATCGGCGAGGGCGAGCCCGCCGTGCCGTACTCGGCCTTCGGCAGCCTGCAGCTGATGTCGGCCAACATCGACCAGGGCGGCGTGCTGCGCGCGCCGCTGGGCAGCGTGGTGCTGGGCCGTCCCGAGGGACAGGCCGATGACCTCGCTTCCACGGTGGTGCTGCGCGCGGGCAGCATCACCTCGACCAGCGGCGCCGGCCTGGCCATGCCCTACGGCGGCACCAAGGACGGGCTGACCTACGTCCACAACGGCACCGACGCCGGCTACGTGGGCCTCGGCGGCTCGGGCATGGCCTTCGGCGGCGTCACGCTGCTCGGCGAGCGCATCGACGTGCAGGGCGGGGCGCTGATCGACCTGTCGGGCGGCGGCACGCTCACGGGCGCGGCCTTCCTCACCGGCCGCGGCGGCTCCACCGACGCGCGGCTCAACCCGCTGGTGCAAAGCGGCACCGGCCGCGCGGCCTTCGTGCTGCCGGGCCTCGCGACCAACCCGGTCTACGCCATCGTGCCGGGCGCGCAGCCGGGCGCCGCGCCGATCTCGGCCGAGAAGGGCGCGGGCGACCCGATGGTCGGGCGCCAGGTCACCATCGGCGCGGGCGTGCCGGGCCTGCCGCCGGGCACCTATACGCTGATGCCCTCGACCTACGCACTGCTGCCGGGCGCCTTCCGCGTCGAGCTCAACGGCCTCGCGAGCGGCCAGGCGGCCTTCGGCAGCACGCAGGCGATGCGCAACGGCTCCTACAGCACCGCGGGCCGGGTCGGCGTCGCCCACACCGGCATCCTCGACACGCTGACCACGCAGCTCGTGCTGACGCCGGCCGACCTGCTGCGCACCTATTCCCAGTACAACGAGACCAGCTATGCCCAGTTCGGCCTCGACTGGGCCGCGCGCGACGGCGTGCCGCGCCCGCGCCTGGAGCGCGACGCGGGCCGGCTGACGCTGACCCCGGGCATCAAGCCGCTGGAGGACCGCGGCCTGCGCATCGCCGAGGGCACGGTGCGGCACGCGGCCGCGCCGGGCGGCTTCGGCAGCGAGCTGGTGGTGAGCGGCAGCACGCGCATGTTCGAGATCGTGGCCGCGGGCAAGGCGCCCAGCGCGGGCTTCGACGGCGTCACGCTCGACGCCGGCATGCTCAACGGCATCGGCGCGGGCACCATGTCGATCGGCGGCGCGCCGAGCTCGCAGTTCGAGACCGGCCGCAACACCCAGCGGTCCTACCTCGCGAACTTCGGCACGGCCTACCAGGCCGCCAGCGGCATCGTGCTGCGCGAAGGCGCCGTGCTGTCGGCGCCGCAGGTGTTCCTGGTCGCGGGCCAGCGCGACGGCGGCATCGTGCTCGAGCAGGGCGCGGGCATCGACACCCTGCGCCGCGGCCCGGTCTCCTGGGACTCGAAGGCCGGCTACGTCTTCAGGCCCGGCGATGTCGCGGTGCTCGCGGTCTCGAACGGCTGGCTCGACGTGCTGGCTCCGAGCCTGAGCACCGACACCCGCTACGGCCAGGGGCCGATCCGCATCGGCGTGTGCGGCGGCAGCGTGCGCTGCGGCGGCACCACCACCCTCTACGCCGAGGGCACGATCACGGCCGCGACCGACCGTGCCTTCGAGCTCGGCGACTCGGTGCGCTACGGCGCGCGCAATCTGGTGCTGGCCGTGGGCGGCATCAACGTCGGCAGCGCCGAGGCGCTGGAGCGCGCCCGCGCGGGCGGTGCGCTGCCCTTGGGCATGACGCTCAACCAGCAGGTGCTCGACCGCCTGCTGCGCGGCGACACCAGCACCGGCGCGCCCGCGCTCGAGAACCTGGTGCTGACCGCGCGCGATTCGGTCAACTTCTACGAGTCGGTGCGGCTGTCGACGCTGTCCTCGGCCAACGGCCAGCCCGCGCTGGCGCAACTGGTGCTGACCACGCCGGCCATCTACGGCCATGGCGGCGCCGGCGACGTGGCGCGCATCGAGACCGACACCCTGGTGTGGAACGGCACGGCCTCGCCGGCCGGCGGCGTGATGAGCGGCGGCGCGGGCACCGGCAGCGGCCGGCTCGAGGTCGACGCACGCGAGATCGTGTTCGGCTACGCGGCCCAGGCCCAGCCCAAGTCGGTGATCTCGCACGACCGCCTGACGCTGGGCTTCGGCACGGTGGCGCTGAACGCCAGCGAGCGCATCACGGCCAACCACCGCGGCAGCCTCGGCGTCTACCAGTCGCAGGGCGCGTGGAACGAAGCCACCAAGGCCTTCGACCGCAGCGGCGGCGAGCTGCTGATCGCCACGCCGCTGATGACCGGCAAGGCCGGTTCGGTCAACGCCATTCGGGCGGGCGGCCGCATCGCGGTGACCACGCCCGAAGGCGCGGTGCTGCCTGCGGTGGACGCGGTGGCACCCGAGGCGCTGGGCGCCGAGCTGCGGCTCGACGCGGGCGGCCAGTTGAGCTTCGACACCGCGGTGCGCCTGCCCAGCGGCAAGCTGAGCCTGGTCGCGCAGGGCGACCTGCTGCTGGGCGCGCGTTCGACGCTCGACCTCGCGGGCCGGCGCGTCGATTTCTTCGACGTCAGCAAGTACGCCTGGGGCGGTGACCTCGTGCTCGAGAGCCGCGGCGGCCACATCGCGCAGGCGGCGGGCGCGCGCATCGACCTGTCGGCCCGCAACAACCGCGCGGGCCGCCTCGATGCGGTGGCACTCGATGCCGGCGCGGGCACGATCGACCTGCGCGGCGCCATCGCGGCCGACAGCAGCGGCTCTTACGACGCGGGCGGCACGCTGGTGCCCTACGCGGCCGGCGACATCGAGCTGCGCGCGCAGTCCATCGCCGACTTCCGCGGCCTCAACGCGCGGCTCAACGAAGGCGGTGCCTTCGGCGTGCGCAGCTTCCAGCTCAAGCGCGGCGACCTGGTGGTCGGCGACGAGCTCAAGGCGCGCGAGATCAACCTCTCGGTCGACGGCGGCCGGCTCACGGTCGAGGGCCGCGTCGACGCCAGCGGCGAGCAGGCCGGCAGCATCCGGCTGGCGGCGCGCGACGGCGTCGCGCTCGCGGGCACGGCGGTGCTCGACGCCAGCGCCAGCGTGCTGCGGCGCGACAGCTACGGCCAGGCCATCGACGCGCCCAATCGCGCGGTCATCGAGCTCGATGCCGGCAGCGGCACGCTCTCGATCGCCAGCGGCGCGCGCATGGACCTGCGCGTGGCCGGCGCCGCGAAGGACTACGGCACGGTGGCGCTCAACGCACCGCGCCGCGGCGCCGACGACGTGGCCATCGAGGCCGCGGGCAGCATCGCGATCCAGGGCGCGAAGTCGGTCGCGGTCAATGCCTTCGTCACCGACAAGAGCGCCGCGAAGGGCACGGACGCGAGCGTCGACGGCCGTAGCTACCAGGTCATCGACCAGGCCTACCTCGATCGCCTGCACGGCCAGAGCGAGGCCTTCATCGAGGCCGCGCTGCGCAACGGCGCGCTGATCGACGGCCGCCTCGCGGGCCTGCGCGCGCAGGGCGAGCGCTTCCACCTGCGCCCCGGCGTGCAGATCGTGACCGATACGGCGATCAACCCCGATGGCGACCTGCACGTGGACGGCGACATTGACCTCTCGGGCCACCGCTACGCGAGCCTGAACCCGCGCACGCCAAAGACCCTGGCCTACGGCTCGGGCGAACCGGGCGCGCTGGTGATCCGCGCGCCGGGCAACCTCGAGGTCTTCGGCAGCATCAACGACGGCTTCGACGGCTCGCGCCTGGTGCGCGGCGCCACGCCCGACGACAAGGGCTGGGTCCTGCCGAGCGGCCGGATTCCCTTCGGCGGCGACCTCGTGATCCCGCACGGCGGCCTGGTCACGCTCGACACCGGCACCGGCTTCGAGCAGGGCCGCACGCTGAACTTCGACCTGCCGGCCGCCGCCATCACGCTGCCTTCGGGCACGCTGCTGCCGGGTGCGATGGTGCTCGACCAGCCGCTGGCCGTGCCCGCGGGCCTGGTGCTCGGCGCGGACGTGCGCGACGCCGCGGGCCGGCTGCTGCATGCAGCCGGCTCGGTGCTCGGCGAGCCCGTGACGCTACCGGCCGGCACGCGCCTGGCCGCGGGCTTCCGCCTGCCGGCCGAGGTGCGCATGGCCGCGGGTATCTGGCCCGCGGGCGTGGCGCTGCCGGTGGGCATGTCGCTGTCGCGCCCGCTCGCGCTGGCCAAGGGCGCGGTGGTGCCCTCGGAAACCCAGGTCAAGCTGCCGGGCGGCGTCGAGATGATCAACCTGCGGCCCGCCGATGCCGACGGCAACCAGGGCCGCACATGGGCGCTGGCGCCGATGCTGCCCGCGGGCTCGCTGTCGTGGGACCTGCGCCTCGTGGCCGGGGCCGACCTCGGCGCCGCCGACACCCGCCTCGCGCAGCCGCACGCCACCGGACGGCTGCAGCTGGCCGACACCCACTTCGGCCTCGGCTCGAAGGTCAGCGACGTGCCGGGCACGGGCTCGCCGGCGACCTACTTCTGGGGACCGGACGCCGGCGCGAAGCTGGTGATCGATTTCTTCGGCGAGTACGTGCTGAGCTTCCCGATCGTTCCGGGCACGCCAATGACGCCCGAGCAGGTCGACGAGCTGCGCATGTGGGGCATGGTCGTCAACGACCCCGCCGAAATGAACGACTACGGCTACGGCGAATACGCCACCGTCGACAAGCCGGCCGTGCCGCCGGACCGCGTCGCGGCCTACCACCCGGCGCGCGAGCAGATCTTCAGCGTGCTGCGCACCGGCACCGGCGACCTCGACCTGGTCTCGGGCGGCGACATCACGCTGCGCTCGCCCTACGGTGTCTACACGGCCGGCACCGCCACCGCGCCCGGCGTGGGCGGCGCGGCCGACCGGCGCTACGACCAGCAGCGCGGCCTGCTCAAGGACGGCTCGATCCTGTTCCCCATCGAAGGCAAGCCCTACGAGCACCTGGTCGACGGCGGCGCGCGCAGCCTCTACGCGGCCTGGTATCCGGAGCAGGGCGGCAACCTGCTGCTGCGCGCCGGCGGCGACCTGCGCGGCGACCTGGTCGGCAGCGGCGGCTCGCTGCGCGTGGGCTTCGAGCTCGCCGAGATGCGCGGCCAGATCGGCTCGACCGCCACCGGCACCTGGCTCTGGCGCCAGGGCAGCGGCAGCGTCGCGACCGGCGCCGACGCGCTGCCCGCGGCCTGGTGGATCAACTTCGGCACCTACGTGGCGGGCTCCAACGGCGAGTACTACCCGTACCCGAACAACAGCTTCTACAACGACCCCTACCTCGTGGGCTTCACCGGCTTCGGCACGCTGGGCGGCGGCAACCTGGTGGTGGAAGCCGGGCGCGACGCCGGCATGATCGGCCCGCGCGGCGAGGTCTATTTCAACGACGGCGCGATGCAGGGCTACACCAGCCGGGTGCCGCGCAGCGAAGGCCTGCACCTGGCGGTGGCCAGCACCGGCCGCATGACGCCCGCCGGCGAGCTCGTGCTCACGGGCGGCGGCGACCTCGACCTGCGCATCGGCGGCAGCCTCAATCCGAACGCGGCGCTGCGCAGGAACGAGCACGACCTCAACAGCACGCTGGTCAACCTGCGCGGCGCGCTGCGCGTGCAGGCCGGCGCCATCGGCGGCCTCGACGTGGGCGCGGGCACGCGCGACCAGCTCGACTCGCGCGGCGGCGATCCGTACAGCACGGGCCGCGCCGGCGCCAGCGGCGGGCCGGTGCTGGTGCTCGGCGACGCGACCGCGCGGCTGGACACGCGCGGCGACCTGGTGCTCGGCGGCGTGGCCGACGCGGGCCGCACCCGGCTGCTCAACGCCACGCCGTTCAGCTACCAGGGCCAGGCCTACACCGGCCAGGGCTTCAGCTGGTTCTCGCTGTGGACGCCCGCCACCGGCGTGGACCTGTTCAGCGCCGGCGGCAACCTCACGCCGACCACCGCCTGGGGCGAGGGCGCCGTGAACGAGGACGTGGTGAAGGCGCGCCGCGACAACAACCTCGGCGCGACCTACCAGGGCCACTTCTATCCGTCGATCCTGCGCGCGGTCGCGGCCAGCGGCAGCCTCTACTACGGCGTGGGCACCACGGGCCTGGTGGCCAACAACGGCGCGGCCTTCACGCGCACCGAGTTCGGCCTCACGCTCTCGCCGGCACCGCAGGGCGCGCAGTACGCCAACGTCACCGGCAAGGGCGTGCTCGAGCTGCTGGCGCGCGACTCGATCCAGGCCAGCGGCTATGCGATCACCGCGTCGACCGCCGACCCGGCGGCGCTCACCAGCCCGTTCCGCCCGGGCTTCATGGGCCTGATCGCCTACACCGGCGGCGGCCCCTACGGCCTGAGTCCGGTGGTGGTGCACAACCTGCATCCGTCGGTGACGAACGACCAGACCGACTGGCTCATCGGCTTCAGCGGCCGCTACACGAACGCGCCGCTGTTCACCTTCGCGAGCCAGGCCACCTCGGCCTATGCCGCGGCGGGCCAGGAGGCGGCGCGCTACTACGCGGTGGAAGGCGACATCGTCGGCCTGCGCTTCGGCCAGGCCGCCAGCCTCGGCTACCTGGGCCGCGACGGCACGCGCTACGACGGCTCGATCCCGGTGGCGGTGCGCGCGGGGCGCGACATCACCGACTCGGGCACGCGCCTGGGCCAGAAGGACACCATCGGCACGGGCCGCGGCAACCTGATGTCGCACGGCCTGGCCGACGACATCTCGGTGATCGAGGCCGGCCGCGACATCCGCCACAGCAGCTTCTACGTCACCGGCCCGGGCCTGCTCGAGGTGACGGCCGGGCGCAACCTCTACTTCGCCGACCGCGGCGAGGTCAAGACGCTGGGCGCCGTGGTCGACGTGAAGCCCGGCGATCGCAGCAGCGGCGCCAGCGTGGCGGTGTCGGCCGGCATGGGCGCGGGCGCCGACTGGCAGGCCTTCGCGAAGCGCTACCTCGATCCGGCCAACCTGGCCGATCCGGGCCAGCCGCTGGCCGACCAGCCGGGCAAGGCGGTGGCGCTCTACCACGGCGCGCTGTCGCTCGCGCAATGGTTGCAGCGCGAGTTCGGCTACGAAGGCGGAGAGTCCGGTGCCGACGCCTTCCTGGGACGCAAGCAGGTGGAACTCGACCGCGCGCGCCAGCAGGCGCTGTCGCGCGGCGACAGCGCGCCCAACCGTTCGCTGGCGCGCGAGTACAGGCTCGAGAGCCGGCTGCACCTGGTCAACTGGCTCACGGATCGCTTCGGCAAGGCCAACCGCCTCGGCCTGCATTTCGATGCCGCCACCATGGACGCGCGCGCCTTCTTCGCCGCGCTGCCGGCCGAGCAGCAGCGTGCCTTCCTGCGCAACGTCTACTACGCCGAGCTCAAGGCCTCGGGCCGCGAGTACAACGAGGAGGGCGGCAAGCGCCGCGGCAGCTACCTGCGCGGCCGCGAGGCCATCGCGACCCTGCTGCCCGACACCGACGCCGAAGGCCGCCCGCGCAGCTACGAGGGCGACCTCACGCTGTTCAGCAGCGCGCTCTACATCGACGGCTACGTGGTCAGCAACGGCGTCGGCAAGGACCGTCCGACGCCGGGCAAGACCTACATCAGCAAGGCCGAGTGGGAGGCGCTGGGCAGCCCGGGCTACGACGTGAACTTCTACGACGTGCTCGACGCCGGCATCCACACCCAGTTCGGCGGCGACGTGCACGTGATGACGCCGGGCGGGCGCACGCTGGTGGGCGTGGACGGCGGCTTCGTGCCGGGGCCGGGCTCGGGCGTGATGACGCAGGGGGAGGGCGACATCAACATCTACGCGCAAGGCAGCATCCTGATGGGCCAGAGCCGCGTGTTCACCACCTTCGGCGGCAACATCCTGGGCTGGTCGGCCGGGGGCGACATCAACGCCGGGCGCGGCGCCAAGACCACGGTGGTCTACACGCCGCAGCGGCGCGTCTACGACAGCGTGGGCAACGTCACGCTGTCGCCCAACGCGCCGACCACCGGCGCGGGCATCGCCACGCTGAACCCGATCGCCGAGATCCCGCCGGGCGACATCGACCTGATCGCGCCGCTGGGCACCATCGACGCGGGCGAGGCCGGCATCCGCGTCTCGGGCAACGTGAACCTCGCGGCGCTGCACGTGGTGAATGCCGAGAACATCCAGGTGCAGGGCAAGTCCACCGGCATCCCGGTGGTGGCGGCGGTCAACGTGGGCGCGCTCTCGAACGCCAGCGCGGCGGCCGCGCAGGCCGGCATCGCGGCGCAGGACTCGCTGCAGCGCGAACGCGCCGAGGCGAGGAAGGCCTTGCCCTCGGTGTTCACCGTGCGCGTGCTGGGCTTCGGCAACGAGGCGCCCGAAGGCGCGCCGGCCGGCGGCGGCGCGCGCGAGCGCGGCACCACCGGCGCCGCCTACGACCCCCACGGCGTGGTGCAGGTGCTCGGCGCCGGCGCGCTGACCACCGCGCAGATGCAGTCGCTGACGCCGGGCGAGCGCCGCAACCTGAAGCCATAGCACGAAGGACCGCGCGCCATCCGCCGCGTCATTCCGGCAAGGGCCTCCCGCGTGGAGGCCCTTCTTCTTGGGGGCGTCGCCGACCACGTGCAGGACCCGTCCGACTTTTCTTGATGAAGTTTTCGTGACAAACGACAGTCGCCGCGCTTCCCGGGCGTCTAGGAAACGTACGCAGCGGCGACATGAAGGCTCTCCACCATGGGCCGCTGCCGAGCGAGCTTCATCCTTGAGAACCGAGCTGGACATGCATGACTTGAAGAAGAACGCCCCACCGATGTGCTGGAGAGCGGTGTGGCTGGCAGTGCTGGCGCTGAGTGCGCACGGCGTGGCGTCGGCGCAGGCCGCCGCACCCGCCGACACCCGGGCCCCGAACCAGAACCCGCCCCCCGCGGCCGCGGCCGTCGCCGCGCCGGCCGCACCCGAACGAAAGGTCGACGTCACCGAATACATCGTGCGCGGCAACACCGCGCTGGACGCCCGCGCGATCGAGAAGGCGGTCACGCCCTTCCTCGGTCCCGAGCGCACGCTCAAGGACATCGAGGGCGCGCGCGACGCGCTGCTCGCCGCCTACCAGGCCGCCGGCTACCAGTCGGTCTACGTGGACCTGCCCGAACAGCAGGTCGCGCAGGGCGTGGTGTTCCTGCAGGTCAGCGAGACCCGCGTGGGCCGCGTGCGCGTGGTCGGCGCCGAGTACAACTCGCCGCTGGACGTGCGCGACCAGGTGCCCGCGCTGCAGGAGGGCACGGTGCCCGACTTCAACAAGGCCCAGTCGCAGCTCGCCGCGCTCAACCGCGGCCCGAAGCGGCAGGTGATGCCGCTGGTGCGCCAGGGCGCGCTGCCCGGCACCATGGACGTGGACCTCAAGGTCGAGGACCAGAGCCCGTGGCGCGCCAGCGTCGGCCTCAACAACGACTACAGCGCCGACACGCGCAAGCTGCGCGCCTCGGCCTCGATCGGCCACGACAACCTGTGGCAGCTCGGGCACAGCGCCTCGATCAGCTTCTTCGGCGCGCCGCAGGACCTGAAGCAGACGCAGGTGGTGTCGGCCTCGTACCTGGCGCCGCTGCCGAACAGCAACTGGGCGCTCGAGGGCTCGGCCTTCTGGTCCGACAGCAACGTGGCCACCGTGGGCGGCACCGACGTGCTCGGCAAGGGCCACTCGCTCGGCCTCAAGGCCACCTACACGGTGCCCAATGCCGGCAACTGGTGGCACTCGTTCAGCGCCGGCTTCGACCTCAAGAACAACCGCGAGGCGCTCACGCTCAAGAACAGCAGCGACGAGGTGCCGCTCAAGTACGCGCCGATCACGCTGTCGTACTCGGGCCTGCGCCAGGCCGAGAAGAGCCAGTACGGCGTGGGCGTGTCGCTGGTGATCGGCACGCGCAGCTTCTTCAGCTACGGCAGCGACCAGCTGCAGTTCGACTACAAGCGCTACAAGTCCTCGCCGAGCTTCATGGTGCTGAAGACCGACCTCAACGGCACCTACACCTTCGACGGCGGCTCGCAGCTGGCCTTCCGCTTCAACGGCCAGCTGACCGACTCGCCGCTGGTGTCGAGCGAGCAGATCGCCGGCGGCGGCATGAACTCGGTGCGCGGCTATCTCTCGGCCGAGGCCACGGGCGACTACGGCGTGGTCGGCTCGATCGAATGGCGCACGCCGCCGCTGACCTGGCTCAACCCCTGGGTCGAGGGCTGGCGCGCCTACGCCTTCTTCGACGGCGCGCGCCTGCGCCTGAAGAACCCGCTGCCCGAACAGGCCGACCGCTTCGCGCTCGCCTCGGTGGGCCTGGGCACGACCTTCAAGGTCGGCCCGTACTTCTCGGGCCGCATCGATGTCGGCCGACCGCTGAAGGACGGCCCGCGCACGAAGAAGGGCGACACGCAGGTCAATTTCAGCATCAACGCCAGCTACTGATCACCGAACCCGAAGCCGAACGCGGCAACGCCACTTTCCAAGAATTTTTTCCACGAGCTTTCCGGAGAACCCCTGTCATGCGACGCTTTCTTTTCCTCGCGCTCACGCTGTTGAGCACGCTCCTGCCGGGCCTGGCCCATGCATGGTGGCAGCCCGAATGGGCCTATCGCAAGCCGATCACCGTGGACGGCGGCCCGCAGGCCGGCGCCATCGGCAGCGACGCCGGCCGCGTGCCGGTGCTGGTGCGCCTGCACACGGGCAACTTCAAGTTCGAGGGCGTGAGCGAGACCGGTGCCGACCTGCGCTTCGTGGCCGGCGACGACAAGACCGTGCTCAACCACCAGATCGAGCAGTTCGATCCGCTCTTGGGCATCGCGCTGGTCTGGGTCGACGTACCCAACGTCTCGGCCGGCACGCCGCAGAAGCTCTGGATGTACTACGGCAACCCCAAGGCCCCGGCCTCGGGCAACGGCCAGCGCAGCTTCGATCCCGACTACACGCTGGTCTACCACTTCGCCGAAGGCGCGGTGCCGCCGCGCGACACGACCGCCTACGGCAACAGCGGCCAGACCCCGACCGTGCCGGCCGAAGGCACGGTGATCGGCAAGGGCGCGCAGTTCGCCGGCGCGCCGCTGATGCTGCCCGCCACGCCCTCGCTGGCACTGGCCGCCGGTTCCAGCTTCACCTTCTCCGCCTGGGTGCGGCCCGACCAGCTCGGCGCGCGCCAGGTGGTCTATGCGCGCCGCGACGGCGCGGGCGAACTGCTGGTCGGCATCGACCAGGGCGTGCCTTTCGTGCAGATCAACGGCCAGCGCAGCACCCCGGCGCAGCCGGTGCAGGCCGGCCAGTGGTCGCACATCGCGGTCAAGGCCGAGGGCGACAGCGTCGCGCTGTACGTCGGTGGCCGCCCCGCGGTGTCGCTGGCCGCGCGCCTGCCGGCGCTGAACACGGCCGCCGCGCTCGGCGCCGACGTGGCCGCCGCCGCGGCCGCACCGGCCGCCGGCCAGGCCGCGCCCGCCGCCTGGGCGCCGTTCACCGGCGCGATCGACGAAGTGCGCCTGTCGAAGGTCGCGCGCGGCGATGCGCTGCTGCTGGCCGACGCCGTCTCGCAAGGCGCCGAATCGCGCCTCACGGCCTTCGGTGCCGACGAGCAGCAGGCCGGCAAGAGCCACTTCGGCTTCATCCTGGCCGCGATGCCGCTTGACGCCTGGATCGTCGTCGGCCTGCTGGGCCTGATGATGGTGCTGTCGTGGGCCATCATGATCGGCAAGGGCCGCAGCTACGGCGCCACCTCGCGCGCCAATGCCCGCTTCATCGAGCACTTCCGCGAAGCCGCCGGCGCGCCGCTGGACCGCCTCGCGATCAGCAACACCGTGTCGCAGCAAGTCCGCGACGACTCCTCGCTGTGGCGCCTCTACCAGGTGGCGATCGAGGAGATGCGCCGTCGCCAGGAACGCGGCTACGACCTGAGCGCCGTGTCGAGCGCGACCATCGGCGCCATCCGCGCCGCCATGGACGGCGTGATGGTGCGCGAGACCGAGCGCATGTCCAAGCGCATGAACTGGCTGTCGACCACCATCGAGGGCGCGCCCTACGTCGGCCTGTTCGGCACCGTGATCGGGATCATGCTGGTGTTCGTGGTGGCGGCGATGGCCGGTGCCGTGGACATCAACTCGGTGGCACCGGGCATGGCGGCCGCGCTGCTGTGTACCGCCGCCGGCCTGGGCGTCGCGATCCCCGCGCTGTTCGGCTACAACTGGCTGGCCTCGCGCTCGGACGCCATCGGCGCCGACATGGCGGTGTTCGTCGACGAGTTCGTGACGCGCCTGGCCGAAGAGCAGGGCGAGGGCAGGTCGCTGCCCGCGGCCGTCGCGGCCCAGGGCGGCGCGCGCCGCACGGCCGACGACCACGCGGCACGTGGCGGCTGGACCGCGCCGGCACAAGTCCCGGCCTGAGGCGACGCACATGCCCAACGCAGCCAAGTTCGCCGTGCGCAAGCGCACCGGCGGCATCAACATCACGCCGTTCGTGGACGTGCTGCTGGTCGTGCTGGTGATCTTCATCCTCACCAGCAACGCCAGCATCCCGGGCATCAAGGTCGACCTGCCGAAGGCCAGTTCCTCGGTGGCGCTGGAGAAGCCCAAGACCAAGGCCATCACGATCGACAACGCGGGCAACGTGTTCCTCGACGCCTACCCGGTCTCGCTGCCGGAGCTCGAGGAGCGCCTGCGCACCGAGAAGGCCCTGTCGCCCGACTTCCCCGTCATCGTGCGCGGCGATTCGAGCGTGCAGTACGCCAAGGTGGTCGACGTGCTGGACCTGCTGCGCCGCATCGAGCTGAACCAGATCGGCCTCGTGACCGGCAAGCAGAAGTGAGGACCGGCGCGTGAAACCTCGCGATCCGACTTTCGCCTTCGAGGGCCGCGCCGCGGCCGGCGGCAGCGCGCCTGCCGACGCGCACGCGCTGTGGCGCCGCTGGGGCGGCTGGGCCATCGGCACGGTGCTGCTGGCGGCGCTCGTGTGGTATCTGCTGGCCGACACCGCGAGCCAGAAGCGCGTGGTGGCCGACGCTCCCACGCTGATGCTGCCGCCGCCACCGCCCCCGCCGCCCGAACCCGAGAAGCTGCCCGAGCCCGAGCCGGAAAAGATCAAGCCGGTGACCGAGCCCGAGCCCAAGCCGATCGAGCCGCTGGAGCCGCCGAAGGACGACACCCCGCCCAGTCCCAACAAGGACCTCGGCGACCCCGTGACCATGGACAGCGCCGCGCAGGCGGGCAGCGATGCCTTCGGCATCCAGGCCGGCAGCGGCGGCGGCATGAGCGGCACCGGTGCCGGCGGCGGCCTGGGCAGCGGCTCGTTCTCGCGCTATGCCGCGAGCGTGCTGCAGCAGGCGCTGCTGCGCGACCCGCGCACCCGCAACCTGGGCTTCGACGACATCCAGATCGACATCTGGCTCGACGCCGAGGGCCGGACCACGCGGGCGCAGCTGGTGCGCGGCACCGGCACCACCGACATCGACGAAGCGGTGCTGGCGATGGTGCGCGGCCTCGAGCGCTTCGACGAGAAGCCACCGGCCTCGCTGCGCTTTCCGATGCGCGTGTCCATGAAGGGGCGCCGGCAGTGACGCACGCCGAAGCCCCGCCCATCCCCCCATTCAATCCTGTGAACGAAGCGATGAACCCCTCCAAACATTCCCCCGCCCGACGCCTCGCGCCGGCCCTGCGCCAGGGCGCGCTGGCCGCCGCCGTGGCCGCGGCCTTCGCGCTGGCCGCGGGCGGCGCCACCGCCCAGCCGGCCCCGGCCGGCGAGACCGCCATGGTCAAGCTGATCCGCGGCCTGATCCAGAGCGGCACGCTCGCCAAGGACGTGGGCGAGGCGCTGCTGGCGCAGGCCCAGGCCGAAGCCATGGCCTCGCAGCAGGCCCAGCAGCGGCTGGCCGCCGTGTCGGCCGGTGCCGTGGCCGGCGCCAGCGCCGGTGGCCTGCGGCTCGAGCCGGGCGACGTGCGCGTGCCCTACATCTCGCAGACCGTGCGCGACCAGATCCGCGACGAGGTCAAGGCCCAGGTCATGGCGCAGGCCAAGGACGAAGGCTGGGCCGCGCCCAACGAGACCCCCGAGTGGAGCAAGCGCATCCGCTTCGAAGGCGACGTGCGCGTGCGCAACGAGTCGCGCAGCTATGCGGGCAACAACAGCAACATCGAGATCAACTGGCCCGAGCTCAACAAGGGCAGCGGCTACGACGTCAACCCCAACACCAACCTCGCGCTGCCCTCGCTGCTCAACACGCGCCAGGACCGGCGCAACCTGTTCCGCGCGCGGGCCCGCGTGGGCATCCTCGCGGACCTCAGCGAGAACACCAAGGCCGGCGTGCGCCTGGCCTCGGGCAGCGACGAGAGCCCGGTCTCGACCACCCAGACCCTGGGCGGCGGCCTGAGCAAGAAGAGCGTGTGGCTCGACCAGATGTGGATCTCGCACAAGCCGTTCGACTGGCTCACCGTCACGGGCGGCCGCTTCGGCAATCCCTTCATGTCGACCGACACGCTGTTCTCGAGCGACCTCAACTTCGACGGCATCGCGTTCCAGTTCGACAAGGCGCTGGCCAGCAACAAGGACCTGTCGCTGTTCGGCACGCTGGGCCTGATCCCGCTCGAGTACTCCTCGGACAACGCGCCCAGCCGCAGCCAGGACAAGGCCAGGAGCGAGAACAAGTGGCTGTTCGGCGCGCAGGTCGGCGCCGACTGGAAGATCGACGACGACAACCGCCTGCGCGGCGCGCTCGCGTACTACAACTTCCGCAACATCAGCGGCAAGGTCTCCGAGCCCTGCGCGCTGTACGCGGGCGCCGACGGCTGCAGCACCGACTGGTCGCGTCCGGCCTTCATGCAGAAGGGCAACACGCTCATGCTGCTGCGCGACATCTCGCTCGACCCGCTCAACCCGGCCGGCACGCCGCAGCCGCAGTACGTGGGCCTGGCCTCGAAGTTCCGCCTGGTCGACCTGAACATGCGCTGGGACACGAAGGTCGCGGGCAACAACCTGCGCCTGGACGCCAACTTCATCCGCAACACCGCCTACGACGCCAACGACATCTGGCGCCGCGCGGGCATCCGCGGCGCCATCGTCAACAACTTCGGCAACGGCGGCGGCACCGGCCAGTCCGACTACAAGAGCGGCGGCAACGCCTTCATGCTGCAGGCCACCTACGGACGCCCGGCGCCGGCCGCGCGCGGCGACTGGAACGTGCTCGCGGGCTACAAGCGCATCGAACCCGATGCGGTGCCGGACGGCTACAACGACTCGACCTTCCATGGCGGCGGCACCAATGCGCGCGGCTACTTCCTCGGCGGTTCGTACGCGTTCGACAAGAACCTCTGGTTCACCGGCCGCTGGATCTCGACCAAGGAGGTCTATGGTCCGCCGCTGTCGATCGACACGCTGCAGCTCGAACTCAATGCGCGCTTCTGAGGACGTCGTCGTGGCCCGATCCCATTTCAAGACACCCGCGCTCGCCCTGGCGCTCGTGCTCGTCGGCCTGGCCGGCGTCGCGCACGCGCAGGGCGCGCCTGCCGCGGCCGGTGCGCAGAGCATGGAAGAGCGGCTGCGCGCGCAGCTGCGCATCACCACCTCGCAGCTGCAGCAGGCGCAGAACGAGCTGGCCGCGCTCAAGGCCGGCAAGCCCGCGGCCGCGGCACCGGGCGCGGCCGCGCCCGCACCGGCGGCCGAAGTCGAGGCGCTGCGCAAGGAGCTCGCGCGCGCCCAGTCCCAGCTCGCCGGCGAACGCCAGGCGCGCGAGCAGGCCAGTGCCGGCGTCGAGCAGATCCGCCAGCAGGCGCAGGCCGCGGCCGAGAAGTCCGGCGGCCAGGTCGCGCAGTTCCGCAGCGCCTACGAGGAACTGCTGCGCACAGCGCGCGCTTCCGAGTCGGAGCGCCAGCGCCTGCTGACCGAGACCGGCACGCAGCGCACCGCGCTCACGCAGTGCGAGGCGAAGAACACCCAGCTCTATGCCGTGGGCCAGGAGGTGCTGCGCGCCTACGAGACCATGGACATGGGCAGCGTGTTCGCCGCGCGCCAGCCGTTCGCGGCCCAGAGCCGCGTGAAGTTCGAGCAGATCGCGCAGCAGTACGGCGACAAGCTGTACGAAGGCCGCTTCGACGCGCGCGCCGTCAACGCACCCAAGCCGGCCGAGGCCGCGGCCACGCCGCCGGCCGCTGCCGCCTCGGCACCCGCCGCGAAATGAGCGGCCAGAAGGAACCCAGCCCATGAACCCGAAGAAACCCCTTGCTCCCGCGCGCCTGCGCACGCTGGCCGCGCTGCTGCTGGCCGCGTCGACCTGCCTCGGCGCCGCGGCGCAGCAGATCGCCGCGCCCGGCGGCGCGCCGGTGGTCGCCCGCCTGGGCGAGCTCACCGTGCGCCAGGACGAGGTCGAGAAGCTGCTGCAGGCCTTGCCCGATGCCGAGCGCGCGGCCGTCAAGGACAACCGCGCCAGCGTCGAGGGCTGGCTGCGCCAGCGGCTGCTCGGCGAGGCGCTGCTGAAGGAGGCACGCGACAAGGGCTTCACCGACAGGCCCGAGGTCAAGGCCAAGGTCGACGCCGCGGTGCGCGAGCTCACGGCCCGCATCGTGACCACCGGCTACCTCGAGTCGGTGAGCCAGGTGCCGGCGGGTTATCCGTCGGACGCCGAGCTCGCTGCCGCCTACGAGCAGGGCAAGGCCGGCTTCAACCTGCCGGCCACCTACCGCGTGGCACAGATCTTCCTCGCCACCCCCGACACCGCGCCCGCGGCCGTCGCCAAGGTGCGCGAGGAAGCCCAGAAGCTGGCGCGCGAGGCGCGCTCCACCGACTTCGCGACGCTCGCGCGCGCGAAATCGCAGGACAAGAGCAGTGCCGAGCGCGGCGGCGAGGTCGGCAACCTGCCGCTCGCGCGCATGCTGCCCGAGGTGCGCGACGCCGTCGGCAAGCTCAAGCCCGGCCAGGTCGGCGAGCCGGTGCAATCGGCCGCGGGCTTCCACGTCGTGAAGCTGCTCGAGAGCCAGCCCGCGCGCACCGCCACGCTCGACGAGATGCGCCCGCAGCTGCAGGCCGCGCAGCGCCAGCAGCGCCAGCAGCAGCTGATCCAGGCCCACCTGGCGCAGCTCGCGCCGGCCACGCAGCTGAGCATCGATGCCGCAGCGCTCGACGCCGCGCTGCGCAAGACGAACTGAACCCACCAACAACCAACAACCACCGTCCACAGACAGGGAACCTCATGACGAACACCCCGACCGACACCACCACTTCCGCAGCCACGTCCGCCGAAGCCCTCGACCTGCTCGACGCGGTCACGCCCGAACAGGTCTCCGACGCCATCAAGGCCGCCGGCGCCGCCGTCTCCACCATCGAACAGGACGGCGTGATCCGCCTGCACAGCGCCAGCCACGGCATCGGCTTCCAGGTGCTGTGGGGCAATCCCGTCACCACCACCCAGTACACCGACTTCACCTTCAGCTGCCCGCTGCACGTGCAGGGCGGCACCTTGCCCGAGGCCGTGCTGGCCGCCTGGCATCGCAGCAAGCGCTTCGCGCGCGTCGCGCAGCACGGCGACTTCGTGGTGCTCGAGATGGACGTGGTGGTCGCCGGCGGCGTGACGCCCGCGCACCTCGCGTTCAGCGCGCGCCTGTGGATGCAGATGATGGGCGAGTTCTTCCTGCACCTGCGCAACTACGGCCCGGCCGCCGCCACGCGCGGCGACGCCGCCAATGGCGCAGCGCCGGCCGCCGGTGCCGCAGACCGGGTCGAAGCCGCCGCCTGAGCGCGCGCCGAACGCATCCCAGCGCGATGCCCGACAGCCTTCGTTCCGGGGAGTCCCTCGACGGCCACGATTCGCCGACGCTGCGCGCGATCCACGCCACCGCGCGCCAGGTGCAGCGCGCGCGGCGCGCGGAGACCGTGCGGCTGCGGCAGCGCGAGGCGCTGCTCGACATGCTCGCGCGCGTCATGGCCGACCTGCACATCACCAACGCCGAGCTCAATGCGGCGCGGCGCGCGCTCGCGCCGACGCGGCCGAAGTGAGCGTCATGCCATGGCCGCACGGGTCGGCCCTCGCGTCGATCGCCTGCGCGGCGCTGGCCGCCGCGACGATCCCGGTGTTCTCCGAGGCCCATGGTCCGCTGCAGCGCATGGCCGATCGCTCGGCCGTGCTGGGCAACGCGCTCCCCGCGCGTGCGCGCCGAGACCGCCGCGCATCAAGCACTTCCTGCGCGACAACGGCGTGGCCTGCGGCGAGAGCGACACCCCGCAGCTCGGCCCCCGGCAGTCGCCGGCCGCGCGCGCCGCCACGCTGTCGGTCGGCGTGCTGTGCGGCTGAGCCGGCAGCGTTTTCCAGAACCCTCCCGAAAGCACGCATGTTCCCCTCGCACCGTCATTCCGCCGCCGCGCCGCGCCCCTGGGCCAGCCTGTTCGGCGCGCTCGGCCTCGCCGGCCTGGCCCTGGCGGCCGTGCACATGCCCGTGCAGGCCCAGCCCGCGCCCTCGGCGCGCGCGCCGGTGCCGCAGCACTGGATCAGCTATGCCGAGCGGGCCGGCAACCAGTTCCAGGGTCTGCTCAGCGATCCCGCCGACGAGACCGTGCAGCGCCTCCATGCCTGGATGCAGCAGCGCCTGCTCGAAGAGGGCCGCACCCTGCCGCCGCCTCCGCTGATCGTGCGCGTCTGGGTCGCCCCCGACGGCCGGCCCGAGCGCGTGGCCTTCGATTCGCTGGGCAATGCGCAGGCCGATGCCGACCTGCGCCAGCTGCTGACCGCGCAGCCGCTGTCGGAGCCGCCGCCGCGGGACATGCGGCAGCCGATGGTGTTGCAGCTGGCGTTGAAAGTGCTGGGGCCGGGTTGAGGTCCGGCCGGCTGGCTATGCTCCGATGCTCGACAAGGAGGAGGGCACAGGGACATGGCTGTCACCCCGACGAACAGGAAGCGAAACGCCGGCGACCCGATCGAACTCGCGGTCATCGGAGGCGGGCCGAAGGCGGCCGCGTTGACGGCAAAGGCCAAGGTACTTCGTGACACGGGCCGGCGCAACGTCCAGGTCACGATCTTCGAGCCCGATGGCATCGGCGCGTACTGGCGCGGCCGTGCCGGCTACACGGATGGCGAGCAGCGGCTGTGCACGCTGGCGGAACGCGATGTGGGCTACCCCTACACGTCGCTGTTCGGCAAGGAGGTCGACCTGCGCATGGCGGCCGACTATTCGTGGGGGCGCTTTCTGCATGAACGGCCGAGCGGCTACGAGCACGGGTTCCGGACCTGGCTCGATGCGGGGCGCAAACCGCCGTATCACGCCAGCTACGCCGACTATCTGTCGTGGGTGGTGCAGTCCGCAAGCGCCCGGCCCGTTGTCGAGGCGAGGGTCGTCGAACTGGCGAAGGACGGCGAGCTTTGGCGAATTCGCAGCAGGCACGGCGCCGATCGCCCGAAGCCGCACAAGACGCGATTCGATGGCGTGGTCGTCACGGGACCCGGTCCCGCACGCCAGATCGGCATCGTGAAGAAGCGCGGCGTGACCGCGTCGCCGATGAACATCTTCAACGGACGGGACTTCTGGCAACGCGCCGAGGAAGTCCGGCGCTGCCTGAAGGAGATCGGGAAGCGCGGCGACGACGACGCTGAGATCGTCATCGTCGGTGCGGGAGGCACGGCGGCCGCTGTTCTGTCCTGGCTGATCGGAGAAGGCGCCAGGGACCGGCGGATCGTGATCGTTGCGAGCCAGGCTTCGCTTTACACGCGCGTCGACAGCGTCTTCGAGAACCGGCTCTTCAGCGACGAGACCGTCTGGGAAACCCTCTCGAAGGAGAGCCGGCGAGCCTTTTTCGACCGCCTCAACCGGGGCGTGGTCTGGGCGACGGTCATGGACCGGGTCGCCACCGCCTCGGGCTTGACCATGCTCGACGGGCGGGCCGAGAGCATGCAGGTGGATTCGTCAGGCCAGTTGTCCTTGTCCGTGGAACGAGGCGACAAGGCCAAGGTCCAGCTGCGTCCCTCCCTCTTGATCGATGCCACGGGTTTCGACCCATGGTGGTTCCTGCGGATGATCAAGGGATGGCCACGGACAGCGAAGAGACCAGACGGGGCACGGCGCGAGGCATGGGAGCTCGCGATGTCGAAGAACCTCTCGCTGACCGGCGATCCCTGGGATGGATACCCTCCACTTCATGCGCCGATGGTCTCGAGCCACATCGGGCCCGGCTATGGAAGCCTGATGGTCCTGGGAGCGATGGCCGACCGGATTCTCGGCGCCTACGCCTGAGAACCCATACACCACCATGTACGTATACATGTACAGGTTGCCTAGAATGGAGGGCCGGGCCGTGATGGCCTGGTCTCTCAGCCGCTAGGAGCTTGTCATGGCATCCAAAAACCTGGTTCTTCGCACTGTCTACATCGATCCGGAAGTGGACGACCTCCTGCGCAACGAAGCATTCGCCGGACGCACCAGCAAGAACGATCTTTTCCGCAAGTACCTGAACCTTGGCATGGAGGCCGCGCGAAAGGCCTCCAAGCCGGCAGCGCCGGATTCGGCCAAGGCAGATGTGGCTGCCAGGAAGGTCGCACCGAAGAAGAGGCAAAGCGCCGCCGCGACAGCCAAGGCCCGATAGCTCAGCGCTTCGCCGCGGCCTCCGCGGCTTCGATCGCCGCGCTCAATTCGTACACCGTCGTCGGATCGTCGTCCTTGCCGACCAGCCCCCTGAGCGCCGCCAGGTGCGCCACGCCCAGCGCCTCGTCCGCGCTGGCCGGCAGATCGGGCACGACGCCCGTGCCTTCCCAGTTGGTGCGCGTGATCGGGTTGACCGAGCGCGCGAAGGGGATCGTGACCTCGAAGTGATCGTTCAACCGATGGTTGCTGGAGGGATGGGCGCCACCCTTGGTGCGCTCGCCGACGATGCGGGCACGTTTCAGCGCCTGCAGGTTGTACGCGAACTCCTCGCCGCCCGAGAAGGTCTGGCTGCTGGTCAGCACATAGACCGGCCGGTTTAGGTAGCGCGGGCCAGCTAGTTCGGCGCGGGTCCAGTGCGACTCCACGCGGTTGCCCCCGCGATGCAGCACGTCGTTGAGATGCACCTTGCCTTCGAGCAGATGGCTGCTGACCTGGGCCACGCCCGCGGGCCAGCCGCCGCCGTTCTGGCGCAGGTCGACGATCAGGGCATCGGTGTGGGCGAGGAAAGCGAAGGCGGCCGCGGCCGTCGCGGCCAGTGCCTCGGGCTTGTCGAAGCAGCGCAGGTCGATGTAGCCGACGTTGCCGGCCATGCGCTCGGCCTTGTAGAAGCAGTGGTTGAAGCGCATGTACTGCCGCTTCATTTGCGCCTGCGCCGCCGCGGCGGCCTGCGCATCGGCGGGTTGGGGCAGCGGCTCGCGGCTGAAGCCCACGAGCAGGTGCCGGTCCTGGCTCACCGACTGCAGATCCTGCTCGAGCTGCGTGCGCAGCGCGTCGGCCGTCTTGATGCCCGCGTAGGCCCCGTCGCGCAGCCGCGCGCGCAGGTGGGCCGCGATGGCATCGGCTTGCGCGGGCAGCACGTAGTGGGTCTGCACCAGCTCGGCGGCGCGGGCCACGAGGCGGTCGCGCTCTGCGGGCGCGATGGGGACGGTGTCGGGGGATTGCGCGGCGGCCGATGCGGCCAGCGCGCTCAGGGCAAGGGTGAGGAGGGCGAGGACGGAGGGAAGCAGGCGGCGCATGGCCGCGATGCTAAGGCAGCGAAAAAGGGCTTCAGCCCGCTGCCGCGAGGATGTCCTCGAGCGCGCCAATGTCGATCGGCTTCTGCAGATGATGGTCGAACAGCTTGCGTCCGTCGGGGCCGCCCGCGGCGCCGGCATCGGCGGCAGAGAAGCCCGAGATCGCGACCAGGAGCTTGGGCGCGCCCTGGGCCTCGGTCTCGCGCAGCCGGCGCGCGACCTGGGTGCCGGGGATGTCGGGCAGGGTGAGGTCGATCAGCGCGGCATCGAAGCGTTCGGCGGCGGCGGCGTCCAGGGCCTGTTGGCCGGTGTAGGTGCAGCGGGCGGTGTGGTCCTGCAGGGTCAGCAGTTCCTGCAGCAGGTCGGCTGCGGCTTCGTTGTCGTCGACGATCAGCACATTCACGGCGGTCGGTCCTTGGCGGCCTTTGCGGCCTATGGTTTTCTGAAAATGTCCGGAATGAAACATTGTCCCGGCACCGCGCCGCGCGTGGGGTAGGAGCAGGCCTACGGTTGCGCCGATCCCTGCGGCGCGGCCAGCGGCAGCTCGACGCTGAAGGTCGATCCCTCGCCCGGTTCGCTCGCGACGCCGATGCGCCCGCCGTGCAGGCTCACGATCTGGCGCGTGATGTACAGGCCGAGGCCGAGCCCGGCCGCGTGCTTGCGGCTGTGCTCGGTGCGCTCGAACTGCTCGAAGATGCGCGCCTGGTCCTCGAGCGCGATGCCGATGCCGCGGTCGCGCACGCTGATGCGCGCGACGCCGTCCGCGCCGGTGCCGATCCGTTCCACCACCATCGCGACCGGCTGGCCGCCGCCGTAACGCAGCGCGTTGGTCAGCAGGTTGGTCAGCACCTGCTCGATGCGGAACTCGTCCCACACGCCCGGCAGCTCGGCCGGCGCCTGCAGCGAGATCTCGGAGCCCGCGGCCTCGGCCTGCTGGCGCAGGTTCTCGACCACGGCGCGCGCGAGCTGCGCGAGGTCGGTGGGCTTGGGCTGGATCGACAGCGCGTCCTTGCGCATGCGCGTGACGTCGAGCATGTCGTCGATCAGCCGCACCATGTTGCGGATCTGCCGCTGGTCGCGCTCGATCATCGCGGGCAGCCGGTCGGCGGTGAAGGCCGCGAGGTTGCCCTTCGAGACGTGCAACTGGCGCAGCTGCGCCTCGAGGTAGAGGGTGTTGAGCGGCGTGCGCAGCTCGTGCGAGACCATCGACATGAAGTCGTCGCGCATGCGCACCGCGCGCTCGAGCTCGCGCTGCGTGACCTGCAGCTGCGCGACCAGTTCCTCCTGCTTGCGGTGCGCGTCGGCCAGCAGCTCCATCTCGTGGCGCAGCGCCTTGCGGTGGCGGTGCAGGTCGACGAACACGTTGACCTTGCTGATCACGGCATGCGGATCGAGCGGCTTCTGCAGGAAGTCGACGGCGCCGCTCTCGTAGCCCTGGAAGGCGTAGTTGCGCTCGCGGCCGGCGGCGCTCACGAAGATCAGCGGGATGTGCCGCGTGCGCTCGGTGCCGCGCATCATCTCGGCCAGCTCGAAGCCGTTCATGCCGGGCATCTGGACGTCGACGATGGCGAGCGCGAATTCGTGCTCGAGCAGAAGCGCCAGCGCATCCTCGGCCGACTGGGCGCGGAACACGGAGCGCCCGGGCGCGCGGATCAGCGCCTCGAGCGCGACCAGGTTCTCGGGCAGGTCGTCGACGATCAGCAGCTTGCTTTCGACATCAATGTCCATGGGCGGCCTCCAGGTGCATCAGCAGGGTGTGGAGATCGCGCAGCGGCAGCACGAAGTCGGGCGAATGGCGCGCTATGGCGGCGTTGGGCATGACGGAAACTTGGGCTTCTTGGGGATCCTGCACGGCGGTCAGTCCGCCGGCACGGTGAATGCGTTCCATGCCCTCGGCGCCATCGTCGTTGGCACCGGTGAGCAACACGCCGGCGAGGCCGGCGCCGTAGACGTCGGCCGCGGAGGCCATCAGCACGTCGATCGAGGGGCGCGAGAACAGCACGGGCGGCTCGCAACTGAGCGAGAAGCAGCGGTCGCGCTCGATCGACAGGTGGTAGCCGGGCGGCGCGAAATAGAGCGTGCCGGCCGCGAGCGGCATCTTGTCGGCCGCCTCGCGCACCGGCATGGCGACGCGCTCGCCGAAGACCTCGGCCAGCCGGCTGTCGTGTCCCTCGGGCAGGTGCAGCACCACCACCTTCGGGATGCGGCCGCCGGCGGGCAGCCCGATGAGCAGGCCGAGCAACGCGTCGATGCCGCCGGCCGAGGCGCCGATGACCACCGCTTCGACGCGGCGGCGCAGATGGGAGGGCAGCGCCTGTCTCACGTGGCCTTCCTGTAGATGCGCTCGGGGCGCGCCAGCGGCTCGAAGCGGTCGGCGTAGGCCGAGAAGTCGATGCTCTCCTTGGCGCCCAGGCCGAGGAAGCCGCGGTGGCTCAGCGACTCGTGGAACAGGCCGAGCGCGCGGTTCTGCAGCTCGCGGTTGAAATAGATCAGCACGTTGCGGCAGGACACCAGCTGGGTCTCGGCGAACACGCTGTCGGTGGCCAGGCTGTGGTCGGCAAAGATGGTGTCGGCGCACAGCGAGGGGTCGAAGCGCGCGGCGTCGTAGGCCGCGGTGTAGTAGTCGGAGAACGAGCCCAGTCCGCCCGCGCGCTGGTAGTTGGCGGTGTAGCCGCGGATCGCCTCGAGCGGGAAGATGCCCTGGCGCGCCTTCTCGAGCGAGGCCGGGTTGATGTCGGTGGCGTAGATCTGCGTGCGCGCGAGCAGGCCTTCCTCGCGCAACAGGATGGCGAGCGAGAACACCTCCTCGCCGGTGCTGCAGCCGGCCACCCAGATCTTGACCGACGAATAGGTGTGCAGCAGCGGCACCACGTGCCGGCGCAGGCCCAGGAAATAGGCCGGGTCGCGGAACATCTCGCTGACCGGGATGGTGAGGAACTGCAGCAGGCGCCCGAACAGCGCGGCGTCGCGCAGCACGCGGTCCTGCAGCGCCGAGATCGAGGGCAGGCCCAGCTGCGTGAGCGCGTGCAGCACGCGGCGCTTCTGCGAGGCCAGCGTGTAGTCGCGGAAGTCGTAGCTGTACTTGAGGTAGATCGCCTCCATCAGCAGGCGCAGCTCGATCTCGGTGTCGCTCAGCGGCTGCGGCGGCGCGGCGATCGCGCCGGGCAGGGCGGGGCGGCCGGTCGGCGGCGGCGCTTGCGTCACAGGCGCTCCATCTTCGGCATCCACACGCGCAGCAGCGAGAACAGGCGGTCGAGGTCGACCGGCTTGGCGAGGTAGTCGCTGGCGCCCGCGGCCAGGCACTGCTCGCGGTCGTCCTTCATGGCCTTGGCGGTGATGGCGATCACCGGCAGCTTGGCGAAGCGCGGGTCGGCGCGCAGGTGGCGCGTGGCCTCCAGGCCGTCCATCTCCGGCATCATGACGTCCATCAGCACGAGGTCGATCTCCTTCACGCGGTCGAGCTGCTCGAGGGCCTCGCGGCCGTTGCGGCCGATCTCGACCTTCGCGCCGCGCTGCTCGAGCGCGCTCGTGAGCGCGAAGATGTTGCGCACGTCGTCGTCCACCAGCAGCACCGTGCGGCCCTCGAAGATCCGGTCGCGTCCGCGCGCGGCCTTGAGCATGCCCTGGCGCTCGCTCGAGAGCTCGGCCTCGACCTTGTGCAGGAACAGCGTCACCTCGTCGAGCAGCCGCTCGGGCGAGCGCGCGCCCTTGATGATGATCGAGCGCGAATAGCGGTGCAACTCGGCCTCTTCCTCGCGCGTGAGGTTGCGCCCGGTGTAGACGATCACCGGCGGGAACGAGACGATGTCCTCCGAGGCCATGCGCTTGAGCAGCTCGCTGCCCTGCATGTCGGGCAGCTTCAGGTCGGTGATCATGCAGTCGAAGATGCGGGTGCGCAGCAGTTCGAGCGCCTCCTCGCCCGAGGCCACGTCGACGATCTCGATGTCGTCGTCGCCGATCAGTTGAATGACGCTCTGGCGCTGCAGGTCGTCGTCCTCCACCAGCAGCACCGTCTTGACCTTCTGCGTTAGCTTCTCCTCCAGCCGCGCGAACACGCGCGTGAGCTCGTCGCGCGTGGCGGGCTTGCGTGCATAGCCGACCGCGCCCATGTGCAGCGCGGCCTCGGCGTTGTCGGCGGCCGAGACCACGTGGATCGGGATGTGGCGCGTGAGCGGCGAATCCTTCAGGCGCTGCAGCACGTCCAGGCCGGTGCTGTCGGGCAGCCGCATGTCGAGCAGGATCGCGTCGGGAACGAACTCGTTGGCCAGCGCGAAGCCGTCGGCCGCCCCGTGCGCGACCAGGCAGCGGTAGCCGAGCTCGTGCGCCAGGTCGTAGAGGATGTGGGCGAACTGCGGTTCGTCCTCGATCACGAGCACGCGCCGCACCTGCTGGTCGCGCGGCAGCGCGCGGTCGTCGGCGAACTGCGGCGCTGGCACGGCGGCCGCGGGCGCCGCCGGGGCGGGTGGCGCGACCGGCACCGGCGCGCGCGCGGGCAGGCGCGCCGACGCCCCGGCCGCGGGGCGCGGTGGCGGCGCGCTGCCCGGTTCCTGCTGCGCGGCCTGCGGCGCTTGCGCCGGCAGGTGCAGGGTGAAGGTGCTGCCCTGGCCCGGTTCGCTCTGCACGCTGAGCGTGCCGCCCAACAGCTGCGTGAGGTCGCGCGAGATCGACAGGCCCAGGCCGGTGCCGCCGTAGCGCCGGCTGGTGGTGCCATCGGCCTGGCGGAAGGCCTCGAAGATCACTTCCTGCTGGTGCGGCGCGATGCCGATGCCCGAGTCGGAGACCGCGAACGAGGCGCCGCCGTCGGCCGTGCCCGAGATCACCAGCGAGACCTCGCCCTGCTCGGTGAACTTGAGCGCGTTCGACAGCAGGTTCTTGAGGATCTGCTCCACGCGCTGGCGGTCGGTGACCAGCGAGGCCGGCGCGGCCGGATGCAGCTCGAGGCGGAAATTGAGCCGCTTCTCGTCGGCCAGCGGCCGGAAGGTGCTCTCCAGCGCCTGCGCCAGGCGGTCCAGGCGCGTGTCCTCGGGCACCAGCTCGAGCTTGCCGGCCTCGACCTTGGCGATGTCGAGGATGTCGTTGATCAGCACCAGCAGGTCGTTGCCCGAGGCATAGATCGATTCGGCGAACTTCACCTGCTCGGTGCTCAGGTTGCCCTGCGGGTTGTCGCCCAGCAGCTTGGCCAGGATCAGCGCGCTGTTGAGCGGCGTGCGCAGCTCGTGCGACATGTTGGCGAGGAATTCCGACTTGTAGCGGCTCGCGCGCTGCAGCTCGTCAGCGCGCTCCTCGAGGTCGCGCTGGGCGCGGCGCAGGGCGGTGTTGCGCTGGTCCAGCGCCTCGGTGCGCTCGGACAGCTGGCTGTTGGTCTGCTCGAGCTCGGCCTGCTGGTTCTCGAGCATGGCCTGCGAGGCTCGCAGCGCGCGCGACTGCTCCTCGAGCTCCTCGTTGGCGGTGCGCAGCTCCTCCTGCTGCACCTGCAGCTCCTCGTTGAGCTGCTGGGTCTCGGCCAGCACCTCCTGCAGCTGCTCGCGGTAGCGCGCCGCGGCCAGCGAGGTGCCGATGTCCTCGGCCACCACCTCGAACAGGTCGCGCGCGCGCTGGTCGGGCGTGCCGGGCAGGCCGAGCTCGACCACGCCGTTGGACAGGCCGTCGTTGGCGACCGGCAGCAGCACCACGGCGCGCGGGCGCATCTCGCCCAGGCCCGAATTGACCTTGAGGTAGTCGGCCTCGACCGGGTCGATCAGCATCAGCCGCTTCTCGGCCGCGGCCTGGCCGACCATGCTCTCGGTCGGCGAGAACACCTGCTGCGCGTTCTCGGCCTCGAGCGAGAAGCCGTAGCTGGCCGCGCGGCGCAGTGGCCCGTGGCGCTCGCGCACGTAGAGCGCGCCCACGGTGCTGCCCAGGTGGCGCGAGAAGAAGGCCAGGATCTTGCGGCCCATGTCGGCGGCGCTGAGCTCGCCCACCAGCTCGCCGACCAGCTCGGTCTGGGCGGTGCGCAGCCAGGCCTGCTCGGTCAGCCGGTCGGTGTGCGCCTCCTGTTCCTGCAGCACCGCGTCGTAGCTCTCGGACAGTCGCATCAGCTGGCGGCGGCCGAAGTAGGCCACCAGGCCGCTCAGGGTCAGCGTGAACAGCAGGAACAGGCCCACCACCATCCAGCTGGTGCGCTTGACGTCGGCGTTGCGCTGGAAGCGCAGCGACTGCTCGGTGTTGATGAAGTTGTCGAACTCGTTGCGGATGTCGTCGGTCAGGCGCTTGCCGCGGCCCAGCTTGACGGCGGCCTCGAAGTCGCCGCCGCTGCGGCGCGCCGCGATCATCTCGGCCGCGAACTCGTTCCAGGCGCCCTGCAGCGAACCGATGCGGTCGACCCGCTCGATCTGCTGCGGGTTGTCGCCCACCAGCTGGCGCAGCGCCGCGGCGTCGGTTTTCTGGCGCGCCAGCGCGGCGTCGTAGGGTTCGAGGAAGCGTTCCTGCCCGCTGATCAGGAAGCCGCGCATGCCGGTTTCCATGTCGATGGAACGGCGCTGCAGCTCGCTGGCATTGCGCACCACCTGGTCGGTGTGCTCGACCCAGGCGATGGTCGACAGCAGGTACAGGATCAGGGCGACGAAGACGACGGCACCGAACAGGCCCCCGAGCAGCGGCAGCTTGATGTTGCGGCTCAGGAGGCGCTCGAAGTCGGCGGTATCGATCGCGGCGGCAGTTTTCATTTCGAACGTAGTTGTGAACGAACAATTGACATTGTCTTCGACCGGCGGAGGCGGACGGCGCGCGGCCGCCCGACCGGCCCCGGAACGGCGGCAAGGCGCGAGGGAAGAGGGTGGGAGGGGCGGCTTGGGGGCCGCCCCGGAACTCAGTACTCTAGCTTCGGATACCAGTCGGTGCCGCGGCCGGCCGGCGTCAGGTCGAGGATGTTCCACAGCGGCGTGGGGTCGACCGCGAAGCGCGGGTCCTGGCCCGGGTCGGCGGTTTCGGCCAGCTCGGGGGCCCAGAAATGATGCACGCGGCCCTCGCGCCGCACCCAGACGTCGAGCGCCGGCCATTCGCTGCCGTCGGGCGCGAGGCCCCGATAGTCGCGCGCGAAGTCGTCGCCGACCGTTTCGTAGAACGGCAGGTTGCGCCAGCCGCGCTCGCGCGCGAAGGCCAGCTGGCGTGCCACCGGCGAACGGCCGAGCACCGCGAACGCCACCTTCTGTGCGATGTCGCGCACCGGCACGTCGAGCGCGCCGAGGAAGGCGGTGCACATCGGGCAGGGCCGTTCGCGCTGCGGGCCGTACATCCAGAAGTAGGTGACCAGCGTGTCGTGCTCGCCGAACAGGTGCTCGAGGCCGACCGTGCGGCCCTCCTCGTCGCGGAAGCGGTAGGGCGGCGGCTCGCCGCCCGGCGGCAGTTCGCGGCGCTGGGCGGCCACGCGTTCGACGTGGCGGCGCAGCTCGATCTCCTCGGCGAGCAGGGCGGTGCGGGCCTCGCGGTAGGCCGCGCTGTCGTTGGGATAGGGGCGGCTCGCGGCGGCGGCGAGTTCGGTGGCGGGTTTCAGGGCGGTCATCGGTGTCTCCTTTCGGAATTCGGACAGGCAGGGCGAAAGCGGTGGCACATCGGACCTGTCCCGACGTGGCGCCGCTGCCGGTTCGGCCCTGAAATGACCGTGCGCTCCAGCCTACGCGGCGGCAGGGATACTGTGAATTCCACCAGTACACTGGATGAATATCCATATACTGGCGGCCGCTGCGTCCCGTCGACCCTTCACTCCCGATGCCCCGCGAAGCCCTCCAAGCCACTGTCGCGCCCGTCTCCGTCAAGGCGCTGTGCGCCTTCGGCGCGAAGGCCGGCGACCTCGACCTGCGCTTCGTGCCCGCGCCCAGCGCGCAGGAAGGCATGGCGGGCCACGCGCTGGTTCAGGGCCGGCGCGGCGAGCACTACCAGAGCGAGGTCGCGCTGCAGTCCGAATGCGGCGCCCTGCTGGTGCGCGGCCGCGCCGACGGCTACGAGCTGCAGTCGGGCAGCGCCCGCGTCGAGGAGATCAAGACCTTCCGCGGCGACTTCGACGCCATCCGCGGCAACCACCGCGCGCTGCACTGGGCGCAGGCGCGCTGCTACGGCTGGATGCTCTGCGAGGCCGACGGCCATGCGGCGATCACCGTGGCGCTGGTCTACCTCGACCTCGCCACGGGCGAGGAAACCGTGCTCGAGGAACTGCACACGCGCGAGGAACTGCAGGCCCACTTCGAGGACCTCTGCGGCCGCTACATCGCCTGGGCCGAGCGCGAGGGCCGGCATCACGCGGCGCTGGCGGACCTGCTCGGCGCGCTGGCCTTTCCGCATGGCGCCTTCCGCACCGGCCAGCGCGAGCTCGCCGAGGCGGTCTACCGCGCGGCCTCGAAAGGCCACTGCCTGATGGCGCAGGCGCCCACCGGCATCGGCAAGACGCTGGCCACGCTGTTCCCGCTGCTCAAGGCGCGCGCGGCCGGCCGGGTCGACAAGGTGTTCTTCCTCACGGCCAAGACCTCGGGCCGCGCGATCGCGCTCGAGGCGCTGCGGCTGCTCGAGCGCCAGGCCGCCACCGGCGGCAAGGCGCCGGCCGATCCGCTGCGCGTGCTCGAGCTGACCGCGCGCGAAAAGGTCTGCGAGCACCCGGGCCGGGCCTGCCATGGCGATGCCTGTCCGCTCGCCAAGGGCTTCTACGACCGGCTGCCGGCGGCGCGCGCCGAGGCCGCGCGCGCCGCCTGGCTCGACCGCCCGGCGCTGCGCCGCATCGCGCTCGCGCACGAGGTCTGCCCCTATTTCCTCGGGCAGGAAATGGCCCACTGGAGCGACGTGGTGGTCGGCGACTACAACTACTACTTCGACGGCAGCGCCTTCCTCTGGGCCACCATGAAGGAGCGCGAATGGCGCGCCGCGCTGCTGGTGGACGAGGCCCACAACCTGCTGGAGCGCGCACGCGGCATGTACACCGCGCCGCTCGACGACGGCGCGCTCGAGGAGGCCCACCGCGCCGCGCCCGCCGCCGTGCGCGGCCCGCTCGCGCGGCTGCACCGCGAATGGGGTGCGCTGCAGGAGGCGCAGCAGGCCAGCGCGGTCGACTACGAGACCGCCGACGAGATCCCCGAGCGCTTCGCGCGCAGCCTGCAGGCCGCCAACACCGCGATGGCCGAGCATTTCGCGGCCACGCCCGACGCGGCGCAGGGCCCGCTGCAGCGCTTCTTCTTCGACGCGCTGCATTTCGCGCGGCTGGCCGAGAGCTTCGGCGACCACTCGGTGTTCGAGCGCACGCTGGGGCCGAACGGCTCGCGCGGGCTGGCCATCCGCAACCTCGTGCCCGCGCCCTTTCTCGAAGGCCGCTTCGCCGATGCCGCCTCGGCCGTCTGCTTCTCGGGCACGCTGTCGCCGTTTCCGTTCTACCGCGACGCGCTGGGTCTGCCCGGGGACGTGGCCGTGCTCGACGTCGCCTCGCCGTTCAGCGGCCGCCAGCTCCATGTCGAGGTGGCGATGGATGTTTCCACGCGCTGGCGCGACCGCGCGCACTCGCTGCGCAGCGTGGCCGGGATCATCGGCAGCCAGTACGCGCGCCGGCCCGGCAACTACCTGGCCTTCTTCAGCAGCTTCGACTACCTCGAGCAGGCCCGCGCGGCCTTCGTCGCGCGGCATCCCGAGGTGCCGGTGTGGAGCCAGACCCGCGGCATGCCCGAGGCCGAGCGCCAGGCCTTCGTCGAGCGCTTCGCCGTCGGCGGCCGCGGCATCGGCTTCGCGGTGCTCGGCGGCGCCTTCGGCGAGGGCATCGACCTGCCGGGCACGCGCCTCGTCGGCGCCTTCGTCGCGAGCCTCGGGCTGCCGCAGTACAACGCGCTCAACGAGATCACGCGCGAGCGCATGGACGCGCGCTTCGGCAAAGGCTACGAGTACACCTACCTCTATCCGGGCCTGCAGAAGGTGGTGCAGGCCGCGGGCCGCGTGATCCGCACCGAGGAGGACGAGGGCGTGCTGCACCTGCTCGACGACCGCTTCTCGCGCGCCGAGATCCGCGAGTTGCTGCCGCGCTGGTGGGAGGTTCGCCTCGGCGGGCAGCAAGGAGGCGGCGATGCGCGCCGCTAGACGCGTCGAGCACGATGCGCAGCCCGACCTGTTCGGCGCCGCGCCGGTCGCGGCCATCGACGGGCTGCGCTACGAGACCGATTTCCTGAGCGCCGACGAGGAGGCCGAACTGCTGGCCATCGTCGGCGGCTTCGCGCTGCGCGAGATGCGCTACAAGGCCTACACCGCGCGGCGTCGCGGCATCGGCTTCGGCGGCCGCTACGACTTCGACGCCAACCGGCTGCTGCCCGGCGCGCCGCTGCCCGAATCGCTGCACCCGCTGCGCCGCCGCGCCGCGGCCTGGGCCGGCATCGACGAGGCCGAGCTCACCCACGCGCTGATCGCCGAATACCAGCCCGGCACGCCGCTGGGCTGGCACCGCGACGTGCCCGACTTCGAAGACATCGTCGGCATCTCGCTGCGCGGCGACGCCGTGATGCAGCTGCGGCCGTACCGGCGCGACGGCCACTACGCGGCCAACGATCCCACGGTGCAGCTGCTGGTGGAGCCGCGCTCGATCTACCTGCTGCGCGGCGTCGCGCGCTGGGAATGGCAGCACGCGATCGCGCCGACGCCGGCGCTGCGCTACTCGATCACCCTGCGCACGCGCTCGCGGCGCAGGGTGGGCGGAGGCTGGCAAGGAAGCACATGAGACGCCGCTTGGGCCGCGTGGGCGCAAGCGTGCCTTCAATGGCTATTCCAGTGGCCAGTCGGTGCGCAGCGCATTGTTGAACGTGACGTCACGCAGTTCGGGACGCACACGGCGCAGGGCATCGATGTCCTCGTTCGATTCGTCGAGGATCACGAGCCTCGCGCGCGCCGGAATCAGTACTCTGAATAGAAGAGACTCGCCAAACTGAGTGTGCAGCACATGCGCGCCGATATAGGTGATCTGTCCTGGCACGACGGTGAAACGCCAGGGCGCAGCAAGAGGAAGCTGGGCCTCCCAGTTGCGAGGCCCGTGGAGCTTGACTTCTCGTTGGAGCAATTCATAGCTGCCGGCGGGTACGCGGTAGCCAACGAGTACCCGACCGCTCGTGCCAGCGCGGCGGACGATCTCCTCCTCGTTCCAGGCCCCGTTGGTGAAGATCTGATCGGCCGTGGTCAGCTGGATTTTTTTGCCCTCCCGGTCCGGATGAGGCGTCACGACGAGGCGGATGCTCGGTTCCTGCTGGACCCTCACGAGCCGATCGACGGAAACGTTGTAGCCGAATGAGGCGACGATCAGGCCATCCTTGTCGCTGGTGAGCGGCTTGTCCTTCACCAACAGATCGGAGCGGAGGGTTGAACAGCCTGTGAGCATGGCACCGGCAACGGCGAGAGCAAGAACCAGATGTCTACGGTGCATGGGGCGATCGATCCATTCAATGAGATATTGGGTAGCCGTCGAGGCCGGCCGGCATCGTGCCAGAAATGCGGGGCCGCTCCACTACGATGCGCCTTCCGATGGACCTCATCCCCACCCGCCCCCTCTGGCAACGCTTCCTGATCTTCCTCGGCCCTCTGGTCCTGACCAACGTGCTGCAGGCGCTCGGCGGCACGGCCATCACCGTCTACCTGGGCCAGTTGCTCGGCACGCGCTCGCTGGCGGCCGCGGTCAGCTTCTTTCCGCTCTTCATGTGCTGCATGGCCTTCGCGATCGGGCTGGGCACGGGCGCCTCGGTGCTCGTGGGCCAGGCCTGGGGCGCGCGCGACGCGCACAAGGTCCAGCGCATCGCGGGCTCGGTGCTGCTGGGCACCTTGCTGCTGTCGTGCGCCATCGCGGGCATCGGCGCGGCGGGGATCGGCCCGGTGCTGCGGGCGCTGGGCACGTCCGGCGACGTGCTCGCCGATGCCGTGGGCTATGCGCGCGTGCTGTTCGCCGCGATGCCCGTGCTGTTCGTGCACCTGATGCTGGCGGCGCTGCTGCGCGGCCTGGGCGACACGGTCACGCCGCTCAAGGCGCTCGCGGTGGCGTCCTCGGTCTGGGTGCTGCTCACGCCGGCCTTCATCCTCGGCTGGCTCGGGCTGCCGCGGCTCGGCACCCAGAGCGCGGCCTGGGCCAGCATGACGGGCAACGCGCTGGCCGTGCTGTGGCTGGCCTGGCATCTGCATCGCAAGAACAGCCTGCTCGCACTCGCGAAGCTGCGCGCGCACCTGCACTGGAACGCGCCTGTGCTCGCTACGGTTGCACGGCTCGGCGTGCCCACCGGGCTCTTCTTCATCACGAGTTCGCTGGCCGACGCGATGCTGCTGTCGCTGGTGAACCGCCATGGCCCCGGCGCGACGGCGGCCTGGGGCACGGTGGGCCAGGTCATGGCGTATGTGCAGTTCCCGGCGATGTCGATCGCCATCGCCGCCTCGGTGTTCGCGGCGCAGGCCATCGGCGCCGGCCGCCTGGAAGAGATCGATCACGTGAAGCGCGTGGGCCTGTGGATGAACCTCGTGCTCACGGCCGGGCTGGCCGCGCTGGTGTCGCTGGCCGCGCCGTTCGCGGTGAGCCTGTTCAGCAGCGATCCCGCCGTGATCGAGCTCGCGGCCTCGGTGCTGCGCATCACGGTCTGGGGCAGCGTGGCCTTCGGCATGGCGAGCGTGTTCACGAGCGTGATGCGCGCGGCCGGCACGGTGCGCGTGCCCACGGCGATCTCGCTGGGCTGCCTGGCGGTGCTGCTGTTTCCGCTGGCCTGGGTGCTGCAGCAGGCGCTCGGCCTGCGCGGCGTCTGGGTCGCCTATCCGCTGACCTACCTGGTGGCGCTGGGGCTGCAGGCGCTGTACTTCCACGGCGTGTGGAAGCGCAGGCCGATCCGGCGGCTGATCTAGGCCGACAGCAAGTTCGGTCAGGACGCGCGGTGCCCGCGTGGCCGATGATCGCCGCATGGACCGACCCACCCCCGACCCGATCGCCGAACTGATTGCCTGGATCGAGGCGCGGCTCGACGACACGCTCACGCTCGATCGCATCGCGCAGCAGGCCGGACTGTCGCCGTATCACTTCTCGCGCCTCTTCACCGCGCGCATGGGCCGCAGCGTGATGGCCTATGTGCGCGGCCGCCGGCTGGTGCGCGGCGCGCGCCGGCTCTGCGACGAGCCCGGTCTCAAGCTCGTCGAGCTCGCGCTCGATTGCGGCTTCGAGTCGCAGGAGGCATTCACCCGCGCGTTCAAGCGCATCTTCGGCGTGTCGCCCGGACGCTTTCGCGCCGGCTTCGCGCTCACACCCATCGAAGGCCAATACCCCATGAACCTGCCTGCCAGCACCTCCACCGCCGTGACCCGGCTGCCCGACCTCGTCCGGCTCGAGGCCTTCAGCATCGCCGGCCCGGCCCGGCGCTTCGACCAGGAGAGCCGCTCCGAGATTCCGCAGCTGTGGTCCGCGCTGATCGGCGCCTTGCCGTTCAAGGGCCAGGAACCGAGCTGGGCCACCTACGGCGCGGTCTGGAGCGTCGACCGCGAGGAGGGCAGCTTCGACTACATGGCGGGCGTGGGCATCGAGCCCGGCAGCAGCTTGCCCGCGGGCTTCAGCGAGAAGCGCATCCCGGCCGCGACCTATGCGGTGTTCCGCATCACGCTCGACGGATCGGCGCTGCATCCGCAGGTGAAGAACGCAATGGCGACGATCTGGGGCCTGCTGATCCCGGCCTCGGGCCTCAGGCTGGCCGACAGCCCGGACTTCGAGCTTTACGACGGCAGGTTCGAGCCCACGCGGCCCGGCGCGGTGATCGACTTCCACGTGCCGGTCGAGGGCTGATAGCCTCCGGCTCCCGACCTTCGCCACACCGAACACCGCATGTCCGATCTTTCCTTCAGTCCCGCCGCCGAACGCAACAAGCAACCGATCCTCGAGCGGCTGCTCGGCATCCTCGGCGAGCAGGGCGCGGCGCTCGAGATCGCCTCGGGCACCGGCCAGCATGCCGAGTGGTTCGCGACGGCCTTGCGCGGCTGGACCTGGCAGACCAGCGATGCCGATGCGCGCGCGCTGCCCTCGCTCGCGCGCCGCGTCGAGCAGGCCGGACTGCCCGGGCTGCGGCCGCCGGTGCTGCTCGACGTGATGGATGCACCCTGGCCCTCGCAGGGCGCGGCCTTCGCGCAGGATTTCGATGCGATCTACTGCGCGAACATGCTGCACATCTCGCCGTGGGCCACCTGCACCGCGCTGATGCAAGGCGCGGCGCGGCATCTGCGGCCCGAGGGCGTGCTGGTCACCTACGGGCCGTACTTCGAGGAAGGCATGACACCGGCGCCGAGCAACCTCGCTTTCGACCAGAGCCTGCGCGAGCGCGATCCGGCCTGGGGCATCCGCCAGTTGAAGGACGTGGAAGCGCAGGCGCGCGCCGCGGGATTGCGCCTGCATGCGCGGCACGAGATGCCCGCGAACAATCTGCTGCTGGTGTTCGGGCGCTGAAAGTCACGGTGCCGTCACGCCGATCTGCCAATGAAAAGACGTGATCCAAATTCCGGACAGATGCATTGCAATGCAATCATTCGCATTGCCGAATAGACCCTTCAATTGACGCGCAATTGCTCGTTGCGCGATTGAACTTTCTTCTCGCAACGGATTGCCGTGGGCGCTAATCCATTGGGCTGTACAACGTTCCAATTCAGCGGGAATCCACGCGTAGACCCGCTTGACGGCGAAGAACAGACTCCGCGTCCCATCTCGGGATATGTCCCAAAGGAGTCTTTCCAGTGGCAAAGAAATTCACCATCCTGGCTTTCGTGGGCGGCGGTATTCGCGGCCTCATGTCGGTCACGATTCTCAAGCGATTGAAGGAATACCGGTCCGACCTGATTCGCGATGTCGATCTGATCGCGGGCTGTTCGACCGGATCGATCATCACGAGCGAATTGCTGGCGGGCAAGTCGCCCGACGAGATCATCCATCTCTTCACGCACGGCGAGCTGAACTTCTACGACAACATGAACACCGATCCGACGGCGCCCGCCTATCCGATCAAGTCGGTGTACGAAACGCAGGAACTGCTGCACGGCGACAAGAAGGTCGGCGACGAGACCCGAAAGAAGGTGCTGTTCGTGACCTTCAACGTGGGCGGCCTGGAGCTGGTCGACGGCATCGTGGTTCCGAAGCCCTGGTCGCCCTGGATGGTCACCAACATGCTGACCGAGGCCGACCTGAAGGACGGCTTCGATGGCCATGTGAACTATCCCATCGCCAAGGCCGCGACCTCGAGCGGCTCGATGCCGGGCCAGCTCAATTCCTTCGAAGGCAATGTCGACGGCGCCTTCTTCAACCACGATCCCACGATGGCCGCCATCGCGCTGGCCGTGCACAACGGCCACAAGCTCGAGGACATCTCGGCCATCACCATCGGCACCGGCCTGATGCCCGACTGGGTCGCGCCCAACACCTACGAATGGGGCGCGCGCCAGTGGATGGACGGCGTGCCGAACCCGTTCGAGAACACGACGCCGTTTTTGATGAACCAGGAGCGGTCCTCGCCGATGCTCGACATGTGCCTCAACGGCACCTCGGACAACCTGATGCCGACCCTGGCCAAGCTGATGCTCGGGGACCGCTTCACCAACCTCAATCCGCGGCTGCCGTGCTTCATTCCCGAGAACTCGACCAGCCCGCAGGCCATCGCGCTGCTGCAGGACCACGGCAACAAGCTCGATCTCGAGGCGGCCTACCAGCTCATCGACACCTACTGGCCCGGCGGTTCGAGCGACCAGCCGATCCAGGCCTGAGCGGCCCCATTCCCACCCATTGCGAACAGGAGAAATGATGCCGATCACCGACCCGGGATTCATTGCACCCCATGCCTACTTCATCACCGAGGGCCAACCCTTCGTCATCCGACAGATGGGCGAGGCGGGCCAGGTCCTCGATGTCTACGAGAACAACCCGGCCCAGAACCAGCAGGTCATCACCTACCCGCCGAACGGCGGACCCAACCAGGCGTGGCGCTTCGTCCCCGCGGGCGCGTCCGGCTGGTGGTACCTGCAGACGACCATGACCACCGGCTACGTGCTCACGATGGCCACGCCCACCGGCAATTCGCCGCTGCTGCAGAACGTGGTGGTGGCGCCGATGGCCAAGGACGCGCGCGACGAGCAGCTCTGGAGCCTGATGCCCAGCGAGACCCTTGGCTACTGGTTCATCCAGAGCAAGCTGCTGGTCAGCAACGAGTACAACGCGAAGGTCCTCGGCGTGCACGCGGCGGGAGGACCCGGGATCTCCGATCCTTGCGCGGTGGTGGTCGACGTGGACTACCTGCAGTACGAGCCGCAGGTCTGGGCCTTCATGCCGGGGAACGTGACCGGCTGATGCGGGGGCGGTGCATCCGCGCCGCTCAGGCGCCGGGGTCCTCGATGCCGAACTCGATGAATGCCGCCATCGGTCGTCTCCCGAAACGCGCCCGAGCATGGCGAGCGCGAGGCGCGGTGAGAATGCAACCCCCATCCACTCGCCCCACGAAGCCGATGACCACCCGCGCCACCTTCCTCAAGTTGCTGACCCGCAAGCTCCATCCCGTGCTCATGGCCGAAGGCTTCGAGGGCACGGGCCAGACCCTGCGGCGCATCGAGGGGCCGGTGATCCACGTCTTCAACGTGCAGGGCGCGAGCGGCGGCAAGCAGTGCTACCTCAACCTCGGCGCGCACCTCGACTTCCTGCCGACCGAAGGCGGAGGCCAGGTCGCGCCGGCGCAGATCGAGGAGTCGCACTGCGTGTTCCGCGACCGCCTCGATCCGCCGGCCGGCGAGGCCCATGGCTGGGCCTATGGCCAATCGATGGAGGAGGCCGAGGAAACGGTCGATTTCATCGTGAGCGAATGGGCCGGGCCGGGGCGCGGCTTCTTCGCGACGCACGGCAACTATCCGCAGGGCTTCGTGCAGATGCTGCGCGAGACCGACCCCGCGCGGATCCACGCGCGCACGGCGCTGCACCTTGCGCGGATCGCGGTGCACCTGGGCGAGCGCTCGATCGCCCAGGCGCTGGTCGATACCGGACTGGCGAAGGCGCCCGAGCGCGCGACCAGCCTGAAGGCCGATCTCGAGAAGGTGCTCGCGGGCTGAGGCCCGCGCTCGGCGCGTCGCGTCGCGCCGTGCCGCCGCTGTAGGACCCGGCCTCGCGCCGGCGTAGGCGGCGCGGGCCGCCACTCCTACAGGCCCGGGGCCTTCCTGCCGACGGGGGATGGCGTGGCCGCCCTCTATGTTCGGAGCGAACTCACCGAACCACGCCCCGCACCAAGATCCATGACGGAAGACCTCAGCAGCGACACCCTCGAGCGGCTTCGGCTGCCCGCCGATCCCGCCGTCGCACTGACCCGCCTCGTCGAAGCCGGCGCCGACCGCGTGCCCTGGCCGGCCCAGGGCCGCACGCTGATGCGCTGGCGTGCGCTCGCCGAGGTCGCGGCGCACGATCTCTCGCTGGCCAAGCTCTATGAAGGCCATACCGACGCGCTCGCGATCCTCGCCGAGCTGCATGGCCCCGCCGTGCCGCCCGGCTCGCGCTGGGGCACCTGGTGCGCCGAGCCGCCCGATGCGCGCGTCGCCATGCGGCCCGAGGAGGGCTGCCCCGGCGCCGTGCGGCTCGACGGGCGCAAGGCCTGGTGCTCGGGCGCCGCGGGTCTCACGCATGCGATCGTCAGCGTGCACGACGAGGAGGGCCGCGCCGGTCTCGCGGCCGTGTCGCTCAAGCAGCCGGGGGTGCGGGTGTCGGACGAAGGCTGGGAGGCCGTGGGCATGGCGGCGAGCGCGAGCGTGGACGTGCATTTCGACCACGCGCTCGCGGTGCCGGTCGGCCGGCCCGGCGACTACACGAGCCGCCCAGGCTTCTGGCAGGGCGGCGCCGGCATCGCGGCCTGCTGGTGGGGCGGCGCCCTGGGCATCGCGCGCCAGGTGCTCGCGATCGCGGCGCAAGGCGGCAAGCCCGATGCGCACCGGCTCGCGCACCTCGGCGCCATCGATGCCGCGCTGGCCGGCGCAACCGCGGTGCTGCGCGAGGCCGCGCACTGGATCGACACCCATCCGGCCGACGACGCGCGGCGCGTGGCGCTGAACGCGCGGCTGGTGGTCGAGCAGTCGGCCGAGACGGTGCTGCGCCACGCGGGCCGCGCGCTCGGCGCCGCGCCGCTGTGCCGCGACGCGCGTTTCGCGCGCGCCATGGCCGACCTGCCGGTGTACCTGCGCCAGAGCCACGCCGAGCGCGACCTTGCCGCGCTCGGACAGATCGCCGTCGACGAAAGGAGCGCCACATGGGTGCTGTGATGAACAAGATACGCGGTGCGGCCGGCCGAGCGATCCGCGGCGACGGCACCACCGAGGCCGAATGGAACGGCTGGCCCGGGCTGGCCCGGCTGCCCGCGATCGCCGCCGGGGAACTGGTGCCCGAGGGCGCGCGCGCCGTGGTGGTGGCGCCGCATCCCGACGACGAGGTGCTCGCGGTCGGCGGCCTGCTGGCGCAGCTCGCGGAGCAGGGACGAGAGGTGGTGGTGATCGCCGTGACCGATGGCACCGCGAGCCATCGGGGATCGGCGGTGTGGTCGCCGGAAAGGCTGGCGCGCAGCCGGCCGCGCGAGAGCCTGCGCGCGCTCGAGCGGCTCGGGCTGGCGATCGAGCCGATACGGCTCGAGCTGCCCGACGGCGGACTGCAGGCGGTGCGGGCCACGCTGGCGGCGCGGCTGGTGTCGCTGCTGCGGCCGCGCGACATGGTCTTCACGACCTGGCGCCGCGACGGGCATCCCGACCACGAAGCCACGGGCCAGGCCTGCGCGCTGGCGGCGGCGAGCGCGGGCGCGCGCCTGGTCGAGGTGCCGGTCTGGGGCTGGCACTGGGCCCGTCCCGCGGATGCGCGCATGCCGTGGCGGCATGCGCGACGCCTGCTGCTCGACCCCGAGGCGCTGCGGCGCAAGCGCGAGGCGGTGCGCGCCTTCACGAGCCAGCTGCGGCCCGATCCCTCGACCGGCGCGCAGCCGGTGCTGCGCGCCACCACGCTGGCGCGCGCGCAGCGGCCCTACGAGGTCGTGTTCCTGTGAGTCCCGCGGCGCCGCACGACTACTTCGAGTCGCTCTACGCGGCCAGCGAGGATCCCTATGCCGTGCGCGCGCGCTGGTACGAGGCACGCAAGCGCGCGCTGCTGCTCGCGGCCTTGCCGCGGGCGCGCTACCGCCATGCGTTCGAACCCGGCTGCGGGATCGGCGAGCTCACGCTGGCACTGGCCTCGCGCTGCGACCGGTTGCTCGCGAGCGATTTCTCGGCCCGGGCGGTGGCGACCGCACGGCAGCGCACGGCCGGGCTTGGCCATGTGGAGGTGCGGCGGCAGACCCTGCCCGACGACTGGCCGATCGATGCCGGCCCCGGCAGCTTCGATCTGATCGTGCTCAGCGAGGTCGGCTACTTCCTCGACCGCGAGGCGATGCAGCGCGTCGCGGCCTGCTGCGAGCGCGCGCTCGACGCCGACGGCACGCTGGTAGCCTGCGACTGGCGTCCCGACTTCGCGCAGCGCAGGCTCCCGACCGCCGACGTGCAGGGCGCGCTGGCCGCGCTCGGCCTGGCCCGGCTGGTGCTGCACGAGGAGGCCGACTTCGTGTTGCAGGTGTGGGCACGCGATCCGCGCTCGGTTGCCGAACGCGAAGGCATCCGGTGAGCGCATCGCCATCGCGGGCGCACGGGGCCTCAACCGCCGCGGGCTTGCCTACACCTCGATGCAAGCGTGTTGCGCCGCCGACGACGGACAGCGCTGACGCGGGCCGCTAGGCTTTTCTTACCCTGGGTGCGAGTGCCGCGCGCAGCATGTTTTTCATCTTCCATCCACACAGGAGCGATGAACATGCCACGAGGCGACAAGTCGTCCTACACGGACAAGCAGATACGCAAGGCCGAGCACATCGAGGCAGGCTACGAGAAACGCGGCCTGGGCCGGGGCGAGGCCGAGCGCCGCGCCTGGGCCACGGTGAATGCCGAAACCGGCGGCGGCAAGAAGAGCGGCTCGGGCCGCGGCAAGACCGAGAACCATGCGCCGTCGCGCAAGGGCGGCCACAATGGCGGTGCCGCGGCGGCCGCCCGACCCGCGGCCGCGCGATCGGCGTCGGCGCGCAAGGCCGCGGCCACGCGCCGGCGCAACGAGCAGCGCGGCTGACCCCGGCCGCCTGCACTCACGGAGACGACCATGCACATCATCCTCCGAGCCACCGGCCACGTGGGCTCGGCCCTGGCCGAAGCACTGCTGGCCAAGGGCCAGCCGGTCACCGTCATCACGCGCCATGCCTCGAAGACCGAGGCGCTGCGCAAGAAGGGCGCCAAGGTCGCGGTGGTCGACGTGTTCGACGTTGCCGCCTTCCAGCGCGTGCTGGCCGGCGGCAAGCGGCTGTTCCTGCTGAACCCGCCCGCGGCGCCGTCGACCGATACCGCGGCCGAGGAGCGGCGCAGCCTGCGCAGCATCCTGCGCGCGGTGCAGGGCGCCAACCTCGAGAAGATCGTGGCCGAGTCGGCCTACGGCGCGCAGCCCGGCGAGCGCATCGGCGACCTCGGCGTGCTCTACGAGATGGAGCAGGCGCTCGCGGCGCAGCCCATTCCCACCGCCGTGATCCGCGCGGCCTACTACATGAGCAACTGGGACCTGTCGCTGCAGACCGCGCAGGAGCAGGGCGTGGTCCACACCATGTACCCGGTCGACTTCGCGCTGCCGATGGTGGCGCCGCACGACCTGGGCCAGTTCGCGGCGCGGCTGATGGAAGGGCCGGCCAAGGATTCGGGCCCGCATCATGTGGAAGGTCCCGAGGCCTACACCAGCGCGGACGTGGCCGAGGCCTTCGCGCTGGCGCTCAACAAGCCGGTGCGCGCGGTCCAGACGCCGCGCAGCCAGTGGGAGCATGCGTTCAAGGCGATGGGCTTCTCGGACGCGGGCGCGGCCTCGTACGCGGCGATGACGCGCGTCACGCTCGACAAGAAGTACGAGGCCGAGAACCCCGAGCGCGGCCGCGTCTCGCTGCGCGAGTACATCGCGGCGCTGGTGCGGCGCAACACGGGTTGAATGCGGCGAGGCTTCACCGAACCGTCATCTGCCCTCCCTAGCATCCGGCGCTTCGCCCACTCGCGCAGCACCCGATGCCTTTCTTCGCTCCTCCCTTCAAGCCCGCCGCTCTTCGTCTTCTGGCCGCGGCGCTGTGCGCCGCCGTTGCCCTGACCGCCTGCGGCGGTGGTGGCGACAGCGGCGTGTTCCTGCCTGTGGCACCGGCCCCGGCACCCGCGGCGCCGCCACCGGCTCCAGCGCCCGCGCCCGTCGCCGAACGCAGCGTGCAGAGCGTGCGGCTGATCGGCGAACAGGTGCTGGCCAACGACCTCAGGATCGACGGGGTGCAGGTCGGCGGGCTCTCGGCGGTCGACTACGACCCGGCCACGAAGCTCTGGTACTTCCTCAGCGACGACCGCACCTCGTCGCGCTTCCACACGGCCGAACTCGACTACGACGGCCAACGTTTCTCCTCGGTGCGCTTCCGCTCGACGATCGCGCTCAAGGACATGAACGGCAAGGTCTATCCCAGCCCCGATCCGGCGCCGGGTGGCACCGCGGCCGATCCCGAGTCGTTCCGCATCGATCCGCAAGGTGGCGGCCTCTGGTGGGGCAGCGAAGGCGATCGCGCCAGGAGCCTCGACCCCTTCGTGGCGCGCATGGCCTTCGACGGCGTGGCCAACCTGATCCTGCCGGCGCCCGCGATGTTCAGGATGTCGCCAACGCAGGAGAAGGGCTCGCGCAACAACGCGACCTACGAGGCGCTGAGCTTCTCGGCCGACGGCAGGAGCCTGTGGGTCGGCATGGAAGCGCCGATCTACGAAGACGGCCCGCTGCCCACGCCGAAGAGCGGCGCGGTGTCGCGCTTCACGCAGTTCGACCGCGCGGGCGCGGTGCTGCGCCAGGTGGCCTATCCCATCGATGCGATCCCCAAGGCGCCCACGGGTCCGAATGCCGACAACGGCGTGTCGGAGATGCTCGCGATCAACGACCACCAGTTCCTCGTGATCGAGCGCGCGGGCGTGCAGGCGGCCGACGGCAACTACAGCAACTACATCCGCCTCTACGAGGTCGACACCGAAGGCGCCACCGACGTGCGCGGCCTCGCGAGCCTCGTGGGCGCCGACTACAAGCCGGTGCGCAAGCGCCTGGTGCTCGACCTCAACACGCTGGGGCTGGCCAGGCTCGACAACATCGAGGGCATCGCCTGGGGACCGAAGCTGCCCAACGGCAACGACACGCTGGTGCTCGTGTCCGACAACAACTTCAACACCGCGAGCCAGATCATGCAGCTGCTGGCCTTCGAGGTGCTGCCGAAGAAGTGAGCGGAGCAGGGCAGGGCCGCCGCCTGGCGGCCCTCCCGCGGGCTCAGCCGCGCGACAGCGAATCCGCCACGCGCTGGCGCCGCACACCGCCCTGGCGCTCGAGCATCCAGCCCGGGTACTCGGCCGGCAGCGCGCTGACCTTGTCGAGCCGCGCGAGTTCGTCGGCGGTGAGCTGAATGGCGGTGGCCGCGAGGTTGTCGTCGAGCTGGTCGACGCGCTTGGCGCCGATGATCACGCTGGTCACCACCGGCTGGTGCAGCAGCCAGGCCAGCGCGACCTGCGCCACCGAGACCTTGCGTGCCTCGGCCAGTTCGCGCATGACATCGATGCAGTCGAAGGCGCGTTCCTTGTCGATCGGCGGGAAGTCGAAGGCGATGCGGCGGCTGCCCTGCTCGGCCTGCTGCGCCTCGCCCGCGCGGCTGTACTTGCCGCTGAGGAAGCCGCCGGCCAGCGGGCTCCACACCATCAGGCCGACCTCCTCGCTGCGCAGCATCGGCACCAGTTCGCGCTCGAGGTCGCGGCCCGCGATCGTGTAGTAGGCCTGCAGCGATTCGAAGCGCGCCAGGCCCTTGCGTTCGGAGATGCCCAGCGCCTTGACGATCTGCCAGGCGGCCCAGTTCGACACGCCCACGTAGCGAACGTGGCCGTGACGCACCAGGGTGTCGAGCGCCTCCACGGTTTCCTCGATCCGCGTGGCGGGGTCGAAGCCGTGGATCTGGTAGAGGTCGATGTGATCGAGCTGCAGCCGCCGCAGGCTGGCCTTCACGCCGTCCATGATGTGGTAGCGCGAGGCGCCGGCGGAGTTGACGCCCTTGCTGCCGGTTTCGCCGAGCACCTTGGTAGCCACCACCACCTTGTCGCGCGGCACCTTGAGGTTCTTGAGCGCCTGGCCGGTGATGACTTCCGACTGGCCTTCGGAATAGACGTCGGCGGTGTCGATGAAGTTGATGCCGGCGTCGAGCGCGCGGCCGACGAGCGCCTCGGCGTCGGATTGCTGGAGATCGCCGATCTGGCCCCAGATGCCCGAGGACCCGCCGAAGGTCATAGTGCCGAGGCAGAGCTCGGAGACGAAGAGGCCGGTGCGGCCGAATTTGCGGTATTGCATCGAAAGACTTCCTTTGCGTTGAAGACCCGGTGGGCCCCGGAAAAGTATCCGGCCGCGCACCGTCCCGGGGCCAGCGCGTTCCTGCAAAGGTCTTGCCTAATCCTCCAGACCGGTGGCCGCGGGCGTGCGCGCGAGCCAGGGGAGGTTTAAGCTGCGAGCCGCTTGTTTCTCCACCGTGACAAGGACTCCCCACATGTCCGACGAAACCCCCGACATCCTTTCCGCCATCGGTACGCCGCTGCCGCTCGAACCCGAGCTCGACGAAGCCCGCAAGGAGCTGGTGCGCCTGATCAACCTGGTGACCGGCGGCCGCGACGGCTCGATCGACACCGCAGTGCCCGGCCTGTTCGTCTACTGCGTCAGCAAGCCCGACGGCCCCAAGCATGCGATGCAGACGCCCGCGCTGGGCCTGATCGCGCAGGGCTCCAAGCGGATCATGGTGGGCGACGACATCTACGTGTACGACCCGATGCACTACCTGGTCACCTCGGTCGACCTGCCGGTGTGCGGCCAGGTGCGCGTGACCAGCGAGCAGGAACCCTACCTGGGGCTGCGGCTCGAGCTCGCGGTCGACGAGATCGGCGAGCTGATCCGCAGCGAGCAGCTGCCGGCCAAGGCCAATGCGCCGGCCTCGCGCGGCATGTACGTCAACCGCATCGCGATGCCGGTGCTCGAGCCGGTGCTGCGGCTGCTGCGCCTGCTGGAGACGCCGGAGGACGTGCCGATCATGGCGCCGCTGATCAAGCGCGAGATCATGTACCGGCTGCTGGTGAACGGCGAGGGCGCGCGGCTGCGGCAGATCGCGCTGCAGGACAGCCACACCCAGCGCGTGGCCAAGGCGATCAGCGCGCTGCGCGTGAACTTCGCGCAGTCGCTGAAGGTGGAGGACATGGCGCGCGCGGTGCACATGAGCGTGTCGTCGTTTCATCATCACTTCAAGGCCGTGACCGCGATGAGCCCGCTGCAGTACCAGAAGCAGCTGCGGCTGCAGGAGGCACGCCGGCTGATGCTGCTGACCGGCGCCGACGTGGCGACGGCCGCGCACAACGTGGGCTACGAGAGCCCCTCGCAGTTCGCGCGCGAGTACGGCCGCATGTTCGGCGCGCCGCCGCTGCGCGACAAGCGTCGCTGGCTCGGCGAGGCCGGCAACGACGCGCTGGGCGCGGCCTCGCGCGAGGCGGCCTGAGCAGCCGGGCCGCGCCACGCGGATGGATGCCGTCCTGCAAGCGGTGTCGTCCGCGTCCGGCGTTCCCGCGCCGCGCGCTCGCGACACTGCGTGGCTTCAATGCAGGAGAAATTTCCGATGTCCGAAGACCTTCAGATCCGCATCCCCCGGGACGATGACCGGATCGACGTGACCGACCTCAAGGAAGTCGACTACTGGACCGAATGGTTCGGCGTGTCGGAAGAACGGCTTCGCACCGCCGTCGCCTCGGCCGGCACCTACAAGGACGACCTGCGCATCTACCTCGGCCTGCCTTGAGGCCCGGCTAGCGAACGGCCACGCTCTCCATGGCCGAATCCCGCATCGCCATCTACGGCGCCATCGGCGCGAACATCGCCATCGCGATCACCAAGTTTGTCGTGGCCGGCATCACCGGCAGCTCGGCGATGCTGTCCGAAGGCATCCATTCGTCGGTCGACACCTTCAATGGCGTGCTGCTGCTGGTCGGCCTGCGCCTGAGCAAGCGCCCGGCGAGCGTCGAGCATCCGTTCGGCCACGGCAAGGAGCTCTACTTCTGGAGCCTGATCGTGGCGGTGCTGATCTTCGGGCTCGGCGGCGGTGTGTCCTTCTATGAAGGCATCGAGCACATCCGCCATCCCGAGCCGCTGGGCGATCCGACCTGGAACTACGTGGTGCTCGCGGCCGCGGCGGTGTTCGAGGGCACGAGCTTCCTGATCGCGCTGCGGCAGTTCCGCGCGCAGGCCGGCGGCACGCCGTTCTGGCAGGCGCTGGACCGCAGCAAGGACCCGACCACCTACACGGTGCTGGCCGAGGATGCGGCCGCGCTGGCCGGCCTCGCGGTGGCGGCGCTGGGCATCTACCTCGGCCACCGCTTCGACATGCCGGTGTTCGACGGCGCGGCCTCGATGGTGATCGGGCTGCTGCTCGCGGGCGTGGCGCTGCTGCTGATCGCGCAGTCGCGCGGCCTGCTGATCGGGGAGGGCGTGCGGCCCGAGACGGCGCGCGCGATCCGGGAACTGGCGATGGCGCAGCCCAGCGTGGAGGAGGTCGGCCGGGTGCTGTCGATGTACATCGGGCCCGATCAGGTGCTCGCGATCGTCGACGTGAATTTCAAGGACGACACCGACACCGGCGACGCCGCCGAGGCCATCGCCGCGATCGAGCGCCAGGTGCGCGCGCGCTTTCCGATGATCAAGCGCCTGTTCATCGAGGCGAGCGAAGCGCCGCCCGATCTCGCCCTGCATTCCTGAGCGGCGCCTCGCGCGGCGCACGCTGCAGCGACGGCGTGCTGGCCGTGCGGACAGATCTCTGGCTTGGTTGGCAACCCCTCGTCATGACGGAAACAATTGCTTGCATTCACATGTAAACAATGATTTCATTCTGTTCAGAAACAAGGGAGCCCACCGAGCAGCAAGAAGGGAGTCCGACGTGAACCATCACGGGTCGACGCTTCGCAACCTGGCACCTCGGGCAGCGCTTGCCCTGTGCCTTCTGCCGCTGGCGGCCGCAGCCGCCGACGGGACCATCCACTTCACCGGCGCGATCGTCGGCGCACCCTACGAGATGCGCGTCGATGCACGACCGGGCACGCTCGTTCACCGCGTGACGAGCCACGCCACCGAGATCCGCTTCCTGCGCCAGGAGATCGATGCGCCGAGCGCCAGCGTTCGCGTCGATGCGCTCGGCGAGCACCCGCTGGCCATCGCGTTCATCGACGCGCGCGGACGCACGACGCCGCTCGCGCCAAGGAGCGAGCGGTCGATCGGGCAGGACGGTGGGGTGTTGTCGATGGCGGCGCAGTCGGGCGGTATCGCGCTCGTGACCGTGCGCTACGACTGAACTGCTCCCGCGCGGTCGCGAGGGACTTCGAACGGGCCCGGCGCGACGGCCGGGTGGAGAAGCGTGCGCCCGTTCAGGCGATGGTCAGGACCGGGCGATTACCGTCGCTCGACGGCTTCGCGGCTCGCGCGGGCGGCCACGGCGGCGTTCACCGCGTTTTCAGTGGCCAGGCGCCTGCCCCCGCACAGGGTGCACTGGTAGTAACGCAGCCAGGGAAGCCAGCGCATCCAGGAGCGACGTGGAATGCGTTCGAGATGGGCAAGCCCGCAGGAACACTTGGAAGACGAAATAGCCATCGGCGTTGGACTTCAAGATTGTTGTGCATCGAGCTTTTTCCCTTGCCGAGGCTCTGAGGCCTATTCGCAGCTTCGTTACGTTTGCCGCAATTATTCTTTCGAAATAGTGCATTTGTATTACGGATTGTGAGATTTCTGAATACTGTAGTTTTCCCGCACATCCGATTCGAACCACGGCTTTCCGTCAGATTGGAGCGCTAAGCCGTGACGGTTCCGGGTCGAACTCCCGCATTGCCCTGCACATCGCACGGAATTTGGCTATCGTGCTTTCCCGAATCGCAAGCAACACCAACACGGAGAAATGCATGCTTTGGGAAAAGAAGGTCGAACAGTGGAGCGCGGCCGTCCGCGCACGTGCCAATCTGCCCGCGCGGCTGACCTTGTGGGACGGCAAGTCGTACGACTTCGGCGACTTCAGCGGCCCGGCCGTCACCCTGCACGTGAAATCACCCTCGGCGCTGTCGCTGATGCTCGAGCCGACGCTGGCCAACCTCGGCGAGGCCTATGTGCAGAGCAAGATCGACATCGAGGGCAAGCTCAGCGACATCATCGACATCGCCTACGGGCTCGCGAAGAGCTCGCTCGACAGCGGCACCGGCGCCGGTGCCAGCGCGCTCAAGAACATGGCGCGCTACTTCACGCACACCAAGGCGTCGGACCGCAAGTCGATCCAGTACCACTACGACGTCTCGAACGCCTTCTACCAACTCTGGCTTGACCCGAACATGGTCTATTCGTGCGCCTACTTCGAGCACGGCGACGAAGACCTCGAGACGGCACAGCTCAAGAAGATCGACCACATCCTCACCAAGATCCAGCTGCAGCCGGGCCAGACCCTGCTCGACATCGGCTGCGGCTGGGGCGCGCTGGTGATCCGCGCGGCACGGAAGTTCGGCGCGCGCTGCGTGGGCGTGACCCTGTCGCAGAACCAGTTCGAGCTCGCGACCGAGCGCGTGAAGGCCGCGGGCCTGGCCGACCGCATCGAGATCCGGCTGCAGGACTACCGCGACGTGAGCGGGCAGTTCGACCGCATCACCAGCGTCGGCATGTTCGAGCACGTGGGCCGCAAGAACCTGCCCGAGTACTTCCAGCGCGTGCGCGCGCTGCTGGCCGATGACGGCGTGGTGATGAACCACGGCATCACCTCGTCCGACCCCGAGGGCGGTGGCGTCTCGTACGGCGGCGGCGACTTCATCGATCGCTACGTGTTCCCGAACGGCGAGCTGCCGCACATCGGCCTCACGCTGCAATCGATGCAGCAGGGCGGCCTCGAGGCCTTCGACGTGGAGAACCTGCGGCGCCACTACGCGCGCACGCTGCGGCTGTGGAGCGATGCCTACGAGGCGCACACCGAGCAGGTGCGCGCGATGGTCGACGAGGAGAAGTTCCGCATCTGGCGCGTGTACCTCGCGGGCTGCGCCTATGCCTTCGAGAACGACGACGTGGCGATCTACCAGATCGTGGGCCGCAAGGCCGGCCGCGCGGCGAAGACGCTGCCCTGGTCGCGGCGCTACATGTACCCGAGCGACCCGGGCCTGCTGGCGGCCTAGGAGGCCGCGCCGCGGCAGCCGGCCTCGACGTTGTTGCCGTCGGGGTCGAGCACGTAGGCGCCGTAGTAATGCATCTCGGCCGGCCCGCGCGGGCCGGGAAAGCCGTTGTCGATGCCGCCGGCCTGCAGCGCCGCGCGATGGAAGGCGTCGACCTCCTGCGGCGTCTTCGCCGAGAGCGCCAGGTGGATCGGACTGGCCGACACCTGGTGCGCGCCGCTCCAGAAGGCCGGCTGATCGGTGCCGATCCAGACGAAGGGCACCGTCAGCTCGGCACTGCGCACGAGCAGGAACGAATGGGCGCTGTTGTCGAGGGTCCGCAGGCCGAGCTCGCCCGCGACCGCGTCGTAGAAGCGGCGCGCGGCGCGCAGGTCGCGCACCCTGAAGCCGATGTGGTCGAACATGGTGTTCCTTTCCTCGTGAGTCCGTGCATGGTCCGGGCCCGCGCGGCGCCCGGGAACGGACCCGCCGCGCATCGTGCGGCCGGACATCGCCTACGCAGGATGTCTGGAAACGAGGCTTGCGCGTCCGGCGCGAATTCCTTCGGCGTGACATCCTCCTGTCGGCCTGCCTGCGTGCCGCACCGCCGGGTGCGTCGCGAGGGCAGCGAACCACCCCACGACAAGGACACGAACAACATGAAAGTCAATGGAATCGAACGCCCGCTCGACGTCGACGGCGACACGCCGGTGCTCTGGGCCTTGCGCGACGTGCTCGGCATGACCGGTACCAAGTTCGGCTGCGGCATGGGCCTGTGCGGCGCCTGCACCATCCATGTCGACGGCGCGCCCACGCGGGCCTGCCTCACGACGGTGGAATCGGTGGGCAAGGCGAACGTGAGCACCATCGAGTCGCTCGCCGCCACGCGCGTGGGCCGCGCGCTGCAGAAGGCCTGGCTCGACCTCGACGTGGTGCAGTGCGGCTACTGCCAATCGGGCCAGCTGATGTCGGCCACCGCGCTGCTGAGCAAGAACACGACGCCGAGCGACGAGGAGATCGATGCCGCGATGAGCGGCAACGTCTGTCGATGCGGCACCTATGTGCGCATCCGCGCGGGCATCCAGGAAGCGGCACGCGCGCTCTCCGGAAAGGCGGTGGCCTGAGATGCTGATCGATCGACTGACGGAACACGCGCCGGCGGACTCGCCCGCGCTGTCGCGCCGCGGCTTCCTGAGCATCGGTGCCGCGCTCGGCGGCGGCCTGCTGATCGGCGTGGGCCTGGGCGCCATGCCCGAGGCGGCCGAGGCCGCACCGGCGGGCACGCCGCCGTGGACGCCCAATGCCTTCGTGAAGATCGCACCCGATGGCCGCGTGACCGTGACCATGGGCTACATCGAGATGGGGCAGGGCACCTACACCAGCGTGCCGATGCTGATCGCCGAGGAGCTCGAGGTCGACCTGGCCGCGGTCCGCGTCGAGCATGCGCCGCCCGACGACAAGCTCTACGGCAACCCGCTGCTGGGCTTCCAGGTGACCGGCGGCTCGACCACCATCCGCGCCGCCTACGAGCCGCTGCGACGTGCCGGCGCCACCGCGCGCACGGTGCTCGTGCAGGCCGCGGCGCAGCGCTGGACGGTGTCGCCCGAGAGCTGCAAGGCGGCCCGCGGCGAGGTCGTGCATGCGGCCAGCGGCCGGCGCCTGAAGTACGGCGCGCTGGTCGCCGATGCCGCGAAGCTGCCGCTGCCCGAGAAGGTCGCGCTCAAGGCGCCGGCCGATTTCCGGCTGATCGGCACGCCCGCGAAGCGGCTCGACTCGCCGGCCAAGGTCGACGGCAGCGCGCTCTACGGCATCGATGCCAAGGTGCCGGGCATGAAGGTCGCCACGCTCGCGCAGTCGCCGGTGTTCGGCGGCCGCCTGCGCAGCGTGGACGACAGCAAGGCGAAGGCGGTGCGCGGCGTGCGCCAGATCGTGCGGCTCGACGACTGCGTGGCGGTGGTGGCCGACCACATGGGCGCGGCGAAGAAGGGCCTGGCGGCGCTCGCAATCGAATGGGACGGCGGCGCCAACGCGGGCATCGATTCGGCGGCGATCGTCGAATCGATGAAGCAGGCCTCGCTGCAGACCGGCGCGGTGACACGCAACGAGGGCGACAACGCGGCGGCGATGACCGGTGCGGCGCAGCGCCTCGAGGCCGTGTACGAAGTGCCGTTCCTGGTCCATGCGGCGATGGAGCCGCTGAACTGCACGGTGCATGTGCGGCCCGACGGCTGCGAGGTATGGGTCGGCACCCAGGTGATCACGCGCGCGCGTGCCGCGGCGGCGGCCGCATCGGGCCTGCCGGTGGAGAAGGTCACGGTGCACAACCACCTGCTGGGCGGCGGTTTCGGCCGCCGGCTCGAGGTCGACAGCATCACGCGCGCGGTGCAGATCGCGAAGCAGGTCGACGGCCCGGTCAAGGTGGTGTGGACGCGCGAGGAGGACACGCAGCACGACATGTACCGGCCGTACTTCTACGACCGCGTGAGCGCGGGCCTCGATGCGCAGGGCCGGCCGGTGGCCTGGCGCCATCGCATCACGGGCTCGTCGATCCTCAAGCGTTGGCTGCCGCCGGCCTACAACAACGGCGTCGATCCCGAGACCATCGACGGCGCCGAGAAGCCGCCCTATGCGCTGCCGAACATCCGCGTCGAGTACGTGAACCACGAGCCGCCGGTGCCCACCGCGTTCTGGCGCGGCGTGGGACCGACGCACAACGTGTTCGTGGTCGAGAGCTTCATCGACGAGCTCGCGCATGCGGCCAAGGCCGATCCGGTGGACTACCGGCGCGCGCTGCTCGGTGCCAACCCGCGCGCCAAGGCCGTGCTCGAGCTCGCGGCGCAGAAGGCCGGCTGGGGCACGCCGCTGCCGCCGCAGCGCGGGCGCGGCGTGTCGCTGCAGTTCGCCTTCGGCACCTTCATGGCGCTGGTGGCCGAGGTCGAGGTGCCGAAGGACGGCGGCGAGCCGGTGGTCAGGCGCGTGGTGTGCGCGCTCGACACCGGCGTGGTCGTCAACCCCGACACGGTGCAGGCCCAGGTACAGAGCGGCGTGATCTTCGGCATCTCGGGCGCGCTGTGGGGCGAGGCGACGGTGAAGGACGGGCGTATCGAGCAGTCGAACTTCCACGACGTGCGGCCTTTGCGCATCAACGAGACGCCGGCGATCGAGACCCACATCGTGGCCAGCGGCGAAGCGCCCGGCGGCATGGGCGAGCCCGGCACCTCGGGCATCGCGCCCGCGATCACCAACGCGATCTTCGCGGTGACCGGCAAGCGCGTGCGCAAGCTGCCGGTGTCGCGCGGGCTGACGAGCGCCTGAGCTGAAACGCTAGCGCGCGAAGACGAGCAGCGTCTGCGTCGCGAAGCCGAAGCGGCCGCGCTCGTCGTGCAGCTGGCTGAAGGTGCAGCCGCTGCCGTCGGGTGCGACCGTGGTCACGGCATCGAGGCCGATCCAGTCGCCGACCGGCCGTCGCGCGAGCTGCAGCGAGAGGTCGGCGTTGGCGAAGTTGAAGCGCTCGACCGGCAGCACCCAGCTCAGGCCGTTGCCGAAGTCGGCCGCGGCGGCCGCGCGCATCGCGGGCGAATTGGCGGCGCCGGCCACCAGCGGCACACGCAATCGAAACCATGCCGCGGCCGGACCGGGCGCCGCGGCATCGCCGGCCGCCACGCGGCTTTCGGTCGCCGTGTAATAGAACGAGCGCACGTCGGGCAGGCCCGGGATGCGCAACGGTGCCGTGCAGTCCGACGGTGCCGGCATCGACAGGGCAGGGGCCAGCGGCCTTTGCAACGCTTCTTCGGGCGGCACCACGGGCTGCGTGCGCACCAGCAGCGCATGCGCCTTCGCCACCGGCTTACCTTGGGCCAGCAACGAGATCTCGACGCGCGCGGTGGTGCGGCCGGCCTCGGTCGTGACGGCGGACGACAGCAGATCGACCGGCACCGGCCGGATCAACTCGACCGTGAGCCGCGCGAGCTGCCAGCCTTCGCCCTCCACGGCCGACTCGGCGATGTGCGCGAGCAGGCCGCAGGGCGCGCCGCCATGCTGCGCGCGCGGGTCCCAGGGACCGCGCGCGAGTTCGCTGGCGCGCCAGGTGTTCGCGTCCTCGCGCACGAAGACGGCATCGGTGGGGGCGAGTTCATGCATGGGCGGCGATCTCGATGCGGCGCAGGGGCGCGGAGGCCGGGACTTCGTCCTCGGTCTCGAACTGCTCGGCCCAATGGCGGAAGCGCATGATGGGTCCGTCTCCCTCGGCGAGGCTGGGGCGCTTCCAGCGCATCTTGTGCTCCCAGATCGGCACGTCCTGGCTCACCTGGTGGATCGCCTCGTCGATCAGCGCGAGGCTCATGTCGGGCGAAGCGATGCCCTGCAGCCGCGCCATCAGGCTGAAGCTCACGGCGACGCGGCCGGCCTCGATCGGCACCACCGAATCGACGAACAGGATCTCGGCCAGGTCGGCGATGCGAAAGCGCACCGTCGCGAAGTAGGGGCCGTACAGAGAAGTCTGCAGGAAGCCCGGCAGCCGGCCGCGCGGCGTGTTGAAGTCGTGCAGGATGTTCACGTGCAGCGCCGGCCCCGCGGGCTCGAAGCGGTCGAGCCGCGCCAGCGTGGCCACGCCATGCAGGTGGTGGAAGTGCGTGGTGTCGACGATGTTCTCCTGCACCTCCTGCCAGATCGTCGCGACCTCCCAGCGCTGGCGCCGGTAGCGCGACCACTGCGCATCGCCATGCTCGGGCATCGCCGGCACCTCGAAGCTGGGCACGATGCCGCGCGGATGCCACCACACCATCACCAGCCCGTTGCGCTCGACCAGCGGCCAGGACTTCAGGTGCCGCATCTCGAGGCGCGGATTCGGGCTGTAGGGAATGTCGGTGCAGGCGCCGTCGCCTGCGAACCGCCAGCCGTGGAAGGGGCAGCGCAGCGAGGTGCCGCAGACGCGGCCGCCATGGCCGAGATGGGTGCCGAGGTGCGGGCAGTGCGCATCCATCGCATGGGCTTGGCCCTGCATGTCGCGCCACAGCACGAACTCGCGGCCCATGGCCGTGAGGGGCTGCACCTCGCCCTTGCGAAGGTCCTCGCTGTAGGCAGCCTGGAACCAGCCATGACCGAAAGAGGAGTCGTCGAACCTGCGCATGGAGAAGCTTCCTTGGTGGTTGAACTGGACGCCGTGGCCGCCGGCGGCGTGATCGTTGCGAAGCGGCCGAGGCGTCGAAGTATAGGGAGCCGGAGTGCAATTGCAATAAGAAATGAACTGTGATTCAATTCTTCGCGTGACCTACCGACGCACATCCAAAGTCGAAGAGCGCATGACGCTCACGCGCGAACGCATCGTGCTGGCCGCGCTCGAACTCGTGGCCACCCATGGCTACGGCGGCACCACCATGCCGATGGTCGCGGCCACGGCCGAGGTCTCGACCGGCTTGCTCTACCAGTACTTCCCGTCGAAGACCGACCTGTTCGACGAGGTCTTCCGCCAGGCCTCGCAGCGCGAGATCGACGCCTGCGCCGCCGCGGCCGCTTCCGAGAGCGGTGCCGGCGAGCGATTGACCGCGATCATCCGAACCTTCGCGCACCGCGCGCTCAAGCGACCCAAGCTCGCGTGGGCCTTGCTGGCCGAACCGGTGGCGCCGCAGATCGACGAGGACCGACTGCGCTTTCGCGAGCCCTATCGCGCGATCTTCGTGACCGTGATCGAGGACGGCATCGACAGCCGCGAGTTCCGCGCGCAGAACGCGCACACCAGCGCCGCGGCGATCGTCGGCGCGCTGGCCGAAGCCATGATCGGCCCGCTCGCGCTCGGCGTGCTGTCCAAGCGCGCGGCGCAGCGCGTGGTCGAGGACATCGTCGCGCTGTGTTTGGCAGCAGTGCTCGACCACACCGCGCGCGCCGCCCCCGCGAAGAAAGGGCAGGGCGCGAATGCGCCGGTTCCGCCTTCGGCAAAGGAGACACCATGACCGACTTCATCCAGCCCCATCCCGAGTTGTCGAACCGCTTCGCGAGCGACCGCACCCTGCACCACACGCTCGAACGCCTGCTGCCCGCCGAGGTCTTCGCCGACGCGAGCCCGCTGTTTCAGCGCATGGGTGAGCGCGCGATGCGCGAGATTCCCGCGCTGGCCGCGACGGCCGAGCACAACGTGCCGCGCCACGAGCCCTTCGATGCCTGGGGCCGGCGCGTCGACCGCATCGAGGTCGATCCGGCCTGGCACCGCCTGGTCGACATCGGCCTCGAGGAGGGCCTGGTCGCGCTGCCCTACGAGAACCCCTATGGCGAATTCACGCGCGTGGTGCAGGCCGGCCTCGTGAACCTGTACGACGGCGCGGGTGCGGTGGCCTCGTGTCCGCTGGTGATGACCGATGGCGCCGCGCGCCTGCTCACGCTGCACGACGAAGCACTGGCCGCGCGCTACAAGCCGAAGCTCACGGCGCGGCAGGGCGGCTGGACCTCGGGCCAGTGGATGACCGAGAAGGAGGGCGGCTCCGATGTCGGCCAGACCTCGACCGTCGCGCGTCCGCGCGGCGACGGCACCTGGTCGTTGCACGGCACCAAGTGGTTCACGTCGGCCACCACCTCGCAGATGGCGCTCGCGCTCGCGCGGCCCGACGATGCGGTGCCGGGAAGCCGCGGGCTGTCGCTGTTCCTGGTCGAGCTGCGCCGCCCCGACGGCAGCTGGAACCACATCGCCGTGCGGCGCCTGAAGGACAAGCTCGGCACGCGCGCCCTGCCGACCGCGGAGCTCGAACTCGAAGGCACGGTCGCGGTGCCGGTGGGCGGCATCGAGCGCGGCGTGGCGAAGATCGGCGACCTGCTCAACGTCGCGCGGCTGTGGGCCTCGTGGGGCGGCCCGGCGGGCGTGGGCCATCTGCTGATGCTGGCGCGCGACTATGCGACACGCCGTCGCGTGTTCGGCCAGATGCTCACCGAGAAGCCGCTGCATGCGCAATGGATCGCGCGCATCACGGCCGAGTACGAGGCGATGCTCGCGCTCAACTTCGAGACCGCGCTCGCGCTCAATCGCCAAGAGCGCGGCGCCGGCGCGCCCGGGCTCGCACGCCTGCTGGCGCCGCTGACGAAGCTGGCCTGCGCGCGCCAGAGCATCTGGGCCGCGAGCGAGCTGATCGAGAGCTTCGGCGGCGCGGGCTATGTGGAAGACACGGGCATCCCGCGCGTGCTGCGCAACCTGCACGTGCATTGCATCTGGGAGGGCACGACCTCGGTGCTTGCGCACGACGTGCTGCGTGCGCTGCGCGCGCCCGAAGCGGGCGAGGCCTTTCTCGCCGACATCGACGGGCGGCTCTCGACGCTCGCGGGCCATGGCACGCGCGCACCCGACGCCATCGTGCATGCGCGACGCACGCTCGCGGAGCTGATGCCGCGCGCGCAGGAGAGCGACGGCCGGCGCCTGGCCTGGGGCATGGCGCGCACCTATCAATCGGTGCTGCTGCTCGAGGCGGCCGCATGGCGCCAGGCGCGCAAGGCCGACGGCTCGGGATGGACCGCATTGCGGCTGTTCCTGCAGGACGCGCTGGTGCCGCCGGTGCTGCCCGCATCGGACGTGGAACTCGCGGCGCTGGCCTTCGGGCGCGACACTGCCGTGGCGTCGTAACGCGGCGGGTCGGCGGCCTGCGCGTCGACGCGATTGCCGCTATCCTCGAACGCGAAGTACCGGCGCCGACAGGGCGCCTTTTTCCTTCTCTTCGCGTTCTTCCATCGCCCATGACCTACCTCGCCGCCTCCACGCGCTACGAATCCATGCCCTACCGCAAGGTCGGCCGCAGCGGCCTCGTGCTGCCCGCCATCTCGCTCGGGCTGTGGCACAACTTCGGCGACACCACGCCGATCGCCACCCAGCGCCAGCTGCTGCGCACCGCCTTCGACCTCGGCATCAACCACTTCGACCTGGCCAACAACTACGGCCCGCCCTACGGCAGCGCCGAAACGAATTTCGGCCGCCTGCTGCGCGAGGACTTCAAGCCCTACCGCGACGAGCTGATCATCTCGAGCAAGGCCGGCTGGGACATGTGGCCCGGCCCCTACGGGCAGGGCGGCGGCTCGCGCAAATACGTGCTGGCCAGCCTCGACCAGAGCCTGCAGCGCATGGGCCTCGACTACGTCGACATCTTCTATTCGCACCGCTTCGATCCGCACACGCCGCTCGAGGAAACCGCCTCGGCGCTGGCCCAGGCCGTGCAGCAGGGCAAGGCGCTGTACATCGGCATCTCGTCGTACTCGGCCGGCAAGACGCGCGAGATGGCCGCGCTGCTGCGCGAGTGGAAGGTGCCGCTCTTGATCCACCAGCCGGCCTACAACCTGTTCAACCGCTGGATCGAGAAGGACCTGCTCGGCGCGACCGAGGAACTCGGTGCCGGCGTGATCGCGTTCACGCCGCTGGCGCAGGGCCTGCTGACCGACAAGTACCTGCAGGGCGTGCCGGCCGATGCGCGCATCAACCGCCCGGGCGGCGGCTCGCTGAAGCCCGAGCATCTGTCGGATGCCAACATCGAGCGTGCACGCGCGCTGAACGCGATCGCGCAGCGCCGCGGCCAATCGCTGGCGCAACTCGCGCTGACCTGGACCCTGCGCGATCCGCGCGTGAGTTCCGCGCTGATCGGCGCGAGCCGGCCCGAGCAGATCGTCGACAACGTGGCCGCGCTCAAAGGTGCGCCGCTGAGCGCGGAGGAACTCGCCGAGATCGACCGCCATGCGGTCGAGGGCGGCGTCAACCTCTGGGAAAAACCGTCGACCGACTTCGCCTGAGCGAGCCGGCGCTCACGCTCACTCGAGCGTGAAGCCGATCTTCAGCGTGACCTGCCAGTGCGCCACGCGGCCGTCCGTCACATGGCCGCGCGTCTCGACGACGGTGAACCACTGGATGTTGCGCACCGTCTCGTGCGCCTTGGCGATCGCGCCCTGGATGGCGTCCTCGATGCTGGTGGTGGACGAGCCGGTGAGTTCAAGGCTCTTGTAGACGTGGTTCGACATGGTAGGTAGCTCCTGATGTGCAGCGATGCAAAGGGAAGAAAGGATGCCGGTCCATCGTACGCCGCGCACCGCGCGGCGGGGCGATCACGGAATGCATCAGGTAACTCGCAATCCGTCTTTGAGTTGCCGCATGCCTTGCGCAGAATCGATGCGTTACCCATCGAGTCCCCCATGCCCTTGCGCACCTACCATTCCGTGGCCGACCAGGCCCAGCTCGTCATCTCGCGCACCGCCACCGAGTGGCGGGTGCCGCCCGCGTCGGCCCATGCGATCGCGCGTAGAGCGGCCTACGGCCATGTGCCGCGCCGTGCGCTGCACCGCCTTCAGGCCATGGCCGCGCTGCGGCCCGCGGTGCTGATGCATTCCTGGTGAATGCGCCGCCATGCCGCCTTCGGCGCGGCATGGCCCGGGCTTCAATGCACGAAGCCACCCTTCACGAAGCGCACCGGCTGCGCATCCATGCGCGTGATCAGCGCCCCGAGGCCATCGGCCACCCCTGCCACGACGGTTGCCGTTGCTGAAGCGGTCTCCGCGCGGCACAGCAGATCGTCGTCGCTCCATGCGCTCTTGCCGGGCTCGCCGCGCGCGCGCAGCCAGCCCGCGCGATCGACGAGCAACTGCGTGCCCTCGAGCTTCTCGGTGGCCGCGATCAGCGAGAAGGCTTCCCACGCCTCGGGCGAATCGGCCACGCAGGCGATGCTCCGCCCAGCGGTGTTCGACGCGGCACCGGGGCGCGGCTCGAGCAGCACCGTCACCAGCCGCGGGTCCTCGAGCAACGCACTTGCGTTATCGCCGGCGGCCACGATCCGCAGGCGCTGGCCGCGCCAGCTGCTGAGCATGCGCACCGGCTTGCCGTCGCAGCGCACCGCCATGTCGGGCGGGCTCACGGGCTGCGCCCACACGCCCGCCACGCGCAGGCTTTCGCCGGCGGCCTGGGCCTTCATGTAGTCGATCAGGGCCCAGGCGTCGCTTTCGCTCAACCGGCCCTGGAAGCCCGGCATGGTCAGCGCGCCATGACGATCGCGCGTGCCGTGCAGCACACGCCACAGCAGGTCGCCGTCGGCGCGGCGCCAGAGCAGCGGACCGGTGAGGTTCGGCGGCCACACGGGCTGCGCCGCGGCCAGCGGGCCCTGGCCGCGCCCGTCGCTGCCATGGCAGGCCACGCAGTTCTGTGCATAGAGCGTGCGGCCGCGCGCGATGGCCTCGGCGCTGAAGCCCGCCGCATGTTGTTGAAAGCTCGTGGGATGCGCGGGCACCAGGACCACATGGGCATCGGGCCAGGGCGCCAGCACCAGGGGCAGCGCCGCGGCGCCCAGCAGCCAGATCCGGCGCCGGCGCCACAGCAGCGCTGCGATCAGCACGAGCAGCGACAGGCCCAGCAGCACCACGCTGATGCCGAGCCGGCGCGCCTGGCCGAGGTCGATCAGCAGGTTCTCGCCCGACAGCCGCTGGTCCCAGGGCCAGGCGGGCTGCCCGTGCGCATGCGCCACCAGGCCCAGTGCATCGAGCAGCCGCAGCAATTGCAACTGCAGGGTCTGCAGGCCCTCGATCAGGACATTGAGCCAGGCCGCATCGGGCAGCGCGTTCATCGCGCCCGCGCCTCGAAGGCCGGTCTCACCAGGTCGCGTCCAGGCCCAGGTGGCGCAGCGCCTCGTGGCGCAGCTCGGCCAGGCGCGGATCGCCGCGATGGCGCGGGTAGGGCAGGTCGACCACCAGCTCGGCCGCGATGCGCGCCGGCCGGTCGCTCAGCACGATCACGCGGTTGGCCAGGAACAGCGCCTCTTCCACGTCGTGCGTGACCAGCAGCGCCGAGAAGCCGTCGCGCTGCCAGAGGTTCACGAGCTCGCTCTGCATCGCGATGCGCGTGAGCGAATCGAGCTTGCCCAGCGGCTCGTCGAGCACCAGCAATTGCGGGTCGTTGACCAGCGCGCGCGCCAGCGCCACGCGCTGCGCCATGCCGCCCGACAGTTGGTGCGGATAAGCCTTCGCGAATTCGGTGAGGCCGACGCGCTGCAGCGCCTCGTCGACCCGGCCGCGCTGCGCATCGAGCACGCCGCGCGCCTGCAGGCCCAGCGCCACGTTGTCCCAGACGCTGCGCCACGGGAACAAGGTGGGGTCCTGGAACACCACGATGCGCGAGGGATCGGGCTGCTCGATGGGCACGCCGTTCTGCGTGATGCGGCCGGTGGTCGCGGGCTCGAGGCCGGCCACCAGGCGCAGCAGCGTCGACTTGCCGCAGCCGCTCGGGCCGAGCAGCGCGACGAACTCGCCGGGGCGCACCTGCAGGTCGATGTCGTCGAGCACCTGCAGCACGCCCGTGGGCACCTCGAACCAGTGGCTCACGCCGTGGATGTCGATCAGCGCGCCGGTGTGGGCGGCGGTGCCTGACTCGACGCTGGGGGAGAGGACGGTGTCTACCATTTGACGGTTCCCTTCTGCCACGACAGCACGCGGTCGCGCACCTTGAACAGCAGCGTGATCAGGCCCGAGCAAAGCGCTGCCATGACCAGCAGCGCCGCATACATGTTGGCGTACGAGGCCCAGCCCTGGGCCCACTGCAGGTACCAGCCGAGGCCGGCCTTCACGCCCATCATCTCGGCCGTGATCAGCACCGAGAACGAGGCGCCCAGGCCCATGAACAGGCCCACGAAGACCTGCGGCAGCGCGGCCGGGATGGCCACGCGCAGCACCAGGAAGCGCTCGGAGGCGCCCAGCGTGCGCGCCACGTCGTAATAGCTCTTGCCGACCGAGGCCACGCCCGACCAGGTCAGCACCGCGACCGGGAAGAAGGTGGCGAGCCCGACCAGGAACACCGCGGCCACGTAGCTCGAGGGCGCGAAGAAGAAGGCCAGCGGCAGCAGCGCCGAGGCGGGCACCGGGCCGAGGAAGCGCAGCAGCGGATGCACCCAGTAGCCCGCGATGCGCGACCAGCCGACCGCCACGCCGGTGACGAAACCCACCAGCGCGCCGATCACGAAGCCGTTGGCCAGCAGGCGCAGCGAGTAGGCGGTGGACAGGCCCAGGCGCTGCCAGTCCTCGTGCAGCACGTCGATCAGGCTCTGCGGCGGCGCGAAGAAGGGGGAGGGCAGCACGGCGAGCTTGGCGGTGGCGATCTCCCACAGCGCGAGCACCAGCGCCGAGGCCACCAGCCACTGGCCGGCCGGGCGCAGCGTGCGCGCGACGCGGCCGGCGCGCGGGCCGAGCAGCGCGATGACGAGGCACACGGCGGCAATCACCAGCGTGGCGTAGCCAAATTCCTCGGTGAAGTTCCAGTCGCTGAAGCCGATCGGCTTGTTGGGCCACAGCAGCGTGAGCAGGCCCAGCGCCAGCCAGGCCACGGCGGCCAGCACGCCGGTGCGCCACAGGCCCGGCGGCAGCGCGTGGCGGCGCGCGAGTACGGCGGCGGCATCGGTGGCCGCCGGTGCGGGCGGACGCGGCGCGCGTGGCGTCGGGGCCGCCGTGGTGCCGCGGAACTCCGGCGCGTTCAGCACGCCGGACACGTCGAGTGCGTGGTCGGCCGAGGTCATGCCTGGGCGCTCCCGATGGCAGGTTGATCGTCGAAGAGGGTCATGGGAATTGCTCCGCCGGAGGATGAAGAAGGGAAGGGCGAGTGTTGGCGCTGCACCCGCCCCGGCCAACGAATGAATGCACGCATGGATATGCGGATTCGTCGGCTGCGGCGTGTCGCCGCCGGGGCGTTCAGGACGCGACGTTCGCGCCCACGGCCCAGTAGAAGGTGGGCCGGGCGCCGTTGAGCAGGTGGTCGCCGACCACGCGGCCCTTGTAGATGGTCGGGTTGTGCGAGGCCAGCGTGCGCGCGTTGCGCCAGTGGCGGTCGAGCCGGATGTCCTCCTGCAGCGCCGAGGCGCCGCCCACGTCGAACAGCCGCGTGCCGGCCTGCAGCACCGCGTCGACGATGCCGGCCTGGGCCTTGGCGGTCTCGAGCTCGACCTGGAACAGCAGCTGCTCGGGGATGGCTTCGCCACGCTGGCGCAGGCGATCGATCTCGCCGAGCGTGCGCGCCACCGCCTGCACCGTCGCGCTCGCGACGAAGGCCGTGCTGGCGAGCTGGCCGACGACCTGCTGCACCAGCGGATCCTCGCGCGGCGTGCTGCCGCTGCCGAGGCTGTAGACGCGCTTGCGCGGCTGCACGAAGTCGACCGCGTCGCGCACGATCGCGCGCGCGATGCCGGCCAGGGTGGCCAGGTGGGTGAGCTGGAACTGCGCGGTCAATGGCGTCGGCTGGTCGCGCACGTAGAGCAGCACGTGCGCCGGATCGACGCGCACGTTGCGAAAGCGCGTGGTGCCCGAAGCGCTCAGGCGCTGGCCGAAGCCGCGCCAGTCGTCGATGCGCTCCACGCCCGCCGCTTCCGAGGGCACCAGCGCGATCACGCGGTCGCTGCTGCCGTCGTCGTTGTGGCGCTGCGCCGAGACCGCGATCCATTCGGCATAGAGCGTGCCGGTGCTGTAGTACTTGTCGCCCTCGAGGCGCCAGCCGTCGCCGTCGCGGCGCAGCGTGGTCTGCATCTGGCCGAGCGGGCCTTCGCCGAGCTCGGTGGTGGCGTTGCCGAAGATCACGCCGTCGGCCGCGAGCCGCAGCCAGGGGCCGTGCAGCGCGGGATCGATCTCGGCGAACAGGCGCTCGATGAAGCCGAAATGGGCGCGCAGGATCTGCGGCAGGTTGGAGTCGGCCTCGCCGAGCTCGATCAGCAGGTCGAAGAACTGCTCGACCGAGGCGCCGAGCCCGCCTTGGGCCACCGGCACGCGCAGCGCGCCGAAGCCGGCCTGGGCCAGCCAGGCCACGGCCTCATGGGCCAGCAGGCGTTCGTTCTCGCGCTGCACCGCGCCTTCGGCGATGCGCGCGAAGATCGGACGGAAGCGGTCGGCGAGCTGGTCGTAGGACGGCGGTTGCGGGGCCCGCGGCGGCACGGCCACGGGCGACGGGTTGCCGGGCGCGGTGCGCGGCGGATGCGTGAGGGATTCCATGGGGCAACGACTTTGCAGCCGTGCCCTTCGATTGGGAAATGCGCTTTTCGAGTTTTCTTATGCCGCGCGGCTCAGGCGCGCGGCCGGGGCATCGCCGGCCAGCGCTTGCCCGCCAGGTTCGGCATGCGAAGGGCGAGTTGCTGCGCTCCGAGCTCCAGCATCCGCCAGACCGCGCCCAGCAGGCCCGCCATGACGGCGCCGAACAGCAGGCCGACCGCGATGTCGAGCGGGAAATGCACGCCCACATGGATGCGCGCCCAGCCCGTGGCGGCGGCCACGGCGAACAGCGCGATGCCGGGTGCGCGCAGCACCGGCCGCGCGAGAAAGGCGAAGGCCACCATGAACATCACCGAGGCATGCGTGCTCGGCAGCGACGCGCTGGCGCCGTGCGGGATGTAGGCCGGCACCAGGCCCGTGATGAAAGGCCGCGGCACGTTGATGCGCGCGGCGATCTCCTGGCACAGCATGGCGGTGATCGCGGCGCCCGCGAGCACGAAGAGGATGTAGGCGCGATGGCCGGGGCGGCGCCACGCGCCGGCGCCGATGACGGCCGTGGAGAGCCAGGGGCCGCCGAGCGCGAGCCCGACGGCGATCGCCAGCAGCCACGGCGTGGGCCGGGTGCCGGCCGCGAGCCATTGCAGCAGGTCGAGATGGAATGCGTTCATGCGGCCTCCCGGAACGGGTGGAACGCAACGAGGGCGGCGCGCGGGCGTGCGCGCCCGGCGCGGCTTGCGCGCTGGTGGGCGAAGGACATGGAGAAGCCTCGTGGGCGAAGTGAAGCGGCCCTGCCGCGCCGGGCGTCAGGGAAGCGATGGATGCGGCGCGGGCGCGCCGCCGGAACGGGTCAGGCGAACGCCGGCGGTGCCGTGGTCGGCGGCAGCCGCAGCCAGGGCCGGGGCAGGGGAGGCGCCCCACTCCGCGCGCTGACGCGCCGTGGCGGTTCGTGGTGCGCACCGGTCAGGCCGGTCGCCACGGCGATGGTCAACGGCAGCAGCGCGAGCACGACGCCCATGAAGCCATCGAAAGCCGCGCTCAGGGCATTGACCATGACCGTGCAGCAGGACGCCTGCGCGAACACGGTGGTCTCGAGGCTTCGCGCATGACCGACGCGTTCGTCGGGTTCGAAGCGCACGGTCTCGCCGGCGTTGCGCACCTTGAGGCCGGGCTCGTCCTCGAGCCCGTCGCTGTGGAAATGCGCCGAGATGAACGGGTGCAGCAGCACCAGCCAAAGGCCGATCACGCACCCGATGCATCGGTGTGCGTCGATCCATCGGCGGAGCCTGGCCAGCAGCATGCGGCGGATGCTAGGGCGCAAATATGAACAGAATATGAGTACTCGCCGAACTCGTGCGAGTTTGGGGGCCTGCTCGACGGGACGAACTATCGGCGCCGTCCGACAACGAGGGAAATCTCGAAGGCACAGCATCCCTGAGTCCCGAGCGACTCCTCCTCCCTGGCTTGGGGCACCTGCAGCCACAACTGCGGGTTCTTGAGCGCCCGGCTTCGTGCCGGGCGCCTTTTCTTTGCGGGTTCGATCGGGAGGAGCGAGGTGGGGGCGGCTGCCGCTGCCGCGTTTCGGATTCCCCAATATTCATCAACAGTCTTGCCGTCGCTCGGCTGCCATTCGGGCAGACAACAAGATCATCGATTTTACATAATGCACATTGTGCGGATTGAACGGAAAAGCAGAGAAGCAGAAGTTCGCCGCATTCGGCCCGCGCGGCGCTTCAATCCCGCGTGCTCATCCCGCCATCCATTGCGAGCTCCGCCTGCCGGATCTGCCGGCGCCGTCGCAACGCTTCGCTCATGCCGTCGCGCACGCCGGCACGGATGACGAGGTACAGGAGCCAGCCCGCGAGCGTGCCCGCGATCAGGATGGCTGCGAGCAAGGACATCTGCCATGCCAGCGCGCCGCCGCCGATCTGTTGGATGGTGACTTGCATGGATGCTCCGGGCAGAAAAAAAGGCTTCATCGAAGCCCTCATTCTGTTCGTGCCTGTTTCCAAATCACACAAGCTTCATCAAGTTCTTACCGGTTCGACCATGAAATAAGTCACAGTTAACGACCGTCAGCAGCAAAAACGAATACTTTATTAACAGATGCCTACCACTTGCCATCCTTCGGCACCGGCTTCGCTGCCGATGTCGCTGCGATCAACGACGCGGCTTCCGATCGATTGGCGCGGTTCGCGAAATCGACCGCGGTCATGCCGAGCTGGTTCTTCATCGTGACGTCCGCGCCTTCGGCCAAGAGCAGCTTCACTGCGTCGGTCGAGCCGTACATCGCGGCCATCATCAGCGGCGTGGTGCCGTTGGGCGACTGCGCGTCGATGAAGGCGAAGTTGTCGAGCAGCTGCTTCATGATCGCCACGTGCCCGCCGGTGGCTGCGTAGTGCAGCGGCGTCCAGCCGGGCTTGTTGATGTCGGCATCGCGCTTGATGAGCTGGGTGACCAGATCCTGTTGGCCCTTGATGGCGGCGAGCATCAACGGGCTTTCGTCCTTGGCGTTGCGCAGCTCGACATTGGTCTGCGGCGACTCGAGCAGCACCTGGATCACCTTCGGCGACGGCTCGCGCAGCGCGATCAACAGGCCGGTCTGGCCGCGTTCGTCGCGCGTGTTGGGATCGAAGCCGCGCTGCAGCAGGCTGCGAACGCCGCTCGGGTTGTCGGCGCGCACGGCGCGGAAGAAGTCCTCGAAAGACCCTGCATGTGCGGAAAAAACTGCTGCAAAAACAGACAGATAAACGAGCTTCTTGAAGTTTTTCTTCATCATTGTCGAACCCCCTTGAACAGTGTTTCGAAGTTGTCGCTGGTCGCCTGGGCCACGGCCTCGACCGGCAACTGCCTCAGTTCGGCGATCTGCCGCGCCACGTAGGGCACGTAGGCCGGCGTGTTGGTCTTGCCCCGGTACGGCACCGGCGCCAGGTATGGGCTGTCGGTCTCGATCAGCATGCGCTCGAGCGGCACGAAGGCCGCCACGTCACGCAGATCCTGCGCCTTCTTGAAGGTCAGGATGCCCGAGAAGGAGATGTAGAAGCCGAGGTCCAGCGCGGCGCGCGCGACCTCGGCGGTTTCGGTGAAGCAGTGGAACACACCGCCGGCCGCGCCCGCGGAGCCGTCCTCGCCCTCCTCCTTGAGGATCGCGATCGTGTCGGCCGAGGCCTCGCGCGTGTGGATCACGAGCGGCTTGCCGGTCTGCCGGGCGGCCCGGATGTGCACGCGGAAGCGCTCGCGCTGCCATTCGAGGTCGGCGATGCTGCGGCCGCCCTTGCGCTCTTCCATCTGGTAGTAGTCGAGGCCGGTCTCGCCGATCGCCACCACGCGCGGCCGGGCGGCCAGGCGCACGAGGTCGTCGACGCTGGGTTCGAGCGTGTCCTCGGTGTCGGGATGCACGCCCACGCTGGCCCAGAAGTTGTCGTAGCGCGCGGCCAGCGCCTGCACATCGTCGAACTCCTCGAGCCGGGTGCAGATGCACAGGGCCCGGTCGACCTGGGCGGCGGCCATGGCGGCGCGCACCGTGTCCATCTGGTCGGCGAATTCGGGAAAGGTCAGGTGGCAGTGGGAGTCGGTGAACATCGCCAGGAATCTGAGGAAACGAAGGGAGCCGGAAACTGGCGAGCGCAAGAGGCGGCCGGGCCGCCCCGGAGGTCAGATCGTCTGCGTCGGCCGGTCGGAAGCCATCGAGCCGCCCAGCGCGGCTTCGATGCGGGCCTTGAGCTGGCGCGATTTCTCGTCGGACGGGAAACGGATGCCCACGCCGGGCGCCCGGCTGCCGGCCGCGCGCGCCGGCGTGATCCACGCGACCTTGCCGGCCACCGGGTAGCGTTGCGGGTCCTCGGGCAGGGTCAGCAGCACGTAGACGTCGTCGCCGAGCCGGTATTCGCGCGAGGTCGGAATGAAGATGCCGCCCTCGGAGAACAGCGGGATGTAGGCCGCATAGAGCGCGCCCTTCTCCTTGATCGCGAGCTGGATGACGCTCGGCCGGTGCGGCGTGGCGCCACCCGCGGCGTTGGCGGCGGCAGAGGCTGCTGCGGAGTTGGCGGACGGGGCTGCGGGTTGGTTCATGGGCGGCGAGCGGCTGAGTTGAGGGTGCTGCGCGCTTCGCTCACGAGCGCTTCCAGCATGAGTCCTGCATTGAACGGATGTTCCGCGGTCCGGGCCGACGCGGCCAGCGATTTAGACCAGCGCGCCAGCGCGAGCCGCGACGGCGCGGCCGGCAGGTCGCCGGGTTCGAAGAAACGCGGCGCGGCGCCGTTGCCGACGGCCATCAGGTCGTGGCAGAGCTTCTGCAGCGCGCCGACCGCCTGGGCCGGCGCCTGGTCGGCCAGCGCACCGACGTCGCCGCGCAGCACGGCCTTGGGCAGCAGCGCCCAGGCCTTGGGCGACTGGCCGGTGCGCGCGAGCCGCAAGGCGTCGCTCGGGCGTCCACCGGCCGCGCGCAGCAGGGCGGCGGCATCCGCGGCGGGAACGTCCTGCCCCGCGAGCCAGGCCTCGGCCTGCTGGGTGTCGGGCCAGGGCAAGGTGAAGCCGAGGCAGCGGCTGCGAATGGTCGGCAGCAGTTGCCAGGCGGCCTCGCTCGCGAGCACGAAACGCACGTCGCCCACCGGCTCCTCGAGCGTCTTGAGCAGCGCATTGGCGGTGATGGTGTTCATGCGCTCGGCCGGATAGACCAGCACCACCTTGCCGCGGCCGCGCGCGCTGGTGCGCTGCGCGAAACCGACCGCGTCGCGCATCGCCTCGACGCGGATCTCGCGGCTGGCCTTGCGCTTCTTGTCGTCGATGTCGGCCTGGGCCTTCTCGTCGAGCGGCCAGCCCAGGTCCAGCATCGCGACCTCGGGCATCAGCACGCAGAGGTCGGCATGGGTGCGGACCTCGATGGCGTGGCAGCTCGGGCAATGGCCGCAGGCGGCGCCCTCCTCCGTCGGCTGCTCGCACAGCCAGGCCGAGGCCAGCGCGAGCGCCAGGTCGTACTGGCCCAGGCCCGAGGGCCCCTGCAGCAGCCAGGCGTGGCCGCGTTGGCGCAGCAGCTCGACCAGCGGCTGGCGCAGCCAGGGCGACAGTTCGATTGCGCTCATGCGCGCCCTCCCCCGGCCAGGCCGCGCGCCACCAGCGCTGCCTCGACCTGTTGCCAGACCTGGTCGCGGCTCTGGCTCGCATCGATGCGCACGAAGCGCGCCGCATCGGCGGCCGCGCGCTCGGCATAGCCCTGCGCGACCTTGCGGAAGAACTCGACCGGCAGGGCCTCGAACTTGTCGGGCACGCGCGCGCCGGCCAGGCGCTGGGCCGCGATCTCGGGCGCGAGGTCGAACCACAAGGTGATGTGCGGCTGCAGCAGGATCGCCTCCGACTGCCCGCCGCGCCCGGCCTGCGCCCAGCGCTCGAGCGTGGACAGCACCTCGGCGTCGAAGCCGCGGCCGCCGCCCTGGTAGGCGAAGGTGGCGTCGGTGAAGCGGTCGCACAGCACCACGTCGCCGCGCGCCAGCGCCGGCTCGATGACTTGCATGATGTGGTCGCGCCGCGCGGCGAACACCAGCAGCGATTCGGTCAGCGGGTCCATCGGCTGTTCGAGGATCAGCGTGCGCAGCGTTTCGGCCAGCGGCGTGCCGCCCGGTTCGCGCGTACGCGTGACCGTGCGGCCGCGGCCCTCGAAGAGCGCCTGCAAGGCATCGAGGTGGCTGGACTTGCCGGCCCCGTCGATGCCCTCGAGCGTGAGAAAGAGTCCGCCAGCGTTCATTGGGCTGCCTTGGTCGCGGGGGTGCCGCCGCCGCGCTGGTAGCGGTTGACGGCGCGGTTGTGGTCGTCGAGCGAGCTGCTGAACTGGCTGGTGCCGTCGCCGCGCGAGACGAAATACAGCGACTTGCTCTGCGCGGGCTGCACGGCCGCCAGCAGCGCGGCCTTGCCGGGCATCGAGATCGGCGTGGGCGGCAGGCCGTTGCGCATGTAGGTGTTCCACGGCGAGTCGGTCTGCAGGTCCTTCTTGCGCAGGTTGCCGTCGAAGGCGGTGCCCATGCCGTAGATCACGGTCGGGTCGGTCTGCAGCGGCATGCCGATGCGCAGCCGGTTGTTGAAGACGGCCGCGATCTCGGCCCGGTCGGCCGCCTTGCCGGTTTCCTTCTCGACGATGCTCGCGAGGATCAGCGCCTGCTCGGCCGATTGCAGCGGCAGGTTGCTCGCGCGCGCGGCCCAGGCGGCCTCGAGCTTCTTGTCCATGGCGCGCATCGCGCGCTGCAGCAGCGCGACGTCGGTCGAGCCCTTCGAATAGGTGTAGGTGTCGGGGAAGAAGCGCCCTTCGGGGTGCTGGCCGGGCCGGCCGAGCTTTTCCATCAGTGCCTCGTCGCTGAGGCCCACGCTGTCGGGCTTGAGCTGCTCGGCCTTGGCGAGCGCGGCGCGCACCTGGCGGATGTTCCAGCCCTCCACCAGCACCAGGCTGCGCGTGGCCTCCTCGCCGCGCACCAGGATGTTGAGCAACAGCTTGGGCGTCACGCCGCGATCGAGCTCGTAGCTGCCGGCGCGCATCTGCCGGTCCTGGCCCGAGATGCGGAACCACAGATACAGCAGCTGCGGGTCGACCGCCACGCCGGCATCGGCCACGGCCTGGGCGATGCCGCGCGGCGTGGTGCCGGGCTCGACCGACAGGTCGACGTTCGGTGCCGGCAGCTTGAGCGGCTGGTGCACCCACCAGAGTCCGCCGGCACCGGCGGCCAGCGCGGCCAGGGCAGCGAGCAGGAAGAGCGTGAGGATGAAGCGGCGCACGGATCCGATGGAAGAGCGGAGGAAGGAAGCGATGAAAGGGACTGAGCGGGGCGAACGCGAAATAAGAGGCGGCCCGACAAGGCGGTGGCCCTGCAACAAGAAAGGCTGCCGTCGCCGCGGTCCCGACGAATCAGGCCCGGCCATGATAATTCAGCGATGACCACAGTCGTTCTCAATGGCGTTGCGCCCCTCGCCCATCTGGGCGTGATCCGTGCCGAGGGCCCCGATGCCGCGGCCTTCCTGCATGGCCAGCTGACCCAGGATTTCTCCCTGCTCGGCGCCGCCGAGGCCCGCCTGGCGGCGCTGTGCACCGCCAAGGGCCGCGTGATCGCGAGCTTCATCGGCATCCGCCCGCAGCCCGATCTCGTGCTGCTGGTCTGCAGCCGCGACATCCTGGCCGCCACGCTCAAGCGGCTGTCGATGTACGTGCTGCGCGCCAAGGCCAAGCTCAGCGACGCGAGCGAGCAGTTCGCGCTGTTCGGCCTCGCGGGCACCGCGCTCGCCGCCAACGGCCTCGACGCCTCGGCCGCGCCCGGCCAGCGCCGCGCGATCGAAGGCATCGAGGGCGGCAGCGCCATCTCGCTCTACCCGGCCGACGGCGTGCCGCGCGCGCTCTGGCTGGCGCCGGCCGGCAGCGCCGCGCCGCAGGGTGCCGCGCTCGACGCGGCGCTGTGGTCGTGGAGCGAGGTGCGCAGCGGCATCGTCACGCTGACCACGCCGGTGGTCGAGGCCTTCGTGCCGCAGATGATCAATTACGAGTCGGTGGGCGGCGTCAACTTCAAGAAGGGCTGCTACCCCGGCCAGGAAGTGGTGGCGCGCAGCCAGTTCCGCGGCACGCTCAAGCGCCGCACCTACCTCGTGAAGGCCGACGGCGAAGTCGCGGCCGGCCAGGAAGTCTTTGCCGCCAGCGACGCCGAGCAGCCCGTGGGCACGGTCGCGCAGGCCGCGCCCGCGCCCGATGGCGGCTGGGCCGCGCTGATCTCGATGCAGATCGCCGCGCTCGAGGCCGGCGGCCTGCATGCGGCCTCGGCCAGCGGCCCGGCGCTCCAGGTGGAACCTTTGCCTTATCCGCTGCTCGAAGATATCTGAGTCTCCGAACAGCACCGGGCGCCGACCACCGGCACCGCGCTGCAGCTTGAAGCCCAATCAGTGAGGCGTTTTGGGCTTCCACCGCCCGTCGTTCGGGCGCAAGGCGCTATCTTTCCGATAGCGCCTTTTTTTGTGCGTCTTTCTTGACCCCGTTGCCGCCGGTGCGCCGTAGAAGCCTGCACCGACCACTTCCGGCAAGGAAAGAGAGACCTCCATGAACCGCAGATTCTTCTCCACCGCCCTCGCGCTGGCCGCGCTCTCGGCCTGTACCCAGACCCCGGCGCGCCCCTACCTGCCGCCCTCGCCCGTCGACCGCCTCGGCGGCCTGATGGAAGTCAGCGTGGTCGACCGCGCCACCGGCCGCGAGCTGCCGATCTACCGCGCCAACGGCGAGTACTGGGTGGCCGGGCGTCCCGGCGCGCGCTATGCGCTGCGGCTGCGCAACCGCATGGGCGAACGGCTGATGACCGTGATGTCGGTCGACGGCGTCAACGTGCTGACCGGCGAAACCGCGGGCGTGCAGCAGAACGGCTACGTGCTCACGGGCGGCGAGCGTGCCGACATCGCGGGCTGGCGCAAGAGCGATTCGCAGATCGCGGCCTTCGAATTCACCGCCAACGGCAACTCGTATGCGAGCCGCACCGGCCGGCCCGACGAGGTCGGCGTGATCGGCGTCGCGGTGTTCCGCGAGCGCGTGGCACCGCCGCCCCCACCGCCCGTGCCGATGCCGTATCCGCGCCGCGACGGCTACAGCCGCGAGGAGTCGGCGCCGCGCGGCGAATTCGAGGCCCGCAACAAGTCGATGGCGCCGGCGCCCTCGGCCGACAGCGCGGCTCCGTCGGAATCCGCCGTGGCGCAATCGCGCAGCCAGCCCGCGCCCAGCCTCGGCACCGGCCATGGCCGCCGCGAGACCTCGTACGTCGGCCACACCACCTTCGAGCGCCTGCGCTCCTCGCCCGACGAAGTGGTGCGCATCCGCTACGACAGCCGCGAGAACCTGGTCGCCGCGGGCGTGATCCCGGCCAACCCGGCGCCGCGCTGGCCGCGTCCCGCGGGACCGTCGCCGTTCCCCGAATCCGAGGCGGGCTACGTGCCCGATCCGCCGCCGCGTTACTGAGAGGCGCTCAGCGCAGCGCGCGCCGCATCTCGATGTGCGGGATGTCGGCCTCGACGAAGGGCTCGCCATGCGCCGCATAGCCGAGCCGTTCGTAGAAGCGCTCGGCGCTGCGCTGCGCATGGAGCGCGATCTCCGCATCGCCGCGCGCCCGGGCCGCGGCCTCGAGCGCCTGCACCACCGCCACGCCGTGGCCGCCGCTGCGCAGCGCGCGATGCACCGCGATGCGGCCGATCATCGAGCGGCCGTCCTGCGCCGGCAGCAGCCGGCCGGTGGCGATCGCCTGGCCGAGCCGGTTGCGCACCACCACGTGCGGCACGGCCGCGTCGTGTTCGTCCCACTCCATCGCCTCGGGCACCTTCTGCTCGTCGATGAAGACCGCGCGCCGCAGCGCCGCGGCGCCTTCGCCGAGCGTGGCCCAGTCGCCGGTGTCGATGGCGCGCATCGTCTCGCCGGCCTCGAAGCCCTCGAGGATCGCGCGCAGCGACGCCGGCACCGGCTTCGAGGTCTGCGTGGCCGGGTCGGCGAACACGTAGACCAGCTCGCAGCCGACCAGGAATTCGCCCTGGCGGAACAGCCCGCCCTCGAAGGTCATCGACGAGGTGCCGATGCGCGCGCAGCGCATGCCCACGTCGATCACGTCGTCCATGCGCGCCGAGGCGCGGAAGTCGATGGTCGCCTTGCGCACGTAGAGATCGCCGCCCAGCGAATGCATCGCCTCCTCGTAGGGCAGCGCGAGCGCGCGCCAGTAGTCGGCGATGGCGGTGTCGAAGTACATCAGGTAGTGCGCGTTGAAGACGATCTTCTGCATGTCGACTTCGGCCCAGCGCACGCGCAGGCGATGGAAGAAACGGAAATCACTGCGTTGCATTCTTGTTGTCTCCAGGAGAAATGAAATCGGGGCCGTCAGGGTCGCAGCGCTTCGCGCAGCGCCTTCGCCGCGTCGTCCTGCGCCTGCAGCGCCTCGGGCACCGCGCGGCCCATCTTGAGGAACTCGTGGATCACGCCGCGGTAGATCTCGAGGTCGACCGGCACGCCCGCGGCGCGCAGCTTGTCGGCATAGGCGATGCCCTCGTCGACCACCGGGTCGCACTCGGCCAGCGCGATCCAGGCCGGTGCCACGCCGTCCACGTCGTCCGCGATCAGCGGCGCGAAGCGCCAGTCGTCGCGGTCGGCCGGGCTGCGCACGTACTGGCCGAAGAAGTAGTCGATCAGCGCCTTGGTCAGCAGCGGGCCCTGGGCGTAGCGGCGGTGCGACTCGGTGTCCTGGTGGCCGGTCATGCCGGGGTAGATCAGCAGCTGCAGCGACAGCGGCAGGCCCGCGTCGCGCGCCAGGATCGCGCAGACCGCGGCCAGCGTGCCGCCCGCGCTGTCGCCGCCGACCGCGAGCCGCGCGGGATCGAGGCCCAGGCTCGCGCCCTCGCGCGCGACGAAGGCGAAGGCATCCCACGCATCGTCGGAAGCGGTCGGGAACTTGTGCGCGGGCGCGAGCCGATAGTCGACCGACACCACGGCGCAGCCGCTCTTCCTGCTGAGCACGCGGCACAGCGTGTCGTGGGTGCGGATGTTGCCAACCGTGAAGCCGCCGCCGTGGAAGTACACGAGCACCGGCAGCACCTCGGCCGAGGGCGCGTAGAGCCGCGCGGGAATCGCATGGCCGTCGCGTGCGGCGATCTCGAAGTCCTCGACGCGCGCGAGCTCGGGCTTGGGCACCTCGAGCACGCCCGCGCCGCGTTCGTACGAGGCCTTGGCCTCCTCGGGCGTGAGCTGGTCGAGCGAAGGGTGGCCGGCGCGCGCCATGCGCTCGACCACGCTGGCCATCTTGGCGGTCAGCGGATGGGGAAGTCGTTGTGCGGTGGGATTCGTCGTCATGTCACTTGAAGGAAACGACCACGGGCTGGGCGCGCGCCAGGCCTTCGTAGGTCACGAGCACCGTCTGCCCCGCCTTGGGCGGCAGCAGCGGCGAGAAGGAACCGAGGCTGATGAGGTCGCCGGGCTTCATGGCGATGCCTTCCCTGGCGAGGGCGCCGGCCAGCCACACCACGGCATTGAGCGGATGCTCGAGGATGTCCGAGCCCTTGCCGCGCGCGAGTTCGTTGCCGGCGCCGTCCTTCATCACCACCGTCATGTCGCGCAGGCTCTGCAGCAGCGCGGCCTGGCCCGCGCCGTCGGCGGGCACGTCGATCGCCATGCCCCTGACGCCCAGGCGCGCCGCCACGTTGATGGCCGCGAGGCCCGGCCCGCCGAGCTTGGGCGGGGTCTGCACCGCGAGGTCGGGCAGCTCGATGAAGGGGATCACCTGGTCGATGGCGGCGAGCACCTCGGCCGGCGTCTTCGCGGCATTGATGTCGGCGCTCTTCACGCGCACCAGCATGTCGGCCTCGAACAGCGGCCGCGCGCCGAAGGCGGCATCGACCACCGCGCCGGTGTCGAGCACCATGTCGCGGTAGAGCACGCCCCAGACCGGCTGGTCGTAGTTGAAGCGCTTCTGCACCGCGGGATTGGTGAGCCCGGCCTTGTAGCCGACCACCGGGCCGAGCTTGCGCGCATGCAGCGCATTGAGCTTCGCGCGCGTGCAGGAGGCGTCGGTCTCGCCCACGTTCTCGAGGTCGGCCGCGGGCCGGTGGGCCTCGAGCGCGGCCGCGAAATCGGCGACCTGCTGGTCGCTGAGGCAGGCGGCCAGCGCCGGTGCGGCGGACAGCACGGCGATCGCTGTGCCGAGCGCGACAGCGGCAAGGGTTTTCTTCGTGTGCAAGGTGCCTCCCTCCTGATAGTTTCGGTAGATTCGATGGTCCGCCATCGTACTGCCCGCAAGCTCCGGAACCCCTCCCCCACCCATGGCCCTCATCCAATACCTGACCCAGATCCAGTTCGAATTCGGCGCGGTGAAGCTGCTGTCGAGCGAGTGCGCGCGCATCGGCATCCACCGCCCGCTGATCGTGACCGACGCCGGCGTGCGCGCGGCCGGCATCCTGCAGAAGGCGATCGACGCCATCGCCGACCTCGAGGTCACGATCTTCGACCAGACCCCGTCCAACCCGACCGAGGCCGCCGTGCGCGCGGCCGTCGAGCTCTACCGCGGCGGCCGCTGCGACGGCCTGATCGCCGTGGGCGGCGGCTCGGCCATCGACTGCGCCAAGGGCGTGGCGATCGCGGCCACGCACGAAGGCCCGCTCAAGACCTACGCCACCATCGAGGGCGGCTCGCCGAAGATCACCGACCGTGCGGTGCCGCTGATCGCGGTGCCCACCACCAGCGGCACCGGCAGCGAGGTGGCGCGCGGCGCGATCGTGATCGTCGACGACCACCGCAAGCTTGGCTTCCACAGCTGGTTCCTGATGCCCAAGGCCGCGATCTGCGACCCCGAGCTCACGCTCGGCCTGCCGCCGCGCCTGACCGCCGCCACCGGCATGGACGCGATCGCGCACTGCATGGAGACCTTCATGTCGGCCGCCTTCAACCCGCCGGCCGACGGCATCGGCCTCGACGGTCTCGAGCGCGCCTGGGGCCACATCGAGCGCGCCACCAAGGACGGCAGCGACCGCGAGGCGCGCCTGAACCTCATGAGCGCCTCGATGCAGGGCGCGATGGCGTTCCAGAAGGGCCTGGGCTGCGTGCACTCGCTGAGCCACAGCCTCGGCGGCGTCGATCCGCGCCTGCACCACGGCACGCTCAACGCGCTGTTCCTGCCCGCGGTGATCCACTTCAACGCCGGTGCCGAGTCGGTGCAGAAGGAGCAGCGGCTGCAGCGCATGGCGCAGGCCATGCACCTCGATTCGGCCGGCGACCTCGGCGATGCGATCCGCGACATGAGCGCGCGCCTGGGCCTGCCCAAGGGCCTGGCCGAAGTGGGCGTGACGCCCGCGCTGTTCGAGCAGATCATCGACGGCGCGATGGCCGACCACTGCCACAAGACCAACCCGCGGCTCGCCACGCGCGACGACTACCGCGCGATGCTCGAAGCCTCGATGTGAGGCCCGGCCGGGGCGAGCGCCCCGCCCTTATAAGCAGTTCGTCTTAAGCGCGCGGCCTTTTGGCGCCGCGTGCGCCATCGCGTCATGTCGATGACATGAGGGCTTCCTAGACTCGCCTCGACGACCCGCACCCGCCGGGCCCTTCGAGAACAGGGAACACCTTCGAATGACGCGAACCATCCGGGTCCACACCGCACTGAGCGCCGAGCAACTGAAGTTTCGCGCGATGCGGGGACAGGAAGGCCTCTCCCGGCTCTTCGAGTTCGAGGTCGACATGGTCAGCACCAGCTTCAACCTCGACCTGAAGACGCTGCTGGGCACCTCGCTGAGCATCGAGGTCTCGGACGACGCCGGCCCGCGCTTCCTCAACGGCACCGTGGTGCGCTTCGAGCTGCTGGGCCGCGCCAACGAGACCGGCCGCCACTACGTCTACCGCGCGCTGGTGCAGCCCTGGCTCTGGTACCTCACGCGCACCACCGACAGCCGCATCTTCCAGAACAGGAGCGTGCCCGAGGTGCTCGACGAGGTGCTCGGCAAGTACGGCTTCGAGTACGAGAAGCGACTGACCGGCAGCTACCGCAGCTGGGAGAACTGCGTGCAGTACCAGGAGAGCGACTTCGCCTTCGCGAGCCGGCTCATGGAGCACGAGGGCATCTCCTACCACTTCGAGCATTCGAACGGCTCGCACCTGCTGGTGCTGGCCGACGACGCCGGCGCCTACCGGCCGCTGCCCGGCTACGCCAGCATTCCCTACCGGCCGCGCGACCGCGTGGTCGACGCGCTCGAGCCCTGCATCGACCGCTGGCGCGTGGCCGAGCAGATCACCTCGGGCCGCGTGATGCTCGACGACTTCGATTTCCGCAAGTCGCGCGCCTCGCTACAGAGCGTGCAGCAGGACCCCAAAAGCCACGAGCATGCCTCGTACGAGGTCTACGAATGGCTGGGCGGCTACAGCGAGCACCAGCAGGGCGACAGCTATGCGCGCATCCGGCTGCAGGAGCTGCAGTGCGCGCACGAGCTGGCCGCGGGCCACACCAACGTGGCGGGCATGGCGCCGGGCTACCTGTTCTCGCTCACGCATTGCCCGCGCGAGGCCGACAACCGCGAGTACCTGGTCACCGAGACCCGCTACGACCTGCAGGAGCCCGAGTACTCGAGCGGCGGCAGCGCCGAATCGGTGTGCGAGTTCGACTTCAGCGTGCTGCCCTCCTCCGTGGTCCACCGGCCCGCGCGCAGGACGCCGCGCCCGCGCACCAACGGCCCGCAGACCGCCACCGTGGTCGGCCCGCAGGAGATCTGGACCGACCGCTTCGGCCGCGTGAAGCTGCAGTTCCGCTGGGACCGCTACGGCCAGGCCGACGAGAACAGCTCCTGCTGGGTGCGCGTGTCGAGCAGCTGGGCCGGCGCGAACTTCGGCACCATGCACATGCCGCGCGTGGGCCAGGAGGTCATCGTCGACTTCATCGGCGGCGAGCCCGACCGGCCGATCATCACCGGCCGCGTCTACAACAGCGACCAGATGCCGCCGTGGGAACTGCCGGCCAACGCCACGGCCAGCGGCATCCTCACGCGTTCGAGCGAAGGCGGCGCGGCCAACCAGGCGAACATGCTGCGCTTCGAGGACCGCACCGGCGCCGAGCAGATCCTGCTGCATGCCGAGCGCAACCTCGACGTGGAGGTCGAGGCCGACGAGACCCACACCACCGACGGCACCCGCACCACGCTGATCAAGGGCCACGAGTCGGCCACCTACAAGGACGGCGAGACGCGCGACATCACCGCGGGCGCGCAGGAGACCATCACCGGCGGCGACACGCGCGACGTGACCGGCGGCTTCAACGAGAGCATCAGCGGCGGCGTCAACCAGCGCATCACCGGCGGCAAGAACCGCAACCTGGCCGGCGGCCTGAACGACACCATCACCGGCGGCGTCAACCTCGCGATCACCGGCGGCTTCCACGGCACCATCGACGGCCAGGAGATCCGCTTCGTGAGCGGCGGGCGCAACGACACCATCAACACCGGCAACAACACGACGGTCAACGGCCCCTCGACCACCATCGTGACCGGCCCGACGGTGCACACCTCGCCCGACGTGACCTTCAACACCACGAACCACATCCACAACACGACGCAGCACGTCATCAACACCAACGTCTACAACACGACCTCGACCACCTACAACAACACGACCAACAACTACACCAACAACTCCACCGTCTACAACAACAACTACGCCTCGAGCGGCGACTGGCGGCTCGCGCGCGTGGGTGGCGTGGGCTTCCGGCTGAGCCTGGTGGGGATGTCGCTGGACGTGTGGGGCGCGCGGCTGCAGTACTACGCGGCGCTCAATGCGCAGCTCGCGACGGTCAAGATCGACGTGGCCATCTTCTCGCTGAAGAACGCGCCGCTGAAGATCAGCACCACGGGCCTGAAGATCGCCCAGAAGGGCATGCTGATCGCGACCGGCGGCCTGGCGGCGAAGTTCAAGGTGCTGACCCTGGTGGCCTGACGAAGCGAACGAATGGAAATCCTGCTGTGGATCGTCTTCGCGGTGCTGATGGGCTCGATGCTGCTGGTGGCGGCGTCGGTCGTGATCGTGGCCACGCGCGAGAACCGCGTCTATTCGGCCGAGGCCAGGACCTGGGAGCGGCTGGCGCTGACCGGCATTCCCGCGCAGGCCGTGGTCGAGTCGCTCAAGCGTTCCGAGAATGAACTCTCGCGCGGCGGCTCGCAGGGCCAGACCGTGCATGCCGTCGAGCTCTCGCTGCGCGTGATCGGTAGCGACGCCGTCGTCGAGGAGCGCCCCGCCATCGTGCGCACGCTGATCGACGAAGGACTGCTGCCGCAGTTCGCGGTGCCCGGCAAGCCGGTGCACCTGCTGCGCGATCCGGACGACGCCTCCATCTTCGCCATCGACCGCGCGCGCACGCCGCTCGAGATTCCGCGCGCCTCGCACTGAGTGCGCGCCCTGCCGTGAAAACAGTCAAACCCCTGCGGCTGAGCGTCATCACGCGCCCCTTCCTGCGACAAGGCCACCAGCGCCTGGCGCTCACGGTGATGGGCATGGTGTCGATGGGCGAACAGCCGGTGCTGCTGCCCGAGACCGAGTTCTGGAAGACGGTCTCCGAAGAACTCGGCCCCACCGGCGCCATCGACCTCGGCATGCCGAAGGCCTGCGCCGAATTCCTCGCTACCGGCCATGCCTACACCCATCACCAGGCCGAGAAGACGGCCTGCGCGGTCGAGCTGCGCGTGGGCGCGCTCGCGCGGCAACTGGTGGTGTTCGGCGACCGTTACTGGGTCGACGGCCGAGCGAGCGCGCCGCAGCCCTTCGAATCGATGCGGCTGGACTGGAGCCGCGCCTACGGCGGCCCGGCCTTCGCCGACAACCCGCTGGGCATCGGCCACCAGCCCGAACTCGTCAACGGTTTGTGGGTGCAGCGCTTGCCCAACGTCGAGCATCCGCAGCGCCGCATCGACCATCCGGGCCGCGAAATGGAGCCGGCCTGCTTCGGCGCGATAGACGTGAGCTGGCCCGCGCGCATGCGGCTGATCGGCAGCGACTACGGCGCGCACTGGCGCGAGCACCTGTTCCCCGGCTTCGCGCAGGACATGGACTGGCGCCTCTTCAACGCCGCCGCGCCCGAGCAGCGCTGGACCCAGGACGACCGCATCGCGGGCGGCACGCCCTACGCGATCTGGAACATGCATCCCGCGCAGCCCGTGCAGCGCGGCCGGTTGCCCGACTGGCGCGCGCGCGGCTTCGTGGCGCGCAAGGCGCAGCCCGGCAGCGACGAGCCCGAACATTTCGACGAGGTCGAGCTGCGGCTCACCACGGCCTGGTTCTTCCCGCACCGCGAACAGATCGCGCTGATCTTCCATGGCGAGACCGCGATCGCCGAGGACGACGCCGCCGACATCACGCACCTCATGCCCGCCATCGAGCGCGCGACCGATGCGCCGCGCCCGCTGGCCCACTACCTCGAGATCCTGCAGCGCCGCAGCGACCCCGAGACCGGCGCGCTCCACACCTTCCGCGACGAGGAGCTGCTGCCCGCCGAGACCATCGGCCCCTGGATCGACCAGCTCGAGGAAGAGGAATCGCCGCTGGTGCGCAACATGCGCGAACGCGCGCGCGTGCTGCGCGAGGACCTCGCCGACCAGGGCGTGGCCGCCGGCCACAAGCCGCGCCACTTCAAGGAACGCGCGGCGCCCGAGCCCTTCACCAGGCGGCCCAGCCTCAGCGAATTGCCCGCGTTCATGGAGCGCGCCAAGGTCTACGAGCGCGAACAGCTGCAGAAGCTCGAGGACGGCCGCCGCGACCTCGCGCGGCATGCGAAGGCCAATGCGCCCGAGTCGCGCAAGGTCGGCTTCGACACCGGCGAGATGGTCGACAACGCGCAGCGCACCGAGGTCAAGGGCCCGCCGGCCTTCGATGCGAAGACCGTGATGCAGGGCCTGCTGGGCATCGCGCCCGCCACGCGCAGCCCGCAGATGCCGCCCGAGCAGCAGCGCGCGCTCGAGCAGGCGGCAGAGAACGGCCGCCGCGGCCTGATCGACATGTACCGGCTCGGCGCGCAGCACCAGAGCGCCGCCGATGCGATGGACGGCACCCGCGCGGCCGAGGCGCGCGAACGCGTGCTGCAGCTCATGGCGACCACGCGCGATCTCTCGGGCCTGGACCTGACCGGCGCCGACCTCTCGGGCATCGACCTGCGCGGTGCGCGGCTGCATCGCACCCTGCTCGAGAGCGCCTCGCTCGCGGGCGCGCAGCTCGACGGCGCCGATGTCACCGAGGCCGTGCTGGTGCGCGCGAACCTCGCGCAGGCCTCGCTGGCCCACTGCGTGCTCGACCGCGCCAACCTGAGCCTCGCGCGCTGCGAGCGCACCTCGTTCGCGCACGCCCGGCTTTCCGAGACCACGAGCGAGAAGAGCCGCTTCGACCACTGCGACTTCGGCGGCGCGCAGCTCGCGCAGCTGAACCTGTTCGGCATGCATTTCGAGGGCTGCCGCTTCGACGATGCGCACTTCGACTACGTGACCGTGCTCGAAGGCAGCCGGCTCGTGGACTGCAGCTTTCGCGGCGCCACGCTGCACAAGTTCGGCCTCATTGCCTGCGAGGTCGAGGGCCTGGACTTCACGGGCGCTTCGCTCGAAGCCTGCGCCTGGGCCCACACCGTGGCCGACCGGCGCGTGAGCTTTCGCGACGCCACGCTGCGCACCACCTGCTTCGTCGGCACCAGCAGCCTGCGCACGGTCGATTTCGAAGGCGCCACGCTGGTCCATTGCAGCCTGCGCGAGATGCAGCTCGAGGGCGCGCGCTTCGTGCGCGCCACGCTCGACACCTGCGACCTCTCGGGCTGCGTGCTGACCGGCGCCGACCTGAGCGCCATCGATGCGCCCGACAGCCTGTTCATCCGCGCCGACTTCACCCAGGCCTCGCTGCGCGGCGCCAACCTCATGAATGCCCATCTGCAGAAATCCCGCCTGCTCTCCTGCGACCTGCGCGAAGCCAACCTGTTCCGCGCCGACGTCTCGCAGACCGTGATCGACACGGTGACCGACACCCACGGCGCCCATCTCGAACAGGCCAAGACGCTGCCGCGGCGCGCGGCGGACCCGGTGCAATGACGCCGGACACCCTGGCCCTGAAACTGCGCGGCGGCGAATTCATCGAGCGGCAGGACTTCCAGGGGATGCGATTCGATGGCCTGGATTTGAGCGGTGGCGCCCTGCGCGACTGCGATTTCTCCAACGCCAGCCTGCGCGGCGCGAAGCTCGCGGAATCGGCCTTCGATGCCTGCCGCTTCGACGGCGCCGTGCTCGACGCGGCCGACCTGCAGCGCGCGGGCTTCCATCGCTGCAGCCTGGCACGCGCGAGTCTGCGCGGCGCCACGATGAGCCGCGCGGCCTTCAGCGACTGCGAGTTGCACGAGATGGATGCCGCCGAGGCCCGGGCCGATCTCGCGGCCTTTCACCAGAGCCGGCTCGACGGCGCGAGCTTCGCGGGTGCCGAGCTCACGAAGGCCGTGTTCGGCGAAGCTAGCCTGGCCGGCACCCGCTTCGACGCGGCGATGCTCAACACCACCGTCTACTACCGCGCCGCGCTGCGCGATGCGCGCTTCACGGGTGCCAGCTTCCACAACGTGATCTTCAGCGAAGCCGACCTCGCGGGGCAGGACTTCTCGGGCCAGCAGTTCCGGCTCTGCCAGTTCATCGATGCCGAGCTCGGCGGCTGCAACTTCGACCGCGCGACGCTGGTCCAGTGCAACTTCAAGGGCGCGAAGCTCGCGCGCGCGGTGCTCACCGCGGTGCATGCTCCGCAGTGCCTGTTTCCCGAGGCCGACCTGCGGCACGCCGATGCGCGCGGCGGGCATTTCGACCAGAGCCTGTGGGTCGGTGCGCGGCTCGACGACGCCGACTTGTCGGACGCGCGGCTCGAGCAGTGCGTGTTCCATCGCGCGCGCTGCCGGCGTACATCGTTCGCGCGCAGCCGGCTCGTGTATGCGGATTTCGCCTATGCCGACCTCGGCGAGGCCGACCTGCGCGGCGCCTTCTTCGAGCGCACGCAGATGCACCGCGCGCTGCAGTCCGGCACCCGCTGGGGCGAGCGCGGCGGCGTGCTCGACAGCGATCCGGCCCTGTTCGAGGCCGAGCGCTTCTCGGCCGCGCGCCAGGACCGGCCGCAACGCGCGGGCCGCGACGGCTTCGGCCGGCCGCTGCCTTCCACTTCCGACGAACTCGAGGACCTCGCACCATGAGCCCTGCCGCCCTGCGCGAACGCGCCTCCGCTCCTGCCGCGCACGATGCGCCCGACATGCAGACCTTGCTGCACCGCCCACTGCCCGCGCCCGCCGCCTGGACCGGCAACGCCCTCGGCACCGTGCTGCAGGCGCTGCCCGGCGATGCCTTCCTCGTCGAGGCCGAGGCCGGTGGCGAACGCTGGCACTGCCCGCGTGCCGCGAGCTGCCTGCTGCAGCCTTCGGTCGGCGACACGGTGCTGGTGGCCGGACCGCGGCGCGACCAGGCCTACCTGATCGCCGTCATCGTGCAGGCCGACCCGGCACAGGCGCGGCTCGCGGTCGAGGGCGTGCTCACGCTGCAGGCCGGCACCCGGCTCGAACTGGCCGCGCCCGAACTCGCTCTACAGGCGCGCAAGGCACAGCTCGAGATCGGCGAGATGGACTACCGCGGCAGCGAAGTGCGCATCACCACGCTGATCGCGCGCTTCGTCGGCCGCACCTGCGAGACCGTGCTCGACCGGCTCAGCGTGCTAACGCGCTCGAGCTTCAGGCTGACCGAGGAGGTCGAGCAGGTGCGCGCGGGGCAGATCGACTACCAGGCCGAGGAGACCCTGCGACTGCATGCGAAGAACACGCTCGTGAGCAGCAAGGGCCTGGTCAAGGTGGATGCCGAGCAGATCCACATGGGCTGACCCGAAAGCTCGCCCTGTCAAACCCCACACCCGTTCACGCTGAGCTTGTCGAAGCGCCGCGCAGGGCTTCGACAAGCTCAGCCTGAACGAATCGGAAAAGGAGTCAACCATGTTCGCCAACGCACAGATGATGGGCGTCGACCTCGCCTTCCCCGACGTCTGCAAGACGCCGCCGGCATTGCCCATCCCCTATCCCAACTTCGCGCTCGGCCCGACCGCGATCCCCAACGCCTGGAACATCCTCTATGGTGGCACGCCGGCCCACAACATGGCGACCGTCACGCCGATCACCAACGGCGACAACGCGGGCGTGCTGATGGGCGTGGTCTCGCAGACGGTGATGGGGCCCTCGCGCCACATCACGGGCGCCTTCACGGTGCTGCTCAAGGGCACGCCGTGCACGCGCATGACCAGTCTGTCGGTGCAGAACCGCTGCAACATCGTCGGCATGCGGATCGTGCCGAGCCAGTTCAAGGTGCTGGTGCTGGCGGCTTGAACAGCCGATGTCTCAGGCGGCCGGGGTAGACGGCGCAGCGAACCAGTCCTCGGCCCAGGGCTGGCGCTTCACCGGCTGGAATTCGCTGAAGGTGAAGCGCGCGAGCTGCTCGCGGCTGAACGGATCGTCGAGGAAGAAGGCCTGCAACTGTTCGAGCGACTCCGCGCGCGCGAGCATGAAGCCGCCGGTGGCCGGCACCTTCGGGCCCGAGCACAGCAGCAGGCCGGCGTCGTAGCCCCGTTGAAGGTAGGCGCGGTGCGCGGGCACGGATTCCTGGATGCGTGCCCGCGGCACGAGGTAGTCGATCTCGACGATGAAGTGCTTCATGGACGGCGGGCAAGCACCCGCCGTGCCAGCGATGGCTACTCCGCCTATTCCGCCTTCACGCCCGCGGTGCGGATCACCGCGCCCCACTTCGCGGTCTCCGATGCGATGAAGGCATCGAACTCCTCGGGCGTGCCGCCGGCCGGAAAGGTGCCCATCGCATCGAGCTTCGCGCGCGTCTCGTCGCTCTTGATGATGCGCGCCACCTCGTCCGACATGCGCTTGACGATCTCGCGCGGCGTGCCGGCCGGCGCGAGCATGCCGGCCCAGGTGCTGCCGGTGAAGCCCGCGAAGCCCTGCTCGATGAAGGTCGGCACGTCCGGCACCGCGGGCAGCCGCTTGTCGCCGGCCACGCCGATCAGCCGGATCTTGCCGGCCTTGGCCTGGTTGATGAGCCCGGTGGGCGCATCGAAGAAGAGCTGGATCTGCCCGCCCATCAGGTCGGTCAGCGCCGGCACCGCGCCGCGGTACGGGATGTGGATCATGTAGGTCTTCGTGAGCGACTTCCACAGCTCGGTCGTGAGGTGCGCGGCCGAGCCGTTGCCCGACGAGCCGAAGCTCACCTTGCCGGGATTCGCGCGCGCGTAGTCGATCAGTTCGCGCGCGGTCTTGAACGGCGCATCGAGGTTGACCGCCGCGAGCAGCGGCGACACGCCCATCAGCGACACGCCCGCGAGGTCCTTGCGCGGGTCGTAGGGCAGCTTCGGATAGAGCGAGGTGTTGGCCGCGTAGGCCGCGATCACCACGCCGAAGGTGCTGCCGTCGGGCGCGGCCTTGGCGACCGCATCCACGCCGATCAGGCTGTTGGCGCCGGGCTTGTTGTCGATCAGCACCGGCTGGCCCAGCCGCGTCTGCAATCCAATCTGCACCAGCCGCGCCATCTGGTCGGTGAAGCCGCCGGGCGTGTAGGGCACGACGATGCGGATCGGCTTGTTGGGCCAGGCGCTCTGCGCGAGCACCGGCAGGCCGAGCGTGGCGGCCGCACCGGCGGCGGAGGTGGCGATGGCGAAGCGGCGGCGCGACATCAGGGCGTGAGGCATCGGGAACGGTCTCCTGCTTGTTATGCGCCGTCCGGGACGGACGGCATGCGGGCCATTCTCGAAGCGCGGGCCGCGTGCCCGTTCAGGGTTTGCCCGGCGCCGCTCAGAGCGGCAGGATCTCGGCCGCGCTGCCGCGCGCCAGCCATTGCTGCAGCTCGTCCGCCAGCCGCTGGGCCTCGCGCGTGGCTCGGGTCCAGGCCACGATGCGCGCCTGCGCGTCGTTCTGGAAATGGATGAAGTCCTTGCGATCGGGCAGCTTGCCGTTGGGCAGGGTCTTCACCCAGTCGGGATCGGGCGCGAGCACCACCATGCGGTCGAGGAAGCCCGTCGACTTGTGGCGCCAGCGCAGCCCCTTGTCGAGCCAGCCCGGCACCACCGCGCGCTGGAAGTGCGGGTACAGCACCAGGCCGTCGTCGACCGGCTGGTAGTCGAGGTGCAGGTGGTAGTCGGTGATGCCGCCGTCCCAGTAGGCGCCGCGCGGCGCGCCCGGGATGTCGTGGACCGCGGCCAGCAGGAACGGGATCGAGCACGAGGCCTGCAGCACCAGGTTGAAGTTGTCCTCGCGCAGCGCATGCTGGCGGGTGCGGAAGTCGCGCGTGCCGAAGGGCAGCTCGGCGCCGGGCGTGGAGAACACGCAGCGCTCGAGCCAGGCGCCCAGGGTCTTGCGGTGCACGCTGTTCGAGGCGAAGGCGCCGAGGTAGCCGACCGGCGTGCGCGCCCTGCCCTCGCGCCCGAGGATGTGGCGCCCGCGCGAGGTCACCACGTGCAGCCGGTAGCGCGGATGCGCGAGCACCTCGCCGATGCGCCCGCCATAGAAGGCCTGCAGGCTCTCGGCGAAGCGTTCGCTCAGCTGGTGCGGGCTCAGCCGCTTCTGTCCCGGCGGCACCTCGAATTGCTGGCGCACGTAGTCGTGCTCGAAGCGCTCGAAGGCCGCGACCGGATCGCCGAGGCAGGCCGTGGCCAGCCGCCAGGCGCCGATCGATGCGCCCACGAGGTGCACCGGCTGGTCCGATTGCGCGAGCCACTGGCCGAAGACGAAGCGGTCGATCGGCCCGAGGATCAGCCCCTTGGGACCGCCGGCCGCGCCCGGGATCGTGCGCACATCCTGCGGCCGCAGGCCCTGGGCCTCGATGTGCCGGCGCGCGGCGGGGCCGGCGTAGATGCGCAGGGCTTTCATGGCTTGCCGTGCTCGAAGGGGTTGAGCAGCGCGACGCCGAAGTTCGCGAAGTCGGCGACGTTGCGGGTCACCACGGTCAATGAATGCTGCCTGGCGGTGGCCGCGATCATGGCGTCTTCGTACAGCGTGTTGGAACTGCGATGCATGAGCTTGGCCCAGAGCCTGAAGGTGTCCGCATCCATCGGCAGGACGTTGTACGAGCCCGCGACCAGTGCGGCCCACTGCTCGATCTCGTCGGCCTTGGCTGCGTCCTGCTCGCGCGTGAGTTCGATCCCGGCCTGGATCTCTCCGAGCGTCACCGCCGACAGATGCAGTTCGCTGTCCGCGATGGCAGTGAGCCACGCGATGACCGCGCCGTGCGGACGCGGCTTGCGGAGTTCCGAAATGACGTTGGTGTCGAGCAGGTACATGCGGCCCTCGTCCTCAGCGCAGCGGCGTGACCTTGCGCCTGCGGGCGGCGCCGCGCTCCGGCACCAGGAATTCGGTGCGTGCCTCGGGGGCCAGCAGCAGCTCCTTGAGCGAAGGACGGGCGGTGGCGTGCAAGCGCCGCCATTCGGCGGCCGGCACCAGCACGGCCGCCTCGGCACCGCGCTTCGTCACCATCTGGGGCCCCTCGGCCAGGCAGGCTTCGAGGAACTCACTGAAACGCGCCTTGGCGTCCTGTACCGGCCAGCTTTTCATGGGAAACCACCAATCAGACTAGTTAGATGACTAGTTTAACAGATGGCTTCACCATCGGCTTCGCCTACTTGCGCAACCCCTGCAACTTCGCAAACGCATTCGCCATCTGCCCCGAAGGCTGCGGCGTGTTGTCGCGGCGCGGCTGCTGGCCGCGGCCGGCGCCTTCGAAGCGGTTGTCGCGCGGGCCGTCGCGGCGCGCGGGGGCGGCGTCGAGCTTCATCGACAGGCCGATGCGCTTGCGCGCCACGTCGACCTCCATCACCTTCACCTTGACGATGTCGCCGGTCTTCACGACCTCGCGCGCGTCGTTGACGAACTTGTGGCTCAGCTGGCTCACGTGAACCAGGCCGTCCTGGTGCACGCCGAGGTCGATGAAGGCGCCGAACTGGGCGACGTTGCTCACGGTGCCCTCGAGGATCATGCCCTCCTGCAGGTCGGCGATGTCCTCCACGCCGTCGTTGAAGCGCGCCACCTTGAAGTCGGGGCGCGGGTCGCGGCCGGGCTTCTCGAGTTCGCCGAGGATGTCCTTGACGGTGATGACGCCGAACTTCTCGTTGGCGAACAGCTCGGGCTTGAGCGTCTTGAGCATGTCGGCGCGGCCCATCAGCTCGGCGATGGGCTTGCCGGTCTTGACGATGATCTGCTCGACCAGCGGATAGGTCTCGGGATGCACGCCGGTGACGTCGAGCGGATCGGTGCCGCCGCGGATGCGCAGGAAGCCCGCGCTCTGCTCGAAGGCCTTGGGGCCGAAGCCCGTGACCTCGAGCAGCTGCTTGCGGGTGCCGAAGGCGCCGTTGGCATCGCGCCAGCGCACCACGGCCTTGGCCACGGCCGAGGACAGGCCCGAGACGCGGCTCAAGAGCGGCACGCTCGCGGTGTTGAGGTCCACGCCGACCGAGTTCACGCAGTCCTCGACCACGGCCTGCAGCGTGCGCGCGAGTTCGCTCTGGTTCACGTCGTGCTGGTACTGGCCCACGCCGATGCTCTTGGGGTCGATCTTCACGAGCTCGGCCAGCGGGTCCTGCAGCCGGCGCGCGATCGAGGCGGCGCCGCGCAGGCTCACGTCGACGTCGGGCATCTCCTGGGCCGCGAACTCGCTGGCCGAGTAGACCGAGGCACCGGCCTCGCTGACCACCACCTTGTCGACCTTCATCTCGGGCGCGCCGGCCTGGGCCGCCATCTTCGCGAGCAGCTTGATCAGGTCGGCCGCGAGCTTGTCGGTCTCGCGGCTGGCGGTGCCGTTGCCGATCGCGATCAGGTTCACGCCGTGCTTGGCGCAGAGCTTGCCGAGGGTGTGCAGCGAGCCTTCCCAGTCCTTGCGCGGCTCGTGCGGGAACACGGTCGCGGTCTCGACCAGCTTGCCGGTGGCATCGACCACCGCCACCTTCACGCCGGTGCGGATGCCGGGGTCCAGGCCCATCACCACGCGCGGGCCGGCCGGCGCGGCCAGCAGCAGGTCGCGCAGGTTGTCGGCAAAGACCTTGATCGCCACCTTCTCGGCGTCCTCGCGCAGGCGCGTGAACAGGTCGCGCTCGGTCGACAGCGCGAGCTTCACGCGCCAGGTCCAGGCCACGCACTTGCGCAGCAGGTCGTCTGCAAGACGGCCGGCATGGCTCCAGCCCAGGTGCAGTGCGATGCGGCCTTCGGCCACGCTGGGCTTGCCCGGCTCGGGCTCCACCGGCAGCACCAGCTTGGCGTCGAGGATGTCGAGCGCGCGGCCGCGGAACACCGCCAGCGCGCGGTGCGAGGGCACGCGGCCGATCGGCTCGTCGTAGTCGAAGTAGTCGCGGAACTTGGCGACGTCGGCGTTGTTCTCGTCCTTGCCGCTCATCAGGCTGGACTTGAGCAGGCCCTCGTTCCAGAGCCATTCGCGCAGGCGCTGCACCAGCACCGCGTCCTCGGCCCAGCGTTCCGAGAGGATGTCGCGCACGCCGTCGAGCACCGCGGGCACGGTCGAGAAATCGGGGCCGGGCTTGCCGTCGTCGAGCGTGGTGGCGGGCTGCAGGAAGGCCTTGGCCTCCACGGCGGGATCGAGCGTGGGGTCGGCCAGCAGCTTGTCGGCCAGTGGCTCGATGCCGAATTCGCGCGCGATCTGGCCCTTGGTGCGGCGCTTCTGCTTGAACGGCAGGTACAGGTCTTCCAGCTCCTGCTTGGTCGGCGCGAGTTCGATCGCGGCGCGCAGTTCGGGCGTGAGCTTGCCCTGCTCGTCGATGGCCTTGACCACCGCGGCGCGGCGGTCCTCGAGTTCGCGCAGGTAGCTCAGGCGCGCCTCGAGTTCGCGCAACTGGGTGTCGTCGAGGCCGTCGGTGGCTTCCTTGCGGTAGCGCGCGATGAATGGAACCGTGGCGCCCCCGTCGAGCAGTTCGACGGCGGCCTTCACCTGATGCTCGCCCACCTTGATTTCGGCGGCGAGCTGGCGAATGATTTTCTGCATTGCTGAGTGGCGTCCCTGTCGCTGCGACCGGCCGGCCGGTCGCGTTGGTCGAATGAAGCGCGCGAGTTTGCCATAGTGAAAATGGCGTCCGGCCGCCGGCAGCGGACACTTGTCCGACCGCTCCACGCCCCAACCTCCCCACCGTGCAACCCCCCTCCTCCCCAGGCCCACGCCGGCCGCCGTCCCGCTTCGGGAAGTTGTTACGGACGGTGTTCGCCGTGCTGCTGGTGCCCTTGCTGCTGTTCGAGGAATGGGGCTGGGAACCGCTGGCCGCGCTCGCGGCGCGGCTGGCCCGGCTGCCGCTGTGGGCGCGCGCCGAAGCCTGGCTGCGCGGCCTGCCGCCCTGGGGCGCGCTGCTGGCCTTCCTGTTGCCGGTGCTGCTGCTGTTGCCGGTCAAGGTGCTGGCGCTGTTCCTGTTCAGCCATGGTCACGCGGGCAGCGGCGTGGCGGTGCTGGTCGCGGCCAAGCTGGCCGGTACCGCGGTGGTGGCGCGGATCTTCCAGCTCGTCGAGGGCACGCTGATGCGCATCCCGCTGTTCGCGCGCTGGTATCCGCGCTGGAAAGCCTGGAAGGACCGGGTGCTGGATCTCGTGCGGCAGAGCCGACCGTGGCGGCTGGTGCATGCCTTCAACCGGCGCGCGCTGCGGGCCTGGCGGCGCCTGCGCGGCGTTTGAGGCGCGCGCCTATTTTTACCCGGGTATATTGATCCGATCAATTTAACCCGGGTAAAATTTGCGCCATGACACTTTCCCAGGAATCACGGCGCGCCCTCACCCGGCAATACAAGGACAGCACGCTTCCCGCCGGCGTGTTCGCGATCCGCAACCTGAAGACCGGCCGCGTGTTCGCCGCGGCCGCGCTCGACATCGTGGGCGCGATGAACCGCCAGCGCTTCGAGCTCAACCTGCGCAGCCACCGCAACAAGGCGCTGCAGCAGGACTGGATCGCGCTGGGCGCCGAGGCCTTTGCCTTCGAGGAACTGGCGCGCGTGAAGGAGCGCGACGACCCGGCCTTCGACCGCGCGGCCGAGCTCGCGGCGCTGTTCGAACTCTGGGCCGAGGAATCCGGCTGCCATGGCGCGCAGGGTTACAACGGCCCGGCGCGCCCGAGCGCCTGAGCCCTCGCCGGTGCCCGCCGCCCCGATCGCCTTCCTCATTCGCCGGGCGCAAGAAAAGTCAGGCTTTCTTCATTGCGCCCGGGTAAATTACCGCTCCGCCTTCATGACCCTCGAGACTTCCTCCCTCCCGGCCTGCGCCGATCCCGCGTCCACCCTGACCGCCTTCGCCGGCTTCCACCGCATCGCCCGCGGCTCGCGCGCCGAGCTGGTCGCCGCGCTGCGCGCGCGCACCGACGACACGCCGTACCTGGTGTTCGACGACCGCAGCGGCGCGCAGATCGACCTCGACCTGCGTGAACCCTCGGCGCCGGCCGGCGAGCCGCCGCGCGGCGTCGGCCGCCCCAAGCTCGGCGTGGTGGCGCGCGAGGTCACGCTGCTGCCGCGCCAGTGGGAATGGCTGGGCCGCCAGCCCGGCGGCGCCTCGGTCGCGCTGCGCCGGCTGATCGACGAGGCGCGCCGCGTCAACGCAGGGCGCGATGCCGCACGCGCGGCGCGGGAAGCCACCTACGGCGTGATGACGGCGCTGGCCGGCAACCTGCCGGGTTTCGAGGAAGCCATGCGCGCCCTGTTCGCGCTCGAGCGCGATCGCTTCGAGCACCACATTTCGACCTGGCCCAATGACCTGCGGGCCCATCTCCAAGAACTCTCCGGCGCGAGCTGGACCCACGAATGAACGCCAAGACAGACACAGCCCCCAACCCGAGCGGCCTCCAGGGCACGCCCGTGGCACCCGTGGGCGCGCCGCGCGCCCTGTGGAAGACCTTCCTGTTCTTCCTCGCCCCCATGCTGCTGAGCAACATCCTGCAGTCGCTGTCGGGCACGCTCAACAACATCTACATCGGCCAGATGATCGGCGTGACCGCGCTGGCCGCGGTCTCGAGCTTCTTTCCGGTGTTCTTCTTCTTCATCGCCTTCGTGATCGGCCTGGGCGCCGGCGCCTCGGTGCTGATCGGCCAGGCCTGGGGCGCGCGCGACGTTGCCCGCGCCAAGGCGGTGGCCGGCACCACGCTGAGCGTGGGCATCCTGATGGGCCTGGTGATCGCGGTGTTCGGCGGTGCCTTCACCACGCCGCTGCTGGCGGCGCTGGGCACACCGCCCGACGTGCTGGCCGAGGCCACGCGCTATGCGCGGATCATGCTGATCGCGATGCCGGGCGTGTTCGTGTTCCTGATCTCGACCGCGATGCTGCGCGGCGTGGGCGACACCGTCACGCCGCTGCTCACGCTGCTGATCTCCACCACCATCGGCATGCTCGTCACGCCGGCTTTGATCCGCGGCTGGGGCGGCCTGCCGCAGCTCGGCGTGACCAGCGGCGCCTGGGGTTCGGTGCTCTCGTTCCTGGTCGCGACCCTGTGGCTGGGCTGGCGCCTGCGCCAGCGCAACAGCCCGCTCGCGCCCGACGCGGCCTTCCTGCGCAGCATGCGCATCGACCCGCAGCTGCTCAAGACCGTGCTCAAGGTCGGCGTGCCCACGGGCGTGCAGATGATCGTGGTGGCGCTGGCCGAGGTGGTGCTGCTGTCGCTGGTCAACGGCTACGGCTCGAGCGCCACGGCCGCCTACGGCGCGGTCAACCAGGTGGTGGCCTACGTGCAGTTCCCGGCCATCTCGATCGCGATCACGGCCTCGATCCTCGGCGCGCAGGCCATCGGTGCCGGCCGCGCCGACCGCCTCGGCGCCATCGCGCGCACGGCGCTGATGATGAACCTGCTGCTCACCGGCGGCCTGGTGCTGCTGGGCTACCTGTTCTCGCGGCCGCTGATGGGCTTCTTCATCACCAGCGCGCCGGTGATCGAGATCGCGCAGGAACTGCTGCACATCATGCTGTGGAGCCTGGTGATCTTCGGCATGGCCTCGGCACTGTCGGGGATCATGCGCGCCAGCGGCTCGGTGCTGGTGCCCACGCTGATCTCGATCGCCTGCCTGCTCGGCCTCGAGGTGCCGGTGGCCTGGTTCATGAGCCACCGCATCGGCCTCGACGGCATCTGGTACGCCTACCCGGTGACCTTCGGCGCGATGCTGCTGCTGCAGACCGCCTACTACCAGCTGGTCTGGCGCAAGAAGGCGATCCACCGGCTGGTGTAGCGCTCAGGCCCCGTCGAAGGCCTTCTTCACGGTGGCGATGTCGAGCTTGACCATCTTCATCATCGCCTCCATCGCGCGTTTGGCCTTCGCGGGATCCTTGTCCTGGAACATCCGGATGATCTCGTCGGGCGCGACCTGCCACGAGACGCCGAAGCGGTCGGTGAGCCAGCCGCACTGCACCGGCTGGCCGCCGCCCTCGAGCAGTCTGTCCCAGTAGTGGTCGACCTCGGCCTGGGTCTCGCACCGCACGTACATCGAGATGGCCGGGGTGAACTTGTACTCGGGGCCGCCGTTGAGCACCATGAACGCCTGGCCGTCGAGCTCGAAGGTCGCGGTGAGCAGCGAGCCCTTCTTGGCGGGATTGACGTCGCCCCACAGCAGGGTGTCGGTCACGCGCGAGTTCGGGAAGATCGCGCTGTAGAACTTCAATGCGTCCTCGCCGTTGCCGTCGAACCAGAGGCAGGGAACGATCCTTTGCATGGGCATCTCCTTGGAGCTTTGTTGATGAACCAGTGAGTTCAGTATCGAAGCCCCGCGCGGCCGCTGTCAACCCGGGCGATGCCCATCAGCCGTAAGTGTTCGTGCGCCCGGAAAGCGGCAGCCGGACGCTGAAACCCACGCCGCGCCCCGGTGCCAGGCCGTCGACGATGGCCACCTCGCCGCCCATGCGATGCACCGCCTGTTTCACGATCGCGAGGCGCAGGCCCGAGCCCGGCGTCTCGTGCGCGCCCTCGCCGCGGTGGAAGCGCTCGAACACCCGCTCGCGTTCTGCCGCGGGAATGCCGGGCCCGTCGTCGGCCACCAGCAGCGCGAGGCAGCCCTCCTCCACCCCCAGCGTCATCGCCACCTGCGCGCCATCGGGCACATGGCGGATCGCGTTGTGCAGCAGGTTCTCGAGCACCGACTGCAGCGCCGGCACGTCGACCTCGGCCTGCAGGCTGTCGGGCGCCTCGAGCGCCAGCTCGATGCCGCGCGCCATGGCCTGCGGCGCCGCCTGCGCGAGCAGCCCGCGCGCGAACTGCGCCACGTCGACGCGCTTCGGCGCCGAGGGCTGCGCATCGTCGAGCAGCGCCAGGTCGAGCAGCTGCTGCGTGAGGTGCGAGGCGCGCGCGATCGCCTGCTCCAGATGCAGCTGCGCGCGCTCGCGCTCGGCGGCATCGGCCGCGCCCGCCAGCGCATGGGCCTGCGCGGCGATCACCGCCATCGGCGTGCGCAGCTCGTGCGCCGCGTCGTGCACGAAGGCGCGCTCCTGCGTGAGCTTGTCGCGCAGCTGGCGCAGCATGCGCTCGAGCGCCGAGGTCAGCGGCTTGAGCTCGGCCTGCGGCGGGTCGTAGCCGATCGGCGACAGGTCGCTGCCGCCGCGCCGCGCGATGAGGTCGGCCAGCCGCTGCAGCGGCCGCAGCCCGAGCCGCACCGCCAGCCACACCGGCAGCAGCACGATCGGGAAGGCCAGCAGCAGGTAGGGCAGCAGGCGCGTGGCGTTGCGCTCGAGGATCCACCGGCCCGTGATGCGCGGCTCGGCGAGCTGCAGCCGCCAGCGGCCGGCCTCGCTGCCATGGACCCAGTACGAGATGCCGTCGAAATCGCGCTCGATCACCTGCGGCGCCGGCGCATCGAGCACCCGGTCGCCGAGCGCGGCCGAGCGGTAGAGCACCGCGCCATCGTCGCGCCGGCGCAGTTCCATCCAGACGCTGCCGCCCGGATTGCCGCTGATGCGCAGGGTCCTGAGCAGGGTCGCGGTGGAACGCATCACGTCCACCGCCTGCGCGTCGCTGTCGACCTGTCGCAGCGAGGCGCTCATCGCCCGGCCCAGCTTCTTCAGCCCCTGGTCGACCGCGAGCGCCTGGCGGAACTCGACGTAGAAATAGGCCAGCAGCATCAGCCAGACGCCGACGAAGGCGAGCAGCATCGCGGCCAGCACGCGCCGGCCGATGCTGGGGCCGGGCCAGGCGATGGACGGACGGCTCATGGCGTCAGCATGTAGCCCACGCCGCGCACCGTGTGCACGCGCGTGGCGCCGATCTTGCGCCGCAGGTTCGACACATGGACCTCGACCGCCGCGAAGTCCAGCGGCTCGCCCAGCGGTTCGAGCCGCTGCGCGAGCACGCCCTTGGCGACCACCGCGCCGGGCTCGCGCGCCAGTTCGAGCAGCAGCCTGAACTCGCGCGGCGACAGCTCGAGCGCGCTGCCCGCGAGCGTGGCCTGGTGGCGCCGCGGCGCGATCGACAGCGGCCCCAGCGTCCAGACCTCGCTGGCCTGGCGCGCCGAGCGCCGCAGCACCGCGCGGATGCGCGAGATCAGTTCGGCGGTGGCGAAGGGCTTGATGACGAAGTCGTCGGCGCCGCCGTCGAGGCCGGCCAGCCGGTCCTCGACCGCCGAGCGCGCGGTGATCACGATCACCGGCACCGTGCCGCCCTCGCCGCGCCAGCGTGCCAGCAGTTCGAAGCCGTTGCCGTCGGGCAGCGAGAGGTCGAGCAGCACGCAGTCGAACACGGTCGCGTCGGGCACGCGCGGCGCGTCGCGCGCGCGGCGCAGCCATTCGCTCGTGAGGCCGTCCACCTTGAGCGCGGCCTGCAGCGCGCGGCCCAGGTCGAGGTCGTCTTCGATCAGCAGGATGTGCACGCGGCGATTGTGCGCGCGCGGACCTTGGGCGCAGCCAAAGACAGGGCGCGCCCTCTTTGGCTTCGCCCAAGGTCGGGCTTCGCACAATCGGCGGCCGCTTCTCCAGGAACCGCAACCATGCCTCGCGTCTTTCGCCCCACCGCCCTGCTCGCCCTGGCCTGCGCCGCCGGCGCCTTGCTGCTGTCCGGCTGCGCCACCGCGCCCACCCATCCGGCGCTGGCCCAGGCCAGCCAGGACCGCACGCTGCCGCCGCTGGTGCCGATGCGCCGCTTCGTCGCCAATGTCGACACGGTCGGCGGCCACGTGCTGTCGCCCGATGGCCGCCAGCTGCTGTGGGTGCAGACCGTGGGCACCGACGTGGGCCTCGCCGTGCGCGACAGCGCCGACGCGGCCACGGTGCAGTCGGCCAGCACGCGCAGTTTTGCCACCGGCACGCTGGCGAACGCGTCCGCCTATACATGGCTGCCCGACAGCCGCCACATCGCCTACCTCAAGGATGCGAGCGGCGACGAGAACACGCAGATCTTCGTGCTCGACAGCCAGTCGCCCGAGGCCGAGCCTTGGGCCGTGACGCCCTGGCCCGGCGTGCGTTCGACCGGCGTCATCGGCGGCGCGCCCGGCAGCCCGAACTTCTTCTTCGCGAGCAACCGCAACGACCGCACCAGCCTCGACCTGTTCGAGGCCGACCCGCGCACCCGCAGCGTGCGCGAAGTGGCGCGCGGCGAGCCCGGCAGCCGCGTGGTCGCCTGGTACATCGACACCCGGCGCGAGCTGGCCGCGCGCATGCGCCAGCTCGGCGACGTCGACGGCTCCGACCTGCTGGTGGAACTGCGCCAGGCCGACGGCAGCTGGCGCCCCTTCAAGACCATCGAGGCCTTCGATGCCTACGAGCCGCTGCGCATCGACCGCGAAGGCGGCCGGCTCTGGGCGCTCGGCAACATCGGGCGCGACAAGCTGGCGCTGGTCGAGGCCGATCTCGCCACCGGTGCCGAGAAGGTGCTGGCCGAGGACGCGCAGGTCGACCTCGGAGCCGTCTACTTCCCGCCGAACGAAGGCGCGCCGCAGGCCTGGACCTCCGAGCCCGACCGACCGCGCATCCGCTACCTCGACGCCACGCTCGACGCGGAGGTGGCCGCCGCCATGAAGCTCGCGCGCGAGCGCGGCTGGCTCGCCGCCGACCCCGTGATCGCGCGCCCGCAGAGCAGCACGCTCGGCCAGCGGCGCATGGTGCTGCGCGCCGTCACCGAGACCGGCGCGGTCGAACTGCTGCTCGACCGCGACAGCCAGGCGCTGGCGCGGCTCACCCCGGCGCCGCGCGAGAACGGCGACGACTTCTTCTCGCCGACCGAGCCCTTCGCGTTCAAGGCCTCCGACGGCCTGCAGGTCCACGGCTACGTGGCGCGCCCGCGCGGCGTGCGGGGCCCGGTGCCGCTGGTGGTCTACATCCATGGCGGGCCCTGGATCCGCGACAGCTGGCTGCCCGCGGGATTCAACACCGTGCAGATGCTCACCAACCGCGGCTATGCGGTGCTGCAGGTCAACTACCGCGGCTCGGGCGGCTACGGCCGCGCCTTCATGCTGGCCGGCGCGGGCGAGACCAGCGGCCGGCTGCAGCAGGACATCGCCGAGGCGGCGCAGTGGGCCATCGACCAGGGCGTGGCCGATCCGCGGCGCATGGCGGTGCTGGGCGCCAGCTTCGGCGGCTTCTCGGTGCTCGCGCAGCTGATCCGCAAGCCGCACGACTACCGCTGCGGCATCGACATCGTCGGCGTGGCCAACTGGCCGCGCGTGATCGAGAACTGGCCGCCGTTCTGGCGCAACCGCCACTACTTCGCGCGCTTCTTCGGCGACGTGAACCAGCCCGAGGAACGCGCGCGCATGCTGCGCGATTCGCCGGTGTCGCGGCTCGACCGCATCGAGGCGCCGCTGCTGGTGATCCACGGCGCCAACGACGTGCGCGTGCTGCGCCAGGATTCGGACGACGTGGTGGCCGAGCTGCGCCGGCTCGGCCGGCCGGTGGACTTCCTGAGCTTTCCCGACGAGGGCCACAGCGTGCGCAAGTGGCGCAACCGGCTCGCGCTGTGGCGCAAGGTCGAGGACACGCTGGCCGGCTGCCTCGGCGGGCGCAGCAACGGCTTCGACTTCTACGAGCTGATGCCGCGTTCCTGAGGCCTACCAGCGGTAGGTGGCCGTGGCCACCGCGGTGCGCGGGTAGCCGTAGTAGCAGGCCACGTAGCCGCAGTTCGCGAAGTAGGTCTTGTTGGTGAGGTTGCGCAGGTTGAGCGCGAGGCTCCAGCGGTCGATGTCGTAGCCGACCATGGCGTCGAACACGGTCACCGCCGGCACCTTGGTCGGCGCGGTGGATTCGCCGTCGCCGTAGTTGGTGCCGGTGTAGCGCGCGCCCAGGCCCAGCTTCACGCCGTTGGCGAAGCGGTAGTCGGCCCAGACCGCGAAGCGGTGGCGCGGCACCGCGGTGGCCTGCTTGCCGATCTCGGCGCTGTTGGCGCTGGCCGTGACGATGGCGCGCGGCGTGTAGGCATACGAGGCCGTGAAGTTCAGCCGCGGCACCAGTTCGGCCGTGGCCTCGAGCTCGAGGCCGCGCACCGAGATCTCGCCGGTCTGCTTGGGCACGAAGTCGGCGTCGTAGCTGATGTAGTTGTTGCGCTTCAGGTCGAAGACGGCGGCGCTGTAGAGCGCCTTGCCGCCGGGCGGCTGGTAGCGCACGCCGGCTTCGTATTGCTTGCCGCCCTCGGGCTTGAAGGGGTTGCCCGACACCGGGTCGATGGTGGCGGTCGGTGCGAACGACTCGGTGTAGCTCAGGTACGGCGCCCAGCCGCTCGGGTGCAGGTAGACCAGGCCGGCGCGGCTGGTGAACTTGTGGTCGCGCATGCGCTGGGTCGAGCCGTCGAGGCGGCTGAATACCGAGCTCTCGGCATCGTCGTAGCGCCCGCCCAGGGTCAGCGACCAGTGCTCGCCCCACTTGATCTGGTCCTGCAGGTAGAGGCCGGTCTGGTTCAGCCGCGTGATGCCGTCGAAGTACGGCGCCGGGATGTCGTAGGCACCGCCATGGACCGGCGCGTAGATGTTCAGCGGCGGCGCGCTGCCGCCGCTGAAAGTGACCTGGTCGATGCGGGTGCGCTGGTAGTCCAGCCCCACCAGCAGCTTGTGCGTCACGTCGCCGGTGCGGAAGTCGGCCTGCAGCTGGTTGTCGAGCGCCACCGCGCCGATGTTCTCGCGGCTGCCGAACACGCTGCGCGAGAGCTGCGTGAAGTTGGCGATGTCGTTGGCGTCGTCGGGGTTCAGGCTCACGAAGCCCGTGGCCTGCACGCCGCGGTAGTCGAGCTTCTGCGCCGCGTAGCGCGCGTTCTGCCGCACGGTGAAGGTGCCGTCGATGCGATGCTCGAACTGGTAGCCGATCATCCGCTGGTCCTGGTTGAACTGGTCGAAGCCGGGTTCGCCGGTGAACAGCTTCGAGGGGATGTAGGTGCCGATCGCGGTGTGCTCGAGCGAACCGATGGTGGGCCGCGCGCGCGTGTAGACGCCGCCGCGCGTGCGCGTGAACATCGACAGCAAGGTGAGGCTGGTGTCGGCCGAGGGCTTCCATGTCAGCGAGGGCGCGATGTAGCCATGGTCGTCGGCCTCCTTCGCGGCCGGCAGCTGCGCATCGCGCAGCACGCCGGTGATGCGGTAGAGCAGCTTGCCCTCGGCATCGAGCTGGCCCGCGAAGTCGCCCGCGATCTGGCGCCGCGCGTTGTCGCCGAACTGCACCTGCAGCTCGCGCACGGACTCGGCCGTGGGCCGCTTGCTGACCACGTTGACCACCCCGCCCGGGCCGCTCATGCCGTAGAGCACCGACGAGGGGCCGCGCAGCAGCTCGATGCGCTCGGAGCCGTAGTTCTCGGTGCGCCACACGCCCCAGGTGCCGTTGTTGCGCAGCGGCAGGCCGTCGAGGTAGAAGCCCGGCGAGTAGGCATCGAAGCCGCGCAGCGAGATCCAGTCGTAGCGCGAGTCGGCGCCGTAGGTGGTGGTCGACACGCCCGGCGTGTAGCCCAGCGCGTCCTTGAGGTTGGTGGCGCCCATGGCCTCGATGCGGTCGGCCGTGATCACCGAGATCGACTGCGGCGTCTCGATGATCGGCGTGTCGGTCTTGGTGCCGGTGGCGCTGCGCCGGGCCACGTAGCCCTGCACGCGGCTGGTGGCGCTCTGCTCGCCCTCGGCCTGCACGGTGACGGCCGGCAGCGACGCATTGGACGCGCCCGGCACCAGGGTGCGGATGACCACGGCGTTGCCCTCCACGCTGGCCGCCAGGCCGCTGCCGGCCAGCAACTGGTCGAGCGCCTGGCGCGGCGCGAGCCGGCCCGCGACCGCCGGCGCGGTCTTGCCCGCCACCAGGCCCTGCTGCACCACGAGCTGCACGCCGGTCTGCCGCGCCCAGTCGTTGAGCGCCTCGGCCAGCGGCTGGGCCGCGATGCGGATCGGCACCGGGTCGGCCGGCAGCGCCTGGGCCGATGCGGTCAGGTGGGCCAGCGCGAGCGCCAGGGCCAGGGCCAGCGGTGCCGGCTTCGATGTCAAGCGGTTCATCTACGTTTCCAGACTTTGAATACAAATGGTTCTCATCTGGGTTGACGCACGAAGCGCGGGAAATACCGTAGTCCCGCCGAAAATTTTTTCCGGTGCCCGGCGGCGCCGTTCCTCTCTCAGTGCGCGGCGACCAGCTCGGCGACCGCGCCCGCCTCCTTCAGCCGCACCGGCAAGGCGCTCGGCAGCGCGCGGCGCAGGGTGCGCGGATCGCGCGGATCGAAGGTGCCGGTCAGCCGCAGCGCCGCCACGGCCGGATCGTTCACCACCAGGCCGGTGGGGCCGTAGCGCTCGAGCTCGGCCAGCGCGCGGCCCAGCGGCGTGTCGACGAAGCTCAGCCGGTGCTCGCGCCAGGGCGCGATGCCCTCGCCGGGCACCGCCGCCACCGGGCCGAGCAGGCCCCGGGCGTCGCTCTCGAGCTGCTGGCCGGCGACCAGGAACACCGCCTCGCGCAGGCTCGCGGCCGAGGGCGCGGCCCAGGCACCGTCCTGCGCGCGCTCGCGCCGCGCCACCCGCACCCGGCCCTCGTCCACCGACACCCGCGTGCCGTCCGCGCCGTCGATCCCCGGCGTGTGGCGCACCGCGAAACGGGTGCCGACCACGCGCACCTCGAGCGGCCCGGCCAGCACCGAGAACGGCCGCTCGGCATCGGACTGCACGGCGAACACCGCCTGTCCCTCGAGCAGCCGCACCTCGCGCCGGTCGCGGAACAGCTGCACCTCGATGCGGGTCGCGGTGTCGAGCCGCAGGCGCGTGCCGTCGGGCAGCGGCAGGTCGAGCTGCTGGCCGCGCCGCGTGGCGAAGGCCTGCACGAACACCGGCTGCGCCTGCAACTCGCGCCAGCCCAGGTAGCCGACGCCGACGGCCATGCCGGTGGCGGCCAGCGCCAGCGCCGGCCTCATGAAGCCGCGCCGCGTGGGCGTGGCCGCGCGGCCCGCGAAGCCTTCGCGCCAGCCGGCCACGGTCGCCGCCGGGATCGCGTCGACGGCCCGCCAGCGCGATTCCCAGGCACGCCAGGCCTCGGCGCGGCGCGGATCGGCCACCAGCCAGCCCTGGAACGCGCGCTCCTCGCTGGCGCTCCAGCCCTCGCGCTGGCGGCGCACGAACCAGTCGAGCACCTCCTCTCGCAGGCGCGATGCGTCTTCCGGTGGTGGCGTCGAATTCATGTGGCGAGGGCGTCCCTGGAGATGGAGACGCACGAACGGGCGTCAACCCTGTAGGACGCGGTCTGTCTTCGGCTCATCGTGGCTGCTTGTTTCATTTCCCGTCGCGCTCCAGGCAGTCCCAGCAGGCGGCCATCGCGATGCGCAGCTGCATCTCGACCGTGCGCGTCGAGATGCCCATGCGCTCGGCGACCTCGGCATACGAGAGCCCGTCGAACTTGTAGAGCACGAAGGCCTCGCGGCAGCGCGGCGGCAGGCCGTCGATGGCGGCGATCATCGCGGCCAGGCCCTGGCTCGAGGCCAGCGCCGCGTCGGGCTCGAGGCTCGCGGGACCCATGCAGTCGTCGGGCTCGCCCAGGCCCTCCTCGGCCTCGGCCTCCGCCAGCCCGGCGCGCACGCTGCTGCGGCGGTGATGGTCGGTGACGAGGTTGCGCGCGACCCGGTAGAGCAGCGCGCGCGGATCGCGCACCACGCTGCCCGCGCGCTGCGCCTCGTAGACGCGCGCATAGCTCTCCTGCGCCAGGTCGGCCGCGGTGGCGCGGTCCGGCACCTTGCGGGACAGGAAGTTCAGCAGTTCGCGGTAGTAGCGTTCGAACACGGGCGCGCCGGCACCGGCAAGGGTGGGTCGAAGTCCAGGAGGCAGGTTGGCTTCGACGCGGCGTGGCTGACCTGAGGCGGTTCAAGAAGACGGGAGCGCCGATTATGGCGGGCTTCGGATCCGCCCTTCCCGGGGCCCGCGTCAGGCCTTGAACCCGTACAGCGCGGCCGGGTTGTCGACCAGGATGCGGCGGCGCGTGTCCTCGCTCGCGGCCCACGAGAACAGCAGGTCGTACAGCGGCGCGCTCTCGGGGCGCGGATCGCGTCCCGGGTGCGGCCAGTTGCTGGCCCACAGGCAGCGCTCGGGAAAGGTCTCGGCCAGCGTGCGCGCGAGCAGGCTCACGTCGTCGTAGCCGGGCGCGCCGCTCTTCGAGGTCTCGTAGGGCGCCGAGAGCTTGATCCACACGCGGCCCGCGTCGATCACGCGCAGCAGCGACTGGAACGAGGGATGGCTGGGCGCCACCGGCTCGAGGAACTTGCCGTTGTGGTCGAGCACCAGCCGGCACGGCAGCTTCCGGAGCAGCTCCTCGTGTTCGGGCATGGTGCGGCCGTCGAGCTGCAGGTTGACCATCCAGTCGGCATCGGCCATGCGCGCGGCCATGCCCGGCAGCGACTCCCAGCTCAGCACGCCGCCGATCATCATGTAGCGCACGCCGCGCATGCCGCCCGCATGCAGGCGCGCGATCTCGGCGTCGGGCGCGTCGGGCGCCAAGAGCGCGATACCGCGCGCCGCCTCGCCGAACTGCGCCAGCGCATCGAGGGTGCAGCGGTTGTCGAAGCCGTAGCCCGTGGGCTGCACCACCACCGCGCGCTCGATGCCGAGCAGCTGCTGCACCTGCTCGCGGTAGGCCGACACCGGCGAATGCGGCGGCACCCAGGCGACGTTCGGGATCAGCGGGAAGCGGTCTTCGTAGATGTGGACGTGGCAGTCGCAGGCGCCGGCATAGCGCGCGTTCCGGGTCGGTTCCATGGAGGCTCTCGGTGGATGGGGAATGGGATCAGGCCGGCACGCCGAAGGCCTGGCGCCAGCGGCGGGCCTCGGCGGCATTCACCGCGCCCTTCGGCACCCGGCCCTGGAAGATCTCGGCCAGCTGCGACACGGTTTCCATCGCCTGGTGCTCGACCGCGGGCGGCGTGAGGCCGCCGATGTGCGGCGTGGCGATCGCGCGCGGGTGGCGCGCCACCGCGGGCGACGGCATCTGGTCGGGCGCGCGGCCCACGTCGAGCGCGCAGCCCGCGATCGTGCCGGCGTCGAGCGCGGCGAGCAGCGCGTCCTCGTCGACTAGGTTGCCGCGCGCGGCATTGATGAAGAAGGCGCTCGGCTGCATGGCCGCGAAGGCGGCTGCGTTCATGAGGTTCTCGGTGTCTTCGGTGGCCGCCGCGAGGCAGACCACGAAGTCGGACTGGGCGAGCAGTTCACCGAAGCCGGCCTGCGCGATGCCGGGCTGCGCCACCACCGCGAAGGGATCGTGCACCACCACGCGCGTGCCGAGCGCCTGCGCGACGGTGCAGAGGTAGCGCGCGATCTGGCCGTAGCCGATCACGCCGAGCGTGGCGCCGCGCAGCTCGCGGCCCATGGCGGGCGGCACCGGCAGGCCCGCGTGGTAGAGCGCGGTCGACACGCTGATGCCGCGCGCGAGGTCGATCATCGCGCCCACGATCCATTCGGACACCGAGGCGATGAAGCCCGCGCTGGCCTGCGTCACCAGTACGCCGTGGCGGCTGGCGGCCGCCAGGTCGATGTTGCGGATGTCGATGGCGCAGCGCACGAAGGCCTGCAGCCTGGGCAGCGCGGCGAACAGCGCCTCGTCGCCCACGGTCTGGCGGTAGGAGACGATGGCGTCGCAGTCGCGCGCCAGTTCGGCGATCTCGTGCGACGAGAGATCGCGGTCCTCGGGATTGAAGCGCACCTGCGCGAAGGCGCGCAGCGCGGTGCTGGCGCGTTCGCCGAAGTAGTGGGCGAGCTTGCTCTGGGGATGGCTGACGAAAACCGTGGTCATGGACAAGGCAGGAAGAAGGAAGAAGGCGGCCTCAGCCGCGCGGCGGCGCCACCGAGTCGCGCGCCACCAGCGTGGGCGCGAACAGGAACTCGCCCGCGGGCAGCGCGCCGTCGGCCAGGCGGCTCATCACGCGCTCGACCATCACCTGCGCCATCTCGGGCACCGGCACGCGCACCGAGGTCATCGCGGGGTACATCAGGGTGGAGAGGAACACGTTGTCGATGCCGACCACCGACACGTCGTCGGGCACCGCGAGCCCGGCATCGCGAAAGCCCGCCATCAGGCCGTAGGCCAGCAGGTCGTTGACGCCGACCACGCCGGTGGGCCGCTCGGGCAGCTGCGCGAGCTGGCTGGCCTGGGTGCGGCCCAGTTCGCTCATCATCGAGTCGCCGTATTCGTCGACCGGCAGCCCTTCGACCACCCGCGCGCTGGCCTCGAGGCCGGCCGCGCGCGCGGCGGCGAGAAAGCCCTGGATCTTCTCGTTGCGGCTCATGGTGCGCCCCGAGGGCGTGACGAAGGCCAGCCGCCGGTGGCCCTGCTCGATCAGGTGCGCGGTGGCGATGCGCGAGGACTCGAAGCTGTCGACCGTGACGTGGTCGATCACCGAGGCCTCGCCGGGCGTGGCGCGCCGGTCGTAGCTCACCACCACCAGGCCGCGCTCGGCCGCGGCCTCGACGTGCTGCTCGTCGATCAGCGACGAGATGATGATCACGCCGCGCACGCCGTGCGCCATCAGGTCCTCGAAGAAGCGCGCCTCGCGTTCCTTCTCTCGGTAGGTGTTGCCGATCATGATGCGGAAGCCGTAGCGCTCCTGCGCCAGCGTCTCGACCTCGCGCGCGATGAAGCCGTACATCGGGTTGGCCATCGACGGCACCAGCAGGCCGATCAGCGGCGTGTGGCCGGTCTTGAGCTGCCGCGCCGAGGTGTTGGGCCGGTACTTGAGGTCGCGGATCGCGTCCTGCACCCGCTCGAGGGTGGCGGCCGCCATGCGGTCCACGCGGCCGTTCAACACGTTCGACACGGTGCTGGTCGAAACGCCCGCGCGCTGGGCGACATCGCTGATTCTGCTCACGGTTTTCGGGGTCCTTTCGGGTTCATCGAGGTCCTGCGGTCTTGCGTCCGTCACAGTCCCATGCGCGTCGGCAGCCAGACCGAGAAGGCCGGCACCAGCACCAGCAGCACCAGGGTGACGAACAGCACCGCGAGGTATTTCATCATCGGCCGCGCCACGTCCTTCACCTGCGTGCCGGTGATGGCGCAGGTGGCGAACAGGCCCAGGCCCACCGGCGGCGCGAACAGGCCGAAGCCCATGGCGATGACCATCACGGTGCCGAAGTGCAACGGATTGACGCCCAGCTGCGCCGCGATCGGTGTCAGCAACGGCCCGAAGATGATGAGCGCGGGCGCGCCCTCGAGGATGGCGCCGAACACGATCATGATCAGCACTGAAAGCATCACGAACATGGTGCTGCCCCATGCGTGCGCGAACTCGATCATGAACGACGACAGGTACTGCGGGATCTGCTGGATTGTCAGCGCAAACGAGAGGCTGGAGGCGGCCGCCACGATGAACAGGATGCTGCCGGCCATCGAGGCCGAGCGCACGAACAGGCGCGCCACCGACGACCAGGTGAGTTCGCGGAAGGCCAGCCAGCCCACCACCAGCGCGTAGACCACGGCGAAGGACGAGACCTCGGTCGAGGTCGCGACGCCCGAGGTCACGCCCTTGCCGATCATCACCACCATCACCAGCGCGACCAGCGCGCCGCCGAGCAGGCGGAACATGGGCGTGCGCACGTCGAAGGCCTGGTCGGGGTCGATGCGCGCGCCGACGTAGATGGTGACCGCGGCCAGCGAGAGCGCGAGCACCACGGCGGGCACGAGGCCGGCCATGAACAGCCCGGCGATCGAGATGTTGGCGACGAAGCCCATGATGATCATGTTGATGCACGGCGGGATGGTCTCGGCCATCACCGCGGTGCAGGCCAAGAGGCCGGCGGTCTCGTTCGGATCCTGCTTGGTCTTGCGCACGGCCGGCATGATGATGCCGCCGACCGCGGCGATGTCGGCCAGCTTGGAGCCCGAGACGCCCGAGAAGAAAGCGGTGGCCGTGATGGTGATGAGGCCCAGGCCGCCGCGCAGGCGGCCGAACATGCGCAGCAGCAGTTCGATCAGCCGCGAGGACATGCCGTTGGATTCCATCAGCAGGCCGGCCAGCACGAAGAAGGGAATGGCGAGCATCACGTAGTGGTCGGTGCCGGCCATGACCTGCTGCGAATAGACCAGCATCGGCAGCGAGGGATCGGCCATGAAGAACACCAGCGACGAGAGCGCGAGCACGAAGGCGATCGGCACGCCGAGCATCAGGCCGCCGAGGAAGCCGGCGGTCAGCAGCATCCAGGGCGCGATGGCGTGGCCGGGCACGAAGGCGTTCCAGCCCACGACGGCGGCGGTGAGCGCGATGCCGACGGCCAGGGTGCTCCAGACGCGCCGGGCCGGTCCGTTGACTGCGTTGGCGAGGCCGAACAAGGTCATGAACAGGCTGCCGATGACCACCGGGTAGACGTAGATCCACTGCGGCAGGCCGATCGGCGTGGTCATGTTGTAGGCGTCGAGCAGCAGCTCCCACGACGAGGCGAGCAGGCTGGCCGAGACGCCGACCACGATCCAGTTGCCGAACTGGATCAGCGCGGGCTGCCAGCGCGCGGGCAGCAGGCCGCGGAACAGGTCGACACCCACGTGCTGGCTGCGCGCGAGCACGGTGGCGGCACCGAAGAAGACCTGGATCACCATCAGCGCGCGCGCGACCTCCTCGGCCCAGTCGAAGGGGTCGTGCAGGAAGTAGCGGAACACGACCGAGACGAAGACGACGAGGACATCGATCGCGAGCACGACGCCGGCCACGTTCTCCATGGCGCGCGTGAGCCAGGCGAGGCCGCGGCCCGCGCGGTGGGCGGTGCTGAAGCCCAGGGCGCGCGGATCGTGGCCGTGGCCCGCGGCCGGCAGCGGCGACGGGGGCGGCAGAGGCGGCAGGACGGCGGGCGTGACCGGAGCCATCGGAGGCAGGACGCTGGACATGCCGGTCAGGCGCGGGCGGCGTTGATGGCGGCGAACAGCGGCCCGGTCTCGGGATACTGCTTGGCGAAGGCCGACCAGAGCCTGGCCTCCATCTCCTTGCGCACCTGGTCGCGCTCGTTCTTCGCCATGGGCGTGAAGCTCAGGCCCAGCTTCTTGAGTTCCTCGATGGCGCCCTGCCCTTTCTCGGCGCCGATCTGGCGCTGCTGCGCGGTCGATTCGGCCGCGGCCTTGAGGAAGGCCGGGCGCAGGTCGGCCGGAATGCGGTCCATGGCGCGCCGCCCGGCGATGCAGACCATGGGACTGAACAGGTGCTCGGTCATCCAGCAGTGCTTGACGACCTCGTTGAGCTTGCTCGCGAGCACGGTGGCGGCATCGTGCTCGAAGCCGTCGACGACGCCGGTCTGCGCGGCCATGTAGAGCTCGCCGAAGGAGATGGGCGTGGGGATGGCGCCCATGATCTTGAAGGTCTCGATGAAGGCGGGCGTGGGCAGCACGCGCAGCTTGACGTTCTTCACGTCGGCCAGCGACTTCACGGGCTGCTTGGTGTAGACGTTGCGCGCGCCGTAGTGCTGGCCCCAGGTGATGACCTGGCAGCCGGTGCTCTTGACGAGCATGTCGTTGAGCTTGGCGCCGACGCCGCCGTCGAGGGCCTTGGCGACGTGCTCGTAGCTGTCGAACAGGTAGCCGAGGTCGAGCATGCCGAACTGCGGCGTGACGGTGGCCCAGATCGAGGAGCCGGTGAGCATCATGTCGATGGAGCCGACCTTGACCTGCTGGACGACGTCGCTTTCCTTGCCGAGCTGGTTATTGGGAAAGTAGTCGATGCGGATGCGCTCGCCGACGGCCTTCTTGACGTTGACCTGCATGAGCTGGTTCCACGCGAAGTGCGAGGAGTTGAGGTCGGCCACGTGCGAGGACGACAGGCGCAGCGCGACGGTCTTCTTGTCCTGCGCGGCGACGAAGGGCGTGAATCCCGTGCCGGCGGCCGCCATCGCGAGCGGCAGGGCCGACGATGACTGGACGAAGCGGCGGCGTGAAATCGAGGTCATGGCTTGTCTCCTGTGGGGTCGAACGCCCGTTTGGTGGAACGATTTACTGTATCGATACACCAATGGCGTTGCAATGTTGATTCGGTAGGTGTTTTCCTTCGTAAACGGCTGTTTTTGAGGCGCTGGGGGCGCGTGCACAGGACAGCGGGTACTTCCCTCCGCGAATGTCCCCCGGCCTTCGGCCTCCTCCTTGATTTCGCTGCGGGAAGCACCCGCTGCCCTGTGCACGTGGGCGCAGCGGTGGTGCGAGCGGTTCAACGACCGCCGCGTCCAGGCTCACGTCGATGGGGTACTCCCCGCAGCGAAATAAAGGAGGAGCCGAAGGCGGGGGACATTCGCGGAGGGGAGTACCCCATCGGCGTGAGCCCGCCCCTGTCGCATCCACGCGTCCCGCACGACAACGCGCCCTTCACGCCATTGCCACAGAACACACGACCCGCTAGGGTTGTCCGCATGACCCCAGAGACCTCCCCCGACGCCGCGAGAAGCTACGCCATCCAGATGCACGGCGACCAGAAGTACGGCGTGCACCCCTACGTCCATCACCTCGATGCAGTGGTCGCGCTGCTGCGGCCTTATGGGGAACAGGCCCAGGTCGTGGGCTACCTGCACGACGTGGTGGAAGACACCGACGCCACCGTGGCCGACATCGCCGAACGCTTCGGCACGCTGGTGGCGGGTTGCGTGGCACTGCTGAGCGACGCGCCCGGCGCCAACCGCAAGGAGCGCAAGGCGCGGACCTATGCGGCCATGTCGCATGTGAAGGGCGAACAGGAACTCGCGCTGACCGTGAAGGCGGCCGACCGGCTGGCCAATGTGCGCGCCTGCGTGGCCGATGGCCATCGCGACCTGTGGGAGACCTACCGCGGCGAGCACGCCACCTTCAAGGCCGCCGCCTACCGGGCCGGCCAGTGCGATCCGCTCTGGGCCGAGCTCGACACCCTGCTCACCGACGCCGCGGCGCCTGAGCGCAGGCCGACGGCTTGAGGCCCAGCCCTTGGTGGCGCGTCCGGGGCTTCAGCCGGCCTGAGTCGCGCCCTTGCCGCCGATCATGCGCCACGCACTCGCCGCGCTGAGCAGCGCCAGCCCGGCGCTCAGCAGCATCACCCAGCGGAAGCCCGCGACGAAAGCTTCGGCCACCGCGCGCCGCAGGGCCTCGGCCGTGGCCGCATCCACGCCCGGCGGCATGGCGGCGCCGGCAAGCCTGGCGCGCTCGCCTTCGAAGAAGGCCGTCACCTGCGCCGAGGCGCCCGCGGCCTGCAGGTGCTCGGCCAGCGCGGCGTCGAAGGCCCAGGCCATGATCGCGCCGAAGACCGCGATGGCGAGCACCGCGGCCGCGCGCGACACCGCGTTGTTCACGCCCGAGGCCACGCCCGCGAGCTCGGGGCCGACGGCGTTCATCACGGTGGTGGTGAGCGGCGCCACGGTCACCGTCATGCCCAGGCCCAGCACCACCACGGCCGGCAGGAAGCCGCTCCAGTAGCTCGCGCCGACGCCCGGCAGCGCGAACAGCGCGAAGCCCACGGCCGCGATCGCGGGCCCGATCACCAGCGGCAGCCGCGGACCGAAGCGGTCGACCAGTTGGCCGGCCCAGCCCGAGAGCGCGAACATGATGAGGATGAAGGGCAGCAGCGCCGCGCCGGCCGCCGTGGCCGACCAGCCCTGCACCTGGATCAGGTTGAGCGGGAAGAAATAGAGCCCACCGCCGAGCGCGGCATAGAGCAGCAAGGTCAGCAGGTTGGCGCCGCTGAAGTTGCCGCTGCGAAACAGCGAGAGCGGCAGCATCGGCGCGCGCACGCGGCGCTCGATGGCGACGAAGCCCGCGCTGCCCGCGAGGCCGATGGCCAGCGCCGCCAGCACGGCCGCCGAGGTCCAGCCCTGCGTGGGCGCCTCGATGAACGCATAGACGATGCCGCCGAGCCCGGCCGTGGCCAGCAGCGCGCCCCAGGGATCGAGGCCGCCGCCGGCCGAGGCGCCGCGGCTCTCGGGCACGTGGCGCCAGCAGATCCACAGCACCAGCAGCGCCATCGGCACGTTGACCATGAAGGCCCAGGTCCACGAGAAGTGATCGACCAGGAAGCCGCCGAGCACCGGCCCCACGGCCGCCGTGATGCCGCTGAAGCCCGACCAGGTGCCGATGGCCTTGCCGCGCGCCTTCTCGGGAAAGGCCGCGCTGATCAGCGCCAGGCTGCCCGGCACCAGCAGCGCGCCGCCGATGCCCTGCACCGCGCGCGCGGCGATCAGCTGCTGCACGCTGGCCGCGAGCGCGCAGGCCACCGACGAGAGCGCGAAGAGCGCGACGCCGATCGCGAACACGCGGCGCCGCCCGAAGTGGTCGCCGAGCGCGCCGCCCACCAGCAGCAGCGCGGCCAGCAGCAAGGCATAGGACTCGACCACCCACTGCGCCTGGAAGGCGGTGGCGCGCAGGTCGGCCTGAATCGCGGGCAGCGCGACGTTGACGACGGTGCCGTCGATGAAGGCCATGCTCGAGCCGACGATGGCCGCGGCCAGCACCCAGGGCCGTGAGGCCTCGGGGCAGCCGGTGTCGTCGACGGGGCCGGTGCCGTGCCGGATCAGCGTGTCGTCGCAGGGCGTCTTGCCGATCTGTGTCATCGCTGGTCTCCGCTTCTTCCTGGCATCACGCAGTCCAGAGCTTCATCCGCCGCGCCCACCCCGCCCCGCGGCTAACGCGGAACGGCCACGTTCAAATGGCGCAGGCGGTCGCCGACGGATTCGCGCGCGCCGCGGCCACGCTGCGGGCCATCGCCGCAGCCACGGCGGCGGTCACGCGCTGGGCGCCCTGCGCCACCGCGTCCATGCCGGTGCCCACCGGTTCGCCGGCCTCGAAGCTGCACACCAGGGTGCGCGGCTCGTCGGCGCGCCGCAGGGTCCAGCTGAACGCGGCCTCGACACGGCCGCCGTCGACCGCGTCGAACTGCTTGAGCTGCGCCGCGATGCGCCACACCGGCTGCACGTTGGGGCGGCCGCCCTTGCTGACGTCGAGCGCGCCCAGGCGCGTGGCGATGCCGCTGGCCAGCGCGTCGCGCAGCTCGTTCTCGAACGACGAGGCCCAGCGGTGCTGCTCGAGCACCTCGACCTGCACGCTGCCGCCGGGCTTGCGCACCACCATCTGCGGCCGCGCCAGCCGCTCGGGCACGGCCACCGGCGCGAGCTCGATGGCCAGCGGCACGGTGCCGCTGGCGGCGGGCGCGGCGATCTGGTCCGCGGGCACGCTGCTGGCCAGCGTGTAGTAGCTGTCGGGCTTGCTCGCGCAACCTGCCGCGAGCGCGGCCAGCACCGCGATGCCGGCGAGGAAGGTTCTGCTGTGCTTCGTCATTTCTTGTCGTCCGGTTTGCCGCGCAGCAGCGATTCGGGATGGCGTTCGAGGTAGTCGGTCAGCACGCGCACCGAACCGGCGGCGCGCGTGAGCTCCTGCAGCATCTGGCGCGTGTCCTGCTGCAGCGGCGAGTCGTCGGCCAGCGTGCGCTCGGCCGAGTTCACGGTCTTGCGCACGTCCTTCATGGCCGCGGCCAGTTCGGGCGTCACGTCGTTGTTGATGCGGTTCACCGTCTGCTCGGCGGCGGTCAGCGTCTTGTTGAGCGTGGCCAGCGTGGTGCGCAGGTCCTGCGCGATCTGCTCGTAGGGCACCTTGTTGAGCTTGCTCGCGATCTCCTGCACCTGCGACTGGATCTCGTCGAGGCTGTTGGCCATGGTCGGCAGCTCGATCGGGCTCTTGCTCAGGTCGATCTTCGCGGGCGGCGCCTTCGGGAAGAAGTCGAGCGCGACATAGACCGAGCCCGTGATCAGGTTGCCGTTGCGCAATTGCGCGCGCAGGCCCTTCTCGGTGAGGAAGCGCAGGCGCTCCTGCTGCGAGAAGCGCGGCTCCTTCTCGTCGGTGCGCTCGACGCTGCGGCGGCGCAGCCGGTCGGGATAGATCTGCACCAGCACCGGCATGCGGAACTCGCGCTCGGCACGGTCGAACTCCACGCCGATCGACTTGACCTCGCCGATCACCACGCCGCGGAAGTCGACCGGCGCGCCCGGCACCAGGCCGCGCAGCGACTGGTTGAAATACATCAGCAGGGTCTGCGAGGGGCCGTCGGGCTCCTTCATTGCCGTGACCTCGTCGGGCGCGAGCATGAAGGCTGTGTTCTCCTTCGCGAGCGGGCCCATGGCGTCGTCGGGCGCCTGGAACGCGATGCCGCCGAGCAGGATGGTCGCGAGCGACTGGGTGCGCAGCGTGAAGCCGCTGGCACTGAGCTGCGCGTCGATGCCGCTGGCCTGCCAGAAGCGCGAATTGACGCCCACGAACTTGTCGTAGGGCGCGTTGACGAACACGCGCAGCGTCACGCCGCGTCCGTCGCCGTCGAGCTCGTAGGCCGCCACCTGCCCCACCTTGATGCGGCGGAAGTACACGGGCGAGCCGACGTCGAGCGAGCCGATGTCGGCGGCGCGCAGCAGGAACTGCTGGCCCGAGTCGTCGCGCGTGACGATGGGCGGCGTTTCCAGGCCCTTGAACTCGCCTGCGCTCTCCTTCGACACGCCGGCGTCGGCGCCGATGTAGGCGCCCGACAGCAGCGTGTTCAGGCCCGAGATGCCCGAGGTGTCGAGCCGCGGCCGCACCACCCAGAAGCGCGAGTCCTCGGAGGTGAAGCCTTCGGCCTCCTTGTTGAGCTGCACCAGCACGCGCACGTGCGAACGGTCGCGCGCCAGGCGCAGGCTCTGCACCAGGCCGATCTGCACGTCCTTGTACTTGACGGCGGTCTTGCCGGCCTCGAGGCCCTCGGCGGTCTTGAAGGTCAGCACGATCTCGGGGCCGCGCTCCATCAGGATGCGCGCCACCAGCATCACGCCCACCAGCGCGGCCACGATCGGGATCAGCCAGATCAGCGAGGGCAGCCACTCGCGGCGGCGCTTGACTTGCGGCCTCGGCAATGGCGGCGCGGACGGCGCCGGTCGGTCTTGCGGTTGGTCTTCTTCACTCATGCTGCTTGTTCTTCCCTGTTCTCGAAACTCTCTTGCATCGCCTGTGCCTGCCGGCTGTCCCAGGTGAGCTTCGGATCGAAGCTCAGCGAGGCCAGCATGGTCAGCACCACCACCGAGCCGAAGGCCGCGATGCCCACGCCCGCGGTGATCACCGCGAAGCCCTGGATCTGCACCAGCCCGGTCAGCAGCGACACCACGAACACGTCGAGCATCGACCAGCGGCCGATGATCTCGATGATGTGATAGAGCTTGGCCCGCTCGTGCTGCCGCCAGCTGCTGCCGCGCTGCGCCATCACCACGAGCAGGAACAGCACCGCCAGCTTGAACAGCGGCACCAGGAAGCTCGCGATGAAGACGATGGCCGCGAGCCCGTAGGCGCCCGAGACCCAGAAATAGATCACCCCGCTGAGGATGGTGTCGTACTGCGCGCCGAACAGCGTGCGCGTGATCATCACCGGCAGCAGGTTGGCCGGGATGTACATGATGCAGGCCGCGATCAGGAAGGCCCAGGTGCGCGTGAGGCTCTGCGGCTTGCGCGTGTGCAGGTGCGTGCCGCAGCGCCCGCAGGCCTCGCCCTCCTGCGCGTCCTGCCAGACCGCCGCGCAGTGCGGGCAGGCCAGCAGGCCCAGCGAGGCGGCGGTGACCACCGGCGTGTCGGCGGCGGGCTCGGGTTCGGGCGGGGGCGGCCTGCGCAACGACGGGAACTTCATGCGGAAGCCCTCTCCTCGCCTTCGTCCTCGTCGCCGGCGGCGCGGAAGGTCATTTCCCAGAACGCGCCCGGGTTGAACGACAGCACCGCCGTCAGCGTGACCGTGAGCGCCACGAAGGCCCAGAGCGCGGGCCCGGGCACCACCGTCGCCATGCTCGAGAGCTTGACCACGGCCACCAGCACGCCGAGCAGGAACACCTCGATCATTCCCCAGGGCCGCAGCGACTGCATCAGCCGCACCAGGATCGCGAAGCCCAGCGGGCGGTGCTCGCGCCGCAGCGGGATCAGCAGGTAGACCAGGATGCACAGCTGCAGCAGCGGGAACAGGATGGTGGTGGCCAGTACCAGCAGCGCCACCACCGACATACCCTCGGCACCGAGCACCACCACCGCACCGGCCAGCGTGGTCTGGCTGCGCAGGCCCTGCAGTTCGATCTCGACGATCGGGAACAGGTTGGCGATCGCGAACATGATGAGGCTGGTCACGGTCAGCGGCAGGATGCGGCTTTCCTGCGCGCCCGGATGGCGGCCGATCTCGGTGCCGCAGCGCGCGCAATGGGCGACCTCGCGCGGCTGCAGTTCGGCGCGGGCATAGACCGCGTCGCAGCCCGGGCATACCACCGTGTCAGGTACTTCCTTCATGGGGCCGTACCCTAACCTATTCAGCCCGCGTGTCCCGTCGTCCTGAGCCGCAAGCTGCTGAAGATTGCGGCGATACCGGCACAACAGCCGGCCAGCACCAGCGCCACCACCGGCCCGTGGCCGCCGTGCGGGCTCCAGAGGCTGAAGACGCCGGCCAGCACCACCGCGCCCAGGGTCTGGCCCGTGAGCCGCGCCGTGCCCAGCATGCCGCTGGCTGCACCGCTTCGGTGCGCGGGCGGCGAGGTCACGATGGTGTGGTTGTTCGGCGACTGGAACAGCCCGAAGCCCAGCCCGCACAGCGCCATGCGCCAGGCGATGTCGGCATTGACCGGGTGCGCCGGCAGCAGCGCCAGCGAGAACAGGCCGGCGGCCATCAGCCCCAGGCCGATGCCGCCGAGCAGCCCGTCGGGATAGCGGCCGATCAGGCGGCCGGCCAGCGGCGCCATCGCCACGATGCCCAGCGGCCAGGCCGTGATCAGCAGGCCGGCCTCGAAATGGCTGCGGCCGTAGACCTCGAGCAGCAGGAACGGCAGCGCGATGTAGGCCAGCATCTGGGCGCAGAAGGCCGCCACCGAGGTGCCCATGGAGAGCGCGAACACCGGGATGCGCAGCAGGTCGATCGGAAACAGCGGCACCGCCAGCGAGCGCTGCCGGCGCAGGTAGACGAAGCCCACGACCACGCCGGCCAGCAGCGTGAGCCAGGCGCTCAGCGGCGGGCCGCCCGCCTCCACCCCGCCCTCGCGCACGCCCAGGCGGTCGACGCCGAGGAACACCAGCGAGAACATCAGCACGTTGAGCGTCACGTCGATCGGCGAGAAGCGCAGCCCCGCGGCCGGCGCCACGCGGTTGAAGGGCAGCGCCTTCATGCCGAGCGCGAAGGTGACGATGCCCAGCGGCACGTTGATGGCGAACAGCCACGGCCACGAGGCCACCGACAGGATCGCCGCCGCCACCGAGGGCCCGGCCACCGAGGAGGTGGCGACCACCAGCGAGTTGATCGCCATGCCCTTGCCGAGCTGCGAGGACGGATAGGTCAGCCGCACCAGCGCCGCGTTCACGCTCATGATGCCGGCCGCGCCCAGGCCCTGGAAGGCGCGCGCGGCGATCAGGGTGGTCAGCGAGTTGGCGAAGGTCGCGGCCGCCGAGGACAGCGTGAACACCGCCATGCCCACCAGGTAGACGCGGCGGTAGCCGACCAGGTCGCCCAGCGAGGCCAGCGGCAGCAGCATCACGAGGATGGCGATCTGGTAGGCGTTGACCACCCAGATCGATTGCGAGGCGCTGGCGTTGAGCTCGCGCGCGATGCCCGGCAGCGCGAGGTTGACGATGGTGCCGTCGAGCACCGAGACGATCAGCCCGAGGATGATCACCAGCATCGACCAGCGCCGCGCGGGCTGGTCGAGGCCGTCGATGACGCGCGCGCCGCCCTCGGTGCCCACGCTGGCCGCCACGCTGCTCATCAGGCCTCCTGCACCCGGCGCGCCGGTTGCGTGCCGCGGTCGCCGCCCAGCGTGAGCCAGGTCAGCACGCCGGCGATCAGCGCGCCCGCGGCCATGCCGGTCACCATCGGCAGAGGGCCGCCGTCGGTAAAGGCACCCACCACCGCCATCGCCACCGCGCCGGTCAGCATCTGCAGCGTGCCCAGCAGCGCCGAGGCGGTGCCGGCGATGGCGCCGTGCATCTCGAGCGCCAGCACGCCGGTGGTGGGGATCACGAAGCCCATGAAGCCCGAGGCGATGAAGTACAGAACGATCATCACCCACAGGCTGTCGCCGCCCATGGCGTAGTAGGCGAACATGGCGACCATCGCCACGCCGCAGCCGGCCACGCCGAACTTCACCAGCCGCGCCAGGCCGAAGCGCTCGCCGAGCGTGCCGTTGAACTGCGAGGCGCCGAAGAAGGCGGCCGCGTTCACGCCGAAGGCCACGCTGTAGAGCGCGGGCGACAGGCCGTAGTGGTCGATCATCACGAACGAGGAGTTCGCGAGGTAGGTGAAGAAGCCCGCCATCGCGAAGCTGCCGATGAACACCAGGCCCAGGTAGTGGCGGTCGCGCAGCAGCAGCCAGTAGGCCGCGAGCGCGCTGCCGATGCTGCTCTCGACGCGCTCCGAGGCCGGCCGGGTCTCGGCCAGCAAGGTGGCCATCATCGCGAGACCGGCGACGGCCGCGACGGTCACGGCCCAGAACACGCCGCGCCAGCCGGTGACCGCGATCACGCCGCTGCCCACCAGCGGCGCGAGGATCGGCGAGATGCTGAACACCAGCATCAACAGCGACATCAGCCGCGCGGCATCGGTGCCGGTGTGCAGGTCGCGCACCACCGCGCGCGGGATCGCCATGCCGGCCGCGGCGCCCAGGCCCTGGATGAAGCGCAGCGCGATCAGGGTCTGGATGTCGGTGGCCAGCGCGCAGCCCACGCTGGCGATCGCGAACACCGCCAGGCCCGCGTACAGCGGCGGCTTGCGGCCCACCATGTCGGAGACCGGCCCGTACAGCAGCTGGCCCGCGCCCAGCGAGATGAAGAAGGCCGTGAGGCTCATCTGCACCGCCCCGATGTCGGCGCGCAGGCTCTGGCCGATCGCCGGCAGGGCCGGCAGGTACATGTCGATGGCGAAGGGACCGATGGCGGAGAGCAGGCCCAGCAGCAGGGCCATGCGGAAGAAGGGAGAGGAACGCATTGGAGCGATTGTCGCCAATGCGCCGCCCGCGCGCCGGCGGCGCGCCCAGTGTCCCCTCGCCCCGGCCCCGCTAATTTCCGGAAAAGAAACGGTTGACCGGCCGCGGCAGCCCGAGGTTCTCGCGCAGGGTACGACCTTCGTATTCCTGCCTGAAGATGCCACGGCGCTGCAGTTCGGGCACCACGCGGTCGACGAAGGCATCGAGCCCGCCGGGCAGCCAGGGGAACATCACGTTGAAGCCGTCGGAGCCCTCGCTCTCGAGCCATTCCTGCATCTCGTCGGCGATGGTCCGGGCCGTTCCGACGAAGGCCAGCCCGCCATAGCCGCCCAGGCGCTGCGCGAGCTGGCGCACCGTGAGGTTCTCGCGCCGGGCCAGCTCGATCACGCGCTCGCGTCCGCTCTGGCTCGCGTTGGTGGGCGGCACCTCGGGCAGCGGGCCGTCGGGGTCGAAGGTGGAGGCATCGTGGCCCAGCGCGATCGACAGCGAGGCGATCGCGCTGTCGTAGTGCACCAGGCTGTCGAGCTTGGCGCGGATCGCCTTCGCCTCGTCGACCGAGTCGGCCACGATGGTGAAGGCGCCCGGCAGGATCTTGAGGTGCTCGGGGTCGCGCCCGAGCTTGCGCATGCGCGACTTGACGTCGGCATAGAAGGCGCGCGCGTTCGCCAGCGTGCCCGGCGCCGCGAAGATCAGCTCGGCCGTCTCGGCCGCGAGCTGGCGCCCGGCCTCCGAGGCGCCGGCCTGCACGATCACCGGCCAGCCCTGCACCGGCCGCGCGATGTGCAGCGGCCCGCGCACCGACAGGTGCTCGCCCTTGTGGGCCAGCACGTGCAGCTTGGCCGGATCGAAGAAGCGGCCGCTGTCGACGTCGCGCACGAAGGCGTCGTCGGCCCAGCTGTCCCACAGGCCGGTCACCACGTCGTGGAACTCGCGCGCCCGGCCGTAGCGCGCGTCGTGCTCCATGTGGTCCTCGCGGCCGAAGTTCAGCGCCGCGTCGGGGTTGGAGGTGGTCACGATGTTCCAGCCCGCGCGGCCGCCGCTCAGGTGGTCGAGCGAGGCGAAGCGGCGCGCGATGTGGAACGGCTCGTCGAAGGTGGTCGAGGCAGTGGCGATCAGCCCGAGGTGCTGCGTGTGCTGCGCCAGCGCCGACAGCAGGGTGAAGGGCTCGAACGAGGTCGCCGTGTGGCTGCGCTGCAAGGCCTCGATCGGCATGTTGAGCAGCGCGAGGTGGTCGGCCATGAAGAAGGCGTCGAAGCGCCCGCGCTCCAGCGTCTGCGCGAGCTGCTTGAGCCGCTCGAAGTTGAAGTTGGCGTCGGGCCAGGCGCCCGGGTAGCGCCAGGCGCCCGTATGGATGCTGACCGGGCGCATGAAGGCGCCCAGGCGCAGCTGCTTGCGCGCGCTCACGGCTTGTCCCAGAACACCAGCGCGCGCAGCTCGATGCTGCGCCGGGGCGGCGCCTCGGGCGAGCCGGTCGGGTCCTCGAAGGCCGTGTGGGCCGTGAGCCGCGCCGTGCCGTCCTCGCGCGAGTCGAAGATCTTCAGCAGCAGCGCCTCGTCGGGCCGCAGCCGCGGGAACCAGTACCAGCGGTGCTTCGGGTTCCAGGTGAAGGAATAGGTCTCGCCCACCTTGTCGGGATAGATCAGGTCGCTGGGGACCAGGTCCGCGGCATCGATGGAGCGCGCGTCGCACAGCGCGAGCGGCAGCCGCTCCACGGTGGCCAGCGGCCGCCACAGGTTGACGATCGCGAAGCGCTTCGTGAGCCGCTCGGCCGCCTCGTCGGGTGGCAGGTGGTCGGTGACGCGGCGCCGCGCCGAGGCCGGCGTCTGGTCGTCGTGCACGCGGCGCACCGGCTCGCGCAGTTCCGACGTGCGGCGCGAACCCTGGGCGCTGTCGCGCAGGGTGTGGTCGAACACCACGATCTTCTCGGCCCCGGTCACGTCGCGCAGCAGCGCCTCGGACTCGCGGTAGTAGATGTCGCGGATGGTCGCGTCCTGCGAGAAGTCGGCCAGCACGCTGCGGTGCGCGATCTGGGTGAAGCCGCTGCGATCGAGCGAGAGCTCGCGCAGCGCCACCAGCGGGCGGCCGTCGCGGATGGCCACGCGCCGCGCCTCGAGCTCGCCCGTGACCCAGGGCGTGCCCGGCGGCGGCTCGAAGGTGTAGCTCGCGGGCCGGCCCTGGCCCGGCTTCAGGTAGTTGAGCTCGGCCTCGACCGACGGCAGGGTGGCGATGAGCGGATGCTCGTGCGGACTGAATGGCGATGCGGAACTCATGCGCTCCTCGTTCTGAATCAGAAGGGTTCCTTGAACGGCCGCAGGTCGAGTTCCTGCGTCCAGGCGCTGCGATGCTGGGCATGCAGCTGCCAGTAGCTCTCGGCGATGGCATCGAGCTGCAGCAGCCCGTCCTCGCCGGCCTGCGCCGCGCGCTGCGGCGAGCCGCTGCGCAGCCGCTCGCCGTCGATGCCGCCGTCGATCACGACATGGGCGACGTGGATGCCCTGCGGCCCGAACTCGCGCGCCAGGCTCTGGCTCAGCGAACGCAGCCCGGCCTTGGCGGCCGCGAAGGCCGCGAACGGCGGCTTGCCGCGCAGCGCGGCGGTGGCGCCGGTGAACAGCAGGCTGCCGCGCCCCGCGGGCACCGCGCCGTCGAAGGGATTGGCCAGCAGGCCGCGCAGCGCTTCGCGCGCGAACACGAAGCCGCCGAGCGTGCTGGTGCGCCAGGCCTGGGTGAACTGCTCGACCGAGATCTCGAGCGTGGGCGCGCGCGCCGCGCTGGAGGCATTGAACACCGCCACCGACAACGGCCCGAGCGCGCGCACGCGCTGGCCGACGCCGTGCACCTCGGCCTCGCTCGCCACGTCGGCCGCGAAGGCATGGGCCGTGCCGCCCGCGGCCGCGATCTCGGCGGCCACGGCCTCGAGCTGCTGCGGCGTGCGGCCGGTCAGCGCAACGACCAGGCCCTCCTGCGCGAAGCGCCGCGCGAGCGCGGCACCGAGGCCCGCGCTCGCGCCGACGCCCGCGATCCAGGCGACGGAGGGACCCCGGGAGGCGGTGGGTTCGGTGGGGGAGGAAGACGGGGAGGAAGCGGCGTTCGTGGACATCGGGTCGGGTCGCAAAGCGTGGATCGTCACGAAGGCTATACCCGCGCCCCGGGGGCCGGAACGATGGAAAAGCGATAACCATATGCGCGAACCGGTCGAGTCCCGGGCCCGATGCAGGCCGGCCGCGGAAGGTGCACAAGCGCCCTGCCCCGTGCTTTCCCGCCTCGGTCATTTCCGTGTCAGGAATGCCGGGCCGAGCGGCCTAACATGGTCCGGCGGCCGGCGACGGCCGCGGCTTTCCTCAACGCCTCCCATATCACACACACAACAGGAGACAACACGTGAATCCGATCGAGCAGAGAACCATCTCGAAGATGAGCTGGCGGCTGTTGCCGCTGCTCATGGTCAGCTACTTCATCGCCTACCTCGACCGCGTGAACCTCGGCTTCGCCGGCGCCGCCATGTCGAAGGACCTGGGCTTCAGCGCGGCCGTGTTCGGCAGCGCGGCCGGCATCTTCTTCATCGCCTACTTCCTGTTCGAGGTGCCGAGCAACATGGCGCTCGAGCGCTTCGGCGCGCGCCGCTGGATCGCGCGGATCATGTTCAGCTGGGGCATCCTGTCGGCGGCCCAGGCCTGGGTCGGCGGCTCGACCAGCTTCAACGTCGTGCGCTTCCTGCTCGGCATCGCCGAGGCCGGTTTCTTCCCGGGCGTCATCTTCTACATCACGCTGTGGTTCCCCTCGGCCTATCGCGCGCGCATCGTCGGCTGGTTCATGTTCGCGATCCCGATCTCCACGGTGATCGGCTCGCCGATCTCGGGCTTCATCCTCAACATGGACGGGATGGGCGGCATGCACGGCTGGCAGTGGCTGTTCATCCTCGAGGCGATCCCCTCGCTGATCCTGACCTTCTTCGTGCTGTTCTACCTGCCCGACGGTCCGAAGGACGCGAAGTGGCTCACGAACGAGGAGCGCACCTGGCTGCAGGGCACGCTCGACGCCGAGCGGCGCAACCGCGAGTCGATCAACCAGATCTCGTGGAAGCAGTCGCTCTTGAACCCGCGCGTGATCGGCCTGGGCTTCGTCTACATGGGCATCACGGTGCCGCTGTACGGCCTGAGCTTCTTCCTGCCGCAGATCATCAAGGGCTTCGGCGGGCTCGGGAACGTGGAGATCGGCTTCATCAACGCCTTCCCCTACCTGGTGGGCGCGATCGCGATGCTGTTCTGGACCCGCGCCTCCGATGCGCGCAAGGAACGCAAGTGGTTCCTGCTGATCCCGCTGGCCTGCATCTTCGTCGGCCTGGTGCTGGCGGCCGAGACCAGCGCGCCGGTGCCCAAGATGGCGGCCGTGACGCTCGCGGCCTTCGGCATCTTCAGCGCCCTGCCCACCTTCTGGACCCTGCCCACCGCGATCCTCAGCGGCACCGCCGCGGCCGCGGGCATCGCCTGGATCAACTCGATCGGCAACCTCGGCGGCTACATCGGCCCGACCATCTTCGGCACGCTCAAGGACCGCATGGGCAACGACATCTACGCGGTGATCTTCCTCGCGCTGCTGGCGGCCGTGGCCTTCGTGCTGGTGCTGATCATCGGCCACGACGCGCGCACCGAGCAGGCCGCGGCGCCCGGCCGCGCCTGAGCGCGCTCAGGGTCCGGCGCGCACCGCCGCGCCGGCCGGCGTCATCGTCGTCCCCGCGAGCTTGGCGGCCTCGCGCTCGCGCCAGGCCTCCCAGCACGCCTTCGAACAGCAGGGCCACCAGCCCAGCGGCCCGACCACCGCCACCTCGCCGCAGCCGTTGCCGCACCAGCGCAGCACGAAGGACCTGGAGCGGCGGCGCGGCGCGGCGGGCGGCTGCAGGGATTGGAACGGGGACGTAGCGGGGTGCATGGCGGGCGGGGCTTTCTTCGCTGTCTTCGAGGATCGGAACGGGACCGACCTCCTGAAGACGAACGACGGGCCCCGAACCCTCAATCTCCGGCGAAATATTTTTTGCCGCGCCTTTCAGTACAGCGTGGCCTTCTGCCGCGCCGGCAGCTCGCGGTCGTAGCTCGCGCCGTCGAAGGCGGCATCGGTCAGCGCCGACAGGATCGCGCCGGGCGTGGGCACGTCGGGCCGCGCCTCGTCGGGCCGCGGCGCCCACAGCCGCGAACGCTGGATCGCACGCGCACACTGGAAGAACACGGTGTCCACGGCGATCTCGATCACGCACTGCGGCGCCTTGCCCTCCACCGCGAAGCGCGCGAGCAGCGCGGGATCGGCCGTGATCCGCGCGCGGCCGTTGACGCGCAGCGTCTCGCCCACGCCCGGGATCAGGAACAGCAGCGCCACGCGCGGATCGGCCACGATGTTGCGCAGGCTGTCGATGCGGTTGTTGCCGCGGCGCTCGGGCATCCACAGCGTCTTCTCGTCCTTCACCGCCACGAAGCCCGGCGGGTCGCCGCGCGGCGAGGCATCGAGGCCGTCCGGCCCGAGGGTGGCGAGCACCGCGAACGGCGAGGCCTCGATCAGCGCCCGGTAGGACGGATGCAGCCAGTCGATCTCCTTCTTGAGCGAGGCTTCGCCGGGCTGGCCGAACAGGGCCTGGAGCTGGGCCAGGGTCTGGATCGCGTGCGGGTCGTGGGTCATGACGGTCGATGGTGAAGGGAATCCGGGGAGGCCTCGAGTTTCGCGGCACTGCGCCCGCAGGCGATGGCCATGCCGGCCAGCAGCGCCGCCGCCACGCCGTAGACCCAGGCCGACGAGGCAATGGGCAGCAGCAGGCCGGCCAGCACCGGCCCGGCCCCCGCGCCGATGTCGCGCCAGGTCGAGCGCGCGGCCAGCGCCTGCACGCGCTCGGGTCCGGGCGTGCGGTGCGCGACGATGGGCGCGATCAGCGGCAGCTGCAGCGCGCGCAGCACCACGATCAGCGCCGCGCAGCTCCAGAGCCAGCCCAGGCCGAAGCCCACGAGCGCGAGCGCGGTGATGAGCGACAGGCTCACCAGCAGGCGTTCGGCGCCGAAGCGCTCGGCCATGCGCCCGCCCACGGGACTGAGCGCGATCTCCGAGAGGTAGCGCAGCGCCATCAGCAGGCCGGCCACCACCACCGCGGCGCCCGGCAGCAGGTCCTTGCCGAGGTACGAGAGGCCGACGATGAACAGGCCGTCGAGCGCCAGCCCTTCCATGAAGGACCAGCCGTCGAGGCTGTTCGGCCGCTGGAAGCGCTTGCCCGCCACCGCGACCGGATGCGGCGCCGTCGGCAGCCGGCGCGCGGCCAGCAGCCCGAGCAGCGCCACCGCGGCCAGCAGCCAGAAGATGGTGCGCGGCCCGCTCCAGTGCGCGAGCAGCGCGCCCAGCGGCAGTGCCACCACCGGCCCGAGCGCGATGAAGGCGCGCGAGCGCCCGCTGCGGCGCGCGGCGCCCACGGGGTCGGCCGTGGCCAGCGCCTGCGTCGAGAGGTTGAAGGCAGCGAAGCACAGGCCCCAGACCAGCCGCAGCGGCAGCAGCAACCACAGCCCCGAGAGCGTGGCATAGCCGAGGCAGCACAGCACCGCGCCCGCGACGGCCAGCGTGCAGGTGCGGCGGTCGCCGTGGCGCGCATAGAAATCGGCCACCCAGCCATAGCCGGCGATGCGCACCAGCCGGTTGGCCGCGAGCAGCAGCCCCGCCTCGGCGAGCGTCACGCCGAACTGCGCGGCATACATCGGCAGCAGCAGGTAGAGCACCACGTCGCCCGGCAGCGCGAGCCCGAGCGAGAGCGCGGCATGGCGGGAGTCGCGATCGGTGGTGGAGACGGGGGCCGCGATGGCGGAGGGGACGGAAGCGGAGCGGCGGGGAGAAGAAGACATCGAGCCCGCATCGTGCGCCCGCGGAGCCCGCGCCGACAAACGACATTAACGCGCCGCATGCGTGACAAAATTGCACGCATGCCGTCCCGCGAGCCTCCCCTGAACGCCGTGCGCGCCTTCGCGGCCGCGGCGCGCCACCTGAGCTTCACGCGCGCGGCGCACGAGCTGCATGTCACCCACAGCGCGATCAGCCGCCAGATCAAGGGCCTCGAGGCCTTCCTCGGCGTGGCGCTGTTCGAACGCCGCATCCGCCAGGTCGCGCTCACCGCCGAGGGCCAGCAGTTCTTCGCCGAGGTCGAGCCGGCGCTGGCGCAGATCGGCGCCGCCGCGCGCGCGCTACAGGCACAGGGCGCGGCGCGCACGGTGCGCATCAACGTGCGGCCCTCGTTCGCGGTGCGCTGGCTGATCCCGCGCCTGCCCTCCTTCGTCGAGCGCCATCCGGACATCGAGCCGCAGGTGGTCACGAGCACCGTGATGCCCGAGCAGGTGGCCGACAGCTTCGACATCGCGGTGCGCCGCGGGCTCGAGGGCTGGCCGGGCGCGATCGCGGTGCAGCCCTTCCTCGAGGACGAGGTGCTGGTGGTCGGCGCGCCCGCGCTGTTCAAGACCCACCCGCTGCGCGACCTGCGCGCGCTGGCCGCGCACGTGCAGCTGTCGGCGCGCACGCGCAAGGAGGACTGGGAGGCCTGGAAGAAGCAGGTCGGCGCGCCGCGCGTGCGGCCGGCCGGGCGGCTGCAGTTCGACCACCTGCACTTCGTGCTGCAGGCCGCGGTCGACGGCCTGGGCATCGCGCTCGCGCCGACCTCGCTGGTGTCGCACGACCTGGCCTCGGGCCGGCTGCAGTCGCCGCTGCCCGCGCTGCGCATGCGGCTCGAGCGCTACTACTACGGGCTTGCGCCGGGCGCGGCGCCCGAGGCGCGGCAGGTGGCGGACTGGTTCGAGGACATGCTGCTCGCGCAGCAGGCCGGCGCGGGCTGATCGACGGAGCGGAAGGCGGACGGCCGAACGCAGAGGGCGCGAAAGTTTTGCGAAAGTCGCGGAAGGACTCCCAGAAAGGGTCTGTTTTTGCGGGTCCGTTTTTGGCCAGCCCGATGCGGGGCGGTCCGCGACCATCGCGTCATGTCCTCCGCCCTGCCCCGCTCCTTTCTCCACCTGGCCCATGCCAACCTCGCGGCGCAGTCGGCCGAGCAGCTCGGCCTGGCCGCGGTGCCGCTGGTCGCGGTGATGGCCTATGGCGCGGGCGCCGCCGAAACCGGGCTGCTCGCGGCCGTGCAGACCCTGCCCTTCCTGCTGCTCGCGATGCCGCTGGGCCTGCTCGCCGATCGCATGCCGCGACGGCGCCTGATGCTGCGCGCCGAAGTGCTGCGCGCGCTGTCGCTCTTGCTGATGCTGGCCGTGCTGGCGGCGCCGTGGTCCGCGCGCATGGGCATCGCGGGCATGGCGCTGCTGGGCTTCGTCGGCGCGATCGGCACCGTGGCCTTCAGCGTCGCGGCTCCCGCGCTGGTGCCCGAACTCGTGCCGCGCGAGGCGCTGGCGCGCGCCAATGGCCGCATCGAGCTGGCGCGCAGCGCGGCCTTCGCGGCCGGCCCCGCCGTGGCGGGCGCGCTCGTGGCCTGGACCGGCGCGGGCGCGGCCTTCGTGCTGGCGGCAGCGCTGTCGGCCGCGGCCGTGGCCCTGCTGTGGGAGCTCCCCGAGCCGGCGCGCCGCATGCCCGCCGCACGCCATCCCTGGACCGAGCTGCGCGAAGGCGCGCGCTTCGTGTTGCGCCATGCCTGGCTGCGGCCGATGCTGCTGACCGGCGCCATCTTCAACATCGCATGGTTCGTGCTGCAGGCCGGCTACGTGCCGCACGCGGTGCGCGCGCTCGGCCTCGGCGCGCGGGGCGTGGGACTCACGCTCGCGATGTATGGCGCGGGCATGGTCGCGGGCGCGCTGCTCACGCCGCGCATCGCCACGCGCATGAGCCCGGGCAGCGCGATCCGCGTCGGCCCCTTCAGCGCGGTGCTGGCCGCGGCGTTGATGGCTTCGACGCTGCATTGGCCCAGCGCCGCGCTCGCGGCCTTCTCGCTGTTCGTGTTCGGCGCCGGGCCGATGGTGTGGACCATCAGCTCGACCACCTTGCGCCAGGGCGTGACACCTGCGGGCATGCTGGGCCGCGTTTCGGCCGTGTTCCTCACGGTCAATGCCGGCGCGCGGCCCGTGGGCGCTGCGCTCGGCGCAGCGGCCGGCGCGCTCTGGGGCGAGGCCGGCTGCCTGCTGCTCGCGCTCGCGGGCTTCGTGCTGCAGGCGGCGGTCATCGCGCTCGCGAAGCTCGATGCCGCACCCTCGGATGCGGCGTTGCGCAGCCCTACTTGAGCGTCGACCAGACCATCGCGCGGCAGCCCGGCTGGTTGGCGGGCGGCAGCAGGTCGCAGTTGCGCAGCGCCTGGCGCTGGTTGTCGTTCATGCGGTCGTAGCGATCGCGGTCCCGGTCGCGTTCGCGCTCCCAGCCGCCGCCACCGCCGCCGTATCGGCGCGGGTCTTCGGAGCGGCGGCGCGATTCGATGTCCTGCAGGTTGTCGCGGTCCTGGCGCGAGAGGTTCTCGTTCTGCAGGCAGCGCGCATAGGCCGAGCTTTCGGGGCGGAAGCCATAGGCCATGCAGTTCTGCTCGTCACGCATGCGCTGTTCGCGCGCATGCTCGCCGGGCGTCACGCAGCCCGCGAGCAGCGTGCCCGCGGCAAGGGCCGCGAGCGCCATGCGCGGCGCGGAAGAACGGAAGGTGCGAGGAAGAAAAAACGGCCTGGGTTCGATACGGTTCACAGTCATTGCCGAACTCTAGGCCGCAGAGCTAGGAATGATCTGAATCAATTCTTAAGAAGCACGTCCTCGAAGAAGGCACCGATCGGCCGTTCGAGGTCGCGCACCTGAACCTCGAGCACCCAGATGCCGTCGCCCGGCACGAAGTCGGCCTCGGCCAGGCGGTGCTTGCCGTAGAGCGCATGCGGAAAGTCCGACACGCGGTGGCCGGCCGTCTCGCGCACCAGCGCGCAGCCATGCGTGCCTGCAAGCTCGCTCGCGAAGTCGTAGAGCGCCGCGCCGCTCAGGCCCTGCCGCCAGGCCTCCTGCGCGCGTTCGAAGATGTCGCGCGCCGCGCGCGTGACGCGCGCGTGGTCGGCATCGGCACCGCGAACGAAGGTATCGCCGTAGTCGCCCTCGTAGCCGTCCCACACCGGACCCAGGTCGACGGTGTAGATGTCGTCCTCGCGCAGGCGCCGCTGCCGATCGACCGGTTCGCGCGAGGTGCGCTGCGTGTCGGGCCCGAAGCGCACATAGGTCGGATGCCAGTTGTAGGCGGCGCCGAGTCGCCGCAGATGCCGGTCGGCGACCGCGATCGCTTCGCCCGTGGTCATGCCGGGCTCGATCAGCGCGGCGATCTGCGGCAGCGCCTCCATCGAGCGGCGGCGCGCCTCGAGGATGCCGTCGCGCGTGAACGTGGCGCCCACCTTCTCCCAGGGATGGCGTGCGACCTGCTTCGTGCTCGGCAGAAACACCTCCGAGACGAAGCGCGCCTTCGGCAGCCCCTCGGCCTGCAGCAGCGCGCGTGCGTCGCGCACCATGGCCGGGTTGCCGCAGGCATAGACGATCGTGCGCCCCCAGTCGTGCGCGGCCTTCGATGCCGCGTGCTGCACATGCTGCTTGCCCTCCACGCGCGAAGACGGCACCGCGGTCCAGCGAAAGCCCGCGTGCACCCGCGCCATCTCGTCGAGCCATTCGGCCGCATAGCAATCACCGGCCTCGGCCACGCCCCAGTAGAGCGACACCGTGCGAAACGCGCCGCTCGCGAGCGCCGTCCGCAGGATCGGCCGAACGCCCGCGAAGCCGGTGCCGGTGGCCAGCAGCACGAGGTGCTCGATCCCGTCGGCGGGTGCCTGCCACACGAAGGCGCCGTGGGGCCCATCGAGCTCGAGCAGGTCCGCGGGCCGCAGCGCCGCGAGACGCTGCTCGGTGAACAGGCCGCCCGGCATGCGGCGGATATGGAACTCGAGCCGGTTCGAGGCTTCGCCCTCTTCCGACGGCCGGTTGGCGATCGAGAAGCTGCGGCGCTCGCCGTCCTCGAGCACGAACTGCGCATGCTGGCCCGGCGCGCAGCGGAACGGCTCGGCGCTCTGCAGTTCGACCACGAGCCGCGTGACCTGGGCCGTGAGCGGTTCGCAGACCAGCACCTTCGCCGAATGCCGCGATGGCGCGAGCGCCGGCGCGCTCCAGTGCGCGAAGCGCAGCCGCAGGTCGCTGGTGGCACGGCACTGGCACATCAGCAGTTCCCCCTCGTCGACCTGGTAGGCCGCCTCCGAGGGCGGCGCGATGCGCTCGACACCGCCCTCGAGCAACTGCGCGCGGCACGAGCCGCATTCGCCGCGCTTGCAGGAGAACGGCACGGCCACGCCCTGCGCCAGGGCCGCGTCGAGCAGGCTGCCCGCGCCATCGAGGGGGAATCGCGGGCCGTCGGGCGCGAGGGTGCAGAAGAAATGCGTGGGGTTCGTCGTCATGGGGAGCTTCGTGGGTGGAATGCCTTGGACGCGAATCTGAATAGAATGTGGCCTTGCCTGTAGATCCATTCTGGAGAAAACGATAAGGCCACTTTCCAGCACCCCGCAGGCCCGGCGCACGCCATCGAGCCTCGAGCTCGCGACCGAACCGCCGCGCGAGGGCGAGGCCAAGCAGGCCTGGATCTACCGCCAGATCCGCGCGCGCATCCTCGACGGCGCGCTGGCCAAGGGCGCGCGCCTGCCCTCGACCCGGCAGCTCGCGCAGCGCTGGCAGGTGTCGCGCGTGACCGTCGACGCGGCCTACGACCAGTTGCGCAGCGAGGGCTATCTGGTCAGCCGGGCCGGATCGGGCACCTATGTGGCGGCGCAGGTGCCCGACCGCTTCCTCGAGGCCGGCGAAGCGAAGCGGCGGCCGGCCGCGCCGCGTTCCCGGCCGGCCTGGAAGACCGACATGGCGCCGCTCGCGGCCACCGAGGCCTCCCAGCCGTTCATGGCGCGCGTGGCCGACCCCGCGCTGTTCCCGCTCGATCTCTGGCGCCGCACGCTGCAGGCCGGCGCGCGGCGCGTGACGGCCGCGCAGCTTACCGACGACGATCCCTTCGGGCTGCCCGAGCTGCGCGAGCAGATCGCCCGCTACCTCGGGGTGGCGCGCGGCATCGCCTGCGAGGCCGAACGCGTCGTGGTCGTCTCGGGCATCCGCGAAGGGCTCGACCTCTGCGCGCGGCTGCTGCTCGCGCCCGGCGACAAGGTGCTGCTCGAGGATCCCGGCTACCTGCATGCCGCGCCGATCTTCGGCCAGCACGGGCGGCAGGCGGTTCCCGTGCCCATCGATGCCGAGGGCTTCCCGGTCGCGCACGCACGCGCGCATGCAGACGCGCGGCTCGCGCATGTCACGCCCGCGCACCAATCGCCCAGCGGCATCACGATGCCGGTATCGCGCCGGCTCGAACTACTGACGTGGGCCGAGACCGCGCGGGCCTGGCTGGTCGAGGACGACTACGACAGCGAGTTCAGCTACGACAGCGCCCCGCTGCCCGCCCTCAAGAGCCTCGATGCGGCCGACCGCGTGATCCATTGCGGCAGCTTCAACAAGACCCTGTTCGGCGCGCTGCGCATCGGCTACATGGTGCTGCCGCGCGCGCTGGTCGCCGACTTTCGCCGCGCCCGCCACATCGCCGGGCGCTCCACCGGCGTGATCGAGCAGATGGCGCTGGCGCGCTTCCTCGAGAGCGGCGACTTCGCGCGCCATGTGCGGCGCGCGCGCATGGTCTATGCGCAGCGCCGCGACCTCGTGCTCGGCGGCCTGCGCGCGGCGCTCGAGCCCGCGCGGCTGCATGTCACCGGGGAACACGCGGGCTTCCACCTCGTGTGGTGGCCGCCGCCGGACATGGCGCTGGCGCCGTTCCTGCGCGCGGCCGCGCAGCGCGGGCTGCGCTTCCAGGCGATCTCGGATTTCTGCCAGCGCAAGGACCTGCCGCCGGGGCTGGTGATCGGCTACACGGCGATGGACGACGCGGCGCTGCGCCAGCACGTCGACGAACTGCGGCGGCTGATCCAGAACGCGTGACGCGGCTGTGCCTTTGCATCGTCCTGTCATCAAGGCCCTTTAAAAGGCGAGCGAGACGGTCCGCGAATCCGCAATCGCCGCCGCCCCCGCGGCCAATTGGAGGAGAACATGAACGAGCCCGCCCACATCGGTGTCGCCGCGCGCCAGCGCATCCAGCAGCAGGCAGAGCAGATCCAGCGCTCGCTCGATGCGATCGGCGCCGGCCGGCCCGGCGACGCCGAGCCCGAGATGCTGCGCCGCAGCGCCGTGCTGCAGCGGCGGGTCGGCCTGCCGGTGCAGGAGGCCGCGCGCGAGGCGCCGCATTCGGGCGCGGAAAAGGTCTGGGGCAAGACGATCGACTTCGTCGATGTCGCGTTTCTGCAGCGCGGCGCCTATGCGGCGCGCGCCGTGGCTCGGATCGTGACGCGCGACGGCCAGGGCCTCGGCACCGGCTTCATGATCTCGCCCGTGCTGTTCCTCACCAACAACCACGTGCTCGGCTCCAAGGCCGATGCGGCGGACCTGCTGGTGGAGTTCGACTACGAGCGCGACCTCGCGGGACGCCCGCGCGTGCCCACGCGCTTCGCCTTCGCGCCCGAGGCCTGCTTCCTCACCAACGACCAGGACGACCTCGACTACACCGTGCTGGCGGTCGGCGGCCGCCTGAGCGGCCCCGGCGTGCTCGCGGGCTACAGCTTCCTGCCGATCTCCGCGGCCCGCGACAAGCACCAGCTGGGCGACCACGCCAACATCGTCCAGCACCCCGACGGCCGCATGAAGGAAGCCGTGCTGCGCGAGAACCAGCTGGTCTCGCGCGCGAGCACCACGCTGCACTACGTGGCCGACACCGAGCCGGGTTCCTCGGGCTCGCCGGTCTTCAACGTGCTGTGGCAGGTGATCGCCCTGCACCACTGGGGATCGCCGCACCGCGACCTGCTCGACCAGAACGGAAAGCAGATCGCCAAGACGGTCAACGAGGGCATCCGGATCAGCGCCATCGTGACCGACATGAACACGCGCAAGAGTGGCCTGCCGGCGCGCGAGCGCGAGAAGATCACCGAGGCCATCGCCGCGGGCCTGGACCCGCAGGTGGTCTCGTCCGTCGAGTCCGCACCGGCCATGGCGCATGACGCTTCGCTCGGTGCGTCGGTCGACGTGGCCAGCGACGGCACGGCGACCTGGACCATCCCGTTGCGCGTGAGCGTGCAGCTGGGCGGCTACTCGGCCCGCGGGGGATCGCCGACGCCCGCGCAGGACGCTGCGCCGCAACCGCATGCCGACGCGGCGCCGTCGAGCACCGGCGAAGAGGCGCGGGTCCAGGTCGATCCGGACTACGGCAACCGCGACGGCTACCAGCCCGACTTCCTGCCCGGCGTTGCCATCCCCCTGCCCAAGCCGCGCGGTGCGACGGCCCTGCGGGCGGTCTCCGTCAACACGCGTCCCAAGGCGGGCCGGCCCAAGTACGAACTGCCGTACGAGCACTTCAGCGTGGTGATGCACAAGAAACGGCGGCTGGCCTGCTTCACCGCCACCAACATCGACGGACGGCTGGCCAAGAGCTACGACCGCAGCACCGGCGTCATCGCCGCCTTCCATCCGGGCGAGGAGGAAACGGACGAGCCCCCCGAGGCCAGCGAGCTCTGGTTCATCGATCCGCGCATCCCCGAGGAAGAACAGACCCCGCCCGCGCTGTACGCGGGACAGACGGCCTACGACGCGCAGGGCGCGGCCATCGTCGACAAACGCAAGGCGGACCATGCGAACCGGATCTTCCAGCAAGGTCACCTGACGCGCCGGCAGGATCCGCTCTGGGGGCCGGACGACATCGTCGTGCGCGCCAATGCCGACACCTTCCACGTGACCAACCGGTCGCCGCAGGTGGGCTTCTTCAACATGGGCAAGAGGAAGCCGGGCGCCGAAGCCGCCGCGCACGCGGGCGGCACGCTGTACTGGCGCGCGCTCGAGGACTTCGCGCTCAACAACGCGGTGGCGGACCAGGCGCGCGTCAGCGTGTTCACCGGACCGATCTTCGACGACGAGAACGACATTCCCTGGGAGCGCGGCATGCCCGGGATGGCCGGGTTCAAGGCCCCGCGCGAGTACTGGAAGATCGTGCTGCGCGTGGAGGACGGCCAGCTGCAGGCGACCGCCCTGAGCATCGACCAGACGCCGCTCATCGACTACGCGCCCGAGGCCACGCTGTCCGAAGCGGCCTTGGCGCGCGTGAGCTTCGAGAAGGTGAAACGCTACCACGTGAGCATCGCGGAACTGGAGCGCAGGACCGCGCTGGATTTCGGCGCGAAGGTGCGTGGCGCCGACACCCATCAGGGCGGGGAACGGCGCGAGGTCGCTTCCTTGAGCCAACTGCTGAGCGTTCCGCGCGCGCCGGGCCGCCGGCGCCGCTGAATCTCGCGCCTAGAACAGCGACGCCATCCCGTTCGGCCGCGCGCCCTCGATGTCGAGCATCCTGAGCTTGGTCAGCGCCCCGCCCCCGGCCGAGAAGCCACCGGGCTTGTTGCCGGCCGCGAGCACGCGGTGGCACGGCACCACCGGCGCGAAGGGGTTGAGGCCCATGGCCTGGCCCACCGCGCGCGCCAGCGTCTTGTCGCCCAGTTCCTCGGCGATCTCGCCGTAGGTGCGGGTCTGGCCCGGCGGAATGCGCCGCGCGAGCGCGTAGACGCGCCGATGGAAATCGGACAGGCCGCGCATGTCGAGCACGATGTCGCGCAGGTCGTCCTGCGCGCCTTCGAGCAAGGCTTGCACCGCCGCGATCGCGCGTCGCGCCTCGGCATTCGGCTCGGCCTCGGACAGCTCGGGAAAGCGCTGCCGCATGCGACGAAGCGCGGGCTGCTCGGTGGGGTCGTCCTGCGGCAGTTGCACGCCGACCAGTCCTTGCGGACCCCAGGCGATGCCGCAGACGCCGAGCGCGGTGTCGAACACGGCGAAGCCGGGCGTGATGGCCTCGTCGGCGAGCGCAAGCGCCTCGTTCATGCGGGCTCCAGCGCATGCTGGCGCGAGGCCAGCACGGCACCAAGCCACAGCGCGATCGCCGACCCCACGAGGCCACGCGCCAGTCCGCCCGGTCCGTCGGAGATCCAGCCGGTGATGGTCGGGCCCACGATCTGGCCGAAGGCGAACACGATGGTGAAGACGCTGATGCCCTGCGCCCAGCGCGAGGACGGCAGGTTGTGGCGCACCAGCGCGGTGGTCGAGGCCACCACCGAGAGGAACACGCCGCCGAACAGCAGCCCCGAGACCAGTGCGACGGGCGCCGACGCACTGAGCACCGGCAGCAAGGTCGCCACGCCCAGCAGCCCGTTGAGCAGCGCCTGCGGCTGGCCGCCGCGGTAGCGGTCGAGCAGCCCGGCCCACAGCCGCGACGAGGCGATGCAGGCGATGCCCAGCAGCGAATAGAACAACGTGACGAAGCCCGCGCTCGCGCCCTGCTCGCGCAGCAGCGCGATCACGAAGGTCATGTAGCCGATGTAGCCGATGCCGAAGAAGGCATAGCCCGCGAGCGCCCAGCCGAAGCGCCGCAACGCGACCGGCGCGCCGGGCGCGGCACCTGGTGCCGCAGCGGCGACCGCGGGCGCGGGTCGATCGGGCAGCGCGCGGCCGGCCCAGGCCAGCAGCACGGTCGCCACGCCGCTGGCCACCGCCAGCGCCCACCAGGCCCAGGCCCAGCCATGCGGCTCGCCCGCGGCGGCCTGCAGCACCTGCGGCACGAGCAGCGCCGAGGCCAGGATGCCGAAGCCGGTGCCGCCGTAGTAGATGCCCAGCAGCAGGCCGCCGCGCGAGGCATCGGCCTCGCCGAGCCGCGCGGCCATCAGGCCGCCCGCCACGAACACCCAGGCGCTCGCGATGCCCGCGAGCAGCCGCTGCAGCAGCAGCGCGGGCGCCGCGGTGACGAAGCCGCTGCCGGCCATGAACAGGCTCGCGAGCACCGCGCCCACCACCAGCAGCCGGCTCACGCCGAAGCGCCGCATCAGCGCGGGCGTGACCAGCGCGCCCACCAGGTAGCCGACCGCGTTGGCGGTGTTCATGCCGCCCGCCAGCGCATAGCTCCAGCCGAGGTCATCGCGCATCGGCGGCAGCAGCAGCGCATAGGCGAAGCGCGTGATGCCGAGCGAGACGGCCGCGCCCATCGACAGGGCGAAGGCCAGCCGCAAGGTGGGCGGCACGGGGGCGGAGGAAGTCAGGGTGGTCGACATCGGGCGGTGCGCGGGGGATGCACCATTTTGCGGCAGGCCGCGCCGCCGCGCTGTCGCGCGTGAATCCGCCGTTCAGTGCACGCCGGCTTCCGCCTGCACCAGCAGCCGCTCGAGCAGCACCGCCACGTGCACCGCCTCGCGCTGCGCGCCGTCGGCGATCTGATGCCGGCAGCTCGTGCCGTCGGCCACCACGATCGCGCCGGGCTTGGCGCGGATCGCGGGCAGCAGGCTGGCCTCGGCCATGCGCATCGAGACCTCGTAGTGGCTGGCCTCGTAGCCGAAGCTGCCGGCCATGCCGCAGCACGAGCTCTCGATCAGTTCGGGCGCGGCGCCCGGGATCAGCTTCAGCACCTCGAGCACCGGGCTCACCGCGCCGAAGGCCTTCTGGTGGCAATGGCCGTGCAGCAGGATCGGCGCCTCGGCCGGCTTGAGCGCGATCTCGAAACGGCCGGCGCGGACCTCGCGCGCAACGAACTCCTCGAACAGCAGCGCCTGCTTCGCTACGGTCTCGGCCTTCTCGCCGAAGCCCATCACCAGCGTCTCGTCGCGCAGCGTGAGCAGGCACGAGGGCTCGAGGCCCACCACCGGCACGCCCGCGCGCGCCAGCGGCAGCAAGGCATCGATCAGGGCCTCGGCCTTGCGTTTGGCTTCGTCGACCATGCCACTGGCCAGGTAGGTGCGGCCGCAGCAATGGTGCGCGCCGCGCTTCTCGACCGTGTGCAGCACATAGCCCGCGGCTTGCAGCACGCGCGCGGCCGCGAGCGCGTTCTCGCTCTCGAAGGTGCCGTTGAAGGTGTCGACGAACAGCACCGCGGCCTTGCCGCCGCGCCGCGCGATCGCCAGCACCGTGTCGCGGTCGGCGAACAGGCCGGGCTCGCCGTCCTTGGCGCGCCAGAAGGTGTCGCCGCGCCAGGCCGGCAGCGAGCGCTTCGCCGAGAAGCCCAGCAGCTTCTCGCCGAGCCAGGCGGCGCCCGGCACGCTGTTGCGCAGGTTCAGGAGCCACGGCAGCCGGCTCGCGCGGTGCGCGTAGTCGGGCAGTTGCGCCACCAGCCGGTCCTTGAGCGTGTGGCCATGGCGCCGCTTGTAGTGGTCCAGGAACTCGATCTTCATCTTCGCCATGTCCACGCCGGTCGGGCAGTCGCGCTTGCAGCCCTTGCAGCCCACGCACAGGTCCATGGTCTCGTGCAGCGCCTCGCCGGTGAAGGCATCGGGGCCGAGCTGGCCCGACAGCGCCAGCCGCAGCGTGTTGGCGCGGCCGCGCGTGAGGTGCTGCTCGTCGCGCGTGACGCGGTAGCTCGGGCACATGGTGCCGGCGTCGAACTTGCGGCAGTGGCCGTTGTTGTTGCACATCTCGACCGCCTTGGCCAGGCCGCCGGTGCTGTCGCCGCCGGTGCCGGGCGCGGAGGTCTGCTCGGTCACCGGGTCGGCATTCACGTTCCAGGCCGACCAGTCGAGCACCGGCTTGAGCTCGATGCGGCGATAGGGCTTGGGCGCGGTCGGTGGCGCGAAGCGGAACAGCGCGCCGTCGTCCATGCGCGGCGGGTCGATGATCTTGCCGGGGTTGAACAGGCCGATGGGGTCGAGCTTGTGCTTGATCGCGCGGAAGGCCTCGTTGATCGCGGGCCCGAACTGCCACTCGATCCATTCGCCGCGGCACAGGCCGTCGCCGTGCTCGCCGCTGAAGGCGCCCTTGTACTTGCGCACCAGCGCCGAGGCTTCCTCGGCGATGGCGCGCATCTTGGCGCCGCCATCGGCGCGCATGTCGAGGATCGGCCGCACGTGCAGGGTGCCGACCGAGGCATGCGCATACCAGGTGCCGCGCGAACCGTGGCGCGCGAACACCTCGGTCAGCGCGTCGGTGTACTCGGCCAGGTGCGCTAGCGGCACGGCGCAGTCCTCGATGAAGCTCACCGGCTTGCCGTCGCCCTTGAGGCTCATCATGATGTTGAGACCGGCCTTGCGCACCTCCCAGAGGTTCTTCTGGCGCGCCTCGTCGGGCATCTCGACCACGCTGCCCGGCAGGCCCAGGTCGCCCATCAGTTCCACCAGTTGCGCCAGCGCCTGCAGCAGCGGCGCCTTCTCGGCACCCGAGAACTCCACCAGCAGGATCGCGGCCGGCTTGCCGATCAGCGCGGTCTGCACCGTGGGCTTGAAGGCCGGGTTCGCGAGGCTCAGCTCGATCATCGTGCGGTCGACCAGCTCGACCGCGGTGGGTCCAAGCTTGACGATGTGCTGCGCGGCATCCATGGCCGCATGGAAGGTCGGGAAGTTGACGATGCCCAGCACCTTGGCGCGCGGCAGCGGCGCCAGCTTGAGCGTGAGGCTGCGCGTGTAGGCCAACGTGCCCTCGGCGCCGATCAGCAGGTGCGCGAGGTTCACGCTGCCGTCGGCCGTGTAGGGCTTCTCGCTCTGGTTGTCGAAGATGTCGAGGTTGTAGCCGGCCACCCGGCGCATCACCTTGGGCCAGTTCGCCGCGATCGCCTCGCGGTGCTGGCGCGCGAGGCCGCGCACGAACTGCGCGATGCCCGCGGCGCGCACGCCCAGCGAGCCCACGGGCCCGAAGTCCACCAGCTCGCCGCTCGACAGCCAGGCGCTCGCGCCGAGCACGTTGTGCACCATGTTGCCGTAGGCGATGGAGCGCGAGCCGCAGGAGTTGTTGCCGGCCATGCCACCCAGGGTGGCCTGGGCGCTGGTCGACACGTCGACCGGATACCAGAGGCCGTGCGGCTTGAGCTGCGCATTGAGGTGGTCGAGCACCAGCCCGGGCTCGACGGTGGCGGTGCCCGCTTCGAGGTCCAGGTCGAGCACGCGCCGGAAATGCTTGCTGTTGTCGATCACCAGCGCCGCGCCCGTGGTCTGGCCGCACTGACTGGTGCCGCCGCCGCGCGCGAGCACCGGCACCTTGAGGTCGCGCGCCACGTCGATGGCCGTGGAGATGTCGCGCTCGGTCGTCGGCACGAAGGCGCCGACCGGCGTGATCTGGTAGATCGAGGCGTCGGTGGCGTAGCGGCCGCGCGAACCCGCGTCGAACAGCACCTCCCCTTGCGTCTCGGCGCGCAGGCGGCACGCGAGCGCCTCGCAGGTGTCGTTGGGCGGCAGGACGGTTCCGGCGGGCTGGATGCGGCTGGCGGGTTCGATGAGCATCGTGGGTTTTCTTCTTTGGGGGGAAGCGCGCTCAGGGCGCCTTGGAACGGGTCTTCTTCGCGGGCGGATAGATCTCGCCATCGCGCAGCAGCTCGAGCACGGTGTCGCGCTTGCGCAGCACGTGCGCGACCAGCACCTTGCGCATGGCGGCGGCATCGCGCGCGGCCAGCGCCTCGATCATCTGTTCGTGCTCGGCCACCGCGTTCTTCCACTTGGCCTCGTTCTGGTTGGTGCGAAAGCGCAGCGACTGCACGCGCGCATTGATCGAGCGGTAGGTGTTCGACAGCACCGGGTTGCCCGCGGCCTCGTTGATCGCTGAATGGATGCGCGCATTGAGCCGGTAGTAGCCCGAGAGGTCGTGGCGCGCATAGCAGGCCAGCATCTCGTAGTGCAGCGCGCGCACCTCGGACAGCTGCTCCTCGGTGATGCGGCGCGCCGCCAGTTCGCCCGACATGCCCTCGAGCATGGACAGCACCTCGAAGGTGTCGATCACGTCGGCCTCGGTGAGCTTCACGGCCACCGCACCGCGGTTGGGCAGCAGGTCGACCAGGCCCTCGGCCGCGAGCAGCTTGATCGCCTCGCGCAGCGGCGTGCGCGAGACGCGCAGCTGCAGGCAGAGCTCGCGCTCGTTGAGCTTGGCGCCCGGCGCGATCAGGCCTTCGACCAGCATGGTGCGCAGCCGCGCCGCGACCTGGTCGTGCAGCGCGAGACGGGAGATTTCGATGATTTCGGCGGTCATGGGATGCGTTCTTTGGGCCTCGTGATTGCATTTTGAATGCAAAAAAGAAGGGCCACAACCTTTGATATTCAGGGTAAACCAGCAGAACAAAATGAATTTTGAATGCAAAACTGGCGCCGAAAGGACCCGCCATGCTGCAACTCGACATCCATCCCACCGGCCGTCACTTCCTCCAGATCCCCGGCCCCAGCCCGGTGCCCGACCGCATCCTGCGGGCCATGAGCCTGCCCACCATCGACCACCGCGGGCCCGAGTTCGGCACGCTGGGCCTGAAGGTGCTCGGTGGCATCCAGCAGATCTTCAAGACGAAGCACCCGGTCGCGATCTACCCGGCCTCGGGCACCGGCGCCTGGGAGGCCGCGCTCGCCAACACGCTGAGCCCGGGCGACCACGTGCTGATGTACGAGACCGGCCACTTCGCCTCGCTGTGGCAGAAGATGGCCACGCGCCTGGGCGTGTCGACCGAGTTCCTCGCCTATGCGGGCAGCGACGACCAGCTGCCCAATGCGCCGAGCTGGCGCCGCGGCGTGCAGGCCGAGCTGATCGAGGCGCGGCTGCGCAAGGACACCGAGAAGAAGATCAAGGCCGTGTGCGTGGTGCACAACGAGACCTCGACCGGCGTCACCTCCGACATCGCCGCGGTGCGCCAGGCCATCGACGCGGCCGGCCATCCGGCCCTGCTGATGGTCGACAGCATCTCGGGCCTCGCGAGCGCCGATTTCCGCCATGACGAATGGGGCGTGGACGTCACCGTCAGCGGCTCGCAGAAGGGCCTGATGCTGCCGCCGGGCATCAGCTTCAACGCGCTTTCGCCGCGTGCGCTCGAGGCCTCGAAGAGCGCGAAGCTGCCCAAGGCCTTCTGGGCCTGGGACGAGATCGTCGAGATGAACAAGGACGGCTACTGGCCCTACACGCCCAACACCAACCTGCTCTACGGCCTCTCGGAATCGCTCGACATGCTGCTGGGCGAAGGGCTGGACAACGTGTTCGCGCGCCACCGCCGCTGGGCCGCGGGCGTGCGCGCCGCGGTCCAGGCCTGGGGCCTGCCGATCCAGTGCGCCGACCCGGCCGTCTATTCGCCGGTGCTCACCGGCGTGATCACGCCCGAGGGCGTCGACGCCGATGCGCTGCGCCGGCTGATCCACCAGCGCTTCGACCTCTCGCTGGGCACGGGGCTGGGCAAGCTCAAGGGCCGCATGTTCCGCATGGGCCATCTCGGCGACAGCAACGACCTCACGCTGGTGGCGATGGTCGCGGGTGTGGAGATGGGCATGAAGCTCACCGGCATCCAGCTCGCGGGCAGCGGCGTGCAGGCGGCGATGGACCATTTCGCGAGCCATCCGGCCGCGCCGGTGGCGCTGAAGAAGGCCGCGTAAGGGAGCCTGCGCGCAGCAGATCAGAACGCACTCCCCCACCCGTTCGGGCTGAGCCTGTCGAAGCCGCGCCCCGCCTTCGACAAGCTCAGGCCGAACGGTTTCCGGGAAGGGTGCGGATGACCAAAGAAGGTCCAGGCACGGGACTCGCGGCTTCGGCCTTCATCCGATATCACAACCCACGGAGACAAGCACGATGCAACGACGTTCCCTGATCCAGGCCGCGACCGCCGCGGCCGCCACGCTGGGCGTGCCCCGGCTGTTCGCGCAGGACTGGCCCAACGCGCCGGTGCGCATCGTGGTGGGCTTCCCGCCAGGCGGCGGCACCGATGCGCTGGCGCGCGTGGTGGCGCAGAAGCTCACCGTGATGTGGAACCAGCAGGTGATCGTCGAGAACAAGGCCGGCGTGGCCGGCGTGCTCGCGGCCGACTACGTGGCGCAGCAGCCGAGCGACGGCAGCACGCTGCTGATGGCCCACATCAACAGCCATGCGCTCGCGCCCAGCCTGCAGCCCAAGCTGCGCTACAGCGTGGAGCGCGACTTCGTGCCGATCGTGCTGGTGGGCGTCACGCCCAACCTGCTGATCGCGAGCCCGGCGCAGAAGGCGCTCACGGTGAAGGACATCGTGGCCGCCTGCAAGGCCGCGCCCGGCACGCTGAGCTTCGGCTCGGCCGGTGCCGGCTCGGCGCAGCACCTGGCGCTCGAGATGTTCAAGCTGCAGGCGGGCGTCGATGCGCTGCACGTGCCCTACAAGGGCAGCGGGCCGCTGCTGGCCGACCTGATGGGCGGGCAGATCCAGTACAGCTTCGAGACCATGACCGCGGCCACGCCGCACGTGAAGAGCGGCCGCGTGCTCGCGGTGGCGCAGACGCGCACCCAGCGCGCCAAGGGCCACCCGAACGTGCCGACCATGCAGGAACAGGGCTTCCAGGGCTTCGAGGCCACCACCTGGTACGGCCTCGCCGGCCCGGGCAAGCTGCCGGCGCCGATCGCGCAGAAGATCAACCGCGACGTCAATGCCGTGCTCGCCATGCCCGACGTGCAGGAGAAGCTCGACACCTACGGCGCCGAGGACGGCGGCGGCTCGCAGGACAAGTTCAGGCAGTTCATCCACACCGAGATCGCCAAATGGGCCAAGGTGGTGAAGGACGGCAACGTGCGCGTCGAATCTTGAGAAGATCGGCGGCATGAACGCACACACGACCACCCTGCCCCCTTCTCTTTCCGCGCTGGCCGACGCTCTCGTCGCCGCGCGCCGCGCCGACCGCACGCTCGATGCCGTGCCCTGGCTCGACACGCTGCACGCGCCCGCCGAGGCCTATGCGGTGCAGGACGCGGTGGCCGCGGCACTCGGCTGGTTCGACGCGGGCACCCTGCCCGGCTGCTGGAAGTCCGGCGGCGGCTCGCGCGGCGCGACGCTCACGCATGCGCCGCTGCCGCCCGCCGGCGTGCGCCAGAGCCCGGCCGATTGCTCCGACCTCGTGTTCCACCAGCCCGGCATCGAGGCCGAGATCGCGCTGCGCCTGGGCCGCGAGGTCACGCCGGCCCTGGCCGCGTCGCTCGCGCATGAAGACGCGGCCGCGCTGGTCGATGCCATGACCGTCTCCATCGAGGTCTGCGATGCGCGCTGGCAGGACCGCGAGGCCGCCACGCCGTTGCTGCGGCTGGCCGACTCGCAGGTGCACGGCGCGCTGGTGCTCGGCGAATGGCGGCCCTTCGCCGCCATCGACTGGGCCTCGCAGCGCTGCGAAACCAGGATCGGCAACGCCGACACGGTGGTGCGCGAAGGCAGCCATCCGCTCGGCGATCCGGCCTGGCTGCTGCCGATCTGGCTGCGCCATCTCACGCGCCATGGCCAGACCGTGCCGGCCGGCACGGTGGTCACGACCGGTTCCTGGATCGGCCTGCTGCCCTGCGCGCGCGGCGATCAGGTGACGGCCGATTTCCCCGGCATCGGCGCCGTGCGGCTGCGCGTGTAGCGCCCGCCGCCCACGCCCGAGCGGGCCACGAGGAAGTCGAGCACCGCGCGCACCCGCGCCGGCAGGGTGCCGGCCTTGCCGATGTAGACCGCGTGGATCGGCTCCACCTCGTTCGGGTTGAACTCCTCGAGCAGCGGCACGAGCCGGCCCGCGTCGATGTCGTGCTGCGTGTGATAGAGCGACAGCCGGGTGATGCCCGCGCCCGCGATCGCGAGGTGGCGCAGGGTCTCGCCATCGCCCGCGCGCACCGGGCCGGCCACCGGCAGCAGGATCGTCCGGCCGTCGATGCGGAACGGCCAGTCGGGCGCACTGCGCCGGTAGGTCCAGCCCAGGCGGCTGTGCGCCTCGAGTTCCTGCGGCGTGCGCGGCGTGCCGTACTTCGCTAGGTAGGACGGCGCGGCGAGGATGGTCTGGCTGGTGTCGCCGATGCGCCGCGCCACCAGGTCGGAGGCCGGCAGCTGGCCCCAGCGGATCGCGATGTCGGCGCGCTCGTCCATCAGGTCGACGATGCGGTCGGTGAGCGCGATGTCGAGCGTGATCTGCGGATGCTGCTCGATCAGCTTCGGCACCAGCGGCACCAGCATGTGGTGGCCGAAGGACACGCTGGCATTGATGCTGACCCGCCCGCGCGGCGCGGCACCGGCGGCCGCGCAGCGCTCGGCCTCGTCCATGTCGGCCAGCACGCGGTGGCTGCGCTCGTAGAAATGCAGGCCCTCGGGCGTGAGCTGCAGCTTGCGCGTGGAACGGTGTACGAGCTGGATGCCCAGCCGCGCCTCGAGCCGCGCCACCAGCTTGCTGACGGCCGAGGGCGTCATGCCCAGCAGCCGCGCGGCGGCCGAGAAGCCGCCCGCGTCGACCACCTGCACGAAGGCCTCCATCTCGCCCGAACGGTTGACATCGATGCGCGGCATGGCGTGTTCTCCGGTGGAATCGACTTGTGAGTTGAATTCACAAGTGCGTTGACCGGCGGCATTCTAGTCAACGAGCGGCTTCGTCCGCACAGTACAGGGCATCATGCCCATCGCTCTACTCGCCCTCACCGCCGGTGCCTTCGGAATAGGCACCACCGAATTCGTCATCATGGGCCTGCTGATGCAGGTCTCGACCGACCTCCGGGTCTCGATCACGGCCGCCGGCCTGCTGATCTCGGGCTATGCGCTCGGGGTCGCGGTCGGCGCGCCGCTGCTCACCATCGCCACCCGCAGGCTGTCGCGCAAGACCGTGCTGCTGGCGCTGATGGCGATCTTCACGCTCGGCAACATCGCCTGCGCGCTGGCACCCAACTACGAGCTGCTGATGGGCGCGCGCGTCATCACCTCGCTCGCGCACGGCACCTTCTTCGGCGTCGGCTCGGTGGTGGCCACCGGCCTGGTGGCGCCCGAACGCCGCGCCTCGGCCATCGCCATCATGTTCACCGGCCTGACCGCCGCCACCCTGCTGGGCGTGCCCTTCGGCGCCTGGCTGGGCCTGCACTTCGGCTGGCGCGCGGCCTTCTGGGCCGTCGCGCTGATCGGCGTGGTGGCGCTCGCGGTGCTGGCCGTGTTCGTGCCGCGCGTCGAGGGCGAGGCCAGGCCCGCGCCGCTGCGCGAGGAGATCGCCGTGCTGGCCCGGCCCCAGGTGCTGCTGGGCCTGGCGATGACGGTGCTCGGCTTCGCCGGCGTGTTCGCCGTCTTCACCTACATCCAGCCGCTCCTGACCCAGGTCACGGGCCTGTCGGAATCGGCCGTGTCGCCGATCCTGCTGGTGTTCGGCGGCGGCCTGGCCGTGGGCAACATCCTCGGCGGCCGGCTGGCCGACCGCGCCGTGATGCCCGCGGTGCTCGGCACGCTGGCCGTGCTCGCGGTGGTGCTCGGCAGCATGCAGTTCGCCATCGGCACGCCGATCGCCGCGGTGGTCTTCGTCGGCCTGCTCGGCGTGGCCTCGTTCGCCACGGTGGCGCCGATGCAACTGCGCGTGCTCGAGAAGGCCTCGGGCGCCGGCCAGAACCTGGCCTCGAGCCTCAACATCGCGGCCTTCAACCTCGGCAATGCGCTCGGCGCCTGGGCCGGCGGCGTGGTGATCGACCATGGCCCGGGCCTGCGCGCGCTGGGCTGGGCCGCCGCGCTGCTGACCGTGGCGGGCCTCGCGATCGCGCTGTGGAGCCGCGCGCTCGACCGCCGCGGCGACCGCACCCTGCCCGGCGATTGCGCCTCGGTGCGCGTCTGATCCATCCCCTCATTCAAACAACGGAGAAGTTCTCATGGAACAACGCTTTCTCGGCCGCTCGGGCTTCAAGGTGCCCGCCCTCGGTTTCGGCGCCGGCACCTTCGGCGGGCAGGGCCCGCTGTTCAGTGCCTGGGGCAACACCGGCACCGACGGCGCGCGCCGCATCGTCGACATCGCGCTCGATGCCGGCGTGAACCTGTTCGACACCGCCGACGTCTATTCGGACGGCGCCTCCGAGACCATCCTCGGCGCCGCGCTCAAGGGCCGGCGCGACAAGGCCATCGTCTCGACCAAGCTCTCGCTGCGCGCGGGCGACGGACCGAACCAGGTCGGCGCCTCGCGCCACCACCTGGTGGGCGCGACCGAGGCCGCGCTCAAGCGGCTGGGCACCGACTACATCGACATCCTGCAGCTGCATGCCTTCGACGCGATGACGCCGGTCGAGCAGGTGCTGGGCACGCTCGACGCCCTCGTGAAGTCGGGCAAGGTGCGCTACATCGGCATGTCGAACTTCTCGGGCTGGCAGCTGATGAAGTCGCTCGCGGCCTCCGACCGGCTGGGCCTCGAGCGCTACGTGGCGAACCAGACCTACTACTCGCTGGTCGGGCGCGACTACGAGTTCGAGCTGATGCCGCTGGGCCTGGACCAGGGCGTGGGCGCGATCGTCTGGAGCCCGCTGGGCTGGGGCCGCCTCACGGGCAAGATCCGGCGCGGCCAGCCGCTGCCCGCGGGCAGCCGGCTGCACGAGACCGCCGGCTTCGCGCCGCCGGTGGACGACGAGCGCCTCTACCGCGTCGTCGATGCGATGGACATCGTGGCCGAGGAAACCGGCAAGACCCATGCGCAGATCGCGCTCAACTGGCTGCTGCAGCGGCCCACGGTGGCCAGCGTGCTGATCGGCGCGCGCGACGAGGCGCAGCTCACGCAGAACCTCGGCGCGCTCGGCTGGCAGCTGAGCGACGCGCAGATGGCGCGGCTCGATGCGGCCAGCGCGATCGCGCCGCCCTATCCCTACTACCCGTACTGGAACGGGCAGTTCGCGGAGCGCAGCCCGGTGGCGGTGCCGGTCAGCGCGCCGGCAACGGCCGCTTGACTTCGCCGGCCGACACGAAGCGGCGCGCGCGCATCCACTTGGTCACGACCCACTTCTCGCCGCGCGTCACGGGCGCGCTGGCGTGCAGCGAGCGCGTGTCGACCCGGCCTTCGTCGTCGCCGTATTCGAAGTAGCAGGCATTGCCGCGGATCGGCGACATCGCCAGGCCCAGCTGCGGAAAGACGGTCTGGCCGCCCTCGGGCACGTCGTTGAGGTAGGTCACGAGCGTGCTCACGCGCTGGCCGCTGCGTGCGATCGACTCGCGGTTGGCCGCGTTGCCCGGCACCAGGTAGTCGTGGTGGGGCTCGCTGCCCGCGCCCTCGGGGTAGTGCAGCAGCTGCAGGCCCTCGCCGTTCTCCAGCGGCAGGTTCATCAGCGCCGACAGCCGCCGGTCGAGGCGGGCCACGAGCTCGTTCTCGGCCAGGCGGAAGAACATGCCCCAGCTCGCGCGCCGGTCGCTGACCACGTCGCGCCCGCTCATCGGATCGACCAGAGTGGAAGGCGCGAGGCGCGGCCGCGCCATCTCGATCAGCGCCCGGCATTCCTCGGCATCCATCACATTGCCCAGCGAGGCATGGACCGGGTCCTCGCCACGCGCATGCACGACGATCTCGCGGTCGGTGGCCTGGATCCGGGTGCCCGGCGCGAGCCGCATCGCGGGCCGGGCAGCGGCTGCATCCGGCAACTCGATGGCATCGACCGGCATCGGCGCGCCGCGCTGCCGCGCATCGACATGGGCCGCGACGATGGCCTGCGCGGCGCGTTCGTTCATGCCTTTGCCGCGCATCGTGGCGACCAGCGCCTGCGGCATCTGGCCGGCATCGAGCATGCCCTGGAGCCAGCGCCCCAGCTCGGGGGAGAAGCGCACGACGGTGCTCATGGCCGGCCGCCGCTCAGACGGGACCCAGGTGCGGCACCCAGCCCTTGTCGCCGCGCGTGAAGCCCTGGCGCAGCTGCAGCGGGCCGTTGGCGCCATTCATGATGCGCGCGACCATCGGGAACACGCGCTGCGCCTCGGGGTCCTGCATCCACGGCGCCGGCTCGATGCGGTAGGTGTAGCTCACCACGGCCATCGGATGGCTGGCGTCGGTGCCGGCCAGCTTCACGTCGACGATCTTCTCGCGCTGCAGGTGCGCCACGCAGAAGTCGTTGGCATGTTCGGCATCGCGGGTCGCGTGCGAATGCGGCTTGTAGAACTTGCGGCCCTCGTCGGTCAGCTCGAAGCGCTTGACCGCGCCGTCGGGGTTCTCGGCGCTCTTGGGCGCCGCGACGATGGTGCTGCGCACCAGGCCCAGCTTCTCCATCACCGGGAACTGCACCGCGTGGCGCGCGCCGGAGCCGGCCTCGGCTTCGGTCAGGTCGATCGGCCAGTCGAACATCGCGAGGCAGATGTCGCCGCGCTCGGCCAGGTAGGCATCGAGCGGGGCCGCGAGGTTCTCGGCGGTGGGGGCGCTGGCGTCGGGGCCGGCGCTGCAGGCGGCGAGCGCGCAGAGCGCGGCCATCGCGGTGAGGGTCGTCAGGGTCTGGAGCGAGGAACGGAGAGTCATGGGGTTCTGGTGGAGGTATCGGATAGCCAAGGCGGGGCTCAGTGCAGGTCGAGTTCGTCCGCGACCCAGCCGCGCCGCGTGAGGTGGACGCCGAGGCGCATCTGCATCGTTCCCTCGCGCTGGATCGCGCGCGCGAGCAACGGGAAGGCCTGCTGCACCTCGGGCGCGGTGGCCCAGGGATCGAGCGCGATGCGGTAGGTGAACAGCAGCGAAGTCGTGGTGCGGTCGTCGCGGGTCTGCGGCGGGTCCCAGCCGACCAGGCGATCGAGGCTCAAGGTGGCCGCGCAGAGATCGGCCGGGTGCACGACGGTCTGCGTGGTGGTGCGCACCACCACGGGCAGCTGCAGGTAGTGCTGGCGCCCGGCGTCGGTCAGCGCGTATTCGCGCGCGGCCGCGACGTCCCTGCCGGTCACGAAGCCCAGCTTCTCGAGCAGCGGCATCTGCTGTGCGTCGGGCGCGTTCGATCCGGTCGCGACCTTGATCGGCCAGTCGTACTTGGCCAGGCACACATGCCCGCGCTGCGCGAGGTAGTCATTGGCGGCCGCGGTGAAGTTGTCGCGGTTCGGAAAGCGCGCCTCGTCGTTGCCGCAGGCGCTCAGCACGACCATCGGCAACGCCAGGCACGCGGCGATGCCGAAGCCCCGCCAGGGGCTGGAGTGCGTGCCCTTCATTTCGCGCACCGGTCGGAAGCCGAGGTCGTGGCGGACGGCTGGTAGCCGTCGCTCAGCGTGCCGAGGAAGCAGGTCAGGTCGGCGATCTGCTGCGCCGTCATGGCCGGTGCCGAGCCCGGCGCGCGCGGCTTCGTGCCGCTGGCCAGCGTCTTCTCGCCACCCTCGCCCGTGCCCAGCGGCACTTCCTCGTCGACGTTGCCCTGCTGCGCGCGCGGCAGGTCGTTGTACTCGCGCACCGTCGCGCCCGGCACGGCCGTGGGCTGCAGCGCCCAGACCGGATTCGCCCGCGGCGCGCCGCTGCCGTCCTTGTCGGCCGGATACCAGTATTCAGGATGGGTGTCGCGCGTGTTGTAGAAGTTGAGCACCTGCTCCATCGAATGGAACACGCCGTTGTGGAAGAAGCTGCCGCGCGTCGCCACGTTGCGCAGCACCGGCACCTTGAACATGCCGCAGTACGGGTTCGCCGTGTCCGGCGTGGCGGGCAGGTGGTCGGTGCGGAAGGGACCGCACAGGCCCATGTCGAAGTACTTCGGATCGTCGTTGGCCGGGATCGGATCGGGATTGTTCGGGATCGAGCGGTCGTTGCGCGGCGCGGCCAGCGCCTGGTAGCTGAAGTCGGTCATCAATCCGGTGTTGCCGTTGAAGTTGGCGCCCGTGTAGTGGCAGCCCGAGCAGTTGGCGATGCCGCTGCTGTGGAACAGCACCTCGCCGCGCCGCTCGGCGGGCGTCAGCGCGCCGCCGATCTTGTTGAAGACATAGAGGTCGTACTTGCTGCTGTACGGATGGAAGCTCAGGTCCTCGGTCTCGAGGGCCTGGATCGCCTTGCCGAGGTCGTCGAAGGCGGCATCGGTGTCGTCGAAGACCTGGGCGCCGAAGGCCTGCTTGAACAGCGCCGCATAGCTGCCCTCGCGCACCGCCTTCACCACCGCCTCCTTCGAGGCGGCATTCATCTCGACCGGGTTGAGCAGCGGCAGCGCGGCCTGCGCCGCCATCGTGGCCGCGCGGCCGTCCCACATGAAGCCGCCGCCCGGCGACTCGGAGGTCACGCCGTCGGGATTCGGTGCGTTGTCGTCATAGGCCGGCGTCGATTCGCGGTAGCGCAGCGAAGGCACGGCGCGCGCGCCGGTCTGCGCGATGTCGGAACCGAGCTGCACCGAGATGCTGTTCGGCGGGCCGTAGGCGTACTGCGGGTCGTGGCAGCTCGCGCACGACATGTTGCCGCCGCCCGAGAGCCGCTTGTCGAAGAAGGCCAGTTGGCCGATCTGGGCCGGCAGGCTCAGCACCGGCGTGCGCGCGGCGGCCACAGCTTTGGCTGTCGCCGGGTCGCTACTGTTGCAGGCCACCAGGGCCCACAGCGCGGCCGCGAGCACCATGCCGAGCGCGACCGTCTTTTCCATTGCCAAGTTCATCATTCAACGTTGCATCCCACGAAGGCGGCCGCGCCACCTTGCGGGATTTCGGAAACCTGAAACGCCGGATTCCAGGCGGTCCGCAACGGATCCCGTCTGGAATGGCCTGAGGGGAAAGATCCGCGGAGCGAAGCGATGCGCCTCGCCCCGCGGATCGTCCTTCGGGTTACTTCGTCGCCCAGACGTTGACCTGGCTCGCGTCGGGTCCCACCTGCGGCGTGATCTGGCCCACGGTCTGGCCCGTGACCGGATCCTTCACGCCGACGATGTCGCCCGGGTAGAGCTTCTGCGTGTAGCCGCTCGGGATCACGTAGGCATGGTTGATCGGCCGCACCGAGTCGAAGTGCGTGTCCGCGCTGCCCGAGTACTCCGGCAGTGCCGCGATGTTGGCCGTGATGAAGGCTTCGGTGTACTTGGCGCGGTTCAGGTAGCTCGCATCGACGGCCGGGTCGGCGATCTGGAACATGTCCTGCAGCGTGCGCACGAACGAGAAGTGGCTGTAGGCATCGCTGTCCACCACCTGCTTCTTGGCGTTGCCCAGGTCCTGCTGGTTGCTGATGATGCCGAAGATCGAATTGCCGTGGCCGAAGTTGCCGTTGCTGTAGTTGAGCGGCGGCGCGATCGGCAGGCCCTTGCCGCTCGCGTCCACGGTCAGCGGCGTGGTCTTCGAATTCGGGCCGCCGGCATTCCAGCCGCAGCACGAACCGTTGCTGCCGCCCTCGCCTTCGTCGTACATCACGACGATCGCCACGCGCTTGTTCGGGTTCTTCCACAGCGCCGAGTTCTGGATCTTCTTGACCACCATGCCGAGGTAGATGTCGGCGCGCTGCACACCGTTGGCCTGGCCGTTGTTGGCGCTCACGCAACTGGTGTCCTGGCCGACGCCGTGCATGTCGTCGCACTGGTCGGGCACCACGAAGTTGATGTTGCCCACGTCGCCGGTCTCCAGGTCCTTGCTGAACTGGTCGTAGATCCAGCCGCTGGGGATGCCGTAGACCGAGGTCTTGAGCCAGTCGGCTTCCTGGTACTGCGTACCGAAGATGGTGCGGTTGGTGGCCACGAACTCGGGCAGGTTGCGCGCGTCCTGGAAGGCGATCGACGGACCGTGCTTGACCTTGTAGAGACCGTTCCCCACCGCGTAGTTGTCCGAGCCCTTGAGGCTGGGGGTGGAGCCGTCGAGGTTGGTGACGCCCAGCTTGGTTGCGTCGTAGGTGGCGGCCACCTTCGCATCGGCGATGCTGTCGGCGCGCACGTCCTGGCCGGGGTTCATCGATTCGCTGTAGGTGCGGATCGTGCGGCCGGTTTTCGACATCAGCGTGAACAGGTTGTCGCCGGGGATGTTGTGCACTGTGCCGGTGGTCGGCGTATCACTGCAGGCCGCGCCGGCGGTCGTGCTGTAGCCGGCACGGGTGGCGCTGTTCGCGGGCGGCAGCTTGTCCTGCGTGGGCAGGGGCTGGCCGTCGGATGCCGTGCCGCCCTTGAATTCGACGTCGGTGATCTTGTAGGGACCGTCGGGAACCACGCCGCAGCCGAACCAGTTGTCGTCGGTGATGCCGAAGTCGTCGCCGCCGCCCAGCGCGCTGTAGTTGGGCTCGGACGGGTTGCCGGTCGAGTAGTAGGTACTGAGCTGGTTGTACTTCTTGAGGATGTAGTTGATGTTGACGGCGCGCGGGTTGTCCACGATCACGTCGGTCGACTTGTTCTCCTCGATGATCACGAAGATGTTGTCGTAGGCCGGCACGCCTTCGACGTTGAAGGCCGCCTGCTGCGCCTGCGCGAAGGTGATCGGCGCCTGCTTCTGCAGCGGCTGCGAACGCGCGACGCTGCTGCCATCCTTGTTGCTGAGGGTCACGCCCGACAGGCCCACCAGGCGCGGGTCGCCGCCCGCCACCGCGAGGTGGTCGGGGAACATGTCCTTGCGATCGAGCTTGGCCGTGGCGTAGGTGTAGCGGTTGGTCAGTTCGTTGTCCTGGTACAGGGCCGCGTACTGGTCGGTGCCCTTCAGGCCGTTGACGTCGGCCAGCGGATCGGTGAGCGCGGCCGTGCCGAGGTTGAAGGTGGGCACGTTCAGGCGCGCGAGCAGGTTGGCCTTCTCGGCCTTGTAGCTGCTGCCGTTGGCTTCCACCAGGCGCTGCGCTTCGCTCGACAGCGGGCTGATGACGATCTTGGCCGCGCCCTGGTCGGCGATCTGGTCGGCCGAGGCGCGCAGGATCAGGTGGCTCGCGACCTTGGCGCCGGTGGCCGTGTTGGTCGCCGAGCTGCCGATGTCGGCCACGAGCTGGCCGGTCTGGGTGGTGGTGGTCAGCGTGAACTTGCCGCTGGCGTCGGTGGTGGTCGAGACCTCGCCGCTGTCGAGCACGCCGTTGCCGTTGGCATCGACGAAGACCGTGGCCTTCGCGTAGTAGCCGGCCTTGAGCGTCGGGTTGCCGGTGTTGCTGCCGGGCACGTAGCCGCTGGCGGCGACCACGCCGCTGAGGGTGACGGCGTTGCCGCTGCCGTCGCCGGGCGGCAGGAACGCGAAGCCACTGCCGCCACCGCCACCGCAGGCGGTGAGCACGGAGGCTGCGAGCACCGTGAGCGCGGGGCACAGCAGGCCGGTCTTGAGCTTGTGGATGGGTTTCAAAGTCGACTCTCGATCGTTGGGGAATGCGAACGGACGCACGGATTCGCCGAATCCGGCGGCCCTTGATTCAAGGACCGGTCGATGGTGGTTTTGCCAAATGTCAGTCCGAAGGCAGCAGACTTAGGTGCGCATTAGCGTTTTCTTCCACGCTCGGAAACAGCGCGCTCGGGCGCACGCGCGGCGTGCGCGGCACGCCGTAAAAGCAACGGATCTGCGGTTTCGCGCCCCGTGGTCAGGGCGCGGTCAGCGAGCCTGGGCGGCTGCTATTTCGGCGCGGCTTCGCGCCGTGCGAGCGCATGCATCTGCGTGGCTTCGCGCGGCAGCCACAGCGAGAGCGCGAACACGGCGAGACCCACGACCAGCATCATCACGAAGGTGAGATGCAGCGAGCCGCCGAGCGCGAGCCGCAGCGCGGCGTCGCCGGCCGCGGGCGAGGCCGGGCCCTGCAGCAGCAGGCGCAACTGCTCGTCGGTGAAGGCGAGGCGGCCATCGGCGCGCGTGAGGCCGAAGTTGAAGACCGCGCCGAAGAAGGCCGCGCCGAGCGCGCTGCCGAGGTTGCGCGAGAACACGTTGGACGCGGTGGCGCTGCCGCGCTGCGCGACGTCGACCGACTCCTGGATCAGGATGAGCGAGCTCAGGCTCAGGAGGCCCATGCCCAGGCCGATGACGAACGAGCCCACGCCCGCGAGCACCGGCGTGCTGCCCGCGGCGAGCAGCACGAAGCTCGCGCAGCCCACGGGGATCAGGGCCGCGCCGGCCACGAGGATGCGCCACAGGCCCACGCGCTGGAAGATGCGCGAGGTCAGCGTGGCGCCGATCGGCCAGCCCAGCATCACCATGGTCAGGGTGAGGCCCGCCGTGACCGACGAACGCTCGAGCACCACCTGCACGTACATCGGCAGGAAGGTGGTGATGCCGATCAGCACCATGCCCGCGAGCAGGGCCGCGCCGTTGACGGTGGCGATGACGCGCGCGCCCCAGAGCTTGAACGACACCATCGGGTCGGCCGCGCGGCGCTCCTGCCACACGAACAGCAGCACCGTGAGCACGAAGGCCGCGCTCCAGCCCCAGGCCGAGGCATCGTTGCCGATGCCGAACTCGGTGAGCGCGATCATCAGCGCCGCGATGCCGGCGGCGAACAGCACCGCGCCCACGATGTCGATCGAGGCGCGGCGCGTGGCCGGCGTCTCGTGCAGGAAGGCCCAGAAGCCCAGTGCGGCCGCGAGGCCGATCGGCACGTTGATCCAGAAGATCCAGGCCCACGAGAGCTTCTGCACGATCAGCGCGCCGAGCATCGGCCCGAGCACGGCGGACACGGCCCACACGCTCGCGAGGTAGCCCTGCACCTTGCCGCGCTCGCGCACCGGATAGAGGTCGCCCACGATGGTCAGCGCCACCGGCTGAATGGCGCCGGCGCCGATGCCCTGGATCAGCCGGAAGCAGATCATGGCCGGCATCGACCACGAGAAGCCCGCGAGCAGCGAGCCGACGAGGAAGATGGCGATGCCCGCGAACATGACGGGCTTGCGCCCGTAGAGGTCGGAGAGCTTGCCGAACACCACCGTCATCGCGGTCTGCGCGAGCAGGAACGAGGCGAAGACCCAGCTGTAGAGATGCAACCCGCCGAGCTCGGAGGCGATCTGCGGCATGACGGTGGAGACGATGGTCGCCTCGATCGCAACCATGGCCATCGACGCCATGATCGACGCGATGACCAGCGGGCGGTGGGTGGTCTTGGTGGGTGGGGCTTCGGGTGTCACGCGGGACTTCCAGGGGAGCGCGGTGCGTCGGGGCACATCGGGGCGCGGGAAGCGCACGGGGCACGGGCACGGATTGCGAAGGGCTGCATGCTATAGCCATCACGAGCCCCTGTCCGCTGCTCGGACTCTTCGCAGGATCAGGCAAGTGCGAGTGCGAGTGCAAGTGCAACCGAAGTGCGCGGGCGCCCTGCCCCGCGCCCTCGCCTCGTCAGCCTTCGCCTTCGGGCGGCTCGAGGAAGGACGGCTGCGAATGCGGGAAGGCCGCCTTGCCCTGGGCGCCCTCGCCCGGCACGAAGAAGGCATAGCGGTTGCGGCCCGCGGCCTTGGCGGCATAGAGCGCGGCATCGGCGCGCGCCAGCAGCTCGGCCGCCGTGACCGCCGATTCGGCCGGGCCGTGGAAGGCGATGCCGATGCTGGTCGCGACCTCGATGCGCTGGCCGTCGACGCGGAAGGCCGGATGGTTGATCTGCGCCACGATCTTCGAGGCCACGGCCGCGACCGCCTCGCGCTGCTTGAGGTTCTCGATCACGAGCACGAACTCGTCGCCGGCCAGCCGCGCCGCCATGTCGCTGGCGCGCACGCAGGCCTTGAGCCGGCGCGCGTACTCGGCCAGCACGGCGTCGCCCACCGCATGGCCCAGCGTGTCGTTGATGGCCTTGAAGCGGTCGATGTCGAGGAACATCACGGCCAGCGAATGGCCGGTGATGCGCCCGCGCAGCACCGCGTCGGGCAGGAACTCGTTGAAGGCCAGCCGGTTCGGCAGGCCGGTCAGGGTGTCGATGCGCGCGAGCTCGATCAGCTGGCGCTCCACCAGCTTGAGCGCCGTGATGTCGAGCGCCAGCGAGAAGATGCCATGCGTGCTGCCGTCGCTGCGCGTGTCGGGCACGTAGATCACCTGCGTCACGCGGTCGTAGCCCGCGCGCTGCGTGCGCGCCTCGAACTCCACCTTCTCGCCGGCCAGCGCGCGCGCCAGCATCGGCCGGCGCGACAGGTAGACCTCGCGGCCCGCCACCTCCTCGAGATGGCGCCCTTCCACCTGCGCGGGCCCGAGGCCCAGCCATTCGTGGCTGGTGGCGTTGGCGAAGGTGATGCGCTCCTCGCGGTCGATGTAGGTGATCAGCGCCGGCATGCTGTTGGTGATGGCGCGCAGCCGCAGCTCGCTCTCGGCGGCGCGCAGCTCGGCCTCCTTCAGCGCCGTGATGTTGAAGGCCATCAGGTAGAAGCCCAGCACCTCGCCCTCGAGACTGATGTCGGCGATCAGGTGGGTCTGGAAATGGCCGTCGCTACCGTGGATCGGGGCATCGACCGGGAAGTGCGCGTTCTTGCCGGCCAGCACCGAGGGCAGGTGCGGCCGGATCTGCGCGTACACCGCATCGCCGAGCGAGGAGCGCAGGCTCACGCCCGCGAGCGGGCCGTCGAACAGGTCGGCGAGCTTCCGCGCGCGGCTGTTGGCGAACAGGCAGTTCTCGTCGCGGTCGAAGTAGCCGACCAGCGCGGGGATGCTGTTGGTCACGTCGCGCAGCCGGCGCTCCTGCTCGGTCAGCGCCTTGCGCACGTTCACCTCGTCGGTGATGTCGAAGGTCATCGCGAACACGCCGCGCACCACGCCCTCGGTGTCGCGGTCGGGGATGTAGTGGGCCTTGTAGGTGCGGTCGCCGACACCGCGCGCCGGGTTGCCGGCCTTCTCGATGATCACGGTCTCGCCGCGCAGCGCGCGCTCGTAGTACGGCGCGACCACCGCGAAGTCCTCGGCGCCGCGCGCCTCGGGCATCGAGCGGCCGACCAGCTCGCCGTCGTCGTGCATCGCCTTCACGTGCGCATTGACGAAGGTGTAGCGCAGCGCCGCATCGACGTGCGAGACCAGCGCGGGGATGTTGTCGGCGATGGTGCGCACCTGGGCCTCGGAGCGCGCCAGGCGCAATTCGCTGGCGCGCTGCTGGGCCATCAGCTGATCGAAGCTGCGCGCGAGCTCGCCGATCTCGTCCTGCGCGTAGCGCGCCGGCGGCTCGGGCACGCCGGCGGCCGGGTCCTGCGCCGACTGCATGCGCCCGTGCAGCGCGGCCAGCGGCGTGAGGCGCCGCCGCACGAAGCCCAGCGCGAGCGCGCCCGCGAGCAGCGCCGCCACCAGCCCGCCGCCCAGCGCCACGCGCTCGATCGCGTCGATGCGCGCGAAGGCCTCGCTGCTCGGATACATGGCGCCGACGATCCAGTTGGTCTGGTCGGTGCGCTGGAACGCGAACAGGCCCTGCACGCCCGATTCGTCGATGCCCTCGCTGGTGCCCTCGAAGCCCGCGATGGCGCGCCGGATCTCGGGGTTGGCGCCGTTGTCGGTCGGCAGCCGGGTCAGGATGCGCGCCGCGTCGGGATGGTCGACCACCACGCCGTCGGCCGTGAGGATGAACAGGTAGCCGGTCTTGCCAAAGCGCACGTCGGCCAGGTCACCGAGGATGTTGCGGTCCTTGAGATTGAGCGCGCCCGACACCACGAAGCGCACCTTGCCCTGCGCGTCGAGCACCGGCTCGGTGATGGCGATCTGCGCCAGGCCGTTGAGCCGGTTGCGGTAGGGCCGCGAGATCAGGCCCAGCCCGGACTGCACCGTCTGCTGGAAGTAGGCGCGGTCGCGGATGTTGATGGTGCCGACCTGGCTGGCGTTGCTGAGGTTGGCGACCAGGTTGCCCTCGAGGTCGATGAAGGCCACGTTGTCGAAGGCCAGGCGCAGCGACTTGTGGCGCTCGAGGAAGGCCTGCAGCGGCCGGCCGTCCTGGAAGTTCTGCGCCTCGACGCTGTCGACGAAGGTCTGCAGCAGGATGCGGCGGCTGCCGAACTTCTGGTCGACGCCGGTCGCGATCGAGGACACGCGCGCGAACTGCTCGCCGGTGATCGAGGCCCGCAGGCTGCCGCGCACCAGTTGCAGCGCGACCATCGCGATGGCGACGGTGGCGGCCAGCACCACGGCGGCGACGCCGAGGCTGACGCGGGTGTGGAGTCCGAAACGGCGATGGAACGGTCGCGAAGGGGTCATGAATGGGATGAAGGGGCCAGGGCGCGCCGGGGTTCCGTGCCGGCTCGTGCAACCTGGGGCGAGTATCGGTGCGTTCGTCGGTCAGCGGAAGGTGAGAAACGTCATACACCTCCGCTTGCCCATACGCGGCGGGCACCCGAACGGATGCAGCCGCCGCGCGCACCCGTCAAGCCGCGACCAGCGGCTGGCCGGCCGCCGGGGCCGTCACCGCACCGGCCAGCGCATCCACCATCGCGTCGACCTCGGCCTCGGCCCGGGCCAGCGAATCGGCCAGCAGCGCGCCGCCGAACTCGTCGCCTTCGGCCGCGGCCTCGTGCACCTCGGTCAGGCCGATGTACGCGAACGCCGTGCGCACCATCGCCTCGGCATGGTTCATGTGCGCGATGCGCCCGCCCGGGCCGTAGCCATGGTCGCCGCGCGCGCCCAGCAGCACCAACCGCTTGCCGGGCGGCAGCATCGGCCAGTACGGCACGGCGCCGCGCGCGCGGTCGAAGCCGAAGGTGCGGCCCACGCGCACCACGTTGTCGATCCAGGCCTTGAACTGCGCCGGCACGCCGAAGTTGTACATGGGCAGTCCGACCACCACGAGGTCTGCGGCCAGCAGCTGGTCGACCAGGCGGTCGCTCTCGGCCAGGCGCTCGGCCATCCAGGGTTCGCGCTGCTCGGGCGCGGTGAAGGCGGCATGGATCCAGCGAGCGTCGACGAAGCCCGGCGGCTGCTGGCCGACGTCGAGGTGCTCGACCGCGTCGCCGGGCCGCAGCGCCTGCCAGCGCTCGACGAAGCGGGCCGACAGGCGGCGCGAGTGGGAGCCATGGGGCTCGGTGCCGGAGCGGCCCGGGCGCGCGCTGGCGTCGATATGGAGCAGTCGGAGGGACATGATCGGTGGTCCTTGGGATGAGTGAATGGATGTCTTTCGTCTCGCGGTGCCAGAATGGCGATCGGCCGAGTCGTACCCAGAATCTATGGGCCTCGGCATGGCATCACAAACGATCGTTTTTCCTCCAATGAACGAGCCAGACTCATCCGTCAGGGCGCCTCGGCGATTGCCGCCGCTGCTCGCGCTGCGCGCCTTCGAGGCCGCGGCGGCGCATGGCAGCTTCCTGCGCGCGGCGCACGAGCTGTCGGTCACGCCCTCGGCCATCAGCCACCAGGTGCGCGCGCTCGAGGACACGCTGGGCCAGCCGCTGTTTCGCCGCCTCACGCGGCAACTGGCGCTCACGCCCGCGGGCGCGCGGCTGTTCGAGGACCTGCGCCAGGGCTTCGACGCGCTCGAGGCCGGCGTCGAGCGGCTGCGCCGGCCGGCCTCCACCCAGGCCGTGACGCTGAGCACCAACACCGCCTTCGCCGCGCGCTGGGTGATCCCGCGCATGGCCGCCTTTCGCGCGGCCTGCCCGGGCATCGAGCTGCGGCTGCATGCGAGCGACACGGTGGTCGACTTGGCGCGCGGCGAGGCCGACATCGCGGTGCGCCTGGGCAGCGGCCGCTGGCCGGGCCTGGCGGCGCGCGCGCTGATGCCCGAGCGCTATGCGCCGCTGTGCAGCCCGATGCTGGGGCTGGCGCGCGTGGAGGACCTGGCGCGGCACCGGCTGATCCACTGCGACTGGCAGCCGCAGGCCCATGCGCCGGCGCTGTGGCCGCGCTGGTTCGAGGAAGCGGGACTGGCGCCGCCGCGCGGCCGCTCGGCGAAGCAGGCCGCGCCGGCCGCGCCAACCGCGCACGAGGCCGAGCTCTCGTTCTCCGACGAGACCCATGCAATCCTCGCCGCGCTCGGCGGCCACGGCGTGGCGCTGCTGAGCCTCACGCTCGCGGCCGAGGAGCTGCGCAGCGGCGCGCTGGTCCAGCCCTTCGGGCCGGCGCTCGATACCGGGCGCTACTTCCTGGCCACCGCGAGCGGGCGCGAGGACGAGCCTGCCGTGCGCGCGGTCTGGGACTGGATCGCGTCGCAGGCACAGCCGGCCGGCTGATCAATCCTCGAAGGGCTCGGCGATCTCGCGCAGCGCCATGCGCTTGTAGGCCACGACCAGCGCCGCGCCCTCCTCCGGCGCCACGCCGATCGCGAGGCGGATCGTGGCCTCGCCGAGCTCCCAGATCAGGAAGGCGGACTGTTCGATCTCGGCGATGCGTTCGCGCTCCGCATCGCCGTGCACCTTGCGCATCGCCTCGGCCAGCATGCCGCCGGCGATGCGGCTCTCGGCGATCTGCAGCCCGAGCAGTTGCCGGTCGGCCTGCATGCCGCTCCAGATGTCGCGCATCACGGGCCGCGCGCTGACGATCTCGAAATAGCGGTCGACCAGCGCCGAGAACGCCAGCCGCAGGCTCGCGAGGTCGTGCACCTCGCGCAGCCCCTCCTCGATGCAGCCGCGGCTGTGCAGGTTGATGCGCTCGGCCAGCACGCGGATCAGCGAACTCTTGTCGGGGAAGTACTGGTAGAGCGAGCCGATCGAGATGCCGGCGCGCGCGGCCACCTCGCTCATCTTCAGTGCGTCGCTGCCGCCGTGCTCGATCAGCGCCGAGGCGCATTCGAGGATCAGCTCGACGCGCGCCTTGCTGCGCTCCTGCGTGGGGTTCTTGCGGGCGCCCGGGGTGGCGGTGGCGATCTGGTTCATGGCGGGGACGACTCGAAAAAACGGTTGACGCTCGAAATGTGAGGGAATATCATTTTTTACGCGAGCAATCCTCACATTAACCCAAGGAGTCCCCGATGGCAATCGATCAGACCCGGTCGCAGGCGCGCGACGACGCAAGACCCATTCTCGTACTGGGCGCCCACGGCAAGACCGGCGCGCGCGTCATGGCCCTGCTGCAGGCCGCCGGCCATGCGGTGCGCGCCGGCTCGCGCAACGCCCGCCCCGCCTTCGACTGGAACGACCGCGCCACCTGGGGCCCGGCGCTCGAGGGCGTGCGCGCGGTCTACATCGCCTATCAGCCCGACCTCTGCGTGCCCGGCGCGGTCGAGACCGTGCGCGCCTTCTGCGAGGCGATCGCGCAGGCCGGCGTGCGCAAGACCGTGCTTCTCTCGGGACGCGGCGAACCCGAGGCCGAGGACGCCGAGAACGCGCTGCGCGCCAGCGCGCTCGACTGGACCATCGTGCGCGCCAGCTGGTTCTTCCAGAACTTCAGCGAGAACTACTTTCTCGAGGAGATCGTCGCCGGCGAGATCACGCTGCCCGAGGGCCTTGCGCCCGAGCCCTTCGTCGATGCCGACGACATCGCGGAGATCGCGGTCGCCGCGCTGCTCGATCCCGAGGGCGGGCGCCATGGCGGCCAGCTCTACGAACTGACCGGCCCCGAGGCGCTGGACTTTCCCGAGGCGATCCGCCGCATCGGCCAGGCCGCGCAGCGCGGCATCGGCTGCCGCATCGTGACCATGGACGACTACGCCGCCGCGCTGGGCCAGGCCGGCCTGCCGAGCGATCTCGCGTGGCTCGTGATCTACCTGTTCAAGACCGTGCTCGACGGGCGCAACACGCCGGTGGCCGACGGCGTGCAGCGCGCGCTGGACCGGCCGCCGCGCAGCTTCGCCGACTACCTCGCGCGCACCGCGCCCACCGGCGTCTGGGAGGCCGCCTCGTGAGCGGCAAGCTGCTGACCGCACTGGTACTGGCCGGCGCGCTGTCGAGCGCACTGGTCGCCGGCATGTTCTACGCGTTCTCGTCCTTCATCATGGCCGCGCTGGCGCGCGTGCCGCCGGCCGAAGGCATGCGCGCGATGAACGCGATCAACGTGACCGTGATCACGCCGAGCTTCATGGTGCTGTTCATGGGCACGGCGGTGCTCGGCATCGGGCTTGCCATCTGGTCGCTGTTCTCGATCGCGCAGACCGACTCGCAGCTGGTGCTGCTGAGCGCCCTGCTCTACCTGCTCGGCTGCTTCGGCGTGACCATGGTCTTCAACGTGCCGCTCAACGACCAGCTGGCCGCCGCGCCCACCGAGGCGTCGTGGAACAGCTACCTGCGGACCTGGACGCTGTGGAACAGCGTGCGCACCGCCGCGGCCGCGCTGTCGTCGGTGGTGCTGGTGGCCGTGGCGCTGCGGCAGGCCGCGGGTTGAAGGCGGGATCGGACAGCCGAACGCAGAGGACGCGAAGGTTTCGCAGAAGTCGCAGAAGGAACAACCAAAAAATGGATGTTCTTCTGCGACTTCTGCGCTCCTTGGTTTTCGTTCTGCGTTCGGCTGTCCGAATTCAAGGCGCGCGCAGCTGCTCGCGCAGCTTGGCGCCGATCTCGGGCCGCTCGAGGAAGGGGTCGGCCGGGTTGGTGATCGAGACGATGTTCTCCATGCGGCTGCGCACATTGCCCAGCGCCTTCGGATGGCTGAAGACGTAGAACTGGTTGTCGCTGATCGCCTCGAAGACCTTGGCCGCGACCTCGGCCGCCGTGATCTTGCCGCTGCTCACCGCCTTGTTGCTCATGGCCTGGCCGATCAGCTGGCTCTTGGTGAGTTCGCTCTGCGCGGGCGCGTCGGGCCGGTTGCGTTCGCTGCTGGTGATGCCGGTGGGCACGAAGTACGGGCACAGCAGGCTGGCGCCGATCTGGTCGGTGACCAGGTTCAGGTCCTGGTACATGGTCTCGGTGAGGCTCACGACCGCGGCCTTGGCGGCGTTGTAGATGCCCATGTTCGGCGGCGTCAGCAGGCCGGCCATGCTCGCGGTGTTGGTCACGTGGCCGCGGTACGAGGGGTCCTTCGCGGCGGCCTCGAGCATCATCGGCACGAACAGGCGCACGCCGTGGATCACGCCCCAGAGGTCGACGCCGAGCACCCAGTCCCAGTCGGCCACGGTGTTCTCCCACACCAGGCCGCCCGCGCCCACGCCGGCATTGTTGAAGACGAAGTGCGGCGCGCCGAAGCGCTCCTTCACGGCGGCAGCCAGCGCTTCCATCTGCGCCGCGTCCGACACGTCGACCTTGCGCGCCAGCACCTGCGCGCCGGCCGCTTCCATCTCGGCCTGCGCCTTGTCGAGTGCGTCCTGCTGCACGTCGACCAGCACGAGGTTCATGCCGCGCGCCGCGCCGATGCGCGCGCATTCGAGTCCGAAGCCCGAGCCCGCGCCGGTGAGCACGGCGGTCTTGCCCTTGAAGTCCTGAATCATTGGATACGTTCCTTTGGAATGGCTCTGCGCCGAGCATTAGAGCGCGTCGGCGCGCACGCGGCTGTCGTTCGTGCGACGCAGCGCGAAGCCTTTGGTTTACGCATGGGCCGACGGGGCCGAAGGATGTCTCCGAAGCTACATACAAGCTGCCTATAACCCGCCGCAGCCCGCTCGCCGGTCCTTCATCCATCCAGGAAATTTCCCATGATCCATGCAGCGCCGAGGCCGACCTGGCAACTCAGAACTTTGGTACTCGCGGCGGTCGTCGCGTTGACGGCATGCGGTGGCGGCGGCGGCGGCGGTGCCGTCTTCCCCTTCGTTCCCCCGCCGCCCACCGACACCGCGCCACCGCCCGTGCAGCCACCGCCGCCGGCACCGACCTGCGCCGCCGCGATTCCGGCCGATGCGCCGCTCGCGGCCATTCCCGCCGTGCAGGGCACGGGCCACCTGAGCCCGATGGCCGAGCAGGCGGTGACCGTGCGCGGCGTGGTGGTCGGCGACTTCCAGGCCACCGGCACCGGCGATCCCCGGCTCAACGGCTTCTTCGTGCAGTCGCTGGTGCCCGATGCCGATCCGCTGACCTCCGAGGGCCTCTTCGTCTACGCACCGGCCAACGCCACGCGCGTGGCGGTCGGCGACTACGTGCAGGTCTCGGGCACGGTGACCGAGTTCGGTCAGACCGAAGGCGCCAACGCCAAGCCCGACAGCATCACGCAGATCGCGGGCACGACCGGCAAGCCGGTGGCCGTCTCCATCTGCGGCTCGGGCCTCGCGATCGCGCCGACGCCGATCATGCTGCCCGTGGCCGACGAGTCCACGCTCGAGCGCTACGAGGGCATGCGGGTCGAGATCGCGCAGCCGCTGGCCGTGTCGGAGCTGTTCGAGTTGGGCCGCTATGGCCAGCTGGTGCTGGCGCTCAACGGACGCCAGTTCAATCCCACCAACGGCAATGCGTCGGCCACGCACGATCAGAACCTGCTCGCGCGCATCGTGCTCGACGACGGCGGCTCGCGCCAGAACCCGAACCCCATTCCCTACCTGAGCGCGGCCGGCACCGACGGCACGCGCCGCATGGGCGACACGACGCAGAAGGTCAGGGGCATCCTGAGCCACAACTTCGCGGCCTACCGGATCCAGCCGACCGAGGCGACCAGCTTCGCGCAGACGAATCCGCGCCCGGCCACCGCGCCCGCGGTCGGCGGCGCGCTGAAGGTCGCGAGCCTCAACGTGCTGAACTACTTCACCACCTTCCAGAACGGCGAGAACGCCGCGGGCCAGACCGGCCAGGGCTGCACGCTGGGCAGCGAGGCCCCGAGCGCGGGCAACTGCCGCGGCGCCAACAACCGCACCGAGTTCGATCGCCAACAGGCCAAGATCGTGGCGGCCATCGCGGGCCTCGATGCCGACGTGATCGGGCTGATGGAGATCCAGAACACCGACGTGGCGACCGACAACCTCGTGGCCGCGCTCAACGCGAAGCTCGGTGCAGGTACCTATGCCTCGGTGCGCAGCGGCAGCTTCGGCACCGACGCGATCAAGGTCGACATCCTCTACAAGCCCGCGAAGGTGCAGCGCGTCGGCGGCCTGGTGTTTCCCACCGGCACCGACCTCGCGGACTACGTCGCGCCCAGCGGCCGGCCGCCGCTGGCGCAGCGCTTCAGCGCGGTGGGCAACCACGGCGGCTTCTGGTTCGTGGTCAATCACCTGAAGAGCAAGGGCAGCTGCCCGGGCACGGGCGACATCGACCTGGGCCAGGGCTGCTTCAACCTCGCGCGCACGAAACAGGCAACGGCGCTCAACAGCTTCGTCGCCAAGCTCAAGGCGCAGGGCGAGGCCGACGTGCTGATGATGGGCGACTTCAACAGCTACCTGCTCGAGGACCCGACGAAGGTGCTCGAGTCGGCCGGCAACGAGAGCCTGCTCAAGCGCATGCCCGCCAACGACCGTTACACCTACGTGTTCGGCGGCGAGACCGGCGCGCTCGACCATGCCTACGCCTCGGGCTCGCTGGCCGCGCAGGTCGCGGGCGTGGGCGTGTGGCACATCAATGCCGACGAGCCGACCGCGCTCGACTACAACACCGACTTCACGACCGACGACCGCTACGCGCCGACGCCGTTCCGCGCCTCGGACCACGACCCGGTGCTGGTGGGGCTGAACCTCGCGGCCGATCCGGCGGTGACGCTGCCGATCCTCGGCGGCACGATCCCCGCGAGCGCCAGGGCCGGCGAAAGCTACGGCGTGACGATCACGGAAGCCCTGCCGGGCGGCAGCGCCACCCTGACTTCGCTCTCGGTCGACTGGGGCGATGGCAGCGCCGCGACGACCGCGCCGGGCGCAGGCACGGTGACGCATACCTACGCGGCCGCGGGCAGCTTCGACGTCGTGATCACGCTGACCAACTCGGCCGGCCAGACCGCCACGCGTTCCGGCAGCGTCGCCGTCAGCAAGATCGTGGTGGTTCCGCCCGGCGCGCCCGACCTGTTCTTCAGCGAGTACATCGAGGGCAGCTCGAACAACAAGGCGATCGAGCTCTACAACCCGACCGCGGCGGCGCTGGACCTGAGCCTCTACACCGTCAAGCTGTACTCGAACGGCGCGAGCACCGCGACCAACACCCAGGTGCTCAGCGGCACATTGGCCGCGGGCGCGACGCTGGTGCTGTCGAACAGCGGCGCCACGGCGCCCTTCAAGCCCGCGGGCTCGATCGTCAGCAGCGTGGTCAACTACAACGGCGACGACGCGCTGACGATCGAGAAGTCGGGCACGGTCATCGACCGCATCGGCCAGGTCGGCGTGGACCCCGGCACCGAATGGAAGAGCGGCAGCGTGAGCACGCTCGACCAGACGCTGCGCCGCAAGCCCACCATCAAGGCCGGCGACCGCAATCCGTTGCTGCCCTTCGATCCGGCGCAGCAGTGGGACGGCTTCCCGATCAACACCTCGGACGGCCTGGGCTCGCACACGGTGAACTGAGCGGGACCGCCGGGCCGGCGCTCGGCCGGTCCGGCGGATTCAGCCCTCGGCCTTCTTCAGCACATAGCCGATGCGCGGAAAGTGCACATGCACGCGCCCCGTGCGCTCGCCGGTGCGTTCCAGCGAGTAGTGGGTGCGCGTGGCCGCCACCAGGATGCCCGGCGTTTCCTCGAGCCCGAAGCTCTCGGCGCGGAGGGTGACGGCGCTGCCCAGCGGAATGCCGTGGTCGTCCTGGAAGGTGCTGTCGGTCAGCAGCGAATGCGGCGTCGCGGCCTTGGCCACGGCGATGGCTTCGTCGGCGCCGAACTTCTCGGGCGTGCCATGGCCGATGGCCGCCATGCGGTTCATCCAGTCGACCACCGCGGGCGTGAGGTCGAGGATGCCCTTCACCGCCTCGATGCGGCGCGTGTACCAGAGCGGGTGATAGGCCGAGAAGTCGGCGATGCTGGGCACCTCGCCGAGCAGGAAGGGCTTGTCGTCGAGCATGTCGGACAGCCGGCGCAGGTACGACTTGTAGGCGCTGGTGGCATCGGCCGGGCGCAACCGCGTCATGTTGCCGGCGCTCATCTTCGCGCGGTCCTCGCCGAAGGCCTTGGCGGCCTCGGGCGGCGCCTTGGCGAACACCTCAGCCGCGCCCTTGGGCTGCAGGTTCCAGGCCATCGCGGCCCAGAACAGCGTGGTGTCGGCCCACTGCGCGAGGATGCGCGACATGCCCTTCTCGGGCTCGGGGTACAGCGTGGGCGCGGGCTGCAGATGCTCGAGCACGTCGGCGATCAGCGCGCTGTCGCAGTAGATGTCGGCGCCGATCTGCAGGAACGGCGTCTTGCGGTAGCCGCCCGTGAGCACCTCCACGTCGGGCTTGGGCATGATCGGCGGGATGAAGACAGACTTCCACGGCAGCTGCTTGGCGCCGAGGATCAGGCGCACCTTCTCCGAGAAGGGAGAAGTGGCGTAGTGATGCAGGATCAGATCGGCCATCGTGGTTTTTCCTTGTGAGAGGGAGACAGTGTTCTTCTAGACCGGCTGCGCGCGCCGCACGATCGCATCGAAATCGGTGCCCGCGCCCAGCGTGCCGAAGGCATGGCCCCAGTCGCCGCCCAGGCGCGAGGCGCAGAACGCGCCCACCACCGCCGGCGGCGCGGTCTGCGCAAGCAACGAAGCCTGCACGGCCAGCGCCACGTCCTGTGCCAGACGACGCGCCTCGACCTCGGAGGCCATCGCCTCGATGCGCGCGGGCAGCGCGTCGGCCAGGCGGTCGAGCGCCGCATGCTGGCCGCGCGCGGGCGCCAGTTCGTGCGCCAGCGCCGCCACCGCGTCGCCCTTGCGCAGGCCGCGCAGCAGGTCGAGCGCCATGATGTTGCCCGCGCCCTCCCAGATCGAGTTGAGCGGCATCTCGCGGTAGACGCGCGCCATCACGCCCTCGCCGCCCTCCTCCACGTAGCCGTTGCCGCCCAGGCATTCCATCGCCTCCTGGCCCAGCAGGCTCCCGCGCTTGCAGATCCAGAACTTGGCGACCGGCGTCAGGAGCCGCGCCATCAGGCGCTCGTGCTCGTCGGCGGGCCGGTCGAAGGCACGCGCGAGGCGGATCGCGAGCGCGGTGGCGGCCTCGCTCTCGAGCGCCATGTCGGCCAGCACGTTCTGCATCAACGGCTGCGCGATCAGCGGCTTGCCGAAGGCGCTGCGCTGCGCCGTGTGGTTGAGCGCGAGCGCGAGGGCCTGGCGCATCAGCCCGCTGGTGCCGAGCGCGCAGTCCAGCCGCGTCATCGTGCCCATCTCGAGAATCTGCGGAATGCCGCGCCCCTCCTCGCCCACCAGCCAGGCGCTGGCGCCGTGGAACTCGACCTCGGAGCTGGCATTGGCCTTGTTGCCGAGCTTGTCCTTCAGGCGCTGGATGCGGATCGCGTTGCGCGTGCCGTCGGGCAGCACGCGCGGCAGGAAGAAGCAGCTGAGCCCGGCCGGCGCCTGCGCCAGCACCAGGAAGGCATCGCACATCGGCGCCGAGAAGAACCACTTGTGGCCCGTGATCTCGTAGCGCTCGCCCCAGCCATCGCTGTCCGCGCGCACCGCCTTCGTGGTGTTGGCCCGCACGTCGGAGCCGCCCTGCTTCTCGGTCATGCCCATGCCCATGGTCACGCCGGCCTTGTCGGCCACCGGCCTGAGCGCGGGGTCGTAGACGAGGCTGCCGAGCTTCGCGCCCCAGTCGGCATGCACGGCCGCGTTGTCGCGCAGCGCGGGCGTGGCAGCGTAGGTCATCGAGATCGGGCACAGCATCGAGGGCTCGAGCTCGGTGAAGAGCATGAAGCCCGCGGCGCGCAGCACATGGGGCGACGCGGCCGCGCCGGGCTCGGCGCGCCACGGCGTGCCGTGCAGGCCCGCGCCCACCGCCGCCTTCATCAGCAGGTGGTAGCTCGGATGGAACTCGACCTCGTCGATGCGCCGCCCGAAGCGGTCGTGCGTGTGCAGCTCGGGCGTGTGCACATTGGCCAGCCGCGCATGGGTCTGCATCTCGGCCGAGCCCAGCGTCTCGCCCAGTTGCCGCAACGCATCGGTCGGCAGCTGCGGCGCATTGAAGTTCAACGCATCGCGCAGGGGCCGGTTGGTGTCGAAGAGGTTGTAGCCGGCCAGTGGTGCCGGCTGGTTGAATACCTCGTGGGTCGCGTCCATGGCCGGCTCCTTCGCGTTGTCAGTGCCTCAGATCAGCTTGACCAGCTGCTTGCCGAAGTTGCGGCCCTTGAGCAGGCCCAGGAAGGCCTCGGGCGCGGCCTCGATGCCCTGCGCGACCGACTCGCGCGGCTTGAGCTTGCCGCTGCCCACCAGCGCGCCGAGCTCGGCCAGCGCCTCGGGCCACACCTCCATGTGCTCGCTGACGATGAAGCCCTCGACCTTGAGCCGGTTGATCAGGATCAGCGCGGGGTTCGCGAGCGGCAGCGGCTGGCCGTCGTAGCCCGCGATCATGCCGCACAGCGCCACGCGCGCGAAGGCGTTGGTGCGCAGCAGCACGGCGTCGAAGATGTAGCCGCCGACGTTCTCGAAATAGCCGTCGATGCCGTTCGGGCAGGCTTCCTTGAGCGCCGCGCTCATGGTCTTGAAGTCGGGATGCTGGCGGTAGTCGATGCAGGCGTCGAAGCCGAGCTCGTCGGTCACGTACTTGCACTTGTCGGGCCCGCCCGCGATGCCCACCACGCGGCAGCCGCGCGCCTTGGCCAGCGCGCCGAAGGCGCTGCCCACGGCACCGCTGGCGGCCGTGACGACCACGGTCTCGCCGGCCTTGGGCGCGATGATCTTGACCAGGCCGTACCAGGCGGTCACGCCCGGCATGCCGACCGCGCCCAGGTAGTGCGACAGCGGCACGTGGGTGGTGTCGACCTTCTTGAGCGCACCGGGCTGCGAGGCATCGACCACGCTGTACTCCTGCCAGCCGCCGAAGCCCACCACCTTGTCGCCCACGGCGTACTTCGGATGCTTGCTCTCGACCACCTCGCCCACGGTGCCGCCCTGCATCACCTGGCCCAGCGGCTGCGGCTGGGCGTAGCTCTTGGCGTCGTTCATGCGCCCGCGCATGTAGGGGTCGAGGCTCATGTAGTGGTGGCGCACCAGCACCTGGTTGTCCTTGAGCGCCGGGGTTTCCGCGGTCACGAGCTTGAAGTTGCTTGCGACGGCTTCGCCCTCGGGGCGGTTGTCGAGGATCTGCTGCTTGTTGGTCGGCATGGTCGGTTCTCCTGGAAGCTGGTTGGCGGCGCGCGAGGCGCCTTCGGACTGCGGCGGCGGAACGCGGTCCGCCGCCCCTGGACTGTTCGCCGTCAGTCGGTCGACGGCGGGCGCATCGCGTTGGCGCTCGCCGGGCCGGTCGGCAGCCGGCGCTTCACGTACTTGAAGGTGCCGGTGGCATGGGCGCACACGCGCTCCTGCTCGTCGTAGATCTTGGCCTCGGTGAAGGCCAGCGTGGCGGTGCGGTGGATCAGCGTGCCGCGCGCGTGCAGCGGGCCGACCGAGGGCTGCATGAAGCTGGTCTTCATCTCGATCGTGACCACGCCGGTCTCGGGTGTCACGCTGCGCGCGGCCGCGGCCATGCTGATGTCGAGCAAGGTCATGCAGGCGCCGCCGTGCGTCACGTCGAAGGTGTTGAGGTGCTCGGGCTTGGCCGTGTAGCGGATCTCGGATTCGCCGTTCTCGAACTTCACGAGCTCGAAGCCCAGGTGGCGCGCGAACGGGATCTGGCTCGTGTACGAGCGGATGTTGATGTCGTCGGAGTCTTGGGTCATTGCTTCAGAACGTGTTCAGGCCGCGCCCAGCACCACGCTCACGCCGCCGTCGACGGCCAGCCACTGGCCGGTGATGTGCTTGCCGGCATCGCTCGCGTACAGCAGCGTCAGGCCCTTCAGGTCTTCGTCGTCGCCCAGGCGGCCCAGCGGCGCCTGCGCGGCCATCTTCTCCTCGCCCAGCGACTTGATCAGGCCGGCCGCCATCTTCGTCATGAAGAAGCCCGGGCAGATCGCGTTGACGGTGATGTTGTACTTGCCCCATTCGGCCGCCAGCGTGCGCGTGAAGCCGATGACCGCGGTCTTGGAGGTGTTGTAGGCCAGGGTCTGCATCTCGGGCGGGTTGCCGTTGAGGCCCGCGATCGAGGCGATGTTGATGATGCGGCCGCTCTTCTTCGGGATCATGTACTGGTTGGCCACGTGCTGCGACAGGATGAAATAGCCGCGCACGTTGAGGTTCATCACCTTGTCCCAGGCCTCGACCGGGTGGCTCTCGGCCGGCGAACCCCAGCTCGCGCCGGCGTTGTTCACGAGGATGTCGATCGCGCCGAGGCGCTGCAGCGTTTCCTCGGCCAGGCGACGGGTGTCCTCCTCCTTCGCGCAGTCGGCGGCGATCCAGCGCGCGTCGATGCCGGCGGCCTGCAGCTCGGCCGCGGCCTGCTCGAGATCGTCGGCCTTGCGCGAGCTCAGCATGATCTTCGCGCCGGCCTCGCCGAGCGCGTGGGCCATCTGCAGGCCCAGGCCGCGCGAGCCGCCGGTGATGAGCGCGGTCTTGCCGCGGAGGTCGAACAGTTGCTGGGTGGTGCGTGCGGTCATGGGAATGTCTCCGGGTGTCGGTGGTGTTCGGGGGTCAGAGCTCGTAATCCATGCACTGGCGCGCTTCGCGCACGGCGCCGATGAAGGGCTTGAGCGCGACATGCTGCGGATGCTCTGCATAGGCCGCGAGCGCGGCGGCGTCGGTGAATTCCGAGTTGAGGATCAGGTCGTAGGTGGCTTCCAGACCCGGCTGGGCCAGCGCGACCTCGAAGCGCACGGTGCCCGGCGACAGCGTCGCGCAGGCCTCGAGCAACGCCTTGGCCTTGGCGAGGTTGGCGGCCTTGTCGGCGCCCTCGGCGTGTTCCTTGAACTTCCACATCACGATGTGCCTGAGCATGGCCTGGCTCCTTACTTGTCGTTCATGCGCGAGCGCACGTAGATCAGCACGAAGCCCACGACGGTCGCGATGCCGCCGGGAGCGGCCATGGCCCAGCCGGTGGCCGGCTCGGTGCGGCCGGTGGCGATGCCCAGGACGATGAGGAACAGGCCGCCGTAGATCAGGATCCAGATCCACTTCTCGAGGGTGGCATGCGGTTTCGGTGGCTTGGCGGGAGTGGGAGGGGTCATGGCAATGGAGGGCATCAGAATGCCTCTTCGGGCAAGGCGGTACAGGTCGGATCGCGGCTCTCGACCACGTTGAGCCAGGCGCCGTTCTTGGGCAGCTCGTAGTGGAAGAAATAGCGCGCGGCCGCCATCTTGCCAGCAGTCGCGGGCGCGGCCTGCGCCGGGTCGAGTTCGAGCGCGCGCTGCGCCACGTCGAGCCACAGCCAGGCCAGCACCGTGTGGCCGAAGGCCTGCATGTACGGCACCGCGTTCACCAGCGCCTCGGCCGGGTCGCCGGTGGACCAGGCGGCCTCGGTGGCGCTGCCCACGCGCTGCAGCGCCTCGCCCAGCGCCTTGGCGTGGGCGGCGAGCGCGGGCACCTGGGCGGCGCGGCCGATGGTCTCGGTCATGCGGCCGGCCAGCAGCTGCAGGCCACGCCCCTTCTCCATCAGCACCTTGCGGCCCAGCAGATCGGCCGCCTGGATGCCGTGCGTGCCCTCGTGGATCATGTTGAGGCGGTTGTCGCGCCAGTACTGCTCGACCGGGAAGTCGCGCGTGTAGCCGTAGCCGCCATGGACCTGGATCGCGAGCGAGTTGGCCTCGAGGCACCATTCGCTGGGCCAGCTCTTGGCGATCGGCGTCAGCACTTCCAGCAGCAGCCGCGCGTCGTCGGCGGCCTGCGCGTTGCCGGTCTTCTGCTCGTCGACCAGCCGCGCGCAGTACAGCTCGAGCGCCAGCGCGCCCTCGCAATAGGCCTTCTGCGCCAGCAGCATGCGGCGCACGTCGGCGTGCTCGATGATGCGCACCTGCGGGCCGGCCGAGTCCTTGACCACCTTGGCCTCGCCGCCCTCGGGCTTCTTCACGAGGCGGCCCTGCGGCCGGCTCTTCGCATAGTCGAGCGAGGCGTAGTAGCCGGCCATGCCGAGCATCGTGGCGGCGGTGCCGACGCCGATGCGCGCCTCGTTCATCATGTGGAACATGCAGTGCAGGCCCTTGCCGGGCGCGCCGACCAGGTAGCCCACCGCGCCGGCCTTGCCGCCGACCGGGTACTTGCCCTCGCCGAAGTTCAACAGCGTGTTGGTGGTGCCGCGCCAGCCCAGCTTGTGGTTGAGGCCCGCGAGCGCCACGTCGTTGCGCTCGCCCGTGAGTTCGCCCTGCGTGTTCACCATGCGCTTGGGCACGATGAACAGCGAGATGCCGCGCGTGCCCGGCACCAGCTTGCCGTTCTCGTCGGGGATCTTGGCGAGCACGATGTGCACGATGTTCTCGGTCAGCTCGTGGTCGCCCGAGGAGATCCACATCTTGTTGCCCGTGAGCCGGTAGCGCGGGCCCAGCGGATCGTCCTGGAAACCGTCGCCGTCGGGCACCGCGCGCGTGGCCACGTCGCTCAGCGAGGAGCCGGCCTGCGGCTCCGACAGGCACATGGTGCCGGCCCAGCGTCCGGAGAATTCGTTCCTGGCGAACACTTCCTTCTGCGCATCGGTGCCGTGCACCAGCAGCAGGTTGGCGTTGCCGCTGGTCAGCATGTTCGAGCCGATGCTCACCGAGGCCATCGCGAAGAAGCTGTTGGCCGCGGCCTGTACCGTGTAGGGCAGCTGCATGCCGCCGATGTCGTAGTCCTGCGCCGCGCTCATCATTCCCGATTCGACGAAGGCCTTGTGCGCGTCGTGCGTGGCCTGCGGCAGGATCACCTTCTCGCCGTCGAAATGCGGCTCCTGCGTGTCGACGGTGCGGTTGAACGGCGCGTACTTCTCGCGCGCGATGCGCTCGCAGGTGTCGAGCACCGCGTCGAAGGTCTCGCGCGAGTGGTCGGCGAAGCGTTCGCGCGAGGCCAGCGTTTCGGCATGCAGCCAGTCGTAGAGCAGGAAATCGAGGGTGGGACGCAGGCTCATGGTGGGTTCCAGGAAAGCGGGATCGGGGTCGGACAGCGAGCGCGGAAGGCGCGGAAAGCCAAGAAAAAGTCGCAGAGAAAAACCAATGAAAATTCTGGTTTCTCTTCTGCGACTTCTGCGTAACCTTCGCGACTTCTGCGTCCGGAAGTCCGAATTCAGCGGTTCAGGACGAAGCTCAGATCACCTCGAACACGCCCGCGGCACCCATGCCGCCGCCGATGCACATCGTGACCACAACCTTCTTCGCGCCGCGGCGCTTGCCTTCGATCAGTGCGTGGCCCGTGAGGCGCTGGCCGCTCACGCCATAGGGGTGGCCCACGGCGATGGCGCCGCCGTCCACGTTGAGGCGGTCGGCCGGGATGCCGAGCTTGTCGCGGCAGTAGATCACCTGCACCGCGAAGGCTTCGTTGAGCTCCCACAGGTCGATGTCGTTGACCGTCAGGCCCAGGCGCTTGAGCACCTTGGGGATCGCGAAGACGGGGCCGATGCCCATCTCGTCGGGCTCGCAGCCCGCCACCGCGAAGCCCAGGAAGCGGCCCAGCGGCTTCAGGCCCTTGCGCTCGGCGTACTTCTCGTCGACCACCACGCAGGCGCCACCGCCGTCCGAGAACTGGCTGGCGTTGCCGGCCGAGATCAGGCCGCCGGGAATGGCCGAGCGGATGCCGCTGATGCCTTCCTTGGTGGTGCCGGGACGGATGCCTTCGTCGTTCTCGATCGTGACTTCCTTGGTGCGCAGGCCCAGCACCGGGTCGGCCACGCCGGCCAGCACGGTGATCGGCGCGATCTCGTCCTTGAAGCGGCCGGCTTCCAGCGCGGCCGTGGCCTTCTGCTGGCTCGCGGCGCCGTATTCGTCCATGGCGTCGCGGCCGATGTTGTAGCGCTTGGCGACCTGCTCGGCCGTCTGCAGCATGTTCCAGTAGATCTCGGGCTTGTGCTTCACGAGCCAGGGATCGGCCAGCATGTGCTTGTTGGCTTCGTTCTGCACGCACGAGATGCTCTCGACGCCGCCGGCCACGTAGACGTCGCCCTCGCCCGCGATGACGCGCTGGGCGGCGGTGGCGATGGTCTGCAGGCCCGACGAGCAGAAGCGGTTGATGGTCATGCCCGAGGTGGTGATCGGGCAGCCGGCGCGCAGCGCGATCTGGCGCGCGATGTTCGAGCCGGTCGCGCCCTCGGGCGTGGCGCAGCCCATGATCACGTCGTCGACCTCGGCGGCCTCGATGCCGGCGCGGGCGATCGCATGCTGCACCGCATGGCCGCCGAGCGTGGCGCCGTGCGTCATGTTGAAGGCACCCTTCCAGCTCTTGGCGAGCGGCGTGCGGGCGGTGGAAACGATGACGGCGCTGGTCATGGTGAGGTCCTTTTTCGAAGATGGAAGGGAAAGCCGGGTTACTGGGGCTGCGCGCCCGAGGCGTTGCGCAGCAGCTGCTGATAGAAGCCGATCATCTCGCCGTAGTTCGAGATCGCGAGGCGTTCGTTGGTGCCATGGAAGCGCGCGAGGTCCTCGTTCTTCATGCGGAAGGGCGAGAAGCGGAACACCGCGTCGCTCAGGATCGAGAAGTGGCGCGAATCGGTGGCCGCGGTCATGAGGCCGGGCGCGACGACGGCGTCGGGGAAGGACTGGCGCACCGAGCGCTCGATGGTCCGGTAGCCGGCGCTGTCGGTCGGCGAGACCGGCGAGGCCTCGGAGTTGCCGGGGTAGCGCTTGATCTTGATCTCGTCGTCGCCCAGTTGCTTGCGCAGGTGGGCCTCGACGCTGTCGATGGTGTCGCCGGGCAGCACGCGGAAATTGACGGCGGCCTCGGCGCGGCCGGGCAGCACGTTGTCCTTGTTGCCGGCGCGCACGATGGTCAGCGCGGTGGTGGTGCGCAGCATCGCGTTGCTGCTCGGGCTCTTCTGCAGCTGGCCTTCGACCAGCGGCGCCGTGAGCCAGAGGTTGGACAGCATCACGCGGTTGATGCCGCTCATCTCGGGCGCGAGCGTGCCGAACATCTGGGCGGCCACGCCCTGGATGCCGCCGGGCATCGGGTGGGCCTCGAGCTTCGCGAGCGCCGCGCCCAGGCGGCCGATCGCGCTGTGCGCGGGCGGCATCGACGAGTGGCCGGGCGCGGTGTCGAGCGAGAGGAAGAAGGTGGCGTAGCCCTTCTCGGCCAGGCCGATCAGCGCCGCGGGCTTGCTCAGGCCCGGCAGCACGCCGTCGAGCACCAGCAGGCCCTCGTCGAGCACCCAGTCGAGCTTCACGCCGCGCGATTGGAGCAGCTCGGCGATCGGCAGCGCGCCGCGCAGGCCGCTGACCTCCTCGTCGTCGCCCATCACGAGGTAGACGGTCTGCTTCGGCTGGAAGCCGCTGGCGATCAGCAGCTCGATGGCCTCCATCTGCGCGAACAGGTTGCCCTTGTTGTCGACCGTGCCGCGGCCCCAGACGAAGCCGTCCTTGATCTCACCGCCGAAGGGGTCGACGCTCCAGGCCTTCTCGGTGCCCGGCGCGATCGGCACCATGTCCTGGTGCGCCATCAGCGCGATGGGTTTGGCCGCGGCATCGCTGCCGGTCCAGGTGTAGAGCAGCGCCTTCTGGCCCACCACTTCCTTCTTGAGGGTGGCGTGGACCTTGGGAAAGTTCTGCGCGAGGTAGGCGTGCAGCTTGTCGAACTCGGCCAGGTTGGCGGCCGGGTCGTCGAGGCTGGACACCGTGCGAATGGGGATCGCACCCGCGAGCCGCTTGGCGGCGGCCTGCAGGTCGATCTCGGGCTTGGGGGACGGCGCCACCGCGAGCTGGCGCGATGGCGTGGTCCAGGTCTTGACCGCCACGACCGCCGCCAGCGCGAGGAGCACCAGCAGCAGTCCCAGGAAGATGCGTTTCAACATGGGCGGTCGAGATCCGTCGACATCAACCGAAGGACTTGCCTTCGGCCACCAGCTTCTGGATCAGCGCGGCGGGCTGCCAGAACTCGGCGTCGTCGCGCGGGTTCTTCGCGAAGCGCTTCATGGTCTCGGCCACGTTGTACAGACCGACCTGCGAGGCGTAGTGCATCGGGCCGCCGCGCCAGATCGGGAAGCCGTAGCCCGTGAGGTAGACCATGTCGATGTCGCCCGACTTCGAGGCGATGCCGTCCTCGAGAATGTGCGCGCCTTCGTTGACCAGCGCATAGACCAGGCGCTGCACGATCTCCTCGTCGGAGATCTTGCGCGGCGTGATGCCCAGTTCCTTGCGGTGGTCCTCGATCATCTTGTTGACGAGTTCCGAGGGGATCGCATCGCGCTTGCCGGCCTGGTAGTCGTACCACCCTGCCCCGGTCTTCTGGCCGAAGCGGCCCAGTTCGCAGAGCTTGTCGGCCGTGCGGCTGTACTTCATGTCGGCGCGCTCGACGGCGCGGCGCTTGCGGATCGCCCAGCCGATGTCGTTGCCAGCCAGGTCGCCCATGCGGAACGGCCCCATCGCGAAGCCGAACTTCTCGATCGCCTTGTCGACCTGCTGCGGCGTCGCGCCCTCGTCGAGCAGGAAGCCGGCCTGGCGGCTGTACTGCTCGATCATGCGGTTGCCGATGAAGCCGTCGCACACGCCCGAGACCACCGAGGTCTTCTTGATCTTCTTGCCGATGGCCATGACCGTGGCGAGCACGTCCTTGGCGGTCTGCTTGCCGCGCACCACCTCGAGCAGCTTCATCACGTTGGCGGGGCTGAAGAAGTGCATGCCGACCACGTCCTGCGGACGCTCGGTGAACGATGCGATCTTGTCGACGTCGAGCGTCGAGGTGTTCGAGGCCAGGATCGCGCCCTTCCTGGCGACGCGGTCGAGTTCCTTGAAGACCTTCTCCTTGACGCCGATCTCCTCGAACACGGCTTCGATGATCAGGTCGGCGTCCTTCAGGTCGTCGTAGCTCAGCGTGGTGCTCAACAGCGCCATGCGCTGCTCGTACTTGTCCTGCTTGAGCTTGCCCTTCTTGACCTGGGCTTCGTAGTTCTTCTTGATGGTGGCGATGCCGCGGTCGAGCGCTTCCTGCTTCATCTCGAGGATCTTCACGGGGATGCCCGCGTTGAGGAAGTTCATCGAGATGCCGCCGCCCATGGTGCCGGCGCCGATCACGCCGACCGACTTGATCTCGCGCTTGGGCGTGTCCTCGGGCACGTCGGGAATCTTCGAGGCGGCGCGCTCGGCCATGAACAGGTGGCGCAGCGACAGCGACTCGGGCGTGAACATCAGCGCGGTGAACAGGCGGCGTTCCTCGGCCATGCCCTCGTCGAACTTGAGCTTGGTCGCGGCCTGCACGGCGTCGATGCACTTGAGCGGCGCCGGATAGTTCTTCGACATGCCGCCGACCATGTTCTTGGTGAACTGGAAGTAGGCGTCGCCCTGCGGGTGCTTGCACGGCAGGCTGCGCACCAGCGGCAGGTCGCCGCCCTTGGCGGCCGCGGCCTTGGCGAATTCGACGGCTTCGTCGAACACCGTCTCGGGCGAGGCGGCGAGCTTGTCGAACAGCTTCTGGCCCGGCAGGCTCGCGAGCAGCTCCGACTTCACGGCCTCGCCGCTCACGATCATGTTGAGGGCGGTTTCCACGCCGAGCACGCGCGGCAGGCGCTGCGTGCCGCCGGCGCCGGGCAGCAGGCCCAGCTTGACTTCGGGCAGCGCGACGTTGGTGCCCGGGGCCGCGACGCGGTAGTGGCAGCCGAGCGCGAGCTCGAGGCCGCCGCCCATGCACACCGAGTGGATGGCCGCGACGATGGGCTTGGTGGCGGCTTCGAGCGCGAGGATCACGCTCAGCAGGTTGGGCTCCTGCAGCGCCTTGGGCGTGCCGAATTCCTTGATGTCGGCGCCGCCCGAGAACGCCTTGCCGGCGCCGGTGATGACGATGGCCTTGACGGCATCGTCGGCATGGGCCTTCGACAGGCCGTCGGTGATGCCGATGCGGGTCGAGAAACCGAGACCGTTGACCGGGGGATTGGTCAGGGTGATCACGGCGACATCGCCGAGCACTTTGTATTCAGCCGTCATGCTGCGTTCCTTGGTGTGTGAAGAGAAAAAAGAAAAAGCACGAGTGTTCTTTTTCCGGGGATTCTAGGCCTTTGGCGCGGCGCAACAATGGCACGCAGTCGCTGGTGGGACAAGGGGTGAAAACGGGGGCCGGACGCAGAGGACGCGAAGGTTCCGCGAAGGACGCCAAAGAAAACCCAAACAAGTATTTGGCTGCTCTTTCGCGTCCTTCGCGTGATCTTCGCGTCCTCTGCGTCCGGAGGTCCGTTTTCGAAAGCCTAGTCTAGACCTCGAGCCATTCCTTGCGCGTCGCCCCGTCCGCGCGCAGGCTCGCGGGCGTGCCGTCGAACACGATGCTGCCGTGGCCCATGACGAGCGCGCGGTCGGAGATCGCCATCGCGATGGTGAGCTTCTGCTCGATCAGCAGCACCGAGATGCCCTTGTCCTTGAGCGTGCGCAGGTACTGGCCCACGAGCTCGACGATCTTCGGCGCCAGGCCCTCGGTGGGCTCGTCGATGATGATCAGGTCGGGGTCGCCCATCAGCGTGCGGCACAGCGTGAGCATCTGCTGCTCGCCGCCCGAGAGCACGCCGGCCTCGGTATGCTGGCGCTCCTTCAGGCGCGGGAACATGCCGTACATGTCGTCGAACTGCCAGCGGCTGCCCTTGCCCGAGCCCTTCTGCCCCAAGAGCAGGTTCTGGTGCACCGTGAGCTTGGGGAAGATGTCGCGGTTCTCGGGCACGTAGCCGATGCCCAGGTGGGCGATCTCGTAGGCCTTCTTGCGCAGGATGTCCTGCTCCTTCCAGCGCAGCGTGCCCTCGGCATGCACCAGGCCCATGATGGCCTTGGCGGTGGTCGAGCGGCCCGAGCCGTTGCGGCCCAGCAGCGCGACGATCTCGCCGGGCTGCACGTCGAAGGAAACGCCATGCAGCACATGGCTCTTG
>Ga0102589_1000084_pt1 | contig 262641 bp, 253 predicted proteins | sample AraplaMF_Col_mLB_FD_76858 | JGI IMG/M metagenome (GOLD analysis project Ga0102589, IMG submission 76858) | Arabidopsis root microbial communities from the University of North Carolina, USA - plate scrape MF_Col_mLB | ecosystem: Host-associated > Plants > Roots > Endosphere | place: USA... | reverse complement strand
TCGAATCCTGTCCGGCGCCGGTCGCGGTGGCGGCCTTGTGCCGGCGCTGGGGCTTCCCGGTCGAGGTCGAGCGCTGGCTCGAGATGGCCGACGAGGCCCTGGAGCATCTCGGCTTCATACCGTCGGAGGATGGCGAGGACGACCCGCCCGAGGACAAGCCCAAGCCCCGCTCGGCGGGCAGCCGCAAGTCCAAGCCCCCTGACACGGGGTGAACTGCCGGCGCGTCGCACTCACCCCATCCACCACGTTCAACCTTCGCGCGAACGCAGCCTTCCACACTCCCCCTCCCTTTGCGGGAGGGGGTTGGGGGAGGGGTCTGCGCGCGTCCGCGCGCGAATGGACACAGAGGACAGGCCGTTATGGCCGAGGCGTCAGGGTTCAGGCCGGCCTCGGCGGGAAAACCCCCTCCCCCTAGCCCCTCCCGCGAGGGGAGGGGGAGGGTAGAAGGGCTGGATTGGCCTGAACGGCGCATTCCGAAAAGGTCTCGCAAACGGGAGAGCCGACGCAACCATGCGGGCCATGATTCGATGCCGGCCGGTTGCCTCTCACGCCCCCGGCTGAAATGATCCGCCCCGATTCGTGGGAAGGGGATGGATGATGGCGGCACTTTCGAGCGGCGACCTGCTGCGGCGGGCGCTGGGCTGGAGCCTGGGGCACGTCCGCGCCCTGGCATGGCTGGCGGCGCCGGCGATCGCCTTCGCGCTGATCCTGCGCTTCGCCATCGACTGGCTGTGGGGCGATGAGGTCACGGCGATGTTCGTCGGCCAGACGCCGTCGGGCGCCGGCGCCCTGGCGGTGATGCTGTCGATGCTGGTGCTGCTGTTCGCCATCGCCCTGATCGCGGTCAGCTGGCACCGCTACGTGCTGCGCGGCGAGTTCTCGCCGTTCCCGGCCGATGCCGGGACGCTGCGCTTCGCCCTGTACCAGATCTGGCTCGGCATCCTCGGCATGGTCACGGCCGTGGCCGGGCTGTTTGTGCTGTCGCTCCTGTTCGGTCTGGTCGGCGGGCCGTCGCTGCTGCAGGCCATGGCCGATGGCGGGGCGTCCGGCGGCATGCTGGGGATCCTGACGATCTCGGGCTTGGTCACGGTGCTGTCGACCGTGCCCTTCGCCTTCTACGGGCTGGTCCTGCCCGGCATCGCCATCGGCGACCGGGGCCTGACCGCTGCCGAGAGCAGCCGGCTGCTGCGCGGCCGGCGGCTGGCGGTGCTGGGGGCGCTGGTCATCGCCCTGCTGGGGTTCTTCCTGATCGCCATCGGCGTCGGCCTGGTGCTGGACGCGATCCTGCCGGAGGAGCCGGGCGCCGGCCTCGTGACCCTGGTGTTCGACCTGGTGTCGCTGGCGCTGACCGCGGTCGAGGTCAGCGTCTTCGCCGGGATATTGGCCGAGCTGTACCGGGACCTGCGCCTGCCGGAGCTGGCCCGCGGCGGCGCCACCCCGGAGTAGGCTCCGGGGTGGCTGCCATGATCACTCCGCCGGGCCGCTTGCCGGCTTCGGCGCCGGCTTGCGCCGGCCGACCACCGTGCCGAGCCAGCGGCAGACGACGTAGAACAGCGGCGTGAACAGCAGGCCGAACACGGTCACGCCGATCATGCCGAAGAACACCGCCGTGCCCAGCGACTGCCGCATCTCGTAGCCGGCGCCGGACGCGATCACCAGCGGCACCACGCCGAAGATGAAGGCGAAGGACGTCATCAGGATCGGCCGCAGCCGGGTGCGGGCGGCCGAGATCGCGGCCTCCTGCCGGCTCTCGCCATGCTCCTCCGCCTGGCGGGCGAACTCGACGATCAGGATCGCGTTCTTCGCCGCCAGGCCGATCAGCACGACGAAGCCGATCTGCGCCAGGATGTTGACGTCCATGCCCCTGAGCAGCAGGCCGGTGACCGCGGCCAACAGGCACATCGGCACGATCAGGATGACCGACAGCGGCAGGGTCCAGCTTTCATACTGCGCCGCCAGCAGCAGGAAGACGAACACCACCGAGGCGACGAACACCAGCATGCCGGTGTTGCCGGCCAGCTTCTCCTGCAGCGCCAGCTCGGTCCATTCGAAGCCGAAGCCCTGCGGCAGGGTCTCGGTGGCGATCTGCTCCATCGTCGCCAGGGCATAGCCGGTCGAGTAGCCCGGCAGGGTCGCCCCCTGGACCTCGGCCGCCGGGTACAGGTTGAAGCGCGGCACGCGATAGGCGCCGGTGCGGTCGTGGAAGCTGGCCACGGCGCTGAGCGGCACCATCCCGCCGCTGTCGCTGCGGGTCTTGAAGTTGCCGATGTCGCGCAGGTTCTGCCGGAACTTGCCGTCCGCCTGGGCGGTCAGGCGGAAGGTGCGGCCGAGATAGTTGAAGTCGTTGACATAGGTCGAGCCGAGATAGACCTCGAGCGCCTCGAACACCCGGTCGGCCGGCACGCCCAGCATCTCCGCCTTCACCCGGTCGATATCGGCGTAGAGCTTCGGCGTGCGGGTGTTGAACAGCGAGAACACGCCGGCCAGGCCCGGGGTCTGGTTCGCCTTCGCCACGATCTCCTGGGTCGCGGCGTCCAGCGCCGGCAGGCCGCGGCCGGACTTGTCCTCGACCATCATCTTGAAGCCGCCGCCGGTGCCGATGCCGCGCACGGGCGGGGGCTGGATGACGATGATGAAGGCGTCCTGGATGTGGGCGAGCTTCTGGGTCACGGCCCGCTGCAGCGCCGTCACCGTCTGCCCCTTGGCGGTCCGTTCGGCGAAGGGATCGAAGGGGGTGAAGATCGCGCCGGCATTCGAGGCGTTGGTGAAGGTGGCGCCGTCGAAGCCGGAGAAGGGCACGACATGGGCGATGCCCGGCACTTCCAGGATCTCCTTGGCGGCCTGCCGCACCACCGCATCGGTGCGGGCGAGGGAGGAGCCGGGGGGCAGCTGGATCACGGTGATCAGGTAGCCCTGGTCCTGGTCGGGGATGAAGCCGGTCGGCGCCCGGCCGAACTGCAGCCCGGTCAGGCCGATCAGCCCGACATAGAGCACCAGCATGACCGCAGCGAAGCGCAGGATCCGCCGGGTCAGCCCGCCATAGCCGAGCGACAGCCTGTCGAAGGCCCAGTTGAAGCCGCGGAAGAAGGACTGGACCGGCCGGAACAGCACGAAAGTCTTCTTTCCGTGATGCTCCTGATGCGGCTTCAGCAGGATGGCGCAGAGCGCCGGGCTCAGGGTCAGCGACACGAAGGCCGAGATCACCGTCGCCGCGGCGATGGTCACCGCGAACTGGCGGAAGAACTGGCCGGCGATGCCGCTGATCAGCGCCGCCGGAATGAACACGGCGCACAGCACCAGGGCGATGGCGATCAGCGCGCCGCCGACCTCGTCCATGGTCAGATGCGCCGCCTCTTTCGGCGACTTGCCCTCGCGCAGATGCCGTTCGACGTTTTCGACCACCACGATGGCGTCGTCGACGACGATGCCGATGGCCAGCACCAGGCCGAACAGCGACAGGTTGTTCAGCGAGTATCCCAGCGCCGCCATCACCATGAAGGTGCCGACCAGCGAGATCGGGATGGCGACCACCGGGATGATCGCCGCGCGCCAGGTCTGCAGGAACAGGATGACGACGATCACGACCAGGGCGATCGCTTCCCAGATCGTCTTCTCGACCTCATGCACCGATTCGGCGATGAACTCGGTCGGGTTGTAGACGATGTTGTACTGCAGGCCCGGCGGGAAGCTCTTGGACAGCTCCTGCATGGTCGTGATCAGGCGCTCGGCCGTCTCGAGCGCGTTCGAGCCCGGGCGCTGGAAGATCAGCAGCGGCACCGCCGGCCGTTCGTCGAGATAACCGTTGGCGGTGTAGTCCTGGGCCGCCAGCTCGACCCTGCCGATGTCGCGCACTCGGGTGACGCGGCCGTCGCTGTCGGTCTTGATGACGATGTTGCCGAACTGGCGCGGGTCGGACAGGCGGCCGAGGGTCTCGACATTGAGCTGGTAGGCGCCGCTCTGGTCCGGCACCGGCGGCTGGTTCAGCACGCCGGAGGCGACCTGGACGTTCTGCGAGCGCAGCGCGGCGACGATCTCGCCGGCGGTCAGGTTGCGCGAGGCCGCCTTGTCCGGGTCCAGCCAGACCCGCATGGCGTAGTCGCGGGAGCCGAAGATGCGGACGTCGCCGACGCCGTCGAGGCGGGCCAGCACGTCCTTGATCTGCAGCGTCGCATAGTTGGAGATGTAGAGCGGGTCGCGCGATCCGTCCGACGAGCTGAGATGGATCACCATCATCAGGTCGGGCGAGGATTTGCGCACGGTGACGCCGATCTGGCGCACCTCCTCCGGCAGCCGCGGCTCGGCCACGGCGACGCGGTTCTGCACCAGCACCTGGGCGATGTCGAGGTCGGTGCCGAGCGAGAAGGTGACCTGGATCACCAACTGGCCGTCGCCGGTCGCCTGCGACTGCATGTACAGCATGTGCTCGACGCCGTTGATCTCCTGCTCGATCGGCGTCGCCACCGTGTTGGAGACCACCTCGGCCGAGGCGCCGGGATAGGAGGTGCGGATCTCGATGGTCGGCGGCGCGATCTCGGGATACTGCGCCACCGGCAGGGTGAAATAGGCGGCCGCGCCGAGCAGCACGACCAGGATCGACAGCACCGTCGCGAAGATCGGGCGGTCGATGCAGAAATGGGAGAAGCGCATCCGGGCCTGTCCTCAGTTCGCTTCGTACTCGGGCCGCGCCTCGATCTTGCCGGGCTGCGCCGTCACCTTGGCGCCCGGGCGCGCCCGGACCAGCCCGTTGATGATGACCTTCTCCTGCCCGGTCAGGCCATCGCGCACGATGCGCAGGCCGCCCGGCTGGGTCGGGCCCGGCCGGATCATCTTGGGTTCGACCGTGCCGTCATCCTTGACCGTCATCACGATCCGGTTCGACTGGTCGGTCAGGATCGCGCTGTCCGGGACCAGGATGGCCTCGTACTCGTTCGATCCCGGCAACCGGATGCGGCCGAACTGGCCCGGGGTGATGAACAGGTCCTTGTTGTCCAGGATAGCGCGGGCACGGATGGTGCCCGAGCCGGGGTCGAGCTGGTTGTCGACGAAGTTCATCGTGCCGGCATGGGGCCAGTCCTGCTCGTCCGGCAGGCGGGTCTGGATGATCGTCTGGTTGTCGCGGGTCGAGGGCAGCTTGCCGGCCACCACCGCGCGCTGATAGGCGAGGTAGTCGGCCTCGCTCATGTCGAACTCGAAATAGATCGGGTCCAGCGCCACGATGGTGGTCAGCAGGGTCGAGCTGGGGTCGCCGGTCACCAGGTTGCCGATGTCCACCCGGCGGTTGGAGACGCGGCCGGCCATGGGAGCCTTGACCTGGGTGAAGTCGAGATTGAGCTGGGCCGATTGCAGCGCCGCCGTGGTCTGGGCCACCGCGGCTTCGGCCGCGCGGCGCTCCTGCACCGCCTGGTCATAGGCGGAGCGCGAGACATTGGACTGGGCGACCAGCGACGAGGCGCGGTCGAGCTGGACCTTGGCGAGGTCAAGCCGGGCCTCGGCGCTGTTCAGGTCGGCCTTGGCCGAATCCACCGTCGCCTGGTAGGGCCGCGGGTCGATCACGAACAGCACGTCGCCCTGCTTGACCGTGGCGCCATCGGCGAAGTTGATCGACTGCAGGTAGCCGGAGACGCGGGCGCGCACCTCGACCCTCGCGGTCGCCTCGTAGCGGCCGGTGAACTCGTCCCATTCGGTGATCTTCTCGACCAGCGGCGAGGCCACCGTGACCGGCGGGGGCGGCGGCGCCGACTGCCCCTGGTTGCTGCCCGATTCGTTGCAGGCGGCCAGGAAAGCCACCGTTGCCAATGCCGCGAGGGTGCCGAACACCCTTCCTGGCCGCGTCTGCAGGCGCCCGGTCATCATGTCTCGCACTCCACAGGAGGTCCCCGGCCAAGAGGGTCGTGCCTGCATGGGGGGTTGTCAATTGTCGGGGTTATAGCTGCGGGTCGTTCGCCTTTTGCACTGCAAAAGTTCCCGGCGAAGTGACCGTGATCACATCCGGGCGAAAGCATGGCCGGATTGTGGCGCTCGGCTCCGGCGGCGAAGCGCGCCATTGCGCCGCCGCGGCCGCTGGCCGACGATGCGGCCCATCATGGCACGCTCTCCCAGACCCGACGACACCCCCTCGCTTTTCGCCGACCAGGCGCCGAGGCCCCTGGCCGACCGGCTGCGGCCGCGCAGCATCGGCGAGGTGGTCGGCCAGGACCATCTGCTGAAGCCGGAGGGCCCGATCGGCCGCATGGTGGCGGCGCACCGCATCGCCAGCATGATCCTGTGGGGGCCGCCCGGCTGCGGCAAGACCACGCTCGCCCGGCTGCTGGCCGAGCACACCGACCTGCATTTCGAGCCGCTGTCGGCGATCTTCTCCGGCGTTGCCGATCTGCGGAAGATCTTCGAGGCGGCCCGCGGCCGGCGCGCCGCCGGGCAGGGCACGCTGCTGTTCGTCGACGAGGTGCACCGCTTCAACCGCAGCCAGCAGGACGCCTTCCTGCCGGTGGTCGAGGACGGCACCGTCACCCTGATCGGCGCCACCACCGAGAACCCGTCCTTCGAGCTGAACGCGGCGCTGCTGTCGCGCTGCCAGGTCTTCGTCCTCAACCGCCTCGATTTCGCGGCGCTGGAGGAGCTGCTGCAGCGGGCCGAGGCGACGGAGGGCCGGGCCTTGCCGCTGACGCCGGAGGCGCGCGACGCGGTCAAGGCCATGGCCGATGGCGACGGCCGCTACCTGCTGAACCTGGCGGAGGAGCTGTTCGCGCTGAAGCCGGCCGCGCCGCTCGACGCCGCCGGCCTGGCGCAGACGGTGCAGCGCCGGGCGCCGGTCTACGACAAGGCGCAGGAGAGCCACTACAACCTGATCTCTGCACTGCACAAATCGCTGCGCGGCTCCGACGTCGATGCCGGGCTCTACTGGTTCGCGCGGATGCTGGCCGGCGGCGAGGACCCGCTCTATGTCGTGCGCCGGCTGGTGCGCTTCGCGGTCGAGGATATCGGCATGGCCGACCCGCAGGCGCTGACCCAGTCGCTGGCGGCCTGGGACGCCTATGAGCGGCTGGGCAGCCCGGAGGGCGAGCTGGCGATCGCCCAGGCGGTGATCTACCTGGCCACGGCGCCGAAATCGAACGCCGCCTACACCGCGTTCAAGTCCAGCGCCCGCGCGGCCAAGGAGACCGGCAGCCTGATGCCGCCGATGCACATCCTCAACGCCCCGACCCGGTTGATGAAGGACATCGGCTACGGCAAGGGCTACGCCTATGACCACGACACGGACGAGGGATTTTCCGGCCAGAACTACTTTCCACCGGACATGGACCGGCAGGAGTTCTACCGGCCTGTGGAGCGCGGCTTCGAGCGCGAGATCAGGAAGCGGCTGGACTACTGGGCCAAGCTGCGGGGGCAGAGGGCGGAGGAGTAACCGCTCCTCCGCCCTGCCGCATCACACCATCGTCACGCCCGGCGGCGGCTCGGGGGCGCCGACGGTCTGGCAGAACCACAGCGAGTAGCCGTAGGGGTCCTTCACCGCGAAGGTGCGGTCGCCCCACCATTGCGTGGCCAGCGCCTCGGCCACCGCCACGCCGCGCGAGCGCACCTCGTCGTGGAAGGCGTCGACATTCGGCACGTAGAAGTAGATGTCGAGCGGCCGGGCCCCGCTTTGGCCCTTGGCGATGCCGGTGCCGGGCGATTGCGGGCGGCCCATCATCACCATGATTCCGTCGCGCCGGACGATGCCGAACTCGAACTTCCCGTCCTTGCCGACGATGCCCATCATGTGGCCGAAGCCGAGCTTCTCGAGATAGAAGTCGCGCAGCGCCTCGACCTCCTCGACCCAGAAGCTCGGGATCACCTGTGCCGGCGCCGCCGGGTATTTCAGATGGCTCAGATCCTCACTCATCTCATCCTCCCCTGACGCGTGGTTGATGGGGAGATTGTCCGCGGCCGGCCTGTCGCTTTCATCTACTTTCTGGAGTAGAAAGCGGTCATGCGATGGCAGGATCTGGCGCTGCTCGACGAGGCCGGCTTCTCGCTCTACGAGAAGCGGGCGCTGGTCGCCCTGGGCATTCTCGGCGTGTCGGACGCAGCCGGGCTGTGTCGCGAGGGCGACATCCCGACCTCGAAGATCTACCTGGCGATGGAGAAGCTGGCCCGGCTGGGGCTGTGCGAGATCCAGCACAGCCGGCCCAAGCTCTATGCCGCGCTGCCGCCGGACGCGGTGGTCGACCGGCTGGTCGAGCTGGCGCGCGAGCGGGCGGAGAGCTTCGCCGCCGAGGCCGATCAGCTGCGCGCCGCCCTGCGCGACCTGCCCGGACGGCTGCGCGGCGGCCGCGGCGTCGTCGACCTGGCGCTCGGCACCGAAAGCCATGTGAAGCGCCATCTCGCCCGGCTGGCCGGGGCGCGGCGGCGGGTGCTGTCCTATCTCGAGGAGGGCGATCTCTCGGCAATCGACTGCCAGGCCGAAGCCGGCTTCGACGTGCTCAAGCGCCTTGCCCGCGCCGCCTCCGGGCGGAACCTGGACCACCGGGCGATCTTCGGCTTCTCCGACCGCACCGCGCCGCGGCTGGTCGCTTTCCTGCGGCGCCATGGCGGCACGCTCGGCCACCTGTCGGGGCTGCGCTATTCGGGCGAGCTGGGCCATCCGTTCCATGTGCTGGACGACGAGACGGTGATCCTGTCGCTCGACCACCCCTTCGTGCCGGAGGGGCGCTTTGCCTCGCTGCTGGTGCATGACCGAGACCTGGCCGCCAGCCTGACTCAGGGCTTCGAGACGCTGTGGCAGAAGGCGCTGCAGGATCTGCGCGAGATCCGCTTCCTGCCCAGGCAGCCTGTCCCGGGACCCTGACCCTGCGGCGCCCTGACCTATCGGTTAGGTCGGAGGAATGGTATAGAGCGTGCGAATTGGTCGCAAACCCGGTCCCGTCGCCCGGGTCCGGTTGGAGGTATGGCCCAGATGCTGGCCACTGTGTTCGCCCCGAAGTTCCTGATCGTCTACGCCTATATCGCCTCGGCGCTGTGGGTGCATTTCCGCGGCCAGGTGCGGCACCGCTTCACCCGCCAGCTGACCGACCATTCGACCTTCTTCGCGCCGATCAACTGCTTCATGTACCTGTTCTCGCGGGTGCCGAGCACGCCCTATCACGACCCGCGCAGCTTCCCGGAGCTGCAGGCGCTGAAGGACAACTGGCACGTCTTGCGCGAGGAAGCGCTGCGGCTGCAGGAGGAGGGCGACATCAAGGGCTCGGACAAGCTCGACGATGTCGGCTTCAATTCCTTCTTTCGGCGCGGCTGGAAGCGCTACTACCTGAAGTGGTACGGCGACCCGCTGCCCTCGGCCGCGGCGCAGTGCCCGCGCTCGGTGGCGCTGGTGCAGACCATCCCGACGCTGAAGGCGGCGATGTTCACGTCGCTGCCGCCGGGCGGCAAGCTGGTGGCGCATCGCGACCCCTATGCCGGCTCGCTGCGCTACCATCTCGGCCTGATCACGCCGAATGACGACCGCTGCCGCATCATCGTCGACGGCAAGTCCTACAGCTGGCGCGACGGCGAGGATGTGGTCTTCGACGAGACCTTCATCCACTACGCCGAGAACTTCTCCGACGAGAACCGGGTGATCCTGTTCTGCGACGTCGAGCGGCCGATGCGGTTCCGCTGGGCGCTGGCGGTGAACCGCTTCTTCGCCAAGTACCTGATCCAGGCCGGCGCCACCCGCAACGCCGATGGCGACAAGGTCTCGGGGCTGAACAAGGCCTTCGCCTACATCTATCCGATCCGGAGCTACTTCAAGGGCATCAAGAAGAAGAACCGGAAGCTGTACTACGCGATCAAATATGTCTTCTTCGGCGGGCTGCTGGCCGCCTTCCTGGCCCTGGCCTGACACCGCCTTCCTTCGGCCATGCCGCCCTGCCAGGGTCGCCGTGACGGCATCGGCAGGGGGCATGGGTGACATCACGCAAGCAGACGGCCCCCGCCGCCTTCGACCGCTTCGTCGCCATCGACTGGTCCGGCGCGGTCGGGGCCTATGACGGCATCGCCGTCGCCGAGTGCCGGGCCGGCGCCGCGGGACCGGCGCTGCTGCCACCTCCTGTCGGCCGGCGCTGGACCCGGACCGCCGTGGCCGGATGGCTCGAGGCCCAGGCCGCGGGCGGCGGCCGGATTCTCGCCGGCATAGACTGCGCCTTCTCGCTGCCCTTCGCCGTTGCCGCCGGCTACCTGTCGCCTAGCGGCGACGCCCGGGCGCTATGGGCGCTGGTCGACCGGGTCGCGGCCGAAGCGCCGGATTTTCATGGCGCCGGCTTCGCCCGCCATGCCGACTACGTCGCCGATTTCTGGCATCGCGGGCCGCGCCCGGCCGGCTGGGTCGAGCCGCACCGCGCCGCCGAAATGGCCTGCCGCCGCGACCGGCTGGGTGCGCCCGATAGCCCGTTCAAGCAGTTCGGGCCGAAGACGGTCGGGCCCGGCGCGCTGGCCGGGATGCGGGTGCTGCACCATCTGCGCACAAGGCTGGACGGCCGGCTGGCGGTGTGGCCGTTCGAGGCGCCGGCCGCGCAGCCGCTGGTCATGGTCGAGATCTTCCCACGACTGTTCTGGCGCCGGTCCGGCCGCACCCTCAGCGCCAAGGTGCGCGACCGCGCCGAGCTCGATGCCGCACTGGCGCGGCTCGGCAGCGGCCCGGCCCTGGCGCCCGATCCGTTGACCGACCACGCCACCGACGCGCTGGTGGCCGCGGCTGGGCTGCGGGCGCTGGCCGCGGATCCTGCTACCTGGTCGCCGCCGGGGCTCGACCCCGCCACCGCCCGCACCGAGGGCTGGATCTTCGGAGTGCGCGGATGAAGGCGCTGCGCTTGGCTCTGGCGACCATCGCCGCGCTGGCCGCGGGGCTGCTCGGCCTCGCCGTGCTTTATGTCGGCGTCGCTTTGGCGCTGGCCCTGGTGCCGCTCGGCGGCCGTGAGCAGGCCATCGCCGCCAGCGATCCGCCGGCCTATGTCTGCGCCACCCTCACCCACACCGACATCGTGCTGCCGGCGCGGGACGAGCTGGTCGACTGGACCGCGGTGTTCCCGGATGCGGCGCCGGTCGCCTTCGTGCCGAACCTGCATGTCGCCTTCGGCTGGGGCGATCTGACCTTCTACCGCGAGACGCCCAGCTGGGCCGAGCTCCGCTTCCGCACCGCGATGGCGGCGCTGTTCGGCGGCGGCCCCAGCGCCCTGCATGTCGCCTATGTGCTGGACCCCGCAGGGGTGCCGGACTGCACCCGGCTGGCGCTGGACCGGGCGGGGCGGGAAGCGCTGATCGGCTTCATCCGCGGCACCGCGGCGCTTGACCCGGCCGGGCGCGGCGTCCCGGTGGCGCCGCCGGGGACCGGGACCCATGAGGCCTTTTACGCCGCCCACGGCACCTACCGCCTGTGGCGCACCTGCAATGTCTGGACCGCGGAGGCGCTGCGCGCCGCCGGGGTGCCGACCGCGCTGTGGGCGCCGTTCAGCTTCGGGGTGATGTGGCCGCTGGGCTGACCTACTTCCGCGGCCGGCGCTTCTGCGGCTCCGGCTTCTTCGGCACAAACCCCTCGGCGTCGCCATCCGCCGTCTTGTCGGCATAGGAGACGGCGCGGCCCTGATAGGGGCCTTGGGCAATGGAGACGAACTGGAGGGTGGTGCCGAGCTCGTACAGCTTGGCGCAGCGGTCCTCGCCCTCGCGGAAGCTCAGGCACAGCTCGTCCCTGTCGTCCGGCACGTGCCAGCGGCCGCGGAAGGTGGTGCGCCGGTCGCGGTACCACAGCTGCCCGTCCGGGGCGAAGTATTCGGTCCAGGCGTCGCCGGCCTTGGCGGTGTTGGTGTCGACCGAGAAGGTGCCGTAGACCGTCTTGTCGGTCAGCCGCTCGACCAGCGCCATGCGCGGGATCGGCTTGGCGCCGTGGGCCAGCAGCTGCTCGGCGGTCGGGTCCGGCGGCAGCGGCTTCGGTGCACAACCCGCCAGCACCCCCAGCACCATGATTCCAGCCACGATCCCGAGCCTCATCGCCTGTTCTCCCCGTCCCTGAGCCGACTCGATCCCCTTACGCTATGATAATATCCCTTTATGCACGAATGGCGGGAACAACCTGCGCCGTCAGACTCCCTTCAGCGCGTTGACCGCCCCGGCCGCGACGACGCCGAGCCAGACCGCGATCAGGCACAATACCACCGACAGCACCACATTGGCGCCGGCCCGGGCCCATTCGCCCTCCTGCATCAGCGCCAGCGTCTGCAGGCTGAAGGAGGAGAAGGTGGTGTAGCCGCCGCACAGCCCGACCATGACGAAGATCCGCACGTCCGGGCTGACCAGGAAGCGGCCGTCCGGGCCGGTCAGGCCGCCGAAGATGCCGATGACGAAGGAGCCGAGGATGTTGATGGCCAGTGTGCCCCAGGGAAAGGTCTCGCCGATGCGCTCGGCGACGAAGCCGGAGCACCAGTACCGCGCCATGCCGCCCAGCGCGCTGCCGGCCGCGACCCATAGATAAGTCCCCACGCGACGATCCCCTCTTGCGTCTCCGCATGCTACACAGCGCCGATGAGCCGAACGCCCTCCCCGCCGTCGACCCGCAAAGACCATCCTGCGCCGAAGCCCATGGCCGGCGCCACCCCGCGCTCGGCGGACCCAGCGCCGCGCGCGGTGCAGACCGTCACGGTGTCGCAGGACGATGGCGACCTGCGCCTCGATCGCTGGTTCCGCCAGCGTTTTCCCGGCCTGACTCATGGGAGGCTGGAGAAGCTGCTGCGCACCGGGCAGGTCCGGGTCGACGGCAAGCGCGCCAAGGCAGCGCAGCGGCTGGAGCCCGGCCAGACCGTCCGCATCCCGCCGCTGGACGAGGCCGCGGCGCAGGCGCCGGTGCTGCGCGCGCCGATGCCGCTGAAGGCGGAGAAGGTCGAGGGGCTGGCGGCGGAGCTGAAGCGCGCCATCCTGCTGATCGACGACGACGTGATCGTGCTGAACAAGCCGTCCGGCCTGGCGACGCAGGGCGGCGGCAAGGTCAAGGCGCATGTCGACGGGCTGCTCGACCATCTTCAGTTCGACGCCAAGGAACGGCCGCGGCTGATCCACCGGCTGGACCAGGAGACCTCGGGCGTGCTGCTGATCGGCCGTACCGCCAAGGCGACGCGGCGGCTCAGCGAGGCGTTCCGCGAGCGCGCCACCCGCAAGGAGTACTGGGCGGTGACGGTCGGCGTGCCGCAGCCGCATCAGGGCCGCATCGACCTGGCCCTGGCGCGGTCGCCGAACAATGTCGGCCGGGTGGTCGAGGACGGCGACGAGGAGGGGCAGCGCGCGATCACCGATTACAGCGTGGTCGAGGCCGCGGTCCGGCACGCCGCCTTCGTCGCGATGTGGCCGGTCACCGGCCGCACCCATCAGCTGCGCCTGCACATGGCGGCGCTGGGCACGCCGATCCTCGGCGACGGCAAGTACGGCGCCGGCAAGGCCGCGATCGCCGGGGCCGAGCTGCCGCGCCAGCTGCATCTGCATGCCCGCCGGCTGGTGCTGCCGCACCCGGCGCGCGGCACCATCGACGTCACCGCGCCCCTGCCGCCGCACATGACGACGACCTTCCGCTACTTCGACTTCGACCCCAAGGCGAAGCCGGAAGGGCCCGAAGACTGAGCAGACCTGCCGGAGCGGGTTGTGACGCTGATCATCACCGGATCCGAGGGCAATATCGGGCGGCGGCTGCGGCGGGGCTTTCCCGGTTGCATCGGCATCGACCGGGCGGCGGGGGCGGAGATCCGGGCCGACCTGTCGACGGTCGACTACGGCGAGCCGACGATCGCGGCCGCCTTGCGGAACGCCGATGCGCTGATCCATCTGGCGACATCGGCCGACCCGGACGCGCCGGAGGCGGTGCATTGGCAGGCGGTGGTCGACGCCGCCCGGCTGTTCGCGGCCTGCGCGGCGCAGGGCGTCAGGCGCATCGTGGTCGCGTCGTCGGACTGGGCCACGCCGAAGCACGGCGCCGCGATCAACAGCTATGGCCGGTCCAAGCTGGCGCTGGAGAGCCTGGCGGCGATGTATGCGGCCGGGCCGCGCTCGGCCCGGGTGATCCGCGTCGGCTGGGTGCCGCATGACCCGGCGGCGCTGGCCGCGGCGCCGGACTGGCTGCGCCGGAACCATTGGGACGACGACCGGCTGGTGGCGGAGTTCCGGCTCGCGTTGTCGGTCGAGGTGTAGCCATGCCGATCTCGGCCGAGACCGTCATCGCCCAGGCGATGGAGAATCCGGTGAACGCCGCGCTGATCGAGCGGCTGCCGCGGCTCGGCCTGCCGCAGTGCTTCCTGACCGCCGGCTGCCTGTTCCAGGCGGTGTGGAACCGGCGCGCCGGCCGGCCGCCGGAGACGTCGGTCAAGGACTATGACGTCTTCTATTTCGACGACCGCGACCTGTCCTGGGAGGCGGAGGATGCGGTGATCCGCGAGGCCACGGCCCTGTTCGCGGATCTCGGCGCGCCGGTCGAGGTCAAGAACCAGGCCCGAGTCCATCTCTGGTACCCGAAGCGCTTCGGCGGCGCCTATCCGCAGCTGCGATCGGCCGCCGACGGCATCGACCGCTATCTCGTGCAATGCACCTGCATCGGCATCGAGGTGGCGACGGGCCGGCTCTATGCCCCGAACGGGCTCGAGGACATGGCCGAGGGCATCCTCCGGCCCAACCCGCTGAACCCGTCGCCCGAGCTGTTCCGCGCCAAGTCGGAAGGGTACCGGGCGCGCTGGCCCTGGCTGACCATCGCCGAATAGGCCCGATGGAACGGCCGCGGCGGACCGGCTGTCGATCCGAAGAGGCATCGAAGGGGAGCAGCCCATGACCGAGACCCCGCGCATCGCCCGCATCTGGCGCGGCCGCACCCGGCCCGAGCGGGCCGACGAATACGAGGCCTACAACTACGAGGCCGGCATCAAGCCGCTGATCGAGAAGGCGCTGGGGGTGCAGACCTTCCGCGAGGACCGCGACACCCATTCCGAGTTCATGACGATCTCCTACTGGGAGAGCGTCGAGGCGATGGCGCGGTTCACCGGCAGCGACCCGACCCGGATCCATCACCTGGACCGTGACGAGGAGTTCCTGATCGAGTTGCCCAAGCAGGTGCAGATCCTGCGGCTCCTGACCAGCCGCGGCCGGACCAGCATGTAGTCCGTGCTCAGGCGCCGGGCGGCTCGGTCCGGGCGGTGCCGTATTGCAGCACCTGCACCTTTTCCAGCGTCACCAGCCCGCTCGACATCATGCTGTCGAGCACCGGCAGGAAGGCGTCGATCTTCGGCTCCGCATCGACGATCTCGATGATCAGCGGCAGGTCCTCCGACAGCCGCAGGATCTTGGCGGTGTGCAGGCGGCTGGAATGGCCGAAGCCCATCGGGCCGCGCAGCACCGTGGCGCCGCCCAGCCCGGCCTCGCGCGCCTTCAGAACGATCGACTCGTAGAGCGGGCGGCCGTCATGGCGGTCGTTCTCGCCGATGAAGATGCGCAGCAGGATCGCGTTCCGCGGCAACTGCATGGCCCGTCCTCGGGTGCCGGCCCAGCATACGCCGATCCGCCGCCGGAGTCCGGTATCAGCCCGCAGGCCCGGACCAGCGGCCGCCATAGCCCGGCTGCACCTCGGCGTAGCGCTGCGTCCAGTCCGGCAGCGGCGCGCCGCCCAGCAGGGCTTCGAGCCGATCGAGATAGGCGTGGGTGCCGGGGAGGAAGCCCTCGGCGTTGCGCAGCGACAGCCGGCTGTGGCTGAAGCGCAGCAGGGTGCCGTCGCCATCCGCCTCCAGCTCGTAGCGCACCACGGTCTCGCCGATGATCGATTGGTGCCATTCATGCTCGAGCAGCCGCGGCGGGTCCCAGGCCAGGATGCGGCCGGCGATGCTGCGGTGCTGCGCCGGCGCCGGCGGGCCCTCGGCCACGGTCTCGATCCGGCCGCCCAGGCGCGGGTCGATCATGGTCGCCCCGAGCCAGCGGCCGCGCTGCGCCGGGTCGGTCAGCGCCGCCCAGACGGACTCGATCGGATAGGGCAGGCGGCGCTCGAACCGGATCGTCGCGGTCTCGCCGTCGCGGATGATGGTGCCGGTGCGGCTGGTCATCGCTGGTCGTCCTGCTTGCGCGGCGCGGTGGCGGCGAGGTGCCGCTCCAGCGCGTCGAGGTGATCGGCCCAGTGATGGCGGAAGCGCTGCAGCCAGGCGTCCAGCTCGGCCAGCCGGTCCGGCTTCAGCGCATAGATCCGCTGCTGCGCCGCCGCCCTGGCCTCGACCAGCCCGGCCTCGCGCAGCACCCGCAGATGGCGCGAGACCGCCGGCTGGGTCAGGGCCGGGAAGGCGGCGACGATCTCGCCTGCCGGCCTGGGCTGGCCGGACAGCAGATCGAGGATCGCCCGGCGATGCGGCTCCGCCACCACTTCGAACACGTCCACGACGATATATGATCTCAGGATTATATAATCGTCAATGCATATGCGGTCACTTGCCGCGGGCGAGGGCCAGGCCGATGCCGGCGCCGACCAGCAGGCTGCCGCTGATCCTCTGCCGCAGCCGGCCGTGGCGGGCCAGCAGGGGACGGGCGCGGCCGGCCAGCAGCGCCCAGCTGCCGTCCACCGTCAGCGCCAGCAGCAGGAACACCGCCGACAGCAGCGCCACCTGGGCGCCGGCGGGCCGTGTCGGGTCGACAAACTGCGGGAAGAAGGCGCCGTAGAACAGCAGCGTCTTCGGGTTGGTCAGCGACACCAGCACGGCGCGGCCGTAGATCGCGCCGGCGGATTTCGGCTGCGCCGCGATCCGGGTCAGGTCGACCGGCGCCGCCCGCCAATGGGCGATGCCGAGCCAGACCAGATAGGCGACGCCGATCCAGCGCAAAGTCTCGAACCAGCCGCCGGCGGTGCCCAGCGCCTCGGCCATGCCGAGGGCGGTGAGGCCGAGCTGCAGCACCATGGCCGAGCTGGTGCCGAACACGGTCAGGAGGCCGGTGCGCGGCCCCCAGGCGACGCTGTTGGCGACGATCAGGGCGACGTTCGGCCCCGGGATCAGCATGACCAGGGTGACGGTGGCGATGAAGGCGAGGAGGAGGTGCGGGTCGATCATCGGGCTCTCCGAAGGCAGGAGGGGGCCGGCGAGGATCATGAAAAACCCCGCCGGTTGGGCGGGGCGTCATGCGTCGGGCTGTCAGCCGCCGGTCAGGAAGACCGCAGCCTCATCCCGGGCGCGCAAGCGACAGCGACCGCCGGATGACGGCGGTGTTGTTGCAGGCGGAGGGAGACAATGCGACGCATGGTGGCAAAATACCGGCAGCGGCGCCGGGTCGTCAACCGGCGCCGTCCCGTCGCAACCGTCAACCGGCTTGCTGGGCCGAGGTCATCCAGCCGACGACGGCGCCGGTCGGGTCGCGGACGATGGCAATGCGGCCGACGCCGGGCACGTCGAAGATGTCGCGCATCAGGGCGCCGCCGGCCTGCTGCGCCGCCGCGGCGCGGGCGTCGACGTCGTCGACCTCGATATAGGCGAACCAGTGCGGCGGCACGTTCTCCATGCCGGGCACGGGTCGGATGTCGAAGATGCCGCCGACCATGCGGTCGCCGATCTTGGCGACGATGTAGTCGCCGCCGGCCGCCATTGGCATGGTGTCGAAGCTCCAGCCCAGGGTCTTGCCGTAGAACTCACGGGCGGCCTCGGGGTCGCGGGTGTTCAGCTCATTCCAGACGAAGGTGCCATGCTCGGGCATCGTTGCCTCCCATCGGGCGGCGGGGCGCCGCCGTCCGGGCAGGGTATCACGGTTTCGGTGACGATCCTGCGACCGCCTGGGCCGGACGCTCCGCCCCGGCCGGCACTGCGCGGGCCTGGCGGGCGGCGCGCAGCTTCTGCAGATGCTGGTCGGCCAGCACGCCGATCAGGATCACCGTGCCCATCACCGCGAAGTTGAGCGAGGAAGGGATGCCGAGCAGGTTGACCAGGTTCTGCAGCACCTGCAGCAGCACGGTGCCGAGGAGGATGCCGAGGATCGAGCCCTCGCCGCCGCGCAGCGAGCAGCCGCCCAGCACCGCCGCGGCGATGGCGTAGAGCTCGTAGAAATTGCCGTGCGCCGAAGGCTGGATGGAGTTGGTGTAGAAGGCCAGGAACACGGCCGCGAGGCCGGCCAGCAGCCCGCAGATGACATAGGCCGAGGCGATCACGGCCCGGGTGCTGATGCCGGAATAACGCGCCGCTTCCTCGTTCTTGCCGACGGCGAAGAGGTAGCGGCCGAACACCGAGCGGTGCAGCACCACCCACATCACCAGCGCCACCACGACCATGGTGAGGAAGCTGTTGGGCATGCCGAAGCTGCGGCCGGTGGCGAAGTTCGCCAGCGTGTCGAAATCGCCGCCATAGCCGAAGCCGACGGTGGCGTCGTCGGTGTAGTAGCGGGCCACGCCGCGATAGATCAGCAGGGCGCAGAGGGTGACGACGAAGGGCTGGATGCCGACCCGGGCCACCAGGAAGCCGTGGATGGCCCCGAACACCCCGCCCATGGCGATGGCGGCGGCCAGGGCCAGCGGCCAGGACCAGCCCCAGTTCACCACCATGTCGACGAAGACGACGCCGATCAGCGCGAACATCGATCCGACCGACAGCTCGATGCCGGCGGTGATGATCACCAGCCCCTGGCCGATCGAGAACAGCCCGTACAGGCCGACCAGATTGGCCATGTTGAACAGGTTCACCGCTGAGATGAAGCGCGGCTGCAGCAGCGCCACGATGCAGCCGATCACCAGGATCAGGACCGCCAGCCCCAGTTCCTTCCTCATCGTCCCTGACGTCCTCCCGGACTTTCTCTCGGCTATGCCGCCAGCGGCCGGCCGACGGCCAGCTGCATCACATTGGGTTCGCTGAACTGGTCCCGACCGAGAATGCCGCTGATCCGGCCTTCATGCATCACCGCAATCCGGTCGCTGACGCCGATCACCTCCTCCATGTCGCTGGAGATCATCAGGATCGGCACGCCGCGGTCGGCCAGATTGCGCATCAGCTGGTAGATCTCGGACTTGGCGCCGACATCGATGCCGCGCGTCGGCTCGTCGAAAATCAGGAAGCGCGGCTGCAGCGCCAGCCATTTCGCCAGCACGATCTTCTGCTGGTTGCCGCCGGACAGCTTCAGCGCAGTGGTGGTGACCGACGGGGTGCGGATGCGCAGCTTCTCGCGCTGGGCTTCGGCCTGCTTCGCCTCGCCGCGGCCGTCGATCAGCCAGCGTTTGGCGACGTGCCTGAGGCCGGGCAGGGTGACGTTCTGGGCGATGGTCATGTCCAGCACCAGGCCGCTGCGCTTGCGGTCCTCCGGCACCAGGAACAGGCCCTGGGCGATGGCCGCGCGGGGCGTGCCGATGGTCAGCGCCGTGCCGTCCAGGCGGACCTCGCCGGCCAGCATCCGGTCGATGCCGAAGACGGCGCGCGCCAGCTCGGTGCGGCCGGAGCCGACCAGCCCGGCCAGGCCCAGGATCTCGCCGCGGCCGACCGACAGCGTCACCTCATGGTCCGGATATGTGGCGGTGCGCACGCCGCGGATCTCGACCGCGTCCGGCTGCGCGGTGACGGCGGGCGGGATGTACAGCGCCCGCAGGTCGCGCCCGACCATCATCCGCACCATGCGGTCGTGATGGATCTCGCTGCGGTCCAGCGCCCCGACCAGCCGGCCGTCGCGCAGGCAGACCACGCGGTCGGCGCAGGCCTCGATCTCGCCCAGGCGGTGGGTGATGAAGATGATCGCCACCCCGGCCGCCTTCAGCTCGCCGATGACGCGCAGCAGCGTCTGGGTCTCGGCGATGGTCAGGCTCGAGGTTGGCTCGTCCATGATGATGATGCGGGCGTCGAGCGACAGCGCCTTGGCGATCTCCACCATCTGCTGCTGGGCGATCGACAGCTCGGCCAACGGCGTGGCCGGCCCGAAATCGACGCCGAGCCGGTCGAGCAGCCTCTGCGTGTCGGCGTGCAGCCGGGCGGTGTCGACCAGCTTCAGCGGGCCGAAGCGCCGCGGTTCGCGCCCGATGAAGACGTTGGCCGCGACGTCGAGATTGTCGAAGAGGTTCAACTCCTGATGCACGAAGGCGATGCCGGCGGCGATCGCTTCCTGCACCGTCAGGGCCGAGCGCTGCGTGCCGCCGACGGTGACGGTGCCCGTGGTCGGGGCCTCGACCCCGCCCAGGATCTTCATCAGCGTCGACTTGCCGGCCCCGTTCTCGCCGATCAGCCCGACCACCTCGCCGCGCCGGACGGTCAGGCTGACATCCTTCAGCGCCTGCACGCCGGGATAGGTCTTGGAGATCCCCTCCATGGCGAGGACGGCATCGGTCATAGCTGAAATCTTGCCTGTGCTGGTCGCGAGAACCCCCTCCCCCCTGACCCCCTCCCGCGAGGGGAGGGGGGACACGGAAGGGGTTACTTGCCCAGCAGTTCCTTCATCTGCTTCTGGAAGTCGGCGACGTTGCTCTTGTCGATCAGCCGGGTCGGGATGATCTTCAGGTGGTCCGCCGGGATGAAGGACTTGTCGCCCTCGATGTACTGGGCCAGCAGCTTCACCGTCTGGTAGCCGAACTCGTAGGGCTGCTGCACCACCGTGCCCTCGATCACGCCCTCCTGCACGCCGCGCAGGGTGACCGGATCCTCGTCGAAGCCGACGACCTTGATCTGGCCCAGCTTCCCGGCCGCCTTCATCGCGTCGTAGATGATCGGCGTGTTGTAGGAGTACAGGCCGACCAGCATCGCCAGGTCGTCATACTTGGTCAGCGTGTCCTCGACATTGCGCTTGGCCTTGGCGAAGTCGATGTCGTCGGTGCGGACGTCGACGATCTCGATCTTGGTGCCGGCGATCGCCTTCTTGATGCCGTCGACTCGCTCACGGGCATTGGCGTTGCCCAGGGTACCGACGAACAGCATGATCTTGCCGCCGTCCGGCAGGGTCTTCTTGATCAGCTCGCCCGCCTGCACGCCGGCGGCAACGTTGTCGGTGCCGATATACAGCAGCCGCTCGCTCTTCGGCGCGTCGCTGTCGAAGGTGAACAGCGGCACCTGGCCGGCGGCCTTGTTCAGCAGCGCGGTGGAGTTGTCCGGATCGACCGGGCTGATGCCGATGCCGGCGACGCCGCGGGCCAGCATGTCCTCGACGATCTGGCGCTGCTCCGCGGCGCTGGACTGGCCGGGGATCTTGAACTCGACGCTGTAGCCCTTCAGCTCGGACACCGCCTTGTCGGTGCCCTTATGGGCGATGGTCCAGAAATCGGACGAGCCGTTGACGACGAAGGCGATGGTCTTGTCGGCGGCGTTGGCCGGGCCGATGGCGAGAACCGACGCGACGGCGGCGGCGAGACCCGCGAGAATCAAGCGCTTCATAGGGTTCCTCCCGTTTTTCGAGCCCGCTCTCCGGCGGGGTCGGTCAACATTGCTATTATAATCAGACAATTTGGATCACAACGCCCGGAACCGGTCAAGCCGGCGCGCGACAACCGGCCGTCGAGGCCGGTGTTCAGACGGATCGGGCCCGTCGGGCCGGCTTCGCGGGCGGCTCGAGCGCCAGGTCGTCGAGGATCGGGCAGTCGGGCCGGTCGTCGCCATGGCAGCAGGCCGAGAGGTGCCGCAGCGTGGCGATCATCTGCTTCAGCCCTGCGACCTTCTGCTCCAGCTCGGCGACATGGCCGAGCGCGATCCGCTTCACATCGGCGCTCGACCGGTCGCGGTCCTGCCATAGCGCGAGCAAGCCGGCGATCTGCTCGACCGAGAAGCCGAGGTCGCGGGACCTGCGGATGAAGCGCAGCGTGTGCACGTCGTCGTCGCTGTAGACCCGATAGCCGGAGTCGGTTCGCAGCACCGGCCGGGTCAGCCCGACCGATTCGTAGTAGCGGATCATCTTGGCGGAGACGCCGGAGGCGGCGGCCGCCTGGCCGATATTCATGGCTGGGTCTCCCCGGATAAGGGCGCGCGGAAGCGGCGCAGGCGCAAGGCGTTGGCGAGGACGAAGACGCTCGACAACGCCATCGCCCCGGCCGCCAGGATCGGCGACAGCAGCCAGCCCTGGGCCGGGTACAGGGCACCGGCGGCGACCGGGATCAGCGCCGCGTTATAGGCGAAGGCCCAGAACAGGTTCTGCCGGATGTTGCGAATCGTCGCCTGCGACAGGGCGATGGCGTTGGCCACGCCGCGCAGGTCGCCCGACATCAGCACCAGGTCGGCGCTCTCGATGGCGATGTCCGTGCCGGTGCCGATGGCAATGCCGACATCGGCGGCGGCCAGGGCCGGCGCGTCGTTGATGCCGTCGCCGACGAAGGCCACCCGCCGGCCACCGGCGCCCAGCCGCTTCACCGCCTCGACCTTGCCCTCCGGCAGCACCTCCGCCGCGACCTCGTCGATGCCCAGGCGCCGGGCGATCGCCTCCGCCGTGCCGCGGTTGTCGCCGGTGACCATCGCCACCTTGAGGCCCAGCGCGTGGAGGGCCCGGATCGCCTCCGTCGTCGACGGCTTGATCGGATCGGACACGGCGATGATCGCGGCCAAGCGGCCGTCGACCGCGGCGTAGAGCGGCGACTTGCCGTCCTCGCCCAGCCGGGCGGCCGCCGCGGCAAAGGCCGACGGGTCCAGGCCCAGCGTCCACATATGGCGGTCGGCACCGACCGCGACGCGGCGGCCTTCGACCGTCGCCGTCACGCCGTGGCCAGGCACCGCCTCGAAGCCCTCGGCTGCCGGCAGGGCCAGGCCGCGCGCGCTGGCAGCGGCGACGATCGCCTCCGCGATCGGATGCTCCGAACGCGCCTCGACCGCAGCCACCAGCCGCAGCACGTCGTCGTGGTCGAAGCCGTTCAGCGTGTCGAAATCGGTCAGTTCGGGCCGTCCCTGGGTCAGCGTGCCGGTCTTGTCGAGCGCGATCACCCGGGCGTCGCGCAGGGTCTGCAGCGCGTCGCCCTTGCGGAACAGCACGCCCAACTCGGCGGCGCGGCCGGTGCCGACCATGATCGCGGTCGGCGTCGCCAGCCCCATGGCGCAGGGGCAGGCGATGATCAGCACCGCCACGGCGTTGACCAGGGCGAAGGCGGGGTCGGGCCCGAAGGCCAGCCAGGCCAGGAAGGTCGCGGCCGCCACCGCCATCACTGCCGGCACGAACCAGGCAGTGACCCTGTCGACCAGCGCCTGGATCGGCAGCTTGGCACCCTGCGCCTGCTCGACCATGCGGATGATCTGGGCCAGCACGGTCTCGCCGCCCACCCGGGTGGCGCGGAAGGAGAAGCTGCCGGTCTTGTTGATGGTGCCGCCGACCACCTCGGCGCCGACGCCCTTGGCCACCGGCACCGGCTCACCGGTGATCATCGCCTCGTCGACGAAGGACGAGCCCTCGACCACCTCGCCGTCGACCGGCACCCGCTCGCCCGGCCGCACCAGCACGATATCGCCGGCCCGCACCTCCTCCAGCGCCAGGTCCAGCGTCTTGCCGTCGCGGACCACCCGCGCCGTCTTGGGCTGCAGCCCGACCAGGCGGCGGATCGCCTCCGACGTCCGTCCCTTGGCGCGCGCCTCCAGGTACCGGCCCAGCAGGATCAGCGTCGTGATCACCGCCGCGGCCTCGTAATAGACATTGGCCGTGCCGGCGGGCAGCGCGCCCGGCAGGACGGTCGCCACCACGGAGTAGCCCCAGGCCGCGGCGGTGCCGAGCGCGACCAGAGAGTTCATGTCCGGCGCGGCGCGCAGCAACGCCGGCACGCCCTTGCGGAAGAAGCGCAGCCCCGGGCCGAACATCACCGCGCTGGCCAGGACGAACTGGATGATCCAGCTCTGCCGCATGCCGATGGTGGTCATCACCAGGTCGTGGATGGCGGGGACCAGATGCGTGCCCATCTCCAGCACGAAGACCGGCAGGGTCAGCACGGCGGCGACGGCCAGGCTGCGGCCCAGCGCCGCCGTCTCCGCGGCGCGGGCGTCGCGCTCGCGGTCGCCGGCATCCTTCGCGCCGATGCGCCGGGCCTGGTATCCGGCATCGCGGACCGCCTGCTCCAGCGCCGCCGGCTGCACCGCGCCGCGGGCGAAGCGGACCGTGCCGCGCTCGGTCGCCAGGTTGACGGCGGCGTCGGTCACGCCCGGCACGGATTTCAGCTTCTTCTCCACGCGGGCGACGCAGGAGGCGCAGGTCATGCCCTGGATCGCCAGCTCGACCGTGTCCTGCGGCACGGCATAGCCGGCGCTCTCGATCGCCTTCACCACCGCCGGGATGTCCGGCGCCGCGGTGAACGACACGTCGGCCCGCTCGGTGGCGAGGTTGACGTTCGCCGCGGCGACGCCCGGCGTCTTCGCGATCGACTGCTCGACCCGTCGCACGCAGGACGCGCAGGTCATGCCCTCGATGGCGAGTTGCACGGAGTCCCTGGCACTGGAGTTCAACGTCTGCACGGTCCCGATTCCCATCTCGCAACAGCGGATGTGGGGACAGATGGACCTTCCCACAATGGGAAGGTCAAGGGGTGGTTCGACGGGATCGATCGGGCGGCAAAATCCCGCTTGACCTTCCCATTGTGGGAAGCCCGACAGTGCCCTGGTCCATGCGAAACAGGAGTCGAACCATCATGGGTGCAACGCTGTCCTTCCGGGTCGAGGACATGACCTGCGGCCATTGCGCCGGCACGATCAAGGGCGCGATCGAGGGCAGCATCCCCGGCGCCAAGGTCGAGGCCGACCCGATGCGCAAGCTGGTCACCGTCACCGGCACCGCCGACCGGGCCCAGGTCGCCGGGCTGATCAGCGAGGCGGGCTATACGCCGGAAGCCGCCTGAGGCTCGTCAGAACGATACATGCCTGCCCATCGCCGTCATGGCGAGCAGCGCAGCCACGCCCCTTCGGGGCTCGCCATGACGGTGTGGGGCAGGGGCAAACCAGCGTGAACCGGGATCAGCCATTGACCAGGAAGCGCAGCGGGTCGGGCGCCAGCTCGCAGGCATCGACCGGCTGGCGGTCCGGCGCGTCCAGGAACTTGCCCGTCAGGGTCTCGGCGCAGGGGTCGCTGCCGATCAGGCCGTGGCCCTGGTCCTGGCGCTCGACCAGGAAGCCGTTCGGCAGATGCGACGCGGTGGCGCGGGCCCAGGCCGGCGGCGTCACCGGGTCGAGCCCGCCGGACAGGATCAGGGCGGGGATGTCGCTGTCGACCGGCTGCGAGGCGAGGTCGTCCGCGGCGCCGGCCGGCCAGGCCGGGCAGGTCGATCCCGGCGCGTCCTTCAGGTCGCCGGCATCCGGCGCCAGGCATTCGGCCAAGTCATAGGCGCCATTGGCGATGGTCGGGTCCAGGAGTCCGGTCAGCCACTGCTCCGCCGCCTCTTCATAGGCCTCGTCGCGGTCGGCATCGATGCCGGCGATCAGCGCCGGCAGGGTGGCCGCGTCATCGCGGGAATAGAGGTCGTTGAACACCACCTCGGCCAGCAGGCCGCCGGTGAACATCAACTCGGCCTCCCCCTTGCCGTCCGGCCGCTCGACGGTGACGGTGGGCGGCTCGTCGTCTAGCCGCTCCAGCAGGGTGCGATAGCGCCCGGCCAGGTCGGGATAGGCGGCGTTGCAGCTGGTGTCGGCGGCGCAGTCGGCGAAGACGCGCTGCAGCGACCGGTCGCCGACGGGGTCGTCCTCCTCCGAAGTGGTGAACAGGCTTTCGCCGGGCGGATAGACGCCGTCGAGGATGATCGCGGCGATGCCGTCGGGATAGCGCCGCACCGTCTCCAACGCCAGCCGGGTGCCGTAGGACGACCCGAACAGCACCCATCTGCCGATGCCGAGGGCGAGGCGCAGATCGGCCACGTCGCGGGCGCTGTCCGGCGTGGTGTAGCGGGTCAGGTCGTGGCCCTCGGCCTCCCAGCGGGTGCGGCAGGCGCGGGCGGCGTCGATCGCCGCCGCGTCATTGCCGCCGTCGCCCTCCGGGCCGTTGCTGCGGATCTGGGCGTCGACCATCTCCGGGCAGGACAGGTTCGGCTCCGACTTGCCCATGCCGCGCTGGTCGTACAGCACCAGCTTGCGCTGCTGCAGCCAGTCGTTGCGGGCGATCAGGTCCCACCAGCGGCCGATGCCGTCGGGGTCCAGGCCAGCCGCCCCGCCCGGGCCGCCCTCGAGATACAGCACCGGCGGCGCGTCGCCGAGCTTGTCGGGCGTCGACAGGATAGCGACCGCGAGAGTCACGGTGGCGCCGTCGGGCTTGTCCCGGTTCTCCGGCACGGTGACGGTGCCGCAGGTGGCGGCCCGTCCATCCGGCACCACGAAGCTGCAGGCCCCGGCGTGGAATTCGGGCGCAGCCAGGGCTGGGGCGGCCCCGGCCAAGGTGAGGGCTGCGATCAGGATCAGGCGACGGGTCATCATCGGCATTCGCGGGGCGCAACAGCCGACCAAATTAAGCAAGCCGGCGAGGCGGCGCCATGCGGCAAGAGCGTCGCCTACTCCGCGGCCAGCCTCGGCACGAGGCTTTGACTGTCCTCGGCGACCAGCTGCACCACCTGCAGGCCCCGGTCCAGCTCATGGCGCAGGGCGATGGCCTCGGCCGGAGTCCGCACCAGGCCCCGGCGCGGCGCATCGCGGCGGGCATGGTCCAGCACGGCGGGGTCGACGCCGTCCTCGACCAGCAGCAGGTCGGCCCGGCGCAGCGCCGCCACCTGCCGCAATGTCAGGTCCTGCTCGCCGCCCGGCCCGATCGTGATCCGGGTCAGCGCGCCGGCGGAAAGGCGTTCCGCCGCCACCTGGTGCAGCAGGTCGAGCGCCGTTGCCCGATCGGCAGCGCCGCTGCGATAGAGCCGACGCCAGAAGGCCAGGCGGCGGGAGGGGTCGGTGATGGGGCGGATCTCGTCGCGCAGCGTGCCGGACAGGGCCGCTAGGCGGCCGAGGCCGGGCGGGATCAGCGCTTCCAGCTCCTGCCGGATCAGCCCGGCCAAAGCGGGCGCGGCGCCGCCAGTCGAGATGGCGACCACCAGCGGCGATCGGTCCAGGATCGCCGGCAGGATGAAATCGCAGAGCGCCGGCCGGTCGACGACGTTCAGCGGCACGCCCGCGGCCCGTGCCAGGGCGGCGCTGCGCTGGTTCGTCCGGTCGTCGCCCGAGGCGTCGATCACCAGGCAGGCCTCGGCCAGGTGGCCGGCGGTCAATGGGCCGGGGAGGATCTCGGCGCCGGCCGCGGTCTCGGCGAAGGCGGGATCGGCGCCGACCAGCCGGATCGCGGCGCCGGCACGGCGCAGCAGCTCGAATTTCGGCGCGGCTGCGTCGCTGCCGCCGACCAGGACGCAGATCCGGCCGCGCACGGTCAGGAAGACGGGGAGATGGGGCAGGGCGTCAGCTTGCGGCAGGGAGGGCGGCATGGGCGACGATCTCCTTAAGCTCCGGCACGCAGGAGCCGCAATTGGTGCCGGCGCCGAGCAGCGCGCCGAGCTCCTTGACCCCGATGCCCTGGCCGTCGCGAAGCGTGCGCAGGATCCGCTCGAGCCCGACACCGAGGCAGGCGCAGACGATGCGACCCTCGGCCGGGGCCCCGGCAGGGGCGCGGCCGGACAGGAGGGCGCGGCGGTCGGCCTCGTCCAGCGCCGACGTCTCGGCGGCGAAGCGGGCCAGCAGCCATTCCGGATCCGGCAGCTTGCCGGGCGGGGCGACGAACAGGCATTCGGCCAGGCCTCCGGCCGCCAGCGTCGCCAGGCGGAACAGGCCACGCTTGGCATCGGCGAACTCGATCACCTGCCGGTCCTTCCCCGGCGCCAGCAGCGACCGGCCGAGGATGATGCCGTCGGCCGGCGGCTCCGGCCCGCCCAGGGCGTAGATCTGGCAGCCGGCGGCGGCGCGCCGGGTCCAGTAGACCAGGCCGGTCGGCCGCATCCGCCGGCGCGAGACCAGGAAGCCCTCCCAGCCCAGCGCCACCCGCTCGAGCGCGATGGGCGTGTGCTTCAGCTCCGGCTGGCCGGAGACGGGGTCGACGGCGGGGTTGGTGATCCGGCCGGCAACGCAGTCGGCGGTGAAGCGGTCGTTCCAGTGCATCGCCAGGAAGGCCTGGCCGGGCATCTGGTCCGGCGTGATCCGGGCCCGGGCCAGGGCGCGGCCCCAACCGCTCTTCAGCCGCACCAGGTTGCCCTCGGCCAGGCCGTGGCGGCGGGCGTCGTCGGGATGCAGCTCGACCGCCGGCTCCGGGCTGTTGGCAGCCAGGCGCGGCACCGCGCCGGTGCGCGTCATGGTGTGCCATTGGTCGCGCAGCCGGCCGGTGTTCAGCAGCATCGGCCGGTCGCGGTCCGGGCGATGGGCGGGCGGACGGTGCCGCACCGGGACGAAGCGGGCGCGGCCGTCCGGCGTCGGGAAGCGGCCACCGGCGAACAGCCGTGCCGTGCCCAGCCGCCGGCCCTGCGGCACCGGCCACTGCACCGGCTCCAGCGCGTCATAGGCCTCCTGGTCCAGCGCCGCCAGGGCGCCGATGTCGAAGGCGCGCTCGCCCTCGTTCTCGAAGGCGGACAGGGCGGCGTGCTCGCGGAAGATCGCGGCCGGGTCCTCATAGGGGAAGGACGCGGCGAAGCCCATGCGGCGGGCGACCTGGGTGATGATCCACCAATCCGGCCGGGCCTGGCCGGGCAGGGGGCGGAAGCCGCGCTGGCGCGAGATTCGGCGCTCGGAATTGGTGACGGTGCCGTCCTTCTCGCCCCAGCCGGCGGCGGGCAGCAGCACGTCGGCCAGGCGGGCGGTGTCGGTCTCGGCGGTGACGTCGGAGACGACGACCAGGTCGCAGCGTGCGAGGCCGCGGCGCAAGCGCTCGGCGTCCGGCACGCTGACGACCGGGTTGGTCGCCATGATCCACAGCGCCTTGATCCGGCCGGCGGCGACGGCGTCGAACAGCTCCACCGCCTTCAGCCCCGGCCGCTCGGCCAGGCGCGGCGCCTGCCAGAAGCGGCGCACCCGGTCGCGCGCCGCCGGATCCTCGAAGGCCATGTGGGCGGCCAGCTGATTGGCCAGGCCGCCGACCTCGCGCCCGCCCATGGCGTTGGGCTGGCCGGTGACCGAGAACGGCCCGGCGCCCGGCCGACCGATCCGGCCGGTGGCGAGGTGGCAGTTGATGATGGCGTTGACCTTGTCGGTGCCCTGGGTCGATTGGTTCACGCCCTGGGAATAGATCGTCAGCGTCGCCGGGGTGTGGGTGAACCAGGCGTAGAAGCGCCGCACCGCCTCCTCCGGCAGGCGGCAGCCGCGGGCCACGGCGGCGATGTCCGGCGCGTCCTCGGCCGCGGCGACGGCCGCCTCCTCGAAGCCGGAGGCATGGGCGGCGATCCAGCCGCGGTCCAGCGCGCCCTCGCGCACCAGATGGGCGAGCAGGCCGTTGAACAGCAGCACGTCGGTGCCGGGGGCGATCGCCAGGTGCAGGTCGGCCTCGTCGCAGGTCGCGGTGCGGCGCGGGTCGATCACCACGATCCGGGTGCCGCGCTTCTCCCGCGCGGACAGCAGCCTTCGGTGCAGGATCGGGTGGCACCAGGCGGCGTTGGAGCCGACATAGATGGCGAGGTCCGCCTGCTCCCAATCCTCGTAACAGCCCGGCACCACGTCCCCGCCGAAGGCGCGGCGGTGGCCGGCGACCGAGGAGGCCATGCACAGCCGGGAATTGGTGTCGATGTTGCCGGAGCCGATGAAGCCCTTCATCAGCTTGTTGGCGACGTAATAGTCCTCGGTCAGCAGCTGGCCGGAGACGTAGAAGGCGACGGAGTCCGGCCCGTGTTTTTCGATGGCGTCGGTGAAGCCGCCGGCAACGTGGTCCAGCGCCTCGTCCCAAGTTGCGGTCCGGCCGTCGATCATCGGGTCGAGCAGGCGCCCGTCCAGCCCCAGCGTCTCGCCCAGCGCCCCGCCCTTGGAGCACAGCCGGCCGAAATTCGCCGGGTGGATCGGGTCGCCGGAGACGACGGGATCGGCCGGAGCCAGCCCCCTCACCCTCCCGCCGCCTTCGGCGTCGGGCCCCTCCCTCTCCCCGAGGAGAGGGGAATCGGAGCCACGCCCCCCTTTACCTCTCCTTGGGGAGAGGTCGGAATCGCGAAGCGATTCCGGGTGAGGGGGCGGCTCCGGCCTCTCCAATCCAGCCCCGCCCGAGACAGCGACGCCGCAGCCGACGCCGCAATAGGGGCAGGTGGTGCGGGTCTCAGCCATTGGCGACCAGCTGCGGCGACGGCAGGCCGAGGCGGATGCGGCCGGCCTGCAGCTCGACCGCGATGCGGTGGACGCAGCCCTCGTCCGGCCCCTCGACCGACCCGGTTTCCAGGCTGATCACCCAGGCGTGCAGCGGGCAGGTGACGCTGGTGCCGTGCACGATGCCCTGCGACAGCGGCCCTCCCTTGTGCGGGCAGCGGTCGTAGAGCGCGAAGACCCGGTCGTCGGCGGTGCGGAACAGAGCGATGTCGCCCTCCGGGCTCTTCACCACCCGGGCGCCCATCGGCGGGATGTCCTCGATCCCGCCGACATCGATCCATAGAGGCAGGGTCATCGTCGTCACTCCACCGCGGCCATGTGGCGGAACTCATGCGCCTCGGCGCCGGCGGCGCGCTCGGCCCAGGGATCCTGTTGCGCGAATTGCTGGGAGTGCAGGAAGCGGGCGTGCAGCCGCTTGCGCGAGTCCGCGTCCTCGACCACGCGGCGCTTCACATGGTCCAGGCCGACCCGCTCGATCCAGGGCGCCGTGCGCTCCAGATAGTGCGATTCCTCGCGGTGCAGCTGCATGAAGGCGCCGCAATATTCCAGCACCTCGGCCTCGGTCTCGACCTTGCACAGGAAGTCGGTGCCGCGCAGCTTGATGCCGCCATTGCCGCCGACATGCAGCTCCCAGCCGCTGTCGACCGCGATCACGCCGAAATCCTTGATCGTCGCCTCTGCGCAGTTCCGCGGGCAGCCGGACACCGCCATCTTGAACTTGTGCGGAGTCCAGCTGCCCCAGCTCATCCGCTCCAGTGCGATGCCCATGGCCGTCGAATCCTGGGTGCCGAAGCGGCACCATTCCGACCCGACGCAGGTCTTCACCGTGCGCAGCGCCTTGCCGTAGGCGTGGCCGGAGACCATGCCGGCGGCGTTCAGGTCGCGCCAGACGTCGGGCAGCTGCTCCTTCTTCACGCCCAGCAGGTCGATGCGCTGGCCGCCGGTCACCTTCACCGACGGGATCTGGTAGCGGTCCACCACATCGGCGATGGCCCGCAGCTCCTTGGCGCTGGTGACGCCGCCCCACATCCGCGGCACCACCGAATAGGTGCCGTCCTTCTGGATGTTGGCGTGCGCCCGCTCGTTGATGAAGCGGGACTGCTGGTCGTCGCTGTATTCGCCCGGCCAGGCGCAGATCAGGTAGTAGTTCAGCGCCGGCCGGCACTTGGCGCAGCCATGGGGCGTGCGCCAGCCCAGCTCCTGCATCACCGCCGGGATCGACCGCAGCTCGCGTGCCAGGATAAGCCGCCGCACCTCGTCATGGCCGAAATCGGTGCAGCCGCAGACCGCCTTGATCTTCGGCCCGCCCGCGTAGCCGTCGCCCAGCGTCACCGCCAGCAGGCTCTCGACCAGCCCGGTGCAGGAGCCGCAGGAGGAGGACGCCTTGGTGTGGGCCCGCACCGCGTCCAGGCTGGCCAGCCCCTTCTCGCCGATCGCCTGGACGATGGTGCCCTTGCAGACGCCGTTGCAGCCGCAGATCTCCGCCTCCGGCGGCAGGGCGGCAACGGCCAGCTTAGGGTCCGGCGCCGCACCCCCGGCGGCCGCCAGCGCCTGGCCGAAGATCAGCCCGTCGCGCAGCGGCGCCACGTCCTGGCCCTCGCGCAGCATCTGGAAGAACCAGGCGCCGTCGCCGGTGTCGCCGTACAGCACGGCGCCGGCGATGCGGTTGTCCTTCAGCACCAGCCGCTTGTAGACGCCGCGGGCGGCGTCGCGGAACACGATGTCCTCGCAATCCTCGCCGCCTTGGAAGTCGCCGGCCGAGAACACGTCGATGCCGGTGACCTTCAGCTTGGTCGAGGTGACCGAGCCGCGGTATTCGCTCTCCGCCGTGCCGGCCAGCTGGTCGGCACAGATCCGCGCCATCTCGTACAGCGGCGCCACCAGGCCGTAGGTCCGGCCCTGGTGCTGGACGCATTCGCCGACCGCCAGGATGCAGGGGTCGGAGGTGGTCATGCGGTCGTCGACCACGACGCCGCGCTCGACCAGAAGGCCGGCCTCGCGGGCCAGCGTGGTGGCCGGGCGGATGCCGACCGCCATCACCACCAGGTCGGCCGGGATCACCCGCCCGTCCTTCAGCCGCACCGCCTCGACCTTGCCGTCGCCCTCGATGGCGGCGGTGTCGGCCTCGGTCAGCACGGCCAGGCCGCGCCGCTCCAGCTCGCGCTGCAGCAGATAGGCGGCCGCTGGGTCGAGCTGCCGCTCCATCAGCACCGGCATCAGGTGCAGGACGGTGACCTCCATGCCGTTGGCGCGCAGGCCGTTGGCGGCCTCGAGGCCCAGCAGGCCGCCGCCGATCACCACGGCGCGGGTTCGGCCCTCGCGCGCTGCCGCCAGCATCGCCTCGACATCGGCGATGTCGCGGAAGGTGATGACGCCGGGCAGGTCGCGGCCGGGCACCGGGATCAGGATCGGGTCGGAGCCGGTGGCCAGCAGCAGCCGGTCGTAGCGGCAGCGGCTGCCGTCGGCGCCGATCACCTCGCGCGCCTCGCGGTCGATCGCCGCCACCCGCACCCCGGCGCGCAGGTCGATGCCGTTGGCCTCGTACCAGGCGCGGTCGTTGATGACGATGTCGTCGAACCGCTTCTCGCCCGCCAGCACCGGCGACAGCATGATGCGGTTGTAGTTCACCTGTGGCTCGGCGCCGAACACGGTGACGGCGTAGCGGCCGGGCGCGCGGGCCAGCAGCTCCTCCACCGCCCGCATCCCGGCCATGCCGTTGCCGACCACCACCAGCCGCTCCTGCGGGCCCCAGCTTCCTTCGGGCATGTTCCCCTCCCCCCTCAGGCGGCCGCGGTGGTGAAGCGCTGGCGCTCGTACAGGAAGCGCAGCACCTGCACCCGGCACGCGGCGTAAGTCGGATTGTCGGCCAGCGCCAGGCGGCGGCGCGGCCGCTCCAGCGGGATCTGCAGCACCTCGCCGATGGTGGCGCTGGGGCCGTTGGTCATCATCACGATGCGGTCGGACAGCAGCACCGCCTCGTCGACGTCATGGGTGATCATCAGCACCGTGTTGCCGAGCGCCGCATGGATCTCCATCACCGAATCCTGCAGATGTGCCCGGGTCAGGGCGTCGAGCGCGCCGAAGGGCTCGTCCATCAGCAGGATCTTGGGCTGCATCGCCAGCGCCCGGGCGATGCCGACGCGCTGCTTCATGCCGCCGGAGATCTCGCCGGGCCGCTTGTCCTTGGCATGCGCCATGTGGACCAGGGCGAGGTTGTGCATCACCCAGTCGTGCCGCTCGGCGGCGCTCTTGGACCGGCCGAACACCTTGTCGACCGCGATGCGGACATTGCCGTAGACGGTCAGCCAGGGCAGCAGCGAGTGGTTCTGGAACACGATGGCGCGGTCCGGGCCCGGGCTGTCGACCACCTGGCCGTCCAGCAGCACCTCGCCGGTGGTCGATCGGACCAGGCCGCCGACGATGTTCAGCAGGGTCGACTTGCCGCAGCCGGAATGGCCGATGATCGACACGAACTCGCCGCGCTCGATGCCGAGGTCGATGTCGACCAGCACCTCGCTGACCGCGCTGCCGCGGGTGAAGCGCATGCCGACCTGCTCGATCGAGAGATAGCTGTCCATCGGGCGTCTCCTAGGCCGAGGTGCCGCGGGCGACGAGCGCGCCGGCGAAGCCGATCAGGCGGTCGAGGACGAAGCCGACCAGCCCGACATAGACCAGCGCCACGATGATGTCGCTGATGCGCGAGCTGTTCCACGCGTCCCAGATGAAGAAGCCGATGCCGACGCCGCCGATCAGCATCTCGGCCGCGATGATCGCCAGCCAGGACAGGCCGATGCCGATGCGCAGGCCGGTGAAGATGTAGGGCACCGTGGCCGGCAGGGTGATCTTGGTGAACACCTCCCAGGGCGACAGGCGCAGCACGCTGGCGACGTTGCGATAGTCCTGCGGGATGTTGCGCACCCCGACCGCGGTGTTGATCACGATCGGCCAGATCGAGGTGATGAAGATCACGAAGATCGCCGACGGCTCGGCCTGCTGGAACCCGGCCAGGGAGATCGGCAGCCAGGCCAGGGGCGGGATGGTGCGCAGCACCTGGAAGATCGGGTCCAGGCCGCGCATGGCCCAGACGCTCTGGCCGATCAGCACGCCGAGCGCGACCCCGACCACGGAGGCCAGGGCGAAGCCGACCGCCACCCGCGACAGGCTGGTGGCGATCTGCCAGAAGGCGCCCTTGTCGACCCCGCCATTGTCGTAGAACGGGTCGATGATGAAGTCCCAGGTGTCGTCCAGCACCTTGAGCGGCGACGGCAGGTTCGAGCTTGGGCTGGCGCACAGCAGCTGCCAGGCCAGCAGCAGCAGCGCCAGCACGATCAGCGGCGGGATCACCCGGGCCGCGGCCTCGACGGCGAGGCGGGACAGGACGGGGCCGAGCGGCGGCCGCGCCACCGGCAGGGACAGCACCCGGCCGGCGGGCTTGGGCTTCGCGGCCGGGACGGGGGCTTCGGATAGGATCTGGGCTGACTGGGGCACGAGGCTGGCTCCGGCTGGCTGTCGTCGGGGCGTCAGGCGACGGTCTTGATGGCGAGGCTGGCGAGGTAGGCGTCGGGGGCGTCGGGGTCGAAGACCTTGCCGTCGAAGAAGGTCTCCTTGCCGCGCGAGGTGCCGGCCGGGATCTCCTCGGCCGGCACGCCAGCCGCCTGCGCGGCCTGGCGCCAGAGGTCCTCGCGGTTGACCTTGGCGATCAGCGCCTTGAGGTCGGTGTCGGGGGCGATGTAGCCCCAGCGCCGGTCCTCGGTCAGGAACCACAGCTCATGGCTCTGGAACGGGTAGGAGGCGAAGTCCCGCCAGAACTTCATCAGCAGTGGGCTGTTCTCGACCTTGCGGCCGTCGCCGTAGTCGATGGTGCCGAGCGAGCGCGGCAGGATGTCGGCCGGGGGCACGTTGAACCATGCCCTCCGGCCGATGATCTGGGCCATTTCCTCCTTGTTCTCCGGCTTGTCGGCCCAACGCTGCGCCTCCAGCACCGCCTGCAGCAGCGCCGCCGCCGCCTTCGGGTTGGTGTCGACCCAGTCGGCGCGCAGCGCCAGGCTCTTCTCCGGATGATCCTTCCACAGCTCGCCGGTGACGCAGGCGGAGTAGCCGATCCCCTGGTGCACCAGCTGGTCGTTCCACGGCTCGCCGACGCAGAAGGCTTGCATGTTGCCGACCTTCATGTTGGCGACCATCTGCGGCGGCGGCACCACGATGGTGCTGACGTCCTTGTTCGGGTCGATGCCGCCGGCGGCCAGCCAGTAGCGCATCCACAGGTCGTGGGTGCCGCCGGGGAAGGTGACGGCGCATTTCACCTCCTGCCCCTTGGCCTTCATGTCGGCGAAGGCGGCCTTCAGCGGCCTGGCATCGACCGTGGCGCCGGCCGGCATCAGGTCCTTGGCCACTGAGATCGCCTGGCCGTTGGTGTTCAGCCGGCACAGGATCTGCATCGGCAGCGGCTTGTTCTCGGCGGTGATGGTGCCGAGCGTCATCAGGTAGGGCATCGGCGTCAGGATGTGGGCGCCGTCGATGCCGCCGCCGGCCGAGCCCAGCACCAGGTTGTCGCGGGTGGTGCCCCAGGAGGCCTGCTTGGCGACCGTGACCTCGGTCAGCCCGACCTGGTCGAACAGCCCCTTTTCCTTGGCGATGATCAGCGGTGTGGAGTCGGTCAGGGCGATGAAGCCGAGCGTTGCCTTGGTCGTCTCCGGCCCCGTCGCTTGTGCGAAGGCGCCGGCGGGGAAGGCGGCGCGGAGCGCGGCGATAGTCGCCGCGGCGCCGGTCAGCTTTGCCGTGCCCTGCAGCAGGCGGCGGCGGGTGAGGGTGGTGGTGCGTCCGGTCATGAGAGCCCCTTCGGTTCGGTCAGCCGCGTTGCGTCGCGACGGTTGCGGTGCCGCCGGCGGCGGGGCCGGCGAGGTCGGTGTCGAGCGCGGCGGGATCGAAGACCCGGCCGTCGCAGAAGCGGTCGGCGCCCAGCGCCACGTCGCCGGCCGGGTCGGCCAACACCCAGAGGCCGTCATGCAGCCCCTCGGCCTTGCTGTCGGCCGTCGGCACCGGGTAGCCGAGATCCCAGGCGACCTCGCGGTAGAGATCCGGCCGGTAGACGGCAGCGGCAGCGGCGGCGATGTCGACGCTGTCCGGCAGCTCGCCCCAGCGCCGCAGCTGCGCCAGGAACCAGGCGGCGTGGGAGCGCCAGGGCAGGCCGGCGGCGCGGCGGTGATAGACCGGGCCGCGGGCCGGCAGCCCGTCGACCAGCAGCTCGCCGGTTCGACCGACCAGTCCGGCGGCGATCGACGCAGCCGGGGCGTTCAGCACCTCCGGCGCCGCCAGCATCGCCACCGCCTCGGGCCGATTCTGCGGCCGGTCCAGCCAGGCCGCGGCGCGGATCAGCGCGCGGATCAAGGCACGATGCGTGTCCGGCCGGGCCTCGGCCCAGGCGCGGGTGACGGCGAAGACCTTCTCCGGCGCATTGTTCCAGATGTGCCAGCCGGTGGTGGCCATGACGCCGACGCCCTGGTCGACCGCGACGTCGCCCCAGGGCGCGCCGACGCAGAAGCCGTCGACCCGGCCGGCCGACAGATGCGCCACCATCTGCGGCGGCGGCACCACCACGATGCGCACGTCGCGCTGCGGGTCGACCCCGCCGGCCGCCAGCCAGTAGCGCAGCTGGTCGTGATGGCTCGACACCGGGAAGACGATGGCGAAGACCAAAGGCGGGGCACCGGCCTGGCGCCGAGCGGCGACGACGGCAGCGACCGCCGTGGCCGACCCGGTGGCCGTGCCCTCCGGATCCACCGCTGCCATCTCCGCCGCCAAGCCGCGCGAGACGGTGACGGCGTTGCCGTTCAGGTTCAGCGACAGCCCGACCAGCATCGGCGTCTTCGGGCCGCTCAGCCCCAGCGTGATCGCCAGCGGCAGCGGCGCCAGCATATGGGCGCCGTCCAGCAGGCCGCAGACCAGCTTGTCGCGCAGGCTGGCCCAGCTGCTCTCGCGCGACAGCCGGACCGACAGCCCTTCCTCGCGGAAAAAGCCCTTCCGCTCCGCCACGATCAGGGGGGCGCAGTCGGCCAGCGGCACGAAGCCGAGGGTCAGGTCTGTGCGGGGATCCGTCATCAGCCGCTCCAAAACGAAAAGGCGCCCGAGAGCCTGCGGAAGTTCCGCAGTCCTCGGACGCCTTTGCCCGGTTCGAACGGCCCATCGTCGGACCGCCCAAGATATCGTCGGACGGACGCCATTGCCCGTCGTCACCCAAGGGATACGCAAGCGGCGTGCCAGTTGCTGCACTGCACGCTCGCGAAATCGGAGATGGAGCGTGACTGCGGCTTCACGAGCCGGACAGAGGTGGCACGGGCACGCTGCGCTGCGGTACGAGTCTGCTCCGCTGTTGTGCAATGCACAAAAAAGCGGCGAAAACAGCCGTGCCTAATTGTTGGTCAGAAGCTCGCTGATGCTGATCACCTGCTCGGCGATCTCGGCCAGGGGCTTGCCGCGGTCCATGGCCAGCTTGCGCAGGGCCTTGTAGGCCTCGTCCTCCGCCATGCCGCGCTGCTGCATCAGGATGCCCTTGGCGCGCTCGATCCGCTTGCGCTCGGCCAGGGTGGCGCGGGTCTTCTCAAGCTCGTCGCGCATCGCCTGGAAGGCCTGGAACCGGGCGATCGCGGCCTCCAACACCGGCTTGACCCGGTGCGGGCTGAGGCCGTCGACGACATAGGCGCTGACCCCGGCGCGGATCGCCTCGCCGATCGCCGCGTCGTCGCTCTGGTCGACGAACATGACGATCGGCTTGGGCCGCTCGCGGCTGACGCTGCGCATGTGCTCCAGCGCGTCGCGGTTGGGGGCGTCGAGGTCGACGATGATGACGTCCGGCTCGATCTCCCGCACCCGCGCCAGCAGGTTCTCGGTGCCGCTGGCGGTCGTGACCACGCCGTGGCCGGCCGCAGTCAGCGCCGCCTCAACCACGCGGCACCGCTCGGCGTTCTCATCGACCAGAAGGATGCGCAGGACCATTCGCGGGCACAGGGGCAACGGGACTGGGCCAAGCCTCAGCAAGTTCCGGACCACATCAGATATGGGGTCGCTGCGTAGGGAATGGGCAACCGAAGCATCTGCCGCCCTCTTGGGCAGGTTCAGTTGGCGGAGTTCCGCCACTGGCCCGGAACTTGCGTTGTGATCGGGATGCGGACGCAAACAAGCGTGTTCAGGGAGCTCACAATGGCATTGTCGCAGAAGCATTGGGTGATCGGCGCCGCGCTGGCGGTGGCCATGGGGCTGGCGGTGTCGACCGCCGCCCGGGCCGAGGACACCATCAAGGTCGGCATCCTGCATTCCCTGTCCGGCACCATGGCGATCAGCGAGACCACGCTGAAGGACGTCATGCTGATGCTGATCGACGAGCAGAACAAGAAGGGCGGCCTGCTCGGCAAGAAGCTGGAAGCGGTCGTCGTCGACCCGGCCTCGGACTGGCCGCTCTTCGCCGAGAAGGCGCGGCAGCTGATCTCGGTCGACAAGGTCGCGGCCACCTTCGGCTGCTGGACCTCGGTGTCGCGCAAATCGGTGCTGCCGGTGTTCGAGGAGCTCGACGGCATCCTGTTCTACCCGGTGCAATACGAGGGCGAGGAGAGCTCGCGCAACATCTTCTACACCGGCGCCGCGCCGAACCAGCAGGCGATCCCGGCGGTCGACTACCTGATGAACGAGGAGGGGGTGCAGCGCTGGGTGCTGGAAGGCACCGACTACGTCTATCCGCGCACCACCAACAAGATCCTCGAGGCTTATCTCAAGGCCAAGGGCGTGGCGCCCGAGGACATCAGCGTCAACTACACGCCGTTCGGCTTCTCCGACTGGCAGACCGAGGTCGGCAAGATCAAGAGCTTCGGCTCGGCCGGCAAGAAAACCGCCGTGGTCTCGACCGTCAACGGCGACGCCAACGTGCCGTTCTACAAGGAGCTGGCGAACCAGGGCATCAAGGCGACCGACATCCCGGTCGTGGCCTTCTCGGTCGGCGAGGAGGAGCTGGCCGGGCTCGACACCGGCCCGCTGGTCGGCCACCTCGCCGCCTGGAACTACTTCCAGAGCGTCGACACACCGGAGAACAAAGACTTCATCGCCAAGTGGCATGCCTTCATCAAGAACGACAAGCGCACCACCAATGACCCGATGGAGGCGCATTACATCGGCTTCAACATGTGGGTGAAGGCGGTGGAGAAGGCGGGCACCACCGACCCCGACAAGGTGATCGACGCGATGGTCGGCGTCACCGTGCCGAACCTGACCGGCGGCTATGCCAGCATGATGCCGAACCACCACATCACCAAGCCGGTGCTGATCGGCGAGATCCAGGCCGACGGCCAGATCCAGACGGTGTCGGAGACCCCCGAGGTCGTCGGCGACGAGTGGTCCGACTATCTCGAGGGCTCGAAGGACCTGATCTCGGATTGGCGCAAGCCGCTGGCCTGCGGGAACTTCAACGTCAAGACCGGCAAGTGCGGCGGGTCGGGGTCGTGATCCGGCGCCATTGAAGCCGGGATGGCCGGTTCTGTCTGTTCGATGAATCCGAGAGAGATCCTCCCCCTCCCCTTGCGGGAGGGGGTAGGGGGAGGGGGCTAGTGCCGCTGGTACGAAGCTGGATCGGAGTGGTGGGGTCGTGCCGTGGAGCCGCGACTGCGGCGGCTGCGGCCAACCCCTCCCCCTTCCCCCCTCCCGCAAGGGGAGGGGGAGAGCGTTTGGGTCGGCCGGCACGCGCGGTCGGATCGGCGGTTCTCGCTACTCTAGCCCTCCTCCTCATCTTCCTCCCGCTCTCCGCCCGGGCCGAGATCCCGGCGGAGGTGCTGGGGCGGTTCGCGTCCACGAACTACGACGACATCGCCGCCGGGGTGGACGGCGTTGCCGCGTCGGGCGATGCGCAGGCGCCGGCGGTGCTGGAGGCGCTGGCGGCCGGACGGCTGGTCGCGGCGCCGGGCGCGGTGGCGATCAAGACCGAGGCCGGCGGTTATCTCAACGCCGCCACGGGCGCCGCCCTCACCGAAGCCCCGGCGGGCGGCAAGCCGGTCCGGGTCAACAACCGGGTGCGGCGGGCGATCGACGCGGCGATGGGGTCGCTGACCCTGCTGGCGCCTGACCCGGCCAAACGCCTCGAGGCTGCGGCCGCGGTGTTCAAGTCGCGCGACGACAAGGCGCTGCCCGCCCTGGAGGCGGCGCTGGCGCGCGAGAGCGATCCGGCGGTGAAGCAGGCCTTCCTCGAGGCGCGTGCCGCCATCATCCTGGCCAAGGGCAGCAGCGACGACGCGATCCTGCCGGCGATCGACACCATCGCCGTCCGCGGCGACCAGGAGGCGCGGGCGCTCCTCTCCGGCATCCCGAACCCGTCCCCCGCCGTCGCCGCCGCGGCCCGATCCGCGATCGGCCATATCGACACACGGCTCATGATCTGGAATGGGGTGCAGAGCCTGTATTACGGCCTCAGCCTCGGATCGGTGCTGCTGATCGCCGCCATCGGCTTGGCCATCACCTTCGGCGTGATGGGCGTGATCAACATGGCGCATGGCGAGATCGTCATGCTCGGCGCCTACACCACCTTCCTGGTGCAGGAGGCGTTCCGGACCTATGCGCCGAACCTGTTCGACTATTCGCTGGCGGTGGCGCTGCCGCTGGCCTTTCTGGTCGCGGCCCTGGCCGGCGTCGCCATCGAGCGCGGCATCATCCGCTTCCTCTACGGCCGGCCGCTGGAGACGCTGCTGGCCACCTTCGGCCTGTCGCTGATCCTGCAGCAGGCGGTGCGGACGATCTTCGGCCCGTCGAACCGCGAGGTCGGCAACCCGGCCTGGATGTCCGGCGCCTTCGACCTCGGCGGCCTGACCCTGACCTGGAACCGGCTGTGGATCATCGTCTTCGCGCTGCTGGTCTTCGCCGCACTGATGGCAGTGCTGCGCTATACCGCGCTGGGCCTGCAGATGCGGGCGGTGACCCAGAACCGGCGGATGGCGGCGGCGATGGGCATCCGCACCGGCCGGGTCGACATGCTGACCTTCGGCATCGGCTCCGGCGTCGCCGGCATCGCCGGGGTGGCGCTCAGCCAGATCGACAATGTCAGCCCCAATCTCGGCCAGGGCTACATCATCGACAGCTTCATGGTCGTGGTGTTCGGCGGCGTCGGCAATCTGTGGGGCACGCTGGTCGGTGCGCTGTCGCTCGGCGTCGCCAACAAACTGCTTGAGCCCTTCGCCGGCGCGGTGCTCGGCAAGATCGTCATCCTGGTCGGGATCATCCTGTTCATCCAGCGCAAGCCGCGCGGGATGTTCCCGCTGAAGGGACGGGCGGTGGAATCATGATCACGGCCCGTCTCCTCCGCGCCTCCGGCGGGCCGGCCTTTGCCCTCGGCCTCGTCGCCGTGGCGGTGCTGGTGCTGCTGGCCAACCTGGCGTTGCCGCCGGACTCGCCGCTCCACGTGCCTGGCTATGCCGTCAGCCTGATGGGCAAGTACCTCTGCTACGCCCTGCTGGCGCTGGCCATCGACCTGGTCTGGGGCTATGTCGGCATCCTCAGCCTCGGCCACGGCGCCTTCTTCGCCCTCGGCGGCTACGCCATGGGCATGTATCTGATGCGCCAGATCGGCCCGCGCGGCGTCTATGGCAACCCGGTGCTGCCGGACTTCATGGTGTTCCTGAACTGGCCCGAGCTGCCCTGGTACTGGCACGGCTTCGACCAGTTCGGGTTCGCGGCGCTGATGGTGCTGCTGGTGCCGGGTGCGCTGGCCTTCGTGTTCGGCTGGTTCGCCTTCCGCAGCCGCGTCTCCGGCGTCTATCTCTCGATCATCACCCAGGCGATGACCTATGCCCTGCTGCTGGCCTTCTTCCGCAACGACATGGGCTTCGGCGGCAACAACGGCCTGACCGACTTCAAGGACCTGCTCGGCTTCAGCCTGCAGGCCGATGCGACGCGGGCCGGGCTGTTCCTGGCCAGCGCAATCGCCCTGGCCGCCGCCTTCCTGATGTGCCGGGCGATCACCCGGTCGCGCTTCGGCAAGGTGCTGGTGGCGATCCGCGACGCCGAAAGCCGCACCCGCTTCCTCGGCTACCGGGTCGAATCCTACAAGCTGGTGGTGTTCACCCTGTCGGCGATGATGGCGGGCGTGGCCGGTGCCCTCTACGTGCCGCAGGTCGGCATCATCAACCCGGGTGAATTCGCCCCGGCCAACTCGATCGAGGCGGTGATCTGGGTCGCGGTCGGCGGCCGCGGCACGCTGGTGGGGCCGATCATCGGCGCGATCTCGGTCAATCTCGGCAAGACCGTCTTCACCAACCTGCTGCCGGAGTTCTGGCTGTTCGCGCTGGGCGGGCTGTTCATCCTGGTCACGCTGGTGCTGCCCAAGGGCATCGTCGGCGCGGTGCAGGCAGGCTGGCGATCCTGGCGCGCCCGCCCGGGCCGCCGCGCGGCCGAGGTGGCGACGGAGGCGCCGCGATGACCGAAGCCGCCACCCAGGCGCTGCTCTATCTCGACGGCGTCACCGTCACCTTCAGCGGCTTCCGGGCGCTCAACGCCCTGTCGCTGGTGATCGAGCCCGGCGAGATGCGGGCGATCATCGGCCCCAACGGGGCCGGCAAGACCACGATGATGGATGTCATCACCGGTAAGACCCGGCCGGACCAGGGCGAGGCGCTGTTCCGCGGCACCCACGACCTGACCCGGCTGGACGAGACGGCGATCGCGGGCCTCGGCATCGGACGAAAGTTCCAGAAGCCGACGGTGTTCGACAGTCACACGGTCGGGGACAACCTCCTCCTCGCCCTGGCCGGCCCGCGATCGCCGACCAACCTGCTGTTCGGCCGACCCCGCGCCGACATGGCGGAGCGGATCGACGAGATCCTGGAAACGACCAAGCTGACGGCGCATCGCGACCGGCTGGCGGGGGCGCTGTCGCACGGCCAGAAACAGTGGCTGGAGATCGGCATGCTGCTGGCCCAGGAGCCGGCGCTGCTGCTGGTGGACGAGCCGGTGGCCGGCATGACCGACGCCGAGACCGAGGAGACGGCGATCCTGCTGCGCGAGATCAACAAGACCCGGTCGGTGGTGGTGGTGGAGCACGACATGCATTTCGTCCGCGCCCTCGACGTCAAGGTGACGGTGCTGCATGAGGGCTCGGTGCTGGCCGAAGGGCCGCTCGACGCCGTCAGCGCCGACCCGCGCGTCATCGACGTCTATCTGGGGCGCTAGGACATGCTGTCGGTCGAAGGCATCGATCTGTTCTACGGCGCGGCCCAGGCGCTGCGGCGGGTCTCGCTCGGCGTCGGGCTCGGTCAGGTGACCTGCCTGCTCGGCCGCAACGGCGTCGGCAAGACCAGCACGCTGCGCGCCATCGTCGGCCAGCAGCCGGTCGCGGCCGGCAAGGTGCTGTGGGAGGGCGAGGACATTACCCGGCTGCCGACGGCGGAGCGGGCACGGCGCGGCATAGCCTTCGTGCCGCAGGGGCGCGAGATCTTCCCGCTGCTGACGGTGAAGGAGAATCTCGAGACCGGCTTCGCCGTGCTGCCGCGGCGCGAGCGGCGGATTCCGGAGGAGATCTTCGAGCTGTTCCCGGTGCTGAAATCGATGCTCGGCCGGCGCGGCGGCGACCTGTCGGGCGGGCAGCAGCAGCAGCTGGCGATCGGCCGGGCGCTGGTGACCCGGCCGCGCCTCTTGATCCTGGACGAGCCGACGGAGGGCATCCAGCCTTCGATCATCAAGGATATCGGCCGCGTCATCGCCATGCTGCGCGACCGCGGCACCATGGCGATCCTGCTGGTCGAGCAGTATTTCGATTTCGCCCATGCACTGGGCCAGCGCCTCGTCGTGCTGGATCGCGGCGAGGTCGTGGTGGACGGGGACAAGACCGCGCTCGATGAAGACAGCGTCCGTCGTCACCTTACGGTCTGAGCCGCCGGCCCTCGCGGAGCCGTCGGCCCTGTCCGTGCCGCTGGCGCGCGCCCGCGGCCGGCTCGACCTCGGCTTCAAGCGGCGCGGGGCCGAGACGGTGCTCGACGCCCTGTTCCAGGAGGGCTGTGCCAAGGCGCGCTTTCCGCGGCGCGAGGCGGGAGCCTTCACCGGCGCCGTCCTGCTGAACACGGCGGGGGGGCTGACCGGCGGCGACCGGCTGCAGCAGGCCGTCCGCTGGGGCGAAGGCGCCGCGGCGATGGTCGCGGGGCAGGCGGCGGAGCGGATCTACCGCTCGCTCGGCGATGCGGCGCGGATCGAGACCCGGCTCACGGTCGAGCCCGGCGCCGTGGCGGAATGGCTGCCGCAGGAGACCATCCTGTTCGATCGCGCCCGCCTGGACCGCGACCTGCAGATCGAACTGCGCGGTGACGCGCGGTTCCTCGGGGTCGAGGCGATCGTGTTCGGCCGGGCGGCGATGGGTGAGGCGGTGCGGCAGGGCTCGCTGCGCGATGCCTGGCGGATCCGCCGCGACGGCAGGCTGGTCTATGCCGACGCGCTGGCGGTCGATGGCGACCCGGCAGCGGCCTTGGACCGGCCGGGCCTCGGCCGCGGTGCCCGGGCGGTGGCGACGCTGCTGTTCGCGGCGCCCGAGGCACAGGAGCTGATCGATCCGCTGCGCGCGGCTCTGGCTGGGGCCGAAGGGCTGGCCGGCGCCAGCGCCTGGAACGGCCTCTTGGTCGCCCGCTTCGCCGCGCCCGACGGCGCGGTGCTGCGGCGCGACCTGATCTCGGCGCTCGGTATGTTGCGGGCCGGGCGCCCGCTGCCGCGCGTCTGGCAATGTTGACGAAAGACCGGGAGGAGTTGCCGTGAACCTGACCCCGCGGGAGAAGGACAAGCTCTTGATCGCCATGGCCGCGATGGTGGCGCGCCGGCGGCTGGAGCGCGGCGTGAAGCTGAACTTTCCGGAGGCGGTGGCGCTGATCTCCGACTTCGTGACCGAAGGCGCCCGCGACGGCCGCTCGGTGGCCGATCTGATGTCGGCCGGCGCCACGGTGCTGACCCGCGACCAGGTGATGGAGGGCGTGGCCGAGATGATCCACGACGTCCAGGTCGAGGCCACCTTCCCCGACGGCACCAAGCTGGTGACCGTCCACCAGCCGATCCGCTGACGGAGCCGCAGATGATCCCGGGCGAACTCATTCCGGCGCAGGGCACGATCGAGCTGAACGCCGGGCGCGACAGCATCGTCCTGACCGTGGCCAACACCGGCGACCGGCCGATCCAGGTCGGCAGCCACTACCATTTCTACGAGACCAACCCGGCGCTGTCCTTCGACCGGGCCGCAGCGCGGGGGCGGCGGCTGGACATCGCCGCCGGCACCGCTGTGCGGTTCGAGCCGGGGCAGAGCCGCGAGGTTCGCCTGGTCGCCCTGGCCGGCGCCCGCGTCGCGACTGGCTTCCGCCAAGTGGTCATGGGGCCGCTCGATCCGGTCAAGAGCTGAGGAGGCCGAGATATGCCCGTTTCCATCTCCCGCGCCGCTTATGCCGACATGTTCGGCCCGACCACCGGCGATCGGGTGCGCCTGGCCGACACCGAGCTGATCATCGAGATCGAGCGCGACCACACGATCCCTGGCGAGGAGGTCAAGTTCGGCGGCGGCAAGGTGATCCGCGACGGCATGGGGCAGAGCCAGGCGACGAGGGCCGAAGGCACCGCCGACACCGTGATCACCAACGCCGTGATCCTCGACCACTGGGGCATCGTGAAGGCCGATGTGGCGATCCGCGACGGCCGCATCGCCCGGATCGGCAAGGCCGGCAACCCGGACATCCAGCCCGGCGTCGACATCGTCATCGGCCCGGGCACCGAGATCATCGCCGGCGAGGGCAAGATCCTGACCGCCGGAGGCATCGACTGCCACATCCACTTCATCTGCCCGCAGCAGGTGGAGGATGCGCTCGCCAGCGGCGTCACCACCCTGGTCGGCGGCGGCACCGGCCCATCCACCGGCACCAAGGCCACCACCTGCACCCCCGGCCCCTGGCACATCGCCCGCATACTGCAGGCGGCGGAGGGGCTGCCGGTCAACCTCGCCATCTCCGGCAAGGGCAATGCCAGCCGGCCGGACGCGCTGGTCGAGCAGATCCGCGCCGGCGCCTCCTCGATGAAGCTGCACGAGGATTGGGGCACCACCCCGGCGGCGATCGACTGCTGCCTCTCGGTCGCCGACGCGATGGACATCCAGGTGATGATCCACACCGACACGCTGAACGAGAGCGGCTTCGTCGAGGACACCATCGCCGCCTTCAAGGGCCGCACCATCCACGCCTTCCATACCGAAGGTGCCGGCGGCGGCCATGCGCCGGACATCATCCGGGTGGCCGGGTTGGCGAACGTCATCCCGTCCTCGACCAACCCGACCCGGCCCTTCACTGTCAACACGCTCGACGAGCATCTCGACATGCTGATGGTGTGCCATCACCTCGATGCCGGGATCCCGGAGGACGTGGCCTTCGCCGAAAGCCGGATCCGGCGCGAGACGATTGCGGCCGAGGACATCCTGCACGACCTCGGCGCCTTCTCGATCATCTCGTCGGACAGCCAGGCGATGGGCCGGATCGGCGAGGTGATCCTGCGCACCTGGCAGACCGCCCACAAGATGAAGGTCCAGCGCGGCAGGCTGGCGCAGGAGACCGGCGAGAACGACAACGCCCGGGTCAAGCGCTACGTCGCCAAATACACGATCAACCCGGCGATCGCGCAGGGCCTGTCGCGCCATGTCGGCTCGGTCGCGGTCGGCAAGCTGGCCGACCTGGTGCTGTGGGACCCTGCCTTCTTCGGGGTGAAGCCGGACCTGGTGCTGAAGGCCGGCACCATCTCGATGGCGCTGATGGGCGACCCCAACGCCTCGATCCCGACGCCGCAGCCGGTGCATTACCGGCCGATGTTCGGCGGCTTCGGCCGGGCGATGGCGGCGTCGGCCATCACCTTCGTGTCGAAGGCAGCGCTGGAGGACGGCATCGGCCCGCGCCTGGGCCTGGCGCGCGAGGTGGTGGCGGTGGAGAACACTCGTGGTATCGGCAAGGCCGACATGGTGCACAATTCCGCCACCCCTGTGATCCAGGTCGACCCCGAGACCTACGAGGTCCGCGCCGATGGCGAACTGCTGACTTGCGAACCCGCCTCCGTGCTGCCGATGGCGCAGCGGTACTTTCTGTTCTGAGGCGAATGTGACCTTGATCGAGACCGAGCCCGCCCCCTCACCCGAAACCGCTGCGCGGTTTCGACCTCTCCCCAAGGAGAGGTGCGGGGCAGCGACCCTCTATCCCTCTCCTTGGGGAGAGGGAGGGACCCGCGCGCGGAGCGCGTGGGAGGGTGAGGGGGCGGGCTCGGTGTCGACCGACCGGGGCAGGCCATGAAGCGCTTCACCGCCGTCGTGCCGGCCGGGGACTTCGACCCAGCCTCCGTCTCCGACCGCGTCGTTCTGGACTACGATTCCCGCCACCGCCGCCGCATCGTGCTGTATGGCGAGGCCGGGACGGTGGTGCTGCTCGACCTGTCCGAGGCGGCGCATCTGCGCGACGGCGACGCGCTCAAGGGCGAAGACGACAGCCTGGTCCTGGTCGCGGCGGCGCCGGAGCGGCTGGTCGAGATCCGCGCCGGCGGCCAGGCGGAGCTGATCCGCATCGCCTGGCATCTCGGCAACCGGCACCTGCCCACCCAGCTGCTGCCCGACGCGCTGCGCATCCGCACCGACCATGTGATCGAGGAGATGGTGCGCGGCCTCGGCGGGACGGTCACCGCCATCGAGGCACCCTTCGACCCGGAGGGCGGCGCCTATGGCCACGGTGCTGTCCATGAGCACCACCATGGCTGACCCGGCGTTGTACCGGCTGATGGCCTGGCTCTCGCCCTCCTATCCGGTCGGCGCCTTCAGCCATTCCAGCGGCCTGGAATGGGCGAACGAGGCTGGCTGGGTGGTGGACCGGGCGGGGCTGATCGCCTGGATCGAGGATGCGCTGGCGAACGGCGCCGGCTGGAACGACGCCGTGCTGTTCGTCCATGCCCACCGCGCCGCGGCTGCCGGCGACGACGACCGGCTGGCCGAGGTTGCCGACCTCGCCGCGGCGCTGGCCGCGTCGCGCGAGCGGCAGGTCGAGACCCTGGCCCAGGGGGCGGCCTTCCTGACCATCTCCCGCGCCGCCTGGCCGGTGCCGGGGCTGGAGCGGTTGGCCGCGCGCGTCGGCGAGACCGTCGCCTATCCGGTCGCGGTCGCCGCCTGCGCCGCCGGCCACGGCATCGCCCTGGCGCCGTCGCTGACCGCCTTCCTGCACGCCGTCGCCGCCAACCTGGTCTCGGCCGCGCAGCGCCTGGTGCCGCTGGGCCAGACCGACGGCCAGCGCGCCATCGCCGCGCTGATGCCGGCGGTGGAGGCGGCAGCGGCCCGCGCTGCCGCGCTGCCCGACGGCGATCCCTTCAGCCATTGTGGCGGCGTGGCCGTCGCCGCCGACATCGCATCGATGCAGCACGAGACCCAGTATACGAGGTTGTTCCGCACATGACCCAGAACGGACCTTTGCGCGTCGGCATCGGCGGTCCCGTCGGCTCCGGCAAGACGGCGCTGATGGACGCGCTCTGCAAGGCGTTCCGCGACCGCTACGACATCGCGGCCATCACCAACGACATCTACACCAAGGAGGATGCGGAGTTCCTGAACCGCGCCGGGTCGCTGTCCTCCGACCGTATCCTGGGGGTGGAGACCGGCGGCTGCCCGCACACCGCGATCCGCGAGGACGCCTCGATCAACCTGGCGGCGGTGGCCGAGATGCGGCGCCGCTTCCCGGGCCTCGACCTGGTGCTGATCGAATCCGGCGGCGACAACCTGGCCGCCACCTTCAGCCCGGAGCTGGCGGACATCACCATCTACGTCATCGACGTCTCGGCCGGCGACAAGATCCCGCGCAAGGGCGGCCCGGGCATCACCCGGTCGGACCTGCTGGTGATCAACAAGACCGACCTGGCGCCCCTGGTCGGCGCCTCGCTCGAGGTGATGGACCGGGATTCCCGGAAGATGCGTGGCGACCGCCCCTTCGTCTTCGCCCGGGTGCGCAGCGGCGACGGCGTGGCCGAGATCGCCGCGTTCATCGAGAGGGCGGGCGGGCTGGTTTCGCATTGATGCGAGAAAGGCGGGGCCGGAGCCACCCCCTCACCCGAAATCGCCAGTGCGATTTCGACCTCTCCCCAAGGAGAGGTGAATGAGCCCAACTCCATTTTTCCCCTCTCCTCGGGGAGAGGGAGGGGCCCATTCGCGTTGGCGAATGGGAGGGTGAGGGGGCCGGCAGACGTCCCCTACCGCACCACCGCCTTCAGCGCCTGCAGCCAGACCAGCACCGCGGCGGCGCCGGCGTCGGGGAGCCCGATGGCGCGTTCGCCGAGATAGCTGGCGCGGCCCAGCCGCGGCAGCATCCGGGCCGTGGCGTCGGTGCCGGCGGCCGCCGCGGCGACGCAGACGCCCCAGGCCTCGGCCGGGGTCTTGCCGCTGGCCACCGCGGCCGAGAAGGCCTCGGTCGCCGGGTGCAGCGCGTCCAGCATGGTGCGGTCGCCCGGCCTGGCGCCGCCCAGCTCGCCGATCGCCTGCACCGCGACCGTGAAGGCCTCGGCCCAGGCGGCCGGGGCAGGGACGGGATCGCCGGCCAGTCGCCGCGACGCGCGCAACAAGGCGGTGGCGTAGAACGGACCGGAGCTGCCGCCGATCGCCCGGCGCAGCGCGTCGCCGATCGCGGCCAATGCCCGCGCCGGGTCGGCCCAGGCGGCGTCGGGCAAAGCGCGGATCGCCTCCGCCGCCCGCACCATGCTGGCGCCGAGATCGCCGTCGCCGGCGCGGGAATCGAGATCGGTCAGATGCGGCTCGGCCTTGACCAGCGCGTCGGCCACCACCAGCCCGGCTTCCTGCAGCGCCGGGGCGAGCGGCGAGGGAGGGGCGTCGTCGTGCGCCACCGGCGCCGGCTCCGGCGCGCGGATCCGCCGCTTCGGCCCGATCTTGCCGCCGCCCGGCCAGGCCGGGGCCTGGGCCGGCGCGTCGAGCAGGGCGATCCGCTCGTCGTCCAGCTTGAGCAGGCTCAGCGAGCAGCCGGGCATGTCCAGCGCGGTCAGGAAGTTGCCGGCCCAAGCCCGCTCCACCGTGATGCCGCGGACCGCGAGGTCGGCCAGGGCGGCGCGGGCGACGATCGACAGCTCCATCGGCGGCGTGGCGCCGAGGCCGTTGACCAGCAGGGCCACCCGGTCGCCGTGGGCGAGGCCGCGGTCGGACACGATCGCCTGCAGCATCTCGGCCACCAGCTCGTCGGCCGGCTGCAGCGGCCCGCGCCGCACCCCGGCCTCGCCATGGATGCCGAGGCCCAGCTCGATCTCGCTGTCGCCCAGCATGAAGCCGGGCTTGCCGGCGGTCGGCACGGTGCAGGCGCCCAGCGCCACCCCCATGGTGCCCAGATCGGCGGCGGCGGCGCGGGCGAGGGCGGCCACCTCGGCCAGCGGCTTGCCGGCGGCGATCGCGGCGCCGGCCAGCTTGTGGATCAGGACGGTGCCGGCGATGCCGCGGCGGCGTACCGGCTCGACCGTGTCGCGCAGCGCCACGTCGTCGGCCACCACCACGATCTCGACCGGGATGCCCTCATCCTGTGCCAGTTCGGCGGCCAGGCCGAAGTTCAGCCGGTCGCCGGTGTAGTTCTTGACCACCAGCACCGCGCCCAGCGGGCCGGCGGCGGCGCGAATTCCGGCCAGCACGGCATCGACGCTGGGCGAGGTGAAGACGTCGCCAGCGATGGCGCCGGCCAGCAGGCCCGGGCCGACATAGCCGGCATGGGCCGGCTCGTGCCCGCTGCCGCCGCCGGACAGGAGCGCGATCGGCCGCGAGGCCGGCACCGGCAGGTCGGCCCGGACCACCACGGCCTCCTCTTCCAGCAGCGCCAGGCTGGAATGCAGGTCGACGAACCCTTCCAGCATCTCGCGCAGGACATGGCGGGGATTGTTGATCAGCTTCTTCACATCATGGCCCTCGCTCGAAAGAGTCGGGATCGGGGGGAACGGATCAGCCTTCGTTTCGTTGCCACACCTCGACCAGGGCCGGGTCGGCGCGCAGCCGCCCGGCGATCGCCGACAGCTTGGGGCATTCGGCCGCGAACCACTCGCTGCGCGGCCGCCAGTGGTTCATCACTGCGACGTAGATGTCGAGGGCGGAGCGGGTATGGCCCAGGAACCAGGGGGCGCCGGCCGCCGCCTCCATCTGCCGCCACAGCACCTTGCGATGCTCGTCGGTCGAGGCGCGCAGCTCGGCCTTCGCCTGGTCGCCGGTGACCCAGCGGCCGGGATCGTCGCCATAGGCCCAGGTCGGGTACAGCGCGGCGACGATGAACACCAGGCGGCGCAGGAAGGCGGGCCGGTCCGGATGGCCGGCCGGCGGGGCCAGCCCGGCCTGCGGCGCCACATCGGCCAGGTGCAAGGTGATCGCCCCGCTCTCGGTCATCACCGTGCCATCGGGCAGGATCAGCACCGGCACCTGAGTCAGCGGGTTCAGCCGCTGCAGCATCTCGCGGTCGGCCGGGTTGTCGAAGATGTCGACCGACTTGATGGCGAAAGGCACGCCGGCGAGGGTCAGCATGATCTCGCTGAGCGTCGAGCCGGTGCTGGGCTGGGCGTAGAGCGTGTACATCGGTCCTCCCCTTCGTCGCGCTCCGCAGTCCTAACACGCGGCGGCGAAGTTGCGATATGCGGCCTGAACGGGGTTGCGACCGCCGGTCCGACGCTGCTCATATGATGTCACGAAACTGTAACAATCGGAGGCTTCGGATGATGCGGACCGGATGGGCTTCGGCCCTGGCGATGATGGCGGTGGCAGGCGCGGCCCAGGCCCAGCAGGGGCCCGGCCCGGACGACAATCTCAACGCGGTGCTGTGGGACCAGACCTCGGTCGAGGCGCAGGCCAATGCGATCGGCGCCTATGCCCTGGCCCGCCTCCGGCTCGACGAGGCGCTGGCCGACCCGTCCCGTACCGCGGCGCCGGCGGAGCAGACCGGCGACTTCAAGAATTTGCCGCCGGCGGTGGTGCTCGACGTCGACGACACGGTCCTCAACACCTCGCCCTACCAGGCCCGCAACGTGGTCGAGGGCTCGGGCTTCAATCCCAAGACCTGGACGACCTACGTCAACGCCAAGATCGACACCGCCATCCCCGGTGCGGTCGAGTTCACCCAATACGCCGCGTCCAAGGGCGTGAAGGTGTTCTACGTCACCAACCGCACCAAGGAGGAGGAGGGGCCGACGGTCGAGCACATGAAGGCGCTGGGCTTCCCGATGGGCGACAATGTCGACACCTTCCTCAGCGCCAAGGAGCAGCCGGACTGGGGCTCGGCCAAGGGCACGCGTCGCGCCGTGATCGCCAAGGACTACCGGATCCTGCTGTTGGTCGGCGACAATTTCGGTGACTTCAGCGATGCCTACAAGGGCACGCTGGAGGAACGGCAGAAGGCGTTCGAGGCGGCCAAGGACCATTGGGGTCGCGACTGGATCGCGATCGCCAATCCGACCTACGGCTCCTTCGAATCGGCGCCGTACAAGGGCGACTACAAGCTGCCGGCGGCGGAGCAGCGCAAGCTGAAGATCGAGGCGCTGACGCCCTGGAACGGGCAGTAGCCATCTCCCCTGGGTCGCGGCGGATCAGAACCCGCTGCGGCCCTGGAACGGCTGGCCGGTGAGCAGCGACACCAGATGCGCCAGCATCAGGATCACCACCAACGCCGCCACCATCATCACCGGGATCACCGGGAACAGCCGCACCTCGCCCGGCGGCGGGCGGCGGCGGTCCATCACCAGCATGGCCACGACCACTGCCAAAGCGGCTGCGAGGATGATCGAAGTGTTGGTCAGGTCGAGCTGCATCGTGGCCCCGCGGTAGCATTCCCGCGGCGGCGACGGAAGCTGTGGGTTGCATCGACGGCCGCAATTGCCGATATCCGCGCAGGCGGAGAGCAACGGGGCCGGACGATGAAACGCTTCTACAAGGTGGTGGGTGTGGTGCCGGCGGGCGGCGGATTCGGCGTCGTCCTCGACGGCAAGCCGATCAAGAGCCCGGCCAAGGCCGATCTCGTCCTGCCCAGCCGGGCCCTGGCCGAAGCGGTGGCGGCGGAGTGGGAGGCGCAGGTCGGAGAGGTGGTGCCGTCCGCCATGCCGCTGATGCAGTTGGCGGCGACGGCGATCGACAAGGTGGCGCCGAATCGGGCGCTGATCATCGACACCATCGCCCCCTATGGCGGCACCGACCTGCTGTGCTACCGGGCCGAGGCGCCGGCGGAGCTGGCCGGACGGCAGGCGACTGCCTGGCAGCCGCTGCTAGACTGGGCGATGACCGCGCATGACGCGCCGCTGACCGCGACCTCCGGCATCGTCCACCAGGCCCAGCCGGAGGCCAGCCTGGCGGCCCTGCGCGCAGCGGTGGCGGTGCAGGACGACTGGCGGCTGACGGCGCTGCACCAGGCGACGGCGCTGACCGGATCGCTGGTGCTCGGCCTGGCCCTGCTGGCCGGCCGGATCGACGCCGACGAGGCCTTCGAGCTGGCCGAGCTCGACGCCAGCTTCCAGATCGAGCGCTGGGGCGAGGATGCCGAGGCCACAGCCCGGCGCGCGGCGCTGCGGGCCGAGCTCAAGGCGGCGCAGCGGCTGGTTGAGTTGACGGCGGGCTGACCGCTACCCCGCCTTCTTCAGCCGCGTCTCCACCAGCCGCGACCACAGCGTGGCGCCGACCGGCAGGATCTCGTCGTTGAAGTCATAGCGCGGGTTGTGCACCGGCACGCTGCCGCGGCCGTTGCCGATGAACAGGAAGGCGCCCGGCTTCTCCGCCAGCATGTATGCGAAATCCTCCGAGGCCATGACGATGTCGCCGTCGTCCCGGACCGCGTCGGCCCCCAGCGCCTCGGCCACGGTTTCGGCGGCCCAGGCCGTTTCGGCGGCGTCGTTGATCACGGGGATGACCTTGATCTGCACCTTCGGCTCGGCCCGGCCGCCAAAGGCTGCGGCGACGTCGCGGGCGAGCGCCTCGATCCGGGCCTTCAGCGCCTCCAGGACCTCCATCCGCAGCGCCCGGAAGGTGCCGCGCAGCATGGCGGTGTCGGGGATCACATTGTAGGCGTCGCCGGCATGAATCTGGGTGACGCTGACCACGGCGGCATCAAGGGCGGCGACGTTGCGGGCCACCACGCTCTGCAGCGCCGTCACCACATGCGCCGCGATCAGCACCGGGTCGATTCCCGTCTCCGGCAGCGCGCCATGGGCACCGCGTCCCGTGATCTCGATGTCGAAGATGCCGCCGCCGGACATGGTCGGGCCGGGGCGGACCATCACATGGCCGGCGTCGAGGGTGTGGAAGTTGTGCATGCCGAAGACGGCCTCGCACGGGAACTGGTCGAACAGCCCGTCGGCGATCATCGCCTGCGCGCCGCCGCGGCCCTCCTCGGCCGGCTGGAAGATGAAATGCACCGTGCCGTCGAAGTTCCGGGTCGCAGCCAAATAGCGGGCAGCGCCCAGCAGCATGGTGGTGTGGCCGTCATGGCCGCAGGCATGCATGGTGTTGGGGGTCTGCGACCGGTGACCAAAGTCGTTGGCCTCCTGCATCGGCAGCGCGTCCATGTCGGCGCGCAGCGCGATCGCCTTCGGGTTGTTGCCGACCCGGAGCGTGCCGACCACGCCGGTCTGCCCGATCCCGGTCGCCACCTCGCAGCCGAAGGCGCGCAGCCGCTCCGCCACCAGGGTGCTGGTGCGATGCTCCTCGAAGCCCAGCTCGGGATGGGCGTGTATGTCCCGGCGCCATTCGGTCAGCTCGTCGGCGAAGCCGGCGATCATCGGGTCGATCTTCATGGCTTGTCCTTCGCGGGAACGTCAGACGATATCAGGACCCAAGGCCTAGCGGCTGGCAAGGCCCGATCTCGCCCAGCCCTGCGCCGCGTGCTATTGCAGGCGGATGACGCTTTGCGGACATCCGCGGGGGGAGAATGCGCGAGATCCTTGAGGTGCTCGAGACCAAGCGCGCGGCGGCGCGCCTCGGCGGCGGCAGGAAGCGGATCGAGGCCCAGCACGGCAAGGGCAAGCTGACGGCGCGGGAGCGGCTCGAGGTCTTCCTCGACCCCGGCTCCTTCGAGGAATGGGACATGTTCGTCGAGCACCGCTCGGCGGATTTCGGCATGGACGAGCAGAAGGTGCCGGGCGACGGCGTGGTCACCGGCTTCGGCACCGTCGACGGCAAGCTGGTCTTCGTCTTCAGCCAGGACTTCACGGTGTTCGGCGGCTCGCTGTCCGAGGCGCATGCCGAGAAGATCTGCAAGGTCATGGACCAGGCGATGAAGGTCGGCGCCCCGGTGATCGGCCTGAACGATTCGGGCGGCGCCCGGATCCAGGAGGGCGTGGCCTCGCTCGGCGGCTATGCCGAGGTGTTCCAACGCAACGTCCTGGCCTCCGGCGTGGTGCCGCAGATCTCGCTGATCATGGGGCCCTGCGCCGGCGGCGCGGTGTATTCGCCGGCGATGACCGACTTCATCTTCATGGTGAAGGACAGCTCCTACATGTTCGTCACCGGCCCGGACGTGGTGAAGACGGTGACGCATGAGGTGGTGACGGCCGAGGACCTGGGCGGGGCCGTCACCCACACCGCCAAGTCGGGCGTCGCCGACCTGGCCTTCGAGGACGATGTCGAGGCGCTGCTGCGGCTGCGCGACTTCGTCGGCTTCCTGCCGTCCTCGAACCGGTCGCCGGCGCCGATCCGCCCGACCGAAGACCCGGCCGACCGGCCGGAGATGTCGCTCGACACGCTGATCCCGGCCAACCCGAACAAGCCCTACGACATGAAGGAGCTGATCGGGAAGGTGGTGGACGAGGGCGACTTCTTCGAGCTGCAGCCCGCCTTCGCCGGCAACATCATCATCGGCCTGGCGCGGATGCAGGGCCGCACCGTCGGCATCGTCGCCAACCAGCCGATGGTGCTGGCCGGCTGCCTGGACATCGATTCCAGCCGCAAGGCGGCGCGCTTCGTCCGCTTCTGCGACGCCTTCAACATCCCGATCGTCACCTTCGTCGACGTGCCGGGGTTCCTGCCCGGCACCAGCCAGGAATATGGCGGCATCATCAAGCACGGCGCCAAGCTGCTGTTCGCCTATGCCGAGGCGACGGTGCCGAAGGTCACGGTGATCACGCGCAAGGCCTATGGCGGGGCCTATGACGTGATGGCGTCGAAGCATCTGCGCGGCGACGTCAACTACGCCTGGCCGACGGCCGAGATCGCGGTGATGGGGCCGAAGGGCGCGGTCGAGATCATCTTCCGAGCCGATCTCGGCGACGCCGAGAAGATCGCGGCCCGGACCGAGGAATACCGCGAGAAATTCGCCAACCCCTTCGTCGCGGCGGCGCGCGGCTATATCGACGATGTGATCATGCCGCACAACACCCGCCGGCGGATCTGCAAGGCCCTGGCGATGCTGGCGGAGAAGAAGCTCGAGAACCCCTGGAAGAAGCACGACAATCTTCCGTTGTGACGCCTTTATTCCGCCACGGCCGGATGGTGCCATCCCGATCGGGAGAGACATTCGCACCGAGACAGGAATGACTGCGCGTTTCCGTCCGCTGACGGCCCTTCTGGCCGGCGCCGCGCTGCTCGCCGCCTGCGCCACCGAGGCCGGGTTCCGCAAGGGGCTCGACCAGCTGAGAGGTCAGCCGAAGGACCAGCTGATCGTGCGCTACGGCCCGCCGATCTATGAGGGCCGGACCGAGGACGGGCGGCGCTACGCCCAGTTCAACCTGTCCTGGGTGGAGCGCGGCGGCGGCTACGTCAACAGCGTGCCGCGCACCGAGGTCGTCCGCGGCACCTATCGCGACGATGACGGCGACAAGCGCCGCTACAAGGAGACGCGGACAGTCTATGACGACCAGTACGTGCCGCCCTATGCGATCGACCGGCGCTGCCTGACCACCTTCTACTTCGACCCCGCCGGCCGGGTCGCCAGCTACGCCTATGCCGGGGAAGGGTGCGTCGCGCCGGAGTAGGAAGGGGCTTGTGCCAGACTTGGGTCCGGCGATACAATTTTTAATATACAGTTCTGGAAAATTTCAATTTATAGTAACGGTGACATTGTCGGTCCGGGGGGTGTCATGCAGCCATTTCGATCGAGCTTGGCGTTGATCGCTGGGTCCCGAGCTACTTCCAACCAGTGGGTATGCTTCATCGATCTGGACTACGATGCCCGGACGATCGTCGTCGGTCATCGCTGCACCGGCGACAGCTGCCGCGCAGTGGCGGAGGCACCCTCGCAGTCGAGCGAAGGCATGGTAGACGCCGTTGGTCTCGCGGCCAACGCCGCGCGTCTCAGCGTAGCGGCCGCAGCGCCAGGTCGAGGCCGGGCAGCAGCCCGAGGAAGAACCAGCGCCGGAACACCTCCGGCCGCACCCGGAACTCATAACGATCTGTCGTCGTGAACCAGATCGGAATTGCTATTTTTTGCCGTCTGCCAATTCGGTGATTGAGGTCACTCCTGCTACGGGCCCTGGGGAAAGGATAACGGCCATGTTGCGAATTGCTCTTCTATCCGCCGTCATGACAGCGTTGCTGACGGGCTGTGGCCCGCAGTTGACCGAAGTCGGATTTCGTCAGCGCATGGATCGTTTGATCGGCATGCCGAAGGAAGTCTTGGTTGTGGCACTCGGTCGTCCGATCAGCGAAAACACTGTCAGTAACGGGCGAAAATTTTTGGTTTTCAGTCAATCTTGGGTCGAGCGCGGTGGTGGATACAGCGTAAGTGAGCCAAGAACGGAAACTGTTCAAGGCATTAACTATAATCGTCGAGGCAAAAAGGACGGAACTTACACGGAGACGCGAACCGTATACGTCGATCGGTGGGTGCCACCGTACTCGCGCAATCAGGTTTGCGTCGTCGGTTTCGAGATCGATTCCCGGGGGCGCGCCGCGCTATATCAGTATCTGGGCGACGGTTGCGTCGGGTTGGAGGAGAAGAAGTAGATTCATAGTATTCTTGTAATTCTATCGCACCGTAGTTTGATTTCGTTGCGGCCACACATTCTCGACACGACTGATCCTGTCCCGTCACAGCAGCGGCCGCATCGCCAGGTCGAGGCCGAGCAGCAGCAACCCGAGAAAGAACCAGCGCCGGAACACCTCCGGCCGCACCCGCAGCCGCAGCCACTGTCCGGCGGCCATGCCCAGCAGGGCCGGGACCAGCGCCAGCAGCGAGGTGCCGACGGCGGCCAGCGGGAAGGCGCCGTCCCGCGCCAGCCCGGCGGCCAGCGCCAGGGTCGAGACCGTGAAGGATAGTCCCAGCGCCTGCACCAGATCCTCCTTCTCCAGCCCCAGCGCCTGCAGGAACGGCACCGCCGGGATGACGAAGATCCCGGTGGCGGCGGTGACCAGGCCGGTGGCGGCGCCGACCGGGGCCGACCACCATCGCTCGGCCCGGGCTGGGACGGAGAAGCGCGGCCCGGCCAGGCCGATCGCGGCATAGAGCACCAGCGCCACGCCGAGGGCGGTGGTGGCGTCTTCGGCGCCGGCGCCGGTCAGCAGGCCTGCCCCGGCCCAGGTGCCGAGGCAGATCCCGGCCATCATTGGCCACAGCCGGCGCAACAGCCCGCCGAAGCGCGGCCCGGCGAAGAGCTGCCAGAAATTGGTCACCAGCGACGGCGCCACCAGGAGGGCCGCCGCCTGGGCCGGCGCCATGGCCAGGCCGAGCAGCCCCATCGCCACAGTGGGCAGGCCGAGCCCGACCATGCCCTTGACGAAGCCGGCGAGCAGGAAGGTGAGGGCGATGAGGGAGAGCAGCAGCGGGTCGGTCATGGCTGGAGCTTGCCCAGCCGAGGCGCCGGCGACAATGTGGGAGTGACGGAGCCAACCGTCGGTTAGGACGAAGGCTGACTGTGCTGGAGGATGTGTCGATGCGCTTCGACCTGACCGATCTGCGCCTGTTCCTGCATGTCGCCGAGGCCGGCAGTATCACCGGCGGCGCGGAGCGAGCAGCCCTGGCTTTGGCCTCGGCCAGCGCCCGGATTCGCGGCATGGAGGCGGCGGCCGGCACGGCGCTGCTGCAGCGCGGCCGGCGCGGTGTGGCGCCGACCCCGGCCGGCGAGGCCGTGTTACACCACGCCCGGCTGGTGCTGCAGCAGATGGAGCGGATGCGCGGCGAGCTCGGCGATTATGCCCGCGGCCTCAAGGGCCATGTCCGCATCCTCGGCAACACCGCGGCGGTGACCGAGTTCCTGCCGGAGCCCCTGGCTGAATGGCTCGCCACCCATCCCCGCATCGACATCGACCTGGAGGAACGGCCGAGCCACGCCATCGTCGAGGCGGTGGCCGCCGGGCTGGCCGATCTCGGCATCGTCGCCGACATGGCTGACGGGGGCGCGGCTGATGGCGGCGGCGGGCTGGAGCGCATCCCGTTCCGGATCGACCGGCTGGTGCTGGCGGTGCCGCGCGGCCATCCGCTGGCGGCCCGGCGCCGGATCGCCTTCGCCGAGGTGCTGGGCGAGGATTTCGTCGGCTTGAGCCCCGGCAGCGCGCTGCAGGACCATCTCGCCCGCCACGCCGCGCGGGCCGGCCGGCCGCTCAAGCTGCGGGTCCGCCTCGGCGGCTTCGATGCAGTGTGCCGGATGGTGGAGCAGGGCGTCGCCCTGGCGGTGGTGCCGGAGACGGCAGCACGGCGCTGCCGCCGCAGCATTGCGATCCGGGCGGTGCCGCTGGCCGACTCCTGGGCGCTGCGCCGGCTGTCGATCTGCGTCCGGTCCCTCGACGTGCTGCCGGTGCATGCCCGGCGTTTGGTGGAGCATCTGGCCAAGGATTCGCCTGGGACGTAGGTACGGTTCGCTCGCGCCAACCCAACCTGCACGGCCGAGGCGTGCTTCACCTCTCCGGCAGCGGCAGCCTCTCGGTCTCGTCCGGGATCGTGCCGAAACGGCCCTCGCGCCAGTCCTCCTTGGCCTGCTCGATGCGCTCGCGGCTGCGGGCGACGAAGTTCCACCACAGCTTGCGTGGGCCGTCGAGCGGCTCGCCGCCGAACACCAGCAGGCGCGTCTCCTCCTGCGCCTCGACCTCGACCATGTCGCCGGGTCGCAGCACCAGCAGGCGCTGCGGCGGGAAGTCGTCGCCGCCGATCCGGACCCGACCGGAGACGACATAGACCGCCCGCTCCTCATGCTCCGCCGGCAGCGGCAGCACCGCCCCGGCCTGCAGCGCCGCGTCGAGATAGAGCGTCTCGGAGAAGGTGGCGACCGGCGAGCGGGCGCCATAGGCCGAGCCGACGATCAGCCGTACGGACTTGCCGGCGTCCTCGATCACCGGCAGGTCATCGCCGCCGTGATGGGCGAAGCTGGGCGCCACCTCCTCATACGGGGCGGGCAGAGCCACCCAGGTCTGCACCCCGAACAGGGTCGACCCGGTGGCGCGCAGGGCCGGCGGCGTGCGCTCGGAATGGGCGATGCCGTTGCCGGCGGTCATCCAGTTGACGTCGCCGGGGCGGATCAGCTGGCGGGTGCCCAGGCTGTCGCGATGGGTCTGCTCGCCGGCGAAGAGATAGGTCACGGTGGCCAGGCCGATATGCGGGTGCGGCGGCACGTCGATGCCTTCGCCGGCGCCGAACAGCGTCGGGCCCATCTCGTCGACGAAGACGAAGGGGCCGACCGAGCGCTTCTGCATCGACGGCACGGCGCGGCGCACCTCGAAGCCGCCGATGTCGGCGGTGCGCGGGATCACCACCGTCTCGATGAAGGGGCAGGGCGTCTCGCCGACGGCGGGATCGCGGGTCGGTTGCCAGCTCATCGTCTCGGACCTTTCGTGCCGGCGGACGCGGATGGACGGCCGTGCCATTCGACCGTACCCTTCGCTCCGGCATCAGCCAAGGGGGACCGAAGATGGCCGACACCACCCAGGACGCCGCGGCGGGGGCCGCCGGCGAGACCGTGATCTGGAAGATCCGCACCGCGCTGCGCGCGACCCTTTACGGCTGGGTGCTGGCGATCGTGCTGGCGGTGCTGCTGGGCCTTCTTGCCGGGCCGCTGGCCGCGGTGCCGATCGTGCTGGCCCTGCTATGGACCGCTTGGCGCTGGCTGACCAGCTACGAGCTGACCAGCGAGCGCCTCATCATCCGCTCTGGCCTCCTGGTGCGGAAGCGTGAGGAGGTGGAGCTGTTCCGGGTGCGCGACTTCTCGCTGTCGCGGCCGCTGCAATGGCTGGTGCTGGGGCTGGGCACGATCGGCCTGACCACGCGCGACCAGTCGGCCCCGAACATCCTGATCGGCCCGATCGCGATGCCGGAGACCCGGCTGGACGAGCTGCGCAAGGCCACCGTGGCGCGGCAGAACCGGGTGCGCTTCCGCGAGGTCGAGGTCTCCTCGGCCGGCGACGAGCAGCATGGCGGCCACGACGCGGGGGGGCTGCCGGGGTAGGGGAGGGGCGCTTCGGAGGGGCCGGAGCCACCCCCTCACCCGAAATCGCTCCGCGATTTCGACCTCTCCCCAAGGAGAGGTGATCATTCCCTCTCCTTGGGGAGAGGGAGGGGCCCGGCCCGCTTGGGCCGGGAGGGTGAGGGGGAAAGCGCCGCCGCCGGAAGCGAAGGTCACTCGTCGTTGAACGGACCGATCGTCAGCGGCTCGAGCTTGAACCAGTTGCCGAGCTGGGTGTAGGTCAGCTTCACCGGCTTCAGGTCCCAATAAACCTCCGACTTGGTCGGGCCGATGCATTCCATCTGCCCGGATTCGTTCTTCTCGCGCTTGCAGCCGTCCTCGCTGTCCAGATAGTAGACGCGGCCGTAGATGCCGGCCTGGTCCTGCTCCACCGTGCCGAAGAACGCCTCGACGTCGGCGTCGTTGTTCTCGCCGCCGAAGAAGGCTTCCTCGGGCTTCACCACCGCCTCGTTGAAGCGCATGTTGTAGTCGTAATAGCCGGTGTAGTTACGGCTCTGGCCCTTGGCGTCGGTGAAGTTGCCTTCCTCCTCGACATAGCGGATCGAGCCGGTGACCTTGTCGGTATAGGCCTGGTTGCCGATGGCGTACTGGAAGGTGATGCCGTTGTTGTCGGTCAGCCAGTTGCCGAGCTCGTAGTCATAGTCGAGGTTGCCGGAGACCCGGGTCTGCGGCAGGAACGAGAACGGGCCCGGCGCCAGCACCAGACCCTGGAAGGCCAGCGGGTCCGGGTTCTTGACCTGGATCGTCACCACCTTGCCGTTGACGGTGCGGGAATACAGCTTGTCCGCCGCCTTTGAGGCGCGGTTGATCTGCTCGCCCAGCTCCCACCAGCGGGTGACCTCGCGGCCCTGGATGACGCCGCCGAACTTGCCGCTGGACTGCTGGCCCTTGACGATATCGAGCCGAAGATTGCCGGATTCGGGCTGGTAGCGCCCGCCCTCGTCGATCGGTGTCTCGCCGCGCAGGATCGCCACTTCCTTGGCGATCTGGCTCGGATTCGCCGGGTTGTTGACGTCGATCCGCAGGCTGTAGGTGATCGTGTCCTCCGGCTTGCGCTGGGCCGAGCCGGCATAGGCCATCAGGTCCGCCACAGTCAGGGCCTCGATGGTGTAGACGTCGAGGCCGTTGGTGTTGCGGACGCTGCGCGAGTTGAAGTCGATGGTCATGTGGCCGGTGACCTTGGCGCCGTCGGTCACGGTCTGCAGGCCGCGATTGCTGCTTTGGGCCCAGGCCGGCGTCGCCGCAAGCAGTGCGGCCAAGGTCGCGACGCCCGCTGTCATGCGATGAGTCATGGTCTCCCCCTTCGAATCTGCCGTGGGCGGGACTGTCTCCGCCGGCTGCATTCTGGCACTGCATAATGGGGCAGGCGACTCGGGGCTTTTCCATGGCGAAGACGGGGCAGGGCGGCGGCGGGGCCGTGACGGTCCGGCCGATGCGGGACGACGCGGCCGAGATCACGGCGGTGGTGGCGCTGATCCGCGACGCCTTCGCGGATTACGTCGACCGGCTCGACCCGCCGCCCAGCGCAGTGCGCGAGACGGCGGAGACCATCGCCGCGCTGTTGGGCCGCGAACATGGGCTGGTGGCCGAGATAGGGGGCGCCATGGTCGGCTGCCTGTTCCTGCAGCGGCGCGAGGATGGCGATATCTATGTCGGCCGGGTGGCGGTGGCCGGCGCGCATCGCCGCGGCGGCGTCGGCCGGGCGCTGATGGCGGCGGCCGGGGCGGAGGCGCGGCGGCTGGGCGCGGCGCGGCTGACGCTCGGCGTCCGCCTGGCGCTGGACGGCAACCGCCGCTTCTTCGCATCGCTCGGCTTCACCGAGGGCGCGCTGCACGCCCACCCGGGCTACGACCGACCGACCTGGGTGGAGATGACGAAGGCGATCGGATGAGAGGCGGCTGCGTTCGACCCCCGGCAGGCTGTTGAAGACGTGACGCGTCGAGCTTTGAGGACGGCCTCGTGCTCGTTGGCCCCCTACTCGAAGGCGAACACCCGCTTCCAATCCTTCTTCATGCTGATCACGGTCCAGCCACGCGTCTTCGCCTCACTCATCAACGAGTCGGAGAAGCCGCCGACCTTGGTCCCTTCCAGGCCGCCGGCGGGGCCATACGCATATTCCCGATCCGTGTCGTCGTGATAGACCAGCATCTTCAGTCGTGCACCGCCGCCGGCATCGGTCCACTCGAGCATCTCGCGGTCGCCGTCGGAATTGCCGAACGCGGCGCGAGGCCGCCTGCCGATGAACAGGTTGATCCCGATCGCCTTGCCGTCGCCGTCATCGATGAAGAACGGCTTCGGCATCCGCATCAGCGCCGGCACGCCGCCCTGGACCTCGTACTTGGTCGCGATGCTTGATCCGATGACCTGCTCCGGGGGGATGCCATAGATGCGTTGCGCATAGGCGCGGACGAATTCCTGCCCTCCACCCGTTGCGATATAGGTTCGGAATCCATTGGCGCGCAGATGCTCCATCAGCTCGAGCATCGGCTGGTAGACGAGTTCGGTGTAAGGCCGGTTGAAGCGGGGGTGTTTTGCCGTCTCCAACCACTGCTTCACGATCTCCAGGAACGCGTCGTCGCTCATCCCGGCATGCGTGACGCCGATGATCTCGGTCCAATCCTTCTCGCTGAGGGATCCCAACTCGGCGTCGCCCGAAAGAACCGACCGGAACGGCTCCTGCGTCTCCCACGGCGGATGCTGCGCGGCCAAGGTGCGGAGCCGGTCCAGCGCGAACATTGCCTGTGGATAGAGCGGATGCTCCACCCACAGGGTCCCGTCCTGGTCGAAGGTGGCGATCCGGTCTTCGGCTGGCACGTGGTTCGGGCCGGTCGTGTCGGTCACGGCACGCACGAAGTCGAGGATCGTCTGTTTCGCCGGGCCGTCGTTCCAGGACGGCAGCGTGCCGGCTGCCGCCTGTGCCCGCGCCGTCGTCGAGAGGAGCAATGCTGGCAGACACGCCAGAGCAGCCGTGGTGGAGAGCAGGGCACGACGGCTGACGGTGAATCTCGACTTCACGGCCTTTCTTTCTCCTTGACGTCGCGGCAAGCTGTCTGCTGCGTGGCGGCAGCTGTGGCTCGGGCGCGTTCCGGCCTTCAGCAGGTCCTCATTGGGCGGTCAGGCTTGGAAGCCCCTGCACGCGTGTCACCGGCGGCGGACTCCATTTGCCGGTAAGGGCCTCCGACTTCGGGGCATAGAGGCGCATGGTCAGGTTGAATTGCCCTTTCGGTGCGGGAAGCCAGTTGGCCTCATCGTCTTTGCCGGGGCTTTCGTTCTGGATGTAGAGGGTCAGCGACCCATCCGGGTTCGTTTGGAACGGCATCCAACTGCTGACGGCGAAACGATTGAGACCGTTCGCAACCTGGAAGCCTTCCGGATCGTAGAGCGTGATGGACCAAAAGGCGTTGACCGGCGGAACGGAGTCCTTGTCGAAGGTGATCGTGTATTCGTTGGTTCCTTCGAGCGGCCTGCCGTCGTCGTCGCCAAGGTTCAGGGGGTAAATTGCGTCCTCGGGCAGGTTGGCCCCCAGGCCCAGCTGCGAGACGATGGCACGCTTGAGATAGTAGTTGCCGTAGACGCCCATCGTATCGGTGTTGACCGACCAATGGTTCGCGACCCGCGCGAGGGTCGGGACCTTCCAGGCCATCAGTTGCTGTGCCGCCTTCGGCGCCGCCTCGAGCGCCGACTTCACCGCGGGGGAGGCATCGTCGAAATCGAAGCTCTTCCCGGGCTCGATGCCCATGCGCCTCATCTGGGCAATGATCGGCTCGTCGGTGATGTGCGGCGGGTGCAGCTTGAGCAACTCGGCCGCATAGGCGAAGTACTTGCCGGCCGGCATGGTGTCGACCTGGATCTTCGGTGGCGTCTTCATGTCGATGCTCGGATCGGGCGTGAACTCGACCGGCTTCGCCGGCTTGCCCCATTCGGATAGCGGCGTGATCTTGTAGCCCGCCTGGATCTTGTGGACCGCGTCGTAGTCCGGCGGCCCGTCCGTCTTGGTGCGGCCGATGATCCAGACATAGGGTGTCGGCGCGTCGACGCGCTGCGTGCCCTCCGGCAGTCCGAGCTCCTCGACGAACTTGTCGCCCAGGTCGGGTCGCCAACCGGGCGGCGACACCAGGTAGTTGGCCGCCTGCGTTCCTGTGGTGCGCCAGCCGGGCGAGGCAAAGACGTCGGTCCACATGTCGAGCATGGGCAGCAGATAATAGCGCCCGTCAGTGTCCGGCACGGAGATGACCATTGGCTCCTTGGTGAGATCGAGCCAGCCGGAGGAATAGAGCGTATCGAAGTTGGGTCGCACCACCACCTTCATGTCGGCGGTCGGAAATGCCGGGATATTGTTGAACTGGTTCATCGGCCCGCCGATCGACGCGGTGCCCGGCTTGACGTTGGTGAGCTGCTTTCGGGTCACGTCCATCGTCACGAGCGGGTAAAAGTAGATATACGCATCGACGGCGATGGCCTGGGCCTCTTGCTCGGAGATCGGCTGCGCCGGGTTTTGGGCCGCTGCCGGCGAAATTGGCGCAACAATCGCCATAGAGATTAATGCAAATACGAGTGATTTTAGATAATTCACGACAGATCTCCCTTCGATTTCATGGATTTATTTGCCTGATGACTTAGAATTTTGCGCAACGCTCTCCACGATGTTTTGTCGAAACCAACGAACAGATCGATGAGCCATGGGGAAGGCGCCGGCATCCCGCGGCTTCAGTGCTCGAGATCGACGTCGACGGTGCCGTCGCGCACGGCGTTCTTCAGCGCCGCGTGGTCCCGGCCGGCCTGGTCGGCGTAGGCGATCGCGAACCCGCCCATGGCCTCGTCGGATTCCTCCGTCTTGCCGAGATAACCGCTGATCGCCCAAGGGTCCCCAGCCTTCGCATGCGCCCGCGCCAAGACCCAGCCGCAGGCGACGGCGTAGATCGACAGCATCTCGGCGTCATAGGTCTCGACCAGCGGGGGCACCTTCACATCACGCAGCTGACGGATGTAGAACTGCCGCCCCTTGTCCCCCGTGACCCAGCCGAGGAACAGGTCCGAGGCCGGCTGCATCAGGCGTTGGCCCATCACCACGCGCTGGCCGTGATGGGGATACAAGCTTTTGCCGGCAAAGGGCTCGAGCACCGATGGGCCGGCTTCCTTGACCTGCAGGAACAGCGGGCGATCCGCCATGGACATCAGCAATGCCACCAGGCAGAGCGTGCCGACGCTGCCGATACCCACCACCTTCACCGCCATGTCGACGAGACGATAGCGGTCGAGCAGGGCGCGCCGATCCTCGTCGAGCGTTTCCCGGTACCTCGCCAGAGCCGCATTCAACAGGTCCATGTGCATCGCCGCGACCGACTCGTCGGGATGGAACACGAGCGGCCGGTTGTCATAGATGCGCGGCTGCTCGCCGGCGTGCTCGGCCAGCTTCGGGAATACGAGCTCCGAACTGCTCCGGCTCGTCGCCTTGGCGACCCGCTTTCTCAGAACGGCCTTGCGGCTTTCCGGCAGCATGGCGAGGAAGTCACGGTCGTCGACGCGGGCATACCACAGCTCGAGCACATCCATGCGGGCGTACTCGCGCATGTGCTGGCGGTAGCTGCGAGCGCAGGCGAGTGCCGCGTCGCAGCCGTCCTGGTCCGACAGGCCGTTGGCGCGGGCGGCAAGCACGAAGGACGAGACGAGCCGCTTGAGGTCCCATTCCCAGGGCGCCGGCAGCGTCTCGTCGTAGTCGTTGATATCGAAGAGCAGGCGGCGCTCCGGGGTTGCGAAGCCGCCGAAATTCAGCAGGTGGCAATCTCCGCAGGCCTGGACAGAGATGCCGGTCGTCGGAGTTCCGGCCAGATCGGCGGCCATGACGGAAGCCGCGCCGCGATAGAAGGTAAATGGCGATTGCAGCATCCGGCCATAGCGGATCGGCAGCAATTCGGTGACCCGGTTCGCATCGGATGCCCTCAGAACAGCGATCGGATCCGCTCGGCGCGCGGACGGGCGCCAGGCGGCATGCGCCAGGCGCGGCACCTTCTCCCGCAGGGCCTTGCCGGCGGCCATGCGCTCCGCCGGCGACACCCATGGTCGCCCGGCCGGTGGCGGGTCACCTCCTGCAGCCAGTCGGTGCATTTGACGGCGTGTCGCCATCGGGTTCCTCCCACAGCCAAATTCCGCATGGGCTGGAAAGCTGAAAGGCAGGTCTGCTCGGGTCTCTCGCTCCGGATGGATAAGGATGGGCAGCCCGCGAGAGCTGCCCATCGGCGCGCTCCTGCCGCCTAGTTGCCGGGCTGTTTCCTGATCGCCTCGTCGATCTGCTTCTTCACGGCATCCAGGTTGAACGACGCCGGGTCCTGCATCGGCGGATAGTCGATCGCCGTGAGGGCCAGTTTCTTGACCTGCTCCTGGACGGTGACGAAGCGCCAGAACTCGCGGGCGTAGAAGTCGTTCATATAGCCCCCGCCGAGATCGTTGAGACTCTGGCGACCGATCGACGGCGTCCGCTCGAACGGATCCTGGCGGATGTTGACCATGGTGGGCATGTCCGTCGTAACCTTCGCTCCGGGCCAACCCTCCGGCTGCTGGTAGAACAGGTACTTGAAGTCATCGACGCGAAGAGCACCCAGCTGGGGGCCGCCGAAATAGAAGAATTCATGGCGCGCGGACGGCGCCTTGCCCAGCAGCAGATCCAGCTGGTTGTAGCCGTCCAGGTGGTTCTTGTAGCTCCGGTCACCGAGCTGCACGCCCTTCAGCAGCTGGTCGGTGATGTCGGGGTTGCCGGCCGCCGCCAGGAGAGTGGGGAACCAATCCAGGGCGGAGAAGATGCCGTTCTCGACCGTGCCCGGCTTGACCTTGCCCGGCCAGCGGATGATCGCCGGGGCGCGGAAGCCGCCTTCATACACGGTGCCCTTGGTGCCCTTGAACGGGGTCATGCCGCCATCGGGCCAGGTGAACACCTCTGCCCCGTTGTCGGTGGTGAAGATGACGATGGTGTTGTCGGCCTCGCCGATATCGTCCAGGTGCTTCATGATCGCGCCGACGCTGTCATCGAGTTGGGCCATGCCGGCTTCCTCGAGACCGAAGTTGGTCTGGCTGTTCATGAGGGCCTGATACTTCGGCGACAGGAACGTCCAGACATGCATGCGCGTCGTGTTGTGCCAGACGAAGAACGGCTTGCCGTCCGCCTTGGCCTTGTCCATGAAGTCGGTCGACTCTTTGACCAGGACTTCATCGAAGGTGCCCATGTCGTATTTGGCCTTCGGCGTGATGTCATGCATGTTCGGCACGTTCGACATGTCCGGGAACGGCGCCAGCGGGCCCTCGTCCACGATCCTCTGCTTGCCGACCTTGCCCCAGCGCGGCTGCTCGATCGGATCGTCGGTATCCGCCGCCCAGCAATGCAGCAAATTGCGCGGGCCGACCTGGTCGCGGTAGGCCTGATCATCCGGGAACGAGAACCAATAGGGGTCCGACATCGCGTCGAGGTGGTACAGGTATCCGAAGAACTCATCAAAACCATGCAGTGTCGGCAGATACTTGTTCAAGTCGCCGAGATGGTTCTTGCCGAACTGGCCGGTGGCATAGCCCTGAACCTTGAGGGCGGAGGCGATGGTTGCAGCCTTGTCCGGCATGCCCACATCCGCGCCGGCCTGGCCGACGGTCGTCAGGCCCGTGCGCAACGGGATCTCGCCGGTGATGAAGCTCGCCCGGCCTGCGGTGCAACTCGCCTCCGCATAGTAGTCGGTGAACATCATGCCCTCGGACGCCAGCTTGTCGAGGTTGGGCGTCTTGCCGGACATCATGCCCCGATGATAGGCGCCGATGTTGAACCAGCCGACGTCGTCGCCCATGATGACGACGATGTTGGGCTTCGCGCCCGCGGCCGCCGGCGATGCCGGCGTCGGCGCGGTCTGGGCCTCTGCCGTCGCGAAAGGCATGGCCACCCCGGCCGCCGCGGCCAGCGCCGTGCCCGAGAGCAGCAGCTTCCGCCGGCTGACGCCGGCTGCCGATGTTGGTCCCTGCGGGTGCTTGCCGTCGATGTCGACCGTCTCGGGTGTCCTATCGATCGGATCCATGGGTTGGTTCCTCCTGTTCGACAGATCAAGGGGCGGGTGAAGCGCTCCCTCGTTTCACGCAGCGGAAGCCGATATGGCTCATGGAAGTGTCGACCGGCTGGGCGTGGCGCGCGGCCGGGCGATAGCGCCGGCAGTAGTTCGGGGCGCAGAGGTGCGACCCACCCTTGACGACGCGACGCGGGATCCGCAGCTGCGGCCCGGCGCGGTCATAGCTCGCCTCCAGGCTGCCGCCGCGCGGGTTCCGCGACACGCAGCATGCCTTCGGCGCATCGGGCTGGTGCCGGTCGGCCCAGAAGTCGCTCGTCCACTCCCAGACATTGCCGATCATGTCGTGCAGGCCGTAGCCATTCGCCGGGAACGCCTCGACCGGCGACGTCCGGGGATAGCCGTCGGCTTCCAGGTTCTCGTGAGGAAACGCGCCCTGCCAGGTGTTCGCCACGTGGCGGCCGCCGGGCGTGAACGCGTCGCCCCAGGCGAACTCCGCGCCGTCCAGGCCGCCGCGGGCCGCGAACTCCCATTCGGCTTCGGTGGGGAGGTCCTTGCCGGCCCAGGCCGCATAGGCGGCGACATCCTGGTAGGCCACATGCACCACCGGGTGGTCGTCGAGCCCCTCGATGCTGCTGCCGGGCCCATAGGGGTGGCGCCAATGCGCACCGCTCCGGAATTCCCACCACTGCGAACACTTCCGCAGGTCGACGGGGCGCGGCGGCGGTGCGAAGACCAGCGAGGCGGCCCTCAGCATCTCGGGCTTCGCGCCTGGATAGTCCTTCGGATCCGGCGGGATCTCCGCGAAGGTCACATAGCCGGTCGCCTCGACGAAGGCGCGGAACTGCCGGTTGGTGACCGGCGTCCGGTCCATCCAGAAGCCATCGACCCGAACGCCGTGCACAGGCGCTTCTTCGGGGTAATGACGATCCGATCCCATCCGGAAACTGCTTCCGCAGATCCAGATCATGTCCGCGCATTCGGAGTCCGTCTGTTCGATCGGAAGGGATGGATTCGAGATCATCGAGGCAACCAGTGCATTGCAGCCGTGCGGCTGCGGTCAGAACCGGATGGTGACGCCGAGGATCGGCCCGTAGAGCGCCAGGTCGTCGAGCGGCGCGTGGCCGCCGAAGTCGTAGCTCCTTCAAGGATCATCGAGGAAACAATCGCAGTGTTACGTCTCGGATCAGGTCAGCGAACTTTGGATCCGCCGGCCCGGTCGCCTGATCGAGATACCCAGACACCGCCGAAGCCTCTCCGCCCGCCGCGCAGAACGCCGCCCTGACCACGATCGGCCGCTTTGCTGCCGCGGTCGGGAGGGACTGGACGTTGCAGAGATCCACCGCCAGGACGTCCGGGGAAGGATTGAAGACAAGGGTGACGGAATAGTCTCGGTTCGCGGAGGGGCCGGGAGTGGTGGTAAAGCGAGTCTTCGGCCCGACCGGCGTGCCTGTCATGAGTGCGGTAACCGCCTGATCGAAGCCGGGGGTTCCGAACGGATTTCCCAGGACCGTGGTCTTTAGATCCCGTCCGTCCGCGGCGGCAAAGAATTCCGCCGACGAGTAAAGCGGGTTAATGTCCTCAACAACAACTCGGTCGCCCGAACATCCACCGGCGACCAGAGTGGCCAGGGTAACAACGATGCGGAGGTGGGTTGCCATCTCTACCTCCAAAATACTGAATTGATACCAGGGCGGTCGGCGAACAGGGTGGGGTTCGGTGCCACGCCGGTCAGGGTCAGCGCTGTCCCTGCGAGGCTGGTGCCGCGTGCATTCATCACGATCAGCGAGGGCAGCATCTCCTTCTTGGCTGTTGCGCCGATCGTCTTCTGTGCTGGCTCGCTGATCGCATCCTGCGCCAGCGTCAGCCGTGGCGCGCAGAACAGCCCGACCACAGCTGCAACCACGCAAGCGGTCGAGAAACTCCTGGTCAGTCTGCTGTTGGTTTTCATTGCGTTGCACTCCCTGTTTTCCAGCGCGCTCCCCGGTCTGATGAAGCCTCCGCTTCTTTTCATGACGGTCGGTGCCGTCGACCGCGCAGCCACGGTCAGAACCGGATGGTGACTCCGAGGATCGGCCCGTAGAGCGCCAGGTCGTCGAGCGGCGCGTGGCCGCCGAAGTCGTAGCCGAGATAGCGGTAGCCGATCGCGCCCGAGACCGAGTTGCTGAAGCTGTATTCGACCGCGCCGATCACCTGCCAGGTGAGGTCGGAGTTGCCGGCGCCGATGTCGGCGTAGCCGAACAGCGAGAACCCGTCGCCGAGCTCGACATCGGCGCGGACACCAACGAGGCCATCGACGATCGTGGCGCTGTCGCTGGAGCCGCGCGAGAGCCCAAGCGGGCCCTGGCCCTTGAAGTCGGTGTCGACCCACAGCCCCAGAATCCGGGTGCCGACCAGAAGGTCGACGCCGAGCTTCGGCTCGTCCACCACCCGGGCGGTGGCGCCGACCGTCGCCACAAGGGCTTCCAGGTTGGTGTGGTACCGGGTCCTGAAGGGGCCGGACAGGTTGCCGCCGACGCTGAGGGACACGTAGTCGAGGTCGACGAGCAGGCCGATCCGCTCATAGCGGACCGTGCCGAAGATCATGCCGGCGAAATCGAGATCGCTCAGGATGTCGGAGAAATCCTTGTCGATCGACACCGACGGGACGCTGCGGTCGCCGCGGGTGCCGCGACCGCGGGTGCTGCCGCTGACCGAGGGCAGCCAGGCATAGGGCGTGATGTGGACAAACCACGGCCCGGCCTCCGTGCTCGCGGGCGGCGGCGCGGCCGCATCCTGGGCCGCGGCCGGAGCCCCGAAGGCCGCGCAGCACAGGGCCGCGACGACCACGCCGGTGGTCCGTGCTCGCCGGGTGGCGTCGGCAAAGGCCGTCACCATTTCGGCTTTCCTCCCTGTTGTCGGCCCGCCGTTGCACCAGCGGGTCGCGATTCTGCCCCGGGTCAGGCCGCCGCCTTCAGGCCGCGGCCATCATTGGCCCATGGTGATCTCGATCGCGTCGGCGCCGAGGCTCAGCATCAGCCCTTCCCGCTTGGCGACCAGGTGCATGACGACGCCGCTGTCGTTCTGGAGCCAGAGATCGCCGCCGCTCGTGGTGCCAATGGCAAAACCGTAGCGCCCCTGGGCGTAGGTCCCTGGGAACTGCTCGATGCTCTGCAGCTTGTAGACCTCGCCACGGGCCTCGACCGTCGACAGGCCGATGCCGCCGATGCCGACGCCACCGACCTTGAACGGGTAGCTCCGGCCGCGGAAATTCAGGGTCCCACCGCCGGCGGTGCCGCTGCCAAGATAGGCGGCCTGGACCTCATGCATCTCCACGGTGCCGTCGGGCGCCTGGCCTGCAAGCGTCGGGGGAGGGCCGGACTGCTGGCTGGAGCACGCCGCAAGCAACAGAGCTGCGGCCACATAGAATACAATGCATCGCTTATGCTTTGCGCTGGATCGACGATCCCCGCTTAATATGGCGCATGCCATGATTGTCCTCTCCCTCAACAATCACCCACGCAGTCTTAGTATGGAATTAACATCCTAATTTTTTACATCATACCAAGCTCTATCGCCATTTTCTACCAATAATTAGAAGGCCATTGCTCTTATGGTTTCGTCATCTGGCTCCGGAGGCGCTCGACAGGCCCCTGAGGTCCGGATCGACTGATGAATTCCCGACCAGGCGCTTGACGTATTTGAGCGGCGCCAGTGTCCTCAGAGACACGGCTGGGGGCGGTGACGTCCGTGCTGGGCGATCACTTCAAACTGGCGACCGACAGTCTGCGTCCAGCCGCAGACGGGCTTCACTCACCTCCGCTCACCCCCTGAAGCTGCGGCGGAACTCGCGCGGGGTCATCGCCTTCAGCGCCCGGAACTGGCGGTTGAAATTGGCGATGTTGGGGTAGCCGACCTCGTCGGCGATATGAGCGATCGGCCGGTCGCTGTTGATCAGCAGCGAGCAGGCCTGGCCGATGCGCAGCTGGGCGACGTAGCGCGACACGGTCAGCCTTGTGTGCCGGCGGAAGAAGCGGTGGAAGGCCGAGGGGCTGAGGCAGGCCAGGTCGGTCAGCGCCGCGATCGGGATCTCGTCGCGGTAGTGGGCGTGGATGTGATTCAGCACCCGGTCGATCCGCGCCTGCTCCGGCGCCGCGACGGCGGCCGGCAGCGGCGCCGGGGCGGCCAGCGGCGCCCGGCCCTCGTCCCGCGCCAGGGCGGTCAGAACCTCGATTAGCCGCAGCAGGCGGCCGGCGGGGTCGAGATCCGGCATCGCCTCGATCGCCGGCCGTACCGCAGCGGCGGCAGTGGCGGAGAAGGCAAGGCCGCGTCCGGCCTCGTCGAGGAGGCGGGCCACCGGCCGCAGTTCGGCCAGCGACCCGACCAGCCGCGCCGCCCAGTCCGGCGAGAACCACATCACCAGGGCGATATGCGGCCGGGCCGGATCGATCCGCTCGCGCGAGCACCAGGTGTGCGGCAGGTTCGGGCCGACCAGCACCAGGTCGCCGTCGTCGTATTGGCCGAGATGGTCGCCGACATGGCGCTGGCCGCGACTGTTCAGCGTCAGCGTCAGCTCGAATTCCGGGTGGTAGTGCCATTCGAACGGGATGGCGTCGTCCAGCCGCCGGTTCAGCAGCGTCCAGGATGCATCCCCCGGCACCGTCACCTTCTCGAAGATCGGCTGCATGGCGAAAATTGATACGCATGAACGGCGTGGGCGCCATCCGACGCGACTCTAGTATCAGTTTTCGGCAGGCGGCGCCAACATGGCGAGCGCGGACGGCGCTACAGTCCTGACATGGACGGCCGAACGCCGCACCGCTCAGGGGAACCGCCGATGGACCGCTATCAGTACGGGGATAACCGGCCGGGCAACGCCTCGGTCTCCTACACCTACGACACTCAGCTCAAGGACATCGAGAAGACGCTGCCGCTGCGCGTCCTGTCCGAGGCCGACTGGAAGCACTGGATCACCTGGGGCTATGTCGTGGTCCCCAACGCCGTGCCGGCCGAGCATGTCCGGCGCACGCGGGACCTGCTGTGGGAGTTCCAGGAGATGGATCCGAAGGATCCGGAGAGCTGGGTGAAGCCGCAGCTGCGCGATCATGCGATGAAGGAGCTGAACAACAGCGGCATGGTCGAGATCTACAACCACCAGCTGCTGTGGGACAACCGCCAGCACCAGCGGATCTACGACGCCTTCGTCGACATCTGGGACACCGAGCGGCTGTGGGTCACCATCGACCGCGCCAACCTGAACCCGCCGAACCGGCAGGCCCGCGGCTTCGACGGCTTCATCCACTGGGACGCCGACACCTCGCTGACGCCGCTGCCGGTGAACTGCCAGGGCGTGCTGTCGCTGGTCGACACCGACCCGGAGATGGGCGGCTTCCAATGCGTGCCGGAGCTGTTCCGGACGCTGGAGACCTGGCGCGAAACCCAGCCGGCCGATCGCAATCCCTGGGCACCGGACACCACGGGCTTCGAGATCAGGAACATCACCATGAAGGCCGGCGATCTGCTGATCTTCAACAGCCTGCTGGCCCACGGCATCCGGCCGAACCGGTCGCAGGACCGGGTGCGGATGGCGCAGTACATCTCGATGACCCCGGCGGACGAGGGCAACGCCCAGCTGCGCGACTGGCGCGTCCAGTCCTGGCGCGACCGCGAGCCGCCGCAGGGCTACGCCTTCCCCGGCGATCCGCGCGAATGGGAGAAGACCCGCTATGAGCGCGCGGCGCTGACCCCGCTGGGCGAGAAGCTGCTCGGCCTGGCCTCCTGGGACGAATAGCCTGCGGCGCCGGATCAGGACCGGTCTTGTCCGATCCTGCGGGATGCCTCCATCATTTCGAGAGCGAAAGGGAGGAGTCCGCACCATGGATCTGCACGGCAAGACCATCCTGATCACCGGCTCCACCGACGGGGTCGGCGTCTGGGTCGCCCGCCGGCTGGCGGCCGACGGCGCCCATGTCCTGCTGCACGGCCGCAGCCAGGAGCGCGGCCATGCGGTGCTGGAGGCGATCCGGGCGGATGGCGGCAGCGCCGAGTTCCTGCCGGCCGACCTGTCCTCGCTGGCCGAGGTGCGCCGGCTGGCCGGGGCGGTGCTGGCGCGGCACGACCGGCTCGACGTGCTGATCAACAATGCCGGCATCGGCCTCGGGCTGGATCAGACCCGGCGCGAGACCAGTGCCGACGGATATGAGCTGCGCTTCGCCGTGAACTACCTCGCCGGCTTCCTGCTGACCCGGCTGCTGCTGCCGGTGCTGCGGCGCAGCGCGCCGGCGCGGATCGTCAACGTCGCTTCGGCCGGACAACAGGAGATCGATTTCGACGACGTCATGCTGACCCACGGCTACAGCGGCATGCGCGCCTATTGCCAGAGCAAGCTGGCGCAGATCCTGTTCACCTTCGACCTCGCGGAGGAGCTGCGCGGCAGCGGCGTCACCGCCACCTGCCTGCACCCCGCGACGCATATGGACACGACCATGGTGCGGCAAGGCGGCTTCCAGCCGACCAGCACCGTGGCGGAGGGCGGCGAGGCGATCCTGGCGCTTGCGGTCTCGCCCGGGCGGGAGGGCGAGAGCGGGGTCTATTTCAGCGGCCAGCACCCGGCCCGGCCGCTGGCCCAGGCCGAGGACCCGGCGGCGCGGGAGCAGCTGCGGCGCCTCAGCACCCGCCTCACCGATCTTGAACCGGGCTGAACCGCCGGTGCTTGGCCGGATCATGTCCCATTCGTAACTTGTCCGAGGCGAGGCGCGGCGCGAAGGTCGCTGGCATCGGAGGTGCGCGATGGCGACCGATACTGCATCGAGATCTGGTGGAACCGTCCGGCGCTGGCTGCGCGGCGCCGGTGAGTTGGCGGTGCTGCTGCTGGTGATCGCGGCCGGCAAGACCGCCATCGCCGAGCCCTTCTACGTCCCCTCCGGCTCGATGGAGCCGACGCTGCAGATCGGCGACGAGCTGGTGGCCGCCAAGTTCAGCTACGGCTACAGCGCCGCCTCGCTGCCCTTTGGCCTGACCGTGCCGGAGAGCGGCCGGGTGCTGGGCCGGATGCCGGCCCGCGGCGACGTCGTCGTCTTCCGCTGGCCCGGCGACCCGTCGCAAACCTGGGTCAAGCGGGTGATCGGGCTGCCGGGCGACCGCGTCGCGATGCGCGACGGGCGGCTCTGGATCAATGGCGAGCCGGTCGGGCTGCGGCCGGACGGCGAGGGCAGGGTGGAGCACGGCAACGGCTCGACCGTGCCGGCCGTCCGTGCGATCGAGACCCTGCCGGGCGGCATCAGCCACCCGATCTTCAAGCTCTATGCCCGCGGGCCGCTGGACGAGATGGCAGAGGTCACGGTGCCGCCCGGCGACCTCTTCGTCATGGGCGACAACCGCGACAACTCGGCCGACAGCCGCCTGCCGGTCAGCGCGGGCGGTGTCGGCCTGCTCCCGGTCGGCGACCTGGTCGGCAAGGCCGAGGTCATCGTCGCGTCCTGGGATCTCGGCCGCGCCTCGCAGCCGGTCTGGACCTGGCCCGCCGGCCTGCGGCTGGATCGGTTCCTCTCGGCGATCGAGTGATACCGACGGGCCGTCAATAAAAACTCGTCATGGCGAGCCCCGAAGGGGCGTGGCCATCCAGGGCGACTCGCACCAGCCCCTGGATGGCCACGGCGCTGCGCGCCTCGCCATGACGAAGGGGGAAGGACGTCGCCGATCAGATCGCCGCGGTGACCTGGATCTCGACCCGGTATTCCGGGCCGGCCAGCTTGCTTTCGACCGTGGCGCGGGCCGGGGTGTTGCCGGGCGAGACCCACTTGTCCCAGGCCGCGTTCATCGCCGCGAAATCGGCGATGTCGGCCAGCCAGATGTTGGCGGTCAAGAGCTTGGTCTTGTCGGTGCCGGCCTCGGCCAGGATGCCGTCGATCGCGGCCAGGATCTGGCGGGTCTGGTCGGTCACGTCCGGGGTCGGGTTCTCGGCGACCTGGCCGGCCAGGAACACGCGGTCGCCATGAATGACGGCAGCGCTCATGCGCGGGCCGACGCCGATGCGCTTGATGGTCATGGATATCCTCTCTTCTCTTCGGGTGGATCAGGAGTCGAGTCTGGCCAGCAGCCGGGCCCGGGTGGGTTCGTCGACGAAGGCGGCCTGCAGCGCGGTGCGGGTCACCTGCCGCAGGGCAGCCTCGTCGAGGCCGAAATGCCGCTCCGCCACCGCGTATTCATGGCCGATGGTGGTGGCGAAATAGGGCGGGTCGTCGCTGTTCAGCGTCACCTGCACCCCGGCCTCCAGCAGCTTGCGCAGCGGATGGGCACGATAGTCCGGATAGACCTTGGTGGCGATGTTGCTGGTCGGGCAGACCTCCAGCACCGTGCCGCGGTCGGCCAGCTCGCGCACCAGGGCCGGGTCCTCGATCGACCGCACGCCGTGGCCGATGCGGGCCACGGGCAGGCGCAGGGCGGCCCACACGCTCTCCGGCCCCGCCGCCTCGCCGGCGTGGACGTTGCAGGCCAGCCCGGCCTCGTCATGGGCGATGCGGAAGGCCTGGGCGAACAGCCGCGGCGGGAAGCCGGCCTCGTCGCCGCCCATGCCGAAGCCGGTGACCAGCGGATGCGGGTGCTTTGCCGCCAGCTTCGCCACCTCGACTCCGCGCTCGGCTCCCAGATGGCGGACGCAGGTGACGATGATGCGGGATTCGATGCCGGTCTCGGTCCGCGCATCCTCGATACCCTGGACGATGCCGTCGACATGGCCCTGATACGACAGGCCGGCCGCGGCGGCATGGTCGGGCGAGGACATCAGCTCGACATAGATCGCGCCCTCGGCGGCGCAGGCCTTCAGGTATTCATAGGTGACGTCGCGATAGTCCCGATCGGTCCTGATCACCGTGCTGGCGGCGTCATAGACCTTGAGGAAGTGCAGGAAACTGGTCCAGGCGAACTCGCCCCGGGCGTCGAACAGGTCGGCGGGCAGGGTCATGCCGTGTCGCGCAGCGAGGCGGCGGACCAGGTCCGGGCTGGCCGCGCCCTCCAGATGCAGGTGAAGCTCCGCCTTCGGCAGCATCGCCGCGCCCTCCGTCACGATCGTCATGATACCGGGACCCCGCTCTCGCCGGCCGGGTCGGTCGCCCCGCCGGGCGGCGAGGCGGGGGATTTGGTCCGCGTCTCGCGGTGCAGGATGTACAGGCCGCTGGCGACGACGATCGCCGAGCCGACCCAGATCCACAGATCTGGCACGTCGCCCCACAGCATGAAGCCCAGCCCCACGCCCCAGATCATGCCGGTGTATTCGAACGGCACCACGATCGACGGCGTCGCCACGCGATAGGCCTGGGCCATCATGATCGCGCCGATGCCGCCGAGCAGGCCGAGCACGGCGAGGAGGCCGGCATCCTTCCAAGTCGGCGTCACCCAGACGAAGGGCATCTGCACCCCGGCGACGGCGACGATGACGATGGTGGCGTAGAAGATCATCGAGGCATTGGTCTCGGTGCGGCTGTAGAAGCGCATCAGCACCATCGACAGGGCGTAGGCCGCGGTGGCCAGCAGGGCGACGGCGGCGCCGCCGCCGAAGCTGCTGCCCTCGCCGCCGGGCCGGATCATGATCAGCACCCCGGCGAAGCCGACCAGCACGGCCAGCCAGCGCCGCAACCCCACCTTCTCGCCCAGGATCGGCACCGACATGGCGGTGATGAACATCGGCGCGGCGAAGCCGATGGCGTAGGCATCGGCCAGCGGCATCACCGCGAAGGCCCAGAAGAAGCCGAAGGTGCCGACGCAGCCGACCAGGCCACGCATCAGATGCGCCCAGACTCGCCGGGTCCGCAACGCCTTGATCCCGGGCGGCCGATACAGCAGCACCAGGGTCGGGATCAGCCCGATCGAGGCGCGGAAGAACACGATCTGGGCGATCGGATAATCGGCCGACAGCCATTTGATCATCGCGTCCATGACGCACAGGACGAAGACGCCGCCGGCATAGAGGGCGATGCCCTGCGCCGCCGACTGCTTCGCCTGCGGCGGCGCGGCCACGGCCTGCGTGTCCATGGCTCAGGCGATCCGCTCGGCGACCAGCGCCGGCTGGGCCGGGGCGGTGTCGGCCACGGTCACGGCGGCGCGGATCGCGGCTTCGGCCGCGGCGGCCGAAGCCTCGTCGCGGGCATGCAGCAACGCCAGCGGCCGGCCCTTGGCGCCGACGGCCTCGCCGATTGCGGCGATTTCGGTCAGGCCGACGGCGTGGTCGACGCCGTCCTCCGGCCGGGTGCGCCCTCCGCCCAGCGCGACGATGGCGACGCCGATGGCCCGGGCGTCGACCGCGGCGACGACGCCGCTTTGCTCCGCCGCAATCGGCCGCACCACCGGCGCCGCCGGCAGGTGGTCCTTCTCCAGGATGTCGGCCGGGCCGCCCAGGTCGCGGACCATGCGGGCGAAGCGCTCCGCCGCGGCGCCACTGGCCAGGGCGTGCTCGACCTTGACCCGCGCTGCCTCGGCATCCGCGGCCAGGCCGCCGATCACCAGCAGCTCGGCGGTCAGCCGGGCGGTCACCTCCCACAGCCGCTCGTCCTTCGGCCCGCCGGTCAGCAGGTCGATCGATTCGCGGACCTCGACGGCGTTGCCGGCGCTGCGGCCCAGCGGCTGGTTCATGTCGGTCAGCAGGGCGACCGCCGGCAGCCCCCCACCGTTCGCCACGTCGACGATCGACCGGGCCAGGGCGCGAGCGTCATCGATGTCGCTCATGAAGGCGCCGGTGCCGAACTTGACGTCCATCACCAGCCCGCCCAGGCCGGCGGCCATCTTTTTCGACAGGATCGACGCGGTGATCAGGTCGATCGACTCGACCGTGCCGGTGGTGTCGCGGATGGCGTAGATGCGGCGGTCGGCTGGGGCGATGTCGCGGGTGGCGCCGACCACGGCGCAACCGGCCGACCGCACCACCCGGTCCAGGACATCCGTCTCCGGCTGGCTGACATAGCCGGGGATCGAATCCATCTTGTCCAGCGTGCCGCCGGTGTGGCCCAGGCCGCGGCCGGAGATCATCGGCACGAAGCCGCCGCAGGCGGCGACGATCGGGGCCAGGATCAGGCTGGTCTTGTCGCCGATGCCGCCGGTCGAATGCTTGTCCAGCACCGGACCGGGCAGGTTGGCGGCCGACCAGTTCAGCACCCGGCCGGACCGGGCCATGGCGCGGGTGAAGGCCACCCGCTCCGGCATCGTCATGCCGCGGAAGAACACCGCCATGGCGAAGGCGGCGATCTGGGCGTCGGTGACGCTGGCATCCACGGCGCCGCGCACCATCGCCTCGATCTCGGCGTCGGCGAGCACGGCCCCGTCGCGCTTGCGGCGGATGATCTCCTGCGGCAGCAGCGCCATCTCAGCGGCGCTCGACCGGCGCGGCGACGAACTCGGACATGGCGACCCTCGGGCGAATCCGTTTGGACACGGTTGGTTCTTACTAGGACGGGACGAGGGCGGATGCCAGAGCCGTTCTGGCGGGTCAGTCCCGCAGGTTCTCCGGCCCGAAGGAATGCGGCAGCAGGGCGTCCAGCGTTGTGGTCATGCGTAGCCCCTCCGGCCCGCAGACATGGATCTTCGTGTCCCCCCGGGCGAACTCCCGGATGCGTTGGCGGCAGCCGCCGCAGGGCGTGCACAGCAGGGTGTCGCCGGCCTCGCCGCCGATCACCACGATCTCCTCGATCGCCTTGCCGCCGGCCGCGACCATGATGCCGATCGCCGTCGCCTCGGCGCATTGGCTCTGGGGATAGGCGGCGTTCTCGACGTTGCAGCCGGCATGAATGCGCCCGTCCGGGGTGCGGATGGCGGCGCCGACCGGGAAGTGCGAATAGGGCACATGGGCGTGCGCCCGGGCGGCGCTGGCGGCCTGGAACAGCGTGTCGAAAGCCTTGTCCGCCATGAGCTTAGCGTTCCTTGACGTAGGGCACGCCGCTGGCCTTCGGCGCGGTCGCCCGGCCGATGAAACCGGCCAGCAGGACCACCGTCAGGATGTAGGGCAGCGCCTGGATCAGCTGGACCGGGACCTCGCCGAAGCCGGGGATGATGGTGCCCTGCAGCCGCGCCTCCAGCGCGTCGAGCAGGCCGAACAGCAGGCAGGTCAGCATCACCGGCCAGGGCTTCCACTTGGCGAAGATCAGGGCGGCGAGGGCGAGATAGCCCTTGCCGGCGGTCATGTCGCGGCCGAAGGAGGCGTTCTGCGCCACCGACAGATAGGTGCCGGCCAGGCCGCACAGCACCCCGGTCAGCACCATCGCCTGGTAGCGCAGCGCCGTCACCGAGATGCCGGCAGTGTCGACCGCAGCGGGGTTCTCGCCGACCGCGCGCAGCCGCAGCCCGAAGCGGGTGCGGTACACGATCCAGGCCGTCAGCGGCACCGCCAGGAAGGCGGCATAGACCAGCACCGAATGGCCGGAGATCAGCTCGGACCAGATCGGCCCGATCACCGGCACCTCGCGCAGCGTATCGGCCAGCGGCAGCACGATCTGCTGGAACCGGGCGTCGCCCTCCAGCGGCGGGGTCTGGCCGCCGCGCTGGTACCAGGCGATGCCGAGCGTCACGGTCAGGCCCGAGGCCAGGATGTTGATGGCGAGGCCGGAGACCACCTGGTTGCCGCGATGGGTGATCGAGGCATAACCGTGCAGCAGCGCCAGCACCACCGAGACCACCACGCCCATGCCCAGCCCGGCCCAGGCCGAGCCGGTGCCGGCGGCCATGGCGGCGGAGGCGAAGGCGGCGGCCAGCATCTTGCCCTCGAGCCCGATGTCGACCAGCCCGGCGCGCTCCGCGAACAGGCCGGCCAGCGCTGCCAGCACCAGCGGCGTCGAGGTGCGGATGGTGGCGTCGAGCAGGGCGATGACGTCGAGCAGGGTCATGAGCTTGCCCCCTTCGCCACCTGCAGCGCCGGCGCGCGGCGCCGGAACAGCGCCTCGATCCGCGGCCGGAACAGGTTCTCCAGCGCGCCGGCGAACAGGATCACCAGCCCCTGGATCACCACCACCATGTCGCGGGTGATCTCCGGCATATCGAAGTTCAGCTCCGCCCCGCCCTGGTAGAGGGCACCGAACAGCAGCGCTGCGAAGATGATGCCGAAGGGGTGGTTGCGGCCCATCAGCGACACGGCGATGCCGACGAAGCCGGCGCCGGCGACGAAGTTCAACAGGATGCGCCGCTGCACCCCCATGATCTCGTTCAGCGCGATGAAGCCGGACAGGGCGCCGGAGATGCACATCGCCAGCAGGATGATGCCGGCGACCGAGATGCCGCCATAGACCGCCGCGCGCGGGTTCAGCCCCACCGTCCGCAGGGCGTAGCCCCAGCGGGTGCGCCAGATGAAGATCCAGACGAAGACGCAGCAGGCCAGCGCCCACAGGAAGGACAGGTTCAGCGGCAGTCGCCGCATCTTGATGCCGAACCAGGACAGCACCTCGCTGATGGTCGGCAGCACGGTGTTGGCGGCGAAGGCCCGGCTTTCCGGCGATTGCTGGCCCGGCGCGATCAGCACATGGACCATCAGATAGACCATCAGCGACGAGGCGATGAAGTTGAACATGATCGTCGTGATGACGATGTGGCTGCCCCGCTTCGCCTGCAGATAGGCCGGGATGAAGGCCCAGGCGGCGCCGAACAGCGCGGCCGCGATGATCGCCAGCGGCAGCACCAGGATGAAGGGCAGGAAGTCGAGATACAGGCAGACCAGCCCGACCCCGAGCCCGGCGATATAGGCCTGGCCCTCGGCGCCGATGTTGAACAGCCCGGCATGGAAGGCGACCGCCACGGCGAGGCCGGCGAAGATGAAGTTGGTGGTGTAGTAGAGCGTGTAGCTCCAGTTCGGGAAGGTGCCGAACGCACCTTTCAGCAGCAGCCCCGCCGCCCGTACCGGGGTGTAGAGGTAGTCCGCCCCGGGCAGTGTGCCGTCGGCATACTGGCCCCAGTAGATCAGCAGCACCACCAGCCCGGCGGCGATGAAGGCCAGCACCAGGTTGACCGCCGGAATCAGCCCGATCGACACCCAGCGCGGCACATCGGCCGGACGGCCGAAGGCACTCATTCCGCCGCCTCCTGCTGGACGCCGGCCATCATCAGGCCCAGCGACTGCTCGCTGGCGCCATCGGCCGCGACCTCGCCGACGATCATGCCGTCGAACATCACCAGGATGCGGTCGGCCAGCGAGCGGATCTCGTCGAGCTCGACCGAGACCAGCAGGATCGCCTTGCCGCTGTCGCGCAGCGCCACCAGCCGGCGGTGGATCGCCTCGATCGCGCCGATGTCGACGCCGCGCGTCGGCTGGCCGACCAGCAGCACCTTCGGATCGCGCTCGACCTCGCGGCCGACGATGATCTTCTGCTGGTTTCCGCCTGAGAAGTTGGCGGCCTTGAGATGCGGGTTCGGCGGCCGCACGTCGTAGTCCCGCATCAGCCGCTCGCAATGGGCCAGCACCTTGCGCCCGTCGGTCATCACCGCGCCGTTATAGGCCGGGTCGGCATGGTGGCCGAGGATCGCGCATTCGGCGGCGGTGAAGGCGGTCACCAGCCCCTCGCGGTGGCGGTCCTCCGGCACATGGCCGACGCCCAGCGCGCGCATTGTCCCGGCATCGACATGGGGCAGGGACGACAGCGCGGTGCCGCCGACCGCGATGTCGCCCTTGGCCGGCCGGACCATGCCGGCCAGTGCGGCCAAGAGCTCCGACTGGCCGTTGCCGGACACGCCGGCGATGCCGACGATCTCGCCGGCCCGCAGCGCGAAGGACACGTCCTTGACCCGGCGCACGCCCTGGCCGTCGACGACGTCGAGGTCGCGGATTTCCATCAGCGTCGCGCCCGGCCGGGCCGGGGTCTTGTCGACGCGCAGCAGCACCTTGCGGCCGACCATCAGCTCGGCCAGCTGCTCGCGGCTGGTCTCTCTGGTGGCGACATTGGCGACGACGCGGCCCTGCCGCATCACCGTCACCGCATCGGTGATCGCCATGATCTCGCGCAGCTTGTGGGTGATCAGGATCACCGTCTTGCCCTGGGCCCGCAGCGCCGCGAGGATGCGGAACAGGTGGTCGGCCTCCTGCGGCGTCAGCACGCCGGTCGGCTCGTCCAGGATCAGGATGTCGGCGCCGCGGTACAGCGCCTTCAGGATCTCGACCCGCTGCTGCAGGCCGACCGGCAGGTCGCCGACCACGGCGTCGACCGGCACCTCGAGGGTGTATTCACGCTCCAGCCGCTGCAGCTCGGCCCGCGCCTTGGCCTTGCCGCCGGCCAGCAGCGCGCCGCCCTCGGCACCGAGGATCACATTCTCCAGCACGGTGAACGGCTCCACCAGCATGAAATGCTGGTGGACCATGCCGATGCCGGCCGCGATCGCGTCGCTGGAGGAGGTGATGCGCCTGGGCCGGCCGTCGACCAGGATCTCGCCGCTGTCGGCCTCGTAGAAGCCGTACAGGATCGACATCAGGGTCGACTTGCCGGCGCCGTTCTCGCCGATGATGCCATGGATCGTGCCGGGGGCGATCGTCAGCGACACGTCCTGGTTGGCCTTGACCGGGCCGAAGCTCTTGTTGATGCCGCGCAGCTCGATGGCCGGCGGCGCCCCTGTTGGGGCACCGCCAACCGTCGCGGCGCGGGTCACGCCATCATTGTCCATTGCGGATCGGACGCCGCTGTTACATCGGGCAGGAGTTGTTGGTGCGGTAGTCCACCACCTGGATCGACCCGTCGATGATGCCCTTGGCCGCGGCGTCGACCTTAGTCTTCATCTCCGGCGTGACCAGCTTGGCGTTGTTGTCGTCCAGCGCCCAGCCCACGCCGTCCTCCTTGAGGCCGAGCACGTTGACGCCGGGCTTGAACTTGCCGTCCTGCGCCGATTTGAAGACGTTGTAGGCGGCGACGTCGACGCGCTTCAGCATCGAGGTCAGGACCGAGCCCGGATGCAGGTGGTTCTGGTTGCTGTCGACGCCGATCGACAGCTTCTTGGCGTCGGCCGCGGCCTGCAGCACGCCGAGGCCGGTGGCGCCCGCCGCGGCATAGACGACATCGGCGCCGCGATCGAACTGGCTGCGCGCCAGCTCGCCGCCCTTGGTCGGGTCATTCCAGGCGGCCGGGGTAGTGCCGGTCATGTTCTCCAGCACCTTGGCGCTGGAATTGGCGTAGTGCACGCCCTGGACATAGCCGCAGCCGAAGGCGCGGATCAGCGGGATGTCCATGCCGCCGACGAAGCCGACCGTGCCGGTCTTCGAGGCCAGCGCCGCCAGCACGCCGACCAGGAAGGAGCCTTCCTGCTCCTTGAACACGATCGACTGCACGTTCGGCTTCTCGACCACCGCGTCGATGATCGCGAACTTCACGTCCGGGAACTCGTCGGCGACGATCTCCAGCGCCGGGGCCTGGGCGAAGCCGACCGCGATCACGACATTGGCGCCGTTCTCGGCCATGCGGCGCAGCGCCTGTTCGCGCTGGGACTCGTTGGTGACCTCGAACTCGGCGATCTTGACGCCGGACTCCTCGGACCACTTCTTCGAGCCGTTGTAGATGCCTTCGTTGAAGGAGCGGTCGAACTTGCCGCCCATGTCGAAGACCACTGCCGGCTTCACCTCGTCGGCGAAGGCAGCCCCGGCCACGAGCGCCGTGGAGAGGGCGAGGGCGGAAAGAAGGTTTTTCATTGTTGGAAGACGCTCCCTGTCAAACCAAGTGTCAGAACATATCTGCCATGCGCATGGGGCGCCAGCGCCGCGAGGGGCCGGGGGCATGGGCGGAGGATATGGAGCAGGCCGGCCGCGCCGGCGTCGGATGCCGTCGTCATCATCTCTCCCAGGGGCTCGATCCCGGATGTCCAGCCGGGAGACGACGAACCGCAAGCCTCGCATGGCGCCGTGGCCGGATTCCCGTGCCCTCGGCGCCGCCTCTCCTGAAGTCGAACCGTAACGAAATCCTGACCAAATGGTCAAAGCAAATTTTGCGTTGAAAATCAGTATTAATATCGGACAAAAGACCTATCGTCGGTTCGACGGGATCTGCTGGATCTGAGCAGCAGTCATCGCGCCCGGCTCCTCAGACGGCTCGCGAATGGCGTGAGGACGGGCGAGGGGCGGGTCACGATTTTGCGCTAACGCACTGCGTCGCCGTCGCGGATCCGTAGAGTGACTCGGCATGTGCATCTGCCGCGTTTCGCTGATCCGATGCGGCAAACCGACTGTCAACGCGGAGCACTTCGTCGCGAGGAGTTGGCCGTGATCAATCGCCTCCCTGTCACCTGCGCCGCGAAGCGGATCGGCCTTACCCTATCCGATCGGCTCACCTCAGCGGGTATCCGTGCTCGATCTCGCCCCGAACCGGAGACGCAGGTCTGCTCGCGCCAGGCTGGGACCACGGCTTCACCCAGACGAGGAAGGCATTGTCGATGACATGGATCAAGTTCGACACCATTCGCCCCGATCGGCCGCTGGATCAGGCCATGGTCGCTTTCATGGAGATTGCTGCCAATCAAGGCGCCCAGTTGCGCTCCACGCATGGCGCTCTTATCGCGATGGTGCGCGCCCTGGCGGCGGAAACCCATTCGCAGGCGATTTCCGAGGCCCTGGCCCGGCTCGCCGAGGCCGAGGTGAGGATGGCGGAGTACGAGTCCAAGAGCCTTGATGCCATCGAGCGCCTTGCCAGCAAGCTCCAGGCCGCCGTGGGGTCGCAGCCGCCGGCTTAATCGCCGAGGCGGCAAGAGGCCAGACGACGCGCAACTGGACCAAAGAAACTGGGAGGCCGAGCCGGACGTCGCCGGCGCTCGCCGGCCGCAACTGGCCGCGGGCGGTCTCCGGCGTCTGTCCGGGGTCGATTATTTCCCCAGGGCGGCGCGGTCCGCCGCCGTCGTGACGAGCCAGTCGCGGAAGGCGCGGACGGCCGGGCGGTCGATGGCGTCGGTCCGGCACAGGAAGTGGTAGGCGTAGTCGGCCACCTGGATGTCCGGGAACGGGCGGATCAGCCGGCCGCGCACCAGGTCGTCGGCCATGATCGAGCTGCGGCCGAGCGCCACGCCTTCGCCGACCACGGCCGCCTCCAGCATCATGTGGCTGTCGCTGTAGCGCGGCCCGCGGCGATGGTCGATGTCGTCGAGCCCGAAATGCTGCAGCCAGTGCTGCCAGGTCACCCAGGGCTCGTCATCCCCGGTCAGGACGTCGTGGATCAGAGTGTGGTGGCGCAGATCCTCGGGCCGCAGCAGCGGGTGTGGCCCGTCGAGCAGCTTCGGGCTGCACACCGGGAACACCGCGTCGTCGAGGAAGCGCTCGACATGCAGGCCGGGCCAGCCGCCGCGACCGTAGCGCAGGGCGACGTCGACCCGCTCGCCGCGGAAATCCACTGCCTGGTGCTGGGCCCGGACCTCGATCTCGAGGCCGGGGTTGAGCCGGCGGAAATCGGCCAGCCGCGGCAGCAGCCAGCGCACGGCAAAGGACGGCAGCACGGTGACCGATAGCACGGTCTGGACCTCGTCGACCCGGATCCGCGCCACCGCCTCGGCCAAGCGGTCGAAGCCGCGCGTCAGCTGCGGCGCCAGGATCCGGGCCTGCTCGGTCAGCGCCAGCCCGCGCGGCAGCCGCTGGAACAAGGCGACGCCGAGATGCGCTTCCAGCGCCTTGACCTGGTGGCTGATCGCGGCGGGGGTGACCGCCAGCTCATCGGCCGCATCGACGAAGCTGAGATGTCGGGCGGCGGCCTCGAAGGCGCGGAGGGCGTTGAGCGGAGGCAGGCGGCGCGCCATCGGATCGGCCCGGTCGAGCGATAGATTTTCTAACCCGTAGCACGAGAAAGCCTCGTTTGTCGAAACCGGAACGAAGGCGCAACTAATAGGGCGAGGCGGATGCTTCCCCACGGGGCCAGCCGACCTCGAAAGCAAGGAGAACCGTCATGTCCGCCACTGGAATCCAGCTCACCGCCTCTCGTGCCGACCTCGCCTCCCGCGGCTTGGTCCTGCGCCTGGTCGACCGGCTTCTGGACTGGCAGGACCGCGAGCGTCAGCGCCGCCACCTGTCCAGCCTCGATGATCATGTCCTGGCCGATGTCGGCCTCAGCCATGGCGATGTCGAGGAAGAGATCCGCAAGCCATTCTGGCGCGCCTGACCTCAAGCGGCGGCCCTGGGTGCTCCGCGCCCCAGGGCCGATCATGCCGTACGGCCCGTTTCTCCCGCGGCCCGTCAGAGCTTGATGATCTGCAGGCCGCCCGTCCCTGTGAACACGAACAGGCGACGGCCCGGCATCACCCGCAGCCGGCGGGCCTCGGCCGGAAGCTGATATCGATTCAACAGGGTCGGCTGGCGTGGATTGCGGATATCGATCTCCTCGACATCCCCGTCCGTCGCGACGAACGCCGTTCCGGTGCCGAGTGCGATTGCCCGGCCAGCCTGACTGGCCGGGTAAAATCCGACGCGGACCGGCCGGCCCGGCTGGGTCACATCGACGATATGGAGGCCGGTCGAGCATCGCAGGTGGATGGTCCTGGCATCGCCGCTGAGGGCCAGGTCGCTCGCGAAGTCGCAATCGTCGGCGTAGCGTCCGATCTCGCTGATCTGCGAGGGGTTGCCGACATCGAAGATGCGCAAGCCCCCCGAAGGCCCTCCCGCGACGTCCGGCGCGGTGGCCGCGAACAGGAACCGTCCGGCCAGTTGCAGCCGCTCGACCCGGGTGTCCACCGGAACCGCGTCCCGCACCACCGGACGAGCCGGGTTCGACACGTCGACGGACGTCACCGAGCCCCCGTTGGTGGCCGTGCCGAGATAGACATGCCGGCCCTTCCCCGCGATTGCGGAGGAGAATTCGGCGGGCAGGCGCCCCAGCTCGCGCGGCGACGTCGGATTGCTGAGATCGACGACGATCAGCCCATAGCCCCAGGCCGCCAGATAGGCCCGCCTGCCATCAACCGCCATGTCCTCGAACGCGCGGGCCTGCTTGGCCTTCGGCAGGTCGGCGTAGAACTTGCCGGTCGGCGTCAGGTCATCGTCATTGGCCGCGCTCAGCCCATAGACGTTCTGGAGCAGGACCAGGCTGCGGTCGATGAGGGCCGCGTCCATGACATCAGCGCCGCCAAGGGTATCGACGACGCTGGCCAGGCGGGGTGACGCCGCCTGGCCGGTGTCGAAGAGCGCCAGCTGATCGGTGGTGGTGGCCACCCATCCCAGCCGGCCCTGCACAGTGGTCGTTTCCGCGGCGAAGGCATTGTCGAAGTCGGCGCGGCCGACCCGGCGGACTGGCAGGCGCAGGCTCCATACGCTGACGCCGGATGCTCCGAAGCCGTAGGCTTTGTCGCCGGCAATGAAGCCGTTGAAGAGCGCCTCGCCCGGCGCTGCGCTGCCCCACAGCAGTGGCGGACCGCCCCAGGGCGGCAGGTAATACAGGTTGACGCTCAACCCGAACCCCACCGCCAGCGGCCAGGCAAACTGCAGGCGGAAATTCTCGAACCCGTCCAGATTTTGACTGGTCACCTGCTTGGGAAAAGTCTTCCGGCTGTTGTCGAACACCTGCAGCAAGGTATCGCCCAGCCAAGTCCGAGCGGACGTGAAGATGCGGTTGCCGGCCATGCCGACCACATCGGCGGGGCCGCCCTCGACCACCCGGATGGCTCTGGGGTAGAGCGGATCGGCCAGGGAGTGGACGACCACGCCTCTTTCGCTGTCGAACGCGTAGAGAAAATCCCCGTCGATCGAGATCGCCGTGATGTTTTCGGGCGTTGCGCTTTTCCGGAGAAGGCCGCCGTCGATCAGCCTTGGCCGGCCCGGATCGAGGAGGGAATAGATGGCCAGGCCGGAGGAACTGCCGCCCCGTTGCCAGCTGGCGTAGAGATACCGGCCGCGCGACGCGATCGCGGTGATGACGCCGGCGAGCGGCTGCCGGCGCGTGTCGCCGGCCAGCCGGGGCGCCTCCGGAGTCCGGTAGTCCCATGCGGTGACGGTGGAACCGGTCGGAAGATAGACGTAGTCGCCTTGCTTGAGGGGCACGCCGATCTGACCGCCATAGGCCGTCTGGTTGGCCCGCGTCGTCAGGTCCTGCGCATGCGCCAGCCCCGCGCCGGAGATCGCGAGGGCCAGCGCCAGCGCAATCTTTTTTGAGTAACGACGTGTCTTCCGCCACACGCGCTCCGGTAAACTTTTCATTTCAAATTCCCCCACGACCGACTCCATTTTGATTGGGTTGGTTATTCGGTGCGTCGCGATACTCGGTGTTGAGATCATCGATCCGTCATGGCGAACCCCGAAGGGGCGTGGCCATCCAGGGCCACTCGCACCGGCCCCTGATGGGCCCCTTCCTAAACTTAAAGAGGGCGGCTTCGCCTCCTCGCCATGACGGGGAACGGGGACGAAATCTCGTCCCGGCACCGGGATGGGCGAGCACTCTCAGCGGGAGGTGGGCGAACTCACGCAGGACATGCTGCACGATCGACGCAGGCATGGATGCAAGTTCGCCTCCCCTGGACTTTCCGATCTCGGGAACATCGAAATCTATGGATCTGGCGACGAAATGCCGATCCTCAGATTCGAATCTGAATTTCACCATTACAAATGAAACGAAACCTGACAAGCGGATTTTCTGGTTCAGAAAATAATGGCTTTAGGTCTATTTAATATTGTTCAAAATTCGATTCGTTTATTGTCGATCATCGCACTTGTTTTGCTTGTCGGCGAATCTGCCGAGGGGCGTGGCCCTGCCGTGACGATCGACGCATCCCATCGATGATCGCGCCGCATGGCGGCGGCCGGATCGGATGTTAGACTGATGCCATGATCGAAGGGATCGCCGTCCACACCGAGACCCTGGCCGAGGAGATCGCCAACGCGATCACCCACGGCATCGGCGCCGTCCTCGCCGTGGCGGGGCTGGTGGTGCTGGTGATCCTGGCCAGCCTCTATGGCGGTGCGCTCGAGATCATCAGCCTGGCGATCTACGGCGCGACGCTGGTCCTGACCTATGTGTCGTCCACCCTGTTGCACGCGGCGCGCACGGCCCGGTTCAGGCATGCCTGCAACCTGCTCGACCACGCCTCGATCTATCTGTTGATCGCCGGCACCTATACGCCGTTCCTGCTGCTCGGCCTGCGCGGCGCCTGGGGCTGGACGCTGTTCGCGGTGATCTGGGGCCTGGCGATCACCGGCGTGGTGCTGCGGCTGGGTCTTCGCCGCTACGGCCGGCACATCGCGCTGCCGCTCTATCTCGGCATGGGCTGGCTGATCCTGGTCGCGATCGGCCCGGTCTGGTCGTCGCTCGGCGGCGCCGCGGTCGGCTGGATCGTGGCCGGCGGCCTTGCCTACACCGCAGGCGTCGCCTTCTTTGTGTGGGAGCGGCTGCCGTTCAACCACATGATCTGGCACCTGTTCGTGCTGGCCGGCAGTGGTTTGCACTTCGCCGGCATCATGGTCACCGTCGTGCCGTTCGGCTGAGCCTTACAGGGCATAGACGCTCGCAGCCGTGTCGCACATCAGCTGGCGTTTCTCCGCAGGGCTGCAGCCGTCGATCACCTCGAGATAGGCGTCATAGAGCTGCCGGAAGGTGCAGGACAATCTGCAGATCGGCATATGGCTTGCGAACATGCAGCGGCGCGGGCCGAAGGCTTCGATGGCGTCCAGGATCCATGGGCGGATCTGGGCCACCGTCCAGCGGATGCCGAAGATGCACTCCATCCCGAAGATCTTGAGCGCGACATTGGGCTGGCCGGCGACGGCGGTGATGCCGCGCCTCCAGGCCGACCGGCCGTCGCTCGTCAGGTCGAGAGGCCAGCCCATAACCGGCAGGACGAACTGGATGTCGGGGCAGGCGGCCGCCGCGGCGGCGAGATCGAACAGCTGGGGACCGAAGATCTCGATTTCACAGACGAGGTCGCGGCTGCGAAGCGATGCGACCCCACGCCGCCACGCGGCATCGAAGAGCAGGTCCGGCCCAGGCGCGAAGCGCAGCCGCGGGTCTGTCGGGTGCCAGCCCAGATGCTGGCGAACGCACCGGATGGGGCCTGCCGCAACGTAGGTATCGAGCATGCGCTCCAGATCGGGGCTTCGGAAGTCGACGAGCCCGATCATGCCGTTCGGCAGGCCGGTCGCCCGCGCCAGTTCCCCGGCCCAGCGTACCTCGCCCACCGGATCGTCCGAGATGAACTCGGCCCAGATCGTCTTGACGACGTTCAACCCCGCCGTGTCCTGCCCATAATCCTCGGGCCGGTACACCCTCGGCAATGCGTCGTAGTCGCCGACAAGGGCCTCGAAGCCGGCGCTGCGTTGCGCGAACACCGGGTAGCGCAGGCGCCTCGCATCGTAGAAATGCTGATGGCAATCAAGAATGGGGAGGGCTTCGTCGTCCATGAATCAGATCCCTCGATCGGCGAAGACCAGCTCGGCAGCCGCAGCGGATATGGGCCGGTCTCTCGGTTGGAAAGCCGGTATCCTTCCTAATCTTCCCCTGCCGGAAGCCAGCGTCGGACGAGCCCGCGGTCATCATAGGCGGCCTCGAAAACCGACGATGCGAGCACGGCATGCATATGAAGCGTGCCCGATCCGGCGTTCCGGAAGCCATGCTTGCACCCGGCCGGAACGATGAGCGTCTGGCCGCCGGTCAGAACGGCAGCCTCGTCGTTGACCCAGATTTCGGCCTCGCCTGAAACGACTGTCAGCACCTCCTCGACCGCGTGGCTGTGTGTCGGAGCGCCCATGGATGGCGCGATCCACTGTTCGAATATGCAAAGTTGACGGGCGCCGTTGCAGGCTGACGCCAGCATTCGCGTTTCCACTCCTGCCCGCCATTCCTCGCGTGTCTGCTCGCTGTGCGAGACGATCTTCATATGAATGCCTCCTCCCGTTCGGTGAGCCCCTCTCGCTTCAGGTCTGCCCTCGGGGCGCACAACACCATGTCGTTCCGCGGTGGCGCGACCACAGCCATTTTGACCCAAAGTTCGGTGGCCGCCGAATCCGCCTTCCGCGCTCTTGTGCCCTGCGCCGAGGTCGCTTTCGGATACGCCGCAATGCGACGGGCGGTCGGTCGGCCGCTGGCGGAAGCCGATGAAGAAGTCCGGGATGGTGATCCCGGGGTGTCGGACTCCCGCTTGGCCGATCGTCTTCAAGACAGGCAGTCCCTGGAGACCGACGATGACCATCACGATTACCGCCTTTGAACGCTCGCCCGATCGCGGCAATGGGCTGGCGCGGGACATGCGCGTTCGGTGGGCGCTCGAAGAGGTGGGCCAGCCCTACGACGTCCGTCTTCTGTCGTTCAAGGCGATGAAGCAGCCCGCGCATCTCACGCTTCAGCCGTTCGGGCAGATCCCGACCTACGAAGACGGCGATCTCGCCCTGTTCGAGTCGGGGGCGATCGTGCTCCACATTGCCGAGCGCCATGACGGCCTGCTGCCGGACGATGTGAACGCGCGGGCGCGCGCGATCGCCTGGATGTTCGCTGCGCTCAACACCGTGGAGCCGCCGGTCTTCGACCGCGCCCTCGCCAGGATCCTCGAGCGCGACCAGCCATGGTACGAGCAGCGCCTGCGGGCCCTCGAGGACACCATCCGGAAACGGCTGGACGGCCTGTCCCGTCGGCTTGGCGATGCCGAGTGGCTCGATGGCGCGTTCAGCGCCGGCGACCTGCTGATGGTGACGGTGCTGCGCCGGTTGCAGGGATCGGATCTGCTGGCGGAGCACCCCAACATCTCCGCCTATGTCGCCCGGGGCGAAGCGCGGCCGGCATACAAGCGCGCTTTCGACGCGCAACTGGCGGTCTTCACGGCGGCATCGAAAGGCTGAGGCGCCGCCGGCGCCCGATCCGGCTCCGCCGCGCGATCGAAGCCGATGGACCGACGCCGAGCGGGTTGGTCGCCGCCGCCGCGAAACCGCTCGCGATGCCCGGCGGCGACGCTTGCAGATGGTCGCCCACATCCATCGCCACGGCTGAGGCTGTGGCGTCGCCGGCGTGCGTGGCCGATGGTGCCGGCGCCGCCGCGACGGGGCTGGCACGAAGCTGCCGCCATCGCCATTCTGTTCCTCGATACCACCAGCGGACGAGGGGCAGGTGAGCGAACGGCCGGACGACATCTTCCAGGAGGACCTCGGCCCGGCGCCCGCCCGTCGCGGTTGGGGCGCCCGGCTGGCCGGCCTGTTCCGGCGGCGCAGGGCGACCGGCACCGTTCCAGCGGCCGCGCCGACCCAGGCCGGCGGCCGACGATGGTCCCGCGCACTCGGCTGGGGCATCGGCGGGCTGGTGGTGCTGTTCGTGCTGTATATGGCGGTCGGCGCCTTCATCGTGCACAGCGTCGACGACGACCCGGATTTCGCCCCGGCCGCGCCGGTGGCCAATGGCAGCCAGGCGGTCGAGATCGCCGCGGCGCTGATCGAGCGCGAGACCGGCGGCGCGCATCGCTGGACCGCGAATGACCCGTTCTTCCTGCCCGGCTGGCTGCTCGACAACATGCCGAACTACCAGCAGGGCATCATCTACGCCCTGTCGCGCTTCACCGCCGAGATGGGCGACCAGATCGGCCGGTCGCGCGGCTCGTCGCAGGTGGATCCGGATCTCGACCGCGCCACCGGCCTGCTGCGCTATCCGGGCACGATCTGGCTGTTCGACCTCAGCACCTCCTGGGCGCCGACGGCGTCGTCGGAATCGCAGTACCGCGCCGCCGCCCGGGCGCTGCGCAGCTACAACGACCGGGTCGCCGCCGGCACCGCGCCGTTCGAGCGGCGGGCCGACAACCTGCTGCAGACGATCGACCGCTTCGCCGCCGATCTCGGCTCGCAATCGTCGGTGATCGCCGACCATATCGAGGCCAGCCGCGGCTGGATCATCGACACCCAGGCCGACGACATCTTCTACGCCACCAAGGGCCGGCTCTACGCCTATTTCCTGGTGCTGCGAGCGCTCGGCCACGACTTCGACGGGGTGATCGCCCAGTCCGGCGCGACCAAGATCTGGGACGAAATGGTCGACAACCTGCGCGAGGCGGCGGAGCTGCGGCCGCTGGTGGTGATGAACGGCCGCGCCGACGCCATGTTCCAGCCCAACCACCTGGCGGTGCAGGGCTTCTTCCTGCTGCGCGCCCGCACCCAGATGCGTGAGCTGTCGAACGTGCTGCGGAACTGACGGGCGGTCTTCAGGATCGACTCCTTGATCCCTTCCCCGTCATGGCGAGGAGCGCAGCGACGTGGCCATCCAGGGCCGTTCGCACTGGCTCCTGGATGGCCACGCCCCTTCGGGGCTCGCCATGACGGTCTATAATTTTCGGCCTATCAGTCCTTTGGACCAAAGGGCCCCAGCGCCGCGGCGTGGCGGGCCACCAGGTCCAGCCCGAACTCGGTCGGGCGCAGCGCCGGCGCCCGGTCGTGCACCGCCAGGCCGGCCCGGGCGGCGAACAGGCGCTTGCCGTAGCAGATCAGCGTCTCGATCGACTGCATGACGAAGACGATTGACGGCGCCACCCGGGCATAGGAAGCGGTGGCCACCGCCTCGTCGCCGGCCTGGTACAGACGCTGGATCGCCACCGCGTGGTCGACCGCGTCCGGTGCCAGCAGGAAGCCGCTGCAGCCGGCGCGCAGGCTGTCGATTATCTCCAGCCCGCCGCGGCCGTTGAACACCCGCAGCTTTCCCTCGGTCGTGGCGATCAGCCGCTCGATCTCCACCGCCGAGCCCTCCGCCTTGATCAGGGTCATGTTGGCGTGACGCCGCATCAGCCGGGCGACATCGTCGGCGGCCAGGCCGCGGCCGAGATATTGCGGCGCGTTCTGGATCGCCACCGGCAGCGCCGTCGCATCCATCACCCGGCTGAAGAAGTCGAGATACTCGCCGGCGCCGTAGTTCCCGGCCGCAGGCGGCTGCAGGATCAGCCAGCCGGCCCCGGCCGCCTCCGCCGCGCGGACCATCGCCACCTGCTCCGCCACCGACGGGCCGAAGATGGTGAATCCGACCGGCACCCGGCCGCCGACATCCTCGGCCACCCAATCCATCACCGCCCGGCGCTCGTCGAAGCTCAGCTTCGCCACCTCGGTGGCCAGGCCGAGCGCGGCGATGCCGGCAACCCCGGCCTCCAGACACACCTCCACCTGCCGGCGCATGGCGGCGCGGTCGAGCCGTTCCTCGGCGTCGAAGAAGGCGTAGAGGATGGCGTGGACGCCGGGTTCGGTCATGGCGCTCTCCCTGATCTCAGTCCGCCGTCAGCGGCGCCGCTTCCCCCGCCTGCTCGCGCAGCCGCTCGGCCAGGTCGGCGAGGTTGTCGCGGAGCTGGGCGAAGGTGAAGGCCAGGGCAAAGGCCTGGCCGAATTCGCGGCCGTCCAGCCCTTCGCCGCCGGCGCCCCGCAGGGCGTCGACGCTGCTCTGCAGCGCCGCCACGGCCAGGTCGAGGGCGCTGCCGTCGCCAGGCGCCGCCTGCGCCTCCAGCGCCGCGGCCAGGGCGGTCATCCGCTTCTTCGCCGCCGTCACCGCCTGGTCCAGCGTCGCCCCCAGCGCCGCCTGCAGTGCCGGCGACAGCGGGGTGTGGGCCGCCCGGTTGAGGATGATCTCGCTGTACCACAGGCGGCGGATCGTGCGGATGATGGGGGCGGGGTCGAGATGCTCCGGAATTGCGCCCGGCCGCTCGCGCCGCGCCTCGTCCAGCTGGCCGTCGGCCTTGCGCATCAGCGTGCGGATGCGGTGGTTGATCGCGGTCGCATCCCCCTCCGCCCCGCCCAGGCGCCCGGCGACCAGGGCCAGCAGGCCGGCGCATTGGCCGAGCAGCTCGGCGGCAGTCTCGCGCAGATGGTCGCGGGCGCGGACCGGCAGGATCAGCAGGGCGGCCAGCACCCCGACGACCGTGCCCAGGCTGATCTCCGCCACCCGCTGAAACGCCGCGCCCAGTGGATCGGCATGGCTCGGGTCGGACAGCATGACGATCGCCGCGGTGACCGCGCCCAGGCGCAGATTGGGCCGCCGGGCGGCGATGTAGACCGTGGCCAGCATCACCAGCAGCAGCACCGCGCCGGTGCCGAGGACAGAAGGGCCGGACAGCACCGCGCCGATCACCCCGAACACGGCGCCGATCAGGGTGCCCAGCAGCCGGTCGATGGTGGCGCCCAGCGTGGCGCCGAGCGTGGCCTGCAGCACGATCACCGCGGTCAGCACCGACCAGTAGCCCTTGGGCAGGCCGAAGGCCTCGGCCAGGGCATAGGCGGCGACGGCGGCGATCGCGCCCCGTACCGCCTGGCGGACATGGATCGGGTCGACGCGGGGACGGGACAGGCGGATCATCGCGACTCCGGGGCTGCGACAACAGCATGCCAGAGAGCGACGGTGCGGTGCAGCATCAGTAGGCGAGATTGAAAACTACTCGCAATCGCAATTGTTGCATGATACCCAACCCCGGTTCACGAGGGGGTGGCGATGGGTTCGATGATGCGGGTCCTGGCGGTGGCGGCGCTGGCCCTCTGGGCCGGCACGGCCGTCGCGGCGGACGACAAGATTGCGGTCACCGACCTGGCCGGCCGCACGGTCGAGGTGCCGAAGCATGTCGAGCGCATCCTGCTCGGCGAGGGGCGGCAGATCTACATCGTCGCGGCGCTCGACCGCGAGAACCCGATCGGCCGCATCGCCGGCTGGAAGGACGAGTTCGAGCGCTCCGACCTCGACACCTACCGGCTGTACCAGGCGAAGTTCCCCGGCATCGACGCCATCCCGGACATCGGCGACCCGGAGGAGGGGACCTTCAACACCGAGCAGGCGATCGCGCTGAAGCCCGACGTGCTGTTCCTGTTGCTGGGCCAGAAGCCGGCGGCAGAGGAATCCGGGCTGATCAAGACGCTGGAAGGCGCCGGCATCGCCACCGTCTTCATCGACTTCCGCGACGAGCCCTTCACCAACACCGAGCCCAGCGTCCGGCTGTTCGGCCAGATTCTCGGCCGGCAGGACCGGGCCGAGGACTTCATCGCCTTCTACCGGCAGCAGCTTGACCTGGTGCTGGGCCGGTTGTCCAAGGCGGATCCGCCGAGGCCGAAGGTGATGATCGAGCGCGCCGCCGGCACCGGCTGGGGCGCCGAATGCTGCGCCTCCTTCGGCGACGAGAATTTCGGCCGCATGGTGCGGATGGCCGGCGGCACCAACATCGCCGCCGGCCTGATCCCCGGCGCCTTCGGCGTGCTGAACCCGGAGCAGGTGACGGTCGCCAACCCGGACGTGGTCATCGCCACCGGCGCCAACTGGTCGCAATTCGTGCCCGATGGCGGCTGGGTCGGGCTCGGCCCGGATGCCGACCAGGCGAAGGCGAAGCAGCGGCTGGCGGCGCTGGTGGCGCGCCCCGCCTATACCGGCGTCAAGGCGGTGGCCGATGGCCGCGTCCACGCCATCTGGCACCAGTTCTACGACAGCCCGTACCAGTTCGTCGGGGTGCAGCAGATCGCCAAATGGCTGCACCCCGATCCGTTCGCCGACCTCGACCCGGAGGCGACGTTCCGCACTTTGCATGAGCGTTTCCTGCCGATCCCGTACCGGCCCGGCTACTGGGTCTCGCTGGCCCCGGCCGGCTGAAGGTTCTCGTGGTCGACCACACCTCTCCGACCCCGATCGACACCCATCTCCGCGCCGGCCGCGCCGCCTATCGCGGCCTGGCCCAGCGCAAGCTGCTGCTGCTCGGCGCCCTGGCCGCGGCGCTGCTGGTCAGCCTGGTGCTCGATATCGGCATCGGCCCGGCGCGCTACGGTGTCGACGAAGTGGTGTCGGCCCTGGTCTCGCCGTCCGATGTCCCGGCGACGCTGCGGGTGGTGATCTGGGACATCCGCCTGCCGGTGGCGCTGATGGCCGTGGTGGTCGGCGCCGCTTTGGCCGTGGCCGGGGCGCAGATGCAGACGGTGCTGAACAACCCGCTGGCCGACCCCTTCACCCTCGGCATCTCCGCCGCCGCCAGCTTCGGCGCGGCGCTGGCCATCGTGCTCGGCGTGGCGCTGATCCCGGCCCTGACCGACGTGATGGTGCCGGTCAACGCCTTCTTGATGGCGCTGGTGGCGTCGCTGGGGCTGCACGCGCTGAGCCAGCGCCGCGGCGTGACCATGGAGACGGTGGTGCTGCTGGGCATCGCCATCGTCTTCACCTTCAACGCCCTCCTGTCGCTGCTGCAGTACGTGGCGTCGGAGCAGGCGCTGGCCGCGGTGGTGTTCTGGACCATGGGCAGCCTGGGCAAGGCGAGCTGGGGCAAGCTGGCGGTCACCGCCGCGGTGCTCGTGGTCCTGTTGCCGCTGATGGCGCGCCGGGCCTGGCAGCTGACGGCGCTGCGGCTGGGCGAGGACAAGGCCCGCAGCTTCGGCATCGATGTCCGCCGGCTGCGGCTCGAGACGATCCTGGCGGTCAGCCTGCTGGCCGCGGTGCCGGTCGCCTTCGTCGGCACCATCGGCTTCGTCGGCCTGGTCGGGCCGCATATCGCCCGCATGCTGATCGGCGAGGACCAGCGCTTCTTCCTGCCGGCCTCGGCCCTGGCCGGGGCGCTGATGCTGTCTGCCACCTCGATCGTGTCGAAGTCGATCGTGCCGGGCGTGATCTTCCCCATCGGCGTGATCACCGCCCTGGTCGGCGTGCCCTTCTTCTTCAGCCTGATCCTGGCCAGCCGGCGCCGCGCATGGCAATGAACCCTGTCACTCTGGAGCTGCGCGACGTCTCGGTCGCCTATGGCCGCCGGGCGGTGCTGCACGGCATCACCACCCCGGTGATGGCGGGCGGCGAGGTCACCGCCGTGATCGGCCCGAACGCGGTCGGCAAGTCCAGCCTGTTCCGCCGCATCGCCGGGCTGATCGGCGGCCCGGGCGAGGTGCTGATCGACGGCCGGCCGGCCGGCGGCTGGGACCAGGACAACCCCAGTCGTCCCTGCCACCTGCCGCAGGAGACGGCGGTAAATGCCGTCCTCACCGTGCTCGAATCCGTGCTGCTGGCGCGCAAGAGCAGCGCCGGCTGGCGCGTCGACGACGCCGATCTCGACGCCGTCACCCGCACGCTCGGGCTGCTCGAGATCGACGACCTCGCCATGCGCAACCTGGGCGAGCTCAGCGGCGGCCAGAAGCAGCTGGTGTCGATCGCCCAGGCGCTGGTGCGCGACCCGCGCATCCTGTTGATGGACGAGCCGACCAGCGCGCTCGACCTGCAGCGCCAGGTCGAGGTGCTGACCCTGATCCGCGACCTGGCGCGCAGCCGGGGCCTGTGTGTCCTGATCGCCCTGCACGACCTGAACCAGGCGGTGCGCTTCACCGACCGGGTGCTGGTGCTGAAGGAGGGGTGCGTCGCCGCCTGCGGCGAGCCGCGCGCGGTGGTCACCGCCGCGATGCTGCGCGAGGTCTATGGCGTCGAGGCGCGGATCGAGACCTGCTCCGACGGCATGCCGATGGTGCTGGCCGACCGCTCCACTCGGCGGCGCCGCATCGCTCTCGACCGGCTGGCGGCGGAATAGGCCAATCAATATTGTCGATCAAAATCACAAGATCAATCCGTTGGATCGATTGACCCTTTCGTGACACCGTTCGATGCTCCTCATGACCGCGGGCCCGTCGATCGGATCTGACCGGCCTGGCACGCGTCGCACCAGGGACTTCGAAGATGGCTTCAGCATTCGAGACCGATCCGCACCGAGGCGCGTTGACGCGCCGGCGCCTGCTCGGCATGGCGGGGTTGGGCGGCCTGGCCATGATGTCGGCTCCGGCCCGGGCGCAGTCGATGGTCGATCTGCCTTTGCCGGGCGGTCCGGGCGCGCGGCCGATCGCCACCGACTTCCCGGAAAAGGGGGCGATGATCGTGCAGCGGACGCGCCCGCCGCTGCTGGAGACTCCCTGGGACGTCTTCGACAGGGGCGTGTTCACCCCGAACGACCAGTTCTATGTGCGCTGGCACTGGGCGGTCATACCGACCGAGATCGATGTCGGCAGCTTCCGGCTCGCGGTGCGCGGGCATGTCGGCCAGCCCCTGTCCCTGTCGCTCGATGACATCCTGCACGGCCTCCCGCGGGTCGAGCTGTCCGCCGTCAATCAGTGCTCCGGCAATTCGCGCGGCTTCTTCGAGCCGCGGGTGCCCGGCGGGCAATGGGCGAACGGCGCCATGGGCAACGCGGTATGGGCCGGCGTGCGGCTGAAGGACGTGCTGGACCGGGCCGGCGTCAAGCCCGGCGCCGTCCAAGTGCGCCTGCGCGGCCTGGACGAGCCGGTGGTGGACGACGCGCCGCGCTTCATCAAGTCGCTCGACATCGACCATGCCCGGGACGGCGAGGTGATGATCGCCTACGCGATGAACGGCGCGCAGTTGCCGCTGGTGAACGGCTTCCCGCTGCGGCTGGTCGTGCCCGGCTGGTACGCGACCTACTGGGTCAAGATGGTGAACGATATCGAGGTGCTGGATCAGCCCGACACGAATTACTGGATGAAGACCGCCTACACCATCCCGGACACGCCGCATGCCGACATCAAGCCGGGCCAGACGGGCGTGCCCACGGTCCCGATCAACCGGATGGTGCCGCGGTCCTTCGTCACGAATGTGGCGACGGGAGGCTCGCTGCCTGCCGGCAAGCCGGCCGCGCTGCGCGGCCTCGCCTTTGGCGGGGATTGCGGGGTCGCCGCCGTGGACGTCTCGATCGACGGCGGCAACTGGCAGCCGGCCCGGCTGGATGCCGACCATGGCCAATACAGCTTCCGGGCATGGACGGCCGAGACCGCGTCGCTGCCCCCGGGCAGGCATACCGTGGCGGTCCGCTGCACCAACAGCAAGGGCGAAGCCCAGCCCGACAGGCCCAACTGGAACCCGGCGGGCTTCATGCGCAACGTCATCGAGACCATCGACATCACGGCGGCCTGAGGAGGGTCCGATGCTTCGCAACTTGTGGATCGCCGCCGGCCTGCTATGCGCCGTGCCGATGGCCTGGACGGTCCGGGCAGCCACGCCGTTCGAGCTCAAATCGGTCTCGGTCGACCTTCCCGACAGCGATCGGATGTTTCCGGGAGGATCCCAGGCGGATGCGATCAACAACAACTGCCTGGCCTGCCACTCGGCCGGCATGGTGCTGAACCAGCCGGCCCTGTCGAAGGACGCCTGGACGGCCGTGGTCAACAAGATGATCAATGCGTACAAAGCCCCGGTCGCGCCGGAGGATGTCGGCCCGATCGTCGACTATCTGGCGAAGCTTCCGGTCAGCAAATAGAGGCTGCCGGCGGAGCGGGAAAAGAGAAGGCCCGCCGGAGGCGGGCCTTGCATCGAGCCGGAGCCGGGGGCCGTCAAGCGGCCAGCTTCTCCTCGGCGTCCAGGGTGGCGGCGACGGCGTGGATCACCGCGGCGATGCGGATCACGGCCTGGACCACGTCCTTGCCGACGCCCTTCTTGGCGACGACCTGCTCGTGGCTGTCCATGCACATGCCGCAGCCGTTGATCGCCGACACCGCCAGCGAATACAGCTCGAAATCCACCTGGTCGACGCCCGGATTGGCGATCGCGTTCATGCGCAGCCGGGCCGGCATGGTCGCATAGTCCTTCTCGGACACCAGATGGGTGAAGCGGTAGTAGATGTTGTTCATGCCCATGATCGCCGCCGCGGTCTTGGCGGCGCCCTGCGCCTCGGGCGACAAATGCTGCGCCGCGTCGGCCGCGATCGCCTTGATCACGGTGGCGTTGCGCGAGGCATAGGCGCTGGCCAGGGCCGAGCCCCAGATCTGCTGGGCGGTCACGCCGGGCGGGGTCAGGACCGAGGACAGGTTGAGCTTCAGATCCTTGGCGTAGTCGGGAAGGCTGGCCTTCAGCGTGTCGATCGACATGGTGGCTCCGGCGGGACTTGGAAAAGACAGGGGCCGGCCCGCATGGGGCCGGCCGGAGAGGACAGGATGCCGGATCAGGCGGCCTGCAGGGTCTCCTCGCCCTTCTGCCAGTTGCAGGGGCACAGCTCGTCGGTCTGCAGCGCGTCGAGCACGCGCAGGACCTCGTGCGGGTTGCGGCCGACCGACATGTCGTTGACCGAGACGAAGCGGATGATGTTCTCAGGGTCGACGATGAAGGTGGCGCGCAGGCAGACTTCCTCGTTCTTCTCGAGGATGCCGAGCGAGCGGCTGAGATCCTTGCGGATGTCGGCCAGCATCGGGATCGGCAGGTCCTTGAGGTCGGCGTGGTTCTGGCGCCAGGCCAGGTGCACGAACTCGCTGTCAGTGGAAACGCCGTAGGTCAGCGCGTCGCGGTCGGCGAAGTCGCCGGCCAGCTTGCCGAACGCCGCGATCTCGGTCGGGCAGACGAAGGTGAAGTCCTTCGGCCAGAAGAACACGATCTTCCACTTGCCCTTGCTGGCGGCGCGGTCGATCTGCGTGAAGGCGTCCTTCGGATTGGTCGAGACGACCGCCTGGAGCGAGAAATCCGGGAAGGTGTCGCCAATGGTCAGCATGGGCATCGAGAGGCTCCGTGGGATCTTTTCGTGGGGTTTTTGTGTGCGGCGCAACAGGGTTGGTGCCGCAGTGCAGCAAGGAGATAGCAAGCCGGGGTCCCACAATCAAATCGATTGTTCCGACAATTATGATAGCCTGAGCCTATGAACCAGCCGATCACCCTGCGGCAGCTCCGCTATGTCGTCGCGGTCGCCGACACGCGCCATTTCGGCCGGGCAGCGGCCGCCTGCCATGTCAGCCAGCCCTCGCTCAGCGCCCAGGTCCAGGCGCTGGAGGAGATGCTGGGCGGGCCGCTGTTCGAGCGATCGAAGCGGCGGATCATCCTGACCCCGCTGGGCGAGACCATCGTCGCCCGGGCCCGGCGGATCCTGGCGGAGACCCAGGACCTGCTGCTGGCCGCCCGCGACCAGGCGGCGCCGCTGGCCGGCGACTTCCGGCTCGGCGTGATCCCGACGCTCGGCCCCTATCTGCTGCCGCGGCTGATGCGCACGCTGCGCCGCACCTATCCCGAGCTGCGACTGTATCTGCGCGAGGACCTGACCGACCGGCTGGTCGAGCGGCTGCGCCGCGGCGAGCTGGAGGCGGCGCTGCTGGCCCTGCCGGTCGAGGATCCGAAGCTGGACTCGCTGCCGGTGTTCGACGAGCCCTTCCTGCTGGCCGTGCCGACCGGCCACCGGCTGGCCCGGGCCAACCGGGTGACGCCGGCCGACCTGTCGGACGAGACCCTGCTGCTGCTGGAGGACGGGCACTGCCTGCGCGACCAGGCGCTGGAGGTGTGCCGCAGCGCCGCACGGACGCAGGAGGATTCGTTCGGCGCCACCAGCCTGTCCACCCTGCGCGAGATGGTGGCCGGCCGGATCGGCATCACGCTGCTGCCCGCCCTGGCCTGCACCGCGCCGACCACGGCCGACAGCGACGTCGCGCTCAGGCCCTTCGACGCGCCGCAGCCGTCGCGGCGGATCGGGCTGGTCTGGCGCCGGGGGGCGGCGCGGCGGGGCGAGATCGAGATGCTGGCCGAGTTCCTGCGCCAGCACCTGCCGGAAGGCGCGGTGGCGATCCCGCAGGACGACGCGGAGCCGGACCGGTGAGCCGCCGGCTGACGGCCGCGGTCAGTAATCCCACTCCATGGTCACGCCGACACCGCCGCCGCTCTCGCCGCCGGCCTCGGCCTTGCCCTTGATGTTGTCGGTGATGTCGATGGTGACCGTCGCCCGGGTGCTGCCGGCGTCGATGCCCTGCTCCACCCCGACCCGCACGCCCTTGGTGAGGTAGCGGCCGAGACCGATCGCCGAGCCGCCGGAGGCATCGGTGTTGAAGTCGAGCTGGTCGAGGCCGAGCGACTTCTGGATGCCGCCGAGCAGCCCGGTGCCGCCGCCGCCGACCCCCGCCATTTCCGCCGCGGCCTGGGCCAGCTGGATGGCCTGGGTCGGGCTGAGTTGGCCGGTGGCCTTGCCGAACAGCAGGCGCGACAGCACCTCGTCCTGCGGCAGCTCCGGCGACGAGCTGAGCGTCAGCTCCGGTTTCGAGGCATAGCCGCCGACCTGGATATAGGCGGTGACGTCGCCGGCCCGGGTCGAGGCCAGGAAGTCCAGCCGCGGATCCAGCGCCCCGCCGTCGAAGCTGAGATTGCCGTGCTCGAAGTCCAGGCGCTGGCCGAATTTCGAGATCTGGCCGCGCCGCATCTTGAAGTCGCCTTCGATGTCGGGGGTGGAGGTCGTACCAGAGATGTGGAGCTGACCCTGCATCTCGGCATCGATGCCCTGGCCGCGGACATAGAACTGGTTCGGCGAATCGACGTTGATGTCCAGCCGGATCTGCGACGGCGGCTTCTGCGGCTGGTTCCGGTCCCGATTCCGGTTCCGGCTCGGCGGCGTCGCCGTGTTGAGGGCGACGCCTTCCGCCTTCATCCGGGCCGCGTATTCCGGCGGGACATTGATCTGGCGCACCGGGATCGGCGTCACCGAGACGGGAAAGCTGTCGGGGATCTGGATGACGGCATTGCGGACCTTGATCGAGCCCTGGAACAGCGCGTCGGCCGACAGATCGCCGGACAGGGACAGGTCGCTGTCGGCATGGACCGTCGCCAGTTCGCTGGACACCAGAAGCGCGTTGCTGGTCTGGATCTTCAGGTCGACCGGCAGGCTGCCGCGCGGACCCAGGGTGACGCTGCCGCTGCCGCTGATGGTGCCGCCGCCCGGCGTCTTCGCCGACAAGCTGGTCAGGCGGAAGCTGTCGCCGGCGCCGGTGACGGTGGCGTTGATAGTCTGCAGCCGGACGCCGTATTCCGAGTTCTGGTAGCTGCCGTTGCGCAGTGTGACGGTGCCGGAGGCCTGGGGCCTGTCGGGCGTGCCCTCGATCCTGACGTCCAGCGACAGCGGGCCGCCGATACGGTCGGCGCCCGCGCCGAGGAAGTCGTTGAACATCGCCAGGTCGACCTGGCCCTTGGCCGAGCCCGAGAGCGCCCCGCCGCCCAGCGGCACCGCGGCCTGCAGGTCCAATCGGGCGCGGCCGGCGGTCACCCGGCTGGTGACCGTGACACGCTGCCCGCCCAGCGTGCCGTCGGCGGTGGCGTCGACCGCGGGCAGGCCGGCGGTGTCGAGGCCGCCCATCTTGGCGCCGGAAATCTTCAGCGAGAACTTGCCGCCCGGATCGGCGGCGCTGCCGGTGATGGTAGCGTCGCCGTTCAACTGCCCCTGCAGCTGGAGGCCGGGGCTCGCGATCGAGGCCAGGCCGAGCGGCAGCCGGGCGATGCGGGCGCGCAGGTCCAGCGCGTCGCCGGCCTTGCCCGACAGGCTGACGCTGCCGCCGCCGCTGACCGCGAGGTCGATGGTGCCGAGATCGACGCCGGCGGCGCCGGCGCGGATGGTGGCCGGCTTCGACAGGGTGAGCGACTGGCCGGACTGACGGATCGCCAGGCTCCTCAGCCCGACCACCGTCTCGGCTCCGTTCAGGCCGATATCGGCGGCCATGTCGGCGGTGCCGTAGCCGGTCGCGGCCTGCAGCTTCAGCGCCAGCTGCTGCATCGTGCCGGCGACGGTCAGCTCGGCCCGGCTGATCGGGGTGCCGCTGGCGGTGGCGTTGGTCACCAGCAACTTGCCGTCCTGGATGCGCCTTCCATCCGCCATCGGATCGAGCACGGTGCCGGTCAGCCGGATCTCGCCGAGCTGGGCCTGGTCGGCATAGGCGACGCGCTTGGCGGTGAGGTCGATCTTGGCGCCGGCCGTTGGGTCGAGCGTCAGGGTGGCGTCGAGCTGGCCGCGCAGCGCCTGGCCGATGAAGGCGCCGACCACGCCGAGATCGGCCACGGCGAGCCGGACGGTGCCGCCGACCGGCTTGCCGTCCGCCGCCACCGCGGCATTGCCGTCGGCCTTGATGCCGGCGACGTCCAGCACCAGCGTGCTGACATCGATGCCGCCATCCGGCTTCTGGGCCAGCACGATATCGCCGGTGGCCGGCTTGCCGTCGACCGTGCCGGCCAGCTTCAGCGTGCCGGCAGGGGCGGCGGGCAGGCCGGCGGCGTCGATGTCGACGATCAGGTGCTCGACCGCGTGGCCGGCGGTCTTCACCCCCTCGGCCACGACCTGGCCCTTGACGCCGAGGGCGCCGACGGTGCCGGACAGGGCGGCGTCGACCGACACCGCGCCCTCGACCCCGGGAGCGACGGCGGCGAGCGAGCCGAGCGCCGCCTTGACCGTGCCTTGAATCGCGTCGCCATCCAGCGTTCCCGCGGCGTCGAGCGAGGCCTTCTCGCCCTTCACGCTGATGCCGGAGATGGTGATCTTGCCGCCGGCGTCGCGCTCCACCCGGCCGGTCAGGGTGGTCCGCTGTCCCAGCACCGCGGCGGTGGGTGTGGCCTCGACATTCGCCTCGCCGATGGTGCCCTCCCAGTCCAGGGTGGCGGCGCCGTCGGCGGCCAGGTTCGGCTTCACCGTGAGGTCGAGGTTGCCTGAAATCGGCTGGCCGACTAGGCCGGAGAAGCGGCCGAGATCGGCGGCGGTCAAGTGCAGCGTACCGGCGCCGGATGGCGTCATCGCGTCGCCCCGGCCGCTGGCGGTCACCACCGCGCCGTCCAGCCGGGTCTCCAGCCGGTCGATCACCGTCTTGCCCGACTGGGTGGCGCTGCCATCGAGGCTGAGCTGCAGGGTGTGGCCGGCCGCCGTCTCGAGCAGCGGGTCGCCGAGCGCCAGACCGTCGGCGGAGGCGGTGACGTGCAGCCCGATCGGGGCCTCGGGGTCGGAGACCAGGCCTTGCGGCGTCGCCGTCAGGTCGACCGCCAGCGTGCCGGCACCGTAAGGGGCCTGGCGCAGCCCGGCGCCGCGGATCGCGGCGGCGACGACTGGTGCATCCAGGGCGCCCTTGGCGGTGCCGTCGACTGCCAGCGAGTCCCAGCCGGTGCCGGGCGGCAGCAGGGTTGCGAAGCCGGCGGCGGGGCCGGCGTTCAGCTTGTAGGCGAGGTCGACGCGGTTGCCGGTCGGGTCCAGGCTCCCGGTCACCGAGACACTGCCGGCGGCGGCCGCGGCATCGAGCTGCCGGATCGTGATCGGGCCGGCATCGGCGATCTCGGCCTCGGCTTTCAGCGTCGTCCGGCCCTGCAGCAGCGGGGCGGCGGTGGCGGCGAGCGCGGCCGGGACCAGCCGGGCGGCATCGGCGTCGAGATCGACGGTCAGGCGCCGGCGGCCCTCGCCCGGCTCGATCCGCACCTGGCCATCGACGCCGCCCAGGTCGCCGACCGTGCCGGCCAGGGTGGCGCGCCAGTCGCGCAGGGTGCCGGTGCCGTTGAGCTTGAGGTCGACCGGCGGTTGCCCAGGGAACTGAGCCATGCCGGCGATCAGGCCGCCCGGCGGTTCCTGCACCGACACGGCGACGTCGAGCTGCTCGGTCGACGGGATGTAGGCCAGCCTGGCGGTGATGTCGCCGGCCGCGCCGTCCAGCCGGCGGACGGCGAGGTTGGCGGCGAGCCCCTGCGACGGATCGCCCAGCTGGGCGTCGCCGGTCACGCTCAGCGTCGCCGCCAGCCCGGCGACGGCCGGGCCGACCGCGATCCGCTCGACATTCAGCCGGTCGAGCCGGATGTCGACCGGCAGCCGCGGCAGCGAGAAGCCCGTCGAGCTCGGCTCCGGCTCGGGCTCGGCACCGCCAGCGGGCAGGCGGTCGACCGTGACCGTGCCGGCCTCGACCGCGTCGACCCGCAGGGTGCGGCGCAGCAGCGCCGCTGGGCTCCAGGCCAGCCGGGCCCAGTCGACCGTCACCAACTTGCCGGCCGGGTCGGACACCGCGACGTCGCGCACCGTCATGTCGAAGGGCACGAAGCCCTCGATCGCACCGACCGAAACCTGCATCTCCGGCGAGCTCGCCAGGCTGCCGGCCTGGTCGGCGATCAGGCGCTTGCCGGGGCCGGTCTGCGCCGCGGCGAAGACGATCAGCAGCAGCGCGACCGGCAGGCCGATGACGACCGCGAGAACGATGAGGAGGATTCTGAGCGCGCGCATCAGAAGGCCTGCCCGATGCTGATGTACAGCTGGAAGCTGTCGTCGCTCTTGCGCTTGTTCAGCGGCACGGCGATGTCGGCGCGGATCGGCCCGATGCCGGTGTAGTAGCGGGCGCCCAGCCCGGCGGCGTACTGGATGTCGCTGCCGAAATCCGGGACGCTCTTCTCATAGACGCCGCCGGCGTCGAAGAACGGCACGATGCCGATCGTGTCGGTGATCTTGTAGCGCAGCTCCAGGCTGCCGATGATCGAGCTCAGGCCCCCGGTCGGCTTGTCGTCCTTATTCAGCGGGCCGATGCTCTGGTACTTGTAGCCGCGCACGCTGCCGCCGCCGCCGGCATAGAGCCGCTTGTCGGGCGGCACGTCGGCGATGTCCGGCCCGGCGATGCTGCTGATGCCCAGCTGCCCGGCCAGGATGATGTCGCCGTCGCCGCCCGACAGGTCGATATAGGTCGACCCCAGCGCCTTGGCCACGACCATGTCGACCGAGGAGCCGAGGAAGCTGGGATAGGGGGTCAGCGACAGCTGCGCCCGGTAGCCCTTGCTCGGGTTCAGCAGGTTGTCGGTGGTGTCGATCTTGGCGCCGAGCGGGATGCCGACGAAGGTGTAGTCCCACTCGCCCTCGTCATTCTCGACATGGCCGGTCTCGAAGCTGAGTCCGGCCAGCAGGTCGATCTCCTTCGAGTATTTGTAGGTAGCGATGCTCTGCACCAGGCCGCGGGTGCTGGTGTAGGCGTCCAGCACCTCGCGCACCGCCTCGGCCTTGGTGTCGAGCGTGGTGTTGCGGTCGAGGAAGCCCGGCACCTTCAGGGAGACACCGAACTTGAAGTTCGGCTCGGCGGCGTCGTTGTAGCCGAGGCCGCTGACCTCGCCATCGATCCGCAACTGCTCGGCCCCGCCCCACAGGTTGCGGTGGCCCCAATAGGCGTTCACGCCCGCGCCGTAATTGGTCTCGTATTTGGCGCCGAAGCCGATGAAGCGCAGCGGCCGTTCCTGCACCGCGATGGTGACCGGCACGTTGCCCTGCGCATCGATCTGGTCCGCGGTGGTGACGCGGACGCTGCTGAACACGCCCAGATCGGCCAGGTCCTTGCGCAGATCCTGGACCTGCTGCGGCGAATAGATCTGGCCGGTGACGAAAGGCACGCGGCTCTGAATGAAGCTTTCCCGGACCGTCTCCTCGCCTTCCACCGTCACCGGACCGAAGCCGGCCTTGGGCCCGGGGTCGAGAAACTCGGTCAGGTCCATGCTCTGGTCGGCATGGTCGACCACCGCGTCGCGCGACGGCACCTTGGCCAGCGGATAGCCCTGGTCGTTCATCTGCGCCACCATGGCGCCCTCGGCGCTCAGGATCGTCGCCGACAGCGCGGGCTTGCCGGGATCGAGGCCGAGCGGCTCCCGGTCGATCACCAGCGGCAGCTGATCCGACCCGTTGGTGTCGGCCAGCTTGACTGTCTTGAATTTATAAGATGGACCGAGATCGATCTTGATCGAGACCTTGACCGGATCTTTGCTCTGCCGCGCGGTGAGCCGGTCGACCAGTCCGGGATCGTCCAGGGCCACGCCGTCGATGGTGATGTTGATCTGGCCGCCGTAATACGACAGCGCCCCCAGCGCACCGTACAGGCGGTCGCGATCGGCCAGCGCCCGGCGGACCAGCCCGACCGGTCCGGCGGGCGGGCTGGACTGCAGCTTCAGCAGGTTCGAGGCGCCGGTCAGCGCCGCGGTCGCATTCTCGTCCGCGACCGGCTCCAGCGTCGCCGTATAGGGCAGCGCGTCAGGCAGCGGCGCGGACTCGGCGGCCGCTTCCCCGTCAGTGGCCGGCGCGTCGTCCTGGGCCAGCAGGACGGCCGAGGGGACCAATGCCGCGAGGAGGCCGAGCCACCCGATTCTGCCCAGTCTTGCCCGCAATCCCCGCTCCCCCTTGCCGCGCTGCGGTGCCGCCCGCCGCTCGCGCTTCGGTTGATGCCATGATGGGAACACATACGCACAGGATTTCGTTGCCTGAAATTCTCTCTCGACTTTTCAACCATTTGGCGCCTCGACTTGCGTTTGGCGCCGATCCGACTATATTGCACTGCAACGGCGGCTGGGGCGTTGGCAAGACGACCCGTCCGCCGTCCTTTGTTTTGCCCGTACGCTTCCCACCCTCCCGCCCCTTGGACGGACCATGGATATCCGGAACATCGCCATCATCGCCCATGTCGATCATGGCAAGACCACGCTGATCGACGTGCTGCTGCGCCAGTCGGGGGCCTTCCGCGAGAACCAACAGGTCGCCGAGCGGGTGATGGACTCGAACGACCTCGAGCGCGAGCGCGGCATCACCATCCTGGCGAAATGCACCTCGCTGGTGTGGAAGGATGTCCGCATCAACATCGTCGACACGCCGGGCCACGCCGATTTCGGCGGCGAGGTCGAGCGCATTCTGAACATGGTCGACGGCGTGGTGGTGCTGGTCGACGCGGCCGAGGGGCCGCTGCCGCAGACCAAGTTCGTCACCGGCAAGGCGCTGAAGCTGGGCCTGCGGCCGATCGTGCTGATCAACAAATGCGACCGCCCGGACGCCCGCGCCCATCAGGTGCATGACGAGGTGTTCGACCTGTTCGCGGCGCTCGACGCCAATGACGACCAGCTCGACTTCCCGACCCTTTTCTCCTCGGCCAAGCAGGGCTGGGCGGCGGACAGCCTGGAGGCGGAGCGGACCGACATGGCGCCGCTGTTCGACCTGGTGCTCAAGCACGTCCCGGCGCCGAAGATCGAGGAGGACCAGTCCTTCCGCATGCTGGCGACCACGGTCGAGGCCAACCCCTATCTCGGCCGGGTGCTGACCGGCCGCATCCGCTCCGGCACGGTCAAGCCGAACATGACGGTCAAGGCGCTGTCGCGCGACGGGTCGACCATCGAGACCGGCCGCATCAGCCGGGTGCTGGCCTTCCGCGGCATCGAGCGCCAGCCGATCGACATCGGCGAGGCCGGCGACATCGTCGCCATCGCCGGGCTGGAGACCGCGACCGTCGCCGACACCATCTGCGACCCGTCGGTGACCGAGCCCTTCGCGGCCCAGCCGATCGACCCGCCGACCATCGCCATGACCTTCTCGGTCAATGACAGCCCACTGGCCGGCACCGAAGGCGACAAGGTGACCAGCCGTGTCATCCGCGCCCGGCTGCTGCGGGAGGCCGAGGGCAATGTCGCGCTGAAGATCACCGAGACCGCCGAGAAGGACGCCTTCGAGGTCGCCGGGCGCGGTGAGCTGCAGCTCGGCATCCTGATCGAGACGATGCGCCGCGAGGGCTTCGAGCTGTCGATCAGCCGGCCGCGCGTGGTGTATCAGAACGACGATGCCGGCCAGTTGCTGGAGCCGATCGAGGAAGTCACGATCGACGTCGACGAGGAGCATTCCGGCGTCGTCGTGCAGAAGCTGTCCGAGCGCAAGGGCGAGCTCCTGGAGATGCGGCCATCGGGCGGCGGCAAGCAGCGTCTGGTGATGCTGGTGCCGACCCGCGGCCTGATCGGCTACCAGGGCGAGTTCCTGACCGACACCCGCGGCACCGGCGTGATGAACCGGATCTTCCACGACTACGCCCCGCACAAGGGCGCCATCGCCTCGCGCCACACCGGCGTGCTGATCTCGAATGCCCAGGGCGAGGCGGTGGCCTATGCGCTGTGGAACCTGGAGGACCGCGGCCCGATGCTGATCGAGCCGCAGGCGAAGGTCTACCAGGGCATGATCATCGGCGAGCACACCCGCGGCAACGACCTTGAGGTCAATGTGCTGAAGGGCAAGCAGCTGACCAACATCCGCACCACCAGCAAGGATGAGGCGGTGCGCCTGACCCCGCCGATCCAGATGACGCTGGAGCGGGCGCTGACCTACATCAACGACGACGAGCTGGTCGAGGTCACGCCGAAGACGGTCCGCCTGCGCAAGACGGTTCTGGACCCGAACGAGCGCAAGAAGATCGAGCGCCAGCGGAAAGAGGCCTGAGGATCAGGCGGCGGCGATGCCGGACGGCTCCGGCATCGCTCCGCCCTCCGGCTCCCCGTTGCCGTTTCCAGCCGGCTTCGGCGTCCACTGCGTCACCGCCGCGATGATGGCGGCGAAGCCCCGGACGACGACCGTGTGCGCCTCCAGCCCGTCCGGTATCTCCCCGGAGAGCTCCCGCGGCCCCAGCAGGCCGACCACCAGCATGGCGTCCGGCCCGATGCGCCGGCGCAGTCGCCGGATCAGCCGGCCCAGCTGGTGCTCGGTCACAGTGCCGGCATGGGCCACCATCACCACCGGCACGTCGACCCTTTCCGGCACGGCGCCGCCGCGTTCGCCGTGGCGGCAGGCGACGCCCTTCTCGGCCAGGATCTGGCCGGTCATCAGCGCGGCGGCCTGGTCCAGCTCGTCCCGCGCGCCGAGGCAAAGCACGGCGGGGGGCGTGTCCTGTCCGTCCTCGTCGAGATCCGCGACCGCCGTCAGGATCCCGCCCCAGACCGCGGCGCGCTGGGGGCCGTCCAGCGCCCCTCGCTGCCGGTCGGCCTGGGCCAGATGGATGGCCGGCAGGATCATGCTCTCGAACAGCGCCTGTCGGGACTGGCCCTGCAGGCCGCGCTCGGCCAGTTCCGACGCCTCCAGCGGATCGCCGGCCAGGATGCGCTGATAGAAATGCGCTTCGGGCGTCAGCGCCGGCGTGCTGCCCAGGAGCACGTCCAGGAAGCCGAATTGCGGCACGTGCCGGCCCAGCACGGCCAGGCAGACCGTCAGCGGCACCGCCAGCAGCAGCCCCGGAATGCCCCACAGGGTCAGCCAGAAGATGGTGGCGAACAGCACGGCGAAGGGCGACAGGCCCGTGCTGCCACCATACAGCAGCGGCTCCCCGACATTGACCGTGATCAGGTCCAGCACCACGAACAGCGCGATCGTCTCCAGCGGCATCAGCCAGCCGGGATCGACGGCGAAGGCCAGGATGGTCGGCAGCAGCGCGGCGGAGATGGTCCCGACCAGCGGGATGAAGCGCAGCACCGCCGACAGCAGGCCCCACAGCACCGGGTTGGGCACGCCAATGACCCAGAGGCCGGCGCCGAAGGCCGCGCCGTAGCAGAGGTTCAGCAGCGCCTGCGCCAGCAGGAAGCGGCTCAGCCGCTGCGCCGCGTCGTCCATCGCCGCAGTGGCGCGGGTCAGGTCCTTGGACCCGAGCAGCCAGATCAGCCGGTTCCGCAGATCCTCCCGCTCCAGCAGCATGAACACCGAGAAGACCAGGACCACGCCGATTATGGCGAAGGGCTCGAGCAGCGGGGCGCCGACTTCCCAGGCCAGTTGCAGCGGCGTCAGCGCCGGCGGCACCAGCTGTACCGGGACCGGCTTGCCCTGTGCGGGCTCCATGCCCATCGGCGCCGCCGCCGCCACCGCCCGTTCGGTCGCCTCCTCCGACAGGCGGGCCACCATGGCCGTCAGCCGGTCGATCAGCCCGCCGCCGGGAGCCACCTCCCTGATCGACTGAATCTTCGCCTCGAGGTTGCTCTGGTATCGCGGCAGGTTGCCGGCCAGGTCGATCGCCTGGCTGGCGACCAGCACGATGAAGATGACCGCCGCGATCGACAGGGCGACGATCACGACCAGCACCGCCGGGGTCCGCGGCAGCCCCAGCTTGCGCAGCTGCAGCACCACCGGGGCCATGGCGAAGCTGATCAGCAGCGCCAGCGAGAACGGGATCAGGACGTCACGGCCGAAATACAGCGCCGCGGTGGCCGCCAGGATCACCAGGATGCCGTTGGTCGAGGACAGGGCGCCGATCTTGTCGGTCAGCGGGGTCAGGCTGCGGGGGGATCGGCCGGGTTCGGACAACATCTGGGCAAGGGCGGAAGCCTGGGGCGGAGAGGGAACGCGGCAGCCCAACCGGCGGTTCCCGGCGGATTGCCGGTATCGCTCCGGCTTCCTCTATCCGGATGAGCGCCGGTGAGGCGATCGGGGGAAGAGAACAGGCGACCGCCCCTCAGGCCGACTGGCCGGCCGGGCCTGACGGTTGCGACGACCGCTCCGGAGCGGCCGGCCTCGCCCGTGCGGATCGTTCCGCCGCGATGATGGTGCCGCGCAGAAGCTCGGATACCGCCTGCCGCAACTGCGTCCGGCCATGGGCTTCCGCCTGCAGGCCGACGCTGACGCCGACCGCCATCAGGGTATGGTCGCCGGTCATGCTCATGCCGAGCACGGCCTGGGAGCGGCGGAGCAGGCTTGCAGGCCGGATCGGCGTCAGTGCGAAGCCGTTGTAGACGCCGAAATCATCCGCGCCGAGATACTGGAATCCCTCTGGATCCATGCGGAACTGCCGGGACGACGGATCCGGCCCCGGGTCCAGCGCTCGTTCGCTCATCAGCGCCGACACCTTGGGGTTGGCCATCATCGTCAGGAACATCCGCCGGTCCATGATCGCCGCCTCCTTGGCCGATGCCGGCGGCAGGGCGGAGGCGACGAGCGCCAGCCGATCCACCACGGCGCTGGCGGATGGAGTCGATGGTTCGGCACAGGGCCGGAACACACCCAGCACCGTGTCGCCGGGCTCCAGGTTCTTGATCAGCGCTTGCATCGCCCGCGCCCCGAGGACGTCGGATTCGTCCGACAGGCAATAGCCGGCCGGTGCCACCGCCTCGAACGGCACGGCCGCGTGATGCGCCGTCGAGGCCGCCACTGTCGGCACGGTCGATCGCGGCGCCTGGGCGGCGCAGGCCGAGAGCGCCGTCAGAACGACGGCCAGTCCGAACAATCGCATCCTGAAATCTCCCCCTCGCAATGGGGAAGCGTAACGCGGCAACGCTCCGGCGGCGAGCGGGATTCCGCTCAGCCCGGCAGCGGCTCCAGCCGCCAGGCGCCACCCTGGCGGGCCAGGCGGGGCTGCAGCCAGGCCAGGGCCTCACGCAGCGCCTCCTCGACGCCCCAGGGCAGGTTGACCAGGACGAGGCCGGAGCCGTTGAGGCGGGCCGGGAACAGCGTGTCGAACACGGTCAGCTCGGCCACTCGGGCGCGAGGCAGGGGCGGCAGCGCCGCGAGCATCGCATCGACCGGCGGCCGGTCCTTGATCGGGTACCAGGCGGCGATCACGCCCTCCGGCCAGCGGCGCTGCGCCGTGGCGATGCCGCGCGCCAGCCGCGCCAGCTCGTCCGGCTGCTCGAAGGACGGGTCCAGCAGCAGCAGCCCGCGCCGCGGCTGCGGCGGCAGCAGGCCGCGCAGCGCCTCCCAGGAATCGCGGAGGTGGATCGCGACCTGGCCGTCGCCGGCGAATTCGGCGCGCAGCCTGGCATTGTCCTCCGGATGCAGCTCGACCAGGGTCAGCCGGTCCTCCGGCCGCATCAGCGCCCGGATCAGCCGCGGCGATCCCGGATAGATCTCGAGCCGGCCGGACGGGTTGACGCCGCGCACCAGCTCGAGATAGCGCGCCACCGCGGCCGGGGCGTCGGTCGCGCTGTCGATCCGGCCGATGCCGTCGATATATTCCCCGGTCTTCGCCGCCTCGGCGGCGAGGGCGTAGCGGCCGACCCCGGCATGCAGGTCGAGGGCGGAGAACGGCTTGTCCTTGCCGCGCAGCGCCTCGACCAGCGCCACCAGCATCACATGCTTCAGGACGTCGGCCTGGTTGCCGGCGTGGAAGGCGTGGCGGTAGTTCATGCCGCCCGCAGCACCGCCACCCAGCCCGGCAGCGGCGTCCCGTTCTCGGTGCGGGCCCAGGCGGCCTCGACCTCGGTCACGGCGAATCCGGTGGCCGCGGCGATCGTCGCCAGATAGCAGGGCGAATGCAGGTAGCGGTGGCGGTCGCCCAGCAGCCAGCCTTCGCCGTCATGCGATTCTGCGGTCAGGGCGAACCACCCGCCCGGCCGCAGTACGGCCCGGGCCGCGGCGAAGAGCGGCGCCAGATCGCCGATATAGACCGCGACGTCGGCAGCCAGCACCAGGTCGTAGCGCTCCGGCCAGCCCGCCAGGGCGGCGACGACCTCGCCCGGCTCCAGCCGGTCGTACAGGTTGCGCGCCATCGCCTGCAGGATCATGCCGGGCGACAGGTCGATGCCGTCCAGCCGGCGGCGGCGGTCGGCGAAGGCGGCGCCGGCCAGCCCGGTGCCGCAGCCGAGGTCGAGGATATCGAGACGGCCCTCGGGCACGATCCGGTCGACGGCGCGGCGCAGCAGCGCCGGCCCGCGATAGTGCAGGGCGTCGACCAGCGACGCCTCGAAGCATGGCGCGTACTGGTCGAACAGGGTGCGGACATGCGCCTCGGGCAACTGTGCCGGCGCCGGGGCGGCGCCGATCAGCGCCAGCCGGACGCCGGCGCCCATCCGGTCCTCCGGGTCCAGCTCCAGCACCGCCCGGTAGGCCGCGGCAGCGTCGCCGCCGGCCACCTCAAGCGCCTGGCCCAGGGCGTAGTGGCTCTCGACGTCGCCCGGCGCGATCTCGAGGGCGGCGCGGACGGCGTCGGCGGCCTCGGCCGGCTGGCCATCGGCGAGCAGGGCAAGGCCGATCTCAAGGCGCCGGCGCGCCCGCGGGTCCGGCGTGGGAAGGGGGAGGGTCATGCCGTGGCGTCCAATGCGCCACGGCCGCGCCGCAGTCGCGCGCGGGCTTATAGCCGAAGCGCCCCCGGATCGTCGAGAGCCGGTGTGCAGGCCCTCGGCCGGCGAAGGCCCGCCGCATGCGCGTATCACACTTGCGCATTTCGGGATTCGAGGTCCGGCGGCGCATCGTTGTGGCGTCATCGGCCGTCCGGTCCAGGGATTGGCCGCAACGGCAGGAAACCGGAGGCGCGGCATGGCGATTCTGTGGGCGAGCACCAGCTACCATCTCGGCGACCATCCCGGGATCTTCCAGGATGCCTGCTATGTCGGGCACGTTCTCAGGCTGCCGTTCCGCAAGGCCTGGATCGACCCCGAGGCATCCGGCGTCGTGCTGCGGGTGCACACGAGGGATGTGGAGACCTGGGCGGACCGCCTCGGCCACAAGGTCTCGATCAACGAGACGGAAGTTGGCCGCCTCAAGGACGCCGCCGACGCTCTCGGCGGCACCGAGGTCTTCGAGTTCAGCGTGACGCGGCCCGAGCTCGAGGACGCCCTGGCCGGGGGCGATCACTTCACCCTGTCGATCGAGCTCGACCTAGGGACCACCGGGCCGCGGCTGTCCGACGACTTCGTCGTGACCCGCATCGAAAGCGACGGCAGCTTCGCCGCGGCGCTGGGCTGGACCTGAACGTCCCTGCCGCGGCGGCCGTCGTGCGTCAGGCGCCGGTCGGATAGATGAACCCGTCGGCCTCGTAGACGCCGCCATAGGCGCCGGTGTCGGGGTTCCAGAACCGCACCGCGGTCCAGTCGTTGCCGGAAGACACGTCGATCACCGACTGCTCGCGATAGATCCGGCGCCGGGTCGCGCCGTCATTGCCCCAGTTGGTGTGCGAGACGGTGATCTCGCGCGAATTGCGCACCGACACGACCACCGAGATATGGCCGGCGCTCAGCCGGTCCGACCGGCCCAGCACCAGCACGGCGCCGGAGCGCGGCGCGCCGCCCTTGCCGTAGACGCCGTCGGCCTGATCCCACCAGGTCCAGGCGTCGCCCTTGATCTGGATGCCGGAGACGGCGCGGGCATAGGGCACGCATTCCTCCGGCGCATTGGCTGTGACGTAGCGGGCGACGCCGCTGCCGGCCGGGTTGCGGACGATCTCGCGTCCGCCGCCACAGGCGGCCAGGGCCAGCGCGATCGACAGCACCCAGGCACGCCGCAGCATCTGTCGTTCTCACCCAAAAAATCAGAAAGTCACCCCAATTGGTTGGAATGTAGATATTTTTAGGATTCCGGTCAAGATCGAGACGAGGCGGCTTGCCCGTTGTCGTCGCCGCCGATGCCGGGCCGTTGCGGCCAGCTCGGAGCGTCAGAGCTTGTAGACGTCAAACGGGAGGGCCTGGAATGAGGCCTGAAGAGAGCACAGCGTGTCTTCATGTCCCCGGAAGAGAGCGACGGGCCTGATGGTCCGGCCCTCCTTGAAGATCGAGACCGAAAGCGTGCGCGCCATGCCGCCATGCTCGAGCCAGACGTACCAGACCTTTCGCAGAGGCTGGCTCGGGTGGGATCGGGTCTCCACGGAGAAGCCGCGAATGAAGCGACGCCAGGCCAGCGGCTTTCCGGGTTTGACGGATTCGGTGACCTGCCATTTGGCGTCCCGCGGCGCGATGATGTCCGGCAACTCCGCGTGCAGGCGATCCGCCGGCACCTCCGGGTCGAGGGTTGCCGCGATGCTGCGCCAGATCGGCTCGGGCATGGCCTCTAGTGAGTCGAACCGCCGGACCCTGGCGCCGTCATCCTGTGGCGGGCAGCCCACCTCCGGGCTTTGGTAGGAGGGCTCGGCCCGGGCCGGCGACACGACCAGCACGGCGAGGATCGCGGCCATCAGGCCGGCCCGCACGGACATCTCCATCCAACCCTCCCGGAACAGCCCCCGAGCCGATCATGGCATGGGCGGTCGGGGGCGGCCAACGGGCCGTCCGGCGCCGGCTATGCCGCGGCGGGCAGGTCGGTGCCGGCGAAGGCGGCGGCGCCGGAGGCCGGGATCGGGTCGCGGACGATGATGACGTAGCCGACCGCGGCCACCAGCGCGACCGCGGCGCCGACCAGCAGGGCGAAAGTGAAGGACCCGGTGCCCTGCAGGATGAAGCCGGTTACCATAGGCGCAAGGGCCCCGCCGACATAGCCGCCGAAATTCTGCATGGCGCCGAGCGAGGCTGTGGTGTTGGCGGGTGCCGCTACCGGCGCCATCGCCCAGGCCGAGGTCGAGGCGATGTAGAGCAGGAACAGCGAGATCGAGATGGCGCCGACGGCGATGATGATGCTGGGGGTCAGCGCCGCCAGGGTGGTGAAGCCGGCGGTCGCCACCATGGCCCCGGCCATCGGGTATTTCCGGCTGTTCATCGGCGACAGGCCGCGGGTCACCAGCCAGTCGTTCAGCCGGCCGCCCAGGATGCTGCCGACCACGCCGCACAGGAAGGGGATGGCGGCGACGATGCCGGTGCTGGCGATGCTGAGGTGGCGGTCCTGCTCCAGATAGACCGGCAGCCAGGAATTGTAGATCCAGGTGACGTAGATCACGCCGAAGAAGCCGAAGATCATGCCCCAGGTGGTGCGGAAGCCGAACAGCCGCTTCCACTCCGCCCAGGTGACGCCGCCGCCGGAGGTGGCCGCGTCGCCCTCGGTCAGGTAGCGCCGCTCCTCCTCGGTCAGCCGGACCTCGGCCGGGTTGCGGTGCAGCGCGTAGAAGGCGATGGCGACCGCCAGGCCGAAGATGCCCATGATCGCGAACATCCAGCGCCAGCCGAAGCTGAGCATCAGGAAGGTCAGGACCGGGGCGGAGATCGCGGTGCCGAGGGTGGAGGAGCAGTTCCAGATCCCGGTCGCGGTGCCGCGCAGCCGGACGTTGAACCAGTCGCGGACGATGCGCGCGCTGGTCGGGAATTGCGGCGCCTCGCCCACCCCAAGCACCATGCGGATGGCGAAGAACTGGGTGAAGCCCTGTACCAGCCCGCCGAGCGCCTGGGCCAGCGACCACAGGCCGAGGCTCAGCGACAGCATCAGCCGCGGCCCCAGCCGGTCGACCAGCGCGCCGGCCGGCAGCTGGGCGAAGGCATAGGCCCACAGGAAGGCGGAGAGCAGCAGCCCCATCTCCGAGGGCGAGAAGCCGAGGTCCTCGCTGATCAGCGGGTTGGCCACCGCCAGGGTGGCGCGGTCGATGTAGTTGACGACGCCGCTGAGCACCAGCAGCACCAGCGCGGTGACCTGGATGGTGCGGATGCGCGCCGATCTCGGGAGAGCCGCCATGGTTTCCTCCGCTTCGTCTTTCCGACTGTTGAGCAAAACCATGGAACCGGGTCCGGGCAATTGCCAGACAAAACGATCGGACTGTCATCCTGTCGCAGGATCGCCGGCGCGGCCCACTGCTCCGCTTGACATCGCATCCCCGGGCGCGCTCTGATCGGGGCGTTCCGAGGGGAGCTCCGGTAAGGAGCTGAGACACCACACCATCTGCGACGTGGGAACCCTTCGAACCTGATCCGGGTCGTGCCGGCGTAGGGAATGGAACCACATGCGCGCTCAGCCGCTCTCTTTCCAGCTTTCCGTCCTTGGCACGCCCTCAATCCGTCCGATCGAGGAGGCCGTGGATGCCCAAGGACGTCATCCCCACAACCGTCACCACCGGCCCGCTGCCGGCGTCGCGCAAGGTCCATGTGCCGGGCGAGCGCACCCCCGACCTGCGCGTCGCCATGCGCGAGATCGTGCTGTCGCCCGAATCCGGCGAGCCGCCGCTCAGGGTCTATGACGCCTCCGGCCCCTACACCGACCCGGCGGCGCTGATCGATATCGGCGCCGGGCTGCCGGCGCTGCGGGCCGGCTGGATCGCCGCCCGCGGCGATGTCGAGGCCTATGACGGCCGCACCGTCCGGCCGGAGGATGACGGCCGCCGCCCCGGCGAGGCCGCCAACCTGTTCGAGTTTCCGCGCGGCGACCGCCGGCCCCTGAGGGCCCGCGGCGGCACCGCGGTGACGCAGATGGCCTATGCCCGCGCCGGCATCGTCACGCCGGAGATGGAGTATGTCGCGATCCGTGAGAATCTCGGCCGCGAGCGGGCGCGGGAGCAGGCGGCGCGCGACGGCGAAAGCTTCGGCGCCGCGATCCCGGACTATGTCACGCCGGAATTCGTGCGCGACGAGGTGGCGCGGGGCCGGGCGATCATCCCGTCCAACATCAACCACCCGGAATCCGAGCCGATGGCGATCGGCCGCAACTTCCTGGTCAAGATCAACGCCAATATCGGCAACTCGGCCGTCACCTCCTCGATCGCGGAGGAGGTGGAGAAGATGGTGTGGGCGATCCGCTGGGGCGGCGACACGGTGATGGACCTGTCGACCGGCCGCAACATCCACACCACCCGCGAATGGATCCTGCGCAATTCGCCGGTGCCGATCGGAACCGTGCCGATCTATCAGGCGCTGGAGAAGGTCGGCGGCGTGGCCGAGGACCTGACCTGGGAGATCTTCCGCGACACGCTGATCGAGCAGGCTGAGCAGGGGGTGGACTACTTCACCATCCATGCCGGGGTAAGGCTGTCCTATATCCACCTCACGGCGAAGCGGGTCACCGGCATCGTCAGCCGCGGCGGCTCGATCATGGCCAAATGGTGCCTGGCGCATCACCGCGAGAGCTTCCTCTACACCCATTTCCGCGAGATCTGCGCGATCATGCGGGCCTATGACGTGGCCTTCTCGCTGGGTGACGGGCTGCGCCCCGGCTCGATCGCCGACGCCAATGACGCGGCCCAGTTCGCCGAGCTGGAGACGCTGGGCGAGCTGACCAGGATCGCCTGGGAGCATGACGTCCAGGTCATGATCGAAGGCCCCGGCCACGTGCCGATGCACAAGATCAAGGCCAATATGGACAAGCAGCTGGAGGTCTGCGGCGAGGCGCCGTTCTACACGCTCGGGCCCCTGACCACGGACATCGCGCCGGGCTACGACCACATCACCTCCGGCATCGGCGCAGCGATGATCGGCTGGTTCGGCACCGCCATGCTCTGCTACGTCACGCCGAAGGAGCATCTCGGGCTGCCGGACCGCGACGACGTCAAGACCGGCGTCGTCACCTACAAGATCGCGGCCCATGCCGCCGACCTGGCCAAGGGGCACCCGGCGGCGCAGCTGCGCGACGACGCGCTGTCCCGCGCCCGCTTCGAGTTCCGCTGGCGCGACCAGTTCCACCTGTCGCTCGATCCGGACACGGCGCTGGCCTATCACGACCAGACGCTGCCGGCGGAAGGCGCCAAGACGGCGCATTTCTGCTCGATGTGCGGCCCGAAATTCTGCTCGATGAAGATCACGCAGGAGATCCGGGCCTCGGCCGAGGCGGGGATGGAGGAGATGTCGGCGCGGTTCCGCGAGGGCGGCGGCCAGATCTACCGCGCGGCGGAGTGACCGGTGCCGGCGGCTCCGCGCGTGCCGGGATGAAAATCATTCTTGGTGCGCGCGGAGACGACCGGTATAGGACTCGCAGCGGAATTTGACCGCTGGCGGCCCGGGGCGGGCGTCTGCCCTGGGGCGTCGTCGACTGCGGCGCTCGGCGCGAGGAGATTTCGATGGCGGCCCTTTCGGAACACGCGGCCAAGGCCGGGCTGATGACCCGGTTCCTGCTGCAGCGGCGATTCCAGCGTGTCGCCTGGCGGGATTGGGTGGCGGACCGGATCGCCGGCCGGGTCGGGCGCGGCCCGGTCTCCGGCACGCCGGAGGCCCGGGGAGCCGCCGCGGCCCTGACCGCCGAAGGCTTCGCCATGACGCCCTGGCTGATGACGGCTGACCGGGTCGCGGAGATGCGACGCCACTTCGCCGGCCACCAATCCTTTAACCCCTACAAGCCTGAGCACGGCACCTTCCAGGCGCCGGAGCAGGCGCCCAAGGGCACCCATGTCGCCCATTTCCGGCCGGATGTGGTGCTGAACGCGCCGCATGCCCTGGCCATCGCCAACGACCCGGCGGTGCTGGAGGCGGTGCAGGCCGCCCTCGGCTGCAAGCCGACGATCAGCTACATGGCCGCCTGGTGGTCGATCGCCGGCGACGAGGAAGGGCAGCACGCCGAGCTGTTCCACCGCGACTATGACGACTGGCGCTTCATCAAGCTGTTCGTCTACCTCACCGATGTCGATGCCGGGGCCGGACCGCATATCTATGTCCGCGGCTCGCACCGCGAGGACCGGCTGATGCCGATCCGGCGTTATTCCGACGCCGAGGTCGAGGGCGCCTTCGGCCGCGACCGCTTCGTCCGGTTCGAGGGGCCCGCCGGCACCAGCTTCCTGGAGAACACCTTCGGCTTCCATCGCGGCCAGCCGGCGCGGACCTCCGCGCGGCTGATCTTCCAGGTGGTCTACTGTCAGGGCCCGATCCTGTACGGCCCGTTGCGCCCGATGGTGGAGGCCGGCCGGGTGGCGCCGGGCTTGAGGCTGGACCCGCACGTCAACCGCGTCTACCTCCGGGCCTGACCGAGAGATTGGCCTATGGAGCCACGCGGATGGGCCGGGGCCACCCCCTCACCCGAAATCGCTATCGCGATTTCGACCTCTCCCCAAGGAGAGGTGAAAATCCCCTCTCCTTGGGGAGAGGGAGGGGCCCGACGCCGAAGGGGGCGGGAGGGTGAGGGGGATCGGGCCGTGCCAAGAGAGCGGCCATGGCCTTCGCGCTGACCCTCGCCCGGGTCAGGGCTGTCGGCGGCAAGGCGGTGCTGTTCCTGCTCGCCTTCGCGCTCGGCAAGGGCTTCGCCTTCCTCGGGCCGCTGCTGCTGTCGCAGGTGATGAGCCTCCAGGACTACGGCACGGCCGAGCTGGGGCTCAGCATCGGCGTGATCGGGGCGCAGATCCTCAGCCTGGGCATTCCGGGCGCGGTCCCGCAGCTGGTGTTGATCCGCAAGGACGACCGGGTGCTCGACCTGCTGTTCTTCATCGTCGCCACCATCGGCCTGATCGGCCTGGGCGGCGCCGCCATCGCCTGGGCCGCCTCGGGCCCGCTGCTGCAGGTCTTCGCCGGCGTCGCCATCGCCGGCGCCGGGGCACAGGTCGCCGCCAGCGTCTACTACCGCGCCATGGGGCGCCGCTTCGGCATCCTGGTGGCCGACAACCTGGCGCTCTACGTCTTCCTGATCGTCGGCGCGCTGGTCTTCCTGGCGCTGTGGCGGGTGCCGCTGGCGCCGGTGGTTCTCGGCTGCGGCGCCGTGGCGCTCGGCTTCACCCTGTTCGCCATGATCGGCCTGGCGCGCACCATCCGGCCGGGCTTCTTCGCCGCCTATGCCGACGCCCGGCGGATGGGCTTCTTCATGATGGTGAACTCGCTGGTCTATTTCGCCATCGTCAACAGCTCGCGGGTGCTGGTCGGCTTCTTCCTGTCGGTCGAGGCGGTGTCGGTCTATGCGGTGTGCTTTCGCATCTCGGCGGCGATCTTCCTGGGGCACCAGCTGATCGTGACCGCCTATTTCAAGACGCTGTACGAGGCCTCGGTCGAGTGGTTCGACCGCTTCTACCTGGTGCTGCTGGCGCTGACCATGACCGGCGCCGCGATGATCCTGGCCGGCTTCGAGCTGTTCGGCGCCGACCTGCTGCCGGGCTGGCGGGCGCATCTGCCGGAGATGTCGCGGCTGCTGCCCATCGTCTGCATGCAGACGATCTGGTGGGTGTCGCTGGCACATGTCGAGCTGCGGATCAACCGCGCCCTGATCTCGAAACAGGCGACGCTGTGGCTGCTCGGCTGCGCCGGGCTGATGGTCGCGACCCTGGCGCTGCTGCAGGCGCTGGCTCTGCTGACCCTGTCGACGGCGGCGCTGGCCTTCGCCGCGACGCTGTTCATCGCGCTGCACATCCAGCTGACGCTGCTCAAGCGCAACGGCGTTGCGCTGCCGCGGATGCGGATCGCCCTGTTCGCGCCGCTGGTGTTTCTGGTTCCCGCCTGGCTCCTCGCGTAGCCCTCAGGGCTCGCGTTTGGAGCCGCTGGCCCACAGCCGGCGCAGCTGCTCGACGAAGCCCTGGCTTTCCTGCAGCGCGCCGAAGAACTGGGCATCGGCCTCGCGCACCCGCGGCATGGCGGCGTTCAGCACCTCGGCCCCCTTGGCGGTGACCCGCAACTGCCGGGCCCGGCTGTCGGTCGGGTGCGGCGCCCGGGCGATGAAGCCGCCGGCCTCCAGCGACCGCACCACCTGGCTGGTCATCATCGCGTCGGTCTTGCAGAAGGCCGCGAGCCGAGCCTGGGTGACGTCGTTCTCCTTGCGGCTCAGCCAGGCAAGCCCGGCGAGCAGCACGAACTGCACATGGGTCAGGCCGAGCGGCTCCAGGGTCGAGCGCTGCAGCCGCTGCCACTGGTTGGCGACCTGCCACAGCAGGAAGCCGGGGCTGTTCTCGGGGCGCAGTGTGCGCGAGAGGGTGTCCCAGTCCAAAGCCACGTGCCGCGTTCCGCCATAATTTTGCCCTGACCCTAGGCGCGCAGAGAAACGGCATCAAGCCGGATGGTCACGGTGCCGGATGAAACTCGGTGTCGACCAGCCCGAACAGCAAATGATCCCGCCAATCCCCATCGATCTTGAGATAGGCGCGGGCCTGGCCCTCGCGGGTAAATCCAAGCCGCAGCAGCAGCTTCTGGCTGGCTTCGTTGTGCGGCAGGCACGCCGCTTCGATTCGGTGCAGCCCGAGCTGGTTGAAGCCGAACGCCACTGCCGCGGCGGTCGCGTCGGTCATCAGCCCCTGCTGGGCGAATCGCTCGCCGATCCAGTAGCCGATCGAGGCTGACTGGGCGACGCCGCGGCGGACGTTGGAGAAGCCGATGCCGCCGACCAGCTGCTTGCTGTCGCGCTCGAAGATCAGGAAGCCGTAGCCCTCGTCCTGCCGCCATTCGTAGATCTGGCGGCGCAGCCGGCGCAGATAGGCGGCGCGGCTCAGCGCGTCCTCGGGCCAAGTCGGTTCCCACGGCGTCAGGAAGCTGCGGCTGTCGCCGCGCAGCGCCACCCAGGAGCGCCAGTCGCGCAGCCGCGGCGGGCGCAGATAGGTCCGCCGGCCCTCGATCCGGACCGGCGGAAGGGTGCCGAGCCCCGTTCGGAAGAAGCCGATCACCGCCGCCCCGCTCAATGCCGTCAGCCGATCCGGGCGCGGATCGCGTCGTAGCTCTCGAGCTGTCCGACCGGCCCGAGCGCCGCCAGGGTGGGGGCGGTGCGGAACACGCGCTCGGCCACGCGGCGCACCGCGGCGGCGTCGATGGCGTCGATCTTCGCCACCACCTCCTCCGGCGGCACCGGCCGGCCGAAGATCAGCATCTGCTGGCCCAGCTGCTCGGCCCGCGCCATGGTCGATTCCAGGCTCATCAGCAGGCCGGCCTTGATCTGGGCGCGGGCACGGGCGACCTCGTCCTCGGCCGCATCGCCGACCACCCGGCCGATCTCGCCGCACAGCACCGGCAGCAGCTCCTGCACCTCGGTCTCGCCGGTGCCGGCATAGATGCCGAACAGCCCGCCATCCTGGTAGGCGCTGGTGAAGGAGTAGATCGAATAGACCAGGCCGCGCTTCTCGCGGATCTCCTGGAACAGCCGCGAGGACATGCCGCCGCCCAGCAGCGTCGACAACACCGAGGCGGCGTAGAAGTCCGGATCGGTGTAGGACAGGGCCGGGAAGCCCAGCACCAGGTGCAGCTGCTCGAGGTCGCGCTCCTCGCGGTGCTCGCCGCCCTGGTAGGCGGCGGGGGCAGTGCGCGCTTCGGCCTTGGCCGGCAGGCCGGTGAACAGCCGTTCGGCCTGCTCGGCCAGCCGGTCATGGTCGATGTTGCCGGAGGCGACCAGCACCATGGTGTCGGCGCCGTAGTTGCGGCCGATATAGCCGGCGATCGCCTCGCGCGGCAGGGAGCCCACGATGTCGGCCGTGCCCAGCACCGGCCAGCCGATCGGCTGGTCCGGATAGGCGGCTTCCTGGAACTGGTCGAAGATGATGTCGTCCGGCGTGTCGATCGCCTGGCCGATCTCCTGCAGCACCACGGCGCGTTCGCGCCCCAGCTCGGCCTCGTCGAACACCGAGTTCTGCAGGATGTCGCCGAGGATATCGAGCGCCAGCGGCGCGTCTTCCTTCAATATGCGTGCGTAGTAGGCCGTGTTCTCGCGGCTGGTATAGGCGTTGAGATGGCCGCCGACGGCCTCGATCTCCTGGGCGATGTCCTGGGCGTTGCGGCGGCGGGTGCCTTTGAACGCCATGTGCTCCAAAAGATGGGCGACGCCGTTGACTTCGGCGGTTTCGTGCCGGGTGCCGGCGCCGACCCACAGCCCGACGCAGGCGCTTTCGACGGTGGCGATCGGGTCGGTGACGACGCGCAGGCCGTTCGACAGGGTGCTCTCGCGGGTCGGCATCAGGCCGGCCCTCCATTGGTGCGGGATTCACGGACGAAGGCTTCGATCGCGCCGATCTCGTTCGGCAGCACGGTCAGCCGCTCCTCGCGCTCGAACAGATCGGCCAGATGCGGCGGCAGCGGCGGACGCCAGCCGGTGGCGCGTTCGACCGCGTCCGGGAACTTGGCGGGATGGGCGGTGGCGGCCACCACCATCGGGATGCCGGGGCCGGCCGGATGGGCGCGGGCGGCGGCCAGGCCGCAGGCGGTGTGCGGGTCGATGGTCTGGCCGGTCGCGGCGCGGGTCTCGGCGATCACCGCGAGCGTGGCCTCATCGTCCAGCCGGTGGCTGGCGAAGATCTCGGCCGCCGCCCGGTGCATCGCCGGGGTCACGCTGAACCGGCCGGTGCCGCGGAACTCCGCCATCAGCGCGCTCAGCCGGTCGGCGTCGCGGTCGCACAGCTCGAACAGCAGCCGCTCGAAGTTGGAGGAGATCTGGATGTCCATCGACGGGCTCAGGCTCGGCACCACTCCGTCCATCTTCATCTCGCCCGATTTGAAGAAGCGGTCGAGGATGTCGTTGCGGTTCGACCCGACCACCAGCTTCGCGATCGGCAGGCCCATCTTCCGGGCGGCATAGGCGGCGAAGACATTGCCGAAATTGCCGGTCGGCACGGCGAAGGCCACCGGCCGGTCGGGCGCGCCCAGCGCCAGGGCCGCCGCGGCGTAGTAGACGATCTGGGCCATGATCCGGGCCCAGTTGATCGAGTTCACCGCCGAGAGATGCATCTCGTCGCGGAACGGGACGTCGGCGAACATCGCCTTCACCATGTCCTGGCAGTCGTCGAAGCTGCCCTGCAGCGCGACGTTGCGGACATTGGACGACAGCACGGTCGTCATCTGCCGGCGCTGCACCTCGGAGGTGCGGCCCTCGGGGTGCAGGATGACGATGTCGATGGCGGCGCGGTCGCGGCAGGCCTCGATCGCGGCGGAGCCGGTGTCGCCCGAGGTGGCGCCGACGATCATCACCCGCTCGCCGCGCCGGGTCAGCACATGGTCGAACAGGCGGCCCAGCAGCTGCAGGGCGTAGTCCTTGAAGGCGATGGTCGGGCCGTGGAACAGCTCCATCAGCCACAGGTCGTGGTCGAGCTGGACCAGGGGCGCCACCGCTGGATGGCCGAAGCCGGCATAGGTCTCGGCGGCCAGCGCCGCCAGCTCCGCCCGGGTCAGCGCGCCCTCGACGAAGGGCAGCATCACCTCGGTCGCCAGCTCGGCATAGGGCAGGCCGCGCAGGCGCCGCCACTCCTCGGCCGAGCGGGTCGGCCAGGTCTCCGGCAGATACAGCCCGCCATCGCGGGCGAGGCCGGCCAGAAGCACGTCGTCGAAGGCAAGGGCGGGGGCGTGACCCCGGGTGCTGATATAGCGCACCGAGCATTTCTCCAGGACAGAAGCGGCGTACCCTAGGGCCAAGGCGAAACCGGTGCAAGCCGGCCGGCCGCGGCCCTGGACGGCGCGATCGCATCCCAGACCGGCGCCTCTGGCACGGCAGTTGCTGGGGCTTGCCGGGACGAAGGGGGCGGATGGGGAAAAGGGGGATGGCGGGACGGATCTGCCGTGGGGGACGGGCAGGAGTTGCCCGCGAATTGGGCACGGATTCCCGATCCGGCTCGACCCGGAGCAAAAGTCGGGCAATCATCGCGACCGGGGAGGTATCCAGTCACGCCGACCGGCGTTCCAGATCGTGGCCGCGACCGGCCGCGCCTTCGACCCTTTTGGACCCAGCCGGGCCGGCACCGTCCGCCCGGACTCCTGCAACCAAGAACCAGCGAGGCAGCGATGGCGGATGTGAGACAGCGAGGCAGACAACGATCCTTGGCCCTGGCGGCGCCCGGGCCGCTGCTATGGGCCGCGGCCGGGCTGCTGATCGGGGCGGCGGTGCTGGCGGCTTCGGCCTCGGCGCGGGCGGAGACCGTGTTCCGCTTCGCCTTCCAGGGCAACCTGAACACGCTCGACTCGTACCAGTACAACGAGACCTTCACGACCGCGACGATGAGCAACGTCTATGAGGGGCTCACCAAGCGCGACCAGGAGATGAAGATCGTCCCGGCCCTGGCCACCGGCTGGGAGGTGACCGATGACGGGCTGAAATGGCGCATCAAGCTGCGGGAGGGCGTGAAGTTCCAGAACGGCGACGCGTTCACCGCCGACGACGTGCTCTACTCCCTCGATCGGCTGCGGGCCCCGGGCTCGGACATCAAGGGCCGCGTGCCGTCCGACATGAAGGCGGTGAAGGTCGACGACCACACGGTCGACTTCGTCCTGACCAAGCCCAACCCGCTCTTGAACGCGACCTGGGATTCCTGGCCGATCTTCGACAAGGAATGGTCGGAGCAGAACAACGCCGTGGCGCCGTCCTCCACGGCCGACAAGAACCCCGGCTACGCCGTGCTGCACGCCAACGGCACCGGCCCGTTCATGGTCGAAAGCCATGAGATCGGGGTGAAGACGGTGTTCGTGCGCAACCCGGCCTGGTGGGGCAAGCCCGAGGGCAATATCGACCGGATCGAGTTCACGCCGATCGCGTCCTCGGCCACCCGCGTTGCGGCCCTGCTGTCCGGCCAGGTCGACTGGGTCGACCCGGTGCCGGTGCAGGACCAGGACCGGGTCTCCGGCAACGCCGACACCGCGCTGCTGACCGCGCCCGAGCTGCGCACCATCTTCCTCGGCCTGGACCAGGACCGCGACGAGCTCCTGTACTCCAACATCAAGGGCAAGAACCCGTTCAAGGACCAGAAGGTGCGGCTGGCCTTCTACCAGGCGATCAACGAGGACGCGATTGCCAAGCGGATCATGCGCGACCAGGCGACGCCGTCGGCGCTGATGATCTCGCCCGCTTTGTTCAGCCGGGCCGGCGAGTTCAAGCGCCATCCCTACGACCCGGAAGCGTCGAAGAAGCTGCTGGCCGAGGCCGGCTATCCGGACGGGTTCGAGGTCACGCTGGACTGCCCGAACGACCGCTACGTCAATGACGAGGCGATCTGCCAGGCGGTGGTGTCGATGCTGGCCCGGGTCGGGGTGAAGGTCACGCTGAACGCCCAGCCCCGCGCCAAGCACTTCACCCAGATCGGCGAGGCCGGCGGCCACAGCACCAGCTTCTACCTGCTGGGCTGGACCCCGGACGGCTATGATTCGCTCAGCGTCTTCAACAACCTGGTGCGCTGCCGGGCGCCGGGCGTCGCCGTCTCGAACAATGGCGGCTACTGCAACCCGAAGGTCGACGCCCTGGTCGACGCCTTCTCGGTCGAGGGCGACAAGGCCAAGCGTGACGACCTGATCGCCCAGGCCTACGACATCCTCTTGAACCAGGATGTCGGCTACCTGCCGCTGCACCAGCAGGCGCTGTCCTGGGGTGTGTCGAAGAAGTTCACCGTGGTCCAGCGGCCGGACAACTGGCTGATCTTCGACTGGATCAGGAAGAACTAGAGGTCCGGACCCGCCGGGCGGCGGCCTCGGGCCGCCGCCCCCTTACCCTCATCGGCAGCGGGGTGTGATGCTGGCCTTCATCCTGACGCGCATGGCGCAGGCGATCCTGGTGATGCTGGTGGTGGCGCTGCTGGCCTTCACCATGTTCCGCTTCGTCGGAGACCCGATCAACCAGATGGTCGGGCAGGAGACCACCGAGGCGGAGCGCGAGGCGCTGCGCCAGAGCCTGGGGCTGAACGACCCGGTGGTGGTACAGTTCGTCCGCTATGCCGGCCAGGCCGCGACCTTCGATTTCGGCAACTCCTACCAGTTCAAGCAGCCGGTCTCGGGCCTGATCGGCGACCGCGCGCCGGCGACGCTGGAGCTGTCGCTGACCTCCGCCCTGCTGGCGCTGCTGATCGGTGTGCCGATGGGGGTGTTCACCGGCCTCTACCCCCGGCGCTGGCTCTCGCGCCTGTTCCTCGGCGGCTCGCTGGTCGGGGTGTCGCTGCCGACCTTCCTGATCGGCATCCTGCTGATCTTCATCTTCTCGGTCGAGCTCGGCTGGCTGCCCTCCTTCGGCCGCGGCGACGTGGTGCGGCTGGGCTGGTGGAGCACCGGGTTTTTCACCCTGTCCGGCCTGCGCTCGCTGATCCTGCCGGCGATCACGCTGGGCCTGTTCCAGATGACGCTGATCATGCGGCTGGTGCGCGGCGAGATGCTGGAGGTGATGCGCACCGACTTCATCCGCTTCGCCCGCGCCCGAGGCCTGACCGACCGGGCGATCCATTTCGGCCATGCGCTGAAGAACACGCTGATCCCGGTCATCACCATCACCGGGCTGCAGCTCGGCTCGATCATCGCCTTCGCCATCATCACCGAGCAGGTGTTCCAGTGGCCGGGCATGGGCCTGCTGTTCATCCAGGCGGTGGCCAATGTCGACATCCCGATCATGGCCGCCTATCTGCTGCTCAGCGCCTTCATCTTCGTCACCATCAACCTGGTGGTCGACATCCTCTACGCCGCGGTCGACCCGCGCATCCGCGTCGGGGCCTGAGCCGATGCGACGCTTCCTCGACAGCGACCTCGCCTGGCGCTTCCGCCGCTCGCCGATCGCCATCATCGCCCTCGTGGCCGCGCTGCTGATGGCCGCCGGGGCCATCCTGGCGCCGCTGATCGCACCGCAGGACCCGTTCGACGCGGCCAGCCTCGACCTGATGAACTCGCTGATCCCGCCGGCCTTCGAGGCGGATGGCGACGCGCAATTCCCGCTCGGCACCGACGATCAGGGCCGCGACCTGTTCTCGGCCATCCTCTATGGCACCCGGATCTCGCTCCTGGTCGGCGTCGCCGGTGTCGCCCTGGCGATGCTGATCGGCGTCACCCTCGGCCTCGTCGCCGGCTATCGCGGCGGCTGGGTCGGCGCCGTGATCATGCGGGTCGCCGATGTGCAGCTGACCTTCCCGGCGATCCTGATCGCCCTCCTGATCAACGGCATCGCTTTGGCGCTGGTCGGCAAGGGCGGCGGCACCGATGTCCAGATCGGGGTGATCGTCGTCGCCATCGGCCTGTCCTACTGGGTGCAGTACGCCCGCACCGTGCGCGGCTCGACCCTGGTCGAATCGCGCAAGGAATATGTCCAGGCGGCCCGGCTGATCGGCCTCTCGGACTGGACCATCATGTTCCGCCACGTGCTGCCGAACGTGATGGGGCCGGTGCTGGTGATCGCCACCATCAACCTGGCGTTGGCGATCATCACCGAGGCGACGTTGTCCTTCCTCGGCGTCGGGGTGCCGTCGACCTCGCCCTCGCTGGGCACGCTGATCAACATCGGCAACCGCTTCCTGTTCTCCGGCGAGTGGTGGATCACGATCTTCCCCGGCGCCGCGCTGGCGGTGCTGGCGCTGTCGGTCAACCTCCTGGGCGACTGGCTGCGCGACGCCCTGAACCCGAAGCTGCGGTGAGGGCGATGCCAAGTACCCAAACGACAGAGACAACCCTCAGCGTCCGCGACCTCAAGGTCCAGTTCAGCAGCCGGCGCGGCCTGTTGACCGCGATCGACGGCGTGTCCTTCGACATCGCGCCCGGCGAGGTGCTGGGCGTGGTCGGCGAATCCGGCGCCGGCAAGTCGATCACCGGCACCGCCGTGATCGGGCTGATCGACCCGCCCGGCCGCATCGCCGGCGGCGAGATCCGGCTCAAGGGCGAGCGCATCGACAATCTCAAGCCCGAGGCGATGCGGCGGATCCGCGGCCGGCGCATCGGCATGATCTTCCAGGACCCGCTGACCAGCCTGAACCCGCTCTACACTGTCGGCAAGCAACTGACCGAGACCATCACCACCCATCTGCCGCTCGGCCGCGACGGGGCTCGGCGCCGCGCCATCGCCCTGCTGGAGGAGGTCGGCATCCCGGCGGCGGCGGCGCGGATCGACAGCTACCCGCATGAATTCTCCGGCGGCATGCGCCAGCGCGTGGTCATCGCCCTGGCCCTGGCGGCGGAGCCGGAGCTGGTGATCGCCGACGAGCCGACTACGGCGCTGGACGTCTCGGTCCAGGCCCAGGTCATCGCGGTGCTGAAGCGGCTGTGCCGCGAGCGGGGCACGGCGGTGATGCTGATCACCCACGACATGGGCGTGATCGCCGAGACCGCCGACCGGGTGGCGGTGATGTATGCCGGGCGGATCGCCGAGATCGGCCCAGTCAGGACGGTGATCAAGCAGCCGCACCATCCCTATACGGTGGGGCTGATGGGCTCGATCCCGACAGTCCTGGGCGATGCCGAGCGGCTGCAGCAGATCCCGGGCGCGATGCCGCGGCTGGACGCGATCCCGGCCGGCTGCGCCTTCAACCCGCGCTGCAGCGCCGCCTTCGATCGCTGCCGGCGCGACCGGCCGGACCTGATGGCGGCGGGGCAGGGGGCTGCGGCCTGCTGGCTGGTGGAAGGAGGCCGCGCATGACGGCGAACACCCTGGTCGAGGCGGTCGGGCTGAGCCGCCGCTTCGACCTGTCCAAGCCCCTGCTGGCGCGGCTGCTGGACCGCTCGCCGCGGCTGACCCTCAAGGCCGTGCAGGATGTCAGCTTCACCATCACCCGGGGCGAGACGCTGGCCCTGGTCGGCGAATCCGGCTCCGGCAAATCGACCATCGCCCGGCTGGCGGTGGGGCTGCTGCAACCCAGCGACGGCGCGGTGCTGATCGACGGCATCGACCTGTCGGACCCGGCGAAGAAGGCGCAGCTGGCCAAGCTGCGCCGGCGGATTCAGATGATCTTCCAGGACCCCTATGCCAGCCTGAACCCGCGCTGGCGGGTCGACCGCATCGTGGCCGAGCCGATCCGCGCCTTCCGCCTGTCCTCGTCGCCGGCCGAGACGGCGGAGAAGGTGGCGGAGCTGCTGCGCCGGGTCGGGCTGGACCCGCGCGATGGGCGCAAATTCCCGCACGAGTTCAGCGGCGGCCAGCGCCAGCGCATCTGCATCGCCCGGGCGCTGGCGTCGGAGCCGGAATTCATCGTCTGCGACGAGCCGACCTCGGCGCTCGACGTCTCGGTCCAGGCCCAGATCCTGAATCTGATGAAGGACCTGCAGGACCAGTTCGGCCTGACCTACCTGTTCATCAGCCACAACCTGGCGGTGGTCCGGCACATGGCCAGCCGGATCGGCGTCGTCTATCTCGGCCGGATGGTCGAGCTGGCGCCGGCCCGGTCGCTGTTCCGGGCGCCGCGCCACCCCTACACGCGGATGCTGCTCGACGCGCTGCCGGACCTGGAGATGACCGGCCGGCCGCGGCGGATGGTGGAGGGCGAGATCCCCAGCCCGATCGCCCCGCCGCCGGGCTGCGCCTTCCATCCGCGCTGCCCTCTGGCCAACGACCGCTGCCGGCAGGAGGTGCCGCAGCCGCTCGCCGCCGGCGATGCCCTGGTCGCGTGCCATGCGGTCGAGGAGGGCAGGGACCGGGCGGCGGCGTAGGAAAGCGGCTCCTTGCACTGGCCGTCATTCCCGCGAAAGCGGGAATCTCCCTCCGGTCGAGTGGGACGAGATCCCGCTTCCGCGGGGATGACAAGGGTTTTATGGGCGGCAGGCGCGCGGACGCGCGCAGACCCCTCCCCCTTGCCCCCTCCCGCAAGGGGAGGGGAGTGTGGAAGGCTGCGCTCGTGAATGCTGAAAGGTGGTGAAGGATCGGTGCGCCTGCGGCTATCCCGTATCCGGCGGCTTGGGCTTGCGGCCGGAGGCCGGGCCGGGCTTGGGCGGGTCCGCGGGCGGATCGTCGTCGTCGTTCGGCAGGAAGCCCAACTGCTCCATGGCCTCGTCGGCCATCTCGAGCCACTGCTCCACCCGCACCGGCAAGCCCCAGCGCCGGCACAAAGCCGCCACCGCGACCGGGGCCCGGCTGGCTTCGATCAGCTCCGCCACCTCCGGCCGCTCCAGCCGCTCGCGCACCTCGGTGACGCGGCGGGCGATCTCCTCATTGTCCTTCGACGCCTCGTAGGCGGCCGCCAGCACCGCCAGCTTCACCCGCAGGTCGTGGAAGTCCTCCTGCGCCGCCTCGCGCTTCGCCTCAGCCTTGCGCTTCTCCTTGTCCTCCTGGGACAGCTTGCCCTTGAGCAGCAGGGTCAGCCGCACCGCGCGCGAGACGGTGGCGATCCGCTGGCAATAGTCGATGCCGGGCTGCGGCGCCTGCAGCGCCTCCTGCTGCGTCGCCCGGGCGATCGACATCTGGATCTCGACCAGCTCCGACAGCACGCAGAGATCCGCCGCCCGTTCCTCCTGGGGACCGGGCGGGGTCTTCGTGGTCGAATCGGTCTGCGTCTTGTTCATGGAACATATCATGAACGAGATCGAAGATTAATACAACTGCACAATGTGTTTAGAGCGCAGTGATGCTCGCCAGATCCTTCGCTGTCATGGCGAGATGCATATCTCCAGCGTTCCGCTACCCCCGTTTGAGATGGTCGAGGATCCCGGCCGCGATCCCGTCGAGGAGCCGCAGCGGCAGGTCATGCCCCATGCCTTCGGCACCGTTCTCGGGATGCCCATACCACACGGCCCCCGGGATCGCCTTGTGCGTGGCGTGGCCGCCGGAGATGTTGATGAGCGAGTCCTCGTTGCCATGGATCACGAGAGTCGGGAGGGTCAGGCCATTGAGCGCCGCTGTGCGATCGGGGGCGCCAAGGATCGCGGCGACCTGACGGACGCCGCCCCCGGGGTGGCCGAGCGAACGGTCATATCCCGCCGTGGCGAGCGCCCGGCGGTTCGGTCCCTCTTCTTCAGCGTATGTCTTCGAGCCGATCAGGGCGAACAGCGCGACGATCTGTTCGATCGCCTCCTCCCGGTCGGGCGGGATCGGCTTCGCCAACTCGTCATAGACGCCCTCCTCGGCGCCGCCGACATTCGGATTGCCGGTGGTGCTCATGATCGAGCACAGGCTGCGCGCCCGCGTGCCATGATCGATCGCCAGCCGCTGCGAGATCATGCCGCCCATCGAGGCCCCGATGACATGGGCCTTGTCGACCCCGAGGTGATCCAGCAGCCGGGTGGCGTCCTTGGCCATATTCGCCAGGGTATAGGCGAAGGGCGCGTTCCCCACCCACGCCGTTCGGCCGCTGTCGCGATTGTCGAAGCGGATGACCCGATAGCCCGCGGCCACGATGGTGTCGACGAGCGGCTGCGGCCAATAGATCAGCTGGGAGTTCAGGCCCATGATCATCAGCACGGGCGGATGTGACGGAGCGCCCTCGACCCGATAGCACAGGTTCAGGCGACCTTTCTGAAGACCGCTCTCACAATCGATCTCGACGAATAGATCGTTGGATGTCATGACTTTCCTCCACCATTTGCTTTGTGTAAGTGATGTAGAATCCAGATCAGGGCATCTACTTCAGCTTCGTTCGAGTTGTTCAAATTTTAGATAATTGCATGCAATGGAAAAATAAATACAACCTTTTAGATATGTATAGTAAAACAAATTCAATAATTTGGTGAACCACAACTACAATACTGAGATGATTTAGTCCGAGATGTCAATAGATCGACTCCATATACACCCAATCTTCACAGTGCAGCGTGCCTCGCGGTTGCGGCTCAGATCCGGGCGGTCGCCGTCCTTGACTCCTGTCGGCTTTTCGTTAATAACTGACTGGTCAGTCATTAACGAAGGCGAGCGGACCGGTGATGGCCCAGGCGGTGCGGAAACGGCGCAAGGAGGCGCGGCCGGCAGAGTTGCTGGAGGCGGCGTTCGAGCTGTTCGTGGAGCGCGGCTTCGCCGCGACGCGGATCGACGACATCGCCGCCCGCGCCGGGGTCAGCAAGGGCACGGTCTATCTCTACTTCGCGAGCAAGCAGGCGGTGTTCGAGGCGCTGGTGCGCCAGGCGGTGCTGCCCAATGTCGAGCGGCTGATCGGCGAGACGGCGCGGCCCGGCATTCCGGTGCTGGAGATCCTGCCGCGGCTGCTGCGGGCGATCACCAGCACCATGGCGGGATCCTCGCTGCTGCAGTTCCCGCGCCTGATCATCGCCGAATCCCAGCAATTTCCGGAGCTGGCGCAGTTCTGGCGCGAGACCGTGATCGACCGGATGCTCGGCGTCGTCTCCGGTTTGATCGAACGCGGCATCGCCGCCGGCGAGATCCGGCCGGTCGATCCCGTGGATGCGGCCCGGCTGATGATCGCGCCGCTGCTGATGGCGGTGATCTGGGGCACCACCTTCGTCCGCCAGGACGAGAGCTTCGACCTCAACGTCTTCATCGACCGCCATCTCGACATCTATCTGCGCGGCCTGGCGGCGGAGGTGCGGCCGTGAAGATCCGCATCGCCATGCTCGTCCTGGTCGCGGCCGCCGTTGCCGCCGGCTGGTGGTTCGACCTGCCCGGCCGGCTGGGCTGGAGCAAGACGGGGGACGGCCCGCTGACCCTCTACGGCAATGTCGACATCCGCCAGGCCGAGCTCGGCTTCCGCGTCTCCGGCCGGCTGGTCGAGATGACGCTGGAGGAGGGTGAGGCGGTGATCGCAGGCCAGGTGCTGGCGCGGCTCGATGACCGGCCGTTCCAGGACAGCATCGCCTCGGCCAAGGCCGATGTCGCGGCGCGCCAGGCCGATCTCGACAAGCTGGTCGCCGGCCCGCGCGCGGCCGAGATCGCGCAGGCCCGTGCCACGGTGGCCGAGCGCGAGGCCGATCTGGAGAACGCCACGCTGGCGTTCACCCGCACCCAGCAGCTGCGCCAGAGTGGCAACGCCCCGCAATCGACGCTGGACCAGAACCAGGCCGACCGCGACATGGCCCAGGCCCGGCTGGACTCCGCCCGCCAGGCGCTGGAGCTGCTGCTGGAAGGCAACCGGGCCGAGGACATCGCCGCCGGCCGCGCCGAGCTCGCCGCCGCGCAGGCCGACCTCGCCACCGCCGAGACCTCGCTGGCCGACGCGACGCTGAAGGCCCCGGCTGACGGCATCATCCTGTCGCGGGTGGCCGAGCCCGGGGCGATCATGGCGCCCAGCAGCGTCGCCTATGTGCTGTCGCTGACGAAGCCGGTCTGGATCCGCGCCTATGTCGCGGAGCCCGATCTCGGCCGGGTCCATCCGGGGCTGATGGTCGAGGTGGTCACCGATACCAGGCCGGACCGGCCGTACCGCGCCCGCATCGGCTTCGTCTCGCCGGTCGCCGAGTTCACCCCGAAGACGGTGCAGACGCCGGAGCTGCGCACCGACCTGGTCTACCGCCTGCGCATCATCGTCGACGAGCCAGACCCGGCCCTGCGCCAGGGCATGCCGGTCACCGTGCGCGTGCCGAAAGGGGGATGAGATGGTTGCTGCCGAGCCGATCGGACGGTCCGGAGCCGCCCCCTCACCCGAAATCGCTGGCGCGATTTCGACCTCTCCCCAAGGAGAGGTAAAGGAGCCGCGCCTCATATTCCCCTCTCCTTGGGGAGAGGGAGGGGCCCGTCGCGTTGGCGACGGGAGGGTGAGGGGGAGCGGTCGTGCCGATGAGCAAGTCTGATCCCGCCCCGGTCCCGACGGACCTCGTCCGCATCGACGGGGTGACCAAGCGCTTCGGGCCGGGCAGGCCGGCGCTCGACGCCGTCAGCGCGGCGATCGGCGGCGGCCGGATCACCGGGCTGGTCGGGCCGGACGGGGCGGGCAAGACCACGCTGATCCGGCTGATGACCGCGCTGATGGGACCCGAGGAGGGCACGCTGACCGTGCTCGGCCATGACAGCCGGGCCGAGCCGGCGCCGATCCAGGCCGCGATCGGCTACATGCCGCAGCGCTTCGGCCTATACGAGGACCTGACGGTGCAGGAGAATCTCGACCTCTACGCCGATCTCCGCGCCCTGCCGCAGGCGGAGCGGCCGGCGGTGTATGACGAGATCCTGACCTTCACCGACCTGAAGCGCTTCACCGGCCGCCTGGCCGGCAAGCTGTCCGGCGGCATGAAGCAGAAGCTCGGCCTCGGCTGCGCCCTGCTGCGCAAGCCGCGCCTCTTGCTGCTGGACGAGCCGGGCGTCGGCGTCGACCCGATCTCGCGGCGCGAGCTGTGGGGCATGGTGCAGGACCTGACCCGCGAGGGCATCGGCGTGGTCTGGTCGACCGCCTATCTCGACGAGGCCGAGAAATGCGACCGGGTGCTGCTGCTGAACGAGGGCAAGCTGCTGTATGAGGGCGAGCCGGACGGGCTGACCAAGCAGGTCGCGGGCCGGGTGTTCCGGCTGACCGGGGTCGAGGGCCGCCGCCGGCAGGTGCTGGCGGCGGTGCTGGACCGGCCCGGCGTGATCGACGGCGTGATCCAGGGCACCGCGATCCGGCTGGTGGCCAAGGATGCGGCGCAGCCCCCGACCCCGCCGCAGGAGGCCGGCCCGGCCGCGAAAATCGGCCCGGCGGCGCCGCGCTTCGAAGATGCCTTCGTCGACATCCTCGGCGGCGGCCCCGGCGGCCGGTCGAAGCTGGCCGAGGCGCGCGAGACGCTGCCGCCGCGCGACGGGCCGGTGATCGAGGCGCGCGGCCTCACCAAGCGCTTCGGCGACTTCACCGCCGCGGCCGACATCACCTTCGACATCCCGCGCGGCGAGATCTTCGGCCTGCTCGGGCCCAACGGGGCCGGCAAGTCGACCACCTTCAAGATGCTGTGCGGCCTGTTGAAGCCGACGGCGGGGGAGGGGCGGGTGGCCGGCTTCGACCTGCGGCGCGACAGCGCCGAGGCGCGCAACCGGTTGGGCTACATGGCGCAGAAATTCTCGCTCTATGGCGATCTCAGCGTCGCCCAGAACCTCGACTTCTTCGCCGGGGTCTACGGGCTGGACCGGCGCCGGGCGCGGCGGCAGATCGGGCTGATGACCGAGATCTTCGCGCTGGGCGAGGTGCTGGCGCGCTCGGCCGGCACCCTGCCGCTCGGCTTCAAGCAGCGCCTGGCCCTGGCCTGCGCCGTGATGCACGAGCCCGAGGTGCTGTTCCTGGACGAGCCGACCTCCGGCGTCGACCCGATCAGCCGGCGCGAGTTCTGGACCCACATCAACGGCCTGGTCGAGAAGGGGGTGACCGTGCTGGTCACCACCCATTTCATGGAAGAGGCCGAATACTGCGATCGGATCTCCCTGATCTATCGCGGCCGTTCGATCGCGCTGGGCTCGCCGGACGAGCTGAAGGCGCGGGTGGCGGATCGCGAGCATCCCGACCCGACCATGGAGGACGCCTTCATCGCCCTGGTCGAGGCCTCGGATGCGAAGCAGGAGGCGGCGTGATGGGCTGGTCTATCATCATCGCGTTGCCTCTCCTGCTCGTGGGGACTTTTCAGAACAGCAGCCCTTCTCTTTGTCGTCATTCCCGCGAAAGCGGGAATCTCTCTCCGGTCCAAGCGTCACGAGATCCCCACTTTCGCGGGGATGACGGGTTTGGGGGATTCTGGAAAGGTCTCGCCACGCGGGAAAGGCAACGCGAAGGGATCGCGTCTCGAGGCAACCCATGACTGCCGCCACCCACGCAAGCACAGCCCCCTCCCGCGCCGACCGGCTGCGGCGGTTCGGGGCGCTGCTGCGGAAGGAGAGCCGGCAGATCCTGCGCGACCCGTCCAGCCTGCTGATCGCCGTAGTGCTGCCGGTGCTGCTCTTGTTCCTGTTCGGCTATGCCCTGTCGCTCGATGCCGACCACACCCGGGTCGGCGTGGCGGTGGAGAGCCCGGGGCCGGAGGCGCGCGACCTCGCCGCCAGCTTCCAGGCCTCGCGCTATTTCGACGCCCGGATCGGCACCGACCGGCGGGAGTTCGCCGAGGACCTGGTGACCAACCGGGTCAAGGGCATCATCGTCATCCCGGCGACCTTCGCCGCCGAGGCGGCGCGGCCGGGCGGGACGCCGCAGATCCAGATCCTGGTCGACGGCACCGACCCGAACACCGCGAACTTCGTCATGGCCTATGCCCAGGGCGCGCTGTCGAGCTGGCGGGCGCAGCGGGCCGCCGGCCTTGGCGCCGACGGCCGGCCTGCGATCGATGTCGAGCAGCGGGTCTGGTTCAACCAGGAGCTGGTCAGCCGCAACACGCTGGTGCCCGGCGCCATCGCCATCGTCATGACCATGATCGGCACGTTGCTGACCGCGCTGGTGGTGGCGCGGGAGTGGGAGCGCGGCACGATGGAGGCGATGATGGCGACGCCGGTGACCGCGGTGGAGCTGCTGGCCGGCAAGGTGCTGCCGTATTTCCTGCTCGGCCTGGCGTCCCTGACCCTGTGTTTCTTCGTCGCCGTGGTCCTGTTCGGGGTGCCGTTCCGCGGCTCGGTCGGGGCGCTGTACCTGGTCTCCGCCGCCTTCCTGTGCCCGGCGCTGGGGCTGGGGCTGATCATCTCCTCCGCCACCAAGAACCAGTTCCTGGCCTCGCAGCTGGCCCTGGTGGCCGGGTTCCTGCCGGCCTTCCTGCTGTCGGGCTTCCTGTTCGAGATCAGCTCGATGCCGCAACCGATCCAGTGGATCACCTACATCCTGCCGGCGCGCTACTACGTGCCGGCGCTGCAGACCGTGTTCCTGGCCGGGGACATCTGGCCCTTGTACCTGCGCAACATGGCCGTGCTGCTGCTCGAGGGCGCCATCCTGCTGGTCCTGGCGGCGCGGCTGACCCGGAAGAGGCTGGCCTGACATGTGGCGCCGCCTGAAGGCTTTGATCGTCAAGGAGCTGCTGGCCGTGCTGCGCGACCCGCGCGGCCGGATGATCCTGATCGTGCCGCCGATCCTGCAGCTTTTCGTCTTCGCCTATGCCGCGACGATGGAGGTGAAGAATGTCGACATCGCGCTGCTCGACCGCGACCGCGGCGCCTGGAGTCAGGAGCTGGTGCGGCGGGTCGAGGGCACCCCGACCTTCCGCATGATCGTCCCGGTCGACAGGCCGGAGGAACTGCGCCGGGCGATCGACCGGCAGCAGGTGCTGGTGGCGGTGCAGATCGGGCCCGGCTTCTCGCGCGACGTCGCCGCCGGCCGCCCGGCGGATCTCCAGGTCATCCTCGACGGCCGCCGCTCCAACGCCTCGCAACTCGCCGGCAACTACCTGTCGCAGATCGTCGCCGGCATGGCCGCCGACGCCGCCAGCCCCAGCGGCGTGGCCGACCAGCCGGATGCGGCGGTGCCGCGCTTCTGGTTCAACCCGGCGCTCGACACGCAATGGTTCATGGTGCCGAACCTGATCGCGGTGATCGCGGTGCTGATCGGGCTGATCGTCACCGGCCTGACCATCGCGCGCGAGCGGGAGCTCGGCACCTTCGACCAGCTGCTGGTGTCGCCGCTCAGGGTGCACGAGATCCTGCTGGGCAAGACCATCCCGTCACTCCTGATCGGCTTCGCCCATTGCAGCTTCTACCTGCTGGTGGCGGTGGTCTGGTTCGGCCTGCCGCTGCGCGGGTCGCTGGGCATGTTCTATGCCGGCGTGTTCTTCTACCTGCTGGCCCTGATCGGCATCGGGCTGTTCATCTCCGCGCTGTCGGCGACGCAGCAGCAGGCGATCCTCGGATCCTTCATGTTCATGATCCCGGCGACGCTGATGGGCGGCTTCGCCACGCCGATCGAGAACATGCCGGGCTGGCTGCAGCCGGTGACCTATCTCGACCCGCTGCGCTATTTCATCGTCATCGTCCGCGGCGTGTTCCTGAAGGGGCTGCCGGTCGAGGAGATGCTGCGCAACACCGTGCCGCTGGCGCTGATCGCCCTGGTGACGCTCAGCGCCGCCGCGTGGATGTTCCGCCGCCGGATGGAGTGACCGGCCTCAGAGCTCTCAGGGCTGCGGAACGATCGGATTGTCTGAATTCACGCCGGGCTCCGCGTTCGGATCGTCCTGGCTCTCAACCGTGGTCGTCGGGTCGCGGACCTGAAGGTTGACCTGATCGCTCGGGATGACGGGCGTGGAGCAGGAGGCCAGGATCAGGCTGGCCAGAACCAGCGGAAGGATTGTGAGTGCCGGACCCCGCATGGCTCAAACTCCTCGGATGAGATTGTTATGGTGCGGAGATGGAAACCGGGCTCGCCTTCTGCGATCGCCTGTGCTGCAAAGCCGCACTCGAGGCGCCGCCCCAGGTGATATGGACCCGGTCTTCGTTACAGCCCAGAAGCCTCAGGGCAGGGGCACGGTCCGGTTGTAGGGATCCTCGCCGGGAGCGGCGGTCGGCTGGGTCCGCGACTGGGCCGAGGGCGTCGGGTTGTGGACCGACAGGTTGAAGCTGTCCCCCGGGACCTCCGGGGACGAGCAGGCGGCCAGGGCGATGCCGCCCACGATCATCGAAAGCAACGCCATTGCCGGATTACGCATGATCCGCACTCCCCCTGACCGCCACCATCGCCGTTCGACGGCGTCGAGTCTCACCCCACGATCCTCCTCGCCGTCCTCCGCCGCAAGCCATATCCGCCAGACTCGGCGGCACTCGCCCCGCACCCGGATCTGGGTCATGATGGGGTATTATGGACAGCGTTCTCAAAACCCTCGTTCAGATGTTTGATGGGACGTCGGTTCTGGTTGCTGCCTATGACGAATTCGACCGGCTGCGCTACGGCAACCCGGCCTTCCGGACCGCCTTCTTTCTCGACGAGACCGAGACGCCGCTCTGGTCCGAGATCATGCGCCGGAACCATGGTGCCGGCCGGGGCTCGGTCATCCGGGCGAAGGATTTCGAGGCGTGGCTGATCTCGACGCAGTCCCGCCGCGGCAAGACCGGCTTCCGGGCCTATGAGACCGATCTGGTCGACGGCCGCTGGCTGTGGATGACGGAAACCGTCCGCGGCGACGGCTGGATGCTGTGCATCGCCAGCGACATCACCGGCCTGCGGGCCGAGGATCGGGCCGTGCGCCAGGACCGGGACTTCGCCGTCAAGACATCCTATACGGACGAGCTGACCGGCATCGCCAACCGCCGCTTCGTCACCGAGCGGATCGAGGAGATGCTCCGCCGGCCGCCGTCCAAGGCCGGTGTCCCCGGCAGCATCGGCCTGCTGGACATCGACCATTTCAAGCTGGTCAACGACCGCCACGGCCACTAGGCCGGGGACCTGATCCTGCGCGACTTCGCCCAGCGGATCTCCGGCATGATCCGGCGGTCCGACTGCTTCGGCCGGGTCGGCGGAGAGGAGTTCGTCCTGGTCCTGCCGCGCACGCCGATCGGGCAGGCGGTCCTGCTGGTCGAGAGGATGCTGGCCGCCGTCCGCACCGTCCGGCCGTTCACCGACCGGCCGGACGTCGCCTACACCTTCTCCGCCGGGCTGGCGGAAGGCCGCCCGGACGACAGCGCCGCCAGCCTCTACGCGCGGGCGGACAAGGCGCTCTATTCCGCCAAGATGGGCGGTCGCAACCGGATCTATTGCGACGGTTCGGAGCCGGACCGGCCGGCGATCGCGCAGTAGCCGGCGGTTGTATCCAAACAATTGATCTGTTTCGGACCGGGCCGACTGGCTTTAGCGTCTGGGCCGCCGGGCGGCTGGTCTGTCCCGGCCCACTGCAGAGGCCCGGCGATGCGGACCGATACCTCCTTCGACGACGCGCCAAGCGGTGCGGAGCTGGCGCCGCGCGGCGGCTCGGCGCTGCAGCCGGTCGCGGCCGGGCTGCTGGCCGCCATCGTCGGCTTCGCCAGCGCCTTCACCGTGGTGCTGCAGGGCCTGACGGCGGCCGGCGCCAGCCCGGCCCAGGTGGCCTCCGGGCTGCTCGCGGTCTGCATCGGCCAGGGGCTGCTGGCGATCCTGCTGTCCTGGCGCTCGAAGCTGCCGATCAGCATCGCCTGGTCGACCCCCGGCGCCGCGCTGCTGGTCGCGACCGGCATGCCGGCGGGCGGCTTCGCGGCCGCGGTCGGCGCTTTCCTGGTCGCGGCTGCCCTGGTGGTCGCCGCCGGGCTGTGGCGCCCCTTCGGCCGGCTGGTCACCGCGATCCCGACGCCGCTGGCCAGCGCCATGCTGGCCGGGGTGCTGCTCGATCTCTGCCTGGCCCCGGCCAGGGCCGTGGGATCCATGCCGATGCTGGCCCTGCCGGTCATCCTGGTCTGGGCGCTGACCTGGCGCTTCGCCCGGCTCTACGCCGTGCCCGCCGCCGTGGTCACGGCGGTGGCGCTGATCGCGCTGACCACCGCGGTGCCGCCCGAGGCCTTCGCCCATCTGTGGCCGGAGCCGGCCTTCGTCGCCCCCGCCTTCTCGACCGGCGCACTCATCGGCATCGCCGTGCCGCTGTTCATCGTCACCATGGCGTCGCAGAACGTGCCCGGCCTCGCGGTGCTGAACGCCAATGGCTACCGGCCGCCGGTCGGGCCGCTGTTCGTCGCCACCGGCGCGACCAGCGCCCTGACCGCGGTGTTCGGCGGCCATGCGGTCAACCTGTCGGCGATCACCGCGGCGCTGTGCGCCTCGGCCGAGGCCCATCCCGACCCGGCGCGGCGCTGGCCGGCGGCGGTGGTGGCCGGGGCCGTCTATGTCGGGCTCGGCCTGTTCGCCGGCTTCGCCGCCGCCTTCATCGCCGCCTCGCCGCCGCTGCTGATCCAGGCGGTGGCCGGCCTCGCGCTGCTCGGCAGCCTCGGCGGCGCCCTGTCGACCGCGCTGGCGCGGGAGGAGGAGCGGCTGCCGGCGGTCGTGACCTTCGTCACCACCGTCTCCGGCCTGTCCCTGTTCGGCATCGGCGCCGCCTTCTGGGGCCTGGTGGCCGGCGGCGCCGTGCTGGCGCTGGACCGGCTGCGGAGCCCGGCGCTGCCATGACAAAGCCGTGAGCCTGGTGTCTCTGGAGCCGCTCGTGCCCGGAGGGGATTCGCCTTGAAGCTCGTTTTGTCCGTCGTCGCTCTTCTCGCCGGCCTGTCCTGCGCCGCCGCGCAGGAACTGGCCATCCCCGCGGTGAGCTATCCCGCGCTGCCCGGCCAGGCGGCCTCGGCCGAGGGCTTCGTGCCGCCGGGCTGGCAACTGGAGGCGCAGGCCAAGGGCGACCTGAACGGCGACGGCGCGGAGGATCTCGCTCTCGTCCTGCACGCGACCAATCCGAACAACGTGATGGCCAATCCGGACGGGCTCGGCGTCGACAAGCTGGACACCAATCCGCGCATGCTGGCCGTCGCCTTCGCCTTCGCCCGGACCGCGGGCTACGAGCTGGCGCTGGAGAACCACACCCTGATCCCGCGCCGGACCGACCCGGTCATGGACGACCCGTTCGACTCCATCGCCGCCAGCGGCCTCGAGGTCGCCCGCGGCACGCTGCGCCTGAGGCTCGGGGTCTTCGCCAGCGCCGGCAGCTGGTCGATGTCGACGATCGCCACGACCTTCCGCTGGCAGAATGGCCGCTTCGAGCTGATCGGCTACGACCGCACGGACACCAACCACGGCAGCGGCGAGATCGAGGGCCTCAGCATCAACTATCTCACCCGGCGGGCGAAGCGGACCCAGGGCAATATCGAGAGCGACGCGGAAAAGTCGCGCTGGGAGACCCTGCCGCGCGCACCGCTGCTGAGCCTCGACGAGGTCGGCGACGGGATCGAGTTCGATCCGGACAGCCGGCGCTGAGGCGGGGCGATGATCCTGACCACGCCGCGCCTCAGGCTGCGGCCCTGGCGGGAGGAGGACCGCGACGCCTTCGTCGCCCTGACCGCCGACCCCGAGGTGATGCGCGACCTCGGCGGGCCGCTGGACCGGGCGCGCAGCGACGCCAAGCTCGACCGCTACCGCGCCGCCTTCGACCGGCACGGCTTCTGCCGCTGGGCGGTCGAGAGTCTGGCGGAGGAGGTCCTCGGCTATGCCGGGATCATGCCGCTCGGGCCGGATCATCCGCTCGGCCCGGGTGTCGAGATCGGCTGGCGGCTGATGCGCCACGCCTGGGGGCAGGGCTACGCCACCGAGGCCGCGGCGGCGGCGCTGCAGGACGGGTTCGGCCGGCTCGGCTTCGGCGAGATCCTGGCCTATACCGCGCCCGACAATCTGCGGTCGCAGGCGGTGATGGCGCGGCTGGGCCTGCGGCGCGATCCGTCGCGCGACTTCACCGCGACCTTCGACGGTATCTCGTGGCATGGGCAGGTCTGGGTGGCCCGGCCGCCGACGGGGCGCTGAGCGGTGGACATCCCGCCATCCGGCTGGAAGGGGTGAGGAGCGGCCCTGACATGGCATTTCACGACCGTCCGGTCTGCACTCACAAACGGCCGCCGCGCTCCTCCCCGACACCGGACATCGCTTGAACCCACCAGATTTGGCAACTTGCCAACAGCCGTATGCGTGAGCGGACGGCCGCGGATCAGGCGGCTTCGTCGAGCTGGCGGAGAGGCCGCCAATTCCATGGCAGCAAGTCGTCGATCCGTTTGATCGGGTGATCGGCGATGTGGGCGATGACGTTAGCGAGTGTCAAGCCGAGCTTTGCTAGAACAGATCGATGGGGGTAATCGAGGCCGCTGGTGCGAGACAGCAAGGTCCGATCACCTTCTCATAGAATCGTCATGTGGATTTTGCTAGAATATCCGAAGGTAGGATAATTAAGCCAAAATAAGAATGCGTTGATGATTTGCACTGGATTGGGATCTAAGATTAGTCCCGACATTCGGTGAACGTCGCATTAGGATCATAGATCTAGTCGAAAGCGTGGCCGATGCCTCAAATTCTATCTGCCAACAGAGTTGCTGTCGCGCCGAAGCTTGCACGGGGGCCTGTCAGGGAGCGGAGCAAGACTTTCGCTGGCATGACGTCGAGCGGAATGCATGCCGTTCCGGGCTCGCTCCCCAGCCTGAGCGCCTTGATGGCATATTATGCGCCTGGCTAATGGCCGCGCGCGCGCAGAGAGCCGTCCAGCCGCGCGGGTTCACCGGGAACTCCGCGACGGCAGAACATGCAGCATCGATCCGCCTTCTGGGAACATTCGCAATCGCATCGCGGTCGGGCGAGCACGTGCGGCTCGCGACCCAGCGTTCGAAGCACCTTGTTGCGATTCTGGCGGCGCAAGGCGACGCTCCAAGCACGCGCGACCACGTCATCACAGCGCTATGGGATGATGGCCAGGACGCCCAACTCCGCAACCGACTGAATACGGAGCTTTGGCGCCTTCGGAAAGCGCTCGCCGAAGCGGGAGAAGACGACGCCAATTGGATCGTCAGCGAAGGCGATCAGCTCCTCCTCAATCCGCACAATAGGATCGACGTCGATGTGCAGCGGTTTGAAGCGCTTTCGCGAACCGCGCTCACGCACCACGGCGCAATTGATGTCGGACCTCTCGAAGACGCGGTCGCGCTTTACCGCGGTGAATTCGCGCCCGGATTTTACGCGGACTGGTGCCTTGTCACGCGCGAAATGTACCGGGCTCGCTATCTCAGCGTCCTTGAGCGTCTCCTTGATGCATACAAACATGCAGGCCGTTGGAGCGATGTGATCCGCGTCAGCCGCCGCATCATCGCTGAAGACACTTTCCTGGAACACGCTCATCGCGATCTAATGCAGGCCTATGCAGCCATGGGTGATCGCGCAGCGGCGCTCCGGCACTTTGAACGTCTCGCGCAGCAGCTCCAGGACGAGATCGGCGTATCGCCGACAAACGAAACCGTCGCGCTCTATCGCACGCTGCGGTGCGACACGGGATCACTTCTCCCGTTGCGCAAGGCGTCCCCCTCGGGGCGGACGTCCTATGATCGATTGATCATCATCCGCCGCCAGCTCCTGTCGCTCTCGCGCGAGCTCGGCCGCATGGTCCGCGAGTCGAGAAGGCCCGAAGGTTACTGAGGCGCGCAGCCGTATCGCCGTGCTGTTTTGGCAGTCTGGCGTCATCTCAGTCGCGTTTGTCTTGGCCATTCGCTGAGTAGGCCTTTCGACCCCCGCGGCCAACCATCATAGCCGTTTGATGAAAGCCGACGCCCACGGTCGCGCACGCTCGTGTGAATCGTGTGCCTGTCGTTTGCCGCTTATGAGAGACCGCCTGACTACAGTGAGGCGAGTGAGGTGGTCATCAGCATGACGCTTCCAAGAGGCAAGGCTCGCAGCTACGCGCGGTTCCTCCTGGCCTATCGGTTCGAGACCACCGATAGCGTCGACGATGAGCCGGTCGCCCGGGGGTGGATCGTACGCATCCCGAATGAGGAAGAGGCGGTCGCCCCACACAAGGTTCTGCAGCAGCGATGGTTCGCCTCGCTCGCGGAACTGCCGGAGATCATAGCCGAATTGCTACCTGAATCGGTGAGATCTGCGGCTCCAAAACGGAGTGAAGGGAAATGACTGGATATTTCCTCGTCGACAGTGAGGGAATCTCGGATGAATGGTCCGAGTTGCCAGCCTATCCGGAATCCCTGGGTGCGATCCGTGCCCGAATGCCATCCCCGCTCGTCGACTCTGCTGAGTGGGTCGAGACGTATGAAGCTGGGTACACGCTGCAGGATGCGGTGCGCTGGGTTTTGGGTCCGGCCGGTGAGACACTGACGGACGATGAGGCTAACGTCATCGTCGACCGCGCCGTTCTCGGAATGACGTCGGATCAGGCGGAGAATTTCTTCTCCTCCCTCGGCAAGCTCGCACAGGCCGCCTTGCCGGTCGTGGGCGGGGCGGTTGGCAGCCTCATAGCGCCGGGCGTAGGCACCGCCATCGGCTCCGCGCTCGGGGGTGCCGCCGGCAACCTCTTGGGTCGGGCGACGACACCGCGGCCCGGTGCGCAGGTCCCGTTCGTAAGGCCTTCGAGCCTGCAGGCGGCAGCCCCCCGCAACTTCCCTACGCCAGCACTTGGCCCGAGCGGTCCGCAGCCGCCGGCGCAGACGGGGGTTAATCAGCTTCTCTCGCTCCTTAACAATCCGCAACTGCTTGCCGCAGTCACCAATGCGGCGCTCGGCGGGGCCGGCACGCCGTCCGGCTCGCGGGCAACTTTCCCTTTCGGTCAGTTGATGGGCAAGCTGGTTAGCGCCGCGCATGAGGCCGTCGCCGAAGTCGAAGGCATCCCCGAAGCGGTTGTCGAATCGGAGCCCCTCCAGGACTCGGCTGCGCATGCGCGCACCCTCGTACGCATCGTCGGGGAGGCGACGCGGGGGCGAGTGCCATGACCGTCCCCGAACAGCAGCCCATCGACCCCACACTGTCGGTCCTGGCCCAGCTCGGTCTCGATGACGACCGGATCGCCCAACTCGGCCAAATCATGGCGGCTCTGCAGCCACAGCAGCCCGACCTCCGCGAGATCGAGAAACTCGAGGCCGAAATCGAGCGCCTCAAGGAACTCAATCGGATCCTGGTCGCGCACAGCGACTTCCTCGCCGCGGCGGTCGGAGCATGTCCCGATTGCTGGGGCGAGAATCCCTCCTGCCCCGTGTGCGGCGGGCAAGGCGGTCCTGGGGCCTTCATGCCCGACCGCGTGTCGTTCGATGAGTTCGTGCGGCCAGTTCTCAGCCGGCTCAAGAAACGGCTCGCCAGGCAACGCCGCCGCCAGACCACCGCGAGTGACGCGGCCGCGACGTCCAGCAACCCGAGAGGAGGAAGTGATGCGACTGCATGATCGAACGATGCGCCTCGTCACCGAGGACGACGAGAGCGACGACGAGCTTTTCGCCGGTCTCGAGGCCTTTGACGACGAAAGCGACGACGAAGCCGCCCCCGCCAGGCCATCCGCGCGCTCGACCCCCTTTGTGCGCGCTCGACCGCCGAGCTTCCGTGCCTCACCGGCACTCGGCGCGGGGCGCGTCTCCAGCGCTGCCGGCCCTTCCGCTGTTCGCTTCGAACGGCCAGTCGCCACTGCTCAGGCGATTGAGCAACTCAAGAACGACGTCCAAAAGGCGATTGCCGAGGTGCGTCAGGAAACGCGTACGAACCTCGGCCGCATCGATGACAGGTTGAAGTCGACCGCAGGTCAAGTCGACAAGCTCGACAAGGCGGTGCGCGCCAGCGTCAATCGCGTCGGCGGCCTCGAGCAGCGCTCGCAGCTTTTCGCGCTGCTACCACTTCTCCAGGGGCGCCCAAAGGCCGAGAAAATCACCATCAACGATGATCCCGTCAAGGGCAAGCCGCTCGCAGCCGACATTTCATGGAAGGAGGACCGCAGCGACATGCTGATGCCGCTCATCCTGCTTGGCGGGCTAGGAGGCTCGCCCGGGATGGGCGGCACCGGCGACAGCAACATGGCCCTGCTTGCGGTCGCCCTCCTGGCCAAATGAACGACTGAAGGAGAAGATAGCAATGGCTACACCCAATCAGAACCAGACGGTCATGATCGGCAAGATCGCGGCGGCTTCGCGTTTTCCAGACGCCCGAGATCTGCGGCGCGACGCCCTCATGGGCGGTGTCGTCAGCGGTGTCAATCCGCTTGCCGGGACAATCCTCGACGTCCGCATCGCCGACAAGGTTAGCAACCTCTCGGCGGAAGCCGAGACCTTGCGAGCGCAGAACACAGCGCTTCTCGATAAGATCGAGAAATGGAAGGACGTGACCGACGGAACGATCAAGCGTCTCGATGAAAATGATTATCCAAAAGTTTCCGATTTGCTCAAATCGATGCGGAGCAGCTTTGACGAGGTCTCTCCAAAATAGTCACATCAAGTGGAGCTTGCCATGCCAGCCGATGCCACAAAGCCGGTCGATTTGGACAAGATTATCGCCGAGGAAAAGGAGTGGCAGAATCAACTAGCCAAAAAGAAAGAACAGGAAGCTCGCCAAAAGGAGGATCAGCAACAGAAGCAGGACTCCGCGACAACAGCCGAGGAGCCATCGGTACCCCTCGAAAAACGAGTGAGTGAGATTGAGAAAGATCTGACCGATTTCTCCGACGAAATCAAAAAATCTATGGCCGGCCAGATCGGTGGTGTGATGGAAGAAGTCAATAAAACAAGGGAAGAAATCAGTAAAACAAGAGAAGAAATATTGACCGAGATCCATCGACTGTTCGACAGCCTAAAGCAGTCGACATCATAAGCTTTCCGATCAGATGATCGACTGGCGCGGCAATGCGCCCACGCGGAAGACGCGTCATGGATCCTGCCCTGCAGGCCCTCATCGACGGCCCCGACGATGATGTTCTCGAGGTGATCACGAAGCTCGCCGATCCAGCGCGGGCGCCCCAAGGTCTGCGGATCGTGACCCGCTTCGGCTCGATCGCGACTGGAAGGCTGCGGCGCGGTGACATCCGACGCATTTGGGCCGCGCCCGAGGTCATCTCGCTGAAGGCGCCACGGCTACTTGAGTTTGCCGACAGCCCACCCGTAATGACGCCGTTTTCCGCAATGCCCCTGCGGCGGCCCTCGGTGCCGGAGCAGGGCCGGAACGTCGTCTTCGGATGCATCGACTTCGGGCTCGATTTTGCCTGTGCAGCGTTTCGACGCGACGACGGCGGGACGCGTTTCCTGGGCCTCTGGGATCAGCGCGACTTGCCAGGCGTCGCCGGTGCAAGTGCTTACGGCTATGGGCGCGAACTCGACCGTGCCTGCATTGAGGCAGCTCTTTCAGCCCCGGATCCCTACAGCGCACTCCGGTACCACCCCGCCGATGCCGACACAGGCGAGGGCACCCACGGCACGCACGTGATGGACATCGCGGCCGGCAGCGGAAGGAACGGAGGTTCGCCGGGCCTCGCGCCGGCAGTCCAGATCGTCGGGGTTCACTTGGCTGCGGGCACCCTTGGTGGCCTTGCAAATCTCGGCGACTCCGTCCGCATCCTCGAAGCACTGGACTATGTCCGTCGTGTCGCGGGAGAGCACCCCTGCGTTATCAATTTCAGCGTTGGCCGGCATGCGGGACCGCACACCGGCGGCACGCTGGTCGAGCAGGCGATCGACGCTTTTGTCAGCGAGACGCCGGGGCGCGCCGTGGTCATGTCGACCGGCAACTACTACCGTGCCGACGCTCACGCAGGCGGTCGGCTCACGCCCGGCCGCCCGGAAACAGTGGTTTGGCTCGTCCGCAGCGAAGACCCCACGACCAACGAACTCGAGATCTGGTATCGAGACATCGACCGCTTCCACGTCCTCCTCGAGGCGCCAGGCGGTAACTCGAAAATCGAGGCTGGCCTCGGCAACAACAGGGCCATCGTGATCGACGGACGCGAAGTTGGTCGTATTTATCACCGCGCCTTCGATCCCAACACGCCGGACCATCATATCGATCTCCTCCTCTATCCCGGCGCGCCAGCGGGGGACTGGCGCCTGACGCTGCTGCCGATCGAAGTCCGTGACGGTCGGTGGCATGCCTGGGTCGAGCGCGATGCGGTCTGCGCCTCATGCCAGTCGCGCCTGGCTCAGGAGAACGTCAGCCCCACGCACACGGTCGGCAGCATCTGCAACGGCTATCTCTCGATCGCCGTGGGAGCGGTCGACAATCGGACGACACCCTTGCATATGGCGTCATTCTCGAGTTCCGGGCCGACTCGCGACGGACGCCAGAAACCGGACGTCGTCGCGCCGGGCGTCGCTATCCTCGCGGCTCGATCGACGCCGTTCGCCGGTGCGGCGCCGGCTCTCACGCGCAAGAGTGGTGCCTCGCAGGCGGCGCCCTATGTCGCCGGCACGGTCGCACTGATTTTCGAGGCCGCTGGGCGTGCGCTATCGATCCATGAAACGCGCGCCCTGCTGCTCGGCACCGCACGGCCGCTGTCCGATGAGGACCCGCTCCGGTTCGGCGCCGGCGTCGTCGACGTCGAGGCGGCGCTCGTCGCGGCGCGCGGACTCCGGAGTACGAGAGTTCCAGACACGCCGGATGCTCAGGAAAGGGAGATTGCCATGTCATCGTCTCGCGCGAATAGCCGTCGTTCCGCTCGCACGATCGCAGAGAGCTGTTGCGATCGGACTCCGAGCCTCTCATTCCCGGCTCTTGAGGCAATGCGCCTATTCGAGCAAGTCGAACGCGGCGGAGCACTCGACCCCGGCTATGCGGAAAGCTTCGAGGTCGCCGCGAGACCGCGCGAGCTTATCGAAGAGATCCGTGCCGGAGATGTCGTCGTCGGAAGGCCAATGTCCCGCGGGCGGGGCGAGATCGAGATTGATGTCGCTGCCGAAACCGTCCCGGCCTCGCAGTTGGGCCTTCCGAGCCCCGACCGGATTGTCCTGCGGTTGCGCGAGGAGTTGCGCCCATTTCCGACTGAACAGGCGTCGGCACTTGCTGCTTTGGGTGCCGGAGCTGCGGCGGCGTCAAATATTGTCGGAACTATCGACAAGACAGTGGAACTGCTCGAGAAGAGAGTTTTCAACGGTGCCTATCGGCTCGACACGCGAGGTGCTCGTGCAACCCCGTTCTCCCGCGGCATCTCAGCCGTGGCGCAACGCCACTCCGCTACGCAATTCATGCTCCTCGCCTATCATCCGCGGATTGGCTTTTCGGATCAGAAGTTCGTATTCAGGGTCGATCTCGACGCCGACTGTCTTAACATCTACGGCGTCGAGATCATACCGAACTACGGCGCCTCGAGCTTCCAGGTGAGCTCGGACTTTAAGATTACATTCAATCCCTACCCAGAACAGCCGGCGGGGCAGCCCTTCGCGGTCATCGACTTTGGGATCAGCGGCAACTGGGACCCGGTGGGGCTTGGCGAAGAAGCGTTTTCTGGCCGACTGCGAGTTCGGGCAGACGGCGTTATGGAGTTGCGCATCAACTCGCCGCAAAATTGGGTGCGGGTCGGCGATCAATCTGTCGTGGCCGCGGCGGCGGCGTGCCCCCCACCTGGGCCCGCGCCGCTTTCCACTCCCGCCGCTCCGATCACGCCACCAGACGGCCCGTCGTCAGGCGGGCGCGGCTCGACGACCGCCCTCATCAACCGCCTGCCGGCCGGGCCGAACGTCGTTCACGTGTTCTTCACAACCAGTATCGTCCGTCTCACCGTCAACGAGACGAACCGGCTCGCGAGCTGGTTCAACCAGCTTCCGCCTGTCGTGCAGGACCAGGTCCGGCAAGGGGCGCTGCCGGTCTATGTAACAGGGCACGCAAGCCCAGTCGGGGACGCGCAGGCCAACATGTCGCTTTCCTACCGTCGAGCCGAAGCGGCGGCTGGGAGCTTGCGCAACATCGTCGGTCCCACCGCACGCATCCTCTTCCAGGGAGTCGGGACCCAACAAGCTGTCGGTGCTCCTGGCTCGAACGATCAGGCCGACCGGCGTGCCACGATTCGGGTCGCGCCCGCAGGTCCATGAACGGCGCCCGAGACAAGCCTGCTTCAGCGATCCGGCGAGACCGCATCCGGCACAATGTCGCCACTGCAGATATTCGGTCGTCGGCCGGCTGGTGGATTGACGGCGGGCGCGCCTACCGGTTGTACCTAGCTCGGTGACACTTTCCACGCGCAACCCCGCTAGGCTCGCCAGCTCACAGAACGCCGGCACCGAGGACGCTCCTGCCGCGGCGTTTGGCCCACGCCCGGGCGCTATGGGGCGTCGGGGAGCGTCCGGTTCGGAGCAGCCGGCAGGTCCCCAGTGTCGGCAATCGGGACGGAACGGACGTCCAACGTCCTCTGGGAGACGTCCCGAGCGAGCCGAAAGCGGCCAGTTCCGGCCCGCTCGCGCAGGGCGTCTCGACCCATTCGGCGGCTCCGGCGAAAACGGGGCGTCGACCCCCATCGCGCGCAGGGGCAATATCCCCGGCAGTCGATCCCCTCCGCCGGAAACCCCAAAGATGACTCACGCTGCCGATCACGCCATCCGCCTGCGGCGCGAGGCCTTCAACCGTGCCCTGGCCGGGGCGGACCTCAAGGCCATCGGCCCTCTCCTGGCGCCAACCGCCATTCTCGTCACGGGCACGGACAGCGCCGTCATCTCCGGCCGCAAGGCCCAGCTCGCAGCGTGGGAGCAGGAATTCGCCGCGTCCTTGCGCACGATCTACACCCGCACCCCCGACACCATCCTGCTCTCGCCGGTCGAGCCCATCGCCCTCGAGCACGGACGCTGGCAGGGCGTCACCGCCGCCGGCGGCCTGCCCCTCGCCTCCGGCACCTACACCGCGAAGTGGCGCAAGGCCGGCGCGGAGTGGGTGATCGAGGCCGAGATCTACCTCACCCTCGCCTGATTGGCTGCACGCAGACGGAACCAACACATGGCGAGTGACGACCGCACCAGGATCATTCCCAGGCGAACGCCGGAATCGGCGGCCATGACGGCGAGCGTCAAACGGGCGATGGGGATCACCGCCGCGCTCAACCGCCTGACATTCGACGATGCGGCTCAGATCCGGGCCCTGTTCAGCGATCTGATCGGCAAGACGGTCGATGACGGCTTTCTGCTGATCCCGCCCTTCTTCACGACCGGCGGGACCGATATCAGCGTCGGGCGCAATGTCTTCATCAATCAGAACTGCACCTTCTACGACCTCGGCGGGCTCGACATTGCCGACGACGTGATGATCGGGCCGAATGTGAGCCTGATCACCTCCGGCCACCCGATCGAGCCGGCACAGCGGCGCGCCTGCGTCATCGCCAAGCCGATCGTGATCGAGAGGAACGTCTGGATCGCGGCCGGCGCGATCGTCATCGGCGGCGTGACGATCGGGGAGAACTCGGTCGTCGCGGCGGGCTCGGTGGTCACCAGGGACGTTCCGCCGAACAGCCTGGTCGGCGGAAATCCGGCGCGGGTCATCCGCTCGATCGCCGGCTGAGGACCGCTACGCCCCGCCGGCCCCGGGCGGCATGCCGTCGAATTCCGGCAGGCCGCCGGCGATGCGGTCCCAGGGCTGGCGGCTGCGGACGTTGATCGCGGCGTCCGGCCGGATCGCCGACGGGTCGTCGAGCGACCCGGCATAAAGCGTGGCCGTGCCGGGATCCATCTCGCTGGTGCCGAAGATCTGGCTGCCGCAGACCGGGCAGAAATGGCGCAGGGCCTGCAGGCCGCTGCCGCCGGTCGCGGCGTAGAAGCGGGTCTCGCCGCGGACGGTCAGGGCCGCCCGCGGCACCCCGACATAGGTGGAGTGGCCGGCGCCGCTGGCGCGCTGGCACGACCGGCAATGGCAATGTCCGGTGTAGACGGGATCGGCCGCCACCTCGTAGCGCACCGCCCCGCACAGGCATCCGCCCGTCATCATCGCTCGTCTCCCGAATCCGGCCCATGGCCGCGGCAAGCATAACGGAAATCCGGATCGAATTTTTATGCGCTCCGGGTGTCTGATCCGCGCCGATCACACGAGTCCGCAGGCCATCTGCGGAAAGGAGACTTCGTGCTCGACGTTCTGATGCTCGCCCTGGCCGCGGCGTTCTTCGCCGTCGGCCTGGGCTATGTGCTGCTGTGCGACCGGCTGTGAGGACGCGATGACCTTCGACCTCGTCCTCGGTGGCCTGGTGTCCGCGCTGCTGCTCGGCTACCTGGTCTACGCCCTGGTCCGTCCCGAGAAGTTCTGAGCCGGGAAAGCGACAGACATCATGACCCTCAACGGCTGGATCCAGATCGCGATCTTCTGCGCGATCGTCATCCTCCTCGTGCGCCCGCTCGGCGGCTACATGACCCGCGTCTTCGCCGGCGAGCGCACCGTCCTCTCCCCCGTCCTCCGCCCGGTCGAGCGCCTGTTCTACGCCGCCGCCGGCGTGCGCGAGGACCGCGAGCAGCACTGGACCGGCTATGCCTTCGGCATGCTGATCTTCAGCCTGATCAGCGTCGTCGTGCTGTACGCGCTGCAGCGCTTCCAGGACGTGCTGCCGCTGAACCCGGCCGGCATGTCGGCGGTGCCGGAAGGCCTCGCCTTCAACACCGCGGTCAGCTTCGTCACCAACACCAACTGGCAGTCCTATGGCGGCGAAAGCACCATGAGCTACCTGGTGCAGATGGCCGGGCTGACGGTGCAGAACTTCGCCTCGGCCGCGGTCGGCATCGCGCTGGCCATCGCGCTGGTGCGTGGCTTCGCCCGCCGGTCGTCCCAGACCATCGGCAATTTCTGGGTCGACCTGACCCGGACCGTGCTCTACGTGCTGCTGCCGATCTGCGTCGTCGCCACGGTCTTCTTCGTCTGGCAGGGCGTGCCGCAGAACTTCGGCGGCTATGTCGATGCCACCACGCTGGAAGGCGCGCACCAGACCATCGCCCAGGGGCCGGTGGCCTCGCAGCTGGCGATCAAGATGCTTGGCACCAATGGCGGCGGCTTCTTCAACGCCAACTCGGCCCACCCCTACGAGAACCCGACGGCGCTGTCGAACCTGGTGCAGATGGTGCTGATCTTCGCGATCGGCGCCGCGCTGACCAACGTCTTCGGCCGCATGGTCGGCAACGAGAAACAGGGCTGGGCGATCTTCTCCGCCATGGGCGTGCTGTTCCTGGTCGGCGTGTTCATCGCCTATTGGCAGGAGGCCGGCGGCGGGCATCTGCTGGCCTCGCTCGGCGTCGACACCACGCTGGGCAACATGGAGGGCAAGGAGGTCCGCTTCGGCGAGGCGCTGTCGGCCCTGTTCGCCGTGGTCACCACCGCGGCCTCCTGTGGCGCGATCATCGCCCAGCATGACAGCTTCACCGCGCTGGGTGGCATGGTGCCGCTGGTCAACATGATGCTGGGCGAGGTCGTGATCGGCGGCGTCGGCGCCGGCCTCTACGGCATGCTGCTGTTCGTCATCGAGGCGATCTTCGTCGCCGGGCTGATGGTCGGCCGCACGCCGGAATATGTCGGCAAGAAGATCGAGGCCAAGGAGGTCAAGATGACCATGCTGGCCCTGCTGATCCTGCCGGCCTCGATGCTGGGCCTCACCGCGCTGGCGGTGTCGACCCAGGCCGGGCTGGCCGGCATCCTCAACCCGGGGCCGCACGGCTTCACCGAGATCCTCTACGCCTACACCTCGGGCACGGCGAACAACGGCTCGGCCTTCGGCGGCCTGACCGCGACCTCGCTGTTCTACACGCTGACCCTCGGCTTCGCGATGCTGATCGGCCGCTTCCTGATGATCGTGCCGATGCTGGCCGTCGCCGGGTCGCTCGCCGCCAAGCGCAGCCTGCCGCCGTCCTCCGGCACCTTCCCGACCACCGGGCCGCTGTTCGTCGGCCTGTTGATCGGCGTGGTGCTGATCATGGGCGGCCTGACCTTCTTCCCGGCCCTGGCGCTGGGTCCGATCGTGGACCAGCTCGCCTCCGCCGCCGGCACCCTGTTCTGATCGGACATTCGGTCATGAAGACTTCCAACTCCCCGGCGTCGCTGTTCGACGCCAAGATCATGGGCCCGGCCGCGTTCGACGCGGTCCGCAAGCTCGACCCGCGCGTGATGTGGCGCAGCCCGGTGATGTTCGTGGTCGAGGTCGTCGCGGCCCTGACCACCGTGCTGCTGCTGCGCGACATCGTCACCGGCGCCGCCGGCATCGGCTTCACCATCCAGATCGTGCTCTGGCTCTGGTTCACCGTGCTGTTCGCCAACTTCGCGGAAGCCGTGGCCGAAGGCCGCGGCAAGGCGCAGGCCGAAAGCCTGCGCCGCACCCGGACCGACACCGTGGCCAAGCGGCTGCGCGACGCCGCCGGCCGCGACACCGAGCCGGTGCCGGCCCTCTCCCTGCGCCAGGGCGACCTGGTGCTGGTCGAGGCCGGCGACCTGATCCCCTCCGACGGCGAGGTGATCGAGGGCATCGCCTCGGTCGACGAAAGCGCGATCACCGGCGAATCCGCCCCGGTGATCCGCGAATCCGGCGGTGACCGGTCCGCCGTCACCGGCGGCACCCGGGTGCTGTCGGACTGGGTCAAGGTGCGCATCACCGCGGCCCAGGGGTCGACCTTCCTCGACCGCATGATCTCGCTGGTCGAAGGCGCCCAGCGGCAGAAGACGCCGAACGAGATCGCGCTGAACATCCTGCTGGCCGGTCTGACGATCATCTTCGTCTTCGCCACGGTCACCATCCCCAGCTTCGCCGCCTATGCCGGCGGGTCGATCTCGGTGGTGGTGCTGGTGGCGCTGTTCGTCACCCTGATCCCGACCACGATCGGCGCGCTGCTGTCGGCGATCGGCATCGCCGGCATGGACCGTCTGGTGCGCTTCAACGTGCTGGCCATGTCCGGCCGCGCGGTCGAGGCCGCGGGCGACGTCGACACGCTGCTGCTCGACAAGACCGGCACCATCACGCTCGGCAACCGCCTGGCCACCGAGTTCGTGCCGCTGCCCGGCGTCAGCGATGCCGAGCTGGCGGATGCCGCCCAGCTGTCCTCGCTCAGCGACGAGACGCCGGAAGGCCGCTCGGTGGTGGTGCTGGCCAAGGAGAAATACGGGCTGCGCGCCCGCGAGGTCGGCCGCATGCACGCGCAGTTCGTGCCCTTCACCGCCCAGACACGGATGAGCGGCGTCGATTTCGACGGTTCGGTCATCCGCAAGGGTGCGGTCGACGCGGTCATCGGCCATGTCCGCGAGATGGCCGGCAATCCGCGCCTGGCCATGCCGAAGGAGCTGGAGCAGATCACCGAGCGCATCGCCAAGGCCGGCGGCACGCCGCTGGCGGTGGCGAAGGACGGCAAGCCGCTCGGCGTCATCTATCTGAAGGACGTGGTCAAGGGCGGCATCCGCGAGCGCTTCGCCGAGCTGCGGCGGATGGGCATCCGCACCGTCATGATCACCGGCGACAACCCGCTGACCGCCGCGGCGATCGCGGCCGAGGCGGGGGTCGACGACTTCCTGGCCCAGGCGACGCCGGAGGCCAAGCTGGCGCTGATCCGCGAGGAGCAGGGCAAGGGCCGGCTGGTCGCCATGTGCGGCGACGGCACCAACGACGCGCCGGCCCTCGCACAAGCCGATGTCGGCGTGGCGATGCAGACCGGCACGGTGGCGGCGCGCGAGGCCGGCAACATGGTCGATCTCGACAGCGACCCGACCAAGCTGATCGAGGTGGTGGGCATCGGCAAGCAGCTGCTGATCACCCGCGGCGCCCTGACCACCTTCTCGATCGCCAACGACGTTGCCAAGTACTTCGCCATCATCCCGGCGATGTTCCTGGCCTTCTACCCGCAGCTCGGGGTGCTCAACGTCATGGATCTGCACTCGCCGCAGAGCGCGATCCTGTCGGCGATCATCTTCAACGCGCTGATCATCATCGCGCTGATCCCGCTGGCGCTGCGCGGCGTCCGCTACCGGGCGCTCAGCGCGGCCGCTCTGCTGCGGCGCAACCTTCTGATCTACGGCCTGGGCGGCCTCATCATCCCGTTCGTCGGGATCAAGGCGATCGACCTGATCGTCACCGCCCTCGGCCTGGCGTGAGGCTGGGATGAGCGATCGAGCCTTTCTTTCCCCGTCATCCCCGCGAAAGCGGGGATCTCGCGCCGACCACCCCGCCATCCTCGACGAGATTCCCGCTTTCGCGGGAATGACGGCCGAAGGGAAGGCGGAGCAGCCCACCGGATACATGCCATGCTGAACCAGATCCGCCCCGCCTTGGTGATGGTCGTCCTGCTGACGATCCTCACCGGCATCGCCTACCCCTTCGCCATGACCGGCATCGCCCAGGGGCTGCTGCCCGGCCAGGCCAATGGCAGCCTGGTCACGCGGGCCGACGGCACTGTCATCGGCTCGTCCCTGATCGGCCAGGACTTCACCAGCGACAAGTACTTCCACGGCCGCATCTCGGCGACTTCGGGCACTGACCCGAACGACCCGAGCAAGTCGATCGCGCAGCCCTACAACGCCGCCAACTCGGCCGGCTCCAACCTCGGCCCGACCGCCCAGGCCCTGTCCGACCGGGTGAAGGGCGATGTCGACGCGCTGGCGGCGCAGGGCATCAAGGACCCGCCGGCGGACATGGTCACCAGCTCGGCCTCGGGTCTCGACCCCGACATCAGCCCGGCCAATGCCGCGCTGCAGGTCGCCCGGGTCGCCGCCGCCCGCGGCCTGCCGCCGGACCAGGTGCGCGACGCCGTGCAGGCGGCCACCTCGGGCCGGCTGCTCGGCATCATCGGCGAGCCGCGGGTCAACGTCCTGCAGCTCAACATGGCGCTGGACGGGTTGAAGACCCCGTAGTCTCCTGACCCGATGTCATTGACCGAACGCTCGGACGACGATCATCGTCCCTCGCCGGAAGCTCTGCTCGAGGCGGTCGCGAAAACCCGCGGCCGCCTCAAGATCTTCCTCGGGGCGGCGCCCGGCGTCGGCAAGACCTATGAGATGCTGTCCCAGGGCGCCGCGCGGCGGCGCGACGGGCTGGACGTGGTCATCGGCGTGGTCGAGACCCATGGCCGGGCCGAGACCCAGGCCCTGGTCGGCGGCTTCGAGATCATCCCCCGCCGCCGCTCCGAGCATCGCGGCCGGGCGCTGGAGGAGATGGATCTCGACGCCATCCTGGCGCGCAGGCCGGCCCTGGTGCTGGTCGACGAGCTGGCCCACACCAACGCCCCCGGCAGCCGCCACGACAAGCGCTACCAGGATGTCGAGGAGATCCTGGCCGCCGGCATCGACGTCTGGACCACGCTGAACATCCAGCATGTCGAGAGCCTGAACGACGTCGTCGCCCAGATCACCCGCATCCGGGTGCGCGAGACGGTGCCGGATTCCTGGATCGACGGCGCCGACGAGATCGAGCTGATCGACCTGACGCCGGAGGACCTGCAGAAGCGGCTGGCCGAGGGCAAGGTCTATATCCGCGACCAGGCCCGGCGCGCGGTCGACCATTTCTTCAAGCCCGGCAACCTGGCCGCGCTGCGCGAGCTGGCGCTGCGCCGCACCGCCCAGCGGGTCGACGACCAGGTGCTGGGCTATATGCGGGCCCATGCCATCACCGGCCCCTGGGCGGCCGGCGACCGCATCATGGTCTGCGTCAGCGACGCGCCGAACGGCGAGGCGCTGGTCCGCTACGCCCGGCGCGTGGCCGACCGGCTCGGCGCCCGCTGGATCGCGGTCTATATCGAAGGGTCGCGCCACCACCGGCTGGGCGAGGCCCAGCGCGACCGCATCGCCCGCGCCCTGCTGCTGGCGGAAAAGCTGGGCGGCGAGACCGTCACCATCCCGGCCAACGACATCGTGGCCGAGATCCTGAGCTACGCCCGGCGCAACAACATCACCCAGATCGTCATCGGCAAATCCGACCGGTCGCGCTGGTTCGAGATGCTGCACGGCTCGGTGGTGCATGATCTGCTGCGCAAATCGGGGCCGATCTCGGTCCACGTCATGGCGGGGGAGGAGACGGAGGCCCAGCCGGGGGCCGAGCGGATCCAGACCCGCCCGGCCGATGCCGGTTTCGACCCGCGGCCCTATCTGGTCGCCGCGGTCGGCGTCGCGGCCACCACCGCGGCCGCCCATCTCGTCGCCTTCGTCGCCACCACCAACAGCATCGCGCTGGTGTTCCTGATCCCGGTGCTGTTCTGCGCCGCGCGCTACGGGCTGGGGCCGTCGATCTTCGCCTCGCTGCTCAGCGTCTTCGCGGTCAACTTCTTCTTCCTGCCGCCGCTGTACAGCCTGGTGATCGCCGACCCGTCGAACGTCACCACGCTGGTGTTCTTCCTGGTCGTCGCCGTCGTCACCTCGAACCTGCAGAGCCGGGCCCGGCTGCAGGCCCGCGCGGCGGCGGCGCGGGCCCGGGCGACGGCGGAGCTGTTCGGGTTCAGCCGCAAGCTGGCGGCGATCGGGTCGGCCGACGACCTGCTCTGGGCCGCGGCGTACCAGATCGCGTCGATGCTGAAGCTGCGCGTGGTCGTGCTGATGCCGCAGGACGGGTCGCTGCAGGTGGTGGCCGGCTATCCGCCGGAGGACCGGATCGAGGAGGCGGAGCGGGCGGCGGCGCAGTGGAGCTGGGCCAATGACCGGCCGGCGGGGCGGGGGGCGGACACGCTGCCCGGCGGCAAATGGCTGTTCCTGCCCTGGCGCACCGCCTCCGGCCAGATCGGCGTGGTCGGCATCGACCGCGAACAGCCGGGGCCGCTGCTCAGCCCCGACGACCAGCGCCTCTTGGATTCGCTGATGGACCAGGCGGCGGTGGCGATCGAGCGGGTGCGCCTGGTCAAGGATGTCGACGAGGTCCGCGTGGTGGCCGAGACCGAGCGGCTGCGCGCCGCGCTGCTGACCTCGATCAGCCACGACCTGCGCACGCCGCTGGCCTCGATCATCGGTGCCATCTCCAGCCTGCGCCGCCACGATGCGGCGCTGGACCCGGCGGCGCGGTCAGAGCTGATGGAGACGGCGGAGGACGAGGCCGAGCGGCTGAACCGCTTCGTCGGCAACCTGCTCGACATGACCCGGCTCGAATCCGGCGTGCTGCAGCCGAAGCTGGAGGCGACCGAGGTGGCGGAGGTGGTCGGGGCGGCGGCCCAGCGCTGCGCCGCGCTGGTCGCCCGGCACCGGCTGGTGCTGGACATCGCGCCGGCCCTGCCGCTGTACCTGCTCGACCCGATCCTGCTGGAGCAGGTGCTGGTCAACCTGATCGACAACGCCGCCAAATACGCGCCGGCCGGCACCGCCATCACCGTCTCGGCGCGGGAGGAGACGGGGCTGGTGCTGCGGGTGCTGGACGAGGGCGACGGCATCCCGGAAGACAAGCTGGAGGCGATCTTCGACAAGTTCCACCGCATCCACCATGGCGACAGCGCCCAGGCCGGCACCGGGCTGGGCCTGGCCATCTGCCGCGGCTTCGTCGAGACCATGGGCGGGCGCGTCACCGCCGGCAACCGCGGCGACCGGCGCGGCGCCGTCTTCACCGTCACCTTCCCGCCGGACCTGGCCGCCCCGGCCCTGCGCGGCATCTCGATGGGGATATGAATCGATGCCGAACCCGCCCGAGACCAGGCCGCCGCGCATCCTGATCATCGACGACGAGCCGCAGATCCGCCGCTTCCTCAAGATCAGCCTGGCCGCCGACGGCTATGCCCCGATCGAGGCGGCCGGCGGCACCGAGGGGCTGGAGCGGGTGGTGCAGGACCGGCCCGACCTGGTGATCCTCGACCTCGGCCTGTCCGACATCGACGGCCAGCAGGTGCTGAGCCGGATCCGCGAGCTGTCGGCGGTGCCGGTGATCGTGCTGTCGGTCCGCGCCGGCGAGGCCGAGAAGGTCGAGGCGCTGGACCGCGGCGCCAACGACTACGTCACCAAGCCCTTCGGCATCGCCGAGCTGACCGCCCGGCTGCGCGCCGCCCTGCGCCGCGGCGGGCAGGAGGACGAGGCGGCCGAGGCGGTGATCGAGGCCGGGCCGCTGACCGTCGACGTGCCGCATCGCCGGGTACGCTTCGAGGGCCGCGAGATCCGGCTATCGAAGAAGGAGTTCGAGATCCTGCGCCTGCTGGCGGCCCATCACGGCCGGGTGGTGACGCATCAGAAGATCCTGCGCGAGGTCTGGGGCCCCGCCCATATCGACGCGATGCAGTATCTCCGCGTCTATGTCGGCCAGCTGCGCCAGAAGCTGGGCGACGACCCGGCCCGGCCGCGGCTGATCGCGACCGAGGCCGGCGTCGGCTACCGGCTGGTGGTGGAGGGGTAGGGAGCTACCGCTGGTCCTGGTCCAGCCAGCGCGGGCGGGTCTTCTCGCCGATCATGCAGTCGGTGCCGCCGGCCTGGGCGGGGATGAAGGCGGCGGGCACCGCCTCCGGCACTGCGCCGGCGATCTCCAGCACCAGCTTGCGCCGGATCGCCTCGGCGAATTGCTGCGGGCTGCGCACCGGCACGGTGAAGGCGCCGGGGCCGCCGATCACGCAGTCGCGATAATAGGCGTCGAGCATGTCGGGCTCCGGCAGGCCGCCGAAGCCGCCGCGCTTCAGGATCACCGGCAGGCCGTTGATGGTGATGCCCTTCGCCAGCGCGATCTCGCGCGCGCCCGACACCGGCCAGCCGGCGTTGTTCGGCCCGTCGCCGGAGATGTCGATGGCGCGGCGGATGCCCTCGTAGCCGTTGTTGTCGAACAGCCCGGCGGAGAACAGGAGCGCGCCGGAGATCGAGGTGCCGCGCCGCATCACCGTGCCGAAGGTCTCGGACAGGTCCGCCGCCGCCGTGCGCGCCGCCGCGGCGCCGTCGATCAGCCGCCAGGGCAGGATCACGGCCTGGGAGGTGGCGCCGGCCCATTCGACATAGGTGATGGCGATGCGGCCATGGACGCCGGAGGCGATGGCATCGATCACCTCGGGATGGGTGAGGGCGCCGACATAGCCGTCGCGCTGCAGCGCCTGCTCGTCATCATCCATCGAGCGGGAGACGTCGACCGCGAGCACCAGCTCGAGATCGACCGGCTGGTCCTGGGCCGCGGCAGGCGCGCTGGGCAGGAACAGCACGAGGATCAGGCCGAGTCCGACGAAGCCGAAGCGCATGGTTGCCCCCCAGTGTCAGCCGCCGAGATGATTTCGATGTGGGAACGATCCGGCCCGCTGTCACCTCCGCCGATCGGCTGTTTTTCATCCGGCTGGTTGCAAACCGCTCGCTCTTCCCCTATATGGAGCCGCGAGATCGGTTTCGACACGATCCGCGCCGACGTTCCGAGGAACCGGCCCGGACCCCCATCCCAACCATGATCCGAACGATAAGGCAGGCACTCGCCTGTCGATCGTGCTTTGTGCCGCGACGGGCGGGCCGATGGCCCGGGTGTCGTGGTTTAAGCGATATTGAGTGCAACGAGGCCCCAAGGGCCCGAACCGTAAAGAACAGACATGAAGACCGTACAGATCAAGACCATGCCCCGCCGCCCGCGCCGTCCGACGCCGCGGCTGGCAACCACCCCGCTGCGGCAGCCGGCGCACAAGGCAGAGCTGTCCCGCGACGAGATTCGTCGAATCGTACTCGACATTCTCGGTTGAAAGGCGTAATCCCGCCCGACCCGTTCAGTGAAAAGGCCTTTGCCCGATGCAGGTGCTCGTCCGCGACAACAACATTGACCAGGCGCTGCGCGTCCTCAAGAAGCGTATGCAGCGCGAAGGCATCTTTCGCGAGATGAAGCAGCGCCGGAGCTACGAGAAGCCGTCCGAGCGCCGCATCCGTGAGGAAGCCGAAGCCGTCCGCCGCCAGCGCAAGGCGCTGCGCAAGCGGCTGCAGATCCAGGGCTACTGATCCGGCACGCCGGGGCCCCGCGGCCCCGGACCGGTCGTTCCGATGGGTGAGACGAGGGGCCTTATGGCCCCTTGTTCTGTTGCGGCAACACCATCTCACGGCTTGTGCCCGGCGCCGGGCTGTGCGCTGATCCCCGGCCCGGGGCGCCGCGCCCCTGCCGAACCGGGAGGCCGACCGATGGATGTCTCCGCTTTCAGACGTTCCCTGGACCAGGACCAGCCGCCAGCGACCCTGTCGCCGCCGCTCGCCGCGCTGTGGTGGGACGCCAAGGGCGACTGGGACCGGGCGCATGGCTGCGTCGATTCCGAGGACGGGGCCGACGCCGCCTGGGCCCATGCCTATCTGCACCGCAAGGAAGGCGATCTCGGCAATGCCGGCTACTGGTACCGCCAGGCCGGCTGCCCGATGTCCTCGGCCAGCCTGGAGCAGGAATGGGCGGAGATCGCGGCGGCGCTGGACTGAGGCTCAGCCTGCCCCGTCCGGCACCAGCACGATCTTGCCGGTGACGCCGCGGCTCTCCAGCCGGCGATGCGCGTCGGCGCCGCGCGACAGCGGGAAGACCTCGATCTCCGGCAAGGCGATCTCGCCGGCCCGCAGCGCGGCGAACAGCGCCTCGGCGCGGGCCAGCCGGCCGGCGCGGCTGTCGAGATGGTCCCACAGGTCGCCGCCGACCACGGCCTTCGACTGCTCCATCAGCTGCCGCGGATCGATCGCCGGCGGATCGCCGCCCGCGGTGCCGTAGGCCACCACCGTGCCGCGCGGCCGGGTGGCGGCCAGGCTGTCCGCCAGAGTCGTGCCGACCGAATCATAGGCGATGTCGACCCCGCCATCGCTGAGCCGCCGCACCGCCGCGACCCAGTCGCCCTCATAGGTCAGGCCGTGGTCGGCGCCCCTGGCCGCCGCGACCGCCGCCTTCTCCGGCGTCGAAGCCAGGGCGATGACCGCGGCGCCGCGCCGCTTCGCCATCTGCACCAGCAACTGGCCGACCCCGCCCGCCGTGGCATGGACCAGCACCCGGGACCCGGCGCGGACCGGGGCACTGTCCGCCACCAGATACTGGGCCGTCAGCCCCTGCAGCAGGATCGCCGCGGCCTCGCGGTCGCCGATGTCGTCCGGCAGCGGGATGGCGCGGTCGACCGGCACGGTCACGCGCGTCGCGTTGGCGAAGGCCACGTCGGCGAAGCCGATGCGGTCGCCGAGGCGGATGCCCTCGACCCCATCGCCCAGCGCCACCACCTCGCCCGCGCCCTCATAGCCGGCGATATGCGGCGCGGCGCCGGCCAGGCGGTAGTTGCCGCGGCGGCGGTGCAGGTCGGCGAAGTTCAGCCCGGCGGCGCGCAGCGCCAGCTGGACATGGCCCGGCGGCACCGGCGGGTCGGGCAGCGTCCGATACTGCAACACCTCGGGACCGCCGAACCGGTCGAACACCAGCGCTTCCATGTCGTCTCTCCGCAGCCGCCGGTCGTGCCGGCCTTGGTTCATCTACTATAGTGGAAATTTCCAGCATAGTGGAAACCGACTTGACGGGTCGACACCGCCGCTCGACAAGCGAAGGGCTGCAGGATGGGAGCGACCATGCCGCCGAAGGATGTGCGAACGCCGGAGATCGACCTGGCGGAGACCGTGCGCCGGCTGCGGGCGGAGAAGGGCTGGACGCTGGAGGAGGCGGCCGGCCGCACCGGCCTGTCCCGCTCGGCGCTGTCGAAGATCGAGCGGGGCGAGATGTCGCCGACCTTCCAGGCGATGCAGAAGCTCGCGCGCGGTTTCGGCATCGAGCTGGCCGGCCTGTTCGGCCCGGCCGATTCGCCCCTGCGCGGGCGCCGCATCGTGGTTCGGGCGGGCGAGGGCGCGACCACCGAGATGCCGAACTACCGCCTTCGCCCCTTCGGCGGCGAGTTGCGCAACGCGCCCTTCCTGGCCGCGGAGGTCATCATCCACGCCCGGTCCCTGAACGATTTCGCGGACTGGGAGCGGCACGACAGCGACGATTTCCTGTATGTGCTCGCCGGCCGGGTGACGCTGTTCTCCGAGCGCGACGGCTCGGTCGAACTCGGCCCCGGCGATGCCGTGTATTTCGACGCCCGCGTCGGCCATGCCGCGATCGCCACGGGCGAGGGCGAGGCGCGGGCGCTGTGGATCACCGCGCTGGCGCAGTAATGCGCCCGCCGCCCCGTCACAGGCCGATCAGCGGCCGGCCCGCCATCGCCTGGGCGAAGGCGGCGAGGGTGACCAGGACATAGAGGGCCGAGACCAGCCAGACCGCCGGCCGCGCCCGTGTCGGCAGGGCCGCGGCCAGGGCCGCGCCGGCCAGCGGCAGCAGCTGCTGGGCGTGGATGCCGAGGAAGTGCGGCACCCGCAGGTCGCCGCCGGTGGTCGACCAGCCGAGCAGCGGCAGGCCGGGATGGTCGGGGATGCCGCCGACGGCGTGGCCGCCATGGACGGAGATGGCGATGCCGGCGCCGACGCCGAGGATGAAGGTCAGCACCAGCCCCAGCACGATCGCCAGGCGCAGCGCCGGGGTCAGCCCGGTGCCGTGGCGGGCGATCTCGCGCGCCAGTGGCAGGGTGGTTGCGGTCAGGGCCACGGCACCGATCCCCATCAGCGCGAACATCACCGCGTGGAATGGGGTGGAGTTGTTGAAATGCGAAGGCTGGCCGAGCGCGCCTTGCAGGGTGATGTAGACCAGCTCGAAGGTGCCGGCGGTGATGACGGTCCAGCGCGCGATCCGGATCGGGGCCGCGCTCCGCCGCGCCTCGGGCAGCTCGCCGATGAACCAGGCGCTGGTCAGGGCGAACAGCCCGACCGAGAGCAGGAACTTGACCGGCTTGGCCCAGACGTCCTCGCCGTGCAGCTGGCGCGGGTCGAGCGCCCACGCCACGCTCAGGACGACGGCGAGCGCGAGCAGGGCCAGGCCGAAGCCCGCCAGCGTCGGGTCGCGGCGGCGGAGCGCCCGGAGCAGGGTGGCGGGCCCGCGCACCGGATCGTGCGGCAGGGGAAGGGCGGTCGAGGACATGGTCATGCCTCCGCCACCTGGCCGGGAGCGCGGCGGCCGAGCCCCGCCCGCAGCAGGGCGAAGGCGAGGAGGCCGGCCGGACCGAACAGGAAGGTCAGGACGAAGCAGGGGAGCAGCAGCAGATGCGGCAGCCCGGCCCGCTCTCCCTCGCGGGCGATCCAGCCGCCGACGAACAGGTCGAAGGCCAGGTAGTGCAGCCAGCCGGCGACCAGCATGCCGGGCGAGTCGAACAGGGCCCGCACCGCGTCGATCGAGCCGTAGCCGCCCTGGGCCGAGCCCCAGGAGATGCCGACCAGGCCGAGATAGGCGGCAGCGAAGAGCAGCGGCACCGCCAGCCCGGCGGCGGTCCGCAGCTTGGCCTTGTGGCGCGGCAACAGCGGCGCTGTGGCCAGCGCCAGCCAGCCGAGGATCGCGAGCATGTTGCCGCCGCGGAACAGCAGGTCGAGCATGGCTTCCCCTCCGTCTGAACAGTGTTAAGATGAGACGCTATCATCGAATCTGAACACTGTAAAGTTAGGGCTGATGTCGGACGAGACGACGGAGCCGCGGGAGCGGTACCACCATGGCGATCTGCAGCGGGCGCTGATCGAGGCGGCCGAGACGATCCTGACCGAGCGTGGGGTCGAGGGCTTCACCCTGCGCGAGGCGGCCCGCCGTGCCGGAGTTTCGGCAGCCGCCCCGGCGCATCATTTCGGCAGCGCCGCGGGGCTGCTGACCGAAGTGGCGCTGCTGGGCTTCGAGACGCTGGCCCGCTTCCTGCGCGACGGCGCGGCGACAGGCGGCACCGATCCCGTCGCCCGGCTGCACGGGCAGGGATTGGGCTATGTCCGCTTCGCCCGGGCGCATCCGGCGCGGTTCCTGCTGATGTTCCGCAAGGACCGGCTGAACTGGGAGGACGGGCGCCTGCGCGCCGCCGGCCAGGCCGCTTTCGCCGAGCTCGAGGACGCGGTCCGGGCCTATCGCGGCATCGCCGCCGGCCGGCCGTTGGACCGCGCGGCCCTCACCACCGTGCTGGCCGCCTGGTCGGTGGTGCACGGCTTCGCCCATCTGGCGCTGGACGGCAAGTTCGACGGGATCGGCGAGGCGGCGCCTGGGACCGGCCCCCTCGACGACACCATCCTGCCGGAGATGCTGGCCGGGCTGTGGCCGGCCACGCCGGGATAGGAGCGGCTCGCCCGCTCAGCCGGTCATCAGCGTGTGCACATGGGCGGCGGTGGAGAGGGCGAGGGCGCGCAGGTCGTAGCCGCCTTCGAGGGTGGAGACGACGCGGCCGCCGCAATGCCGGTCGGCCAGGCGCATCAGCTCCTGCGTCGCCCAGGCGAAATCGCCCTCGTGCAGCTCGAGATTGGCCAGCGGGTCGCGGGCATGGGCGTCGAAGCCGGCCGAGATCAGCAGCAGCTCCGGCGCGAAGGCGTCGACCGCGGGCAGCACGACCCGCTCCATCGCCCGGCGGAACTCGACCCCGCCCGACATCGGCGGCAGCGGCGCGTTGAGGATGTTGCCGGCCACCCCGGTCTCGTCCTCCGAGCCGGTGCCGGGATACAGCGGCGACTGGTGGGTCGAGGCGTAGAACAGGTCGGGCTCGGACCAGAAGATGTCCTGGGTGCCGTTGCCGTGATGGACGTCGAAATCGACCACCGCGATCCGGCCCAGCCCATGCGCCAGCCGGGCGTGCATGGCGGCGATGGCGACGCTGTTGAACAGGCAGAAGCCCATGGCCCGCGCCGTCTCGGCATGGTGGCCGGGCGGCCGCACGGCGCAGAAGGCGTTGCGCGCCTCGCCCGCCAGCACCGCGTCGACCGCGGCGCAGCCGGCGCCGGCCGCCCGCAGCGCGGCGGCGCCCGACCCCGGCGACAGCACGGTATCGGCGTCGATCGGCTGCAGCCCGCTCTCCGGCACCGCGGCCAGCAGCCGGCGGACGAAGGCGTCGGGATGGGCGCGGGCGATCTGCTCGATCGTCGCCTCCGGCGCCTCGCGCCGCTGCAACAGATGGAAGCTCTCATCCTCCAGCGCCGTCAGCACCGCCCGCAGCCGGTCCGGCCGCTCGGGATGGCCGGGGCCGGTGTCGTGGCCGATGCAGGCCGGGTGGGTGAAGAGCAGCGTGTCCATGCCCTATCCTGCCTTGCGGATGCTGTAGCGGGTGACGCCGTCCGGCTCCTCGGCGACCGCGACCAGGACATGGCCGGTGGCGTCGCAGAAGGCCGGGAAGTCCTTGCGCGCCGCGGCGTCGGTGGCCAGCACGTCCAGCACCTGGCCCGGCGCCAGGCCTTGCAGCGCCTTGCGTGCCTTCAGGACCGGCATCGGGCAGATCAGGTCGCGCGCGTCGAGGTCGAGGTCCGCCATGATGAGTCAGACCCTAGCGCGGGCGGCGGCCGTGGCCAACGCCTCGCATCTCAGCTTTCCGCCAGGCGGAAGGCGGCCAGCACCGCCAGGGCCCAACCCAGGATCAGCAGCACGCCGCCGATCGGGGTGATGGCGCCGAACCAGCGCGGCGCGCCGAAGGCCATCAGGTAGAGCGTGCCGGAGAAGATCGCGGCGCCGACCAGGAAGGACCAGCCGGCCCAGCGCAGCATCCCCGGCGCGCCCAGCAGGGCCAGGGCCAGCAGCGCCACGGCGTGGACCAGCTGGTACTGCGCCCCGGTGTGCACCCAGCCCAGCCGCTCCGGCGCCGCGTCCGCCATGCCATGCGCGGCGAAGGCGCCCATCGCCACCGCCACCACGCCGTGCAGCCCGGCCCCGATCAGAAACACCCGGTCGATCATCCCGTTCTCCTCGAATCCCCCTCACCCTCCCGCCGCCAACGCGGCGGGCCCCTCCCTCTCCCCAAGGAGAGGGGAATCGGAGCATGGCCCCTTACACCTCTCCTTGGGGAGAGGTCGAAATCGCGCAGCAATTTCGGGTGAGGGGGTGGCTCAGGCCCAACAATAGAGAAGTGGGACCCCGTCACATGACCGTAAAGCCGCGGACGAAGGGGTCGCGGTCGTCGAGGAAGATGGTGTTGTAGCCGGTCAGCCAGGCCTGGCCGGCGATCGACGGAATGATCGCGTCGAAGGAGCCCACCTTGGCCGTGCCCTCGACCCGGCCGTGGAACAGGCTGCCGATGATGCTCTCATGCACGAAGGCGTCGCCCGACTTCAGCTCGCCGCGCGCCGCCAACTGGGCCATGCGGGCCGAGGTGCCGGTGCCGCAGGGCGACCGGTCGATCGCCTTCTCGCCGTAGAACACGGCGTTGCGGGCATGCGCCTCCGGGTGCTTCGGCTTGCCGGTCCACTGCACATGGCGCAGGCCGCGGATGGTCGGGTCCTCCGGGTGCACCATGTCGAAGCGCTCATTCACCACCTGCCGGACGATCGGGGACAGGCGCTGGATCTCGCCGGCGGAGAGAGCCTCCAGGTCGGCATAGCCCGGCTGCGGCTCGATGATGGCGTAGAAGTTGCCGCCATAGGCGATGTCCGCCACCAGCGGGCCGACGCCCGGCAGCTCGAACTCCAGCTTCTCCTTGTACAGGAAGGAGGGGACGTTGCGGATGCGCACCGAGGTGACGTGGCCGGCGGCGTCCTGCTCGTATTCCGCGTCGACGATGCCGGCGGGCACCTCCAGCCGCAACCTGCCCGGCACCTTCGGCCGCACCAGCCCTTCCTCGACCATTACCGTGACCGTGCCGATGGTGCCGTGGCCGCACATCGGCAGGCAGCCCGAGGTCTCGATGAACAGGATGGCGGCGTCGGCATCGTCGCGGGTCGGGGCGTAGAGGATCGATCCCGACATCACGTCATGGCCGCGCGGCTCGAACATCAGCCCGGTGCGGATCCAGTCATAGTCGGCGATGAAGGTCTGCCGCTTCTCGCTCATCGTCGCGCCCTTGAGCGGCGGGGCGCCGCCAGAGACGACGCGGACCGGGTTGCCGCAGGTGTGGGCGTCGATGCAGAAGAAGCTGCTCTTGGTCATGATGCTCTCACTGGAACCGGTCGATGCCGAAGGCTGCGGGGGCCGGGCTGCCTGAGAGCAGGCCGGCGGCGAGGCGGGCGGTGGTGGCCGACAGGGTCAGGCCGAGATGGCCGTGGCCGAAGGCGAAGACGATGCGCTTGTCACGCGGATGCGGGCCGATCACCGGCAGGCTGTCGGGGGTGGAGGGGCGGCGGCCCATCCATTCGGTGCCGCCGGTCTCCGGGATCGCGGGCAGATAGGCCCTGGCCTTCCGCCGCAGCGCCCGGGCGCGGGCCAGGTTGGCCGGCGCGTCCACCGTCGCCAGCTCCACCGCCCCACCGATGCGCAGCCCGTCGGAAAGGGGCGAGGCGACGAAGCCGTGATCGGCGAACACCACCGGCATCGGCAGCTTCACCGGCGCCTCCGGGATCGTGGTGTTGTAGCCGCGCTCGGTCTCCAGCGGCACTTTCAGGCCCAGGCCGCGGACGATCTCGCGCGACCAGACGCCGGCGGCGACCACCACGTGATCGAAGGTCCGGATGGTGCCGTTGGCGAGCCGGACGGAGATGGCCTCCGCGCCGGGCTCGATGGCGGAGACCGCGCCCGTCACCAGCCGGTTGCCCAGGCCGCGGCGCAGGCCCTGCAGCACGCCGAGCGGGCTGTCGACCATCCAATAGGCCGGGCACAGCACGGCGCGGGCGAAGCCGCCCTTCAGGTCGGGCACGAGGGCACGGGCCTGATCCGGCGTCAGCGGCTCGAAGTCGTGACCGCCGAGGCGGCGGCGCAGCTCCCATTCCGGCAGGGCGGCGCGGAAGCTGGTCTCGGTGTCATAGACGTCGATCGCCCCGGTCTGGCGCAGATGGCCTGACAGGCCGGTACGGCGGGCCAGCTCCTGGTGGTCGCCGAGGGCGCCGCGCATCAGCTCGCCGAGCGCCGTCGTCGACCGCTCCACCTGCTCCGCCCTTGCCGCGGTCAGGAAGCGCAGCAGCCAGGGCGTCAGCGCCGGCAGGTCGCGCCAGCGCAGGGCCAGCGGACCCAGCGGATCCATCAGCCAGCGCGGCACCGATCTCAGCACGCCGGGCCGGGCCAGCGGCGTGATCTCCGGGAAGGCCAGCAGCCCGGCATTGCCGGACGAGGCGTGGCGATCCTCCGGCCGGCGCTCATAGACCGTGACCTCGTGTCCGTCGGCCGCCAGCCAGGCCGCCGCGGCGCAGCCGATCACGCCCCCGCCGATGATGGCGATTCCGGCCATGTCAGGCCGGCAGCGCGGGTTGGGCGGGCTCGGACGCAGGGCCGAGGGCGACCTCGCCGGCCACGCCGCTGGCCAAAAAGCCCTGGATCTGCCGCACCACCTGCCCGGCATGGGCGCGGGCCAGGCTGTCGGCGCGGTCGGCGTCGCGGTCGACGATGGCCTGGATGATCGCCTCGTGCTCGGCCACGAACTCGGCCGGCAGGTGGTCGTCGAAGGAGGCATAGTAGATCCGGTTCAGCCGCCGTCCCTCGTCCAGCAGCCGGCCGAACAGCTCGGTGTAGTAGCGGTTGCGGCCGGCGCGGGCGATCGCCAGGTGGAAGTCGCGGTTGGCATCGGCCATGCCGATCGCGTCGGCCGCCGCCACCGCCCGGCCGAAGCCGGCCTGGTGGGTGCGGATATCATCCAGATCCTTGGCCGTGCGGCGCAAGGCGGCCAGCCGGGTGGTGACCCGGTGCATCAGGGTCAGCGCGTCGAAATGGGCGGGCAGGGTGGAGAAGTCGATCGGCGCGACGATGGTGTTGCGGTTCGGCAGGGTGGCGACCAGCCCGTCGGCGGCCAGCCGCACCAATGCCTCGCGGATCGGCGTGCGCGACAGGCCGAAGCGCTCGGCGATGCGGGTCTCGTCCAGCGCCGAGCCGGGGGCCAGCACCAGGTCGAGGATGTCGTGCTTCAGCGCCTCATAGACCTTGGTGGCTCCGCCGCCGCGCGACCGGGTCTCGCCGCCATCCTGTGGTTTCGCCGCTCGCGCCAAGGGCGTGCCCTTCCCTGCCTCTCGATCCGGGGCGGATGATAGGCCGGTGGAATGCAGTTTGTCGACAAACCTTCGGGCGCAAGAAAAAGGGCGGCGGAAGGACCGCCGCCCCGAAAGGCTGGGCCGCGCGCCGGGCTTGGGACGGGACCGGGGCGCAACCTGGGAGGCTGCCGGGGAGTGCCCGATTGCCTTGTCGATATATTCATTTGGATACAGCGATTGTCAAGACGGGCCGATGCGAGCCTATCCGCGCTCAGCTCTCCAGATCGGCATCCGCCCCGTTCGGGCCGCCGCGCAGGGCGCCGCCGATGCTGTGGCTGTCGAAGGCGACGCTCTTGATCACCGCATGCACCGGCCGCCCCGGCGCCAGCTCCAGCGCCTCGACCGAGCGCCGGGTCAGCCGGGCCAGCAGGCCGTCGCCGGCGCAGTCCAGGCGGATCTCGGCGGTCGGGCCGTCGCCGGACGCGATGTCCACCACCGTCGCCGGCAGCACGTTCAGCGCGCTCAGCCCATCGGGCGGGCGGGTGGCCAGCATCACGTCGCGGGCACGGATCCGGACGCGCACCGCGCTGCCGGGCGGCAGCTCGACCCGCGGCACGGTCAGGACGCCGGCGGCGACGCGCAGCCGGGTCAGCTGCCAGCGGTCGTCATGGTCCTCGACCGCGGCGTCCAGCACGGCGCCGGCCTCGGCCCGCGGGAACAGGTCGGCCCGGCCCATCACCTCGGATACGGGCCCGGACGCCGCGATCCGGCCCTCGGCCAGCACCACCAGGGTGGTAGCCAGCCGCGCCACCTCGCCAAGGGAGTGGCTGACATAGACGATCGGGATCCGGGCCTTGTCGCGCAGCCGCTCGACATAAGGCAGGATCTCGGCCTTGCGCGCCTCGTCCAGCGAGGCCAACGGCTCGTCCATCAAGAGCAGGCGCGGACTGGACAAAAGGGCCCGGCCGATCGCCACGCGCTGCTTCTCGCCGCCCGACAGCAGCGCCGGCCGGCGGTCGAGCAACGGGGCGATGCCGAGCAGCTCGACGACGCGGCCGAATTCGGCGCTGCGCTCGGCCTTCGGCGTGAACCAGCGGCCGTAGAGCAGGTTCTGCCGCACCGTCAGATGCGGGAACAGCCGGCCCTCCTGGAAGACGTAGCCGATGCGGCGGCGATGCATCGGCAGGGCCACACCGCGCGCGGTGTCGACCAGGACGCGGCCGTCGACCACCACCCGGCCCTGCTGCGGCCGCACCAGCCCGGCGATGACGTTGACCACTGAGGTCTTACCGGCGCCGGAGCGGCCGAACAGCGCCGTCAGTCGGCCTTCGCTGCGGAAGCCGATATCGAGCGCGAAACCGCCCTGGCGGTGGCGGATGTCGACCTCGAGGCTCACGTCGCGTGCACCTGCACGCCGGCGCGCCGGGCCATCACCTCGGAGGCGAGCAGGGCGGCCATCGAGATCACGACCGAGACCAGGGTCAGCCGCAGCGCGCCGAGATCGCCGCCCGGCACCTGGGTGAAGGTGTAGATCGCCGAGGGCAGGGTCTGGGTCTCGCCCGGGATGTTGGAAACGAAGGTGATGGTGGCACCGAACTCGCCCATCGCCTTGGCGAAGGCCAGGATGGCGCCGGCGATCACCCCGGGCAGGATCAGCGGCAGGGTGACGGTCAGGAACACCCAGACGGGCGAGGCGCCCAGCGTGCCGGCCGCGGCCTCCAGCCGGCGGTCCACCGCCTCGATCGACAGGCGGATGGCGCGGACCATCAGCGGGAGGCCCATCACCCCGGCCGCCAGGGCGGCGCCGGTCCAGCGGAAGGAGAAGACGATTCCGACCTGGGCGAGGATGGAGCCGATCGGACCCATCTTGCCGAACAACAGCAGCAGGATGTAGCCGGTGACAACCGGCGGCAGCACCAGCGGCAGATGGACCACGCCGTTCAGGATCGACTTGCCCCAGAACCGGCCGCGCGCCAGGGCCAGGGCGATCAGCACGCCGAGCGGCAGGCTGACCGCCATGGCCCAGAGCGAGACCTTCAGGCTCAACAGGATCGCGGTCAGCTCGTCGGGGGTGAAGTCGAACACGGGGAGATTACTGCGCCACGACCGTGAAGCCCTGCTTCTCGAACAGCGGCCTGGCGGCGGGCGATTTCAGGTAGTCGACGAAGGCCTGGGCCTCGGGCTTGTCGCTGCTGGCCAGCACCGCCACCGGATACAGGATCGGCGGGTGGCTGTCGGCCGGGAAGGTGCCGATGACCTTGACCCCCGAATCCGCCGCGGCGTCGGTCTGGTAGACGATGCCCAGCGGGGCCTCGCCGCGCGACACCAGTGCCAGGGTGGCGCGGACGTTCTCGGCCTGGGCGATCTTGCCCTGGACCGAGGCCCAGACGCCGAGCTTCTCCAGCGCCGCCTGGCCGTATTTGCCGGCCGGCACCGCCTTGACGTCGGCCATGGCCAGATGGCCGTCGCCCAGCGCCTTGGCCAGCTCGAAATTCGGCGCGATGGTCAGCTGCACCGTCGACTCCTTCGGCGCCACCAGCACGATGCGGTTGCCCAGCAGGGTCGCCTGCGTCTCCGGCTTGATCAGCTTGCGGTCGGCCAGATACTTCATCCAGTCGAGATCGGCCGAGATGAAGACGTCGGCCGGGGCCCCGGCCTCGATCTGCTTCGCCAGGGCCGAGCTGGCGGCATAGGAGATGGTGGCCTTGTGCTTGGCATCGGCCTGCCACTGGGTGTTGATCGAGTCCAGCGCGTCTTTCAGGCTGGCGGCGGCGAACACCGTGATGTCCTGCGCCCGGGCGCCCGCCGGCGCACCGAAGGCCGTGGCCGCGCCCAGCGCCCCGGCCAGCAGCGCGCCGAGCCAGCCGCGTCGTGTGATCCGCATCGTCCTGTTCCCCGTTCCGATTGCCGGCCGGGCGGTTGCCGGCCTGTCGGACGCGATCTTACAGCGCCGCTATATCCGGGCAAACATTTCGCTAAATGCCGCAGGGAAGATCACGACCGCCGCTTCAGCCCCTGCTCGGCCAGGATCGACCAGATCGCCTCGGCGCTGTCGGCGAAGTGGAACAGCTGCAGATCGCGGGCGTCGATCATGCCGTGCTCGACCAGCGCGTCGAAGCCGATCACGGCGCGCCAATAGGCTTCGTCGAACAGCACGACCGGCAGGGCCGAGGAGGATTTGCCGGTCTGGCGCAGGGTCAGGAGCTCGAACAGCTCGTCGAAGGTGCCGAAGCCGCCGGGGAACACCACCAGCGCATTGGCCCGCATCGCCAGGTGCATCTTGCGCATGGCGAAATAGTGAAAGCGGAAGGTCAGCGCCGGGGTGGACCAGGCGTTCGGCTCCTGCTCATGCGGCAGGGTGATGTTGTAGCCGATGGTCGGCGCGCCGGCCTCGGCCGCGCCGCGGTTCGCCGCCTCCATGATGCCGGGGCCGCCGCCGGTGGCGATGACGTTGTCGCGCAGCCCGCCATGGTCGGTCAGGGCGCCGCCGCGCTCGGATGCGATGCGGCCGAATTCGCGCGCCTGGGCATACCAATGGGCGTGACGGCCGGGCCCGCCCTCGCTGGCGCGGGCGCTGCCGAAGACGACGATGGTGGAGCGCACGCCCCAGGCCCGCAGCGACTCCTCGGCCTTGGCATATTCCAGCATCAGGCGGACGCCGCGCATGGAATCGCCGAGCAGGAAGTCCTGGTCGAGCTCCGGCAGGCGGTAGGAGGGCGACGCCATCTGTGCCGCGTTGGGACGAGTCGGACGATCGGGGGCTGGCTTGCTCATCACCCCTCTAAAGCAGATCGCGGGCCGGCCGGGAAGGGGGCCTATGCCACACCGGGCGCGCGGCGGCCTGCGCCGGTCAGGCCCAGTACCGCCGGTTCAGGCTGATCCGGCGCTTCAGCGGGCGGGGAATCCGCGCCTCGCGGCGGCCGCAGTGATAGGCGGCGAGCTTGATCGCAGTGCGCAGGATGGCCGATGGGATGGCCTTGGGCTCATGCCGGGCCAGGTGGCGCAGCTCGGACTGCACGAAGCGCCGCCCTTCGCCCTCGGCCTTGCCGAAACGCTCCAGCAGCCAGGGCGCCCGGGCGTGCATCACGCCGACGTCGAAATAGCGGCGGAACTCCTCGCCCAGGCCGTAGCTGTGCGAATGGTGTACCTGGGCCTCGGCGACATAGGCCTTGGCCCAGCCGGACAGCAGCATCCGGCCGGTCGCCGCGGCGTCCTCGCCGAAGATCGTGCCGGAGGGGAAGCCGCCGACCATCTCCAGCGCCCGCCGGCGATAGGCGGCGAAGGAGTTGGAGCAGAAGGTCGCCTTGATCCCGGCGGCCGCGGCGTCCTGCGGGCGCAACACGACGCTCTCGGGCGGGTAGTTGAACAGCCGGGCATGGGCCTCGATCGCCCCGGCGCCGTGATGCGGCAGCTGCCGGCCATAGGCGACGCCGACCTCGGGGTCGGCAAAGGCGCCGACGATGCGGCCGATGGTCTCGCCGTCGGCCGGCACCGCATCCTGGGTCAGGAAGACGATCACCTCGATCCGCGGCGACAGGCGGTTGACCGCGCGCTGGCGGGTGCCGCCGTGGTCGAACTGCGCCCGCGGAATGACGACCACCTCGGCGCCGGCCGCCCGGAAACGGTCCACCGTATCGTCGGTCGAGCTGGAATCGATGACGAGGACGGTCCGCGGCTGGAACGACTGTGCCTGCAGGGCCGGGAGCAGGGAGTCGAGATGCTTCGCCGCGTTCAATGTCGGAATGACCAGCGCGACACGATCCTCGGCGATCCTCGACCCGATCCCAGGCGATGCCTTATCCGCGTCGAAGGACATCATGCCCGTCTCGTGATCTTGTGCAATGCAACATTAGTACGGCAATCCGGCAGCGTGAACCAGTCGTATTAATTCCCGTGGAAGGCAAAAATACCGTTCAATCGCCCTGAGGTTCGTTCGCAAGTGAATTTTATCCTAACCATACCAAGCCGGATTCCGATCCGGCGCCGCTGGCACCCGCACCGGCCAAGTCTGCCTGCACTGGGTCATGGCGCCAGACAACATCCCTTGTTCGGCGCAGCTTCATGCCGAAGAAGCATACGGTTGGCAGGAATCGGCGAAAATGCGGCAGGATTAAGGTAATTCCTTTGTCTTTACTGGCCTGTCAGGGTCTTCTTATTTTCAAGTGAAGTTTTGATCTGGCCATATAGACATCGTTAGGGGTGTGAGGCAATATCCCGCCGCCGTCGCAGGATGCCGATGCCGGTCACGTGCCGGCCTCGTCACCGACGCGCGGTGATCGAGGTTGAACAAATTGCGGCGCCCTGCGTTGCGCGTTTTCTGCAAACAGTCTGGATAACGGTTATCAGATGCGTTGGTTGAGCGCCCCCTTCCGCTGGTATCGTTCGGCATATTTCGAACGCCCCTGGCTGTTCATTCTCGTGACGCTGATCCTGTGCGAGGTCGCCGCGGTGGCCTTCATCCTGGTCAGCCCGAAGAAATACACGGCATCGGCGATCATCATGCCGATCATCGCGGACAAGCCCGATCAGCGCCTGCTCGGCGGCGGGTCCACCGAAGGCGTGGCCAGCCTTCTCTTCGGCGGGCAGAAGGTGCCGCCCGAATTCGACCGGTTCATGCAGACGCTGGCCAGCACCACGCTGGCCGATCGCCTGATGCAGGATCCGGAGTTCCTCCAGGCCTTGTTCGTCAATGAATGGGATCCCGAGACCCGGAGCTGGACGCCGCCGCGGGGACCGGTCGCCTGGGTCAAGGCCCAGGTGGCAAAGGCTGCCGGGCTGCCGCCCTACAGCCCGCCCAATGCCGACCGGGTTCGGGACGCCGTCCTGGATGTCATCAACATGAAGTCCGGTGTGGCCAGCAACGCGCAGGTCGTCACCTATGATCACACCGATCCGCAGGCGGCGCTGTACGTGCTGCGCACGGTCATTGCCGACAACGATCAGATCAACCGGGAGCAGATCGCCAACCAGATCTCGTCCCTGATCAGCCGCATCAACGCCCTGCTGTCCTCGACCACCGATCTGACCATGCGCGATACGCTGATCCCGCTGCTGGTCGAGCAGCGCCGCCGGCAGCTGGCGGTGCAGGGCGACACGCCCTTCGCCATCGACGTGATCGATCCGCCGGCGGTGTCGGTCGGGCCTACCTCGCCCAAGCCGCTGCTATTGCTGGTCGTCATCGGCGTCTTTGCCATCTTCGCCTCGTCCGCCGCGCTGATCTTCCGCATCACCATGCGCGGGCTCGGGGATCTGGCCAACGCCACGCAATGAGCGTCGTCAGCGACGGCTACCTCAACACCTTCTCCTGGAGCCTGCCGGGCCTGTCCTGGATGGGCTTCGTCCTGATCCTGATCGGCACCAGCAAGCTGCTGACATTCTTTGTCTGGCCCAGCATCCGGAACGCCCCGTTCATCCTGTCGATTCCCTTCGTCGTCATCGCGGTCGGCTGGGGCGCCTTTTACTATACGAACCAGTACATCGCGTCGAAGGGGCTGAGCCAGGGCGCCGCCGAACTGTTTATCATGATCCTGTCGGTCGGGGCGGCAGTGACGTGCCTGGCGGCGGTCGCAACGATCCGGTCGCTGACCGCCCCGCGCGGCTTCGCGATGCTCAACGGCCTGTTGATCGACAACGTCAATCGGGGCGCCGGGCTGCTGCTGTCCATGGCCGCCATGCTGCTGCTGAGCGGAGCGGTCGTCGCCATCGGCGGATTCTACCTGCTCAGCGGCGTCGTCCCGGCCTTTGCCGCCGATCCGTTGGTCGCCAAGTACTTCGCCGGCCAATATACCGCCCAGGCGGCGCCCTATATGTCGCTGTTCCGGGGCGGCATGAGCCTGTATCAGGTCGGGGCGCTGGTCGGGGTCCTGCTGCTGTCGGGACGGGGCCATGTCGGGCGGATCATACCGATCCTGCTGATCGTCCTGCTGGGGGCCGCCGCCCTGCTGGCGCTGCTGTCGCTGCGCCGTGGCGTCGCCGCCCAGCCGATCATCGAAGGGCTGATGATCCTGCTGCTGGTCCGAGGCCGCATCGGCTGGGTCTGCATCGGCGTGGCGGTGTATCTGTTGGCCTTCACCTTCGGCTCGGCCGCCAACCAGGTCCTGCTCTATGCGCTGGGGGTGAAGAACGAGGTCGGGTTCGATGCGATCATCAAGGGGCTGTCGGATGTCCACGACATCTGGTGGTTCATGGATGCCTATCACAGGGCGGAACCACCCGAGACCATGGGCATGACGGTGTTCGGCGGCCTGGTGCCCTATGACTTCCCGTACAACCCCGGCAACTACACGAAGTGGATGATCGGCGCAGACCTGAACACGGGGTCGGGCGGCTTCCGGCTGCCGATGTCGGTCTGGGGCTACGATGCCTTCGGCTATCCCGGCCTGGTGCTCTGGTCGATGGTCGAAGGGTTCACGGTCGTCGTGCAGGCCCTGCTGTTCCGGCTGGTTGCCGAGAAGGGCGGCGGCCGCTATGTCCTGGCCATCAACATCATCACCTACAAAGCCGTATTCACGATCTGCAGCAATCTGCTGCAATGGAAGATCGACGACGTCCTGGTGATCATCCTGTTCCTGATGCTCCGGCTGGCTCCGGCGATGACCCGGATGCTGGGGCGCAGGCGGGTAAAGGCAATGACGCCGCAAACGGGTTGAGGCGCGTGGCGGTTGGAGAGTCGCTTTGTCGACTGCCGTGGAAGGTGGGGTTCATGAGCATCAAGCAGACTATTAAGAACATTGTCCCGGCGCCGGTCTTCTCCATCATCAGGGACGTTCCATGGGCGATCCGGGACTTCGTCGACCGCGGGGCGCAGGACGAGGTGATGCCGCCGCTGCGCCTGATGCGCGACGGGCCGCGGGGCCGGGGAGTCTGGACCCAGAACGGCCGGGAGGCGCTGCATTTCTACCGCGACGTGCTGCAACTCGACCGCAGCGCCGTCATGCTGGATATCGGCAGCGGCATGGGGCGAAAGACGATTCCGCTGCTGTCCTATCTGGACGACAAGGCCCGTTACATCGGCCTCGACATCGACCGGGACCAGGTCCGCTGGTGCAGCCGCAACATCTCGCCGCGGAACTTCCGCTTCACCTTCATCCATGTCGACCTGTTCAACAAGTTCTACAATCATTCCGGCGCCATCCCGCCGTCCAAATTCGTCCTGCCCTTCCCGGACAATTCCTTCGACGTCGTCTCGCTGTGGTCGGTCTTCACCCACATGTATCCGGACGATGTGGCGCATTACCTCGCCGAGATCGGCCGCGTGCTGCGCCCCGGCGGCCGGCTGGCGTCGTCGTACTACCTGATCAACGACGACAGCCTGGCCGCCCTGAAGAACGGGAAGACCGACCTGACCCTGTATCCGGGCGACCGCTACTGGACCAACAATCCGAACATTCCCGAGGATCTGACCGCGCTGGATGAGGCTTGGCTGCGCGGCGCCTACGCCGCGGCCGGCCTGACTATCGAGACCGTCCTCCGCGGCTCCTGGACCGGCGCCGAGGTCGATCCGGGTCTGGTCAACATGAACCGGCAGGACATCGTCGTGGCGCGGACTGCGGCCTGAGGCCGCGGTCCGTTCCTGCCAGCCATTTTCCAAAGGTCATAAACCGATGAGCATCAGCAGCCGCGTCGTCCTCGTCACCGGCGGCGCCGGCTATATCGGCAGCCATGCCTGCAAGGCGCTGGCGGCGGCCGGCTTCGTTCCGGTCGTGCTCGACAACCTGTGCCGCGGCCATCGCGACTTCGTCAGATGGGGTCCGCTGGAGGACGCCGATATCGGCGATGGTGCGGCGCTCGACCGGGTGATGCTGCAGCACCGGCCGGTGGCGATCCTGCATTTCGCGGCGCTGACCTATGTCGGGGAATCGGTCGGCGATCCCGCGATCTACTATCGCAACAACGTCGCGGGATCGCTGTCCCTGCTCGAGGCGGCGCGGCGCCACGGCATCCGGCATATCGTCTTCTCCAGCACCTGCGCCACCTATGGCCTGCCGGAGCGCATGCCGATCGTGGAGGACACGCCGCAGGCGCCGATCCACCCTTATGGCGCATCGAAGCTGATGATCGAGCGCATGCTGGCGGATTTCGCCGCGGCCTACGGCCTGCGCTGGACGGCGCTGCGCTACTTCAACGCCTGCGGCGCCGATCCCGATGGTGAGGTGGGGGAGCGGCACGACCCCGAGACCCATCTGATCCCGCTGACGCTGATGGCGGCGGCCGGCCGGCTGCCCCATATCCGGCTGCTCGGCAACGACTATCCGACCAAGGACGGCACCTGCATCCGCGACTACATCCATGTCGCCGACCTGGCCGATGCGCATGTCCGTGCCTTGCGCCATCTGCTCGATGGCGGCGAGCCGCGGGCCTTCAATCTCGGCACCGGCACCGGCCACACCGTGCTCGACGTGATCCGGACGGCCGAGCGCGTCACCGGCCGGTCGATCCCGGTGGAGATCGCACCGCAGCGCTCGGGCGATGCGGCGGAGCTGGTGGCCGATCCCTCCCTCGCGGCATCGGTTCTCGGGTTTCGCGCCACCTTCGATCTGGAGGAGTCGATCCGGACGGCCTGGAGGTGGTACCAAAGCGAAATCGGCGAGGTGTGACGTCCCGGTGACGTCGTCTCGCCGATGATCGCTTGGCGAGGAGGGCGGGACAGCAGACGACACGCCGTGTTCGGTCCGGCGACCGTGACCGGTGCGAGACCAGTTGAGCGGATCTGGGCGAATTCATGTCGAAGAGATTGGAAACCCGCGTGATGCGGGCCGCGCCTTGGGCGGTCGCTGAGGCGGTCTCCAACGCGTTGTCGGGCGTGGCCTCGATCTTCGTGGCGGGTTGGCTCCTGACGCCCGCCGATATCGGGCGCGCCGGCATCGTGATCGGTGTTGTGATGCTTATCGGCCTGGCGACGGGGCTGGGAATCCAGGAATCCCTGATCCGCCACCGCTCGGTGCATGCCAGCATCACCGATACCGCCTTCACCGGCCTGATGACGTTGGGGGGCGTCGGTTTCGCCGTGTGCTGGCTGATCGCCGCCCCGATCGGCTGGTTCTTCGATGACCCGGCGCTGTTCTCCCTGCTCGGGGTGACCGGCTTTCTGCTGCTGCTCAACGCGGTCATGGCGGTGCCGACCGCGCTGCTCACCCGCAAGATGCGGGCGAATGTGCTGACCCGCCGGATGATGCTGTCGCGGATCTCGCAGGTCGTCGCCATCGGCGTTCTCGGCTATTTCGGGGCCGGGGCCTGGGCCATGGTCGGCGGCGTGCTCATCTCCAACGCGCTGTCGGCCATCGTCCTGTGGCGGGCCATGCCGCGAGTGCCGCGGCTGCATTTCGACTGGGGCGAGTTCCGGACGCTGGCGTCCTTCGGCGGCTCCATGAGCATCGAACTGCTGCTGTGGCAAGGCACCACCCGCATCTTCGCGCTGCAGGTCGGCTATTTTCACGGCGTCGTGGCCCTGGGGTACTTCCAGTTCGCCCAGCGGGTGGTGGATGAGGTCGGAAACCTGATCCAGGCCAATATCGTCCGCTTCGGGTTGTCGTTCTTCGCCGATCTCGACCGCAACGACCGCAATGCGAGCCGAGCTTTCCTGACGGCGACCAGCCTGACGACCGTCGCCGGCGGCGTCCTGTTCATCGGGGTGGCGCTGGTGGCGAACGATCTCGTGCCGTTGGCCTTCGGTCCCGGCTGGCAGCCCGCGGCCCCCCTGATCCAGATCTTCGCCGCGGCATGGTTCTTCCAGCTGTCGCGGGCTCTGGCCGGTCCGATGCTGCGGGCCAAGGGGCACCAGATGGCCCTGGTCCTGTACGGCCTCGTCGCCTGCCTGATCACGCTGGCCAGCGGCTTCGTCACGGCCGAGCAGGCGCTGGTCGTCGTGGTGCTCGGATGGAGCGCCCGCAATCTGGTCTCGCTGCCCTGGAGCTACCTCCTGGTGAGCCGCTATGCCCGGATCCCGGTGCGCGAGCAGCTTCTGTCGATAGCTCGTCCGCTGGCGCCGATGGCGGCGATGACCGCGCTGGTTCTGTTGACCCAGCATCTGCTCGCCGATGCGCCGGCCGCGCTTCGGCTGGCGGCGGCGATCCTGGTCGGGATGATCACCGCGGCGATCGCCGTGCCGCTGTTCAACTGGCGTCTGATCAGGGGGCTGCGCGAGACGGTCGGCCGGCTGCGGGTCGGCGGCACCGGGGCGTGATCCGGGAGCGGCGCGCCACGGCATTGCCATCTTTCCCGGCTCTATACTATAACGGCCGTCGAACTTCGGGTGCGGATTTCTGTATATCGATAGGTCAAGTTTCTCGAACTCGGAAGGCGCGGGTCAAGATGCACGGAATGGATTACCTGAAAAGTCGCCTTTCTGTTATCGATCAATATATCAAGCCCGGAAGTCGGATTATCTATATTGACTATCCGCTGCACTTCAATGTCGGTGATCTTCTGATCCTCAAAGGGACCGAGGCGTTCTTCGAGGATCGGCGGTACGACGTGATCCGGCGTTATTCGTATTTCGGCTTTCCGTGGCACGAGCGCAACTACCCGACGGTGCCGAAGGATGTCACGATCGTGCTGCATGGCGGTGGCAATTTCGGCGATATCTACTATCCGCACCAACTTCTGCGGCAGAAGATCATCAACCATTATCGCGATCACCGGATCGTCATCTTTCCGCAGACCATGCACTTCAACGATCCGGCCCGGATGCGCCAGGCGGCCGAGGTCATGGCGCAGCACAAGGATCTGCACTTCCTGGCGCGGGACCAGCGGACCTACGACGTCTTCCGGCGTGAATTCTCGAACAATGCCGAGCTGTGCCCGGACATGGCGCATTTCCTGTGGGGGAAGCTGCCGAGGAAGGCGGCCGGCGCCGTGGGCGGCGGCACGATGTGGATGATACGCCGGGATGTCGAGGAGGTCGCCATCCCCGAAGCATTCCGGGGCCAGATCGACCAGCCGATCGACTGGGAGGACTTCTGCTCCCGCCGGGATCGGGTGGTGAACCTGCTGACCCGCAGGACCGACCAGGTCAACGGGGTGACCGGGCGCAAGCTGTTTCCGATCGAGCCGTTCTGGTACGGCTACACCGACCGCATGGTGGCGAAGTCGATCGACCGGATCCTGACCTATGACCGGATCGTGACGTCGCGCATGCACGGACATATCCTGGCCTGTCTCCTGGGCATGAAGACGGTTCTGCTCGACAATTCCTACGGCAAGAACTCGACCTATTTCGAGGCGTGGACCAATCGCGTCGACGATTGCGAGCTGTTTGCGGCGTAGAGGCGGGAAGCGATGCAGGTTTCAGCGCCAAAGCTGTCGGTCGTCATCCCGACTTACAATGTCGAAGACTATGTCCAGGAGGCGGTCGATTCGGTGCTTGCGCAGACCGCCCCGGTGCATGAGATCATCATCGTCGACGATGGCTCCACCGACCGCAGCGGGCAGATCGTCGATCAGTTGTACGGCGGCATCCCGAACGTCAGGATCCTGCACACCAAGAATTGCGGCCTGGGTGAAGCCCGCAACAACGGGGTCGCGGTCGCCACCGGCGATTTCATCTACTATCTCGACTCGGACGACGTGCTGGATCCGAACTTCGTCCAGTCGTTCTACGATGTGCACAGCCGGCACCCGGAGATCGATCTGTTCTGCTTCTCCACATTCTCCTTCACCGGGCCGGCGGAGAATGCGGCGAATTCGGTCGTGGCCCGCTACAACCTCGGCTTCGAAGGCACGTTCCCGAGCGGCGAAGATGCCTTCAATGCCCTGTTCCGGCGGCGGACCTTCTATGCGCTGGCCTGGCTGTACATCCATCGCCGCTCGGTCTCGCGCGACAATGGCATCCGGTTCCTGCCGATCCTGCATGAGGATCTCGAATACACGCCGCGACTGTTCATGAAGTCGGGGCTGACCTATCTCAGCAGCCGGGATCTCTACTTCTGGCGCATCCGGCAGAACTCGATCTCCTTCAGCAAGCGCACCGAACGCTATGTCTTCGGCTATCTTCGCGCGATGGAGGCGGTGCAGGGTCTCATCGACAGCGCCGGCCTGAAGCCCGAGACGTACCGGAACCTGCGCCGCTACAAGACGCAGCTTCTGGGGACCGCCATGGGCCTCGTGCGCTCTGGCGACTTTCCGCTGGACCATCCCGAGCTGCGCTCGATCCCGGAGGTCGCCCGGCGCCACGCCTGGACCGATCCCAAGCTCTTCCTGGTCACCCACTGCTTCCCGGCGTTCCGGGCGGCGAAGGCGGCCAAGCGGATGCTGCGTCAGGCGTTGCGCCGCGCCTGACGCTATGCCTCCGCCGCCTCCCGCAGGGCGCGGCGGACGCCGGCGGCGCACCGGTCCCAGGTGAAGCTGCGCGCCCGTTCCAGCCCGGCAACCCGCCGGGCTTCGGTGGCGGCCGTCGGCCCGCGCAGCACCTCGACCAATCCGTCGGCGATCGCGCCGGCGTCATGCGGGTCGATCAGCAAGGCGGCCGGCCCGACGATCTCGGCCATGACGGTGTCGCAGCTGGTCACCACGGGCGCCCCTGCCGCGAGCGCTTCGAGCGGCGGCAGGCCGAACCCCTCATACACGGACGGATACAGGAAGGCCGATGCGCCGGCATAGAGGCCGGGCAGCAACGCGTCGTCGACATAGCCCAGCAGCCGGACATTCGGGATCTCCGCCCCCAGCGCGGCGTCCTTGAAGATGCGCTGGTTGCTCAGACCCCCGCCGATCGCCAGCACCGCATCGCGGCCCAGCTTCGGCTGCGCCAGCCGCCACGCCTCGATCGCCCGGCTCAGGTTCTTGCGCGGCTCCAGGGTGCCGATGATCAGCACATAGGGCCGTCCTGCGAGATCATAGCGGGCCAGGGCCTCCTCGGGCGCGGCGTCGAAGAAGCGCGGGTCGACGCCGGGATAGGCGACGTCGATCCGCTCGATCGGGCGGCCGGACAGGGCGGCGATGCGCCCGGCCGAGAACTGCGACACCGTCAGCACCCGCGCCGCCCGCCGGGCGACCGAGGTGACGATCATCTTGTACCAGGCGGCGAAGCGCGGCGTGAACCATTCCGGATGGTCGACCGGCGACATGTCGTGGATCGTCACCACCTGTCGCCGCCGGGCCACCGGGCCGGTGTTGGCCGGGCTCCACAGCACCGCGTCGCGCCGATGCAGCGCCAGCGGGCCCTGTTCCCACAGATGGCCGCGCATCCCGGTCGCCGCCGTCCGGGGGGCGATGGTGTCATGGGGGCCGATTCGGGTCCGGATCTCGTTCAGGTAGCGCTGGGCCCCGGTCACGTTGGCGTGCAGGATCCGGGTGTTGACCAGCACGCCGCGGCCGCCCGCGGCGCTCTCCTCGATCGCAGTCGTCAAGCCCGCCCTCCGTCGTCGTCCCGCCCCACCGGGATGGCCCCTGTACCCCAAGCCCGCGGCGGAGCCCAGGGAAAACGCTTCCGGCACCGCAGGCCGGACCGGTGATCTGTATATCGGACTCCGGGGCGGAAATGCGGCCGATCAGTGGCCCATGCTCTCCGACACGATCTCGACCACGATCTTGCCGGTTCCGTTGACGCGGAACTCGGGACTCTTGCCCGCCGGCCAGCGCATCTCGATCTTGCCGCCATCGGCGGCGTTCTGGTCCTGCAGCACCGCGAGCTGGTCCGCCTTTTCCTGGTCGCCGGCGCGGGTCAGGCGGGCATGCAGCGCCGGGCCCTGGCCGCCGCGGCTGACGATGTAGACCTGGCCGCTGCCCTGGGTCATCGGCTGGTCGAACACCGGCTGCCATTCGCCGCCGGCGACCGTCCGGGTCTCGTTGAACATGCGGAACTGCGTGTCCGGGGTCGTTGCGTTCGAGACGTCGAGGCCGTTCGGCTCCAGCAGCACCCGCTGGGTCGCCGGATTGCCGACATAGAGCCGGTCGGGAACGTTCATCCCTCCCGTCCGGCAGTTCTCGTAGCTGGCCTTCATCGCGCCGGAGCTGGGGTCGGTGATCGCCAGCTCCGCCTCGAAGGTGGTGTGCCGGAAATGGGCCCGGGACACGAACTGGCCGCTGAGATTGGCCACGCCGTCGTCGAGGATCCGGCCCTTCGCGCCCTTGCCGTCGGTGACGAACTTGTCGCCGGTCGAATCGATTCCGGCGAAGTACCGGCCGCCGAAGATCGCGATGTCGGCCTGCTTGCCGGTGGCGATCCACATGCTGCCGCGGGATGTGATGGCGTTGATGTGGCCATTCTTGCTGTCCGGATCGGTCCAGACCGCCCGGCCCGACTTGGCGTTGCTGTAGATGTAGCAGGCGTTGAAGGACAGCAGGTTGATCGAACGGCCCAGCACCTCGATGCCGTGGCCGCCGCAGGCGCTGAAGCGGGCATTCTGGGTGTCGATCACCAGCTTGGCGCCATACCAGATGCAGCGGTCGAAGCTGATGTTGCCGCCGCTGCATTCGGCGCTGATGGCGACGGCGTCGGCATCGGCCGGCTGCGGCATGCGCACGACACAGCCGACGAAGCTGGAATCCTCATTGTGCAGCGCTTGCCAGCCGATGGGGCCGGCATAGTTCTCGACCCAGACATTCTCGTAGCGATTCAGCTGGGCCACGCCGAGGCCCTTCGGCCAGCCGGTGTCGATGCCGCCGCACTGGCCGTTGCCGTCGACCACGAAGGCGCGCAGCAACAGGCCGGCGGTGGCCTGGGCGTTGAGCACGAAGCCCTGCGTGCCCGGCTTGGCCTTCAGCGTGGAGCCGCGCCCGTCGCCCTCGATGCCGGGGCCATGCATCGACTGCGGGCCGTCGGTCCGGTTGGCGCCGTAGCGCAGATTGCCCACCAGATAGGTGCCGCTCGACAGATGGATCGCCCGGTGAGTGTCGAATGCCCGCTGGATCGCCTCGGTGTCGTCCGTGGTGCCGTCGCCCTGGGCGCCGAACCAGCGGACATCCGCGGCGCCTCCGGCCAGGCGGATCCACCGGCCGGTCGATGCCGAGCCGCGGAACACCGTCCCGCCATCCTCCTGGGCGTCCGATTTGGCGTCCCAGGCGAACTGGCCGCCGCCGCCGTCGCCCGGCCGGTGATAGCCGAGAACCAGGGCCGCGCCGGAGCCGTCCAGCGTCGCCAGGTCGGCGACGGTCTCAATGCAGGTCAGCGCAACGGTCGCCACGGGAGCCTCCGTTTCCACTCCGGATCGTCTCGTCCCTTAACACCGGCTGGCCGCGATTGTGCCATGGCGCCGCCGGCCGCGACCGAATGCCTGGGCTGGGGAATCAGCCATGTCGACAACGGCAGGCATCCGCACTAGGTTGCAGCGCCTTCGGCATCGCGTTGGTTTCGTGGGGACAAATCTTGGTTCAGGTGGTTGGCACCGATATCGAAGACGTCAAGCTGATCAAGCTGCGCGTGTTCGGTGATGAGCGTGGCCGCTTCTTCGAGACCTGGAATCTGCAGAAGTTCACCGAAGCCGGGCTGCCGATGAATTTCGTCCAGGACAACCAGGCCAGCAGCGCCGCCGTCGGTACCATGCGCGGCCTGCACTACCAGACCGGGGCGCATGCCCAGGGCAAGCTGATCGGAGCGATCCGCGGTTCGATCTTCGACGTCGCGGTCGACATCCGCCGCGGCTCGCCGACCTTCGGCCGCTCGATCGGCGTGACCCTGACCGCGGCCGAGCCCGCGCGGCTGTGGGTCCCGGCCGGCTTCGCCCATGGCTATGTCACGCTCGAGCCGGACACCGAGGTGGTCTACAAGGTCACCTCCGGCTACGCGCCGCAGGCCGAGGGCGGCATCCGCTGGGACGACCCGGCGCTCGGCATCGACTGGCCGATCCCGCCGGCCGGGATGACCGTCAACGACCGTGACCGCAGCTGGCCGCGCCTCGCTGACGCCCCCGCCCATTTCCAGTACGGTGCAGCATGACCATCCTCGTCACCGGCGGTGCCGGATTCATCGGCTCGGCCCTGGTCCGCCAGCTGGTCGCCGACGGCGAGACCGTCGTGACCGTCGACAAGCTGACCTATGCCGGCAATCTCGACAACCTGGCCGGGCTGGACGCGACCGGCCGGCACCGCTTCGCCCAGGCCGACATCTGCGACGTCGACGCCATGCGGGTGCTGTTCGCCGAGCACCGGCCGGAGATCGTCTACCACCTGGCGGCCGAAAGCCATGTCGACCGCTCGATCGACGACCCGCTGGCCTTCGTCCGCACCAATGTCATGGGCACCGCCAGCCTGCTGGATGCGGCGCTGAAATATTGGCGCGGCCTGCCGAAGGGTAATAGCTTCCGCTTCCTGCACGTCTCGACCGACGAGGTCTATGGCGAGCTCGATGCTACCGGCCTGTTCGCCGAGACCAGCCCGTACCAGCCGAACTCGCCCTATTCCTCCAGCAAGGCCGGCTCCGACCACCTGGCCCGGGCCTGGCACCGCACCTATGGCCTGCCGGTGATGGTGTCGAACTGCTCGAACAATTACGGGCCGTACCAGTATCCGGAGAAGCTGATCCCGGTCGTCACCCTCAATGCGCTCGAGGGCAAGGCGTTGCCGATCTATGGCAAGGGCGAGAACGTCCGAGACTGGATCCATGTCGACGACCACGCCGCCGGGCTGCGGGCGATCATCGCCAAGGGCCGTCCGGGCGAGACCTATCTGGTCGGCAGCCGGTCGGAGCGCACCAACATCGACCTGGTGCGCCAGATCTGCCGCATCCTCGACGAGCTGCAGCCGGCGGCGCAGCCCTATGAGAGCCTGATCACCCACGTCACCGACCGGCCGGGCCACGACGCCCGCTATGCCATCGACCCGACCAAGGCCGAGACCGAGCTGGGCTGGCGGCCGAAGCACAGCCTGGAGCAGGGGCTGCGGGAGACGATCGCCTGGTACATCGCCAACCGCGAGTGGTGCGCGCGGGCCGGCGAGCGCAGCCGCATCGGCCTCGGGCACGCCGCATGACGCTCGTCATCCTCGGCGCCGGCGGCCAGGTCGGGCGCGAGCTGTCTGATCTGGCCCGGGCGCGGGGCCTCGACATGCGGGCATTCGCGCGGTCGGAGGTCGACATCACCGATGCCGCCGCGGTCGCCGCGGCCGTCCACGGCGCCGATTTCGTCGCCAACTGCGCCGCCTACACCGCGGTCGACAAGGCCGAGACCGACCGCGACCAGGCCTTCGCCGTCAACGCCACCGGGCCCGGCGTGATCGCCCAGGCCTGCGCCGAGGCGGGCGCAGCCCTGCTGCACATCTCGACCGACTACGTCTTCCGCGGCGACGGCGACCGGCCGTGGCGCGAGGACGACCCGATCGCGCCGCTGTCGGTCTATGGCGAGAGCAAGGCGGCGGGCGAGGCGGCGGTGCGCGCGGCGCTGCCGCGCCATGTCATCCTGCGCACCGCCTGGGTCTTCGCGGCCCATGGCCACAACTTCGTGCGCACCATGCTGCGGCTCGGCGCCGAGCGGCCGGAGCTGCGCATCGTCGCCGACCAGCGCGGCGGCCCGACCGCGGCCGCCGATATCGCCGCCGCGATCCTGGCGATCCGCGAGCGCGCCTTGGTGCCCGGCTTCGACGGCTGGGGCACCTTCCACTTCGCCGGCGTCCCGGCCACGACCTGGCACGGCTTCGCCGCCGCGATCTTCGCCGAGAAGGGCGGTGCCGCCCCGGTGCTGCACGCGATCGCGACCTCGGATTATCCGACCCCGGCACGGCGGCCGTCGAATTCGGTGCTGGATTGCGGCAAGATCGGCCGGGTGTTCGGAGTGGCGCAGCCCGATTGGCGGCGCGCGCTCTCTGCCATGGTACGGACGCAATAGCGACGCAGAAAAGGATGGGCCGGGGGGCCGGGGTCTGTGTGGGGTGGATGCGTGGCTGACGTGCTGGTGATCGGGCGGTCGAGCTTTCTTGCCCGCAGCTTCATCGACGCTCATGGCGCCGATGGCATCCGCCACGCCGCCTGGGCCGATGTGGCGCGGCCCGAGACCTTCGACGGCATCGGCTGCGTCGTCAATTTCGCCCTCGACCCGCGCTACATGCGCGAGGCCTATGACTCGGCGTTCGACTGCGATCGCACCCTGGCCGAGGCGATCGGCCGGGCGCAGCGCGATGGGCGGATGCCGGCGGATGCGCATGTGGTGATGATCAGCACCCGCAAGGTCTACGGCCCGGCCGGGGACACGCCGCTGGTCGAGACCCGGGTGCCGGCGCCGCAGGACGCCTATGGCCGCAACAAGCTGGTGACCGAGGGCCTGCTGCGGGACCGGTTCGGCCCGAACCTCACCATCCTGCGCCTGTCCAACGTCTTCGGCTTCGAGGACGTGCCCGGCCGCCGCACCTTTCTCGGCATGCTGCTGCGGTCGCTGCGCGAGGAAGGGGTGATCCGCTACGACGTCAACCCCTTCACGCCGAAGGACTTCCTGCCGGTCGAGGCGTTCGCCGCGGCGCTCATCAAGGTGTTGGGGGCACGCCCCGGCGGGCTGTTCAACCTCGGCTCCGGCGTGGCGCTCGAGATCGGCTGGCTGGCGATGTGGATCCTGGAAGGATACGGCAGCGGCAGCCTCAGCATCATCGATCCGTCCATTCGCGATGCGTTCACGATGGATGTCGACCTTTTCGTCGCGCGCTTCGGCCCGGTCGCCGATCGCGACGGTATCCGTGCGGCCTGCCTGGCCATTGGAAGGAGACTTGGGGGTTGAACAAGATCGTCATCACCGGGGCCGCCGGCTTCCTCGGCTCGCACCTGGCCGACCTGTTCGTGGCACGGTACCCGGAGGCCCGCTTCGTCTTCTTCGATAAGATGACCTATTCGGCGGATATCGAGAACATCGTGCACCATCTGCACGACCGCCGGCGCCAGCTTCTGGTCGGCGACATCTGCGATCCGGAGTTCTGCCGCCAGGCGACGGCGGGGGCCGATCTGGTGATCCATGCCGCGGCCGAAAGCCATGTCGACCGGTCGTTCATGAACGCGACGCGCTTCGTCCACACCAATGTCTTCGGCACCCACACGCTGCTGGAGGCCTGCCGCATCAACCAGGTGCCGCGGATCATCCACGTCTCGACCGACGAGGTCTATGGCGAGGTGCTGGAGGGCGAGGTCGACGAGGACACCATCCTCAACCCGACCAATCCCTATTCGGCCTCGAAGGCGGCGGCGGAGATGATGGTCCGCAGCCTGATCCATTGCTACCGGATGCCGATCCTGATGATCCGCGGCAACAACATCTTCGGCGCCCGCCAGTATCCGGAGAAGATCATCTCCCGCTTCTGCCTGCGCCTGGTGCGGGGCGAGAAGCTGCCGATCCACGGCAACGGCAGCAATGTCCGCCACTACCTGGCAGCGCAGGACATGGCTGAGGCGATCGCCCTGATCAACGAGGTCGGCAAGATCGGACAGGTCTACAACATCGGCTCGGACGAGGAATACACCAACCTCCAGGTCACCCGGATGATCTGCGACGCCTTCGGCGTCGAGATGCAGGAGGTTGTCGAGTTCGTCGAGGACCGGCCGTTCAACGACCGGCGCTATTCGATCTCGTCGAGCAGGCTGCGCAACCTGGGCTGGGCGCCGCGGCGCCGCCTGTCCGAAGAGATCCCAGCCATCGCCAAATGGTACCGCGACAACGCCAAACGCTACGAGTGGGACGAGGTGTGATCGCCTGAGGCGAAGCGCCCGGCCGAGGGGCCGGGCGCTTCGCCGGGATCAGGACGGGTCGACCCAGAAGGTGTCGGGGTGATACACCCCGAAATGCGCGCCCGGGTCCCAGGAGAAGATGCCCTTCTCCGGCACGTTGTGCAGCCGGGCCTTGACCACGACCGGCTGCAGCACGCCCTGCACCGTGCCGATCGAGGTCACCTCGTCCGACTGGATCTTCAGCATCTCGCGGACGATGGCATCGCGGCGGGCCGTGTCGGTGGTGCCGCGCCACTCGTTGTACAGCGCCATCAGCGTCTCGCCGAACTCGACATCCGGCTTCTCACCGGCGCCGCCGCCAGTCTGCACATACTGGCCCCATTTCGGATACTGCAGCCAGTTCTGGTCGACCGGCGCCAGCTCCGACGGCACCGTCGTCGGCGTGATCAGGCCGTTGTCCATGCCCATCCACACCGACATCACCGTGTCGCCGGCGAAGATCCGCTGCAGGAACACATCGCGCTGCGACTGGGCGGTGTGCAGCGCCACGCCGATCTTGGCCCAGCTCTCGCGGACCAGCTGCAGGATGTCGGCCTCGAGGCTGCGCTCGCCGGCGCTCTCGACCACGATCTCCAGCCGCTTGCCGTTCGGCATCAGCCGGATGCCGTCGCCGTCGCGCTTGGTCAGGCCGATCTCGTCCAGGAGCGCGTTGGCCTTGTCGAGGTCGAGCTGGGTCCACTCCGCCGCCTGGGCGGCGTCGTAATAGGGCGATTCCGGCAACACCGTGTTCTGGCTCGGACGGGCCTGGCCGAAGAACACGGTCTGGTTGATCTCGTCGCGGTCGATCGCCAGCGACAAAGCGCGGCGGAAGCGGACGTCGCGGTTCAGCGCCCGCCAGTCGGCGTCGTTGCAGTTCAGGTTCGGATAGAGGGCGACCTCGGAGCCGAGCGCGGTCGGCCACAGCCGCACCTTGTAGCCGCCTGCCTGCTCCCCGGCCTTGAGGAAGCTGATATTGTCGAAACGCAGGCCGCGGGCCTGCAGGTCGGATTCGCCGGTGCCGGCCTTGGCCGGGATCAGCGAGCCCTCGACCACGTTGACGACGACGCGGTCGAGATAGGGCAGCTGCCGGCCCTGGCCGTCGACCCGGTGGTAATAGGGGTTGCGGACGAAGACGAAGCGCTCGGCCGGGGCCTTGGTGGTGTTGATCCAGGGCTCAAGCACCGGCAGGTCCGGGTTGGCCGAATCGATCAGCTTGCTGCGCTGGGTGTACAGCGCCACCCAGTTGCGGGCGCCGGCCTGCTTGGCCAGGGCTTCGAGCGCCGCGGCGTCGGTGTATTTCTTGTGGAACTGCTTCAGGTAATGCGCTGGCGCGAAGATGTAGAGCGGGGTCGCCCCGGCGATCGACGGCAGGAAGTCCGGGTTCGGCTTGGACCAGGAGTAGCGGACGGTCTGCGCGTCCGGGAACTCGACCTTCGGCTGCTCGCCATCGACCAGCAGCCGTGAATCCGGGCCGTAGGGCATCAACTCCTTGTCCAGCGACACATCCTCCCAGAAATAGCGGAAATCGTCGCTGGTGAAAGGCTGGCCGTCGGACCATTTGTGGCCGGGCCGCAGATGCAGGGTGAACACCTTCTCGCCGTCGACATCGACCGACTGCAGGATGTCCGGATGCAGCTTGAAGTCGGTGCCGTAGCCGACCAGCCGGGCGTAGCTGTAGGTGTTCATGATGCGGATGTCGCGGGCGCGGCCGGCCATCCAGGCGATCTCGCCGCCCGGCTTGCCCGGCTCCTTCTGCTCGGCCGCCAGGTCGACCACCAGCGGCGCCTGCGGCACGCGCTCGGCCACCGGCGGCAGCTTGCCGGCCGCGACGTCCTGCTCATACATCGGCGTCTCGACCAGCGGCGCGGCGCCGGCCGGGACGGCAACAGCCAGCACAGCGGCCGCCGCCGCTGCTGCGAAACGAAGAATCCAGGTCATCTGCCTACCCTGTTGTGGGTTCCCACCCTGTTGCGGGTTGTGGTCGTTTCCCTCGAAGATCGGCAGTATCCGCTGCAAAGGGGCGGATTGTGAAGCCGGACATTTGGGGCAGGACAGCAGTCCGAACCCGGGGGCAGAGGTCGGGTCAGCCCTGTAGCGGCCGGATCCGCAGCGCCTCCTCGGCCACGACCTGCTCCTCGTCGGTCGGGATGACGAGCACGGGGATGCCGCCGCCGGGCGCCACGCCGAGCCAGCCGAGCCGTTCGCAGATCCGGGCGCGGATCTCCGGCTGGTGCTCGCCTATGCCGGCGGTGAAGACCAGGGCATCGAGCCCGCCCAGCGTGACGGCGAGGGCGGCGACCGCCTGGGCGATGCGGAAGACGAAGATGTCGACCGCCTCGCGCGCCGCCGGATCGGCGCTGGCCAGCAGCTCGCGGGTGTCGCCGCTGATCCCGGACAGGCCGAGCAGGCCGGCGCGGTGGTAGAGCAGGTCCTGTACCTCCGTGACCGTCATGCCGCCGGGGCCGAGCAGATGCAGCAGCACGCCGGCGTCGAGCGCCCCGGGCCGCGTCGCCATCGGCACCCCGTCCAGCGCGGAGAAGCCCATCGTGGTCTCGACACTGGCGCCGTCGCGCAGGGCGCACAGGCTGGCACCGCTGCCGAGATGGGCGACGACCACCCGGCCGGCCGCGATCTCCGGATGGTCGCGGCGCAGCGTATCGGCGATGAACCGGTAGGACAGGCCGTGGAAGCCGTAGCGCTTGATGCCGCGGTCGTGCAGCGGCCGGGGCAGGGCGAAGCGGCGCACCCGGTCTTCCTGCCCGGCATGGAAGGCGGTGTCGAAGGAGGCGGTCTGGACGATGCCGGGCCGCAGCGCGCCCATCGCCTCGATCAGGCGCAGCGCCGGCGGCTGGTGCAGCGGCGCCAGCGGCACCAGCGCTTCCAGCTGCCCGAACACCGCCTCGGTGATGCGGACCGGGCCGGTGAAGGCCTCGCCGCCATGCACCACCCGGTGCCCGACCAAGGCAAGGCCGTCGAGCCCGAGCCGGTCGTCGAGGACGTGCAGGCAGCCGCCGAGCACGGCCTGCAAATCGTCCGCATCCGCGACGCCGATCTCGATCGCGTCGGAGCCGCCTTCCAGCCGCAACGCCGGCGGCCGTTCCTTCAGGTCGAGCACGGCCTTGGCGCGGCGAACGGCCCGGCCGTCCCGCGCCTCGAACAGGCCGAGCTTGATCGACGACGAGCCGGCGTTGAGGGCCAGGATCTCCATGTCAGTCGAACGGCGCCGCGGTACCGCGGGCGGGCCGGCTCCAATCGGCGATGTCGGGCATGTCGCGGCCGTGCTGCCGGACATAGTCGTGATGCTCGGCCAGCCGATCCTGGAACCGGCGGCGAGCCCGGTCGGCGTCGGCGCCGAGCTGCGGCAACCGGTCGAGCGCGGCGATGGCCAGGTGGAACCGGTCCAGCTGGTTCAGCACCACCATGTCGAAGGGCGTGGTCGTCGTGCCCTCCTCGCGATAGCCGCGGACATGGAAATTGTCGTGGTTGGTCCGCTTGTAGGTCAAGCGGTGGACCAGCTGCGGATAGCCGTGGAAGGCGAAGATCACCGGCCGGTCATGGGTGAACAGGCCGATGAAATCCTCCTCCGACAGTCCGTGCGGATGCTGTTCCTTCGGCTGCAGCGCCATCAGGTCGACGACATTGACCAGGCGGATGCGCAGCGCCGGCAGCTGTTCGCGCAGCAGCGACACCGCGGCGACCGCCTCCAGCGTCGGCACGTCGCCGGCGCAGGCCAGCACCACATCGGGGTCGCCGTCGCCCTCGTTGCCGGCCCAGTCCCAGCGGCCGATGCCGGCCCGGCAATGGCTGGCGGCCTGGTCGATGTCCAGCCATTGCGGCGCGGGCTGCTTGCCGGCGATGATGACGTTGATCCGGTCATAGGTGCGCAGGCAGTGGTCGGTGACCCACAGCAGCGTATTGGCGTCCGGCGGCAGGTAGATCCGGACGATGTCGGCCTTCTTGTTGACCACATGATCGATGAAGCCGGGGTCCTGGTGGCTGAAGCCGTTATGGTCCTGCCGCCAGACATGCGAGGTCAGCAGGTAGTTCAGCGACGAGATCGGCTGCCGCCAGGGGAGCTCGCGGGTGACCTTCAGCCACTTCGCATGCTGGTTCACCATCGAATCGACGATGTGGATGAAGGCCTCGTAGCAGGAGAACAGGCCGTGCCGGCCGGTCAGCAGATAGCCTTCGAGCCAGCCCTGGCACAGATGCTCGCTCAGCACCTCCATCACCCGGCCCTCATGCGCCAGGTGGACGTCCTCGGGCAGGATGTCCTCCATCCACACCCGGTCGGTCGCCTCGAACACGGCGTCGAGGCGGTTGGATGAGGTCTCGTCCGGTCCCATCAGGCGGAAGGTCTCGGGGTTCTGCCGGATGACGTCGCGCAGCAGCTGGCCCATCGCCTTCGTCGCCTCGCCGCGGCTGCCGCCGGGGGCCGGCACGTCGAGGGCGAAGCTGCGATAGTCGGGGACCTCCAGCTCCTGCCGCAGCCGCCCGCCATTGGCATGCGGGTTGGCGCCCATGCGGCGGTCGCCCTGCGGGGCCAGCGCCTGCAGCTCGGGCACCAGCCGGCCGTCGCGGTCGAACAGCTCCTCCGGCCGGTAGCTGCGCATCCAGGCCTCGAGCTGGGCGAGATGCGCCGGCTTGTCGGCGAGGCCGGACAGCGGCACCTGATGCGACCGCCAGAAGCCTTCGGTCTTCAGCCCGTCGACCATCTTCGGCCCGGTCCAGCCCTTGGGCGTGCGCAGGATGATCATCGGCCAGTGCGGCCGGGCCGTGCCGTCGGTCCGCGCGGCCTCCCGGATCTCGCGGATGCGGTTGACGACGATGTCGAGGGTGGCCGCCATGGCCTGGTGCGTCGGCACCGGGTCCGAACCTTCGACGAAATAGGGCTCGTAGCCGAAGCCCTGGAACAGCCGCAGCAGTTCCTCGCCGGTCATGCGGCCGAGGATGGTCGGGTTGGCGATCTTGTAGCCGTTGAGGTGCAGGATCGGCAGCACCGCGCCGTCGGTCCGCGGATTGAGGAACTTGTTGGAGTGCCAGGACGCCGCCAGCGGCCCGGTCTCGGCCTCGCCGTCGCCGATGACGCAGGCGGCGATCAGCTCCGGATTGTCGAAGGCGGCGCCATAGGCATGGGCCAGGGCGTAGCCGAGCTCGCCGCCCTCATGGATCGACCCCGGCGTCTCCGGCGCCGCATGGCTGGGGATGCCGCCGGGGAAGGAGAACTGGCGAAACAGCCGGCGCATCCCTTCCCGGTCCCGTCCGATCTCGGGATAGATTTCCGAATAAGTGCCTTCGAGCCAGGTGTTGGCGACCACCGCCGGCCCGCCATGGCCGGGCCCGCAGATGAAGATCATGTCGAGATCGTCGCGGGCGATCACGCGGTTGAGATGGGCGTAGATGAAGTTCAGCCCGGGCGTCGTGCCCCAATGGCCGAGCAGTCTGGGCTTGACCTGCTCGATCGCCAGCGGCCGTTCCAGCAGCGTATTGTCGAGCAGATAGATCTGCCCGACCGACAGGTAGTTCGCCGCGCGCCAATAGGCGTCGAGCCGCTGCAGCTCCTGGTCCATGGCTTGGGTCTCCGATGTCCCGCCCGGTCTTCGATCCCAGTGATCTGAAGCGGCACGGCGACAATTCCAGGTCGCGGTGCGGAGAAAGCTATGCAACCGGGACGCGACGGGCCGGGACCGCCGCCGACGATCCCGGCCCGGTCGAGGCAATACGCGTTCAGCGGGGCGTCGGGGCCAATCGCAGGACGGCGCAGCCATAGCCCCCCAGCTCGAACCGATCCCGTCCCGTCACGGCCCCGCTGAGAAGATCCCGCCCTGCGGGCACGGAGGCGATCGTGACCGGCTCGGCGCCGGTGTTCTGAAGGAACAGAAGCTCTCGGTCCCCGGCCCGGCGCAGCGAGACCTCGACGCCCTCCGGCAGCCCGGGGACCAGCGGCGCGACGCCAGCCTCCGGCAACACGCGGCCGAGCAAGACGTCGGTCAGCTCCGGGGTGAAATACGTCCCGACATAGATCACCCGGCCCCGGCCATGGCGGCGGCTGGTGATCGCCGGCTCGCCCGCCAGGAAGCGGCTGGTCCAGCGCCCGATCGCCTCGGTGCCGTCCCGCAGCGACAGGCGCTCGAACCAGTGGCCAGCCCGGAGGGCGGTGTTTCCGATCGTCAGCTCGTATCGGCGGCGGGAGGATTCGGCGGGCCGATCGGGCGGGACCACCACGCCGCGCGACATCTCGAACTGGTCGGAGACGCCATTGCCGCCGGGCGTGGCCAGCGGGCCGAAGCCCTCGACGGTGACCCCGGTCAACGCCGCCAGCTCGCCCGGCGGTGCGACCCGCAGCGCATGGTTGTCGAGGGTGTGGGCGCCGCTCCGCGCCCCGATGATGGCGGTGCCGCCGTTGCGCACGAAGCGCTCCAGCGGTCCGGTCCAGGCCGGATCCCAGACCGCCCAATGCGGCACGATGAAGACCTTCAGCCGGTCGAGCTCGTCCTCCGGGTGGACGAAGCCGCAGGCGATGCCGCGCGCATAGCAATGGCCGTGCAGCGGCACCGCCGCCTGCTGCGGCGTCGGCAGGCCCAGCGCATAGGCCTTGTGCGCCTCCTCATTGACGAAATCAGACCCGGCGATGCCGACGTCGAGATGCACCGAGGTGCCCAGCACCTCCGGCGCGATCCGGCCGATCTCGCCGGCGAAGCGCTTCGCCTCCTCGAACCGTCCGCGCGGCACGTCGTCATGGTCGATGACGCCCATCCAGTAGATCTCGGCACCGAAATGCGCCGGGCGCCAGCGGAAGAACAGGACGCCGTCGACGCCGCGCGCGACCGAGGAGAAGGCCATGCGGCGCATCTCGCCCGGCTCCGGCGCCACCGTGGCGAAGCCCGGCTGGCTGCCGAAGCTCGATTGCTGCTCGGGCACGATCAGGTTGCCGGCGGCGCCGCGCACCCAGTCCAGCGCCAGGGCCTGGCAATGGGCGTGGCCGTGGCGCAGCAGCTCGTCGAACAGGAACGGGTAGACGTCATAGCCGAGGAAATCGAGATCCTCGGAGAACGGCCCGCGCATGTCGATGTCGTTGATCGCGCCGATGTTGTGATAGATGAACCAGCCCGGATTGACCGCGCGCAGGATCTCCACCTGGTCGCGCTGGAACGCCGCCGTCGCCGCCGCCAGGAAGCGGTGATAGTCCAGCCGGTGCGTCGGGTTCGAGGCGACCGGCGTGAACGGCCGCGGCAGCTCTACCTGGCCGAAATCATCATAGGTCTGGGCCCAGAAGCGCGTGCCCCAGGCCCGGTTCAGGGCCTCGATCGTGCCGTAGCGCTGCTCCAGGAAGCTGCGGAACGCCGCCTCGGCTGCATCCGAATAGGTCTCGGAGCAGGAGGTGTTCAGCTCGTTGTCGGTCTGCCAGCCGATGACGTTCGGGTCGTCGCGATAGTGCTCGGCCATCACCCGGGTGATGCGCCGGCTGTGCTCGCGGAACAGCGGGTGCACGGTGTCGACATGCTGGCGCGAGCCGTGGCGGTGCGGCACGCCCCTGGCGTCGACGCGCAGGATCTCCGGATGCGCCGCGGTCAGCCAGCGCGGCGGGGTGGCGGTCGGGGTGCACAGGATCGTCTTCACGCCATGCCGGCCCAGCAGCGCGACGGCCCGGTCGAACAGATCGAACTCATAATGCCCGGGCCGCGGCTCGAAGAGGTTCCAGGCGAATTCGCCCATTCGGACGACGTTGAATCCGGCCTCGGCGATGCGCGCCGCGTCCCGCTCCCAAACGGCCTCGTCGATGTGCTCCGGGTAATGGGCGGCGCCGACGAGAAACGTGTCGATGTCGATCGGGCGCCAGGCGGAACGCCGGGCTCTGGGCTTGCTGGACATGGTCGTGCTTTCGAGAAAGGCGGGATGGCTCACCCCTTCACCGCGCCCATGGTCAGGCCGGCGATGAAGTGGCGCTGCATCAGGAAGAACATCGTCACCGGCGGCACCGCGACGATGATGGTGGCGGCGGAGATGATGTTCCAGGCCGAGACGTACTGGCCGCGCAGATTGGCGAGGCCGGCGGTGACCGGCTTCACGGTGTCGCTGAGGGTCAGCACGATCGCCCAGAAATAGTCGTTCCAGACGAAGGTGAAGATCAGGATCGCCAGCGCCGCGAGGGCGGGGCGGACCAGCGGCACGACCACCAGGCGCAGCACCTGAGCGGGCGAGGCGCCTTCGGCCCGCGCCGCCTCGAACAGCTCATGCGGCAGCGCGGCGATGAAGTTGCGCATGAACAGCGTCGCGAAGCCGGTCTGGAACGCGGTGTGGAAGATCATCAGGGCGAAGACGGTGTCGTAGAGGCCGAGCTGCACCATCAGGTCGCGTACCGGGATCATCATGATCTGCGCCGGCAGGAAGTTGCCGCCGATGAAGATCGCGAACAGCACCGTCCGGCCGCGGAACCGGTATTTCGACAGCACGAAGCCGGTCAGCGTCGACAGCACCAGCACGGCGAGCACGGTCGGCACCGTGATCAGCAGGCTGTTCACGAAGTAGCGCGCCATCGGCGTCTGGGTGAACACGCCCAGGTAGTTCTCGGCCAGCCCGAAGGAGGTGGGCCAGCCCCAGAGATTGCCGCCGGCCACGTCCTCGCCGGACCTGAGCGAGGTCAGGGCGACGGCGAAGAGCGGGGCCAGCCACAGGATCAGGATGGCGAAGACGCCGAAGGCGTAGAGCGCGCGGCGCAGGCGGGCGGTCTCGGGGATCGAGGCCGGGTACATCAGGCCGTCCTTTCCGCCCGGAGCACGCGCGAGACGTACCAGGCGATGAACACCAGCATGATGGCCAGCAGCACCGAGGCGATCGCGGCGCCGTAGCCGAAGCGGTAGGAGAAGATCGACTGCTCGTACATTTGGTAGGCCAGCACCTCGGAGGAGCCGAAGGGCCCGCCCTGGGTCATCACCGACACCATGTCGAAGGAGCGGAGCGCGCCGATCGCGGTGACCGCGATGGCGATGAAGCTGACCTGGGTCAGTTGCGGCAGCACGATGTGGCGCAGCAGGCGCCAGCCGGTGGCGCCGTCGACCCGGCCGGCGCCGATCAGGTCCTCGCTCAGATTGTTCAGGCCGGCGAGATACAGCACCATGCAGAACGACACCTGTGGCCACAGCGCGGCGAACACCACCGCGAAGGTGACGAAATTCTCGTCCGACAGCAGGGCCGGGGCGGTGGCCCCGACCGCCTGAAACAGGATCGGCAGCAGGCCGAGCGTCGGCGTGTAGACCCAGGTGAAGACGACGCCGACGGCGACCGGCGCCAGCACCAGCGGGATGAAGAACAGCGACTTGGCGATCGGCATCCCGGCGATCTGCTGGTTCAGCAGCAGCGCGATGGCCAGGCCCAGCGGCGGCGCCAGCATGAACACCAAAAGCCAGATGACGTTGTTCTTCAGCGACACGAGGAATTGCGGGTCGGCGAACAGCTCGCGGTAGTTGTCGAGCCCGATCCAGGTCATCGGCCCCATCCCGTCCCAGTCGTGCAGGCTGACCCAGAGGCTCTGCGTCGAGGACGCAACGATCACGATGCCGAACAGGAGGACGCCGGGCAGGATGAAGAGCGTCGGGGTCAGCCGATCGCGATGACGGCGCCAGAAGCGAGCCATGGGTTCGACCTCGATGAAGGGGAGGGGCAGGCGGTGCCTGCCCCGGGTGCGGCTAGGCCTTGAAGATGCGCTTCCGCGTCGCCTCGAGCCGGCGGAGGATCGTGTCGCGCCGATCCGGCTTGACCATGAACTCCTGGAAGCCGTTGAGGCCGGCCTGGGCCATGTCCGGATCGGTGTCGCGGTCGTAGTACTGCGCCGTGCCGGCGACGGTCTTCAGGCTCTCCATCGCCGCGTTGATCAGCGGGTCCTTCCCCGGCGGCACATCGTTGCGCGGCGGGATGTTCCCGGTCGGCTCGAGATAGGCCGTCAGGTTCTCCGGCCGGTAGAAATAGGCCAGGAACTCGCGGGCCAGGTCCTTGTTCTTGGCGTTGGCCGGGATGTGGACGGAGTCGACCGAGAAGTCCTCGTAGCGCGGCAGGCCGGCCTTGATCGCAGGGAAGGGGGCGAAGGCCAGCTGGTCCACCTCCGCCTCCGGCATGACATAGCGCACGAAGTTGCCGAGATTCATCAGCCCGGCCTTCTTCTGTGCCAGCAGGGCCCCGGCCTCCTGCCAGCCATAGGAGGTGTGGTCGGGCAGGAAGAACCCGGCCTCGATCAGCGCTTCCCAGCGGTCGAACACCTCGGCCAGCACCGGGTCGAGATAGCTGAGCTTGCCGTCCATCAGGGCCATGTGGGTGTCCAGCCCGTTGATCCGCAGGTTCATCTCGTCGAACCAGCCGGCGGCGGGCCACAGCTCCTTGGTGCCGATGGTCAGCGGCACCAGCCCGGCGGACTTGGCCTTCTCGGTGTAGGCGAGGGTCTCGTCCCAGCTGGTCGGGACCGTCAGCCCATGCGCCGCGAAGACGTCCTTGCGGTAGAACAGGCCCCACAGCGTGCCGCCCATCGGCAGGCCGTATTGCCGGCCGCCGACGGTGACCGCATTGGCGATCGTGCCAAGGACGTTCGTGTACTTTTCGCGCTCGAACAGGTCGGAGATGTCGTCGAACAGGCCGCGCTGCACGAAGGCGCGCATGCGGTTGCCCGAGAACCAGAAGCAGATGTCCGGCGCCCCGGCGACCAGATAGTTGCGGATCGCGGTCTTATGGGCCTCGTGATCCATGTTGTTGATCACGACCTCGACGCCGGTCTGCGCCTTGAAGCCGGCGGCGATCGCCTCCAGCGCGGCGCGGGCCTTGTCGTTCGACTGGGCGTTGATGACGGTGATCTGGCGGGCCTGGCCGATCGCCGGCGCGGCGAGGCCGCCGATCGTCGCCCAGCCGAGGCCGCCGGCGGCCCCCTTGATCAGGCTGCGGCGGCTGAATCCAACGAGCTCTCCCATGGCAATGCTCCCTCCTGGGTCATCATTTTTTTTATGTCTTAAAATAAGCGTTAGCTCTTCCGCCGAGCTGTGGCAAGCGATAATTTTAGAGCTTAAAAGAAGGTGGGCGATGCGATTGAAGGGCGATTCCGGCACGACGCGGGCGCTGAACCGACGGCTGATCCTGGACCGGCTGCGCCGCAACGGGCCGATGAGCCGGGCGGCGATCACGGCGGCCGTCGGCCTCAGCCCGGCGGCGATCACCTTCGTCACCGCGGAGCTGATCGAGGAAGGGCTGCTGGCGGAGGGGGAGGCGGGGCCGGCCACCGGCGGGCGACGTCCGATGCCGCTGCACATCGTCTACGGGGCCCGCTTGGCGATCGGCTTCAAGGTCATGGCCGACCGGGTGCTCGGGGTTCTCACCGACCTCGCCACCGAGGTGCTGGCCGAGATCGAGCTGCCGCTGCCCGACCATCGGCCGGAGACGGTGATCGAGACTGCGGCCGCGGCCGCGGCGCAGCTGATGCGCAGCCCTCGCGCCGACTCGCGCCGCCTGATCGGCATCGGCGTTGCCCTGCCGGGCCTGATCGACGCCGAGACCGGACTCTGCCGCGCCCTGCATCGCTTCGGCTGGACCGACGTGCCGGTGGCGAAGCTGCTGGCGGCCAAGGTGGCGGCGCCGGTCTGGGTCGACAACGACGTCAACGCCTTCGCCATCGCCCAGCATCTCTTCGGCTATGGCCGGGACCTGCGGACCATCGCCGCGGTCGCGGTCGGGCGCGGCGTCGGCGCAGGGTTGGTGGTCGACGGCCGGCTCTATCGCGGCCGCGGCGGCGGGGCCGGCGAGATCGGTCACGACCTGTCGGAGCCCGGCGGCCGCGCCTGCGAATGCGGCCGCGCGGGGTGCCTCGAAACCTATTGCTCGGAGGCGGCCATGGTCCGGATCTGGCACGAGCGCGACCCGGGCCGGGGCGGTGCCGGCGCGGAGGCGATGGCCGCGGCTGCCGAGGCCGGCGATCCGGTGGTGCTGCAGATCCTGCGCGAGTCGGGGCTTCGCCTCGGCCGGCATATCGCCACGCTCGCCAACCTGTTCGCGCCTGAGATGATCGTGATCGGGGGCGAGGCCGTCCGCTTCGGCCAGCACCTGTTCGGGCCGGTGCGGTCGGTGCTGAAGGAGCTGTGCTTCGCAGGCGAGCCGCCCATGGTGGTGGACTGGCAGGACAATGCCTGGGCGCGCGGCGCGTCAGCGCTCGCCATCCAGCACTTCTTCGACTTCGAGGCGACGCCGGGCCACCGCGCGGCCGCGTGGACCGCCTGAGCTTCGCTGTCCCGCCTCCTACAGCGACGGGCCGGCCGGATCCCGAAGCGCGACCGAGGCGCGCGCCACCAGCCGGGTCGGGATCACCCGGTGGCGCGCCGGGCCGGCATAGCCCTTCAGTCGCGACACCAGCAGCTCGGCCACCGCCGTGCCGAGCTGATGCACCGGCTGGTCGATCACGGTGACCGGCGGGCTGGTGACGCTGGTCCAGTCGGCGTCGTGGAAGGTGATCAGCGACAGGTCGTCGGGGATCGAAAGGCCGAGCTCGCGAACCACCTTGAAGATCTCGAGCGCGATCACGCTGTCGGAGGCCAGGACCGCGGTCGGCGGCTCGGGCGATCGCAGCAGGTCGATCGCCAGCTGTCGCGTTTTCTCGCGGCCGATCGCCCCGAGCCGGACGGCCGGCGACGGGATCCGGGCCTGGTCGCAGGCGCCGAGAAAGCCTTCGACCCGGTGCCGGACCGACGCGGTGTGAATGTCGGCCAGATCGCGATAGGTATGCTCCGGCGTGTCGCAGGCGGTGACATAGGCGATGCGGCGATGGCCGTGCCCGATCAGCAGGCGGGTCGCCGCTTCGGCCGCCTCGCGGTCGTCGACCGTGACCGTGTCGACCGCCAGCTCCGGGATGGCGCGGTCGAGCAGGGCCAGCGGCCGGCCGGAGCGCCGGAGATCCCTCAGGTGCTCGATCTCGCGCGAGCGTGAGGGCGCGACGATCAGCCCGTCGACCCGCCTGGCCACCAGGGTCCGGACGGCGTCCCGCTCGGCCGCGATGTCCTCGCCGGAATTGGCCAGGATCACGGTGTAGCCGGCGGCGCGCGCCACGTCGGTGATGCCGCGGACGGCGGCGCTGAAGAACGGGTTCTCGATGTCCCCGACCACGACGCCGATCGCGCCGGACCGGCCCGTCGTCATGCTGCGCGCCAGCTCGTTGGGCCGGTAGTCGAGCGCCTTCGCCGCCGCCAGCACCTTGTCGCGCACCGTGTCGCTGACGACGCCATAGCCGCCGAGCACCCGGGCCGCCGTGGCCTTCGAGACGCCCGCCGCCCGGGCGACGTCGGCGACGGTGACGGACGGCTTCGCGGGCGGTGGCGGTTCCATCGGGCTGCTCTACAGGAGAGATTGACGGGCGGTCAACGTGGCTCTAACAATTTTGGAAAGAGACCGGTCTCAATTGTAAAGAGACCGGTCTCTCAAAGAAAGAGATCGGTCTCAATGGCCGAAATCAGGGCTCGGCGTGATGCCGGGCCATGGGCAGGCTGACGAAAACACGCAACGGAGGGAGAGATGAGGAGATTTGCGGCGATGCTGGCGACGGGGATCCGGACGCTGGCCTTCACGCTGGCTGTGGGCGGCTCGATCGCGGGGCCGGCCCTGGCCGAGACCAATGCTTACGGCCTGATCGATCCGAATGTGATCAGCGTCGGCACCATGGGCGACGCCAAGCCCTACACCTTCATGACGGCGGACGGGCAGTTCACCGGCTTCGACATCGAGCTGTTCCTCAACGTCGCCGAGCGGATCGGCTTCAAGAAGGACCAGGTTGTCTTCACCGGCCAGGAGTTCTCCGCCCTGATGCCGTCGGTCGCCAATGGCCGCTTCGACGTGGCGGTGGCGGCGATCGGCACCACCGAGGCGCGCAAGAAGACGGTCGATTTCTCCGACGGCTATCTGGCCGGCTACCTGTCGATCCTCACCGCCGATCCGAAGATCACCGATGCCGGCCAGCTCGCCGGCAAGCGGCTCGGCGTGGTCCAGGGCACGCTGCAGGAGATCTATGCGGCCAAGAATTTCACCGCGACCGACCTGGTGAAGTTCCCCGACAACAACTCCGCCGTCGCCGCGCTGAACAACGGCACGGTCGACGCCCATTTCCTCGATTACGAGGCGGCCAAGGACTACACCGGCCGCTATCCCGCGCTGAAGGTCGCCGTCAACATCCCCAGCTTCGACGCCCCGGCCGGCTTCGTCATCCGCAAGGGCAACGACGCGCTGCGCACGGCGCTGAACCAGGGGCTGCACGCGGCGATGCAGGACGGCACCTGGAAGGTGCTCTACGAGAAGTGGTTCCCGGGTTCGCCGATGCCGGACGACTACCTGCCCAAGAAATAAGCCCGCACCTGCCGCCGCCGACCCGGAAGAAGACCGCTCCGCATGGACTGGATCGACACCCTGCGCCGCAGCTTCCTCGACTGGGACGCGATGGGCGAAGTGCTGCCCATGATGATCGCGGTCGGGCTGAAGAACACGCTGATCCTGGCCTTCGCCTCGACCGTGCTCGGCATCGCCATCGGCATGGCGCTCGCCATCATGGGCATCTCGCGTTCGCCCTGGCTGCGGATCCCGGCGCGGATCTACACCGACGTCTTCCGCGGGCTGCCGGCCATCGTCACCATCCTCTTGATCGGGCAGGGCCTGGCCCGGGCGGGGCGGGAGATCTTCGGGCCGTCGCCCTATCCGCTCGGCATCCTCGCCCTCGGGCTGATCGCCGGGGCCTATATCGGCGAGATCTTCCGCTCCGGCATCCAGAGTGTCGACCGCGGCCAGATGGACGCCTGCCGGGCGCTGAGCATGAGCTACGGCCAGGCGATGCGGCTGATCATCGTGCCGCAGGGCATCCGGCGGGTGCTGCCCGCTTTGGTCAACCAGTTCATCGGCAATGTGAAGGACTCCAGCCTGGTCTACTTCCTGGGCCTGCTGGCGTCCGAGCGCGAGATCTTCCGCATCGGCCAGGACCAGGCGGTGGTCACCGGCAACCTGTCGCCGCTGCTGCTGGCCGGCGTGTTCTATCTGCTGGTCACGGTGCCCCTGACCCATCTGGTCAACTGGATCGACACCCGGCTGCGGGTCGGCCGCAGCCTGTCCGGGGCGGGAACCAGCGGCCTGGTAGAGGTCGGCGAGCTCAAGGGCGCCGTTGAGCGGGGTGCCGAGGCGGACACCCGCTTCAGCGGCGGCAGCCTCAGCGTGCGCGGCCTCAGCATGGCCTATGGCGAGCATCAGGTGCTGACGGATGTCGACCTCACGGTGCCGGCCGGATCGGTCACCTGCGTGATCGGCCCCTCCGGCTCCGGCAAGTCGACGCTGCTGCGCTGCCTGAACCGGCTGGTGGAGATCAAGGGCGGCGACATCCTGCTCGATGGCGACAGCATCCTCGGCATCAAGCCGGACCGGCTGCGCCGCCGGATCGGCATGGTGTTCCAGCAGTTCAACCTGTTCCCGGACCACACCGCGCTGGAGAACGTCGCGCTGTCGCTGACCCGGATCAAGCGCATGAAGAAGGACGCGGCCGACCGCATCGCCAAGGCGCGGCTGGCCGAGGTCGGGCTGGCCGGACGCCAGCATCACCGGCCGTCGCGGCTGTCGGGCGGCCAGCAGCAGCGGGTCGCGATCGCCCGGGCGCTGGCGATGGAGCCCGAGGTCATCCTGTTCGACGAGGTCACCAGCGCGCTCGATCCGGAGCTGGTGAAGGGCGTCCTCACTCTGATGGCCGATCTCGGCCGGCGCGGCATGACCATGGTGGTCGTCACCCATGAGATGGGCTTCGCCCGGCGAGTCGCCGACCAGGTGGTGTTCATGGATGAAGGCCGGGTGGTCGAGGCCGGGCCGCCCGAGGCGATCTTCGACCGGCCGCAGAGCGAGCGGCTCAAGCGCTTCCTGGCGGAAGTCCTCTAATCCAGGCGGAAGAGTGATGAAGAACAAAATCTCGAACGTCGTCGTCATCGGCGGCGGCATCTTCGGCGTCTCCACCGCCGTCCAGCTCGTCCGGCGCGGCGTGGCGACGGTGCTGGTGAATGACGGCCCGGTCGCGAACGGCGCCTCCGGCCGGTCGCTGTCCTGGCTCAACTCGTCGCGCTGGCGCTCCGACGCCTATCACCGGCTGCGCATGGCCGGCCTCGACCGCTATCGGACCCTGGCGCACCAGCACCCCGATGCGGACTGGCTGAGATTCGACGGCGGGCTGACCTGGGATGCCGATGACGGCGGCAACCGGATCGAGGCAGCGTATCGCCACGAGGTGTCCCTGGCCTATGACGCGCTGCACCTCCAGGCCGTGCAGGTGCCGGCGGTGACGCCCGGCGTGGCCATCGCCGCGATCACGCCGCAGGGCGCGATCTTCAACCCCGGCGAGGGCTGGGTCGACCTGCCGAGCCTGATCCGCCTGCTGGCGGCGGAGTTCCTGGATCGCGGCGGTCGGCTGATCACCGAGGCTGGGCCTGCGCGCGTGCTCGTCGAGGGCGGCCGCGCCGTCGGCGCGGCGACGGCGCGGGGCGGGGAGATCCGGGCGGATGCCGTGCTGCTCGCCACCGGCCCGTCGGTGCCGCGGATGGCGGCCGAGGTCGGGCAGGTGATCGACGACGGCACGCCGGTCTCGCTGCTGGTGACGACCAAACCGGCCGACGCGCCGCTGAAGGCCGTGCTGAACACGCCGCGGGTGGCGATCCGCCCCGCGCCCGGCGGTGCCTTCGCCCTCGACTCGGCTTGGTCGGAGGAAGAGGTCGAGATCCGTCCGGACGGGACCTACGGGGTGAGGCAGGACACCGTCGACGGCCTGCTGGCCGAGGCGTCGAAGGTGCTGGAAGGCAACCCGAAGCTCGAGCTCGACCGCTATGGCGTCGGCCGCAAGCCGATCCCCGGCGACGGCGACCCGGTGTTCGGCGAGCTGCAGGCGATCCCGGGCTATTTCGTCGCCTTCAGCCATAGCGGCGCCACGCTCGGGCTGATCGCCGGCGAGCTGCTGGCCTTCGAGATCGCCACCGGTGAGCGGCATCCGATGCTCGCCCCGTTCCGGCCGGAGCGCTTCCAGAGCGCCGCCCGATAAGGCCTGCGGCCGACTGGTCCCGGTGAGCCTGCAGTGCAGTGCCAGAGTCGGATAGGCCGATCCGCTCACCTCAAAACAGGATTGCTCTCTATAGTTAGTTAGTTTAACTAACTATCAAAGATCGTGCCGGAGCGAGTCGGGGGCAGAGTGGCAGGGACTATCGTCGTCGGTGTCGATATCGGCGGAACCAAGACGCAGTTGGTCGTGGCGCGCGACGGCATCACCCTGGCCGACCGGATCAACGCGACGGGAAGCTGGCGGCGCCATCGCCTCGACGAGGATGCGGCGGCGCTCGTCGCCATGGTCCGCGACGCCGCGGGCGGTGCGGAGCCGTACGCGATCGTGGTCGGCGCGCATGGTTGCGACAGCACCGAGCAGTGCCAGGTGTTCCAGGAGCTGATCGCGGCCCGGACAGGCGCCGCGGTGCTCGTGCTCAACGATTCCGAGCTGCTGCTGCCGGCGGCCGGCCAGGCCATGGGCATCTCCGTCATCGCCGGCACCGGCTCGATTGCCGTCGCCCGGCTGCCTGACGGCTCGATGCTGACGGCGGGAGGCTGGGGCTGGTTCCTCGGCGACGAGGGCAGCGCCAGCGGCCTGGTGCGGGACGCCGCCCGGGCGGTACGGGACGCGCTGGACCGGGGCCAGCCCCTGGACCCGCTGGCACAGGCGCTGCTCGGCATCCTCGACATCGACGACCCGGTGCGCATCGGCAAGACCCTGGCCGCCGAAGGCAGCGCCGCCGGCATCGGCCGCCACGCGCCCGTCCTGTTCGCCGCCGCCGAGGGCGGGTCGGAGCTCGCCCGCAGCGTGATCGAGGCCGGCGGCCAGGCCCTGGCCCTGCTGGTCCGGCGGCTGGTGGACCGCGGGGCGAAGGGCGGCTGCGTCGTCGCCGGCGGCGGCGTCATCACGCGCCAGCCGCGGCTGATGCGGGCCTTCGAGGTGGCGGTGGCCGAGCAGGCGCCGGGGTGGACCGTGACGCTCCTGGCCACGCCGCCGGCCTTCGGGGCGATCCGCCTGGCGGAAAGCCTGGTCCGGGGCGAGCTGCCGCCGCAGCTGCCGCGGCCGGCAATACCTGCACCCGTTCTGCCGGACAGCGATCGGAGGATGCGATGACGGCGACTGACGCGGCGCCCGCCGGGCGCGATCCGACCTCGTCCGGGCTGCGGATCATCCCGGCGCGATACTGGGGCCAGCGGCTCGTCGCCGCCCTGCTGATGGCGGTCGTCCTGGGCTTCGCCGTCCTGGTCGCCAGCAGCCGCAACGTGCAGTGGGACGCGATCCTCCCCTATCTGTTCGACCCGACGATCCTCGACGGCATCCGGCTGACCCTGGTGTTCACCGTTCTCGCCATGGCGATCAGCATCCTGGCCGGGGTCGTGCTGGCGATGATGCGGCTGGCGTCGAACCCGATCCTGTCGGGCTTCGCCGGCTTCTACATCTGGTTCTTCCGCGGCACGCCGCTGCTGGTGCAGATCATCTTCTGGTTCAACATCCAGCTGTTCATCCCGGCGATCGACATCGGGCCGCTGCATGTCGAGACCAACGCGCTGATCTCGGCCTTCACCGCCGCCCTGCTGGCGCTCAGCCTGAACGAATCCGCCTATGTCGCGGAGATCGTCCGCGGCGGCCTGCTGGCCGTCGACAAGGGCCAGAGCGAGGCGGCGACGGCGCTGGGCTACACCCCGTTCCAGACCCTGACCCGGATCGTGCTGCCTCAGGCGCTGCGCGTCATCATCCCGCCGATCGGCAACCAGACCATCTCGATGCTGAAGACCACCTCGCTGGTCTCGGTGGTGGCGGCGCAGGACCTGCTGACGCGGGTGCAGAACATCTACGCCAAGAACTTCCTGATCATCGAGCTGCTGATCGTCGCCAGCATCTGGTACCTGGTGCTGACCACGGTCGCCTCGATCGGCCAGTCCTGGATCGAGCGGCGCCTGGGCCGCAGCGACCGCGCGCCGGCCAAGGCCCGCCGGATCCTCGGCGCGGCGGGGAGGCGGGGCTGATGGGCGCCGCCGGACAGGACACGGCGCGGCCGATGGTCGAGGCGATCGGCGTGCGCAAGGCCTTCGACAGCCTGCAGGTGCTGTCGGGCATCGACCTGACCATCCGCAAGGGCGAGGTCGCCTGCATGCTGGGCCCGTCCGGCAGCGGCAAATCGACCTTCCTGCGCTGCATCAACCATCTGGAGAAGGTCAGCGGCGGCGAGATCCTGGTCGATGGCGAGCTGATCGGCTACCGCCGCCGGGGCGACCGCCTGTACGAGCTGAAGGCCGCCGAGCTGGCGCGCCAGCGCCGCGACATCGGCATGGTGTTCCAGCGCTTCAACCTGTTCCCGCATCTCGACGTGACCGAGAACATCGTCCAGGCGCCGGTGCTGATCCGCGGCGAGCCGCGTGCGGACGCCGTCGCCCGGGCCCGGGCGCTGCTGGAGATGGTCGATCTCGGCGACAAGGCCCAGGCCTATCCGCAGCAGCTGTCGGGCGGCCAGCAGCAGCGGGTGGCGATCGCCCGGGCGCTGGCCATGCGTCCGAAGCTGATGCTGTTCGACGAGCCGACCTCGGCCCTCGACCCGGAACTGGTGGGCGAGGTGCTGGCGGTGATGAAGCGCCTGGCCGCCGAGGGTATGACCATGCTGGTCGTCACCCATGAGCTGGGCTTCGCCCGCGAGGTCGCGGACCGGGTGATCTTCATGGACCAGGGCGTGGTGGTGGAGGAGGGGACGGCCGCCGAGGTGCTGGACCATCCCCGGCACCAGCGCACCCAAGCGTTCCTGCGGCGGATCCACTGACCGGCCCGCCGCCCGAGCAAACCGTGCAACGCAGACAGGGAGTGAGAATAATGATCAACAGGCTCTTCGTTCTGGCCGCCTCCGCGGTCCTCATGGCCGGCGCGGCGCAGGCCGCGGAGGTCGATCCCGCGCTGCGGGCCATGCTGCCCGAGTCCATCCGCCAGTCGGGCGAGATCCGGGTCGGCACCGACCCGCAGCAGCCGCCCTATGATTTCTACGACACCGACAACACGACGCTGATCGGGCTGGAGCAGGACCTGGCGGCCGAGATGGCGGCGCGGCTGGGGGTGAAGTTCACCTTCTCGCCCGCCCAGTTCGCCAGCATCATCCCGGCGATCCAGGCCGGGCGCTTCGACCTCGGCATGTCGGCCTTCGGCGACTTCATCGAGCGCGAGAAGATCCTCGACATCATCGACTACACGCTCGAAGGCACCGGGCTGATCGTGCTCGAAGGCAACCCGCACGGCATCAAGAAGATCAGCGACATCTGCGGCCTGCGCGCCGGCGCGGTGCAGGGCTCGATCCCGCTGCAGCTGCTCGACAAGCAGAAGGAGCTGTGCCCGGCCGACAAGCCGCTGGAGGTGCTGCAGTTCCCGTCGAACGACCAGGCCAAGGTGGCGATGCGCAGCGGCCGCCTGGACGTCTCGCTCGATACGGTCGGGGTGGCCGCCTACACGCTCGCCCACCAGCCGCAGACCGGGAAGAAGCTGGAGCTGGTGGAGACCGCCAAATACGCCGTCGGCTACCAGGGCATCCTGGTCGGCAAGACCAACCCGGAGCTGCGCGACGCGATCAAGGCCACGCTGCAGAAGATGATCGACGACGGCACCTACGGAAAGATCTTCGAGAAGTGGGGCCTCAGCCAGAACGCCGTCGCCACCATCACCGTCAACGATGCGGCCCGCTGGGCCGACTACATGAAGCTCGACTGAGCCGCCTCTCCCGACCGCAAAACGGACCAGACCCATGACAGACAGAGTCAGTTACCGCGACGGCATCGCCCTGCAGCCGAAGGCGCTAGGGGCGAGCCGGCAGGCCGTGGCCGGGATGCTGGAGCGGGCGGATCTGGCGCCGTTGCGGCAGGGAACGGTCGCCCTGGTCGGCATCGGCGCCAGCCTCTACGCGGCCGAGGCCGGCGCCGCGGCGATGCGCGGCCAGGGTATCCGCGCCTTCGCGCTGCCCGGGACCGACCTCTACGACCCGGCCGTCGACGCGGCCGATTCCTATGTCGCGATCTCCGCCTCCGGCCGCAGCGTCGAGCCCGCCCAGGCGATCCGGGTCCGGCCCGAGGCGGCGACCTTCGGCATCGCCAACGCGGCCGCGACGCCGCTGGGCGAGATCGCCCGGACCATGATCGCGACCGCGAGCGGCCCGGACAGCGGCCCGAACACCACCAGCTATGTCTGCGCGCTGCAGGCGATCGGGCTGCTGGCGGACCGCGCCGGCCGTCCCTCGGGCGCCGACTGGGCGGCGCTGCCGGCGGCGGCGGAGGCGGTGCTCGCCGCCGTGGCCGGGCCGGTGGCGAAGGCGTCGGCGCTTCTGGCCGGCCGCATCGCCATCGATTGCGTCGGCGCCGGCATCGCCTATGGCACCGCCGGCTACGCCGCGCTGCTGATCCGCGAGGCCGTGCGCGTCGCGGCGCAGGGCTGGGACACGCTGAACTTCCTGCATGGCCCGATGGAGCCGAACGATGGGCGCAGCGGCGTGATCCTGTTCGGCGACGGGCGGGAGGTGACGCTGGCGCAGGACCTTGCAGGCTTCGGCATCCCGTCGGTGTTGATCACCGCGCGGCAAGACCTGGCCGAGGCGAAGAACCTCGTGGTGATCCCGGTGCCCGGTCCCGCGACGGGGCTGCCGGGCGCGATCCTGCAGGCCATCCCGGCGCAGCTGCTGATCGCCGACCTGGCCGAGGCTGCCGGCCTGCCGCAATGCAACTTCCGCTACCGGCAGACCGACACCAAGCTGCCGCTGCAGGCCGCCTGACGCCAGGTCAGCGCTGCCCGCCGGCCGCCCGCGCCAGGCGGCGGGCGGGCCGCGGCTCCCCCTCCGCCGCAGGCAGCAGCGAGAAGGCCGGGCGCCGGTCCTCGCCCAGCAGCGTGCCGAGGCTGTAATCCGCCGCCAGCCCGACGGCGCCGAGCACCGTGGCCTTCCGGGTCAGCCGGCTGACGGCGATCTCGGTCGGCCAGGTCAGCTCGGCGACCGTCCGGGCGATCTGCTCCACCATCAGCTCGTTCTGGCCGACGCCGCCGCCGAGCACCGCCAGCCCGGGGTCCAGCACCCCGACGCAAGCCGCCACCAGCCGGCCGATATCGGCGGCATGGCGGTCGATGCAGGCGCGCGCATGGGCCGAGGTCGCGGCCCGCGCGAACAGCTCCTCGGCGCTCTGCGGCGGCATGCCTTCATCGGCCGGCCAATCCCGGGCGCAGCGCGCGACCAGGCTCGCCGAGCCCAGATACTCCTCCAGCGCCTCCAGCCGCGGCGTTTCCGTCGACGACCAGGGGAAAGGCAGGCGCCCGATCTCCCCGGCCGCGCCGTTGAAGCCGCGGAACAGCCGGCCGTCGATGATGATGCCGAGGCCGATCTTGACCCCGACCTGCAGGTAGATGAACGAGGCGCGCCCCGCGCCCTCCCGCAGCTCCGCCAGGGCGGCGCAGTTGACGTTGTTCTCCAGCAGGATCGGCACGCCGAAGCGGCCTTGCAGGCGCTGCGCGATGGCGAGCAGATCCTTGCCCCGGCCGCGCGGCGCCAGGGCGGAGGAGACGATCGTCGGCACCGCCACGGCGATCGCCCGCAGCGGCCCGTCCCGGCGGACGCCGCCCAGCACCTGCTCCACCGCGCCTTCGATCTCGGACGACGCCAGATCGGCTTCGGCGATCGGCCGCCCGTCCAGCCCGGCCGCGATCGCATGGGTGTGAGTTGTGCCGGCATCGACGCCGACGACGACGCCGGCCTCGGGCCCGAGGCCATAGGTGACGGCGGTGCGGCCGGTCGGGCCCTTGACCGTGCCCCGGGACGCCACCAGCCCGAGCGCTTCGAGTTCGCCGACGGCGGCAGACATGGTCGGCTTCGAGAAGGCGAGGAGGGCGCCCAGCTGCGGCCGGGTGATCGGGCCGGAGGTCGACACGGTCCGCAGGACCGCGCGGGCGCTGTCGGTAAGGGCGGGCGGCGGCCCGGCGACCGGGGGAGCTTTCGGCGGATTCGGCATCGACACGCTGTGGCGGCGGAACCGGCCGATGATAGGGCAAGCCCCCCTGCTTCGACATCACGGTTTTCAGGTCCGGCACGCGCCGCGGCCCGAGTTGCGGTATGATGCGGCATCGAGGGAGGCCGGGATGCCGTCGAGCTTCAACGTCAACCAAGCAGCCGGCTATGAGCAGTTGATGGGGCGCTGGAGCCGGAATCTCGCGCCCATGCTGATCCGGTTCGCCGGCATCGCCGACGGCGAGCGTATCCTCGACGTCGGCTGCGGCACGGGCAGCCTGACCTTCGCGCTGCCCCAGGCCGCGGATCTGAAGGAGGTCGCCGCGATCGACTATTCGCCCGTCTTCGTCGAGGAGGCTCGGCGGCGCAACGATGATCCGCGGATCACCGTTCAGGAAGCGGATGCCTGCGCCCTGCCATTTCCGGACGGGGGTTTCGACCGCGCCCTGTCGCTGCTCGTCCTCCACTTCGTCAGCGACGCGGCGAAGGCGGTCGCCGAGATGCGCCGGGTGGTCCGTCCGGGCGGCGTCGTCGCCGCCGCGGTCTGGGACCATCTCGGCGGGCTGCCGGCCATGCGGATGATGTGGGACACCGTGGCGGCATCGAGCAGCGCCGCGCGCGACGCGCGCAGCCGGTACCTGTTCCAGCCGATGATGCGGCCGGGCGAGATGCAGCAATGCTTCATCGCGCAGGGGCTGGCCGAGGTGGAGCAGACCTCGCTGGCGATCCGGATGGACTACCGGTCCTTCGACGACTATTGGGAGCCGATCGCCGCCGGCGAAGGGCCGCTGGGCAAATACGTGGCGGCGCTCGACCCGGCCGAGCGCGCCGCGACCGACGCCGCGGTCAGGGCCGCCTATGAGGGCGGCCAGCCGGACGGGCCCCGGTCCTTCGCCGCGGTCGCCTGGGCCTGCCGCGGCATTCGTCCGATCGCCTGAGGGACGCCGGGCTCGCCCGGCGCCGCCCGATCACCCCAAACCAAGGTATAGGTCCGCCCAACGAAGGCAGAGCCCTGTGCGCCCTAGGTGCGATGGAGCGTCGTGCCGCTTCGGGCTTAGCCTCTGATCAGCGGCGATCGCGCATCGTCATCCGATGCCGGACGCCGATCCTGGAGAGGAGGCACATCATGGGGCACGCACAGAAGACCGAACCCCGCCTGCCGCACCCGAAGGCGACGGGCCTGACGATGGCCATCTGCGGCTTCGCCACGCTGGCCCTGGCCACGGTGCTCGGCGTCGCGCTCGCCTCCAGCGCGGCGAATGGCGAGGATGTGCCTGTCACCATCGTCACCCGGCCGCCTGCGGCGGACATGGCGCTGGTCGCCGGCGCCGCCCCGTTCGACGTTGCGGGCTGCACCGTGACGGCGGCAGCGCGGCCCTGATGCCGGAGCTGTCCTGGCAGGGACGGCACCGGTAAGATCCGGGCCGCTCCTGCCGGACCAGGTCAGCCACGATCCGTCGCTTCTTTACCCGGCCGCCCGGCCTTCAGCCGCGGCGGCTTCGTCTTTTTCCGCCCGGCAAGCCGTTGAGCCGCAGAGCGATCGTTCGCCCTGCGGCTCAGCTCTCCTTCCGGCCGGTCGCAATCGGATCCCGGCCGTCTTCACGCCCGATAGGCGTCGATCGGCCCGTCCAGGACGATCGTCCCGCCGTCGAGCAGGATCGTGCCGTCCGGGACGCCGGCCTCGATCGCCGGTCGGGCATGGAGCGTCGAAACGGCCCGATGCCGGGAGTGGGGCTTCGACCGGGCCGCCGGGCCGGCGGCCGCGATCCACAGGTCGATGGCCTGCGCCGAGACACGGAGGCGGAGCAGCCGGCCCGTCGCGCCGTCCTCGCCGGCACCATCGCGGACCGCGAGCCGGATCTCGACCTCTCCCGTCGGTTGCGCATGCGACACGCCGAGCGGGTGCCTCGAGCAGGACAGGTGCAGGACGTCGAGCCAGCGGCTGCCGGACGTGTCGCGGCGGGATGAAAACGAGATCTGCCAGTTGAAGTACTGGGCATCGCCCGTGTCGGCATGGCGCCGAATGAAGGCACCCGATCCGCTCCAGAACATCGCCTCCTCCAATCCTGTCGTGGTCGAGACAGGATGGCGGAGGGCCGAGGGCGGACCCATTCCACTGTGGTTTGCGCCGGCTGGCGATTCGTAGGCAGGGGATAGACGGAGGTATAGGTCGGAGTCAGCCGGGCCGGGCCTCGTGCCGCAGCGCCGAGGCCAGGCAGGCGATCAGCACCTCGGCATCGACCGGCTTCTCCAGGAAGCCATGGGCACCGCCGGCCAGGGCCTTCGCTCGCGTCGCCGTGTCGGTGTAGGAGGTCATGAAGATCATCGGCGAGGGCTTGCCCTCGGCATTCAGCGATGCCTGCAGATCGAGCCCGGTCATGCCGCCCATCCTGACGTCGCAGACCATGCAGGCCACGTCGGACCGGCCTGGGAACGCCAGGAAATCCTCGGCCGAGGCGAAGGGCAGGGCGCGGTAGCCGAGCGAGGACAGGAGATCCTCCAGCGCCTCGCGGATGGCGTGGTCGTCGTCGATGACGGCGATGACGGGGGAATGGGACACGATACCTCGGCGGACGGCAAAGCGGACCTTTGATCCGCTTGTCCTAGATAGGCCAGGTGTCGCCGGTCGGGTACCATACATAGGTCCAGGACGAAGCGGCTGCCCGTCCAGTCCAGGCATCACCGCTCCAGCAATTCCGCCTTCCGCACCAAGTCGGCGACCGACCGGACGGCCATCTTCCGCATGACGTTGCCGCGGTGCAGCTTGACCGTGATCTCGCTGATGCCGAGCAGGCCGGCGATCTGCTTGTTCATCAGGCCCTTCACCACCGCCGCCATGACCTCGGTCTCGCGCGGGGTCAGGGTGGCCGCCAGCGCCGCCACCTCCTTGGCCGCCGCCGCGTCGCGGCGCTGCGCCATGTCCTTGTCGATGGCGGCGGCCACCGCATCCAGCATGTCCTGATCGCGGAAGGGCTTGGTCAGGAAATCCATGGCCCCGGCCTTCATCGCCCGCACGCTCATCGGAATGTCGCCATGGCCGGTCATGAAGATGATCGGGCGGGTGTTGCCGCTGCGCGTCAGCTGGGCCTGCAGGTCCAGCCCGCTGAGTCCCGGCAGGCGGACGTCGAGGATCAGGCAACCCGGCCGATCGGTCGGGGCATCGAGCAGCTCCTTGGTCGACCCGAAGCTCCGCGCCTCGATGCCGACCGAGCGCAGCAGATCGGTCAGCGCCTCGCGGATGGCTTCGTCGTCATCGACGATGAGGACCAGGGGCGTGGCGACGGGCGTTGTCCCGGCTGGTGCTTTCATGATGCCTGCGGGGTGTCCTGGTCCGCCGGCAGCGCGAACTCGAACACCGCTCCCCCCTGCTCGTGAGTCCTGGCCGTCAACTGTCCGCCATATGTCTCGATCGTCGAGCGGCAGATCGCAAGCCCCATTCCCATGCCGCCCCGCTTGGTGGTGAAGAAGGGCTCGAACAGCCGGGCCTGGAGCTCATCGGGAATGCCCTTGCCGCGATCGCGGACCGAGACGCGGACCTCCAGCCCATCGGGCCTGTCGACGCTGACCGTGAGCTCGCGCTCGGCGGCCTGCGTCTCGGCCATGGCATGGAGGCCGTTGGTCATCAGGTTGATCAGCACCTGCTGCAGCGCCACGCGGTCGGCCCGGACCGGCGGGACCGACGGCGCGAACCGGGTGACGACGGTCGCGGCGTGGGCGCTCAGCTCGGTCTCCAGCAGCGGCATCGTCTCCTCGATCAGCCCGCGCAGATCGATTGTTTCGTCGTTGCGCTGGTCGCGGACCAGCTGGCCGCGCGTGCGCTGCACGATCTCGGCCGCCCGCCGGCCGTCCCGCACCGTGCGCTCCGCCGCCCGCACCGCCGCCTCGATATCGGGTGGCTCCTTGCCGAGCCAGCGCAGGCAGGTCTGGGCGTTCATCACCACGGCGCCGAGTGGCTGGTTGATCTCATGCGCGATCGAGGCCGACAGCGCGCCGACCGTCGCCGCCCGCGACGCCCGCGCCAGCTCGGCCTGGACGGCAAGCTGGGTCTGCTGCAGTTGCTCGCGCTCGGTCACATCCATCATGCCGACGACCACGCGGCCGAACTCGTCCGCCTCGTCGGGGAAGGAGATGCGGAGGAGGACGGTCAGCACCTGCCCGTCGGCGGCAAGCAGCTTGGCCCTCCCCTCGAACCGGCTGTTGCCCTCGGCCACCGCCGCCAGGACCGCCGGCAGGGCGGGATCGCCGGCCGGCAGGAAGCGCTCGATCGGGCCCAGCGCCTCGGCTGGCGACGCCAGCCGCAGCAGCTCGGCCGTCGCGTCGTTGACATGAATCGTCCGGATCCGGCGGGCGCAGTCCCGGGCGAAGGCGGGATGCTCCCGCGCATAGGCGGCGACATCCCGCACGCCCTGTTGCCGCAGCCTTGCGAGCATGGCCCTGACCTCGGAGAAGTCCTGTTCCCACAGCGCGACCCGAACCTGCTCGAAGATCGACCGGTACCGCGTCTCGCTGCGGGCCAGGGCGGTGTTCGCCGCCACCAGGGACTGCTTCGAGGCCTGGTCGCGCAGCAGCAGCACCGTGGTGATGCCGATCGCCGCCAGGGCAATGCCGCAGCGGATCACGGCCGAGACATCCGCCCCATCGCCATGCGAGATGAAGAAGGAGAGAACCGCGAGGCCGGCACAGGCCAGCGTCAGGAGGATGAGGCCGCGCCGCGAGAAGGCGTCGGAGGCGAGGAGCATCACCAGGACGTAGAGCACCGCGATGGCGCCGGTCACATCGGTGAAGGTGTCGACGACGAACACGGCAGCGCCTAGCAGCAGCGCCAGCAGGCGGTACCAATGGCGGCGCCTGGGGTCGATCCGCCCCAGGCCGGATCCGGAAGCGGGCACGGTGTCGGCAGGCATCTTTGCGGCGTTGCGGTTCATCGAGGGGCAATTCGGTCGATCGAGCGGACGCGGTCGGAGTCGAGGATGCGGCGGGCGAAGTCCGGCATGGTCAGGCCGCCGCGAACCGCGGCGTCGAGCGCTGCCTCCTTCTGCCGGATCGCGGCCAGGCGGTCGACCACCGCGGCCAGGCGCTCCCGCGGGATCACCGCCACGCCGTCGAGGTCGCCGACCAGCACGTCCCCGGACTCGACCCGTACCCCGCCGACCACGATCGGCAGCCCGGCGGTACCCGGCCCCTGCCGCGCCGGCGAGTTCGGGGTGACACCGGCCGCGAACACCGGCAGTCCGACCTGGCGCAGGCCGACCAGATCGCGCACCAGCCCGTCGGTCACCAGCGCCGCGGCGCCCTTGTTGCGGGCCATGCCGGCGACCAGGTCGCCGATCACCGCCGTGCCCTCATAGCCGCCGGCGGCGCAGACCAGCACGTCGCCCGGCCCGGCGATGTCGAGCGCGGCGAACACCGCCAGGTTGTCGGCCGGGCCGCAGTCGCAGGTCACGGCGACCCCGACCACCGCCGCCAGGGCGGGATCCACCGGCTTGATCCGGTGGTGCAGCGCGCCCGATCCGTCCATGGCGTCGACGGCGAAGCCGGTCTGGATGCCTCGCAGGGCCTCGACCAGCGCCGGGTCCGGCCGGGCGAAGCGGCGGCGGATCGTCAGCAGCGGCGGATCATCAATCATGGCGCACCCCATTTGGCGACGGGCCCATCGGCCCGGGCGAACGCTATACTGCCCGGCAAAAGCAAGGCAACAGCGCGGGGAGGACATCATGCGGCTGATCGGGCCCGGGCCCCTGACCGAAATCGTCGAGCGGATCTTCGCCGCGGGCGGCTGCGGGGCGGAGGAGGCGGGGCGCATCGCCCGCCACCTCGTCGACAGCAACCTCTGCGGCCACGATTCGCACGGCGTGGTGCGCACCAGGCGCTACATCGACTTCCTGCGCGCCGGCACGGTGGTTCCCGGCCGCAGCGCCGACCTGGTCTTTGACGGCGGCAGCCTGCTGGTCGTCGACGGGCAGTTCGGCTTCGGCCAGACCATCGGCGAGCAGGCCACCGACCTGCTTGCCGAACGGGCCAAGGCGCATGGCATCGCGCTCGTCACCATCCGCCGGTCCGGCCATCTCGGCCGGCTGGGCGACTGGGCCGAGCGGCTGGCCGGGCACGGCCTGGTCTCGCTGCATTTCCTGAACACCACCGGCCTCGGGCTGATGGTGACGCCGTTCGGCGGCAGCGACCGGCGGCTGTCGCCGAGCCCGATGGCGGTCTGCGTGCCGGTGGAGGGCCGCGACCCGATCCTGCTCGACATCACCACCGCGATGACCGCCGAAGGCAAGCTGCTGGTGGCGAAGAACAAGGGCGAGCCGGTCGGTCCCGGCATCATCGTCGACAAGGCCGGCCGGCCGACCACCGATCCGGCCGATTTCTACGCCGGCGGCGCGATCCTGCCCTTCGGCGGGCACCGCGGCGCCGGCCTCAACATCCTGACCGACATCCTGTCCGGCGCGCTGTCGGGCGGCGGCTGCACCGCCCCCGGCGTCACGGTGCTGGAGAACACCATGACCAGCATCGCGATCGACGTGAACCGGCTGCCGGACCGCGCCGCCTACACAGCGGAGATCCTGCGCTTCTGCGATTGGGTGAAGGCATCGCCACCGGCCGATCCCGCAGCGCCGGTGCTGTTGCCGGGCGAGGTCGAGGCGGCGACCCGCCGGCGCCGTGCCGTCGAGGGGATCCCGATCGACGTCGCGACCTGGGGCGACATCCGCGCCGCGGCCGGGTCCGTCGGCCTGCCGGAGGCCGAAATCGAGGCTATGGTGCCGGCCTAGCCCGAAAGGGCTTCACGGCCCGATCTCCGCGGCGATCGCCGCCAGATAACGTTCCGCCGGAGCTTGCCAGTCCGGGCCGGCGACCAGCCCGACATAGCCGTCGGGACGGATCAGCCACAGCCCGTCCTCCGACGGCGCCGATCGCGCCCGCGTGTCGACCAGATCAGGGAAGTTCGCCGAGAGACGGGCGGCGGCTTCGCCAGGCCCCGCCACGGCGAAGCGCGGTGACGCGCCGGACCCGATCGGATCGCCCGCCGCCGGCAGCCAGCGCTCGCCCGCCGCCGGCAGCCCGTGGCCGTGCGGCGCATGGGCCGCCGCGACCGACAGGGGGCTGTCGGGATAGGCGATCTCGAGTTCGGTCAAGGTGTCCGACATGCGGCGCTGCACCTGCGACAGGCCCAGGACGATCCTGGCCGCGGCGTTGCGCACCGCCTGGGCCACCGGGTTGCGCAGGATCGCGACATCGGTCATCCGCCCGGCGTTGCGCAGCACGCGGTCGCCGACCGCGCTGCGCTCGACCGAATAGCTGTCGAGCAGCGAGGCGCGGGCCGCACCCTTCGCCACCAGGGCCAGCTTCCAGGCCAGGTTGAAGGCGTCCTGCATGCCGGTGTTCATGCCCTGGCCGCCCGCCGGGCTGTGGATATGGGCGGCATCGCCGGCGAGGAAGACGCGGCCGGCGGAATAGTCCTCGACCTTGCGTTCGTTGATCCGGAACGAGGACAGCCAGATCGGATCGCGCAAGCGCACGCCACCTGGGCCACGCTGGTCGACCAGCGTCTGCACCTCCGCCAGGGTCGGGCTGGGACGCTGTTCCTTGCCGTCCGCCGGGCCGAGATCGGCGACAACGCGATACCGGTCCCCGACGATCGGGAAGAACGCCAGGATGCCGTCCCGGTGCCAGAAAATGTCGAGCCTGTCCGCCACGCCGAGGCCGTCGAGCCGCATATCGGCCAGGATCCAGTCGCTCGGCTGGGTCGAGCCGGCGAAATCGAAGTCCAGCCCGTGGCGGACGATCGAATGCGCACCGTCGCAGCCGATCAGCCAGTCGGCGTCCATGGCCTCCTCGCGGCCGGCGGCGTCGCGCAAGGTCGCCCTGACACCGTCCGAGCGGGCCTCGAAGCGCAGCAGTTCGACCTGACGCTCGACCCGGCACCCCAGTTCCTCCAGCCGGGTTTCCAGCAGCCGCTCGGTCTCGTTCTGGGGGATCATCAGCGCGAACGGGTAGGGGCTCTCGACCTGGTCGAAGCCGACCTCGCCGATGAGCCGCCGCCCGTTCGAGATCCGGACGCCATGCGCCTTGATGCCCGTGGCGAGGAAGCGGTCGACGCCGCCCGCGCGCTCGAGCAGCTCCAGCGAGCGGCTCCACAGCACCAGCGCCTTCGACTTGTCGGTTCGCGCGGAGGCCTTGTCGACGATGCGCACGGGGACGCCGTAACGGGTCAGCTCGGCCGCCAGCGTCAGCCCGACCGGTCCGGCGCCGACGATCAGCACGCGAACGGCTTCCGCCATGATCCTCTCCCGATTGCCCAGCCGGCGCCAGCCGCCGAAACGACGGTATCAGAGCATAAAGCCGCGTTGGAAGGGGTGGTGCCGAAGCGGGGATTTGAACCCCGGACCTACTGATTACGAATCAGTTGCTCTACCCCTGAGCTACTTCGGCGCCGCAGGGCGGGCACCCTATACAGGGCGCACGCCGCAGCGTCAACGGCCGTGGCGCCCGGCGCGGCCGTCGAGACCGCTCCCCCTACCGCCGCCGAACTTGGCCCATGGCCCGAAATATCGAATAGCGCATTATGATAAAATTTCGAATATCCGAGTCGATATGATGTTTGTTGACTCCAAAAGGCTTTACAATCTAATATCCAATCGCTCGATTTCTGTGGAAAGCGTTAAATATACTTAGAGTTTTAGCAATCGCCGTCGCGATATTGGCTCATGACGGCGCCTGGCATGGAGCGTGCCGGGATCAATCTTGGCTTGTGAGCATCCCGTGATCGAACAGGGCGGCTCTGGCGCCGGCCGTGACCTCGCGCGGGCAGTTCCACGGTGACGTGACTGCGGCCGTTTCGGCCGCCCGGTGCCATTCAATCAACCCATTCCAATGGAGATTCTCGATGAGCAATGGAACCATCGTCATCCAGTCCGGCATGCTGCCGGATCTGGTCGTCTCGGCCAACCCCTCGGGCGATGGCTTCGTCAGCCTGCAGTGGCTGAACGGCAACGACCCGAACCAGCAATGGACGATGGAATCCGCCAATGGCGGCTTCTATCTCCGCAATGCGGCGACCGGCACCTATCTGGCCGCGACCGGCAGCGACAGCCGGGTGATCCTCAACACCCATGGCGACGTCTGGCAGAAGACCGGGCCGGACGACAAGTTCACTGCCATCCGCTTGGCCCTCAACACCAGCCAGAACCTCAACGCCCTGGGCGCGCATGCAGTCGTCGGCACGGCGATCGGCACCTGGAGCTGGAGCGGCGGCGACGGCAACGAGGTCTGGACGATCGCCAGCGTCGCCTCGGTCTGGCCGCGCCCGACCCGGATGCAGTCCTTCGTCAGCGGCATGGCGGCCTATCTCCAGCTCTCGGTCAATCCAGGCGACATCGCCGGGGCGCTGGTGGTCGACGACAACTTCTCGTCGGGCGCGCCGTCCGGCAACTTCGCCTTCACCGTGACCAGTTGGACGTCCGGCTTCTCGATCGTGAACAAGACCAGCGGCCTGCTGGCCTATGTCAATGGCTACGGCAACGGCGCCCGCCTGCTGCAGCGGCCGGCCAGCCAGATGAACACGGATGCGGTCTGGACCTATGGCGCCAGCGGCACCTTCCAGGCCATCCGGCCCTGGGCCGACAGCGATCAGAACTGGAACGTCTTCGGCAACCCGCATCCGATCCCGAAGGGCCCTCTGGGGATGGGGACCTGGAGCTGGGGCGGCGGCCAGGCGAACGAGGTCTGGCAGACCGTGGCGGCGGCCGAAACCCGCCAGGTGGTGCTGGGCGCGGCCTGGCAGCCCGGCGCGGCTGTGACGGCCGACGCCCGGGCCGGCAACGGCCACTCCGCATCGCACTGAAGAAAGGTGACCGCGGGCCGGCGCACAGCGCGCCGGCCCGCGGCACGACCGGGATCAGGCCGTGGCGGCCGGGACCGGGGCTGCCACGGTGCCGCCGGCGGGCGGCACCGGCGCGGGCAGGAAGGCGTCGATCTCGACCGGCGCGGGCGCCAGGCCGCGGGCCGGGCCGGGGATGCGCCAGGCCAGCGTGTCGAAGCCATGGCAATGGTCGCACAGCGCCGACCAATGCCCGGCCTGGGCGCCGCAGGAATCGCAGTCCCAGACCTCGTCCGGCGCCGCGGTCTGCGCCTTGGAAAGCCAGCTGCGCGCGGCGATCGGGTCGTTGCGCTCGGCGGTCTCCAGATCGGCCAGCAGGCGGTAGACGCGCCGCGACGGCCCCACCTGCTCGGCCTTCAAGAGATGGGTGCGGGCGCTGCCCCAGAGCTGGGCCGACAGCTCGGCTTCGGCCAGGGTCAGGAGGCCGGTCGCCGAATCCGGCCGCAGCCGCACCAGCTTCTCCAGCCGCTTGACCTTCAACAGCGTGCCCTCGTCGGCCGGGCCCAGCGCGGCATAGGCGCGGGCGATCTCCGGATGCGCCGCGCGGCCCCAGCTCTTCTCCAGGAGGCGCGCGGCCTGGCTGTCGCGGCCGGTGCGCTGCAGCAGCGCGCTCTCCTGCAGCGCCGCCGGCACGAAGTCCGGCTCCAGCCCCACCGCCTTGTGGGCGAAGTCCAGCGCCTGGGACAGGTCGCCCGCGGTCTCGGCCTCGCGGCTGCGCTCGACCAGGATGCGGGTCTTGAAGCGGCGCCCGTCCTCGGCCGAGATCGCCTTGACCCGCACCGAATGGGCGAGGCTGAGCTGGGCGTCGGCCCAGCGGTGCTGCGCCACCTCCAGGTCGAAGCAGGCGCGGTGGGTCCAGGCCGCGTCCGGCCGCAGCGACCGGGCGCGCTGCGCCATCTCCAGCGCCTGGGCGGACTGCTTGTGGCGCAGCGACTGGTTCAACAGGCCGCGCAGGCCCAGGAATTCCATGTCCGGCCGGCGCAGCATCGCCTCGAAATAGCGGGTGGCGGCGGTGTCGTCGCCGGCCAGCTGCGCCGCCTGGGCGGACAGCAGCAGGGTCAGCGGCGGCTCGTCCAGCAGCACGTCGGCCTTGCGGGCGAAGCGCCGCGCCGCCTCGGCATCGCCGGCCGCGACCGCGACCATGCCGCGGGTCAGGGCGCGATAGCCCTTCTCGCGGCGGGCGAAGCGGCGGCCCTCGACGAAGCGGCCGGGGGCCCGGCGCAGCGAGCGCCAGAAGCGGTACAGCCAGGCCGCCAGCAGCATCAGCGCCGCCGCGGCCGCCACCAGCACCGCGACCGAGGTCTCGATCACCCGGCCTTGCCACTGGATCTCGACATGGCCCGGCCGGTCCGCCAGCCAGACCGCGATCGCGATCAGGATGGCAAGCTTGAGGGCGTAGCTCAGCAGACGCTTCATGGCGCCTTCGGGGGCTGGGTGTCACCGGAAGCCGTAGCCGCCGCCAGGCGCTGCACCGCCAGGGCGGACAGGCTTTGCAGCGCCGACTCGGCCGAAAGCCGGGCCTCGGCCTGGCTGCGCCAGGGCGCCATCGCCGAGGCCGCGGGACCGCTCAGGCCCTTGACCGCCTCGACCGCCCCGGCCAGGTCGCCGCGTTGCAGCCGGCCTTCGGCGCGGGCCAGCACGGCGTCGGTGCCCGTGCCCTCGACCTCGCCCGGGGCCGGGCGGACCGTGACCAGGTCCTGCACCACCGACAAGCTGCGGTCGACCCAGTCGCCGCCCTCCGGCTGGTCGGCCTTGCGCGCCGCCTCGGCCGCCTGGGCGAAGCCGGTGGCCAGGGCGGCGCGGCTGGGCACGCCCTTCGCCGCCGGTTCCAGCGCCGCCACGGCATTGGCCAGGCCCGGATCGTTCTGCGCCAGGCCGCGCAGCAGGGCCAGCGTCTCGTCCAAGGGCGCGCCTGTGTCCAGGGCGCTGCGCAGCTGGCCCGCGGCCAGGCTCAGCGCCTGGGCGCCGGTGTCGCTGTTGCGCAGCCGCTCGACCGTCGCCTTGACCGCGTCGACCTGCTGTTGCAGCGCCGCCAAGGTGCTGCCATTGGCTTGGCTTCCGGACGACAAGGTGGCGACGGTGTCGCCCAGCGTCTTGACCGCGGCCTGGGCCGATTCCAGCGCCGCGACCCGGGCCTCCAGCGCCGCCACGGCCTCGGGGGCCGGCGCGGCCGGGGCAGGGGCCGCCGGGGCCGGCTGCTGCGGCTGGCCCTGCTGCGGCGCCGTGCCCGCCAGTTGGTCCAGCTTCTGCTGGATCGCATCGACCCGGGCGGCCAGGTCGGCGCGGCCCTTCTCGATCGCGGTGGGATCGATCGGGCCGCCGGGCGGCTTCTCCAGCGCCTCGACCCGCTTGCCCAGCCCGTCGATCGCCTCGGAAATGCCGGAGGGGAAGTCCGCCAGGCGCTTCTCGATGAAGGCGACGCGGTCGCCCAGCGTCGGCGAGCCCTGCGGCGCTGGCGTCGGGGTGGAGGCGCCGAAGATCTTCGGCGACCAGACCGGCGCGGTGGCCGAGATCGCGGCGGCGACGATGGCGACGATCGCTGCGGTCCAGGCCGATTTCGCGACATTGCCCGGCGGCTCGGCCGGGGGCGGCGGCGGGATGGTCGGCGGGCCGACGCGCGGCGGGCCGGGCGGGGTCTCGGGCTCGGACAGATCGACCGGCTCGGGCGCGCCTTCCTCCGGCGTCGCCGGGCGGGTGCGGGCCAGTTCGGCCGGGTCGAGCGCGATGCCGTGGGTCCTGGCCGCGGCCAGGATGTCGGCGTGGCGCTGCTCCGGGATGGCGTTGCGCCGCTTCCAGCCCTGCACCGTGGTCACCGGCACGGTCAGCTTCGCCGCCATCGGCCGGATGCCGCCGAAGGCCTCGATCACTCGCTCGGTCGGGGTCAGCGGCCCCTCGCTCGGCAGGGCCAGGGCGTCGTCGGAAAGCGGCGCGGCGGGGGTGCCGGCCGTCTCGTCGGCAGACCCCGGCCGAGCCTGAGAGGTGGCGTCGTCCGGCTGCTGGGAATCAGGGCCGGGGGCCGCTGCTTCGCCTGGCTTGTCGGGGGTCGGGTCCATACCGTTCGCCGTCCTCGTCTCTTGCTCAGCGGGAAAATCGGAAAGCCGCGCCAGCAGCGACGGCGAATCCGGCCTGTCCGCGATTCGCACCGCCCGCCAGGGCGACGGATCCAGCGCCTGGGCGACGGCCGGGCTCAGGCAGACCGCCGTCAGCCCGGCGAGGCGATGGGTCAGTTCGACCCGGGCCGCGAGGGTAGCAAAGACCTTCGCGGTGCGGGGAGAGAAAAACACCACCCCCGCCAGCCCGGGGTGGGCCAGGGCCGCCACCGCAGCCGAGGGCAGCGCCGCGACCGGCCGGGCGCGGTACAGCACGATCCGCCGCACGGTGAAGCCGGCGGGGGCCAGCAGGGCCGGCAGGTCGCGTGCCACGTCTTCACCCGAAGGATGTAGGAGCACTCCGGCCGCGGGATCCAGCCGGGCGCGGGCCAGATCGGCCAGGTCGTCGCCATCGCCGGCGGCGCTGGCCACGTCGCGGAAGCCGAGCGTCCGGGCCAGCTCGGCGGTGGCGTCGCCGACCGCCAGCACCGGCAGGTCGCGCCGCTTCACCCGCCGGGCGAGGGCGTCGATGCCGTTGCGGCTGGTGGCCAGCACCGCCTGCACGTCGGCGAGGTCGATCGGGCCGGGATCGACCGGTTCGATCTCCAGGATCGGCGCGACCACCGGGTCGAGGCCGTGGTCGCGCATCGCATCGGCGAAACGCTCGGCCTCTTCCCGGGGCCGGGTGACCAGCCAGCGCGTCATCATCCGGCCAGGAAGCGAGGGCCGATACGCTGGCGCAGGGCCGCGCCGGCCTCGGTGCCCAGCCGCGCCGCCTCGGACCGGTGGCCCTGGCGCCGGTCCTCGTGCATCTCGCTGCCGTCGGGCAGGGCGACGCGGGAGGTCAGGGTCAGCGTATCGTCTGGCCCCAGCTCGGCCAGCGCCGCGATCGGGGTGCGGCAGCTGCCGTCCAGTGCCGCCAGCAAGGCCCGCTCCGCGGCCACCCGGTCGCCGGTGTCGCGGTCGTGGATGGCGGAGAGCAGGGCACGCACCCGGTCGTCCGCCTCGCGGCATTCGATGCCGATGGCGCCTTGGGCCACGGCCGGCAGCATCTCCTGCGGGTCGAGCACGGCCGAGACGCGGTCGGCCTTGCCCAGCCGCTTCAGCCCGGCCAGGGCCAGCAGGGTGGCGTCGACCGTGCCGGCGTCCAGCTTGGCCAGGCGGGTGTCGACATTGCCGCGGAACGGCACCACCCGCAGGTCGGGCCGCAGCGCCAGCAGCTGCGCCTGCCGCCGCAGGCCGGAGGTGCCGACCACCGCGCCCGGCTTCAGCGCCGCCAGGCTGGCCGGACCGGTCAGGGCGGCGTCGCGGGCGAACAGCGCGTCGCGCGGGTCCTCGCGCGGCAGCAGGGCGCCGATGATCAGCCCGTCCGGCAGCCGGGTCGGCATGTCCTTCATCGAATGGACGGCGATGTCCAGGCTGCCGTCCAGCAGGCCGTCCTCGATCTCCTTGGTGAACAGCCCCTTGCCGCCGATCTCGGAAAGCGGCCGGTCCTGCACCCGGTCGCCGGTGGTGCGGACGACCTGGATCTCGACCGCGCCGGGCGCGGCCAGGGCCGGATGCGCCGCGATCAGACGCCGCCGCGTCTCCTCGGCCTGGGCGAGGGCAAGGGCGCTGCCGCGCGTGCCGATGCGGAGAACGGTGTCCATGGCCCGACTTCTAGAAGGCCGGGGGCCGGGGAGCAAGCCATGCGCGGCGGTTTCGACCCGGTCCTTTCGCCACACGCGCAGACCGCCTATATCGGGCCGATCATGATCGTGCTCGGCATCGAGACCTCCTGCGACGAGACGGCGGCGGCGTTGGTCGACGACCGGCGGCGCATCCTCGCCAATGTCGTGCTCAGCCAGATCGAGGAGCACGCCCCCTATGGCGGCGTGGTGCCCGAGGTTGCGGCGCGCGCCCATCTCGCCCATCTCGACGGCGTGGTCCGCCGGGCGCTGGAAGAGGCCGGGATCGGCCTCGATGCGGTCGACGGCATCGCCGCCACCGCCGGGCCGGGGCTGATCGGCGGCGTCGCCGTTGGGGTGATGACCGCCAAGGGCATCGCCGCCGCCCGCGGCCTGGCCTTCCTCGGCGTCAACCACCTCGAAGGCCACGCCCTGACGGCGCGGCTGACCGACGGCGTCGACTTCCCCTACCTGCTGCTGCTGGTCTCCGGCGGCCATTGCCAGCTGCTCTGCGTCGAAGGCGTCGGCCGCTACCGGCGTTGGGGCACGACCATCGACGACGCGGTCGGCGAGGCCTTCGACAAGGTCGCCAAGATGCTCGGCCTCGGCCATCCCGGCGGGCCGCTGGTCGAGGCCGTGGCCAAGCGCGGCGACCCCAAGCGCTTCGCCCTGCCGCGGCCGATGGTCGGGCGGCCCGACTGCGACTTCTCCTTCTCCGGCCTCAAGACCGCGGTGCGCCGCGCCGTGGCCGGGCTGCCGCAGCCGCCGGCCGAGCAGGACGTCGCCGATCTCTGCGCCGCCTTCCAGGAATCGGTCGCGGCCTCGTTGGCCGACCGGGCGAAGCGCGCGATCGCCCGGTTCTGGGCCGAACATCCCGCGGGCGGCGCCTTCGTGGTGGCCGGCGGCGTCGCCGCCAACCAGCGGCTGCGGGCCCGCCTGTCCGAAGTGTCGGAGGCCGCGGGGCTGCCCTTCGTCGCGCCGCCGCTCAAGCTGTGCACCGACAACGGCGCCATGATCGCCTGGGCCGGGCTGGAGCGGCTGCGGCTCGGCCTGGTCGACGGGCTGGACAGCGCGCCGCGGCCGCGCTGGCCGCTCGATCCCACCGCCACGGCGGCGATCGGCGCCGGGGTGAAGGCTTGACGCGCCGGATCTCAGTGATCGGCGCCGGCGCCTGGGGCACGGCGCTGGCGCAGAGCTTCGCCGGGGCCGGGCACAAGGTGGTGCTGTGGGCTCGCGACCCGGACGGCGCCGCGGCGATGCAGGGCAGCCGCGAGAACGCCGCCTACCTGCCCGGCATCGCGCTGCATCCTGGGATCGCGGTCACCGCAGACCTCGCCGCGGCCGAGGGCCTGCGGATCCTCGCCGTGCCGGCCCAGCATCTACGCCCGATCCTGCAGCAGCTCCCACCGCGGCCCGGGCCGCTGGTGATCACCGCCAAGGGCATCGAGACCTCGACCGGCCGGTTCATGCACGAGGTCGCGGCCGAGGCGCGGCCGGAGGCGGCGCCGGCGCTGCTGTCCGGCCCCAGCTTCGCCGCCGAGGTGGCGCGCGGCCTGCCCACCGCCCTGACCCTGGCCTGCGCCGATGCCGAGACCGGCGCGGCCCTGGCCCGCAACCTCGGCCACAGGACGCTGCGGCTGTATTGGAGCGAGGATCTGCGCGGCGTCGCGCTGGGCGGCGCGCTGAAGAACGTGCTGGCGATCGCCGCCGGCATCGTCACCGGCCGCGGCCTGGGCGAGAACGCCCGGGCGGCGCTGGTCACCCGCGGCCTGGCCGAGATGACGCGGCTCGGCGCCGGGCTCGGGGCGCGGCCGGAGACGCTGATGGGTCTGTCCGGCCTCGGCGACCTGCTGCTGACCGCCTGCAGCGCCACCAGCCGCAACACCTCGCTCGGCATCGCCCTGGGGCAGAGTCGGCCGCTGGCCGAGATCCTTGGCGAACGCCGGTCGGTCACCGAAGGGGTGTGGACCGCGGCGGCGGCGGCCCGGCTGGCGGCGCAGGCGGGCGTCGATGCGCCGGTGATCGCTGCCGTCGATGCCGTGCTGAACCGCGGCGCCGCGATCGACACCGCCGTCGCCAGCCTGCTGCTGCGCCCGGCGAAACGCGAGACTTGAGGATTAGCCGACTTCGATCGGCGGCTATCTTGAACGGCGGATTTGTAGTAACAAATTTGTATGAGAGTCCGGTTCGAGTGGGATCCGATCAAAGCCGCCGGCAACCTGCGCAAGCATGGAGTCAGCTTCGAGACGGCCATGCGCGCCTTTGCCGACCCGTTTGCGCTGACGGATCAGGATCGCATCGAGGGTGGAGAGCGGCGCTGGCAGACCCTCGGCATGGTCGCAGGGCGCGTCTTGTTGCTGGTGGCACACACGATCCGGGACGAGGATGAGGACGGCCAGCCGATCGAGATCATTCGCATCATCTCGGCCAGGGCGGCCGACCGGAAAGAGAGAAGACGATATGAGCAGGAAGCCCGTTAGGCACGATGTCGATCTCGCCCATCTGCCGCCCCTGACCGAGGAGCAGGAGGCCGAGCTCGCGGCGCTGGCCGCCCGCCCGGACAGCGAGATCGACTTCAGCGACAATCCCCCGCTGACCGAGTCGTTCTGGCAAAACGCCGAGCGCGGCCGGTTCTATCGGCCGGTCAAGACCTCGACCACCCTGCGCATCGATGCCGACGTCCTGGCGTGGCTGCGGTCGCAGGGGAAGGGATACCAGTCGCGGATCAACGCGATCCTGCGACGCGAGATGCTGGCTGCGCTCCGATCTCGAAAGGCCGGCTAGCGGCAAGTGGCGCGATGCGTTCTGCACCCTTCCCCAAGCGTTCGTCTTTCCGCTAGCGTCCGCCCAGAGGCGTATCGTCGATCCGAGAGGCTGAAGTCGTGAAGCACTGGCTGGTGAAGTCCGAACCCGTCAAATGGGGCTGGGAGCAGATGGTCAAGGCCAAGCGCACCCATTGGGACGGGGTCCGGAACTATGCGGCCTCGAACAACCTGAAGGCGATGAAGCTCGGCGACGAGGCATTCTTCTACCACTCCAATGAGGGGCTGGAGATCGTCGGCATCGTCGAGATCGTGCGCGAATACTACCCGGACCCGAGCGACGAGAGCGGCCGCTTCGGCATGGTCGACGTACAGGCCGCCCGGCCGCTGAAGACCCCGGTCACGTTGAAGCAGATGAAGGCCGACCCGGCCCTGTCCGACCTCGTCCTGATCCGCCAGGGCCGGCTGTCGGTCAGCCCCGTGAGCGACGCGGAATGGAAGCACATCTGCAAGCTCGGCGACGTCGACCCGAAGTGAGCGGAGCGGAGACATGAGCGACGCCCCTGCCGACGCTCATGTCTGGACGGCCGAGGTCCCCGAGGACGACGCCGTATTCGAGGCGTGCCTGCCGTTCCTGACCGAGGCCGAGCGGGCGCGGGCCGCGCGCTTCCTGATGCCGGGCGACCGCCGCCGCTTCGCCGCCGCCCGGTCGCTGATGCGCCGGCTGCTGCAGGAGATCACCAGGGTGCCGGCGGGCGACTGGGACTTCGCCATCGGCGACCATGGCAAGCCGCTGGTCAGCCGGCCGGAGGCGGGGCGGTCGATCGGCATCAACATCTCCCACGCCGAGGGCATGGTCGCCTGCGCCGCGGCGCCCGGCAGCGTCATCGGCGTCGATCTCGAATGGCTCGGCCGGGTGGTCGAGCCGCGCATTGCCGACCGCCGCTTCGCCGCAGCCGAGGCGGCGGCGCTGCGGGCGGTGCCGGCCGATCGCCGCCGCGAGGCCTTCCTGCAGGTCTGGACGGTCAAGGAGGCCTATGTGAAGGCGCTGGGCGGCGGCCTGACCATCGCGCTGGACAGCTTCGTGGTCGAGACGCTGTCGGAGCGGCCCAAGGTGCGCTTCCTCGACCCCGCGGTCGATGGCGCCGCCTGGCATTTCCGACAGTGGCGGCCGTCGCCGCGGCACCTGCTGGGCCTGGCGCTGCACCGACCGCAGGGGGATCCGGTCATCGCGGTCCGGCCCGTTGCCCTGATACCCTGACGCTCGGCGTCGGCTCCGGCGGGCCGGGCAGGATCTCGCGCAGATAGGCGCCGATGCCGTAGCCCTGCTCCCATTGGTAGGGATAGCCCAGCGACACCTCCTCGAACCGGGTGCCGTCGCGCCAGTCGGTGTGGCGGACATGCAGATGGCCGCTGACCGCGACCGTGGCGCGGAAGCGGCGATGCCAGTCCTCGGTCAGCACCGTGCCGCACCAGGGGCTGAAGCGCGGGATGCGCGGGATCCGCACCAGGTCGCGGCGCAGCGGATAGTGGTTCACCAGCACCGTCGGCAGCCCGGCCGGCAGTGCCGCAAGGCGCCGGGCGGTGGCCTCGATGCGGGCGCGGCACCAGTCCTGCCGGGTCGGGTAGGGGTCGGGATACAGCAGCAGCTCGTCGGCGCAGACGGCGCTTTCCTCCGCCGCCCAGGCCACCACCTCCTCGAGCGGCAGGTCGGGCGGCCGGAAGCTGTAGTCGTACAGCAGGAACAGCGGCGCGATCGCATGCTCGCCGCCCGGCCCGGGCCAGATCGGATAGGGATCTTCCGGTGTGGTCACGCCGTGCTCGCGGGCCAGCGCGACCAGCGATTCGTAGCGCCCCACCCCGCGCGGAGCGGTCGGGCTGCGCGCCCGGGTCCACAACTCGTGATTGCCCGGCACCCAGATCAGCCGGGCGAATTTACCGGCCAGCGCAGCGAAGGCGCGGCCCAGCCCGTCCGCGGTCTCGGCGATGTCGCCGGCCAGGATCAGCCAGTCCTCGGGATGGCCGGGCAGGGCGTCCAGCCGCTCGAAGCTGGCGTCGGAGGCGAGGTGCAGGTCGCTGATGGCATAGAGGCGCATGAGGGCAGCTTGGCCGCTCCGCGCCGATCTGGCCAGCTATCCCCGGAACCGATGCAGCGACACGATGCGGTGCAGCTCGACATCGAGATCGGACCGCCAGCTGCGCGGCGCATCGTCGGCCAGGGCGTCCGGGTCGGGGCGAGGCGGCTCGTCCTGCCGGCAGAGCAGCTCCGGATACATGCCCTGGGCGCAGAAGGCGAAGCCGTCGATGACGGCCTGCGCGACCTTCGAGACGGTCCGGCGCAGCACTCCGGGCGAAGTCTGCCGCGCCGGAGCCGGACGATCGGCGGGCCAGGCGAAGGGATGGATCCCCGCATCGAGGATCTCGACAGGCGGTCCGGCCCGGTCCGCCGCGATCGGCCAGTCCGGTCTCATCGCACTCACCCTTTGCTCGACGCGGCGAACCGCAGGTCCGACGGGTGAGATTCGCCACCGGCCGCTACCGGACGATGGCAGAATCGGGCGAAATGGTTGCCGGTGTAACGTTCAGGCGCCCGGTTCGCCGCCCGGCGCCAGGAGAGAACCCATGAGCCATGCTCCCAGCCTGACGCCCGAGGACGAGCAATTGCTGCACGATCTGCGGCAGCAGCGGCGGGGTCATCGGGCCAAGCATCACGGTGCCCTGACCTTCGGCCAGCGCCTGGCCGACGGCGTGGCGGCGACGGTCGGCTCCTGGCGCTTCATCATCGTGCAGAGCGGGCTGCTGCTTCTCTGGATCCTGCTGAACGTCATCGGCTGGATCCAGGCCTGGGACCCGTACCCCTTCATCCTGCTGAACCTGGCGCTGTCGTTCCAGGCGGCCTACACCGCGCCGATCCTGATGATGAGCCAGAACCGCCAGGCCGAGATCGACCGCCACAAGGCCGAGATCGACTACCGCATCAACATCAAGGCGGAGCTGGAGATCGAGCAACTGCACCAGAAGATCGACCTGCTGCGCGAGCAGGAGGTGGTGCGCCTGACCCGGGCGGTGGAGTTGCTGCTGCAGCGGCTGGATGCGGCGGAGGGGAAGGGCGCGACTTGACCTACCGAGGACGGCGGCGCTCGGCGAAGTGCCGCTCGGCGCGGGCTTCGGCATAGCGGCGGTCTGCCTGGGCCTTGACCTCGGGCCAGCGCAGTGCCGCCTCGGCGCTGCTCATCTTGCCGTACAGCGACATATAGGCTTCGTGGTGCATCAGGGTGCGTGGCTTCTCGGTGGCCTGCCAGGCCTCCAGATGCCAGGGCTCGCCGGCATCCTCGAGCGCGCCGGTCGAGGCGTAGATCTGCGCCTCGGCGCGGCTGCCATCGGCCAGCGCCACCGTCACCGGCTGCAGCGCGTAGTCATCGCTCTCGAAGAACTGCATCCGGTCCATCTCGTCGGCGGTGAAGCCCTCGACCAGCAACCCGTCGACCCGGCCGTCGGGATGCGGCAGCAGGATCGGATAGCTCTCGCCCTTCACCTTGCGGCTCTGCCGGCCCAGCAGGGTCGCCGGCTGCGTCGCCAGGGCCGCCATCGGCCGGCCGATCACCAGCGCGAACAGGTCGGGATCCTGCAGCGTGCCGAAGAAGAACAGGCGCATCGGTCGTTTTCCTTCCCGGCCCGGGCGGTTCCGACGGCGAGGTCGGCCGACCGTCATCGTGGTGGTGCGAGGGGGCGCAATTTGATCCTGCCGTGCCGAAAGTCAAGTCGATTCACGGGGATTTCTTGAAGCCGCCAATCCGGCCTTTTTTCTGCTTTGTCAGCGTGTTTGAAGGTTTTTCTGTGATCTTGTGCAAAACGGTTATATACATTTTTGTCGCGGCCGGCATCGGCCACCAACAGATTTGGGGGCAGCGGATGTTACAGGAGTTCAAGGCCTTCATTGCCCGCGGCAATGTGATCGACTTGGCGGTCGGTATCATCATGGGCGTGGCCTTCACCACGATCGTCAATTCCCTGGTCAACGACATCATCATGCCGCCGATCGGCGTGCTGCTGGGCGGTGTCGACTTCTCGAACTACTACATCAACCTGTCGGGCACCCATTACGACAGCCTGGCCGCAGCCAAGGCGGCCGGCGCCGCGACGATCAACTATGGCGTCTTCATCAACGCGATCATCAACTTCCTGATCATCGCCTTCGCCGTGTTCCTGCTGGTGAAGCAGGTCAACCGCTTCATGAAGAAGCCCGAACCCGCCCCCGCGGCCCCAGCCGCGCCGCCACGCAGCGAGGTGCTGCTGGAGGAGATCCGCGACACGCTGCGCAGCCAGCGCGGCTGAATGCCCGGTCCTTCCTTTCCTGTCATGCCCGGGCTTGACCCGGGCATCCAGAGAGCGTCGACACCTTCTGGATTGCCGGGTCGAGCCCGGCAATGACAGGCAAGGGCGTTATCATCCCGATCAGTAGACGATCCGGATCTCGACCCGGCGCTCGCCGACCGTGATGTCCGGCAGGGCGCCGGCGTCGCCATGGCCTTCGACCCGGTGGATCAGAGTCGGCGGCACGCCGTCCGCCACCAGCGCCCCGGCGACAGCCTCGGCCCGCTTGACCGACAGCGCCTCATGGGTGTCGCGCGGGCCGGCCTTGCCGGCGAAGCCGTCGACGCTGATCGACTTCGCGTTCCAGCTCTTGGCCTCCGACGCCGCCTTGGCGACCAGCGCCCGCGCATCCGGCGTCAGCTCGGCGCTTTCATCCTTGAAGAAGATGTCATAGGGGCCGCCCGCCTTGGGGGCGCAGGCAGCGAGGATGATGACGGGAACCAGGGCCAGGAGCGCACGACGGCTTGCAATCGGCATGATCGACCTGTTCGCGTTTGTTGTCGGTCGGGACTCCATACCTGACCCAATCGGCCGATAGAAGCGCTTCCGCTTCGCTGCGTTGTCGAATTCCCCGCTCAGCCGCCGCGGCCGGCCGGCTCGATCGTGCCCTGGTCCAGCAGCGCATCCAGCAGCGCCGCCGCCGCGGGATCGGCCCAGGCCGTCTTCGCCGCCTCCGCCGCCAGCCGTCCGTCGCCGCACAGGCGCTGCGCCGCCTCGGCCGCCGCGCCGGCGGGGGCCGAGTGGGCCTCGCCATCGGCGAACAGGACCAGCCCGTCGCCTTCGCGGACGAAGGCCAGGCGGCTGCCGATCGTGCGGCGCAGCGTCCCGGCCGGGCGGCGCTTGCGCGGCGGCGGCGCCTCGCGCTCCTCCTTCGGCTCGGTCAAGAGGCCGCCCAGCCAGCCGGCCAGGAAGCGGCGGTCGTCCAGCTTTTCGGCCAGATACGCCCGCACCCGCTCGATCGCCGCCTCCGGGATCTCGCCGGGATTGGCTGGCGGCGCCAGGTCGGGGTCGGCATAGCGCCGCTCCTCATCCTCGGCATCGGCGACGGCGGCGGCGAAGCGGCCGGCCAGCTCGGCCACGCTCGGGGCGCGGAAGCCGATCGAGAAGGTCAGGCAATCATCCTCGGCGACACCGTCATGGGCCCAGCCCGGTGGCAGGTACAGCATGTCGCCCGGCTCCAGCACCCATTCCTCTGCTGGCCGGAAATCGGCCAGCAGCTTCAGCGGCTGGTCGGGCACCCAGGCGGGCCGGATCTCGGCCGCGCCGCCGATCCGCCAGCGCCGGCGGCCCATCCCCTGCAGCAGGAACACGTCGTACTGGTCGACATGGGCGCCGACGCCGCCGCCCGCCGGGGCGTAGCTGACCATGACGTCGTCCAGCCGCCAGTCGGGCACGAAGCGGAAGCCCTCGCGCAGCGCCGCCACCTCCGGCTCCCACAGGTCGACGCCCTGCACCAGCAGGGTCCAGTCCCTGGTCGGCAGCTTGCCGAAATCGGCCTCGTCGAACGGTCCGTGCCGCACCGCCCATTTGCCGCGGCGGCGGGTCACCAGCCGGCTTTCCACCCCATCCTCGCAGGCCAGCCCCGCGAGTTCGTCCGGCGTGATCGGGCTGGCCCAGCCCGGGATCGCCTGGCGGATCAGGAGCGGCGCCTTCTGCCAGTGGCGGGCCAGGAAATCGGCGGCGGACAGGCCGCCGAGCAGGGGATCGGTCATGGAAGCCGCGGTGTTGCCCAGGGAATGACGGCGCGCACTGTACCGGGTCGATCCGTCCTCGCCCAGCGGCGGTTCCATCGTGCTAGCATCGCCGCAACGAGACACCGGAGGATGTCATGAGCGCGAATGATCCCGTCGTCATCGCGGGCGCGGCCCGCACCCCGATGGGCGGCTTCCAGGGTGAGCTGAAGGATGTGCGGGCGCCGGCGTTGGGCGCCGTCGCCATCCGCGCGGCGCTGGAGCGCGCCGGCCTCGCCGCCGATGTGGTGGAGGAGGTGGTGATGGGCTGCGTGCTGCCGGCCGGCCTGGGCCAGGCCCCGGCGCGCCAGGCCGCCCGCGGCGCCGGCCTGCCCGACGCTGTGCCCTGCACCACGGTCAACAAGATGTGCGGCTCCGGCATGAAGGCGGTGATGCAGATCCATGACGCGATCGCCGCCGGATCGATCGGCATCGGCGTCGCCGGCGGGCTGGAGAGCATGACCAACGCGCCGTACCTGCTGGACCGCGCCCGCGGCGGCTACCGCATGGGCCACGGCCGGGTGCTGGACCACATGTTTCTCGACGGGCTGGAGGATGCCTATGAGCCGGGCCGGCTGATGGGCACCTATGCCGAGGACACGGCGCAGCACTACCAGTTCACCCGCGAGCAGCAGGACCGTTTCGCCCTGGCCAGCCTCGACCGGGCACGCAAGGCGTCGGAGGACGGCACCTTCACCCGCGAGATCGCGGCGGTGACGGTGAAGGGCCGCGGCGGCGAGGTCAGCATCGCGACCGACGAGCAGCCGCGCAACGCCAAGCCGGAGAAGATCCCGACGCTGAAACCCGCCTTCCGGCCGGACGGCACGGTGACGGCGGCGAATTCCAGTTCGATCTCCGACGGCGGTGCCGCGCTAGTGCTGCTGCGCCGGTCGGAGGCGGAGAAGCGCGGCCTGCCGGTGCTGGCGCAGATCGTCGGCCATGCCAGCCACGCCCGGGCCCCGGCCTGGTTCACCACCGCGCCGATCGGGGCGATGGAGACGCTGTTCCAGCGCACCGGCTGGTCGGCCAGGGATGTCGACCTGTTCGAGATCAACGAGGCCTTCGCCGTGGTCACCATGGCGGCGATGCGCGACCTCGACCTGCCGCATGACAAGGTCAATGTCCATGGCGGCGCCTGCGCCCTCGGCCATCCGGTCGGCGCGTCGGGAGCGCGGATCATCGTCACCCTGTTGAATGCATTGCAGACCCACGGCCTCAAGCGCGGCGTCGCAGCGCTGTGCATCGGTGGCGGCGAGGCCACGGCGGTGGCTGTGGAGCGGGTGGCGGCGTAGCGGAACGAGAGGACAGGACGATGACGGAGAAGACGCAGATCGGCGTGGTCGGCCTCGGCAGCATGGGCGCGGCGATGGCATCGCGCCTGCTCGACCAGGGCTGGCCGGTCGCGGTGTGGAACCGCAGCGCCGGGGCGGAGGAGCCGCTGCTGGCCAAGGGCGCGGTCCGGGCGGCGACGCCGGCCGAGGCCGCTTCCGGCGGCATCGTCCTGTCCATGGTGGCCGACGATTCGGCGCTGAAGAGCGTGACCACCGGCGACAGCGGCATCCTGTCCGGCCTCGGCCAGGGCGGGGTGCATGTGTCGATGAGCACGGTCAGCCCGGCGATCGCCGCCGACCTCGCGAAGGCGCATGCCGAAGCCGGCTCGGCCTATGTCGGGTCGCCGGTCTTCGGCCGGCCGCCGGCGGCGGGTTCGGGCCAGCTCTGGATCGCCGTGTCCGGCCCCGCCGCGGCCAAGGACAAGGCCCGGCCGGTGCTGGAGACGCTGGGCCAGGCGGTGCATGATTTCGGCGAGGCGCCGGAGGCGGCGAATGTCGTCAAGATCGGCGGCAACTTCATGATCGCGGCGGCGATCGAGGCGATGGCCGAGACCTTCACCCTCCTGGAGAAGCACGGCGTCTCCGCCCGCCAGGCGCATGAGCTGTATTCCAGCTCGATCTTCGCCGCGCCGATCTACAAGAACTACGGCGGCTTCATCGTCGACCGGAAGTTCTCGCCGCCGGGCTTCCGCATGCCGCTCGGCCTCAAGGATGTCGGCCTGGCCATGGCGGCCGGGGAGAAGGCGGGGGTGCCGCTGCCCTTCGCCGCGGTGCTGCGCGAGCGCTTCATCGGCTCGATCGCCCGCGGCCGCGGCGACCTGGACTGGACTGCCATCGCCCTCGATGCCGCCGAGGCGGCGGGGCTGAAGGTGGACTGAGGCTTGAGACCGTTTGGAAATGCGCTGGCGTGAGTCGGCTGGCGGTGGCTTCGAGAACCGGCGCGCAGCGGACGTTAAAGTCCGTGAGCACCGGAAGCGGAGAAGCCGCCGTCAGACGGCCGCGCCAGTAGCATTTGCGAATGGTCTCACTCCGCCGCCGGCTCGGCCACGCGATGCTGGCGCTGCCATAGCGCGGCGTAGAGTCCGTCGCGAGCCAGGAGCGCCGCGTGGCTGCCGCGCTCCGCCACCCGGCCGCGGTCCAGCACCAGGATCTCGTCGGCGTTGACCACGGTCGACAGGCGGTGGGCGATGATCAGGGTCGAGGTGCCGCGCGAGGCCTCGGCCAGCCGCTCCTGGATCGCCTGCTCGGTGGCGCTGTCCAGCGACGAGGTCGCCTCGTCGAAGATGAACAGCCGCGGCTGCTTCAGCACGGCGCGGGCGATGGCGACGCGCTGCTTCTCGCCGCCCGACAGCTTCAGCCCGCGCTCGCCGACCCGGGTGTCCCAGCCGTCCGGCAGCCCGGCGACGAAGCGGTCGAGTTGGGCGATCCGCGCCGCCGCCTCGACCTCCTCGCGCGTCGCCTCCGGCCGGCCGAAGACGAGGTTGTCGAACAGCGTCTCGTTCAGCAGCACCGTGTCCTGCGGCACCACCGCGATGGCGCCGCGCAGCGAGGCCTGGGTGAGGTCGCGCAGGTCCTGGCCGTCCATCAGGATCCGGCCGGCCGACGGGTCGTAGAAGCGGAACAGCAGCCGGGCGATGGTCGACTTGCCGGCGCCTGAGGCTCCGACCACTGCCACGGTCCGTCCGGCCGGCAGGGTGAAGGAGACATCGCGCAGAATCGGCCGGCGCGGGTCATAGGCGAAGGAGACGTGCTCGAACACCAGGTCGCCGCGGCCGGGCGGCAGCGGCACGGCACCCGGCGCATCCGTCACCTCCGGCGCTTCGTCGAGCAGCGCGAACATCTGCTCGACCGAGCCCAGCGAATTGCGGATCACACGGTAGAGGCGGCTCAGTTGCTCCAGCGGCCGAGCCAGGCGGACGAAATAGGTGTTCAGCAGCACCAGGTCGCCGACCGACATGGTGCCGGCCTGCACTGCCTGGCCGCCGAGGATCAGCAGGATGGCGAGGCCCAGGCTCAGCACCGTCATCTGGGCGATGCCGTTCAGGCTGCGCAGCGCCAGGCCCCGCGCGGCCAGCCGCTCCACCTCCTCCAGCCGCTCGTCGTAGCGGCGGCCGATCGCGCCCTCGGCGCCGAAATACTTTACCGTCTCGTAGTTGATCAGGCTGTCGATGGCGACCGCATGGGCGCTGCTGCTCTCCCGGTTCATGGTCCGGATCGTGCTGCGCAGGCTGTCGGCGCCCAGCGTCATGGCCCAGGCGAAGGCGGCCAGGGTGGCGGCGGTGACCAGGGCGTAGAAGGGCGGCAGATGCGCCAGCAGGATGGCGCAGGTCGCTGCGATCTCGATCAAGAGCGGCAGGATGCGGAAGGCGACGTCGTAGATCAGCTCGCGGATGCCGGCCAGGCCGCGGCCCAGGTCCTCGCTGACCGCGCCGGTGCGGCGGCCCAGATGGAAGCGCAGCGACAGCCCGTGCAGATGGGTGAAGAAGGTGCGGCTCAGCCGCCGGACGAGGCGGTGCTCGATCGGCCCGTAGGCGGCGTATTGCAGCTCGCCCAGGATGCGCCCGACCCAGGAGGCGACGGCATAGGCGGTGATCACGCCCATCGCCCCGACTGCCCAGGCGTTGGCCTTGCCGGCATAGGCGTCGATCGCCAGCGAGAACAGCAGCGGCACCAGCGCCACGGCGAAGGAGGACAGGAACACCAGCGCGACGCAGGCCAGGATGCGCAGCCGCACGCCCCAGCTCTCGCCGCGCCACAGATAGGGCATGACCCGGCCAAGCGTGGCCAGGTCGCCGCGCGCGCTGTGGTCTCCCCGGGGCGGTGTCATCGACATGGGCCGGACTCGTCTCTCGCCGTCGCATCTTATTACACGGCCGGGCCCGGCATCCCGTCGCCATCGCGCTGGACTCGCGGATCGAATCATGTAACTTTCAAAGTTACATGATACCCAGCGAACGCCTTTCCGCTGCCCTCCATGTGCTGCTGCACATGGCCGAGCGGCCCGACGCGGCCATGACCTCGGCCGAGATGGCGGCCTTCGTCGGCACCAACCCCGTGGTGATCCGGCGCGGCTTCGCCGGGCTGCGCCAGGCCGGCATCGTCACCTCGGTCAAGGGCCATGGCGGCGGCTGGCGCCTGGCGCGGCCGGCGGAAGCGGTCACCCTGGCCGAGATCCAGCACGCCCTCGGCGAGCGCGTGGTCTCGTTCACCGCGTTCGACGTCCCCCCGACTTGCCTGATCCTCCGGGCGGTTACCGCCGCGCTGGACGAAGCGATGCAGGAGGCCGAACGCGCGCTGGACCGGCGCCTCGCCACCCTGACCCTGGCCGACCTCGCGGCCGACGCCCGGCGGCTGAACGGCGGCCGCGGCCTGCCTTATGGAGACTTCCATCATGGCTCATGACGTCATTGTGGTCGGCGGCAGCTTCGCCGGCCTGTCCGCGGCGATGCAGCTGGCCCGTGCCCGTCGCCGGGTGCTGGTGATCGATGCCGGCCGGCCGCGCAACCGCTTCGCAGCCGCGTCGCACGGTTTCCTCGGCCAGGACGGCAAGGCGCCGCTGGCGATCCGGCAGGAGGGCCTGCGGCAGCTGCTCGCCTATCCGACCGTGGCGTTGATCGAGGACGAGGCGGTGTCGGCCCGCCGCACCGACGCCGGCTTCACGGTGGCCCTGGCCGGCGGCGGCGAGGAGGCGGCGTCCTGCCTGATCCTGGCGATCGGCGTGGCCGACGAGCTGCCGCCGATCCCGGGGCTGCAGGAGCGCTGGGGCGCCACCGTGCTGCATTGCCCCTACTGCCATGGCTACGAGGTCGCAGGCCGGCCCCTCGGCGTCCTGGCCAACCACCCGCTCTCGGCTCATCAGGGCGGGATGCTGCCCGATTGGGGGCCGACCACCTATTTCACCCAGGGCGAATTCGAGCCCGATGCCGGGCAGGCGGCGTATCTGGCCAGCCGCGGCGTCACGATCGAGCGCAGCCCGGTGGTGGAGCTGCTGGGCGCCGCGCCGGATCTGGAAGCGGTGCGCCTGGCCGATGGCCGGGTGGTGCCGGTCGCGGCGCTGTTCACCGCGGCCCGGATTCGCATGGCCAGCCCGCTGGCGGAGCAGCTGGGCTGCGCCTTCGACGAAGGCCCGCTCGGTCCGCGCCTGCGGGTCGACGATTTCAAGCAGACGACGGTGCCGGGCGTCTATGCCGCCGGCGACGCGGCGACCCCGATGCACAACGCCACCCTGGCCTCGGCCTCGGGCGTGATGGCCGGGGTGTGCGCCCACCGGTCGCTGATGGGGATGGCCGCCTAGGATATCGACAGTGCGGCCCAGCTGGGCGAGGCTGCCCGGCCGGGAGGAGAGCAGGATGCCGTCGCCGATCGAGTTCTACTTCGACTTCGCCAGCCCCTATGGCTATCTCGGCGCCATGCGGATCGACGCGCTGGCCGCGCGGCACGACCGCGAGGTGCAGTGGAAGCCGGTGCTGCTGGGCCCGATCATGAAGCAGATCGGGACGAAGCCGATCCGCGAGCTGCCGGTGCGCGGCCCGTATCTGGAGCAGGATGCGGCGCGCTTCGCCGCCTTCCTCGGCGTGCCCTTCACCCTGCCGGCGCAATGGCCGATCGCGGCCCTGGCGCCGTCGCGCGCGGTGTGGTGGCTGGCCGACAACCGGCCGGCCCTGGCCCACGACCTCGCCGTCGCGCTCTACGCGGCGCATTGGGGCCGCGGCGAGGACATCGCGTCACCCGACGCGGTGGTGCGGATCGCCGGCGGCCTCGGGCTCGACCCGGCGGAGACCGCGGCGGCGATCCAGCGGCCGGAGGTCAAGGACCGGCTGCGCGCCGAGACCGAGGCGGCGGCAGCGAAGGGCGTGTTCGGCTCGCCCTTCTTCCTGGTCGACGGCGAGGGCTTCTGGGGCGCCGACCGGCTGGACCAGCTGGCATGGCGCCTCCAGGGCAGCCCGCGCGCGGTTTAGCGCACCTTCTCGGGCTTGTAATACTCCGGCGCCCAGCCCTTGCCGGTCCAGCGGAACAGCCGGCTGCCGTCGATCAGCAGGTCGCGCTTGCCGGCGCTGTAGCTCGGCGCCAGGCCTAGATCATGGGCCTTGCCGTCGGCGACCGGGGTCAGCGACTGCGAGCCTTCGGCCAGGATCTCCCAGGGGCAGCCATTCGTGTCGCAGTGCCTGGCGTCGTTCCAGAACACGATCACGTCCGGGGTCAGCTGGCCGGGCTTCTCGTCCAGCTCCATCTCGGCGACCTGGAACGGCGCGTCGCGCCAGTTGAGCACCGCCGGCGCCACCATCGGCGCGTAGCGCGCCTCCAGCATCGGGATCAACCGGTCGGGGATCGGGCTCAGCCAGCGCAGGGGCGGCGGCGGGCTGTCCGGGGTGGGCGCGCTCGGCGTCGCCGCGGCGGTGTCGGCCGGAGCGACAGGCGGGGCCGCGCCCGTGGCCGGCGCCGTGGACGGCGCGATCGGGGTCGGCGCGCCCGGCGGCGTGGCTTCGACGGTCCGGCCGCCGCTGGCGAGATGGGCCACGGTCTCCACCGTCAGCCCATCATCCGGCGACGGCAGGTTGTTCTTCTGCTGATAGTCGCGCACCGCCGCCAGGCTGCGCTGGCCCAGGATGCCGTCGACCGTCCCCAGCCGGTAGCCCGCTCCGTTCAGGGCGCTCTGCACCGCGCCGATCTCGGCCCGGTCGAACTCGACCGTCGGGCTGTCATAGACATAGGACCCGGCGATGCGGGGCGCGCCGTCGCAGTTCTGCGGCAGGGCGTTCGCCGTCTCGACCGACGCGCCGCGGCCGTCGAAGCGGATCGCCAGGGCGGCGCCGCTGTTGCTGGTCCAGGTGATAGTGTCGCCCACCGGCTTGGCCATGCCGGACATCAGGCAGATGCCGCCGCGGCTGAAGCGGTGCAGCAGGAAGGAGACATTGCCGTCCTGCGTGGGCTGGACCAGAAGCCGGATCGGCGCGCCGCCGCCGGCGACATAGGTGCCGCCCTCGATGTTGGCGGCAAAAGCGGAGCCCGCCCAGCCGGCAGTCGCGGCCAGGCAGGCCAGGGCAAGGAAGGAACGCATCCGGGTTCTCCGTGTCGTCTCGGTCGCTCAGCGAAACGTCCGGGGCGCAGATCCGGTTCCGATTCCCCGCGGGTGACGGCGGCGGCGCGATCGGCTAAACCGCCACACTCCCTAGGAAGATGACCGCCATGTCCGAGACCCGAATCATCAAGCCCCAGCCGATCAGCGGCTTCCCGGAATGGCTGCCGGAGGAGAAGCTGGTCGAGGACCATGTCCTGCGCATCATCCGCGAGGAGTATGAGCGCTACGGCTTCACCCCGATCGAGACGGCGGCGGTGGAGCGGCGCGAGATCCTGACCGCCAAGGGCATCGTCGAGAAGGAGATCTATGCCCTATCCCGCCTGGCGGCGGGGGAGGGGGAGGATCCCTCGACCGACATGGCGCTGCATTTCGACCTGACCGTGCCGACGGCGCGCTACGTGGCGCAGAACGCGGCGCGGCTGACCTTCCCGTTCCGGCGCTACCAGATCCAGAAGGTGTGGCGCGGCGAGCGGCCCCAGGCCGGCCGGTTCCGCGAGTTCTACCAGGCCGATATCGACGTCATCGGCAACGGCTCGCTGGGCTTCCTCAACGACGCCGAGATCCCCTGCGTCATCAACGCCATCTTCGCCCGCATCGGCATCGGCGAATTCGTCATCCGCATCAACAACCGCAAGCTGCTGCAGGGCTATCTGCTCGACCAGGGGCTGACGGCCGAGGGCGTCGGCGCGGCGCTGAAGGTGATCGACGCGATCGAGAAGGTCAGCCGCGAGCGCACCCTGGCCGACCTCGCCGCCCATGCCGGCATCGATTCAGGCACGGCGGAACGGATCGTCGATCTCGTCACCAAGCCGGTGACCATCGCCGAACTGCGCGCGATCGAGGGCGGTGCGCTGTATCGCGAGGGGCTGGACGAGCTCGGCCAGGTGGCCGACGGCCTTGCGGCGTTCCAGGTGCCGGCGCATCGCTGGCGCATCGACCTCGCCATCGTCCGCGGCCTCGACTACTACACCGGCACGGTCTACGAGACCCAACTGGTGGCCAATCCCGAGGTCGGCAGCATCTGCTCCGGCGGCCGCTACGAGGATCTGGCCAGCAACTACACCAAGGCGAAGCTGCCGGGCGTCGGCATCTCGATCGGCGTCACCCGCCTCTTGTCGCGCCTGTTCGATGCCGGCCTGCTGAAGCCCGGCGCCGCCACGCCGGCTTCGGTGCTGGTGACGGTGATGGACCGGGCGCAGCTGCCCTATTATCTCGGCCTGGCCACGACTCTGCGCGGCGCCGGCATCGCCACCGAGCTGTTCACCGAGGGCAAGAAGGTCGGCGACCAGCTGAAATACGCCGACAAGAAGGGCTTCCGCCTGGCCGTGATCGCCGGCGAGACCGAGATCGCGGCGGGGACGGCGGTGCTGAAGCACCTGTCCTCCGGCGAGCAGTCGACCCATCCGCAGTCTGCGCTGGCCGACGCCGTGCGGCAGGCGCTGGCGGGGTAGGGTGCCCGTGGCCGGATCTCCTGCTTCGGCCTTCGGCCTTTGGCATCCCCCAGCGATGCCTTGCCCAATTGAGTCCCCCCTCCCCTTGCGGGAGGGGGGCAGGGGGAGGGGGCTGTCGAGGCCAGGCTCCGGACATTCTCCCGCCGGGATCAGACCACTCTCCGCACCTCCTCGAAACATCACCTCTCGCGGCTCGAACCCCCTCCCCCTACCCCCCTCCCGCGAGGGGAGGGGGGACTCGTGGGGTTGGCGGCCGGAGGCCTGATCCATGGAACTGCCGGCCGCCCTGAGGGTCGCGGTCGACCGGGCGCTGGAGGGCGTTGCCTTGGCCGAGCTGTCGGCCGCGGCAGCGCGGCTGTCGCAGCGCTACCGGGCCGAGCTGCGCGACGGCCGCTTCCATGTCGCCGACGACCGGGCGGTCCAGGCTTATCTCGCCACCCGGCTGCCGGCCACCTTCGCTGCGATCAGCAGTTGCCTCGAGGCGGTGGCGGAGCGCCGGCCGGACTTCGCCCCGGCCAGCCTGCTCGACGCCGGCGCCGGCCCGGGCACCGCGCTCTGGGCCGCGGCCGAGACCTGGCCGGAGCTTGTCGCCGCCACGCTGCTGGAGGGCAGCGCCGCCTTCCGCGACTGGGGCGCCCGGCTGGCCGGGGACGCGCTGCCGCCGGCGGAGTGGCGCGCCGCCGACCTGGCCCGCCCGCTGCCGGACCTGCCGGCGCACGACCTCGTGATCCTGTCCTATGTGCTGGACGAGCTGGCGCCCGACCGGCACGGCGCTCTGGTCGACGGGCTGTGGGCGACGACCGGCGACCTGCTGCTGATCATCGAGCCCGGCACCCCGGCCGGGTACCGCCGCATCCTCGACGTCCGGGGCCGCCTGATCGCCGCCGGCGGCCATGTCGTGGCACCCTGCCCGCACGACGGCACCTGCCCGCTGGCCGAGCCCGACTGGTGCCATTTCGCCCGGCGCGTCGCCCGCTCGCGCCTGCACCGCCAGGCCAAGGGCGGCGAGGTGCCGTGGGAGGACGAAAAATTCGCCTATGTCGCGGTCTCGCGCCGCCCCGGTCTCCCGATCGCCGGCCGTGTCATCACCCCGCCCCGCGGCGCCGGTTCCCGCATCGATCTGCGCCTCTGCGCGCCGGAAGGGCTGGTCGAGCGCACTGTGACCAAGCGCGACGGCCCCCTGCTCAAGACGGCGCGGCGGCTGAGATGGGGCGATGCGATGGAGGTCGAGGACTCCCAATGATCTAGATCTTGCAATATCGCATGTGATATCTATCTCATGCTATGAGATGGGTTCTCGATACGGACGTCATGGTCGCCGCGATCCGCAGCGATGCCGGCGCTTCCCGCCGTCTCCTCGTCGCAGCGCTGCAACGGCGTGTCGGGCTGCTGGTCTCGGTGCCGCTTGTGATCGAATACGAGGCAGTCTTGACGAGGCCGGAGCATCTGCAGGCATCGGGCCTGACTGCCGCGGATGTCAACGCGGTTCTGGATGCGGTCGTTGCGATTGCGGAACCGGTCCGTCTGGCCTTTCTCTGGCGCCCGGCCCTTCGTGATCCGGATGACGACATGGTTCTTGAAGCAGCCGTGAATGGCGCCGCAGACGCGGTGGTGACGTTCAACAGCCGAGATTTTGCCCGGGGAGCGAAGGCGTTCGGGCTGGCGGTCCTGACTCCTGGAGATGGCCTCGGGCGATTGGAGAAACGGAAATGAGGAAAAGCAACTTCGCACTGCGCCTGCAGCCATCGCTGCTGGACGAGGCGCGCAAGGTGGCCGAGACGGAAGGCGTGGCCTTGAACCAGTTCATCAACGTCGCGGTGGCGGAAAAGCTCTCGGCGCTTCGCACCGAGAGCTACTTCGCCGAGCGCGCGGCGCGGGCGGATATTCCGAAGGCGCTGGACATCCTCAAACGCGCCGGCGTCGGCAATCCGCCGATGGAAGGCGATGCCGTGCCGCCGGCCCGGAAGCACCAATAATTCGCCGACTACCGGGCATCCTCCACGCGCAGCAACTCGACCGTCGGCGGCGCGGTCAGGATGTCGCTGAAGGCATGCATCCAGCGGCCCGTCTCCTCGTCGTCGCCGACCCCGCGTTCGCGGAACCGGTCGAACTGATCCAGGCTGGTCAGCTCGACCTCGAACTGCAGCGCCGCTCCGCCCTGGCCGCGGGTCAGCGGCACCAGCAGCCGGGCCTTGAGCCGGTTGGCCCGGGCGGCCTCGACCTCGCGGTGGATGAAGTCGATCGCGCTCTGGCGGTTGCTGGGCAGCACGTCGTACGAGAAGCGGGCGATATACATGCCGTTCCTTCCTGGTCGTTGGGGCGGTCCCATGGGGACAACACCCCGTCACCCGATTTCGGCTCATCGCCGTTTTCGCCGCTGCCGGACGACCTCCGATGGCTGAAATGGGGCGACGCGATCGGTCCCGAAGCGTAGCCTGGGATCGCCGCTGCGGTGACCGGCAGCGGAAAAGGACACAATTTGCGCATCGCCATGCTGGCGCCGATCTCCTGGCGCACGCCGCCGCGCCATTACGGCCCGTGGGAGCTGGTGACCAGCCTGCTGACCGAGGCGCTGGTGGCGCGCGGCATCGACGTCACCCTGTTCGCCACCCGGGACAGCCTGACGGCGGGAACACTGGCCGGTGTCTGCCCGGCGCCCTATTCCGAAGACCCGGCGATCGACGCCAAGGTCTGGGAGATGCTGCACGTCGCCCATGTGTTCGAGCGGGCGGGCGAGTTCGACCTGATCCACAACCAGGCCGATTTCGTGCCGCTCGCCTTTTCCCGGCTGGTGGCGACGCCGGTGGTGACCACGATCCACGGCTTCTCCTCCGACCGCATCCTGCCGGCCTTCCAGGCGTATCAGGACCGGGTCCATTACGTCGCCATCAGCGATTCCGACCGCAGCCCCGGGCTGCACTACGCCGCGACCATCCACCATGGCATCCGGCTGCAGGACTTTCCGTTCGATCCGCGGGGCAGCGACGACCTGCTGTTCTTCGGCCGGATCCATCCGGACAAGGGCGCGGCGGAGGCGATCGCGGCGGCCCGTCGGGCCGGCCGGCGGCTGGTGATGGCCGGCATCATCCAGGACCAGGGCTATCACGACGCGCAGGTCGCGCCCGCGCTCGACGGCCGGTCCGTGGTGTACCGCGGCCCGCTCGGCGGGACCGATCGCACCGAGGCGCTGGGCGCCGCGCGGGCCCTGCTGCACCTGGTCAATTTCGACGAACCCTTCGGGCTGTCGGTGGTCGAGGCGCTGGCCTGCGGCACGCCGGTCATCGCCAGCCGGCGCGGCGCGATGCCCGAGCTGATCGACCACGGCGTGACCGGCTTCCTGGTCGACAGCGTCGACGAGGCGGTGGCCGCGATCGGCCGGATCGGCGAGATCGACCGCGCCGCCTGCCGCGCGGCGGTGGCGGCACGCTTCACCGTCGACCGCATGGCCGACCGCTATCTCAAGCTGTACCGGTCGATCCTGGGCTGAGGATCGACCGGTCCCGCCTCAATCCGCCTCCACCGCCGAGGCGTGGGAACGCAACTCCTCGATGAACACCCGGCTGTTCTCGGCGTAGTCGACCGGCACGCTGACCAGGTGGACGCCGCCCTGGGCATAGGCCTGCTCCAGCGTCGGCGCGAAGTCCGCGGCGGATTCGACCTTCCAGCCGGTGGCGCCATAGGCCTGGGCGTAGGTCACGAAATCCGGGTTGCCGAAGGTCAGGCCCCAATCGGCGAAGCCCTGTGCCTCCTGCTTCCAGCGGATCATGCCGTAGGCGTTGTCGACCAGGATCACCACGACCAGGTTCAGCTTCAGCCGGATCGCCGTCTCCAGCTCCTGCGAGTTCATCATGAAGCCGCCGTCGCCGCACACCGCCATCACCCTTCGGTCCGGATGCAGCATCGCCGCCACCATGGCCGAGGGCAGGCCGGCGCCCATGGTTGCCAGCGCATTGTCCAGCAGAATGGTGTTGGCGATGTGGGTGCGGTAGCTGCGGGCGAACCAGATCTTGTACATGCCGTTGTCGAGGGCGACGACGCCGTCCTCCGGCATCACTGCGCGCACATCGTGGACGATGCGCTGCGGCAGCAGCGGGAACCGGTCGCTGGTCCCATCCGCCGCCACCTTCTCCAGGATCTTGCGGCGCAGTTCGGCGAAGGCCTCGGCCGCGGTCGGGTGCGGCCCGCCGAAGGCCTCGGCGATCCGGCCCAGCGACGCGCCGATGTCGCCCACCACCTCATGGTCCGGGAAATACACCTCGGCGATGTCGGCCGGCTGGTAGCCGACATGGATCACCTTCTGGCCCGCCTGCTCCATGATGAAGGGCGGCTTCTCGACCACGTCGTGGCCGATCGCCAGGATCAGGTCGGCCTTGGTCACCGCATCGTGCAGATAGTCGCCCTCGGACAGGGCGGCGGTGCCGATATAGAGGCCGGAATTGCCGTCGACCGCCCCCTTGCCCATCTGGGTGTTGAAGAACGGGATGTTCATCCGGCGCACGAAGTCGGACAGCGCCGGCACCAGGTGGCGGCGATTGCCGGCGGCGCCGATCATCACCAGCGGGCGCTCGGCCGCGCGCAGCATCTCGGCGGCGGTGGCGACGGCCTCGTCATTGCCCACCGGCAGCTCCAGCGGGTGCAGCGGCACCGGCCCCAGACCCTCGGGCGCCGGAAAGGCGGCGATGTCTTCCGGCAGCTCCAGATGCACCGGGCCCGGCCGCTCCTCCTGGGCGATGCGGAAGGCGTTGCGCACCAGGGTCGGGATCGCGCCGGTGCTGACGATCTGGCGCGACGACTTGGTCAGCGGCCGCATGGTGGCGACGATGTCGACGATCTGGAACTGCGCCTGCCGGCTCTTCAGGATCGGCTTCTGGCCGGTGATCATCACCATCGGCATGGCGCCCAGCAGGGCATAGGCCGCGCCGGTGGTCAGGTTGAGCGCGCCGGGCCCGAGCGTGGTCAGGCAGACGCCGGCCTTGCCGGTCAGCCTGCCATAGGTCGCGGCCATGAAGGCGGCCGACTGCTCGTGCCGGGTGACGATCAGCTCGATGCCGGAGCGCCGGAGCGATTCGACGATGTCGAGATTCTCCTCGCCGGGCACGCCGAAGACGCGGTCCACGCCCTCATTGACCAGGGCCTCGACGAGAAGGTCGGAGCCGGTCCGTTGCGCAGCCATGTTACCTCTCCTGGTGGGCGGTGCGATGCCCCGGCAGAATAGGCCGCAAGCCGCGCCGATGACATGACCGTGCTGCAGGGCAGACGGACACCCCGCGCACGGGCGGCATGGCCGCGACGGTGGTCAGCGCCGCCCCGCGATGCGATGCTGCCCGCGCCAAGCGCCGCATTGACCGCGACCCGCCGAAGGGGTCTTCTCCCGCCATGCAAGACGGATTGCCGCCGGACTGGGACTGCCGACCGATCGCCGAACGGCATCGCGCCGGGCTGCAGGCGCTCGGCCTGTGGCTGGTCGACGCGACGCGGCGGCCGGTGCCGCTCAAGGGCCTGTTCCCGGGCTTCTGCGAGCGGGTGGCGCAGACCATCGTCCCGGCCTGGCGGATCCATATCGGGCTCGAGGTGCTGCATCCCGAGATCAGCGGCACCATGCTGGTCTGGAGCGACGAGACCATCGAATTCGGGGAGCGCGCCCGCCACGGCGTCCTGCAGAGCCCGGGCTATCTCAACAGCCCGACCAAGATCGTCGACGACACCGAGCGGGCGTATCGCCGGAAGCTCGACGCCGACGTCAGCGACATGCCGCTGCTGCAGGAACTGCAGCAGATGGGCTCCACCGATTATTTCATCACGCCGCTGCCCTTCCTCGACACCAGCCGCACCCGCTTCCTGTCCTTCGCCACGCGGCAGCCGGGCGGCTTCGACGACGACGAGCTGAAGGCGCTGGACACCGCCTCACGGCTGTTCAGCCCCTATGCCGAGCGCCAGGTGTGGAAGCGCATCGCGCTCGACCTGCTCGACACCTATGTCGGCGCCCGCACCAGCCAGCGCATCGTCGAGGGCCAGATCGAGCGCGGCCAGGTCGACTGGATCGAGGCGGCGATCTGGCTGGCCGATCTGCGCGCCTTCACCCGGCGCAGCGAGGTCCATGCCATCCGCGACGTGGTCGAGCTACTGAACGGCTGGTTCGGCGACATGGGCGTGGCGATCGAGGCCGAGGGCGGCGAGATCCTGAAGTTCATCGGCGACGCGGTGCTGGCGATCTTCCCGGTGACGGCGGAGACCGACCGCGGCACCGCCTGCGCCGCCGCTTTGGCCGCGGCCGAGGCCTTCTGCGCCAAGGTCGACGCCACCAATGCCGAGCGCGGCCTCACCGGGCCGGACGCGGTCGATTTCGGCATCGGCCTGCATCTCGGCGAGATCGCCTATGGCAATATCGGCGCGGCCCGGCGGCTGGACTTCACCGTGATCGGCCCGGCGGTGAACCGCGCCAGCCGGCTGGAGGAGCTGACCAAGACGCTGCGCCGCCGGGTGCTGGTGTCCGAGCCGTTCCGCGACGCCTGCGGCCGCCCGCTGCTCGACCTCGGCCGCCACGTCCTGCGCGACGTCGAAGGCACCCACCGGATTTTCGGCATCGGGTAGGCCGAGCCCGTCCGCCCCATCCTTGCATCAACAGCAGGCCCCGCCGCGATGAAAGCCGTCGTCTTCGAACAGTTCCGCCAGGCGCCGACCATCCAGACCGTGCCCGACCCGTCGCCGTCGGCGGAGGGCGTCGTGGTCAAGGTCGAGGCGACCGGGCTGTGCCGCAGCGACTGGCACGGCTGGATGGGGCATGATGCCGACATCGTGCTGCCGCATGTGCCGGGGCATGAGCTGGCGGGCACCATCGTCGCGGTCGGGCCGCAGGTCCGGTGCTGGCGCGAGGGCCAGCGGGTCACCGTGCCCTTCGTCGCCGGTTGCGGCCATTGCCCGGAATGCGCCAGCGGCAACCAACAGGTCTGCGAGCGGCAGTTCCAGCCCGGCTTCACCGCCTGGGGCTCCTTCGCCGAATATGTCGCGCTCGACTTCGCCGACACCAATCTCGTCGCCCTGCCGGACGAGATCGATTCGGCCACGGCGGCCAGCCTGGGCTGCCGCTTCGCCACCTCGTTCCGCGCCATCGTCGACCAGGGCCGGGTGCGGGGCGGGGAGTGGGTGGCGGTGCATGGCTGCGGCGGCGTCGGCCTGTCGGCGATCATGATCGCCCGCACGCTGGGCGCCAATGTCGTGGCGGTCGACCTGACCGACCAGAAGCTCGACCTCGCCCGCCGGCTCGGCGCGGCGGCGACCGTCAACGCTTCGGGCTCAACCAATGTGGTGCACGCGATCCGCGACCTGACCGGGGGCGGCGCGCATGTCTCGGTCGATGCGCTGGGCCACCCGGCCACCTGCATGAACTCGATCCGCTGCCTGCGCCGGCGTGGGCGCCACATCCAGGTCGGACTGATGCTGGACGACCACGCGCGGTCGCCGGTGCCGATGGACCGGGTGATCGCCTATGAGCTGGAGATCCTCGGCAGCCATGGCATGCAGGCGTTCCGCTACCAGGCGATGCTGGACATGATCGCGGCCGGCACGCTGGCGCCGCAGCAGCTGGTGGGCAGCCGCATCAGCCTGGACGAGGCGGCGGTGGCCCTGACCCAGATGGACCGCTTCGACGGCACCGGCATCAGCGTCGTGACGCGGTTCTGAGGGCGCCGATCAGGCCCCGGTCTCATCCCAGGGCCATGGGCCGCTTTTCTCGACCAATCGTTGCCGTGCGGCCTCGACCCGGGCCTCGTAGTCCGCGAGAAAGGGCTCCGACAGGGTGCGATCGAGGTAGCCCCGCAGCCGTGTCAGAGCCCAGAGCTCGCCATCATGCTGGACGGCTTCGCGAAGCCGGCTTCCGTTCTCGTCGTCCAATGCCCGTGCCAGGAACTCGAACAGCACGACGGCTTCATCACGCGTGAGCGTGAGGGGGATCGATCCATCGCTGTCCGGCTCCGCTTCGCTCATCTTCCCCTCACACCCGTCCAGCCCCCAGGATCAGTCGGATACCCAGCGCGCCCATGACCGAGCCGGCGGCGCGGTCGAACCAGCGCTTCCAGCGCAGATAGACGGCGCGCGGCCGGTCGGCGGAGAACACCAGGGCGACGATGGTGTACCAGCCGGCCTCGATGGCGAAGATCGCCGGCAGCAGCACGGCGAAGGTCCAGCCCGGCACCTGCGGCGGCAGGAAGGCGGCGAAGATGCTGCCATAGACGACCGCGGCCTTGGGGTTGCTCAGCTGGGTCACGGCGGCCAGGGTGAAGGAGCGGCGGACGCTGCGCGGCCGGCCCTCCGCCGTCTTCGGCACCGTGATCGGCTTGTCAGCGGTGCGCCACAGGGCGATGGCGAGCCATAGCAGATAGAGGCCGCCCAGCACCTTCAGCGTCAGGTACAGCCATTCGACCTGGGCCAGGATCGCCTGCAGGCCGAACAGGCCGAGCCCGCCATAGACCACGCCGCCGACTCCCATGCCCAGCGCGGCGGCCAGCCCGTCGCGGCGCGACAGGGCAATGGCGGTGCGGGTGACGAAGACGAAGCTGGGCCCCGGGCTGGCCGCGCCGACCACGATGGCGCCGAGGATGCTGAGCAGCGGGATGGTGATGTCCATGATGTCCTCCTGGGGCCGTCAATCTGTCGGATTCCCGGATCCGGAGCCATGCATTCTTGTCCCCCCTCCCACGAGAAACGCGTGGCCTGCGCGGCACAGGAGATGATCGCAGTTGTATTATCGGCCGTTCATGTTCATGATACGTTCCATGGAAATGACGCCTGAGGATTGCGGATTGGAGGACGGGCCGGTCGATCCGGACCTGGCCTGGACGCGATGGGCGCTGGGCTCGCTGGGCGAGCTGGTCGAGATCGGCCTCCGCTCGGCCCGGATGACGGCGACGGAGCAGATGGCGACGCCGATCACGCGGACGAAGCCGGATTTCGCGCTGGCGCAGGTGCGCCTGGCCCGTTCGGTGCGGCTGTCGATCGCGATGAGCCAGCGGGTCCGACAGAATTATCAGGATCGCAAGGACGGCAAGGCGGAGCCTGCGCTGGCGGAGGAAGCGTCCGAAGTCGCGGCGGCCGAGGCCGCACCGGCCGAAGTCGCGCCGGCTGCCGGCCCCAAGGATGGCGAGCCCCGGACGGAGCCGCGCGAATCCCTGACCGAGAGCGAGCACCTGGAAACCGAGCTCGAACCGGCCGAAGAGGCGGAGGAGCGGCGCGACCTCGATGCAGCCCAGCTGCCAAGGGATTGGGACGGCGCCGCTGCCGCCGAGGGCCCCGATCGCCTGCCCGACAATCCTGCTGAAACCGTTCCCGCTGCGTCTCGGGCCGAGCCCGACTGGCCTCGTGCACCGGACGCGTCCAACACCGGCCGGCCCATGCCAAAGCCGTGGAAACCGGATAGCAGTTGATCGCCTGCGTGGCGCGACCGCAAGGTTGGGTTCGCCTTCGAACCCAACATCCCGCCGCCGTCGCGGCCTTGATCTGTTGGGTTCGCTTGCCGCGAACCCAACCTACCAACCAAGGTTCAGATTGTTTTTGCCTTTTCCGTTTACGGGAGAGGCCGGAGGCGGGTCCGAACCGGATAGATCGTGGACAGAATGGACCGGCAAGATCGTTGACAGGTTTCCTGGTCGGCAAAGGGGGGCTTTGCCGATGCCATTCCAGGAGACACGAGCGTTGGACGAGGCGGTTCGTTTTGT